>Ga0315553_10000003_pt1 | contig 204044 bp, 194 predicted proteins | sample SalMarSW160140MG_FD_203099 | JGI IMG/M metagenome (GOLD analysis project Ga0315553, IMG submission 203099) | Salt marsh sediment microbial communities from the Plum Island Ecosystem LTER, Massachusetts, United States - Salt Marsh Sediment SW1601-40 ... | reverse complement strand
GCGCGAGCGCTGGGGCGAGGACCCGGAACGTTTTCGTGAGATGGGCCTGGAATACCCACGGAAGGATTGAACCTTTCCATCTTGGGGACCATCTGCCCTCTCAGGAGTTAACCCGGGATGGCAAACCAAAATATCCTCATGAAGACGGTTCTCTTTGCGCTCTTGGCGGCAGTTCTCGTCCTGGACGGGACGGCCGCCAGCGCCCGCTCGTCGTGGCGCCCCTGGGCGGTCGATCGCCATATCCCGGGCACCCAGGCGAATGGCACCAACCCCGGTGCGCTCGGCTATTCCTACCAATCGCTCCAACCGACGCCAGGCGAGATCCGGGGCCTCGGGTCTCGTTATCCGGACATCGGCGTGGCGCCCGGAACAGCCGGCGGTCCCACCTATTATCCGAGGGCCATGCGGCCGATCGAGCGCGAATAGCTCGTCTGACGAGATGCGTCCAACGGACGCTGGAACTCCCACATACCGCCCGGATTGAATCCTCCGAATAGAATGACAGGAGGTTCACACCTATGAGACCGACAACACTTCTTCTGCCGGCAGTGGCGGCGGTGCTCCTTGCTGCTACCGGTGCCAATGCGGCGCCACCGATGCTCTCCGGGACCGTCTCGAGTGCGCCACTCCCCACCGAACTAAATCCAGGCGCTATCAGCGGCTCGCCCCAGTCGCTGCAGCCGATTCCTAACGGAGACCTCGGCACTGGACCGAGCTTTGCGCCGCCTGAACAAGCGACTGGCACTGCAGGAAGCTCTATCTTTAGTCCAAACGCTTCCGGCTCATCGGCGTCCGGCTCGTCCATGTCAGGTATGTCGGCAGGCGGGTAATTTCGGCCTGACCGCCTCTCGTTTGACTTGGACCCGACCTGGTTCGGGTCCTAGAACTAGTCCATGGACTGGAGCGACGAAGGCATTTTCCTGAGCGGCAAGCCTCTCGGCGAAGTGAACATGATCGCCGAGATCCTGACCTTCGAGCATGGGCGCCATCTCGGGCTCGTGCGGGGCGGGCGGTCGCGACGCATCCGGCCGGTGCTCCAGCCGGGCAATCTCGTCCGCGTGACTTGGCGCGCGCGGCTCTCGGAGCATCTCGGTGGCTTCAATGTGGAGCTCATGGAGGCCCATGGCGCGCGCGCGCTCGACGATGCGTCCGCGCTCGCCGCCATCGGCACGCTGGCGGGCCTCGTCAAGCTTCTCCCGGAGCGCGATCCCCATTCCGAGCTCTACGCCACGACGCTCCACCTGCTGCGCTCCTTCGGAGAGCCGGACATCTGGCCCGCGCTTCTCGTCCATTGGGAGTTCCAGCTCTTGGCCGAACTCGGCTTCGGCCTCGATCTCTCCGAATGCGCGGCGACGGGGACCCTCGAAGAGCTGATCTATGTGTCGCCGCGCTCAGGCCGTGCCGTGTCCCGCGAAGCGGGCGCGCCTTACGGCGACAAGCTCTTGGCGCTTCCCGCCTTCCTGCTGGATGCCACCGCGCCGCTTGACCCCGCCGACATCGCCGCTGGCTTCGCGCTCACCGGCTTTTTCCTCGAACGCGACGTGCTCGAACCCCACGGGCTCAGGCTGCCGTCCGCGCGCGACCGCCTTCTCGACCTCCTGGCCCGGAACCCGCGCGCCGCTTGAGCGCGGGGCACCGATGCGCTAAGCGCGATGTATGGGAAAACGCGCATCGCCCCCTGATTCGGGGCCAATCGAGCCAGTCGACCTCAAAGAGGCGCTGGAAGAGCGCTATCTCGCCTACGCGCTCTCCACCATCATGCACCGGGCGCTGCCCGACGTGCGCGATGGCTTGAAACCGGTGCACCGGCGTCTGCTCTACGCCATGCAGCAGCTCCGGCTCGGGCCGCAAGGCGAGTTCCGGAAATGCGCCAAGATCGTCGGCGACACCATGGGCAACTTCCATCCCCATGGAAACCAAGCGATCTACGATGCGCTCGCGCGTCTCGCCCAGGACTTCGCCGTCCGCTACCCGCTCGTCGACGGCCAGGGCAATTTCGGCAATATCGACGGCGACAACCCCGCCGCCGACCGCTACACCGAGGCGCGCCTGACCGAGGTCGCCGCACGCCTTCTCGAGGGCATCGACGAGGACACGGTCGACTTCCGTCCCAACTACGATGGGCGCGAGCTCGAGCCGTCGGTGCTGCCGGCAAACTTCCCGAACCTGCTGGCCAACGGCGCGTCCGGCATCGCCGTCGGCATGGCAACCAGCATCCCGCCCCATAACGCAGGCGAGCTCTGTGACGCCGCGCTCCATCTCATCAAGTTCCCGAAGGCGACCGCGGACAAGCTGGTCGATATCGTGCCCGGCCCCGACCTGCCCACCGGCGGCATCATCGTCGAGCCGCGCGAGAATATCGTGCAGGCCTACAAGACGGGGCGGGGCAGCTTCCGTCTACGCGCGCGGTGGGAGCAGGAGGACACGGGCCGCGGCACCTATCAGATTGTCGTCACGGAGATGCCGTATCAGGTGCCGAAGGCGCGGCTTGTCGCCCGCATTGCCGAGCTTCTCCAACAGAAGAAGCTGCCGCTGCTCGCCGACGTCCGCGACGAGTCGGCGGAGGACGTGCGCCTCGTGCTCGAGCCCAAGAGCCGCGCGGTCGATCCGCTGCTGCTCATGGAGTCCCTGTTCAAGCTAACGGAACTCGAGACGCGGCTTCCGCTCAATATGAACGTGTTGAGCCGCGGCCAGATCCCGAACGTGCTGGGCCTGCGTCAGGTCTTGCAGGAATGGCTCGACCACCGGCTGGTGGTGCTGGTCCGCCGCTCCAAGTTCCGCCTAGCCAAGATCGACCACCGGCTCGAAGTCCTGGCCGGCTACCTCATCGTTTATTTGAACCTCGACAAAGTCATTAAGATCATCCGTGAGAAGGACGAGCCGAAGCCCGCGCTGATCAAGGCCTTCAAGCTGACCGATGTTCAAGCCGAAGCCATCCTCAACATGCGGCTGCGTGCCTTGCGCAAGCTCGAGGAGATGGAGCTACGGCGCGAGCACGACGACCTGACCAAGGAGCGCAAGGAGTTGAAATCGCTGCTCGCCTCCAAGGACAAGCAGTGGAAGCGCATCGGCGACGAGATCAAGACGCTGAAAGAAGATTTTGGCCAGAAGACCGAGCTTGGCCGCCGTCGCACGAGCTTCGCCGAAGCGCCCGAGGGCGTCGAAGTAGAGCTCGCCGAAGCGATGATCGAGAAGGAACCGATCACCGTCGTGCTGTCGGAGAAGGGCTGGATCCGCTCAATCAAGGGCCACAATACGGAAGCGGCCGGCCTGACCTTCAAGGAAGGCGATCGCCTCAAGTGCTTCGTGCGTGCGCAGACCACCGACACGCTGCTTTTGTTCGCGACCAACGGGCGCTTCTATTCGCTCACCGCTGACAAGCTGCCCGGGGGCAGGGGACATGGCGAGCCGTTCCGCCTCATGGTCGACATCGAGGACGCGGGCGACTCCGTTGATCTCTTCGTCTACGAGCCGGGCCGCAAACTGCTCGTCGCCTCGACGAGCGGTCACGGCTTCATCGTGGCCGAAGACGAGGTCGTGGCCATGACCCGCAAGGGCAAGCAGATTCTGAACGTGAAGGGGGACGAGGCGGCGGTCGTTGCGCCGGTCGACGGCGACAGCGTCGCAGTGATCGGCGACAACCGGAAGCTTCTGCTGTTCCCGCTCAAAGAGCTGCCCGAGATGCCGCGCGGCAAGGGCGTGCGCCTTCAGCGCTACAAGGACGGCGGGCTTGCCGACGCCAAGACTTTCACGAAGAAGGAGGGCCTCACCTATATCGACGCCGCCGACCGCACCTTCACGCTGCCATCTGCCGACCTTCGCGAGTGGTGGGGCACGCGCGCCCAAGCCGGCCGTCTGCCGCCCAGGGGTTTCCCCAAGTCAGGCAAGTTCGGCCCGAAGTTCTGAGGCTGTCATGCCCGCGAAGGCGGGCATCCAGTAAACACCGATCTGTGTAATCACCATGGCCGCTGGTTACTGGATCGCCCGGTCAAGCCGGGCGATGACATAGAGAGCTAGCTGCGCACCCAACCTTTGGATGTGAGGCGCTCTTGCGGCTGGAAGCGATCCTTGTAGCGCATCTTGCGCGACCCCTCGATCCAGTAGCCGAGATAGACGAAGGGATAGCCCTGGCTCCGCGCGTATTCGACGTGATCGAGGATCATGTACGTGCCGAGGCTGCGTGCCGGCAGGTCCGGATCGTAGAAGCTGTACACCATGGAGATGCCGTCGCTGAGCCGGTCGCACAGCGACAGGGCAATGAGCGGTGAATCGCCCGTCTCGTCGGGCTTGAGCCGGTATTCGGTGACGAAGGTCTCCACCACGCTGTCCTCAACCATCAGCGAATAGTCGAGCACGCTCATCTCGGCCATGCCGCCGTCGGCGTGGCGCGCCTCGATATAGTCGCGGAACAGCGCGTATTGCTCCGAGCTTGGCGCTGCCAGCATGCGCGTCGCGACGAGGTCCTCGTTGTCGCGGGCGATGCGCTTCATGGAGCGGCGCGGCTGGAACTCGTCGACCAGGATGCGCACCGGCACGCAGGCCGAGCAGGCGTCGCAATAGGGCATGTAGGCGATATTCTGGCTGCGCCGGAACCCGCCCTTCAGCAGATTGTCGACCAGGAAGCCCGGCTTATCGCGCGTGAGATGGGTAAAGAGCTTCCGTTCGAGCCGGCCCGGCAGATAAGGGCAGGGCTGCGGCGCGGTGATGTAAAACTCCGGGAAATTGCTCTTGTGCTCTGTCACGGGCCACCGACCTGAAGCGAATCCAAGTCAATCCGACACAAGCTTAGTGGATGGAGGGCCCGGCGCGCAATCCGCCAAGGCCGTCATAATCCAGCAAAAATCTGGAACTGCTCAAAGTTAGGGCCGATTGATCACGACGACGCCAGCGAGGATGTCGTGGAGGCAGCGCTTGCGCTGGTCGAAGAAGGCCCACAGGAGGATTGGGCAGAAAATCACCAGCGAGAACCAGAACAGAAGCGCGTGGAAGGCCGCGATCAGGGGCGTGACCTTGCCCCCGTACCACATCGACACGGTGAGCCCCATCATGCGCTGGCCGATCGTGGCGGAGTTCGGCCCGCCGACCGTGAGGGCGTTGTAGCCGAGGCCGACGGCCGGAAACACGAGCCCGAACATAAGCCAGGCGAGCCCAAGCGTGACGACGCCGAGCACCGCAACCGCCACATAGGCGATGACCGTCAGCGCCAAGATGATGATGGCGTCGATGATGAAGGCGACACAGCGCTTGCGTATCACGGCCGCAAACAGCTGGGGCTGCGTCACCGGGTTGTAGACATGGGGCTGGTCGGCAAAGCCGACGCCAGCGCTAGAGGGATGCTCGGTCATGGGATCTCCGAATCGGGGCCAAGCGCGACCCATTGGACATGGGGATTCATTCCCTCAGAGACAAGCGCAAGCGCTTGCGGGCAAGGCATAGAGGCGTGGAACGCGCGCGTGTGTTGCCGAGTTCGAGACGAGGGTTTAAGGAGTCTCGTTGGGCACCACCAGGCTTACGGGGAGCCAAGATGCGCAATGCAGTCTTGGGGCTCGCGGTTGCGGGCCTGTTCGTCGCCGCCGGCGGTCATGCCATTGCCTGCGAGGGCGGCAAGGTCGTCTTTGAAGACAAGTTCAGCGACGACGCTGGCGGCTGGGCCCTCAAGAACACGATTGAGGTGAAGAACGGCACCTTCACCTTCAAGCTGCCCCCCGACGACATGCAGTCGAACCTGAACGTGACCTTCTCAGTCCACGACGCGGATATTTGCGCCGACGCGGTCTGGCCGGAAGGCGACCAGCCGGTGCTCGGCGCCGGCCTCCTGTTCTGGGGCGAGGACAACCGGACCTATTACCAGTTCGGCGTCCTCAACAACGGGCGCTACTGGATCGCCAGGAAGCAAGACGGGACCTGGTCCGGCACCATTGCCGCCAATGTCGACTCGCCCGCCATCAAGACGGCGCCGGGCGCGGTGAATACGCTCCGCGTCGACGCCAAAGGCGACACGCTCGCCTTCTACATCAACGGCACCAAGGTGCGGGAACTGCGGGGTCAGGCGCCGTCAGGCGGTTGGCGCTTCGGCCTGTCAGGCGACAATTTCGACAAGACAAAAGGCGCGACCGTGCTCTTCACCGATATGAAGGTCACCAACTAGGCGGGCGCTAGCCGCTCTTCAGGCGTTTCACCACGTCGGGCGCGAAATAGGTGAAGATCCCATCGGCGCCGGCACGCTTGCACGCCATCAGGCTCTCAACGACCACGCGATCCCGGTCGAGCCAGCCGCGCTCCGAAGCAGCCGCCAGCATCGCGTACTCGCCGGAGGTCTGGTAGACGAAGGTCGGGAGCCTGAACGCCTCCTTCACCCGCCACACGATGTCGAGATAAGCGAGCCCCGGCTTGACCATGACCATGTCGGCGCCTTCGGCCACGTCGAGGGCGACTTCGCGCAACGCCTCGTCGCCGTTCGCCGGGTCCATCTGATAGGTCTTCTTGTCGCCGCGCAGTTGCACGCCGGAGCCCACCGCGTCGCGGAACGGCCCGTAGAAGGCCGACGCATATTTCGCGGCGTAGCTTAGAATCTGCGTGTTGGTGAAGCCGTTCTCCTCGAGCGCGGCCCGGATCGCGCCGATGCGCCCATCCATCATGTCCGACGGCGCCAGAATATCGCAACCGGCTTCCGCCTGAACGAGCGCCTGGGTGATCAGCGCGGCGATGGTGCGGTCGTTCTCGACCTCGCCGTCCTCGGTGAGGAGCCCGTCATGGCCGTGGCTCGTATAAGGATCGAGCGCCACGTCGCAGATGACGCCGATCTCCGGCACCTCCGACTTGATAGCCCGCACCGCCCGGCACACGAGATTGCCGGGATTGAAGGCCTGGCTTGCATCTTCGTCGCGCAGATCGGGATCGGTGTTGGGAAACAGGGCGATCGCTGGAAGCCCGAGCGTTGCAGCCTCCTCGGCCGCCTTGACCGCGAGGTCGATGGAGAGCCGCTCCACGCCGGGCATCGCCGCAACGGCGCTCCGCTCGCCCGTCCCTTCGATCACGAAGATCGGCCAGATGAGATCGTCCACCGTCAGCGACGTCTCGCGCGTCAGCCGCCGCGACCAGTCGGCCCGGCGATTGCGCCGCATCCGCGTCGCCGGATAGCCGGGACCACTCGCGTCCGCGGGCTTCGTGCCCGCGCGTTTCGCCCGCTCGGTGCGCAACGAGACGGTCTTGTCCTTGGCGGGGTCTTTAGACGGTGTAGCCACGAGTAATCCTGCGCCTGCCTCACTTAAGCTCGCGTGAAGCTATCACCTTTCGCCTCTGAGCGGCCAGACGGTGCGACAAACATGGTTTGCCGCGGGAAAAATGCCTATTCGCAGATTTTCACGAAGCGGCGCTTCTTCATGTCGAGATGGAAGTGGTTCTTGTGCGCCGCGTTGGCGTCGGGGCCGAGCACGGTCTCGAACGCTTTGCACGCATCGGCATGGACGACCAGCAGGAACGCCGTCTCTTCATCGGGCGTAAGTCTCCGGGCCACGGGTGGGGGAGAGGGCTCGCTCTTGGTGTCCGTCGTCTCGGCCGGCACCTCGTCCGGCGCTTCAGCCTCCGCGCCGGGGGTTGGCAGGGGGCTCACGAACGGGTTTGATTTGGCGCTTGCAGCAGGAGAGCTTGCCTGCATCTGCGCGTGCGTTGCCGAGAGGGCCTGCGGAAGCGGAGACTGCGGGGGTTGAGCCACGGGCGGCGACATTGGCCTGACGAAAGGATTGGTTTTCACGCGTGTCACCGCGGCGAGCTCGCTTCCGAACGAGCGGCGCGCCGAGACGGCCAGTATGGCTCCAGTCGTCTCGCTCGGTGCGGCGGCGTCCTCCACCGGCGCGGCGGCGACGCGGTGGGGATTTGGCTGTGGAGGCGCCGGCGCCCGCGGAAGAGCGGCTGTGGTGACGCCGTACTGCCAGTGCCCAAGGACCGCGAGCCTTTGCCCGGATGCGAACACGAACTCGGAAACGTCGAGCGCGTTGGCGAATGCATGCTCGCTGATCTTGGTGTTCGCGCCGCCATAGCGGTTGCGGCATTGATAGGAGGCGGCATTGTGGATTTTCACCACGGCCGTGCCGAGCGTCGCCGCCGCAGGCTGGACCGTGTTCTTGAGCCAGGCGGCGATCCCGGCGGCGAGCGTGCAATTGATGGTTGCCGGCGGCTCGATGGCGACGGCAGGATCCTCGCCGATGGATTTCACGAGGATCGGCGCCGGCGCGCCGCAGAGCCCCTGCTTGATCGGGGGCAGTTGCTCGTAGTCGATCGCCACCCCGTCGAGGAGCTTGGCGCAGGCGGCGAGAGCGGCGTTCACCTTGGGGCTCTGCCAAGGCAGCGTCGGCTGGTCGCCGGGAAGGCGCGGCTCCTCCTCAGGGGCGGGCGCGGCGGCGAGGTCACCGGCGGGCGGCATACCTCGCTGCGGGTTCCGGTCGGGCAGAGGCGGGCTCGCCTCCTGCCCGTGCACGGGAAGCGCCAGCACGACGAGGCTCGCCAAAACAAGCCCGAGCTTGAACATCCGCTTCATGTCCCGTCCCGGTGGCTCTTTGCCGGCGCTTGAGGTTTGCGCCATTGAGTGCTAGCTGCCGCGGGCCGATTTACACCGACGTTTGGATGGAATTTGCACGGGATCATCGCGTTTGTCCGAAGCGCTTGGCATCACCTTCGAAGAGATCGACCGCGCCGGGGTCGTCACCCTGGACCGGCCCGAGAGGTTAAACGCCCTCTCGCGCGAAATGTTCGAGGCCCTCACGGCCAACTACCGGCGCTGGTCACCGGCCCCGCATATCTATGGCGTCGTGATGGAGTCGTCCCACCCGTCCGTGTTCTGTAGCGGCGGCGACCTTAAGGTGCTCAACGAGCTGAACAAGCAAGGCGCCACCGAGGCTATTCGCGAATTCTACCGCGCAGCTTACACCCATGTTTGGGTGCTGGAGAAATTCATCCGGCCGAACGTGCCTCTCATCAACGGCCTTGTCTTTGGCGGCGGCATCGGCATCACCCTGTTCGGTACCCATTGCGTGGCGGCGGAGGGCTACCGCTTCGCCATGCCGCAAGTCGGCATTGGCTTTCTGCCCGACATCGGCGGCACCTATTTCCTGTCACGCCTGTTCGGCTGGATGGGAACGTATCTTGCGCTCACCGGGCAGGTCGTCGGCCCGGCCGATGCCCATCGCTTACGTCTCGTGAGCCACTACATCCCGTCCGCCCATTTCGGCGTGATCAAGGATGCGCTCGCCGACAACCACCCCATCGACCGCCTTCTCGACGGGCTCCACCGCGATCCCGGCGAAGGCGATCTCGTGCGCCACACCCCCGCCATCAACCGGGCCTTCTCCGCAGGTTCGGTGGAAGAGATCCTCGCCCGTCTCGATGCGGAGGACGGCGAGGACGCCGCTTGGGCAAAGGAGACGGCGACAGAGTTGCGTAAGAAGTCGCCGACCTCCCTCAAGATCGCGTTCGCGCAAATGCAGGTCGGCAAGCAGCTCACGTTAGAGGAGGCACTGAAGCTCGAGTTCCGTCTCGCCTCACACCTCGTTCAGACCCACGACTTCCGCGAAGGGATCGACGCGCGCATCGCGGGCAGGGGCCGGACACCTCACTGGCAGCCTGCCAGCCTCGAAGAGGTCGACGATACCGAGATTGAGAGTCTTTTTTTCACGCCGGTCGAGGGCGAGCTTCATCTGGAAGAACGCAAGTCAGGGCTGGCAAGTCCTTGAGTGTGGCTCAAACGTTCGCCAACATCATCAAAACTTAATACTAGAATTTCATGCAATTTTAAGCGTCTCGCTTAAGGTCATTTTAGGTCGCCCTCGCTTATAGTCCTCATCAAGTTGGGGATTAACAACAACTAACGAGGGTAGGCGATGAATGTATCCCTAAATGTAGGGACAAATGCGGGCACCGAAGGGGCTGAAGACCTCAAGGGGCGGTATCTTGTTTCCTTGAAGCTCGTCGAGCGGCTTCACCGATTGCTGCTCGATGTCATCAAAGATGAGTTCGAGCGCTTGGGCCGAGCCGACGTCAACAGCGTACAGGCGCTGTTGCTCTACAACATTGGCGACGCCGAGTTGACTGCGGGTGAGCTGACCAGCCGCGGCTACTATCTCGGCTCGAACGTCTCGTACAACCTCAAGAAGCTGGTTGATGCCGGCTATATCCACCATCAGCGTTCCACGAGCGATCGCCGCTCCGTGCGCGTGAGCCTCACCGAAAAGGGCCAAGATGTATGCACGGTGGTGAACGGTTTGTTCCATCGCCAGCTCCGCTCCCTCGAGCAGGTGGGCGGCATCGGCATGGACGACCTGGAAGTGCTCAACAAGGCTCTCATCCGGCTTGAGCGCTTCTGGACGGATCAGATCCGCTACCAGCTCTAAGCGACAGATCAGGCAAGAATTCTTCACCCCGGCGGGTTCATCCGCCGGGGTTGATTGTTTTGGGGCCGGGGAATCCGGCGACCAGCCCAAATTCGCCCCATTCCTCAGGCATCTTGCAATGAGGGTCGCGCCGCATCACGTAAATGCGGCAGTCGGGGTCCCGACGAGGGAAGCATTCCAAGGTCAATTGCGACGTAAACCGTGCGCAGGCCAGCCGGGAAGCGTTTCCGGAACTAAGTCTTGGTTAAAGAATTCGTGACCCAAGCTTGGTTTATTTGGGCCCGAAACGAGTAGAGCGGCGAAGCTTAAGCGCTTATAGTTAAGCTGGGATCAGAGGCCGCAACGGACGGGGAGCGGCAAATGCAGAAGTCTTCCGACAAATTCAGGGGCGGGGCGCTGATCGCCACTGCCAGCCTCGTCGCGGCGCTTCTCATTGCCAGCGTCGAGCCGTCGAGCGCCGGCCCCTTCAATTGGTTCAAAGGCAGAAATCAGCAGGACCAGACGTCTCCCTCGACGGGCGACTCCCCTGGCGCCTCTGGCGGAGGCGGTGGCCTGTTCGGTGGGCTGTTCGGCGGCGGCCGTAGCTCCCAGCCAAGCACAGAGTCGCAAGCCTCGGAGCTCCCGCTCGGCGACCCCGAGGTCGCCATGATCCTCAATCCGGCGCTCAGCACGCCGACTCTTGCGACGCAAAACATCGGGCCGACCAAGGCCGCTATCGAGCAGTACAAGGGGATCGTGGCCCAAGGCGGCTGGCCGAGCGTGCCTGCCGTGGCCATGAGACCAGGCTCGAAGGGTCAACAGATCGTCACGCTGCATCGCCGCCTCGAGGTCAGCGGCGATCTCGTCGGTATGAGCATCCCCGACGAATACGATGCCGCCCTCGTCGCCGCAGTGAAGCGCTTCCAGGCGCGGCACGGTCTGCCGCCGACGGGCGTCATCGACTCCAAGGCGACCGTGGCAGCCTTGAATGTGCCGGCGACCGTCCGTCTGGCTCAGCTCGAGGCCAACCTCAAGCGCCTGCAGAAGCTGGCGCCACACACCGCCAACCGCTACGTGCTCGTCAACATTCCCGCTGCTCAGGTGGAGGCCGTCGAAAACGGTCGCGTCATCCAGCGCCACGCCGCCGTGGTCGGCAAACCCGAGCTGCCGACGCCGGAACTCTCCAGCAAGGTCAAGGAAGTCAATTTCAATCCCTATTGGTACGTGCCGCGCAGCATCATCCAGAACGATCTGGTGCCGAAAGGGCGTGAATTCGCACGGGCCGGTCGAGACATGCTCGCCGCGTACCATATGCAAGCCTTCGACCCGGACGGCAATCCGGTCGATCCGCGGACGATCGATTGGAACGGCCAAGCGGTGTACACCTACAACTACCGGCAGCTACCCTGGGCCGAGAACTCGCTCGGCTACATCAAGATCAACTTCCCGAACAAGGACGCGGTGTACATGCACGACACGCCGCTCAAAAGCCTGTTCGGCAAAGCGATCCGCTACGAGAGCCACGGCTGCGTACGCGTTCACAACGTCGCCGGGCTCGCCGACTGGCTTCTCCAGGGCAATCCCGGCTGGAACATCAACCGCATCAGAAGCCTGAAGCAGACGGGTGAGCAGATCAGTGTGCCGGTCAACCGGAGCACGGCGGTCTACTTCGCCTATATCAGCGCCTGGGCAACGCCCGATGGGCAGGTTCACTTCCGGCCAGACATCTACAATGAGGACGGAGCCGCCTACGCTTCCGCACTCTGAAACTCTGAGCCTTTGGGACAAAGTCAATAAAGAAGGCCATCCAGTTTGTGCTGGATGGCCTTCTTGCGTCTGGCACACGCGGGGGGTTGGGCGCGCGCCATCCTTAGGCTGAAAGCTTCACCGGGATCTTGAGATACTGCACGCCGTTCGCGTCAGCCGGCGGCAAATGGCCTGCGCGCATGTTCACCTGGATCGAAGGCATCAAGAGGTGAGGGGCGGAGAGCGTCGCATCCCGCTCCTCGCGCATGGCGACGAAGTCCTCCTCGCTGATCCCATCCTTGACATGGGCATTATGGGCGCGCTCTTCGGCGACCGTCGTCTCCCATGCGTAGTGATCCCGGCCCGGCGCCTTGTAGTCGTGGCACATGAAAAGGCGGGTCTCAGGCGGAAGCGTCAGCAGCCGCTTGATTGAGCGATAGAGCGTGCGGGCGTCACCGCCGGGGAAGTCGGCGCGCGCGGTGCCATAATCGGGCATGAAGAGCGTGTCACCGACAAACACCGCGTCGCCAATCCTATAGGCGATGTCGGCGGGCGTGTGCCCCGGCACGTGCATGACCTCGACGTCGAGCGAGCCGAGCTTGAAGCGCTCGCCGTCGGCGAACAAACGATCGAACTCGCTTCCGTCGCCGCTCAGATCGGTCGCGTTGAACACCGGACGGAAGATCTTCTGGACGTCGCGGATATGCTCGCCGATGCCGACCTTGGCGCCGGTCTTGAGCTTGATATAGGGCGCGCCCGAGAGATGGTCGGCGTGAGCATGGGTCTCGAGGACCCAGTCGACCGTCAGGCCGTCCTTCTTCGCCACGTCAAGGATGAGGTCGGCCGAATGGGTCGATGCCTTGCCGCTAGCATGGTCGTAGTCGAGCACCGGATCGACGATCGCGGCGCGCTTCGTCTCGGGGTCCGCCACGAGGTAGCTCACCGTATTGGTGGGCTCGTCGAAGAAGGCCTGGATGGTAGGGGCGCCGGGCATGGGGAATAACTCCTTTCTCGCGGGAAAACTGATGATCGTTGTTGACTAATATATTAGCGATCTCTAAATTAGCAATAGCTAATAGACAAAGGATCTGTCTCATGCCCAGCGTTCCCGCCGACCTCGCCACATTCGAGGCGAACACGGCCAAAGTCGCCGACATCCTGCGTGCCCTCGCCAATGAGCGGCGGCTGATGGTCCTGTGCAAGCTGGCGGAGAGCGGTGAGGAATGTGTGGGCGCACTGGCCGAGGCGGCCGGGTTGTCCCAATCCGCCACCTCGCAGCACCTCGCCAAGATGCGCGAGGAGGGGCTCGTGGACTTCCGCCGCGAGGGCCAGACGCTCTGGTACCGCATCGCCGAGCCACGGACCGAGCTGCTGCTCGGCTACCTCCAGAAGCTCTATTGCAGCGACGAGTGACCCTACGGAGACTCCCATGACCCTTCCCACCGTCACGCCTGAAGAAGCCAAGCGCCTCATCGATCAGGGGGCGACCCTGATCGACATTCGCGGCGCTGACGAGCGCGCCCAGGAGCACATTCCCGGATCTCATCATGGGCCCCTCGCGCAGATGACCAATTTTGCCGGCGTCGGCGCGCCCATCATCTTTCACTGCCGCTCCGGCATGCGCACGACCATGAACGCCGCGCGCCTGAAGGATGCGGCGCCGTGCGAGGCCTTTGTCCTCTCTGGCGGTATCGATGCATGGAAGCGGGCAGGGCTCCCTGTCGTAGCCGCCGAGAGGATGCCCGTAGACACCAATCGTCAGATCATGATCGCTGGCGGCGGACTAATCCTAACCGGCGTGGCACTTGGCCTCTTCGTGGCGCCGGTGTTCTACGAGCTTGCCGCATTGGCCGGCGCGGGCCTCGTCATCGGCGGCGTGTCTGGGCTTAAGCGGCACGGTCAGGCTGCCTAAGCACATGCCCTTAAGCCGACCGGCAGCCGGGGCCTAGGCCATGCCCCTCGGACTTCTTCCAGTCGCGCTGCTCTTGGGCTCCGGCGCCCTTGTGGGCATTACCTTGGGGCTCATTGGCGGTGGCGGCTCGGTGCTCGCCGTGCCGCTCCTCGTCTATCTCGTCGGAGTGCCTTCGGCCCATGTGGCTATCGGCTCCTCGGCCGTGGCCGTCGCGGTCAACGCCTCGTGGGGGCTCTTCACCCATGCGCGGCTCGGCACGGTCAAGTGGCGCTGTGCGCTCGTGTTCACCGCCGCCGGCGTCATCGGCGCCTTCGTGGGCGCGCATATGGGCAAGCAGCTCGGCGGCCCCGAGCTGTTGGCCCTGTTCGGCTTCGCCATGATCGGCATCGGCATCTACATGATCAGCGTCCGGCCGCAAACGATCGGACGCGACGTCCGCCTGACACCCGAGACCGCCGCGCATTTGCTGCCGCGGCTCTTGCTGTTCGGCGCCGGTGTGGGTCTTCTGTCCGGCTTCTTCGGCATCGGCGGCGGTTTCCTCATCGTGCCCGGGCTCGTGCTCGCGACGGGTATGGGCCTCCAGAATGCTATTGGCACCTCGCTCTTCGCCGTTACCGCCTTCGGCCTCACCACGGCATCCAGCTATGCCGTCTCGGGCCTCGTCGACTGGCGCGTCGCTCTGTTGGTCATCGCCGGCGGCGCGGCCGGCGTTCTGCTTGGCGCCCGCACGAACGCCCATCTGGCGAGCCGCAAGCAAGCCCTCGCAGGCGTCTTCGCAGGGGTCGTCATCGCGACCGGCCTGTATATCGTGGGAAGCGGCCTCCTCAAGGTCCTCGCCGTGAGCTAGGGGAGCTCAAACATTCCCTAACTGACTGTTGGATCGTTGGTTTTCCCGCGCGCACGGGGTAGGCTGATCAACACTGGTCAAGGGTTGGGGCGTTGCTAGCGCGCCAGCGCGACATGTGGTAAGGCCAACCAAACGTGCCTAGCGCGCGCCGCGCGAGGGGGAAAACCTCGCGGGCAAGTTCGCCTCGGCCGACTGGGGTTTTTGAGCTCGAGGAGCAGTTAGCGATGACGGCAAGTAACATTCAGCGCGCCGAGGCGCGCGAGAGCGCATTTTTCACCAAGCACTTGAAAGAGACCGATCCCGAGGTCTGGGACGCCATCGAGCGCGAGCGCGATCGTCAGCAGAACGAGATCGAGCTGATTGCTTCGGAGAACATTGTGTCGAGGGCGGTACTTGATGCCGTCGGCACGCTCCTCACCAACAAATACGCCGAAGGCTATCCGGGGCGCCGCTATTATGGCGGCTGCCAATATGTCGACGTCGTCGAGCAGATCGCCATCGACCGCGCCAAGCGCCTGTTCAACTGCAACTTCGCCAACGTGCAGCCGCATTCCGGCTCGCAAGCCAACCAGTCGGTCATGCTGGCCCTCATCAAGCCGGGCGACACCATTCTCGGCATGAGCCTGGCCGCGGGCGGCCACTTGACCCATGGCGCACCGCCGAACCTGTCGGGCAAGTGGTTCAACGCGGTTCAGTACGGCGTGACGAAGGATACGAACCTCATCGACTATGACGAGGTTGAGCGGCTCGCGCATGAGCACAAGCCGGCCCTCATCATCGCCGGCGGCTCCGCCTACCCGCGCGTCATCGACTTCAAGCGCTTCCGCGAGATCGCCGATAGCGTCGGCGCTTATCTCATGGTCGACATGGCCCACTTCGCAGGTCTTGTCGCCGCCGGTCTCCATCCGAGCCCGCTGCCGCACGCCCATATCTGCACCACCACGACCCACAAGACGCTGCGCGGTCCGCGTTCGGGCATGGTGGTCTCCAACGACGAGGAGATCGGCAAGAAGATCAACTCGGCCGTGTTCCCGGGTCTGCAGGGCGGCCCGCTGATGCATGTCATCGCCGGCAAGGCCGTGGCCTTCGGCGAGGCGCTCAAGCCCAATTTCAAGCTCTACGCGCAGTCGGTGATCGATAACGCCAAGGCGCTTGGCGAGACGCTGGTGAAGGGCGGGCTGGCGCTCGTCTCCGGCGGCACCGACACGCATCTGATGCTGGTGGATCTCCGGCCCAAGAAGCTGACCGGCAAGGCCGCGGAGATCGCGCTCGGCCGCGCGCACATCACCTGCAACAAGAACGGCGTGCCCTTCGATCCGGAGAAGCCGATGATCACGTCGGGCATTCGCCTCGGCTCGCCGGCCGGCACCACGCGCGGCTTCGGCATCACCGAGTTCCAAACCGTCGGCGAGCTGATCCTCGAAGTGCTCGACGGGCTTGTCGCCAATGGCGACGGCGGCAACAGTGTCGTCGAGGAGAGCGTGAAGCAGCGTGCCATGGAGCTTTGCGACCGCTTTCCGATCTACGAGTAGGATCGCGTGACGCTGAGGAAGGGAAGGGCGGTCGCCCATGCGGTGCCCCTATTGCGGCAGCACCAACACGCAAGTGAAGGATTCTCGCCCGAGCGAGGATAACACCACGATTAGGCGCCGCCGCGTCTGTGCGGATTGCGGCGGCCGCTTCACCACATTCGAACGCGTGCAACTGCGCGAGCTCACCGTCATCAAGCGGAGCGGGCGGCGCATTCCGTTCGACCGCGACAAGCTGATGCGCTCCGTGCAGATCGCGCTCCGCAAACGGCCGGTGGAACCTGAGCGGGTGGAGCGCATGGTCAGCGGCATTGTCCGCCGCCTGGAGAACATGGGCGAGAGCGACATCAAGTCGGAGACCATCGGGCATCTCGTCATGGAGGCCTTGAAGGGTCTCGACGACGTCGCCTATGTGCGCTTCGCCTCCGTCTATAAGAACTTCCGCGAGGCCAAGGATTTCGAGGCGTTACTCGGCGAGCTTGCCGGAACCGAAGGCGAGAATGCCGAGGCCGACGAAGCCGCCGCTGCCGAGGATTAGCCGCAAAGCCCCATGAGCGTGAGTGATGAGGAGCATATGGCGCAGGCGCTGGTGCTTGCGCGGCGCGGACTGGGACTCGCCTGGCCGAATCCGTCGGTTGGCGCGATCATCGTCATGCCGTCTGGCGAGATCGCCGGCCGGGGCTGGACCGCACCGGGAGGTCGCCCCCACGCCGAGGCCATTGCGCTCGAACACGCAGGATCGAATGCCGAAGACAGCACGATTTACGTGACTCTCGAGCCGTGTGCACATGAGAACGGCAGGGGCATCCCTTGCGCAGACATCATCGTTGCCGCACGGCCTAAACGCGTGGTGATCGGCTTGCGCGATCCTGATCCCCGCACCGCCGGGCGCGGCATCGATCGCATCAAGGCCGCCGGAATAGAGGTCGAAGAGGGCGTTCGTGCTGCAGAGGCTGCCAGCGTCACGCTCGGTCATATGATGCGCGTCACCAAGGGACGGCCGGCCGTCACGCTCAAGCTTGCCGTGGGCGCCGACGGGCTAATGCCGCGGGGACACGGCGAACCCGTATGGATCACCGGCGAAGACGCTCGCGCCCATGGCCATCTGCTCCGCGCGCGTAACGACGCGATCTTGGTCGGCCGCGGCACCGTCTTCGCCGACGACCCGACGCTCACCTGTCGGCTCCCGGGCATGGCATGCCGCTCGCCGGTGCGTGTCGTACTCGATAACCGCTTGCGCACGCCCCCCGACGCGAAGCTCTTCGACGATCCCATGGTTCCGGTCTGGCTTCTCTGCGCCGAGAGCGAAAGCCACGTCGACACCGAGGTGCTGCATGACCGAGGCGCGGAGATCGTTCCTGTCGCCGTCGACGATCACGGCCTTATCGACATTCGGGAGGCCATGGTGACCCTCGCGCATCGCGGCATCACCCGCGTCTTGATCGAGGGCGGACCTTCAGTGGCGCGCTCCATGCTCGACGCCGATCTCGTGGACGAAGCGATCGTCTATCAAGGCCCCAATCCCGCGGGCGCAGACGGGCTTACGCCGTTCGCCGGCGACGGCCTTGATCGGCTGACGGCAAGCGGCCATTTCACTCTCATTGCCTCGCGCGCGTTCGGACCGGACCGGATGACGTATTGGCGGCGGATCAGGACATGTTCACTGGCATTGTCGGCGGCATAGGAAAACTTCTGAAGCGCGACGGATCGCGCTTCGTGATCGCCGCACCCTTTAAGGCAAAGAGCCTTGATGAGGGGGCCTCGATCGCGTGCGACGGCTGCTGCCTGACCCTCGTCGAGATCGGCAAGGCCAAGGGAAAGGGCGCCGTCTTCGTAGTTGAGGCATCCAACGAGACCTTGTCCCATACGACCATCCGCGATTGGCAAGAGGGGCAGAAGATCAACCTCGAGCGTGCGCTCGCCCTGGGCGAGGAGCTTGGTGGGCATATCGTCACAGGACACGTGGACGGCCGAGCGAAAGTCATCTCCCGCTACCCCGACGGCGACAGTGTCAAGTTCCTCATGGACGCGCCGGCGGAGCTTGCAGGCTTCATTGCGCCAAAGGGCTCCATTGCGCTGAACGGGGTTTCGCTGACCGTTAACGAGGTGGATGCTACGCGCTTTGGTGTGAATGTCATTCCCTACACGCTCACCCACACCACATGGGGCGACCGCCAGCCGGGCGATCTGGTAAACCTTGAAGTCGATCTTCTCGCGCGCTACGTGGCGCGCCTGAGCCAATATGAAGGCCGCTGACCCGTGACTGCTTTGAGTAAGACATCGAGTAGGGCGTCGCACCGCCAGTTCCTCTCACCCATTGAGGAGGTGATCGAGGACGCACGCAACGGCCGCATGTTCATTCTCGTGGACGCCGAGGAGCGCGAGAACGAAGGCGACCTCGTCATTCCGGCGCAGATGGCCACGCCTGACGCCATCAACTTCATGGCCAAGCATGGCCGCGGCCTTATCTGCCTTGCGCTGACGCCGGAGCGCGCCAAGCAGCTCCGTCTGGAGCTCATGTCGCGCTCGAACCGCTCGCGCCATTCGACAGCCTTCACCGTGTCCATCGAAGCCCGGGAAGGGGTGTCTACCGGCATCTCCGCGCACGATCGGGCGCACACCATCTCCGTCGCCATCGATCCGACCAAGGACTTTCGCGATGTGATGACTCCGGGTCATGTGTTCCCGCTCCTCGCCAAGGAAGGCGGAGTCCTAGTCCGCGCCGGCCACACCGAAGCCGCTGTCGATCTCGCGCGGCTTGCCGGGCTCTATCCCGCTGGCGTGATTTGCGAGATCATGAATGACGACGGCACCATGGCGCGGCTTCCCGACCTCGTCGCCTTCGCGCAGACCCACGACCTGAAGGTCGCGACCATCGCCGATCTAATCGCCTACCGTTTGCGCTACGACCATCTCGTCAACGTGGTGGCGGAGACCAAGATCGACAGCCCGTTCGGGGGCGAATTCGACGTCAAGGTCTATGCAACGACCGTCGACACGGCCGAGCATGTCGCGCTCGTCAAAGGCGACGTCTCCTCAGGCGGACCCGTCCTCGTGCGCGTGCACGCCATGAACACGCTCGACGACCTCTTGGCGTCGGGCGGGAAGCATGACACGCCGATCCACAAAGCCATGGAGATCATCGGCCAGGAGGGCCGCGGCGTGATCGTGCTGATCCGGGAAGGCCGCCCTGACGCGATTTCTGCCCGTCTCAGGCAAGAGGCGGATGGCCGAGGCCAGCCAAGGCTTATGGAATATGGCATCGGCGCCCAGATACTGCTCGACCTCGGCATCCGCGAGATGGTGCTCCTGTCGAATTCGCCCGCGCGCAAGATCGTCGGTCTCGAAGGCTACGGGCTGAAGGTCGTCGGCCAGCACGGCCTGGAGCCGACACCATGACCCGCAGAGGACCGAATTCGGTCCTCATCATCGAGGCCCGGTTCTACGAGGACATCGCCGACGAGCTTGCCCGCGGGGCTATCGAGGAACTGCGCGGCAATCAGGTGGAGTTCGAGCGGATTGCGGTGCCTGGTGCTCTGGAAATCCCCCTGGCTCTCAGTCTCGCGCTTGCCAACGGCTTCGTCGGCCGAGCTGGCCGCCATCGCGGATGCATCGCGCTCGGCTGCGTGATCCGTGGCAAGACCAGCCATTACGAGATCGTGGCGCGGGAGTCCGCTGGCGGCCTCAATCAGCTTGCCGTGCAGCACGGCGTGCCGATCGGCCACGGCATCATCACCTGCGAGAACCGCGAGCAGGCATGGGAGCGGGCGAGCGTTGACGGCCGCAACAAGGGTGGCGACGCGGCACGCGCCTGTCTCACCCTGATGCGCCTCGAGCTGCACTTCTCCTCCGCGAGCCGGCGCTAGCCGCCATGGCCCGGGGCGAAACGTCAAATCGAGCCGCCTCCCGCAGTGCCGCGCGGCTCGCCGCCGTCCAGGCGCTGTATCAGATGGACATGACCGGCATCGACCTGAACGAGGTCGTCGCCGAGTTCGAGGCGCATCGTCTCGGCCAAGAGGTCGAGGGCGAGCAGTACTGCGAGGCGGAGCCCGGTTTCTTCTGCGATCTTGTCGAAGGCGTTGTGCGGGAGCAGCGGCGTCTCGATCCCCTGATCGACCAGCAGCTCGCCGAAGGCTGGCGGCTCACCCGCGTGGATTCGATCCTCAGGGCGATTCTGCGGTCCGGCGCCTACGAACTTTTGCTGCGCGAGGACGTTCCGGCCCGTGTGGTGATCACCGAATATGTCGACATCGCCCATGCCTTCTTCGGCGAGGACGAGCCGAAGGTCGTGAACGGCATTCTCGACCAACTCGGCCACAAGGTGCGGCCGCACGAGTTCGCCGCGCGCGGAGCCGGCCATGGTTAATGGCGTCGAGCGTGTGGAGAAGCGGCCGGGCGAGTTCGACATCATCGCCCGCTACTTCGCGCCGCTCGCCAGAGACACCGGCGCGCTCGGCCTCAAGGACGACGCGGCCGTGCTTATGGTCACCGAGGGGCACGAGCTCGTGGTGACGTGCGACACGATTATTGAGGGCGTGCACTTCTTGAAGGACGACCCGCCCGACTCGATCGGGCACAAGGCCCTAGCGGTCAATCTCTCCGATCTCACCGCCAAGGGATCCCGCGGCTACGCTTACCTTCTGTCGCTGGCGCTTTCCCCTCAGGTCTCCGCCCACTGGCTCGAGGGTTTTGCCGACGGTCTCCGTGCCGTCCAGGACCAAACGGGCATCAGCCTTATCGGCGGAGACACCACGGCCACGCCGGGCCCCATCACCATCACCATCACAGCTCTCGGTCTCGTGTCTCATCAGTACGCGGTGTTGCGCCTCGGCGCGAAGCCGGGAGACCAGCTCTATGTCAGTGGAACGATCGGCGATGCGCATCTCGGCTTGCGCCTCCTTCGCGAGCCCGAGCTCGCCGCTACGTGGGGGCTGTCGGACGACGATGTCGCGTTCCTCGTGAATGCCTATCGGCGTCCGGGACCCAACAACGAGCTTGCGATCCTCGTCCGCAACTTCGCGCAAGCGGCGATCGACGTCTCCGATGGCCTGGTGGGCGATATCGAGAAGCTCTGTCAGGCGTCCCATGTGGGCGCGCGGATCGAAACGGGCCGCGTGCCGTTCTCGCCCGCGGCCGCGAAAGCGCTGCAGCGGGAGCCGAACCTGCTTCCCGACCTCATCACCGGCGGCGATGACTACGGTATCGTCATGGCTGTCTCAGAGAAGTCGGCGCCCGGCTTCGAATCGGAGGTGAATGCCCAGGGCGCAGCGTTCACTCGCGTGGGCCATGTCGTGCCGGCCGAGGAGGGGGTCACCGCCCTCGACCCGCAAGGGCACCCCATATCGTTAAAACATAAGGGATTCAGTCACTTCTAACGGGCCTGTGGACCCTTTAGGCCAAAATGCCGCTTTGAGCGGCAGTCTGTTGCTTCCGCGCCGCAACTTTGGCATTTTCCGCCGGGCTTAACCGCCACGTCCTAGGAGTAACGAGGCCACGGGCACCTGCCCGTGTCTCACTTTTCAGCCGCGCTTGCTCCTCACATCCCAACCGAGCCGACAAACGGGGACAGTCTCTCATGACCTGGGTTCTCTACCTCATCATTGCTTGCGGGGCGCTTTCAATCGCGTACGGCGTCTGGACCACCAGAGCCGTTCTCGCCTCGGATCCAGGTTCGGCGCGCATGCAGGAAATTGCGGCCGCCATTCAGGAGGGAGCGAAGGCCTATCTCTCCCGGCAATACCAAGCCATCGGCTTGGTGGGTGTGGTCATCTTCATCATCCTGTTTTTCTTGCTCGGATTGCCCCAGGCCATTGGTTTCGCCGTCGGCGCAATTCTGTCGGGCGTCGCCGGCTATATCGGCATGAACGTCTCTGTGCGCGCCAATGTGCGGACCGCGCAGGCCGCGAGCAAGAGCCTGGCCGACGGCTTGAGTCTCGCCTTCCGGTCTGGCGCTATCACTGGCCTTCTCGTCGCCGGCCTCGCGCTCCTTGGCGTCTCCATCTATTTCCTCGTTCTGACGCAGGGGCTCGGCTTGAGTCCGGCGTCGCGCGAAGTCATTGACGCGCTCGTGGCGCTCGGCTTCGGTGCCTCGCTGATCTCCATCTTCGCCCGTCTTGGCGGCGGCATCTTCACCAAGGGCGCCGACGTGGGCGGCGACCTCGTGGGCAAGGTCGAGGCCGGTATTCCCGAGGATGATCCTCGCAACCCAGCCACCATCGCCGACAACGTTGGCGACAATGTCGGCGACTGTGCCGGCATGGCCGCCGACCTGTTCGAGACCTACGTGGTGACAATCGTCGCCACCATGGTGCTCGCCTCCATCTACTTCTCCGGCGGCGAGGAGCGCGTCATGCAGATGATGCTTTACCCGCTCGCGATCGGCGCCGCGTGCGTCATCACCTCGATCATCGGCACGTACTTCGTGCGCCTCGGTGCAAGCCAGTCGATCATGGGCGCCCTCTACAAGGGCGTGATCGTCACAGGCGTCCTATCCCTGATCCTCTTATGGCCGCTCACAGCGTGGCTGGTCGGCATGGACACGGCCATGAAGGTCGGGACCGTCAGCTTCACCGGGCAGTCGCTCTATTTCTGCGGCGTCGTAGGCCTCGCAGTCACCGCACTCATCGTCGTCATCACCGAGTACTACACCGGCACGAACTTCCGTCCTGTGCAGTCGATCGCCAAGGCGTCCATAACCGGCCACGGCACGAACGTCATTCAAGGCCTTGCCGTCTCGCTCGAGTCCACGGCATTGCCGGCACTGGTCATCATGGCGGGCATCATCATCGCCTATGGTCTTGCCGGCCTGTTCGGCATCGCCATCGCCGTGACCACGATGCTGGCGCTCGCCGGCATGATCGTTGCGCTTGATGCCTTCGGCCCGGTGACAGACAACGCTGGCGGTATCGCCGAGATGGCGGGCCTGCCCGAGGACACGCGCAAGACCACGGACGCGCTCGATGCGGTGGGCAACACCACCAAGGCGGTGACCAAGGGCTATGCCATTGGCTCGGCCGGTCTCGGCGCCCTGGTCCTGTTCGCGGCCTATACGGAAGACCTGAAATATTTCGCTGCGAACGCGGACAAGTTCCCGTACTTCACCGGCGTCGACCCGACCTTCAGCCTGTCGAACCCGTATGTGGTGGTCGGTCTCTTCCTCGGCGGACTTCTCCCGTATCTCTTCGGCGGCATCGCCATGACGGCTGTCGGCCGCGCGGGATCGGCCATCGTCGAGGAGGTGCGCCGCCAGTTCAAGGAGAAGCCGGGCATCATGAAGGGCACGGACCGGCCGGACTATGGCCGTGCCGTCGACCTTCTCACCAAGGCGGCCATCAAGGAGATGATCGTACCGTCTCTGCTGCCGGTGTTGTCGCCGGTTGTGTTCTATTTCCTCATCAATTGGATCGCGGGCAAGAGCGCCGCGTTCTCGGCGCTCGGCGCCATGCTGCTCGGCGTTATCGTCACCGGCCTATTCGTCGCCATTTCCATGACGGCGGGCGGTGGTGCCTGGGACAATGCCAAGAAATATATCGAGGACGGCAACTACGGCGGCAAAGGCTCGGAGGCCCACAAGGCCGCGGTGACCGGCGATACGGTCGGTGATCCTTACAAGGACACGGCGGGACCCGCGGTGAACCCGATGATCAAGATCACCAACATCGTGGCGCTGCTGCTGCTCGCGGTGCTCGCCCACCACTAGGAGAAGCAGGTGCCCGGCTAGGTGCCGGGGATGCTGCCGGGGCCACCAGATGGGGTCTGGCCCTTCAAATTTTTGCGGCTCGCGATGTTGCCGAAGATCTGCTCGATGAAGCTCAGGTCCTTGCCGCGGGCGGGTGTCTCGCCCTTGTAGTAGTTGACCACGACGCCGTCCTTCAGGCCGTAGTGCGCGACATCCGTGACGTTCTCGCGCCCGTCGAAATAGACGGCGACGACCTGCCGGTCGATCTCGCGAGGTTTGAGGAACGCCACGGTCTTCTGTGTGGTCGAGATGTAGTAATAGGCGTCGCCGCCGATCGTGCTCGTGGTGTCGGGCGAGCCGAGGGCAGTCTGCACCTGCTCCTTCGACATGCCCGGCTTGATCTGATCGAGATCGACGTCGATAAAGACGTGCCCATGCCGGTCGATCTGGGCACCACAGGCCGAGAGCGTCGCCACGCCCGTCATGAGGACGGCAAGCAAGGGCAGGGAAGCCCAAGCGGAAGCAGGCTTGACCTTACGCAAAATTTGGTCGTCCCCTCGTTCGGCCCCTGAAAGCACCCAGAAGCTAGTCGAAATGGCCTGGTCTTTGAAGCCTATCGCCGTCTTGCTGCCGTGGCGCCGCAAGCCCTCGCATGCAGACGAACTCTATGGCTCGATTGTGGCGCAGGCGCGGCTTCCTGTTTTTTATCAGGGGTTTGGAGTGCCAGATACACTGGAGGGCCGGTTCGTGATCCTGTCGCTTCATCTCTTTGCCGTGCTGCATCGCCTGAAAGAGGGAGGCGGGGCTGCGGCCGCGATGGCACAAGAGCTTGCCGACCATTTCACCGCGGATATGGAGACCGTGCTCCGCGAGCTCGGCATGGGCGATCTTGCCATCCCGAAGAAGGTGAGGGGGCTAGCAGCGTCGGGCGCCACGTTGCTGCAAGGTTACGAGAGAGCTCTTGGCACAGGCGAGAGCGCTCTCGCCGCTTCGATCGCTCACGCTCTTCCTTTGGATGAGGCATTCGCCAAGCTCGCAAGCGCGCGCCTTGCGTCTTATCTAATGAATGTCATCCGGCACCTCGAGGTGCAACCTGTCGCGGACCTTTGTGCCGGCGCGCTGACACTTCCGGAACCGTGCGCCGTGGGCGAACTGCGAGACGAGACGCTGTGATGAACGAAGACGCTGACGCTTTACCCTTATCGCGGACGCTGCGGATCGCCGATCTCGAAGAGCATACCGAGCACCGGATCGAGGCGACGGGTACCGAGAAGGCCGACATCATGCGCCTGCTCGAACTCGTGCGGCTCGACGGCCTCACCTTCGACTATCGCCTGCGCCGCGGTGCGGGCGGGCGCATCCATCTCTCGGGCCAGCTCAAGGCGCTGGCAGTGCAAACCTGTGTTGTTTCGCTGGAGCCTGTGGAAGCGGTCATCGACGTGCCCGTCGAGGCTGAGTTCTGGCCCGCGCCGCTGATCGAGGCACTCGAGGAGAAGGCCGAAGACCCTGGGCAGTCCGGCTTGCGCGATTGGCCCGATGCCATCACGGATGGGACCATCGACCTCGGGCCTCTCGTCTACGAGACCTTGGCCACGTCCCTCGACCCCTACCCGAAACGGCCGGGGGCGAGCTTCCAATGGTCGCAAGGCGCCTCCGAAGCCGAAGCCCCAGAAAGTGGGCCATTTGCAGCACTCGCCAAGCTCAAAAAGCGCTAAGAGGCGAATCCTGAGGAAAATCAGGTTGTCACTAGCCGCCTTTTAAGTCTATTCGGGTTTGGTTTCCGGGGGTTGCCGCGGCTTGACCGCTGCAGGGTAACGTCTTCCTGATCGGTATGGAGAATGGGTGCTCAAGTCACCATAGCGCTTGACGCCATGGGCGGTGACCACGGCCCGAGCGTGGTCATTTCGGCCGCGGCCTTGGCGCTTGTCCGCCATCCGGACATGCGGTTCATCCTGGTGGGCGATGAGGCTAAAATCGGCCCGGAGCTGGCGGCCAATCCCACCCTCACAGGCAAATGCGACGTGGTTCATACCGACGTCGCGATCACCATGGACGCGAAGCCGAGCCAGGCGCTCCGCCGGGGGCGTTGGAAGTCAAGCATGTGGCTCGCCATCGAGGCCGTTCGCGACAACCATGCCGCCGCCGTCGTATCCGCCGGCAATACCGGCGCGCTCATGGCCATGTCCAAGTTTTGCCTAAGGACGATCCAAGGGGTCGACCGTCCGGCCATCGCTGCGATCTGGCCCACCGTCGATGCGGAATGCATCGTGCTCGACGTAGGCGCCAATGTCGGTGCCGATTCCCGCCAGCTCGTGGAGTTCGCCCTCATGGGGGCCGCCATGGCGCGGGCGCTGTTCGGCATGCAAAAGCCCTCTGTCGGCCTCTTGAATATCGGCGTCGAGGAGGTGAAGGGCGTCGAGGAGATCCGCAAGGCGGCGGCGGTCCTCAAGGACGCGCCGCTACCCATCCGCTATCACGGCTTCATTGAGGGCGACGATATCGGCCGCGGCGTGGTCGATGTGGTCGTCACTGACGGCTTCACCGGGAACATCGCCTTGAAGACGGCCGAGGGAACGGCTAAGCAAATCGGCGAGTATTTGCGGGCCGCCATGGGGCGTTCGTTCCTGGCGCGCCTCGGCGCGGTCCTCGCGCAGGGCGCCTTTCGCGCGCTCAAGGAAAAGATGGACCCCCGCCAGCTGAACGGCGGCATTTTCCTTGGGCTGAATGGCATTGTCGTCAAGAGCCACGGCGGAACTGACGCCACCGGCTTCGCCAGCGCCATCGATCTCGCCTATGAAATGGCGTCGAGCGGTGTGGTCAAACGGCTTGGGAGCGACGTGGCTCATTTCCACACCAAGCTCGAGCTTGAAGGTGCGGCCTAGGCTTCGGAGCGGATTGATTTGGATACCGTACGGTCAGTCATCATGGGCGTCGGCGGGTATTTGCCCGCGCGGGTCGTCACGAACGACGATTTGGCGCGGATTGTCGACACCTCCGATGAGTGGATTTCGGCGCGGACCGGCATCCGACAACGCCATATCGTGGCCGACGGCGAACTGACATCCACCATGGGCTCGGCGGCCGCGAAGGCGGCCCTGGCCGATGCGGCGCTCGAGCCGGAAGACATCGATCTCATCATTCTCGCCACCTCGACCCCCGATCAGACCTTTCCCGCCACCGCCGTGACCATCCAGGCCGAGCTCGGCATCAGCCATGGCGCGGCCTTCGATGTCCAAGCCGTGTGCTCCGGCTTCGTTTTCGCCTTAGCCACAGCCGACAATTACCTGAAAAGTGGTCAATTTAAGCGTGCACTTGTGATCGGCTCAGAGGCCTTCTCGAGGATCTTGGACTGGGAGGACCGCTCCACCTGTGTGCTGTTCGGTGACGGCGCCGGCGCCGTCGTGGTCGAGGCCCAGAAACTGAACGGAGCCATCACCGACCGGGGCATCCTCGCCACCTCTCTGCGTTCCGACGGCCGTTTTCGGGACAAGCTCTACGTGGACGGCGGTCCGTCCTCCACCCGCACCGTAGGCTTTGTGCGAATGGACGGGCCTGAGGTGTTTCGCCATGCTGTGACCAAGATCAGTGAAGTCATCGGCGAGACGCTGGAAAAGGCAGGCTACCAACCGTCTGATGTCGACTGGTTCGTGCCCCATCAGGCCAATAAGCGGATCTTGGATGGAGCAGCAAGGAAGCTTGGATTGGCCCCTGAGCGTATCGTAATTACAGTCGATAAACATGCCAATACATCGGCCGCGTCCATTCCGCTTGCACTCAACACTGCTCGGACTGACGGCCGTATCAAGCAGGGTGATCTGGTGCTGCTGGAGGCCATGGGGGGCGGTTTCACCTGGGGAGCGTTGCTTATTCGTTGGTGAGTGCCGCGAATGTCACACCCTCCCAGAATATGACGCAAAATCAGGAATTTGATTGCGTCGAAGATTGACCCCTCAGCGCCCGCTCGGCTAGCATCTTGGTTCATCCCGCGACTTTGGGGGAGCCGTAGTACGATGAGCGGGAAGACATTGACGCGCGCGGACCTCGCCGAGGCCGTGTTCCAGAAAGTCGGGCTGCCTCGGAACGAATCCGCAGAGCTCGTCGAGCTTGTGCTGCGCGAGATCGTGGCGAGTCTCGAGCGTGGGGACCCGGTAAAGTTGTCCTCGTTCGGCTCATTCGGCATCCGCGACAAGGGCCAGCGGGTCGGACGCAACCCAAAGACGGGCCAAGAAGTTCCCATTACGCCGAGACGTGTGCTTGTGTTTCGTGCAAGCAACATCATGAAGCAGCGCATCAATGAGGCGCTGTCCCGGAGAAAGGCCGCCGAATAGGCACTCAGTGTTTTGACGCCAGGAGGACGAGCGTTGGAAAAGGCGCCCGAGGCGTTTCGCACGATCAGCGAAGTCGCTGATGAGCTAGAGGTCCCGAAGCATGTGCTGCGTTTCTGGGAGGCCAAGTTCGGCCAGTTGAAACCCATGAAACGCGGTGGTGGCCGCCGTTATTACCGGCCGGAGGATGTGGCGCTGCTGCGCGGCATCCGCTTCTTGCTCTACAACGATGGCTATACCATTCGTGGCGTGCAGAAGATCCTGCGCGAGCACGGACCGCGCTACGTCATGGACTACCGCCGTCTCGCCGAGGAATCGGAAGAGGACGAGGATCTGACAACCGCGCGCGAGATTCCCGATGTCGCCGCGGAAGCCGCCAAGAGCGGAGCCTATACGCGTCCGGCGAAGCCGGTCCGCAAGATGGACGGGGACACGCTCTGTTCGCTCCTCGACGAAATCGAGGCCTGCCAGCGGCTCCTTGCCGCCGCCGACGCCAAGGACTAGCCGAAAAGCGATCCGCGCTTTGGCTTGTTTCCGAGGCCCGAACGAGTATATGCAAGTCCCCTGATCAACGAGACGTCGGAGCGTAGCGCAGCTCGGTTAGCGCACCGGTCTGGGGGACCGGGGGTCGGGAGTTCAAATCTCCCCGCTCCGACCACTTTTCGAGATCAGTTGCGCGCCGCGGATGGGCGCGCCAACGCCATTCCCCAGATCATCGCCATGATGAGGTAGAAGTGCCGCCAGTGGTCGGTATCGATCACGGCGCCTTCCAACGCCATACCGAAGAAAGCGGCGACGAGCACGGCGCTCACGCCGTCGCCGCCGCGGTCTCGCAGCACGAGCTTCAATCCGAGGACCAGCGTGGTGAACACGAGAAAGATATAAAGCGTCCCGCCGAACCATCCCGTATTGAGATACATGTTGAGATAGACCTCGTGCACGTCCTCGTTGTGGTAGACGCGTGCAAATTCGAGCGCGCCGATCCCGAGCGGGTGGGTGATGACGAGTTCCGCCGCCTTTTCTTGACCCCCGAAGCGCCCCTCGGGTCCCACATCATAAGACTGCTCGAATGACGCCCGTTCGCCCAAGAGATCCGCGACCTTGGGGATGCTCTGCGCCGCAGTCAGGACGCCCACGGCCAGCGCGCCGGCCAGCACGATCGAGAAGACGAGCTTGATGCGCTCTCGATTGGTGGCAGCGATGCCGAAGGTAATGAAGCTGTAGACGGCAAGCGCCACGAGAAGATTAAGCCACGCCCCGCGCGAGAAGCTCAGCAGCGTGCCGAACAGAAGAATTGGCAGAGCAATCGCCCAGAACGACGCCCGCGCAAAGCGTCCGGTGAGCACCACATTGAAGGCATAAAGCAGCGCCGGCACGAGGAAAGCACCGAGCACATTTGGATCCTTGAAGGTGCCGCGCGCGCGGCCGAACTCGGTGAAGATGTCGTAGAGGCCCGGAATGATGTTGAAATAGCCGATCAGTGCCGCCAAGGCAGCGACCAGCGCCGCCACCATGTAGGCCGACATGATCAGCCTCACATTGGGCTCCGGATCATAGGCTACGAAGGCCGCCATCACCACCGAGGACAGCGCCAGGTAGAGCGTGATGGTGACGTGCGTGACCGGCACGCCGAGGATGCCGGCTTGGGTCGTCGCGATATAGCCGCCGGCAACGATGCCGCATAACAGCACGAGGTAGACGGCAAGGCCGCGGGTCAGGGGCGCAAGGCCGACAAGCGGCAGCAGGATCACCGCGCCGATCATCAGCCCGTCATAGGGCGAGGGCTCGACATAGACGATGCCGCCGGTTGCGATGGCGACCCACAGATAGAAGAGGGCAAGCCGCTTGATCCCCGGGCTGATCTGCCGCCGTGCGCCCTGGACGGCCACGGCATCGTAGGTCATGGCCATGGCGCGCCGCCCCGTCTAATACGCGTTGTCGCCCTTGAGTAGGGCGAACGGGGTCATAAGAAGAATGTAGAGGTCGAAGGTCACCGACCAATTCTCGATATAGTAGAGGTCGTGTTCGACGCGCCGCAGGATCTTCTCTTGCGTGTCGGTCTCGCCGCGCCAGCCGTTGATCTGCGCCCAGCCGGTGACGCCCGGCTTGACACGATGGCGCGCGAAATAGCCATCGACAGCATCCGCGTAGAGCTTATCCGCTGCCTTGGCTTTGAGCGCGTGGGGCCGGGGACCGACGAGGGACAGATCGCCCTTCACCACGTTGAAGAATTGCGGCAACTCGTCGAGGCTCGTCTTGCGCAGGAAGCGGCCGACACGAGTGACGCGGGGATCGTTCTTGGTGACGAGCTTCGAGGCCTCGGCGTCGGTCGAGTCCGCATACATAGTGCGAAACTTGTAGACGTCGATCTGCTCGTTGTTGAAGCCGAGGCGCTTCTGCCGGAACAGCACCGGCCCTTTCGAATCGAACTTGATGGCAAGCCCGATCAAAAGCATCACCGGCGCCAGCGCGATCAGCGCCAGCGTGGCGACCACCTTGTCGAACAGCCACTTCTTGACGAAGTCCCAATCGGCGATCGGCTTGTCGCTGATGTCGATGAACGGCACGTTGCCGATATAGGAGTAGGTGCGCGGCCGGAAGCGGAGCTTGTTGGTGTGTGCCGAGAGCCGGATATCGACCGGCAGCACCCACAACTTGTTCAAGAGCTCCAAAAGACGTTTTTCGGCGGTGACCGGCAGCGACACGATGAGGAGGTCGAGCCGCGAATTACGCGCAAACTCCACCAGCTCGTCGATATTGCCGAGCTTGGGATATCCCGCAACCAGCGGTGAGACCCGGTCAGGCCCGCGATCGTCGAAGATGCCGACGATGCGGAGGTCGGTATCGGCCGACGCTTCAAGCGCCTTGATCAAGTGTTCCGCCTCGGGCCCGCCACCGACAATCACCGCGCGGCGGTAAAGCCGCCCCTCGCGGACCCACCTTTTTGCGAGAAACGATAGCGCAAGCCGTTCGCCGAACAGGGCGACGAGACCCGACGCGTACCAGCTTGCGATCCACACACGCGAGAAGTCGGCACCGATCTTGACGAAGAAGGCGAGCGACATCATGCCGGCCATGACCGCGGTCCACGCGAACACGATGCGCGTGAAGCTTCGCACGAAGCCGCTGAACGCCAGCATCTGGTAGAGATTAAGCGCCTGGAAGATCGCCATATTGGCGGTCGCTGCGATCAGAACGGCGCCCAGATAGATGACGTTGGCGCGCGACCCTTCGTAGTCCACGTAAGCGAGATAGATGGCGAAGCCGAGCACCACCACGATCAAGAACTCGACGGTCCGGACGGCTCCGGTGACGATGATCGGTGGCAGGAGATTGAGCTTGCCGCCGCGCCTGATCTCGGCGAGCGGCGGCCGCGGCGTGCGGCGACGGTCAGGGAATGCGAGATCCTTGCGGCGGTCGCGCACGCCGGGGCTTATGAGGGTCCCCCGCGGTTGAATTGCTGCGTCTGGCTTGTTCATTCTTCTTCGACCCTGAGCCCTGCCCACCCGGCGACTCTTGAGCCAGCGTGGGGCCCACCCCGCAGGCCATGCTGAAGGCGCGGGCCGCCAAGGGTTATGGCATGGCGAGACTTTTGGATGCGTGAAGGGGAGCGGCGAAGAAAGGTTCCGCTCGACCTATGGTTAAGAGGCTGTTGCAGCCTCGGTTTCGCGCAGCTTATGGATGCCGGCGCCGAGGTCGGAGATGTAGAAATCGACCACTTCCCGCGTCATTTGGTCCACGGTGAAATGCTGCGCGACGTATTTCTGCAGTTCGGCCGCGCGCAGCAGAAACGGCTTTGGATCGGCGAGGAAGGCGCGCAACTGGCTCGCCAGCGCGTCCACGTCGCCGGGTGGGATCAGCGGCATATGGACATCGCCGACGATCTCCGGGATGCCGCCCACATTGGTCGCGATCATCGGCATCTGCGCGGCCGCCGCCTCGAGCACGATATACGGAAAGGACTCCGCTCTGGACGGCACCACGACGCAACGCGCCCGAACGAAGGCGGTGCGCGCGGGCTGCGGGCCGGAGAATATGACCCGCGAGGTAAGCCCGAGCTTGCGGGCCATACGCTTGAAATGTTTCTCGTCGGGCCCGCTGCCGACAATGATCGCGCGCCCAGGAAAGATCGTCTGATGCGCGGCAAGCGCCTCGAGAAAGACGTCGACGCCTTTCAACTTGCGTAGCTCCCCGACGAAAACGAAGTCGGCTGCATCGTCCGCAAGCAACGACTCATAGAACTCATGCCGGTAAAGGCCGTTGTAGATGACGCGCGCCGGGCAGGGCGGGGGACCGACAATCTCGGCGTAGCGATTGCCCGCATAGATGCTCTCGAAGATCATTCCATCGGTCATCGGCGCGAGCCTCCGCTCCATCGCGAGGTAGAGCCGCCCCGACAAGGTCGATGGCGAGTAGTGCAGCACGCCGCCGTGCGGCGTGTAGACGACCTTCGTGCCTTTACGCTTGCGCAGGCCCCGGCCGGCAAGCCGGGCATAAGCGCCCCCTTTGGCGCCGTGGCCATGCAGGACGTCGACCTCGAACTTGCGGCCGAGCTTGGCGATTTTTCGCCAGCTATGCCAGTCGCTGAGCCCTGGCTTCCGGGGCATTGGAATACGCGTGACGCCGAGCGCGCAATTGTCCTTGAGCCGGCTGAGCGCCACATCGATCTCGCTGCCGCCGGTGCGCGAATCGCAGATCACGCCGACCTCCGCCCCCATCTCCGCTTGCCCGATGGCGAGATCATGCACGTGACGGAAGAGACCCCCGACCGGCGCGCGGAGACAATGGAGGATGCGGAAGTTAGAGCTCACGAGACCCGGGATGTCGCAGCGGGGATAGTTCCCACTGAAGCCTTAGAACAGACGTTCGAGGACGTAAATAGTGTCTCCGGGCTGGACGGGATAATCGGTTGGGACCATGACGGTTGACATGACGCCGCCGAATCTTCGGGTGAGGCGGACGAAGCGCTTTTTGGCGCGGTCGGAATAGCCTTCGGCGATGGCGACGGCGGCCTCGACGGTCATGGCGCTGACATATGGGTATTGTCCGGGCTTCTTGACCTCGCCGAGGATGAAGAAGGGCCTATAGGTCGAGACCTCGACGGTGACCTTGGGGTCCTTGACGTATTTCTTGCGGAGGTCGTTCGCGATGACGTGGGCAAGCTCGGCGGTGGTGAGGCCGCGGGCATGCACGGGCCCGATCAGGGGGAGCGCCACTGTCCCTGCGCCGTCGACGCTATAGACGTTTGAGAGATTGTCCTGGCCGAACACGATGACGCGGACCTTGTCGCCGGAATCGAGGGTGTAGGTCTCGTTGGGGATGACGGGGACGCCCGGCGGCGCGGAGCCGGCCCCGGCAGGATAAGCCTCGCCCGGGGCGGGCAAGGGGGCGGGGGTTGAGAGCGCGAAGTCGGGCGTCGTTAACCCCGGCACGGCGCCCGCCTTGCAGCCGCCGAGGAGCCCGGCGAACACTGCCAGCAAGAGAATCGCGACCGTGGCGCGTTTGACGCTTTGGGACCCCCACATGGCCCGAAGCTAAGCCTCTCATGGTTAACGAATGCTGAGCGGCCGTGCCGATGCGGGCCGCAATTTAAGCATTTGGTTACGGCACTACCGTCTAATGCGTGGACGCGTAGAGGAGTGAGTCCGCCAAAGTGAGCAAGTCCCGCAGAGCGATGCAAACGGCCGACGACATCGACCTCGCCACGCTGGGGCGTGCGCTCTGGCGGGCCAAAGGCTGGATCCTGGGGTTGGCGCTCTTGGCGGGCGCGGTGACCTTCATCGGGCTCTCCATGGTGCGCCCGCTCTATACCTCGGAAGCGCGCATCCTCATCCAGAACGACGAATCGGCCTTCACCCGGCCCACCACCGACCGGGAGCCGGAAGTCCGCACGAGCCTCGACGAGCAGGCGGTGCAGAGCCAGGTGCAGGTGCTCACCTCCCGCGATCTCATCCTGCAAGTGGTCAAGGATCTCGACCTCACCACCAACGCGGCCTTTGCCAAGGACGAGGGGCAGACGCTGCTCAAGCGCTTCCTGAACCGGTTCGGCTTCGGCCGCGGCACGCCCGAGACGGAAGAGGAGCGGGCGGCCAACACGGTCGCCGACCATCTCGACGTGTTCCAGCTGTCGAAGTCGTCGGTGATCTCGGTGGAGTACACCTCGGGCGATCCAGGACTCGCGGCCGAAGTCGCCAACAAGCTGGCCGACGTCTATATCGGCTGGCAGCGCGAGGCCAAGATCGCCCAGACCAAGGATGCGACCGCCTGGCTCAAGGACCAGATCGAGGTGCTGCGCAAAGCGACCGCGGCGTCCGAGGAGGCGGTGGAGAAGTTCCGCAGCTCGGAAGGGCTCTATGCCGGCTCCAACAACGTGGCCTTGAGCGCCCAGCAGCTCTCGGAGCTCAACAGCCAGCTGATCCTGGCCGACGCGCAGAAGTCGGAAGCCGAAGCGCGCGCCCGCCTCATCAAGAAGATGCTCGCCGACAAGGGCGACATTGACGCCACGCCCGAAGTGATCAAGTCGCAGCTGATCATCAATCTGATCGAGCAGCGGGTCGAGGTGCAGCGCCAGCTCGCCACGCTGTCGGCGACGCTGCTGCCGTCCCATCCGCGCATCCAGCAGCTTAAGAGCGAGCTCGCCGACGTGCGCGCCCAGATCCGCGACGAGGCGGGCAAGGTGGTCGGCAGCCTCGAGAACGAGGCCCATGTGGCCGCCGCCCGCGAGGCCTCGCTGCGCGCCAGCCTCAACGCCGCCAAGACGACCTCGGCGGGGCTCGGCGATTCGGAGATCAAGCTCCGGGCGCTGGAAAGAGAGGCCAAGGCGAACCGCGATCTGCTCGACACCTATCTCGCCCGCTATCGCGACGCCTCCGCCCGCCACGACATGGGCGCGGTGCCGGCGCAAGCCACCATCGTCTCAAGCGCGCACGCCTCCGTGCTCCCGTCCTTCCCCAAGCGCGGGCCGCTCTCTCTCCTCGTCATGGCCGCAACCGCGCTCCTCAGCCTCGCCTACGTCCTCGCCCGCGAACTCATCTCAGGAACGACTCAAACCGCCCCACGGCCCGTCCAGCAAGCTCGCCCCAAGCCGCGCCGCCATGAGCGGATCAGGCCCGCGGCCGAGCCGGCGCCCGCACAGCCGAAGCCGCGACCGGCCGCTTCCATGTCACGGCCTGAGGACAAAGCGTCCGGAGCCCCTGCGGCCGTTTCAGTGCCACCCGCGCGGAAGTTGCCCGTGGTGATCCCTGTAGGGACACTTGCCCGCGAACCCCATCAGGCTCGGGCCGAAGCCGAGACCAAGGCTCAACCCGAGGCGCGGACCAAAGCGCCGGAAGAAGCCAAGTCCGAGGCGCCTTCCGAACCGAGCACGCCGCCGCCTTTCCAAGCGAAGCCCGCGAAGCGGCCGAGCTGGCTCAAAGTAAGCGCGCCGAGACGTCCCGCCGCCAAGCCCGAAGCCACTTCGGCCAAATCCCAAGCGCCGATGGCTAAGTCCGAGAGGCCGGTGGCCGAGCCCGATCCCGAGGCCCCCTCCGACAAAAGCATCTGGACGCCGCCTCCGCCCGAGCCGGCGCCGACCTTCGCCGCCACCGGACTTCTTGATCGGCTTCGGCAGGAGTTTCCGCAAAGTGCTCCCGACACTGCCTCTGACGAAGAGCGCAAGCGCTCGGGATTCCTCGGCCGCTTCCGCCGCACCACTTCCAAAGAGGACAGCAAGCCAACATCAAAAGGTGTAGAGATGTCCGCGCTCAGCCCAAACGATCTTCGCCACTACCTCACCCAGCGGATCGCCTCGTCCGATGTCGGAGAGACACCGCCCGCTCCGAAAGCCGGCTATGGCAAGGTCGGCCCTGTCCTGAAAACACTCGATGCCGTGCTCGATCGCGTGCTCACCTCGGCCACGGGCGGCCTCCCGCGGGCGCTTCTCGTCGCGAGCACATCGCCGAAGGCGGACGCAACGCAGACGGCGATCAATCTGGCTCGCGCCCTTGTCGACCGCAACGAGCAGGTCGTGCTCGTCGATCTCGCGAAGGGCGCCTCGGCCGTGTCGGGACCACTCGGCATGCCGCGCGTCCCGGGCTTCGCCGATCTCGCCGCCGGCCGCGCCACCTTCGCCGACGTCATCCGCGTCGACGAGGAGACACCGCTCCAGGTCATCCCCGCGGGCAATCCCACGATCAGAGGCGCGGAGCCGGAGCCGGACCGCTTCATGCGCGTGTTCGAGGCGCTGACTCAGGCTTATGGCTGCGTGGTCCTCCATGCCGATCTCGCCGCCGTCGAGGCGCTCCTGCCGGCGCTGAAATTCGAACTGCCGGTCATGGTCGCGGTGCTGCCGACGCGGGCGCGGCCCGACGCCGAGCAAGAGGCGTTGTCCACCTTCCAGGCGCTCGGCTGTCCGGTGGTCATCTACGAAGGCAATGGCAGACAGCGCCGCATGGGGCTGTTCAGCCGCACCGCTGCTGTCTGAGAACCACGCGGCTAATCCTTGCGGCTCAGCAACCGCTTTCGCACCTGCTGCGCGAAGGACCACAGCATCCGGTTCGACTTGATGGCGCGCTTTAGTCGTGCCGCGACCGCAAGCGGTGCAGTCAGCAAGAGTCCTTGCGTCTTGAAGGCGATGAAGCTGTCGAACAGGGTATAGACGACGTTGCACCATTCGTCCTTGTGGCGCGCCTGGCCGACGCCGAGGTCGTAATAGGCGAGGCCCGCGTTTGACGCTTCTTCTATCTGATGACGCAAGAGCAGCGCGCCGGGCGATTGCCGTTGCGTGTCTCCCTCGGCAAGAGACGACAGCGCGACGGCCAAGCGGTCATGGCAGATCGTGCCGTTGAACGTCGCGAGCACGTGTCCGTTGAGCTTCACATAGCCGAGTCTGAGCCGACTTGGATTGTCGCCCTCGAGCAGCGCAAGGTCGCGGTAGAAGGCGCGCGCATGATCATCGAAGACGTTCTTGACCCCCATGGCAGCCAACTGCCGCGCTTTCTGCGCAAAGAAGGTCTCGAGGAGATCGAGTCTCTCTTCGCGTGTCTCGGCCCAGCCGTATTCGAGGCGGCCGAGCTCCACGAGCTTGCGTTCCTTGCGCTCGATCGTGCTGCGCGACCGCCGGCTGAACCGGCTTTCGTAGAGCTTGGTGAAGTCGCCGAGCTCGACGGCATAGGCGTTGTTCGGGGCAGGCCTATGGGGAAGCGTGGCGAAGGGATTGGGCACACCGTCCCATGCAAAAGGTTGCGCCTCGAAGGTGGCGACTGCGGCGCCGACTTGGCGGCCCGCCTCCCGCAGCAAGCGCGACATGTCAGCGCCTGTGAGCGTCCGCGCGACCTCAGGCTTGAACAGTCCCACATTGTAGTTGGCGTGGTCTTGCCCGAGCCATTTCAGCACGCGCAGGCCGAGCCTGGCCTCCACCTCGAAGGCCCACAGGAGCACAGGCGCACCGTCAGGCCCATAGCCCACGACGATGACGGGCTCGCGGTCCTCCGGCACCAGCACGTTCCGGGTCCAGGCGAGCGCCCAATCGTACGTCTGGGCCGCCGTGCAAGGCGCCACCGCCTGGAGCGCTTCCCAGAGGCCCCTAAGGCCCTCAAGCTCCCCCGTGATGCGCAGCGAGACCGTACCGATGCTTGTGGCGACGGGGAGGGGGCCCAAGCGCGCAAGTCCGCCGGGCGCGATCTTGGTCTCAGAACGCAACAAGGCCATGGAACTCATCGATCGATACACCCTTCACCCGCGGCCCTTCCTGCCCAAACCCCGTGGGAAGGCGCGGCCGGCAATCGTTTTGCAAGGAACCGTCGGCACAATGCGCCGGCTCTGGACCATGGCAGAGCGAGGTTAATGGTTGATGCCCAACGAAAGAGGGATGGCGTGTGGCTAGGGTAAAGACGGCAATGATGAAGGCCGCGATGGCGGGCCTCTACCACACTGGCGCGCACCGGCTGCTGGCCCCCTATACACAAGGGATAGGGTTGATCTTCACGCTGCATCACGTCCGCCCGGAGCCGGCCGAGTCCAAATCGTTCGCGCCGAACCGCATTCTCGAGGTCACCCCCGAATTCCTCGATGCGGTGCTAGATCAGATCGAGGACGCCGGTCTCGACGTGATCACGCTCGACGAGGCTATGGAGCGGCTCGAACAAAGTGAGGCGAAGCGCTTCGTTTGCTTCACCTTCGATGACGGCTACCGCGACAATCTGCAATACGCCTATCCCATGTTCAAACGGCGCGGCCTGCCGTTCACGCTCTACGTGCCGACCAACTACCCCGACGGGCATGGTGAGCTGTGGTGGATGGCACTGGAAGAGATCGTCGCTCGGACGAACGACGGAATTGCTGTCGACCGCGACGGCGAGACGTGGAGGCTGCCGACGACCACCGTTGCCGACAAGGAGCGGGCCTTCGAGCAGGTTTATTGGTGGCTGCGCTCACTCGAAGAGAAGGCACAGCGCAGCGCCATCCGCGCGCTTACCGAACGCTATGGCGTCGATTTGGGTGCGGAGTGCCGGGAAGAGGTGATGACCTGGGACGAGATCAGGACCATGGCCTCAGATCCGCTCGTAACCATCGGCGCCCATACCAAGGATCACTTCGCCATCGCCAAATTGTCCGATGCCGAGGCCATGGAGCAGATGGTGGGAAGCGCCGACCGGATCGAACGGGAGCTCGGGCAGCGTCCTCAACATTTCGCCTATCCCTATGGCGACCCCGGTAGCGCAGGGCCTCGCGATTTCGCACTCGCGGCGCGCGCCGGCTTCAAGACGGCGGTGACCACGCGCAAAGGCGTGCTCTTTCCGGATCACCGAAATTATCTGACGGCGCTGCCGCGCGTCTCGCTCAACGGCGATTATCAGTCGCTCACCTACACCGCGCTCTATCTCTCCGGCGCCCCCTTTGCCCTGTGGAACCGCTTCCAGCAGGTCAACGCCGCCTGACGGGCTTCAGTCGGGCCGCTGCATCCAGCGGATGAGGAGGCCGGCGGGGAGCACCCACAGGAGCCCCGCCGCCAGGAAATAGGCGAACTGCGCGTAGGCTGGCGCTTCCGTGATCCGCCCTGCGCCGATCGCCACCGCGACCCACGTGTAGAGGACGAGAAAGAGGAGCAGCACCACGGTGCCGATCAGCTTGCGAATCCGGACGGTCATCGAGAGAAGCTCCCCTCGGACTGCGGCAATGGGGCAGGGGGCGCCGGATTGAGTTGGGGGCCGGAGCCCGCTATCACCCCTCCCATGACCTCGGCAGTTGCCCACAGCCTGGAGGGGCCCATGGATGTGCCCGCCATGCCGGCGCGCCACCTTCGTGCGCTGCGCATCTGGCTTGCCATCGTCGCTCTTCTCATCGTCGCCATGGTCCTCGTCGGCGGCGCCACGCGGCTCACCGATTCCGGTCTCTCCATCACCCAATGGCAGCCCATCGTCGGCGCCATACCGCCTCTATCGCATGCCGACTGGCAAGAGGCATTCGATGCATACAAGAAGATCCCGGAATATTCGAAGATCAATCCCGGCATGACGCTCGAGGCGTTTAAGTCCATCTTCTGGTGGGAGTGGGCGCATCGCTTCCTCGGGCGCTTCATCGGCGTCGTGTTCTTCGTGCCATTCCTGATCTTCTGGATGGCGGGCTATATCCCGCGCTCGCTGATGCCCCGGCTCCTCGGCCTGTTCGTGCTCGGCGGGCTCCAGGGCGCGCTCGGCTGGTACATGGTAAAGAGCGGGCTCGTCGACCGGACCGACGTGAGCCAATACCGGCTCGCCGCCCATCTCGGGGTCGCGATCGCCATCCTCGGCTACACACTGTGGCTCTTGTTCGGTCTTGGCGCGACCGGGAGGCGCAGCGTCGCGCGCTGGGGACCGGCCGCCTTCGTGGCAGGTCTCGTGCTGTTGCTCGTCTATGTGCAGCTCCTGGCCGGCGCCGTGGTGGCAGGGATCGATGGAGGGCTCAGCTACAACACGTGGCCCTTGATGAATGGCGCGTTCGTTCCGGACGGCCTTGGCGCCGCCACACCTTGGTATCTCAATCTGTTCGAGAACCCGCTGACGGTGCAGTTCGATCACCGCATGCTCGGCTATTCGGTGGTGATCGCCACGATCGCGCAAGCCGTCTGGCTCAGCCTGAAAAGGCAAAGCCAGCCTCTTGCCGGCAGCGCGGTGACGCTCGCCGTGTTCGCGGTGCTGCAGGCGACCCTTGGGGTATGGACGCTGTTGCTCGTCGTCCCCATTCCCCTCGGCCTTGCCCATCAAGCCGGCGCCATCCTCGTCTTCGCAACGGCGCTCTACCATTTCTGGCGCGCGCGCCACGAGGCTGCGCCGGAAGCGACAGCTCAGATCGCCGCCAGCGCCTGATCGAGATCGGCGATAATATCGTCGACGTTCTCAAGCCCGACCGACAGCCGCACCACGTCGGCGCCGGCACCGGCGCGTTCCCGATGCTCGTCCGACAGTTGGCGGTGCGTGGTGGAGGCCGGGTGGATGATCAGGCTGCGCGTGTCGCCGATATTGGCGAGATGGCTGAACAGCTTGACGTTGCTCACAAGCGCGATGCCCGCGTCATAGCCGCCCTTCAGTCCGAAGGTGAACACCGCCCCGGCACCGTCCGGGCAGTACCGCTTGGCGAGCCGGTAGAAGGGATTGTCGTCGAGACCGGCGTAATTGACCCAGGCGACTTTGTCGTGGCCCTTGAGCCAGGTCGCGACCTGTACCGCGTTGTCGCAATGGCGCTGCATACGAAGCGGCAGGGTTTCGATGCCCGTGAGAATGAGAAAGGCGTTCATCGGCGCGATCGCCGGACCGAAATCACGAAGTCCAAGCACGCGGCAGGCGATGGCGAAGGCGAAATTGCCGAACGTCTCGGCGAGGGTAATGCCGTGATAGCTCGGGGTGGGGGCTGTGAGCGAGGGGTAACGCCCGCTGCCCATCCAGTCGAACGTGCCGCAATCGACGATGGCGCCGCCGATGGAGTTGCCGTGACCGCCGAGGAACTTGGTCAGCGAGTGCACGATGATGTCGGCGCCATGCCCCTTGGGCCGCGTGAGATAGGGCGTGGCAAGCGTGTTATCGACAATGAACGGCACGCCCGCTTCCTTCGCCACGGCCGCGATCGCCGCGAGGTCGGTGATGATGCCGCCGGGATTGGCGATGGACTCCACGAAGATCGCCCGTGTCTTCGGGCTGAGTTGGGCGCGGAAGGACTCCGCGTCCGTGGTATCGGCCCACTTCACCGTCCAGCCGCACTTGGCAAAGGCTTGGCCGAACTGGTTGATCGACCCGCCATAGAGCTGGCGCCCGGCGATGAACTCATCTCCCGGTTCGAGCAAAGTGTGGAACACGAGCGCCTGGGCCGCATGGCCCGAGGCGACGGCAAGCGCCGCCGTGCCACCCTCAAGCGCGGCAATCCGCTCCTCCAGCACCGCCTGGGTGGGATTCATGATGCGGGTGTAGATGTTGCCGAAGGTTTCGAGGTTGAACAGCGCCGCGGCGTGGTCCACGTCGTCGAAGACATAGGAGGTCGTCTGATAGATCGGCGTGATCCGCGCGCCGGTCGCCGGATCCGGCTGAGCGCCGGCGTGGATGGCAAGCGTGTTGAAGCCGGGCTTTCTCTCCTCGGACATCAGGACCTCCCAAGAATGTTCTCGTTGAGTGTTGGCAGACTATAGCAGAAGCGCGAAACGGGAATGGCGGCGTCGCTCCTAATCGCTGTTGTTGATGGTGATGATCTCGAAGCGTGAAGGGATACCGCCGCCAGGATCGCCGAAATCCTCGAACCAGATATTGAGACCGCCGTCACCCACCATCAGGCCCTGATAGTTCTTGAAGAAGTGCTCAGGGTCCTGCGCGAGGATGTTCTCCTTGAGAGCGGGGGTGATGATCTTGTCGTAGTGGCCGAGGAACCAATCCTTTGATTGGATGATGTGCTTCGTCTTCTTGCCGAAATAGCGCACGGGGAAATGCAGGTGCGAAACGAACCACGCTTTGTCGTTGCTGCGGATCGCCTCCTGCAGTGCGAGGATGAGAGTCGTCTCCGGATACGGCCCATCGTTCGGATTTGGGCCATCATTCTCTTCAGCGCCCGCGGACCAAGCGCCAAGGCCGATCAAGCCCAGTGCGATCGAGGCAGCCGCGAAGACGCCGGTTCTCATTCCGAAGCGTCCAGGACACGCTGCTGGGCGCCCGCGCCGAGGAGCGGCCGCTTGCTCGACAGCCGCCGCGAGTTGACGCCGGCCCACGAGATCTCACCCGAAAGACGGCCATATTCGATCTTGGGGCAGCGGTTCATCACCACCTTGAGCCCGGCCGCCTCGGCGAGGCTCGCCGCCTCGTCGTTGCGCACGCCGAGCTGCATCCACACCACTTTCGCGCCGATGCGGATGGCTTCGCGCGTGATTGCAAGCGCAGCGTCGGAGTTGCGGAAGATGTCGACGATCTCGACCGGCTCGGGGATGTCGCCGAGGCTGCCGTAGACAGGCTGATCGAGGATCGTCTTGCCCGCCTGGCCGGGATTGACCGGAATGACATGGAAACCCTTTGCCAGGAGATATTTCATGGCGAAATAGCTCGGCCGCGACGCATTGGGGCTCGCACCCACCATGGCGACGGTGCGGTGGCGCACGAGGATGTCGCGGATATAGGCGTCGTTATAGTCGTCGTGAGTCATGGGAAGAGGAAGTGGGGCGCTTCACGTCCGAGCACAAGTCAGCGCGGCCACTTGGGCTCCCGCTTCTCGAGGAAGGCGCCGATACCTTCTTCTGCTTCCGCGTCGAGCATGTTCTCCACCATGACATCGGCGGTGTAGCGGTAGGCGGCCTCGAGCGTCATGTCGAGCTGCTTGTAGAAGGCCTCCTTGCCGATCTTGAGCGTGCGGGAGGGCTTGCTCGCGATCTTGCGGCCGAACTCGACCGCCTCGTTGACGACGCGGTCGGCCTCCACCACGCGGTTTACGAGGCCGAGCCGCAAAGCGTCGCTCGCCTCGACCATCTCACCCAGCAAAAGCATTTCCATGGCGCCCTTGCGCGGCACGTTGCGGCTGAGCGCCACCATGGGCGTGGAGCAGAAGAGGCCGATATTGACGCCCGGCGTGGCGAAACGCGCATCGACGCTCGCCACGGCAAGATCGCAGCTCGCCACGAGCTGACAGCCGGCGGCCGTGGCAATTCCGTTCACGGCGGCGATGACCGGCTTCGGGCAATGGACGATGGCGAGCATCATATCGGCGCACGCACGCATGGTCTCCGTGTAGAAGGCGCGGCCTCGGTCGGCATCGTTGCGGTGCGCGGTCAGCTCTTTCAGGTCGTGGCCGGACGAGAAGGCGGGCCCGGCACCGGTCAGCACGACCGCGCGCACCGCATCGCTACGGCCGGCTTCAGTGATCGCCTCGTGCAGCGCCGCGATCAGCGCCAGCGAAAGGCTGTTTCGTGCCCCAGCCCGGTTGAGGGTGAGGACCCGCACAGGGCCTTGATCCGCATGGAGAAGGAGCGGCGCCTCTTGATTATCCTGGACAGCCATGGAGGTCATTGTGGGTCTGGTCCGAGAGCAGAGATCAGGCAACGGCTTACAGCAAAACGGCGAATAAGCGAGAGCATTCCTAGCACTGTGAGCAGGTAATATGATACCACATAGCTAAGAGACTGATTTATAGATGGAATCGCAATTCGCTTGACCATGCCGGGGCGAGCCGTTAGAAGCGCCGATCTTCAAAGACCTGACAGTGACGCAACCCATGAAAACCTTCTCCGCCACGCCCAAGGACATCGAGAAGTCCTGGATCCTCATCGATGCCAACGGCCTCGTGGTCGGCCGGCTTGCGGCACTCATCGCCACAAGGCTTCGCGGCAAGCACAAGCCCGGCTACACGCCCCACATGGACGACGGAGACAATATCGTCGTCATCAATGCGGGCAATATCGTCTTCACAGGCAATAAGCGCGCTGACAAGGAATATCACTGGCACACCGGCTATCCGGGCGGCATCAAGAGCCGTACGGCCGAGAAAATCCTCGAGAGCAAGCATCCGGAGCGCGTCTTGCAAAAGGCCGTGGAGCGCATGTTGCCGAAGGGCCCGCTCGCCAGGAAGCAGCTCAAGAACCTCAAAGTCTATGCGGGAGCCGAGCATCCCCACGCCGCACAGAACCCGGCGAAGCTCGACGTTGCCGCCCTTAACCCGAAGAACGCAAGGAGCGCTTAGGAGCCATGAGCGAGACGACGACGCTGGAAGATCTGGCTCAACTGAAGGGCGATGCGCCCGCGCCTGAGCGTGTCTACGAAAAGAAGGTCGATGCGCAAGGCCGCGCCTACGCGACCGGCAAGCGGAAGGACGCTGTCGCCCGCGTATGGGTGAAGCAGGGCCCCGGCAAGATCACCATCAACGGCAAGGACCACGCCGCTTACTTCGCGCGGCCCGTGCTGCAGATGATCCTGAAGCAGCCGCTCGTCACCGCCAATCGCGAGGGCCAGATCGACGTGGTGTGCACCGTCTCGGGCGGCGGACTCTCCGGCCAGGCCGGCGCCGTCCGTCACGGCATCTCCAAGGCGCTCACCCATTTCGAGCCGGAGCTCCGCAGCGCCCTGAAGAAGGCAGGCTTCCTCACGCGCGACGCCCGCACCGTGGAGCGCAAGAAGTACGGCAAGGCCAAGGCCCGACGAAGCTTCCAGTTCTCCAAGCGCTAATCTTCACGCGCTACTGTCTGGATGTTGCGAATGGAGGGGCCGAAAGGCCGCTCCATCTTCCGCAACGCGTCGAATTCCGCTAAGTCCGCTTCGCAAGCGGGGCTTCTTCGTTAGGTTCGATCATGCTCAGCAATCCGCCTATCCGCGCCGCCGTGCTCGGCGCTTCCGGCTATACCGGCGCCGATCTCATTCGGCTTGCCGCGAGACATCCCAACATCGAGATCACCGCGCTCATTGCCAAGGGCCATGCCGGCCAGACGCTCGCGCAAGTCTTCCCCCATCTTGCGAGCCTCGATCTGCCGGCTCTGGTCACCTCCGACGAGGTCGATTGGAGCACGGTCGACGTGGCGTTCTGCGGGCTGCCCCACGGCACCGCCCATAGTGAGATCAAGAAGCTGCCTGAGCGTGTGAACGTCGTCGACATGTCCGCCGACTTCCGCTTGCGCGATCTGGTCGCCTATACCGAGTGGTATGGCGGTGCGCACGGCGCGCCGGAGCTTCTCAACGGCGCGGTGTACGGGCTTACCGAGCATTATCGCGATCAGATCAAGTCGGCGCGGCTCGTCGCCTGTCCAGGCTGCTATCCGACCGCCGTGCTGCTCGCGCTACTTCCGCTCGTCAAAGCGAAGCTCGTCGCGGCGGAAGACATCATCATCGATGCGAAGTCCGGCGTGTCCGGAGCAGGGCGTACGCTGAAGCAGAACATCCTGTTCTCGGAGGCAGGCGAAGGGCTCTCGCCCTATGGCATCGGCAACCACCGCCACGTGCCGGAGATCGAGCAGGAGTTGGGCGTTGCCGCCGGTGCGGACGTGAAGGTCAATTTCACGCCACATCTGGCCCCCATGGCGCGTGGAGAGCTATGCACCTCCTATGTGCGCCTTGCCGGCAAAGCGACCGCTTCCGACTTGCGGGAGGCCCTCACAGAGGCTTACGCCACGAGCCCCTTCGTGCGTGTGGTTGAGGAAGGTGTGATCCCGGCGACCCAACACGTGCGCGGCTCGAACTACTGCCATATCGGCGTGTTCGCCGACCGCATCCCAAAGCGCGCGATCGTCGTCTCGGCGATCGACAATCTGGTAAAGGGCTCCGCCGGCCAGGCGCTGCAGAACTTCAACCTGATGTACGGCCTCGACGAGACGACCGCGCTGGAACAGCTGCCGCTTTTCCCCTAGGAGACGTCTAGGTCCGCTCCCGCACGAAGGATCCGGGGGCATCCTCGATCGGCTTCAGCGGTCCGGAGGACGGGTCGCGGGCCGGAACCTTCTCCCCGGAACGCGCCGCAAGCCAGCTCGCCCAGTCGGGCCACCAGGAGCCGGGGGCCTCGGTCGCCTTCGCGATCCACTCTTCAAGGGTCGGGGCAGGGGCGCCGGTCCAGAACTGATATTTCTTCCTGGCCGGCGGGTTGACCACGCCCGCGATGTGACCCGATCCCGCCATGACATGGCGCACAGGGCCGCCGAACAGCTTCGAGCCGCGGAACACCGAGAGCGCAGGCGCGATGTGGTCCTCGCGCGTGAAAAGCTCGTAGATCGGGATCTTCACCTTGGAAAGATCGAGGTTCACCCCGCCGAGCTCCATCTCGCCCTTGCTCAAGCGGTTCTCGTGGTAGAACTCGCGCAGGTAGAAGGCGTGGTTGGCGGCCGGCAGCCGCGTGGAGTCCGCGTTCCAGAACAGAAGATCGAACGGGAAGGGCTTCTTGCCCAACAGATAGTTATTGACCACGTAGGGCCAGATCAGGTCGCGCGGCCGGAGCATGTTGAACACCGCCGCCATTCGCGAACCGTCCAGATAGCCTTGCTCCGCCATCATCTCTTCCAGCGACTTGAGCTGCGTATCGTCGATAAAGATCAGGAGGTCACCCGCCTCGCTGAAGTCGACCTGAGCGGTGAGGAAGCTTGCCGAAGCGACGCGGTCGTCTCCCTTGGCGGCCATGTAGGCGAGGGTAGAGGCGAGCAGCGTGCCGCCCACGCAATAGCCGAGAGCGTTGACGTGATGGAGGCCGAGCTGCCTGTTCACCGCCTCGATCGCCGCAAGAATGCCCTCGAACATGTAGTCCTCGAAGGTCTTTTGGGCGAGCGCGGCGTCCGGGTTGACCCACGAGATCATGAACACGGTGAAGCCTTGATCGACCGCGAATTTGACGAACGACTTCTCCGGCACGAGATCGAGGATGTAGTACTTGTTGATCCACGGCGGGGCGATAATCAGCGGCCGCTCATAGACCTCCTCCGTCGTCGGAGCATATTGGATGAGCTGGATGAGGTCGTTCTGGAACACGACCTTACCTGGCGTCACCGCAAGGTCGCGACCCACCTCGAAAGCGGTCAGGTCGGTCTGGCTGATGCGCAAGAGATCTTTCGACTGCTCGAGATCCTGGGCAAAGTGGTCCATGCCCTGCACGAGGTTTTCCGCATTGGTCGCAAGCGTGGCCCGCACCACCTCGGGATTGGTGAAGGGGTAGTTCGACGGCGATAGCGCGGCCAGCATCTGCTCCAGATAGAACAGCGCCTTCTTGCGCGTCTTCTCGTCGACCCCCTCGGTGTTGCGCGTCACGTCCTCGGCCCAGCGCGAGGTGATCAGATAAGCCTGCTTCCAGAAGTCGAAGAACTGGCTGCTCGACCAGTCGGGGTCCTTGAAGCGATTGTCGCCGGGCTCAGGCTCGACCACCGGCTCGACGTCCTCGCCGAGGAAACGACGGAAGGAGCGCCCCCAAAGATCCGCGTAGCTCTTGAACAGCTCGCCCTGCGCCGCGGCAAGTTTGCCAGGCTCCGACACCCAAACCCGCGCCACCTCGCCGAGGGACTTGGCGGCTTCACCGACCTCGGACGCCATGCTGTACGGGCCGTTTCCGTTGTTGCTGCGCTCGGCCAGCGTCGAGACGACCTTTGCCCCTTGATCGAAAAGGCGCACCATGTTCCGCGCCAGCTGATCGAACTGCGTCGTTTCGAAGCCGTTCCCCTCGGCGTCTTCGGCGCTCTTATTCCGCTCCTGCATGGAAATGTCCTTATTTTACCCCCGCTTGACCATGCTCTTGCCGGCTTGCAAAGGGATGAACCCCGGCGCAGCTTCCGCATGGCAGATCATTGTGCTATGCAATATACGCGTCAGGCGATGACAATCGCCAGGGGTAAAGTCCACAAGAGCCAACATCTTACCGATGGTTTTTCGATCAGCATGCTGCGTCATGGCGATGCTGCTGGCCCTCTTGCTGGCCGGCTGCGCCGACTCCATGCCTGACGGATCGCGCCTCAAGAGCTTGAAAGAGCTTGTCCGGGGCTATGATAACACGCTTACCAAGACCGAGAAGAAGGCGGTGATCTCGGAGCTCCAAAAAGACAAGCAGCGCCAGGAGGAGGAGCTCAGCCAGGCCGAGAAGGCTTCAAAAACCAATTAAATCAACGCTAACTGGCCTGGCCTAAGAGGTGAGCCGCTTGCCGGACGGGCCATTTCTGTGGTTCAACTGCAAATTCCCTCGAAAACGGGACCGATCGGGTGGGGACAACCGTCCGTGCACAACGACTTTCATAGAATTAAGCGGCTGCCGCCGTATGTCTTCGAGCAGGTCAACAAGCTCAAGGCCGGCGCGCGCGCGCGCGGTGAGGACATCATCGATTTCGGCATGGGCAATCCGGACATGCCGACGCCGGAACATATCATCGCCAAGCTCGTGGAGACGGTGCGCGACCCGCGCACTAACCGCTACTCCGCCTCCAAGGGCATTGGCGGCTTGCGGCGAGCACAGGCGGCCTATTACGCCCGGCGGTTCGGCGTGAAGCTCGATCCCGAGACGCAGGTCGTGGCGACCCTCGGCTCTAAGGAAGGCTTCGCCAACATGGCGCAAGCCATCACCGCGCCGGGCGACGTGATCCTCGTGCCGAACCCCACCTATCCGATACACGAGTTCGGCTTCATCATGTCGGGCGGCGTGATCCGACATCTCCCCGCGAGCACGGATTCGCAGTTCATGGTCTCCCTCGACAAGGCGGTGCGCCACTCGGTGCCCAAGCCCTCGGCGCTGGTCCTGAACTATCCGGCCAACCCAACCGCCGTTGTCGCCAATCGCGACTTCTATCGGGAGATCGTGGCCTTCGCGAAAAAGAACGATCTGATCGTGTTGTCCGATCTTGCCTACGCGGAGATCTATTTCGACGGTGAGCCGCCGCCCTCGATCCTCGAGATCCCGGGTGCGATGGACATCGCCGTCGAGTTTACGTCCATGTCGAAGACCTATTCGATGCCCGGCTGGCGCATCGGCTTCGCCGTCGGCAACGAGCGGCTGATCCAGGCGCTGACCCGCGTGAAGTCCTATCTGGACTACGGTGCCTTCACGCCGATCCAAGTCGCCGCCGCCGCCGCGTTGAACGGTCCACAGGATTGCATCGATGAGATCCGCGGCGTCTATCGCCGCCGCCGCGATACCCTGGTCGACGCGCTCACCCGCGCTGGCTGGCCGATCCCGTCGCCGCCCGCGACGATGTTCGCCTGGGCGCCGATCCCGGCGATGTTTGCCCATCTCGGCTCGCTCGAGTTCTCGAAGCTTGTCCTGGAGAAGGCTTCCGTCGCCGTGTCACCGGGCGTCGGCTTCGGCGAATACGGCGAGGGCTATGTCCGCATCGCCCTCGTGGAGAACGAGCAGCGCATCCGTCAGGCCGCGCGCAACATCCGAAAATTCCTCACCGAGTCAGCAAATTCGCTGCATAACGTCATTCCCATTGCCTCCAAGGCGAACCGGACGTTCTGATTTCTCCGATGACGGATGGCTTGAAGCTTGGACTGGCCGGTATCGGCACTGTCGGCGGCGGCTTGTTGCGGCTCCTTGAGGCGCGCGCCAAGTCGCTCTCCGCGCGCGCCGGCAGACCGATCGAGGTCGTGGCTGTCTCGGCACGGAACAAGCGCAAGAAGCGCAACCAAGATGTCTCGAGGTTCCGTTTCGTCCAGGACCCTGTAGCGCTCGCCACCGATCCTGGCATCGACGTCTTCGTCGAACTGATCGGCGGCGAGGAAGGCGTCGCCAAGGACGCGGTGGAGGCAGCGCTGCGCGCCGGCAAGCACGTGGTCACGGCCAATAAGGCGCTGCTCGCCCATCACGGCGCGAACCTCGCGGCTTTGGCCGAGAAGCACGGCGTGACGCTCAATTTCGAGGGGGCGGTTGCCGGGGGCATCCCCGTGGTCAAGGTTATCCGCGAGGGGCTGCAGGGAAACGACATCTCCCGCGTCTACGGCATCCTCAATGGCACCTGTAATTACATCCTCACGCAGATGGAGCGGGAAGGGCGGAGCTTTGCCGACGTACTGAAAGAGGCTCAAAGCCAAGGCTATGCCGAGGCCGACCCCACCTTCGACATCGGCGGCTTCGACACCGCGCACAAGCTTAGCTTGCTCACGAGCCTCGCCTTCGGCACGCGTACCAATTTCGATGCGGTCTATGTCGAGGGCATCGAGACCATCACGCCGGCGGATATCGAGGCCGCCGATGACCTCGGCTACCGCATCAAGCTGCTCGGCGTGTCGCTGCGCACCGATAGCGGCATCGAGCAGCGCGTGCACCCGACCATGGTGCCGAAAGACACGGCCATTGCCGAGGTGGACGGCGTGTCGAACTGTGTCGCCATCGACGGCGATTTCGTCGGCGACGTCATGCTGATCGGACCCGGTGCCGGCAGCGGGCCGACCGCGTCTGCGGTGATGAGCGATCTCATCGACATCGCTCGTGGCCATATCCTGCCGCCCTTCGGCATCAAGGCGAAGAATCTGAAGCCGTACAAGAAGGCGCAGATGCGTGCGCACGAAGGCGGCTATTACATCCGGCTGTCCGTCTATGATCGGACCGGCGCGTTCGCGGCCATCGCCCACCGCATGGCCGAGCAAAACATCTCGATCGAAAGCATCGTCCAGCGCCGGCCGCCCACCGAGCTTGTCGGGCACGGGAACCGACCGAGCGGGCCCGCCGCCGTCGTCATGGTGACCCACCAGACCACGGAAGCTGCCGTCCGCAAGGCCTTGGCCGCCATCGAGCGCGACGGACATGTGGACGTGAAGCCGCAGATGATCCGCATCGAAAAACTGTGATAGGGAATGTGTAACACAGTCGACGCGAGGTGAACTCGCGCGGGTGAGCTAGGGAGGATTGGGACGTGTCTGAGGCATCGGCCAAGACCGAGCTCGACCGCGCGCTTGCGCTCGACATCGTTCGCGTTACCGAAGCGACCGCCGTTGCTGCCGCCCGCTGGCGCGGCCGGGGCGACGAGGCGGCCGCCGACGAAGCCGCCATGGACGCCATGTACCGCGAGTTGGCGCGGCTGCCGGTCGAGGGCGTGGTCGTCGTCGGCGAGGGCGACCAGAACGAAAGCCCGCTTCTCTATATCGGTGAGACGGTCGGAGCAGGCTCGAGCGACGACGTCGAGGTCGATATCGCAGTCGATCCGGTGGACGGGATCAATCTCTGCGCCAAGGCCCTTCCCAACGCCCTTACCGCTCTAGCCATCGCCAAGCGCGGCAGCCTCTTGCGAATGCCCAGCGTCTACATGGACAAAATCGCCATAGGCCCGGGCTTCGTAGACGGTCTTGTCGATCTCGACGCGACGCCTACGGCCAATATCAAGGCTCTTGCCGATGCCAAGGGCGTCCCCGTGAGCGAGATCACGGTGTGCATTTTGGACCGTCCGCGCCACGGCAAGATCGTCGAGGAGGTGCGCGCTTCGGGGGCCGCTCTGTGCCTCATCGACGATGGCGACATCGCCGGGGTGATTCATGTCACCAAGCCGCTCGAGACCGGCATCGACATGTATCTCGGCATTGGCGGGGCGCCCGAGGGCGTGCTGGGCGCCGCAGCGCTTGCCTGTATCGGCGGTCAGATCCAAGGGCGGCTATTCGCCCCCAACGAGCAACATCGCGCCCGCGCCCGCGCTGCAGGCATCGTCGATCTCGGGCGCAAATACACGCTGCACGACATGGTAACCGGCGATCTGAGCTTCGCCGCAACCGGCATCACCGACGGCTCCCTGTTGGAAGGCGTGCGCCTCACAAAGGAAGCGGTGTTCACCCACAGCGTGGTCATGCGTGCATCGACCCGCACCGTCCGCTGGATCCGGACAGAACACCCCGACATCGGCAAGTTCGACTGAGCGAGCAGGGAGAGCGAATCGGGTACACTTGACGTTTCAGTAAACGCGAGTCCCATGACAGCCGCTCTCAAATTCGACACCAACGACGCAGGTCCGGCGCTCCTCGGCGTGGAGCGCTCTGTGCGCGGCCGCCGCTGGGTCGAGCGCCTCGCCCCAGGGCGAGCCCTGGCCGCAACCGCCATCGCTCAAGCTCACGGCCTGCCCGATCTGCTCGGCCGAGTGCTTGCCGCGCGCGGCGCCGACCTGCAAACGGTGGAACGGTATCTCGATCCTTCGCTTAAGACCCTGCTGCCCGATCCCAGCCGCCTGCAGGACATGGCGCGCGCCGCCGAGCGGTTTGCGGACGCGATCCAGAAAGGCGAAGCGGTCGCCGTATTCGGCGATTACGATGTGGACGGCGGCGCCTCTGCCGCCCTGATCGAGCGCTTCCTGCGCGCCCATGGTCAGCCTTGCGCGACCTACATCCCGGACCGCCTCACCGAGGGCTACGGCCCGACCGAAGCGGCACTCACGGCTCTCGCAGAGGAGGGCGCCCGCCTCATCCTTACCGTCGACTGCGGCACGACCTCGCATGTGGCCATCGCCGCCGCAAACGGGGCTGGCGCAGACGTCATCGTCATCGACCATCACCAGGCGGACGAGACTTTGCCGCCGGCCTTCGCCGTCATCAACCCGAACCGGCAGGACGACCTCTCAGGCCAAGGGCACCTCGCCGCGGCCGGCGTCGTGTTCCTGTTTCTCGTGGCGACCATCGGCGTGCTCCGACGCGAAGGAGTCTATCGGGACAAGCCCGAACCGGATCTCCTCGGCCTACTCGACCTCGTGGCGCTCGCCACCGTTTGCGACGTGGTACCGCTGAGGGATTTGAACCGCGCCTTCGTAGCCAAGGGACTGAAAGTTCTGCGGCTCAGACACAATGCCGGCTTGCGCGCCCTCGCCGACACCGCGCGCCTCGACGAGGCGCCGTCGACCTACAGCCTCGGCTTCATCCTCGGACCGCGGATCAATGCCGGAGGGAGGGTGGGCGCATCTGCGCTCGGCGCCCAGCTTCTCGCGACCGACGACGAGGTCGAGGCGCGATCCATCGCGGCCAAGCTCGAAGCGCTGAACGCCGAGCGCAAGATGATCGAGGACCGCATGCTGGAGGAGGCCTTCTCCCACGCCGAAGCGTCGCTCGAAGCCTCGCCCGATCCGTCGTTTCTCCTTCTCGGCGCAGAAGGCTGGCACAGAGGGCTGATCGGCCTGATCGCTGGGCGCGTCACCGATCGCTTCCATCTGCCGTCCTTCGTCATGGCCTTCGAGCCGGACGGCACCGCGACCGGTTCAGCGCGCTCATTGCCATCGGTCGATCTCGGCGCCGTGGTGCGGGCCGCGGTGCAGGAGGGCCTCTTCATCAAAGGCGGTGGCCATGCCATGGCGGCTGGTTTCACCCTCGACCGGACGAAGCTCGATGCAGCGCGGGCTTTTCTACAGCGCCGATTGGCGGGGCCGGTCGCAGACGCCGTCGCCTCCCGCCAGCTCGCCATCGACGGCGCGCTGTCGGCCCGTGGCGCGACGCTGGAGCTGATCGATCTGCTCGACCGCGCCGGACCTTACGGGCACGGGCATCCGAAGCCGCGTTTCGTGTTTCCGGCCCATCGCGTGACCCGTGTCCGCAGCGTCGGGCAAGCGCATCTCCGTTGTACGCTCCTCGCCGCGGACGGCGCGCGGATCGAGGCCTGTGCCTTCAGGGTCGCGGGCACGCCTCTGGCAGATCTCCTCGCGGCGCGCGAGGGCATGCCTCTCCATTTGGCTGGGCACCTCCGCCGGTCGGTCTGGCAGGGCCGGGAGAGCGTGGAACTGACGATCGAGGATGTGGCCGACCCGTGCGGCGAGGCGTCTTGACGGGCGTTCTTGCGAGCCGTCGCAAGGCCTTCTATATGACGGTGCTCAAGCGGTACGCCCCCTTCGTCTAATGGTTAGGACGCCAGGTTTTCAACCTGGAAACAGGGGTTCAATTCCCCTAGGGGGTGCCAACGCGGCGAGGATCCGACGCCCTCGCGTCTACCACTTTCCAGTATTCGGCATCGACGCCCACGGCTCCGCCTTCGGCTTTGGTCCGCCCTTCTGCAAGAACTCGATCGAAATGTTGTCGGGGGAGCGGATGAAGGCCATGTAGCCGTCCCGCGGCGGCCGGTTGATGGTCACGCCGTTCTTCATCAGCCTGTCGCAGGTCGCGTAGATATCCTCCACCTCATAGGCCAAATGTCCGAAATTGCGGCCTTCGCCATAGGCTTCCGGGTCCCAGTTGTAGGTGAGCTCGACCTGGGCGTCCTCGTCTCCGGGCGCGGCAAGATAGACCAAGGTGTAGCGGCCTTGCTCGTTCTCCAATCGTCGAACCTCTTTCAGCCCGAGCTTATTGCAGTAGAAGTCGAGCGATTGGTCGAGGTCGGAAACGCGCACCATGGTGTGCAGGTACTTCATCGGGGTTCGTCTCCTCGCGTGGTTTCCTCGAAGGTGGCCGGACCCTAAAGCGGAGCGTCCTCTCGTGGCAAGTGTGACGGGCCGCTCTCAGGCGGCTCCCAAAATGCAGAATCGTTTGCGATTGTTGCATAACGCCCACAGCAATGCAGCCCGACCGCAGAGAACGAAAATTCGCTCGGTGCCATAAACATTTGCATGGTCGCCATCAAGATTCGGGAACGACTGTCGCCACGCGGGGCCATGCGCGAGATTCGTCAGAGTTTCGTTGGTCAATCAGGTGCTTGCGTCATTCTTTGCGCAAGCATGACGAACTTGGCGTCGGATTGTGGAGAAGAGATTTCGGTGGGGAAAATTCCTCTAGCCACCCTAAAGGGCGGTGCTATGTTCGCAAGAGAGTATTCCAGCCGATTCGTTTGTGAGGCGCGTCGTATCGGCTGATGGAAGTGAAGCGGGGGGAATGCGGCATGGGGGCGAAAGAACCGCCACATCTAGAAGAACATACCCAGCGCGACGAGGAAGCCACAGTTGATGTGTTCGAGGTTTCAGGTTCGATCAAGTGGTTCGATGCGTCAAAGGGTTATGGATTTATTGTACCGGACGAAGACCTTCCCGACGTTCTCCTGCACGTGACATGCCTTCGGCGCGACGGTCATCAGACCGCCTACGAGGGCTCGCGTGTGGTATGCGAAGTGCTGCGCCGTCCCAAGGGCTTGCAAGCCTTCCGCATCCTCGAGATGGACGACACTACCGCGATCCATCCCTCGCAGCTCCCGCAGCGGACCCATGTGGTGGTGATCCCGGAGAGCGACTGGGAGCGGGCGATGGTGAAGTGGTTCAACCGCCTTCGCGGATTCGGCTTTCTGACGCGCGGCCCCTCCACCCTGGACATCTTCGTGCACATGGAGACGTTGCGGCGTTGCGGCTTCACGGAGCTGAGGCCCGGGCAGTCCTTGCTCGTGCGCTACGGCCGTGGTCCGAAGGGGCTGATGGCCGCGGAGCTCAAGCCCGACGGCGGCAACGGACCCGCCTCCCACTGACACGGCACTTACCTCTCGGCCGCATCGCCGCCACCTGGCTCATGGCACTCGCGTTTCTCCTCCCGTCTGCCGGGGTCATGGCCGCCGGCAAGGGTACCGTCGTCTTCGAGACCGACAGCGGCCCGCACAGCTATACCGTTGAGCTAGCGACGACGAACCAAGAGCGGGCACTCGGCCTGATGTTCCGCCGCAAGCTGCCCGAGACGCGTGGCATGCTGTTCCTCTACGACCCGCCGCAGCCCATCGCCATGTGGATGAAGAACACCTACATCCCCCTCGACATGGTTTTCATCTCTCCACAGGGAACGGTCCACCGCATCGAGGCCAATACCGAGCCATTCTCCACCGACGTCATCACCTCGGAGGGCGACGTGGTCGGCGTGCTCGAGCTGAATGCCGGGGAAGCCGCAAAGATCGACCTCAAACCTGGGGACCGGGTGATCTACCCCGGCCTCGGCACAAAACCCTAGAGCGATGACACGGGTTTAACCCCTTGGGGCTAGCCTGTTGCAGCCAGGACAATTATGTATGTCGTGGCTGTTCCGGGTCTGCCTCATTTGCCCGGGCTGATGGCCTTGCGATGGATTCGGGGCATAGCGCAGTCTGGTAGCGCACCTGCTTTGGGAGCAGGGGGTCGCAAGTTCGAATCTTGCTGCCCCGACCATTCGCGGTCTCGACTTTGAGGAGAGGGAAACACGCATGGCGGCCCGTATCTACAAGCCGGCCCAGAATGCGATGCAGCAAGGCAAGGCCGCCTCGCGCGAGTGGTTGCTGGAATACATCCCGGACCAGCCGCGCGTGATCGAGCCCTTGATGGGATGGACAAGCTCCGGTGACACGAGACGCCAAGTCCGCGTGCGCTTCGCCACCAAGGACGAGGCGATCGCCTTCGCCACGGAGAACGGCATCGCCTTTCGCCTCGAGGAGCCGCCCGCGACGAAGCTCCGGCCGAAATCTTACGCCGAGAACTTTAAGTATGGCCGGCCCGACCGCTGGACACACTGAAATCACGCGTTTCGGGTTATACTTCCGGCCAACGGAAGAACAGTGGTCCCGTAGCTCAAGGGATAGAGCATCTGCCTTCTAAGCAGAGGGTTGCAGGTTCGAATCCTGCCGGGATCGCCATTTCCTAAGGGAGCGAGCATTTTGTCCATGAGGGTGTCATGCGTCTGATTCTCGGCCTTGTCCTGAGCACCATCCTTGTGTGCACCGCTGCGGCGGCCGAACCGAAGCTGATCTGGGAGACGAAGGGTTTGGCGCAACCCGAGTCGGTGGTCTACGACCCGACCACCGACGTTCTCTATGTCAGCAATATCAACGGCGCCGTCATGAATAAGGACGGCAACGGCTTCATCTCGCGGCTCAAGCCCGACGGGACGATCCTCGAGCGGCAATGGGTCAAGGGACTGAACGCACCGACCGGCCTCGCGATGCACGACCGCAAGCTCTATGTCGCCGATGTCGACGAACTCCTCGAGATCAACGCCGCCTCTGGCCACATCAACAAGCGCTATAAGGCCAATGGCGCGATCTTTCTCAACGACGTGGCCATTGGAGAGGACGGCACGATCTACGTGTCCGACACGCCTATGAACACGATCTGGCGTCTCAAGGATGGCACCTTCGAGCCGTGGCTGGCGAATGACAACTTGAACCATCCGAATGGGCTTATCGTGCAGGGCGACAAGCTCATCGTCGCGTCTTTCGGTAGCATGCCGAGCCAAGGGCAGAAGCAGGAGCTTGCAGGTCTCCTTGCGGTGAACCTGGAGGATCAGACCATCACGCCGCTCGGGAAGGGTGATGCGATCGGCAATCTCGATGGGCTCGAGCCGCTCGATCCTGGCGATTACCTCGTCACCGACTGGGCGGCGGGGGCACTCTATCGCATCGATGCGAAAGGCAAGGCGGATCGCCTGATTGATCTGAACCAGGGCAGCGCCGACCTCACCTACTTCCCCGACAAGAACACCGCGTTGATCCCGATGATGTTGGACAACACACTCGCCGCCTATCAGTTGAGCGCGCCCGCTTCCAAATCCAAGCCCCCTTCCAAATCCAAGTGACGCGCCGAATGCTGTGACGCCCCGCGGCCTTGGCTGGCCGCTTGGCCGGTCGATGAGATACTTCAACCACTTGAGACAGGACTGACTGCTTGATCACGGCTCTTGAGCGCCTCCCGATCCTCGCCAACATCACGCTATTCATAGCGGCCGCGTCGGGGGTGTGGTTTGCGGGCAGCCGGCTTGCGATCTTCGCCGATGCCATCGCCGACCGGAAGCGCATCGGCCACGCCTTCATGGGGCTCGTCTTCGTGGCCGCCGCGACCTCATTGCCGGAAATGGTGACCACGATCTTTGGCGCTCTCGAGGGCCAAGCCGGGCTCGTGCTCGGCAACATGTTCGGCGGCATCACCATGCAGACGGCGATCCTAGCCCTCGCCGACGTCTCGTTCGCCGCTATGGCGCTCACGTCCTACCCGCGCGGATCCAACTCCGCACTGGAGGCGACGTTGCTCATCGCGCTGCTTGCGCTGCTGCTGGGGCTTCACGCCGTCGGCGAGTTCGCACTGCCCTTCGGTGTCGGTCTCGGCACATTGTGTCTCGGCGCGGCTTATGTGGGCATCGTGCTGATGCTGCGCGAATACGGCAAGAACGACGCCTGGGTTCCGGTTCACGTTCCCGAGACCTCCGAGCCCCTAATTGGCGAGGTGGCGCCGAAGAAACTCGATCACGTGGCCTTCCCCACACTGGTGTGGGGTTTTGCGCTTCTATCCTTTGTGATTTTGGTCTGCGGCCTCGCGCTCACGGCAAGCGCCGCCGCGCTCTCCGAGCAGACCGGCCTGAAGTCGAGCTTCATCGGCGTGACGCTTCTCGCCAGCGCCACATCGTTGCCGGAGGTGAGCACGACGCTCGCCGCCGTGCGCATCGGCGCCTATAGCATGGCCATCTCGAACATCTTTGGCAGCAATCTTCTGATGGTCGCGCTCGTGCTGCCGGCCGATCTCGCCTATAGCGGCGCGCCGATACTCGGCGCCATCGATCAAGCCACGGCCTTCGCGCTGGTATCGGGCGTACTCGTCACCGCGATCTATCTCGCGGGTCTCTTGATCCGATCACGCCGCACCGTGTTCGGGATGGGTATCGACTCCGCCCTCGTGCTTCTCGTCTATGCCCTGACGCTCGTGGTCTTCTACCACTTCAGCTAGCGTGCGCTGCGAGCCGCGCGAAGCCGGCGTCGAGATCTGACTTGAGGTCCCCGACGTCCTCCAAGCCGATATGGAGACGGAGCGCGGTCCCTTCCGCCTGCCAGGCGGTTGCGGTCCGATAAGAGCTTGGGTTGAAAGGCAGAATAAGACTCTCATAGCCGCCCCACGAGTAGCCCATGCCGAACAGTTCGAGGCCGTCGAGCATGGCGGCCAGCGCATCGTGAGAGTATGGCTGCAAGACGATCGAGAAGAGCCCGGACGCGCCGGTGAAGTCGCGTTTCCATAAGGCGTGACCGGCATCGCCCGGAAGCGCGGGATGGATGACGCGCGCAACCTCTTTGCGGCCGGCAAGCCACTCCGCAATTTCGAGGCCTGATTGCTGATGGCGCGCGAGCCGAACGCTCAACGAGCGCAGGCCGCGCAAACCGAGATAGACGTCTTCCGGTCCCGGACAGAGCCCGAGCTCGTCATGCGTCCGGGCGACCGCCGGCGTGGTCTTCGCGTTGGTCGTAACGGCGCCGAGCATGGCGTCGGCATGACCGACGATGTATTTCGTCGCAGCCTGGATCGACACGTCGGCGCTATGCGCGAACGGCTGGAAGTAGAGCGGCGTCGCCCAGGTATTGTCCAAGACGACCACGGCGCCACGCGCGTGCGCCGCCTCTGCGATGGCCGGGATGTCCTGCACCTCGAAGGTCTGGGAGCCGGGAGATTCGGTGAACACGACTTTCGTCTTGTCGGTGATCAGGGCGGCTATCCCGCCGCCTATGAGCGGATCGTAATAGGTCGTCGTCACACCAAGCCGCTTCAGCACGTTGTCGCAGAAGCGGCGCGTCGGTCGATAGACCGAATCCGAGACCAGGATATGGTCGCCGCTCGCCACGAAGGACAACAACGCCACCGAGATCGCCGACAGGCCAGAGGGCGTGAGCAGGGTAGCATCGCCCCCTTCGAGCTCGGCGATCATGGACTGGAGCGCCGCCACTGTGGGCGTGCCCAGGCGCCCGTAGCTGTAGTCCTGCGCATTCTCCTCGAGGCACTGAAGCGTCCGGAAGAGCACGGTGGAGCCGCGATAGATCGGCGTGTTGACGAAGCCTTGGAAGCACTCCGGATCGCGGCCCGCATGGGCGAGTTGGGTATCCGGCTTCTGGGTCTTGGTGGGTTTGCTCATGGAAGCCTCTGGCCGAGGCGAGGGGGCGGGGCGCTATCCGGTCTCGATGGGAAGGCTATCGTCGGCGCCCCATTCGGACCAGGAACCGTCATAGACCGAGGTGCGGCGGTGACCGGTCTCGGCAAGCGCGAGCGCAAGCACGCAGGCCGTGATGCCCGAACCGCAGCTCGTCACCACCGGTTTGTGCGGATCCACGCCAGCCGCCTCGAACAGGCTCTGGAGCGCCGCCGCCGATTTCAGTGTGCCGTCCGCATTGAGCAACGTTCCGTAAGGCACGTTGTGCGACCCGGGGATGTGGCCCGAGCGCAAACCGGGCCGCGGCTCCGGCGATTTTCCCGCGAACCGCTCCGGCGAACGTGCGTCCAGGATGGTCGCCGAGTGGTCGTGCACCAGCGACTTCACATCGTCGACGTCGCGCAACAGATCGAGATTCCGCCGCGCCGTAAAATGACGGGTAGTCCGAGGGGCAGGCTCCCCGGTGACGAGAGGACGGCCTTCACGCTTCCATTTTGGCAAGCCGCCGTTCAACACACTCACATCGTCATGACCCATGACGCGGAACATCCACCACACCCGCGGTGCACTGAACATGCCGTGCCGGTCATAGACCACGACGCGCGAACCGTCGCCGACGCCCATGCTGCGCATGCGCGACGAGAATTTCTCCGGCGCCGGCAGCATATGCGGCTGGGGACTATTGGTATCGGCGATCTCATCGATGTCGAAGAAGATCGCACCCGGAATATGCTCGGCCAGGTACTCCTCGCGGGCATCCTTGCCTTCGCCCGGCATGTACCAGGTGGCGTCGATGATCACAAAGTCGGGCGCATCGAGCTCGCGCGCGAGCTCGTCGGTCTCAATCAGCCATGTCTTCGGCGTCGACAAATTCACTTCTCCAATTCTCAGCTCAAACGAACACGCTCGGCGCCGCAGGCTGTTTCCGATCGAGCCATTCGGGCACCGGTAGCCCCTTTTCGCGCAAGAATTCAGGATTGAACAGCCTGCTTTGATAGCGCGTGCCGTAATCGCAGAGCACCGTGACAATGGTGTGGCCGGGGCCCATGTCCTTGGCCAGGCGGATCGCGCCGGCAACATTGATGCCGCTCGATCCCCCAAGGCAGAGCCCTTCCTCGCTCAAAAGGTCGAACAGGACCGGCAACGCCTCAGCGTCGGGGATTTGATAGGCCTCATCGACCTTGGCCCCTTCGAGATTGGCGGTGATGCGCCCCTGGCCGATGCCTTCGGTGATGGAACTGCCTTCGGCTTTGAGCTCGCCGTGCTTGTAATAGTTGTAGAGCGCCGCTCCCATGGGGTCGGCGATGCCGATCACTACGTTGGGGTTGTGCTCCTTTAACCCCATGGACACCCCGGCCAGCGTGCCGCCGGTCCCCACCGCGCAGATGAAGCCGTCGACCTTGCCGTCGAGATCGCGCCAGATCTCCTGCGCCGTCGTCTCAATATGGCCCTGGCGATTGGCCACGTTGTCGAACTGGTTCGCCCAGATGGCACCATTGGCCTCGGTCTTGGCGAGGGCCTCGGCCAGCCTTCCGGAATATTTCACGTAGTTATTCTCGTTCTTATAGGGAACGGCGGGCACCTCGATCAGCTCGGCGCCGGCGAGACGCAGCATCTGCTTCTTCTCATCGGACTGGGTCTCGGGAATGACGATGACCGTCTTTAGACCGAGCGCGTTCCCGACAAGAGCGAGCCCAATGCCGGTATTGCCGGCCGTGCCCTCGACCACGGTGCCGCCCGGGTTGAGCGTGCCCGCATTCATCGCGTCGCGGATGATGAAGAGCGCGGCGCGATCCTTCACCGATTGACCCGGATTCATGAACTCGGCCTTGCCGAGGATGGTGCAACCGGTCTCTTCGGAGGCGCGCTTGAGCTTGATCAGCGGCGTGTTGCCGATCGCTTCGATAATGCCATTGCGGTAGGACACGGGGGAGCCTTCGGAATCTTGATCTTGGGCCAACCTACTGAGGGCGCTTCACCGCCGCAAGTCGCCCAAGTTGCACGAAATCCGCCCGGCGCAGCATGCCGTTCCATGTCTTCTCGCAAAGGGAGCATGGACTAGGGGTTGTGGGGCGTCTCACCCTCGGCCTTGATCGCCTCGCAGCGCTTGGCAAGGGCAGCAAGTTCATCGTGCTTGAAAAGCTCGAGTGGGGTCGACCGAAGCTCACCGACCCGCTTGCAATCGGCTGCGGTGTCGGCACCCGGGCCGTCATTCAGACGGGAACGAAGCTCGGCGATCTCCGTGCGCATCGCATGATAGCTCCAGTCGAGCCAAGCGCCCGCGGCGATGATCACCAACGCTAAGATCAGGCCCAATCGGATCATTGCTCAGCCCTCCTCGTATCTGGCATGAGACTGCCATAGAGCCTCTAGTCGAACCGGGCCTTAAGGCAAATCAAAGGAAGGATTGGCGCCCCAGCCGCCGCCACGAGACAAGGGGCCCCTTAAGGGGTCTTTGCGCAACATCCTCCCGCGGGCTAGCAGGCGGGGAGGGCGCTGTGTATATAGACCGCCGGGGGAGGTGCCGGCGCTGCTTCGCGCCGACGACCGTCAGACGCGGGCGTGGTGAAACTGGTAGACACGCCAGATTTAGGTTCTGGTGGCTTCGGCCGTGGGGGTTCAAGTCCCTCCGCCCGCACCAACCAACTTGTTGGAAGCAACCTTGTTGGGTGGTTCGATTGCGACAGACGCGCGCCGGTCGGCGCCGAACGGTGATGGATTGAGATGAACGTTATTGAAACAAGTGCAGATGGTTTGCGTCGTGAGCTGAAAGTGGTCGTCGGCGCCGATGAGCTCGAGCAGCGGCTTTCGTCGCGCCTCGAAGACCTCAAGGACAAGGCGCGGATCAAGGGCTTCCGCCCCGGCCATGTGCCGAAAGAGCACTTGCGCAAAGTCTATGGGCGGTCGGTGATGGCGGAGGTCGTGAAACAGGCCGTCGCCGAGACGAGCCAAGAGGCGCTGTCCCAGCGCGAAGAGCGTCCGGCGTTTCAGCCGAAGGTCGCGCTGCCTGAGGACGAGGCCGAGATTGACAAGATTTTCGCCGGCACCGGCGACCTCGCTTACACGCTGTCCTTCGAGGTTCTGCCCAAGGTCGAGGTGATGGATCTCAGCACGCTTGAGCTGGAGCGGCCGGTGACCCCCGTCACCGAGCAGGATATCGACAAGGCCGTCGAGCGCATCCTTGCCACCAATCAGAACTACAAGCCGAAGGACGGTCCGGCGCAGAAGGGCGATCGCGTCACAATCGACTTCGTGGGCAAGCTCGACGGCGAGCCCTTCGAAGGCGGCAGCACCGAGGACGCGCCGATCGTGCTCGGCTCGGGCGGCTTCATTCCCGGCTTCGAGGATGGGCTGATCGGCGCCAAGACGGGCGAGGAGCGTACCGTGGAGGCCACCTTCCCGGGGGACTATCCCGAGGCCAAGCTCGCCGGCAAGACCGTGCAATTCGAGGTGAAGGTGAAGGAGGTCGCAGGCCCCGAGACGCCAACCCTCGACGATGACTTCGCCAAGAGCCTCGGCGTCGAATCCGTCGCGCAGATGCGCGACACCGTCAAGGCGCGTATTGAGCAGGACCGTAACATGGCTTCGCGCCTCAAGGCGAAGCGGGCGCTGCTCGACGCCCTCAACGAGAGCCACACTTTCGAGCTCCCGCCGACGCTGGTCGACAACGAGTTCGAGGCAATCTGGGGCCAGGTCACGAGGGACCTGGAGCAGTCCAAGAAGACCTTCGCTGACGAAGGCACGACCGAGGAGAAGGCAAGGCAGGAGTACAACGACATCGCCGCACGGCGGGTGAGGCTCGGCCTGCTGCTCTCGGAGATCGGTACAAGCAACGAGATCACGGTCGGCGATGAAGAGGTGAACCGCGCGCTGCTCGAGCGCATCCGGCAGTTCCCGGGGCAGGAGCGGCAGGTCTACGACTTCTACCGCAACAATCCAGAGGCGCTCGCGGAACTCAGGGCGCCGCTCTACGAGGACAAAGTCGTGGATTACATCCTCGAGCTCGCCAAGGTGACCGACAAGCTCGTCAGCGTGGAGGAGCTTTACGCCGATCCTGACGACGATCACAGCCACGACCATCACCACGATCATGACCACGATCATGACCATGGGCACAGCCACGGCTAATGGAGGCCGACCAGTCCGGAAGGAGGCAATATGGCCTCTTCCGTTTCGGGGCTCGACCCCATATGTAGTGGGATAATCCCGGCAGAATCGCTGGTCGTTCCCCGATCGGCCCTAGACGCCTAAGCGCAGGACAGCCATGAACAATCCGGTCGAGACATATATGAACACGCTGGTCCCGATGGTGGTCGAACAGACCAACCGCGGTGAGCGCGCCTACGACATTTACTCCCGCCTGCTGAAAGAGCGGATCATCTTCGTCACCGGCCCCATCGAGGACCATGTGGCGTCATTGATCACGGCGCAGCTCCTGTTCTTGGAGGCCGAGAACCCCAAGAAGGAGATCTCCATGTACATCAACTCGCCCGGCGGCGTGGTGACCTCCGGCATGGCGATCTACGACACCATGCAGTTCGTTCGGCCGCCGGTCGCGACCCTTTGCATTGGGCAGGCCGCGTCCATGGGCTCGCTTCTGCTTTGCGCCGGCGAGAAGGGCATGCGCTATTCGCTGCCGAACGCCCGCATCATGCTGCACCAGCCCTCTGGCGGGTTCCAGGGCCAGGCCAGCGACATCGAGCGCCATGCCGAGGACATCATCAAGATGAAGCGGCGCCTCAATGACGTCTACGTCCTCCACACCGGCCAGGATTACGAGACTATTGAGAAAACGCTCGACCGTGACTACTTCATGTCGGCCGAGGATGCGCGGAAGTTCGGCCTCGTCGACAAGGTGATCGCCAAGCGCCACGCGGTCGAGGAAAAGCTCGAGACGGTGGGCGCGACCTAGGGCCGCTGAGGCGGCGCTTTCGGACCGTTAGGGCTAACCGGCAAATCCTGCTCTTGGGCCGTGCCAGAAAGGGATCAGGCACGGTCCCTGCATGGTGCACGGACAGGGGACAAGGGTCCCCGCGCGGGATGGCGGGATTAAACAATCCTTGATCAGTGCCGCCTTAGCATGCTGAGATTGCTCGTCGGGCAGCTTTTCAAAGAGGAGTCGCTCACACTTGCAAGGTGGGAAAGAGGACCAATAGTGCGCAGGCAGGCGGCCACCAGGGCTGAGCAGAAACAAAGAATAATTGGATGAGAGAATGAGCAAGGTGAGCGGAACTGATTCGAAAAACACCCTCTACTGCTCTTTCTGCGGCAAGAGTCAGCACGAGGTTCGCAAGCTTATCGCTGGGCCGACCGTGTTCATCTGTGATGAATGCGTCGAGCTCTGCATGGATATTATTCGCGAGGAGAACAAGAGTTCCCTCGTGAAGTCCAGAGACGGCGTCCCCACGCCGATGGAGATTTGCGCGGTCCTCGACGACTACGTGATCGGCCAGGACTACGCCAAGCGCGTTTTGTCGGTTGCCGTACACAATCACTACAAGCGGCTGAACCACTCGGGTAAGAACTCCGACGTCGAGCTCGCCAAGTCGAACATTCTTCTGATCGGGCCCACGGGCTGCGGCAAGACGCTGCTCGCCCAGACGCTCGCCCGCATTCTCGACGTGCCCTTCACCATGGCCGACGCCACCACCCTCACCGAGGCCGGTTACGTCGGCGAGGACGTCGAGAACATCATCCTTAAGCTGCTGCAGGCCGCCGACTACAACGTCGAGCGCGCCCAGCGCGGCATCGTCTATATCGACGAGGTCGACAAGATCAGTCGCAAGTCCGACAACCCGTCCATCACCCGTGACGTGTCGGGCGAGGGCGTGCAGCAGGCTCTGCTGAAGATCATGGAAGGGACTGTGGCCTCGGTGCCTCCACAGGGCGGCCGGAAGCACCCGCAGCAGGAATTCCTCCAGGTCGACACGACGAACATTTTGTTTGTGTGCGGCGGCGCCTTTGCCGGACTCGAGAAGATCATCGCCGCGCGCGGCCGGTCCACCTCGATCGGCTTCGGCGCCAATGTGGAAGCTGTCGACGAGCGGCGGACCGGCGACATCCTGCGGGGTGTCGAGCCTGAGGACCTCCTGAAATTCGGCCTCATCCCCGAATTCATCGGCCGTGTGCCGGTTATCGCCACCCTCGACGATCTCGACGAGGAAGCGCTGATGCGCATCCTGACGGAGCCCAAAAACGCGCTCGTCAGGCAGTACCAGCGCCTGTTCGAGATGGAGGACGTGCAGCTTTCCTTTGCCGAGGAGGCCTTGCGCACCATCTCCAAGAAGGCGATCGAGCGGAAGACCGGCGCCCGCGGCCTCAGATCCATCATGGAAGGCATCCTGCTCGACACCATGTTCGAGCTTCCGAGCATGCGCGGGGTCGAAGAGGTCGTTATCAGTGCCGAGGTCGTGGAGGGCAAAGCACGGCCGCTGCGTATCTACTCCGAGCGGCACGAGGAAGTCGGCTCGAGCGCTTGAGGCGCGACGCCATTCCCTGCTTGAAGGGACAGGCGAATCCCACTCAAATTGGTGGGAATTCAGCGTATACCTTCCGGGTGACCGGCCCTTGACGGTGGGATGGCCGGTCGCCACTTTCGTGAGGTGGCGGGCCAAAGTGACGCAGTGCCCGTCCCGGCATTTGCCGGGACAATGCATCCAGGTAGGCGGGCCTTCGGGGGAGGGGAACGAGAGATTAGCTTGCGGAACGCTGTTCGGTCCGCCCAAAAGAAAGCGACGGAATTATCATGACTGACATCGAACCGTCCACGGCCACGGAAAGCGCAGCCGAGCTTTACCCGGTCCTGCCGCTGCGCGACATCGTCGTTTTCCCTTACATGATCGTGCCTCTCTTCGTCGGTCGCGAGAAGTCGATCGCCGCTCTCGAAGAGGTGATGCGGACCGACAAGCAGATCCTGCTCGTCGCCCAGAAGAACGCCTCCGACGACGAGCCGACCGCCGACGGCATTTACGACATGGGCACGCTCGCCTCCGTGCTGCAGCTCCTCAAGCTGCCCGACGGCACCGTGAAGGTGCTGGTCGAGGGCACGCGCCGGGCCAACATCATCCGTTACACCGACAACGAGAATTACTTCGAGGCCGAAACGGAGCCGGTTCAGGAAACGCTTGGCGCCGAGGACGAGATCGAGGCGCTGGCGCGCTCGGTCGTGTCCCAGTTCGAGAGCTATGTGAAGCTGAACAAGAAGATTTCGCCCGAGGTGCTCGGCACCGCGAGCCAGATCGAGGACTATTCCAAGCTCGCCGACACGATCGCTTCGCATCTCGCCATAAAGATCGCCGAGAAGCAGCAGATCCTTGAGGTCACCTCGGTCTCCGAGCGGCTGGAGCGCGTCTTCACCCTCATGGAGAGTGAGATCTCCGTCCTTCAGGTCGAGCGCAAGATCAGGAGCCGCGTCAAGCGTCAGATGGAGAAGACGCAGCGCGAGTACTACCTGAACGAGCAGATGAAGGCGATCCAGAAGGAGCTCGGCGACAGCGAGGAAGGCCGCGACGACTTGGCCGAGATCGAGCAGAAGATCGAGAAGACCAAGCTGTCCCGCGAGGCGCGCGAGAAGGCCATGGGAGAGCTCAAGAAGCTCCGCCAGATGAGCCCGATGTCGGCCGAAGCCACCGTTGTGCGCAACTACCTCGACTGGCTGTTGTCGATCCCGTGGGGCGTCAAGGGCAAGGTCAAACGCGATCTCGACGACGCCCAGAAGATCCTCGATGAGGACCATTACGGGCTCGAGAAGGTCAAGGACCGCATCGTCGAGTATCTTGCGGTGCAGAACCGGACCAATATGCTCAAAGGCCCGATCCTCTGCCTGGTCGGCCCTCCCGGTGTCGGCAAGACGTCGCTCGGCAAATCCATTGCCCGGTCCACGGGCCGCGAGTTCGTGCGTATGAGCCTTGGCGGCGTGCGCGATGAGGCCGAGATCCGGGGTCACCGCCGCACCTATATCGGCTCGATGCCGGGCAAGGTGATCCAGTCCATGCGGAAGGCCAAGAAGGTCAATCCGCTGTTCCTACTCGACGAGATCGACAAGATGGGCGCCGATTTCCGCGGCGACCCGGCCTCGGCGCTGCTCGAAGTTCTGGACCCCGAGCAGAACCACACCTTCAACGACCATTACCTGGAGGTCGACTACGACCTTTCCAACGTGATGTTCGTGACGACGGCGAACACGCTCAACATCCCGCCGGCTTTGATGGACCGGATGGAGATCATCCGCATCGCCGGCTACACCGAGGACGAGAAGGTCGAGATCGCGCGGCGGCACCTGATTCCCGAGCAGATCAAGAATCACGGGCTTGAGCCGGACGAGTTCGCGCTGGAAGATGACGCGCTGCAGGAGATCATCCGCCGCTACACGCGGGAGGCCGGCGTCCGCAGCCTCGAGCGCGAGATCGCCAAGCTCTCCCGGAAGTCGGTGAAGGAACTCCTCACCACCAAGAACAAGTCGGTGCGGATCACCAAAGAGAACCTGCCGGACTATCTCGGGGTGCCGAAATACCGTTACGGCGAGGCCGAGCTTGAGGACCAGGTCGGCGTGGTCACTGGCCTTGCCTGGACCGAGGTCGGCGGCGAGATTTTGACAGTCGAGGGCGTGATGATGCCGGGCAAGGGCAAGATGACCGTTACCGGCAATCTGCGCGATGTCATGAAAGAATCAATCCAGGCTGCCAATGCCTATGTGCGCTCGAGAGCCGTGGATTTCGGCATCGAGCCGCCGCTGTTCGAAAGGCGGGACATCCACGTTCACGTGCCGGAAGGCGCCACGCCGAAGGACGGCCCCTCGGCCGGCGTCGCTATGGTGACCGCCATCATCTCGCTGATGAGCGGAATCCCGGTGAAACGCGAGGTCGCCATGACCGGGGAGATCACGTTGCGCGGTCGGGTTCTGCCCATCGGCGGCCTCAAGGAGAAGCTCCTCGCGGCGCTCCGCGCAGGCATCAAGACGGTCATCATCCCCGAGGAAAACGCTAAGGATCTCACTGAGATACCGGATACGCTTAAGAATTCTCTCGAGATTATCCCGGTCTCTCGCGTTGAGGAGGTGCTGAAGATCGCCTTCAGCCGTCCACCCCAGCCGATCGTCTGGGAGGAGGAGGGCGAAGGGGCAGCGCAGGTCGTCCCCCCGAAGGACGAAACATCGGCCGGTTTGACAGCTCACTAACCGCTGCCGCGGCGGTGCTTTGCCGTCGATTTGCCTCAATCGCGTGGTCCGGCTTAGTACACAGAGTCGGCCAAATTTGTTGATTTTCCGCGTTTTTTGCTCCAGTCATACACTACTTGTTTGTGAATCGGAGCGTACCCAAAGCGGCCTCAAGGGTTGAAAATGTACGCCTGCGATTGGGGCCGAGCGAAAGGATGGAGACCGTGAACAAAGCTGATCTGATCGCCCAAGTGGCGAAAGACTCCGAGCTGTCGAAGGATGCAGCCGAGAAGGCCGTGGACGCGATGTTCAAGAACATCGAGCGGGCCTTGCGCGGCGGAGACACTGTTCGCATCGTCGGCTTTGGTAATTTCCAAGTGGCGCAGCGCAAGGCCTCGGTTGGCCGCAACCCGCGTACTGGCGCCGAGGTTCAGATTCCGGCATCCAAGGTGCCGAAGTTCCGCGCCGGCAAAGCTCTCAAAGAGGCGTGCAACGCCTAGCGCCTGCGGACGTGATCGACAGTTTCTGAGGCGGAGCCTTGCCGGGTGCGCGAGGCTTCGCCTTTCTTATTGGTTTGCCCATAGTCGGCTAGAATTTGGTCCGAGGCGTTTGCGCGCAGAGCAGGGCGGTTAGCTCAGTTGGTAGAGCGCCACGTTTACACCGTGGATGTCGGCAGTTCGAGCCTGTCACCGCCCACCAAATTCCGGCAAAGAGCGAAGACGGCTCCAACGAAACGCCTCGCCTTGACTTGGCGAATCCCAAGCCGTACATGCTGAATATCGCCTCCGGCCGTGCATTACGGCCCGGTAGGGGGTGTAGCTCAGTTGGTTAGAGCGCCGGCCTGTCACGCCGGAGGCCGCGGGTTCGAGTCCCGTCACTCCCGCCATTTTGGCCCGTGAATGCAGAAGAAGCTTCAGTAGAACCATGGGCCAGCTACTCCAAGATTATCTGCCGCTCGTGATCTTTATCGGCATTGCCTTCGTTATCAGCACGGTTCTATTGCTCGTGCCGTTCGTGACCGCCGTCCGCAGGCCGGACCCTGAGAAGGTCTCGGCCTATGAATGCGGTTTCGATGCCTTTGATGACGCGCGCATGAAATTCGACGTGCGCTTCTACCTCGTGTCGCTTTTGTTCATTATCTTTGATCTTGAAGTGGCGTTTTTGTTTCCCTGGGCCGTCGCCTTCGATCACCTTGGCGCGCTCGGGTTCTGGTCGATGATCGTGTTCCTCGCGGTTCTGACCATCGGCTTCATCTATGAGTGGCGAAAAGGCGCACTTGAATGGGATTGATGCCCAAAGCGCTTTACGAGAACGAAGGCAAGGCGGGCGGTCTGGTCACCGCCGGCGCGACCGGCTTCGGCGTGTTCTCCGACGAACTCGCCGACAAAGGGTTCCTCCTCACCACCGCCGACGATCTCATCAATTGGGCCCGCACCGGGTCGTTGATGTGGATGACCTTCGGACTCGCCTGCTGCGCCGTCGAGATGATGCAGGCTTCGATGCCCCGCTACGATCTCGAGCGCTTCGGCTTCGCGCCACGCGGCAGTCCCCGTCAATCCGACGTCATGATCGTCGCCGGCACGCTGTGCAACAAGATGGCGCCTGCGTTGCGCAAGGTCTACGACCAGATGCCGGAGCCTCGCTACGTCATCTCGATGGGCTCTTGCGCCAACGGCGGGGGCTACTATCACTATTCTTATTCTGTGGTGCGCGGCTGCGATCGCATCGTGCCGGTGGACATCTACGTTCCAGGTTGCCCACCGACCGCCGAAGCGCTCGTTTACGGCGTGCTGCTCCTGCAAAAGAAGATCAGGCGGACCGGCACCATCGAACGCTGACCTGCCGCTCTGATCCCGGAGCCTTGATGGACGAAGCCCTCAACAAATTGGGCACCTATCTCACCGGAAAGCTCGGCCCGAAGCTCGTAGGCTTTGAGGTTGCGCTCGGCGAGCTCTCCATCGACGTCAAACGCGACGCGATCCCCGAGGTTATCGCTTTCCTGCGTGACGACGAGCGTTGCCGCTTCGGGTGCCTGATCGATCTCTGCGGCGTGGATTATCCCGAGCGCGAGGAGCGGTTCGACGTCGTCTATCACTTCTTGAGCCCGTGGCTTAATCACCGCATCCGTGTGCGCACTAAGGCCGGCGAGGAGACGCCGGTGCCGAGCATCGTCCCGCTATTCCCCGCCGCCAACTGGTTCGAGCGGGAGGCGTACGACCTTTATGGGATCTTGTTCGATGGCCATCCCGACCTGCGCCGGATTCTCACCGACTACGGCTTTCAAGGCCATCCCCTCCGCAAGGACTTCCCTCTCACAGGATTTGTCGAGCTCCGCTACGACGACCAGCTGAAACGGGTGGTCTACGAGCCCGTCAAGCTGATGCAGGAGTTTCGGACCTTCGACTTCCTGAGCCCGTGGGAGGGCATGGACACGGCCATTCCCGGCGACGAGAAGGCGGGCGAAGCGCCCGACCGGAAGGGGGAGCCATGAAGCCGACGCTGAAGCCCGGACTGAAGCACCGCTTCTCCTACACCGTGCCGGTCACCAAGACCGTGCCGCATCTCTACCAGGAGGCGCCGCAGCTCCGGGTGATGCCAGAGGTCTTTGCCACGGGATTCATGGTTGGCCTCATGGAATGGACTTGCGTCCAACTGCTCGAGCCGCATCTCGATGAAGGCGAGGGGAGCCTCGGCGTTCATATCGACGTGTCCCACAAGGCCGCGACCCCTCCTGGCTTCACCGTGACCGTTGAGGCCGAATGCATCGAGCTACGGGGTCCGCGGGCCCGCTTCCGGGTCACGGCCCATGACGGTGTCGAGGAGATCGGCTCCGGCACCCATGAACGCTTCATCGTCGGCTGGGACCGCTTCAATCGGGGCGTCGGCGCCAAGACCGCGAAGGCGCAAAGCAAGGTGGACGCGTAATGTCCGAGATCGAGACAAGAGCGCCCGAGATCGATAGCGGGAAGCGTGAAGGCGACGACCGCACCTTCACCATCAATTTCGGTCCGCAGCATCCCGCCGCCCACGGCGTGCTTCGCCTTGTGCTCGAGCTCGACGGCGAGGTGATCGAGCGCGTCGATCCGCATATCGGCCTGCTCCACCGCGGTACTGAGAAGCTGATTGAGCACAAGACCTATCTCCAGGCGGTGCCGTATTTCGATCGGCTCGATTACGTCGCGCCCATGAACCAGGAGCACGCGTTCGCGCTCTCGGTCGAGAAGCTTCTCTGCCTCAAAATCCCGAAGCGCGGGCAGCTCATCCGCGTGCTCTATTCCGAGATCGGGCGTCTGCTCTCCCATCTCCTGAACGTCACGACGCAAGCCATGGACGTCGGCGCACTGACCCCACCGTTATGGGGCTTCGAAGAGCGCGAGAAGCTCATGGTGTTCTACGAGCGTGCGAGCGGCAGCCGTATGCATGCGGCTTACTTCCGCCCGGGCGGCGTACATCAGGATCTGCCGCCGAAGCTCGTGGACGACATCTACGCCTTCTGCGACCCTTTCTTGAAAGTCTGCGACGATATCGAGGGCCTGCTGACCGAGAACCGCATCTTCAAGCAGCGCAACGTCGATATCGGCGTGATCAGCCAAGAGGATGCGTGGGCGCACGGCTTCACCGGTGTCATGATCCGCGGCACCGGCGCCGCTTGGGACCTGCGTAAGGCGCAGCCTTACGAGTGCTATGACGAGCTCGAATTCGACATTCCCATCGGCAAGAACGGCGACTGCTACGACCGTTATCTCATCCGCATGGAGGAGATGCGCCAATCGGTGCGCATCATGAAGCAGTGCTGTGAGCTGCTCACCACCACACCGGGTCCCGTCACTGTCGACAACCATAAGATGGTGCCGCCGCGGCGTGCCAAGATGAAGGGCTCCATGGAAGCCCTCATCCACCACTTCAAGCTCTACACCGAGGGTTATCACGTGCCGAAAGGCGAGGCCTACGCGCCGATCGAAGCGCCTAAGGGCGAGTTCGGCGTCTATCTCGTCTCCGACGGCACCAACCGGCCTTATCGCTGCAAGATCAGGGCGCCGAGCTTCGTCCACCTCGCGGCGCTCGAGTTCCTATGTCGCGGCCATATGCTCGCTGACGTATCGGCCGTGATCGGATCAATCGATATCGTGTTTGGGGAGATTGACCGCTAAGTATTGCACTGCACAATACAGTTGCTACGTAATGTGCATGGACAGATCGAGGGCGTGCCTGGGGCATGCCAATCCGCAGCCTGGGCAACACCTAACGCGAGACCATAAGAAGACAAAAGATGAGCGTCCGACGCCTCGCCGCCGAGCAGCCTGAAGACTTTGCCTTCACGCCCAAGAATCTTGAATGGGCCAAGGCTGAGATCAAAAAGTACCCGGAAGGCCGCCAGGCCTCCGCGGTGCTGTCGCTGCTATGGCGCGCACAAGAGCAGATGGGCGGATGGATCCCGGAGCCTGCGCTGCGCTACGTCGCCGACATGCTCGGTATGGCTTATATCCGCGTCTACGAGATCGTGACCTTCTACACGATGTTCAATCTCGCGCCGGTCGGCCGCCACTACGTGCAAGTGTGCGGCACGACACCGTGCATGCTGCGGGGGTCCGAGGACATCATGGCGACCTGCCGCAAGCGTATCGGGCCGAAGGACACCGTCAGTGAGGACGGCATGTTCTCCTGGACCGAGGTGGAATGCCTCGGCGCCTGCGTCAACGCTCCGATGGCCCAGATCAACAAATACTACTACGAGGACCTGACGCCCGACATCTTGGAGCACATTCTCGATGAGCTCAAAGCCGGCCGGGAGGTTCCGCCCGGTCCGCAAGACGGCCGGCAGGCCTCGGCTCCGCTTGGCGGTCCGAACACGCTCACCGATCCCGCGCTTTATGCGAACGATCCATCCGGCCCCGAGCCTGGATATGCCGGTGTCGACAACGCCTCCAACAAGAAGCCGAGGTCTCGTTGATGCTTCAAGACAAGGACCGCATCTTCACGAACCTCTACGGCCTGCATAGCTGGCAGCTGAAAGCGGCGCGCGCCCGCGGCGCTTGGGACGGCACCAAGGAGATGATCGAGCGCGGCCACGATGCCATCATCGACGAGGTGAAGGCGTCCGGCTTGCGCGGACGCGGCGGTGCCGGCTTCCCCACCGGCCTCAAATGGTCGTTCATGCCGAAGAACGATAGCCGCCCGAGCTATCTCGCCGTCAACGCCGACGAATCCGAGCCGGGCACCTGCAAGGACCGGGAGATCATGCGTCATGACCCGCATCTCCTGATCGAGGGTGCGCTGCTTGCCGGCTTCGCCATGCGCGCGCATACCGCCTACATCTATATCCGCGGCGAGTTCATCGCCGAACGCGAGATCCTGCAAGCCGCCGTCGATGAGGCGTATGACGCCAAGCTGATTGGCAAGAACAACGTCAATGGCTGGGACTTCGACATCTACGTCCATCACGGGGCGGGGGCCTATATCTGCGGCGAGGAGACAGCCCTTCTCGAGAGCCTCGAGGGCAAGAAGGGGCAGCCGCGGCTGAAACCGCCATTCCCTGCCAATGTCGGACTCTGGGGTGCTCCCACCACAGTGAATAATGTCGAGACCATCGCGTCGGTACCGGACATCCTGCGGCGCGGTGCGACCTGGTTCGCATCCCTCGGCCGCCCCAACAACTCCGGCACCAAGCTCTATTGCATCTCCGGTCACGTGAATAAGCCGTGCACCGTGGAGGAGGAGATGGGCGTGCCGCTTCGCGAGCTGATCGACCATTACGCCGGCGGCGTGCGCGGCGGCTGGGACAATCTACTGGCCGTCATTCCCGGCGGCTCGTCGGTGCCGTGTATTCCAGCGAGCGAATGCGATGACTTGCCCATGGACTTCGACAGTCTGAAGGCGGTGAACACCGCGCTCGGCACGGGCGGCGTGATCGTCATGGACAAGTCCACCGATATGATACGAGCCATTGCGCGCATCTCCTATTTCTACAAGCACGAGTCTTGCGGCCAGTGCACGCCCTGCCGCGAAGGCACGGGCTGGATGTGGCGCGTGCTCGAGCGCATGGCGAAAGGCGAGGCAGAGATTGCCGAGATCCAGATGCTGCTCGACGTGAGCCACCAGGTGGAAGGTCACACGATCTGCGCGCTCGGCGACGCGGCCGCTTGGCCGGTGCAAGGCCTCATCCGCCATTTCCGTCACGTCATCGAGGCGCGCATCGAAGAGCAGGCGACGAAGCCAATTTCGCCGTCCGTGCCGGTGGCAGCGGAGTAGGGGCCCTCATGCCGAAGCTGATCATCAATAACCAAGAGCATGACGTCCCCGACGGCATCACGCTGATCCAGGCGTGCGAGCTCGTCGGCGTCGAGATTCCCCGCTTCTGCTACCATGACCGGCTTTCCATCGCCGGCAATTGCCGCATGTGCCTCGTCGAGATCGCCGGCATGCCGAAGCCCGTCGCGTCCTGCGCCATGTCGGTGAACGATCTGCGGCCCGGCAAGGACGGGGCGCCGCCCACCGTGATCACGGACTCCGAGACGGTGAAGAAGGCGCGCGAAGGCGTGCTCGAATTCCTGCTGATCAATCATCCGCTCGACTGCCCGATCTGCGATCAGGGCGGCGAGTGCGATCTGCAGGACCAGACCATGGCGTATGGGTTCGATGCCAGCCGCTTCCAGGACAACAAACGTGCGGTCGAGGACAAATATCTCGGGCCCCTGATCAAGACCTTCATGACGCGCTGCATTCATTGCACACGCTGTGTGCGCTTCATGACCGAGGTCGCAGGCGTCGATGAGCTCGGCGCCATCGGCCGCGGCGAGGACATGGAGATCACCACCTATCTCGAGCACGGCATGCAGTCGAACCTGTCCGGCAACGTGGTCGATCTCTGCCCTGTCGGCGCACTCACCTCAAAGCCGTATGCCTTCGTCGCGCGCCCTTGGGAGCTCTCCAAGACCCCGTCCATCGACGTCATGGACGCGATCGGCAGCGCCATCAGGGTCGATACGCGCGACCGGGAAGTCTTGCGCATCCTGCCGCGCATCAACGACGCCATCAACGAGGAATGGATCTCCGACAAAGCCCGGCATGTGTGGGACGGCTTGCGCACCCAGCGCCTCGACCAGCCTTATGTGCGGCGGGACGGCAAGCTCGCGCCGGCGACCTGGAACGAGGCCTTTCGCGCGATTGCCGAGCGCCTGAACGGCCTTGATGGCTCCCGCTTCGGCGCCATGGCCGGCGACCTTGCCGGCGCGGAGGAGATGTTCGCGCTGAAGCGCCTCGCCGAGGACCTCGGTTCGCCGAATATCGATTGCCGCCAGGACGGCGCCAAGCTCGATCCGGCCCTCGGACGCGCCACCTATATCTTCAACACGACCATCGCCGGCATCGAAGACGCCGACGCGGTGCTGCTCGTCGGCACCGATCCGAGAGTCGAGGCGCCCGTGCTCAATGCGCGGATCCGCAAGCGCTGGCGGCATGAGCAGGATAAGCTTCCGATCGGCCTCATCGGCGCCGAGGTCGATCTCACCTATGGCTACGACTATCTCGGGGCAGGGCCGGACACCCTCGCCAAGATCGCCGACGGCTCCCACCCATTCCTCAAGAAGCTCGACGGCGTCGAGAAGCCCATGGTCGTCGTCGGCCAAGGGGCGCTGGCGGGACGCGGGGGTGCGTCCGTCCTGGCACTCGCCGCCAAGGCCGCCATGAAGATGGCCGGGGTGAAGCCTGGCTGGAATGGCTTCAACGTCCTCCACACGGCGGCCGCCCGCGTGGCCGGCCTCGATCTCGGCTTTGTGCCCGGCAAGGGCGGTCTCGACGTGGACGCCATGCTCGACGCCACCGGCAAAGGCGATTTGGAGGTCGTCTATCTGCTCGGCGCCGACGAGATCGACATGGACCGCCTCGGCGACGCGTTCGTCATCTATCAGGGGAGCCACGGCGACCGCGGCGCCCACCGCGCCGACGTGATCCTCCCCGGCGCCGCCTACACGGAGAAGGACGCGACCTACGTCAATACCGAAGGGCGGGCGCAGATGACCGGCCGCGCCATCTTCCCGCCGGGCGAAGCGCGCGAGGATTGGAAGATCTTGCGCGCACTCTCCGGCGTCCTCGGCAAGCCGCTACCCTTCGACAGCCTGCAAGAGCTTCGCGCCAGGATGTACGAGGCGCAGCCCTCGCTCGCGCTGCTCGATCTCGTCGAGCCTGCCGACAGTGCGGCCATCGGCAAGCTCGCCGCGGCGACCGCGAAGCCAGGCAAGGGTCGCTTCGGCCTCACCATCGAGGACTACTACCTGTCGAACCCGATCGCGCGCGCCTCCGCCATCATGGCGTCATTGAGCGCGATGCATGCCGACGGCGGCGAGAAGGCGACCGGCACCGATGGTTGAGTTCTGGAACACTTACGGCCTGCCGACCGCGCTCATCGTGGCGCATAGCGTCGCGCTGATCGTGATCCTCTTGATCATCGTCGCCTTCATTCTCTACGCCGACCGCAAAGTGTGGGCCGCGGTTCAGATGCGGCGTGGGCCGAACGTGGTTGGCCCCTTTGGCCTGTGGCAGTCCTTCGCCGATCTCCTCAAATTCGTGTTCAAGGAAGTCATCATCCCGGCCGGCTCCAACAAAGGCATCTTTCTGCTGGCGCCGGTGGTCACCGCCGGTCTCGCGATCTCCGCCTGGGCGGTGATGCCCGTCAACAAGGGCTGGGCCGTCGCCGACATCAATGTCGGCGTGCTCTATATCTTCGCGATCTCGAGTTTGCAGGTCTACGGCGTGATCATGGCCGGTTGGGCGTCAAACTCGAAATACGCCTTCCTCGCCGCGCTGCGCTCCGCCGCCCAGATGGTCTCCTACGAGGTCTCCATCGGCTTCGTCATCATAACCGCACTGCTGTGCGCCGGCTCCCTCAATCTGACGGACATCGTCATGGCTCAGGATCGGGGATTAGGACTGTTCGGCTGGTATTGGCTGCCGCTCTTCCCGATGTTCGTCGTCTTCTTCATATCCTGCCTCGCCGAGACCAATCGCCCGCCGTTCGACCTGCTCGAAGCGGAATCGGAGCTCGTTGCCGGGTTCATGGTCGAATACTCCTCGACCCCCTACATGCTCTTCATGTTGGGCGAGTACGTCGCCATCATCCTGCTCTGCGGGCTCGGCACCGTGCTCTTCCTAGGGGGCTGGCTACCGCCATTTCCGGTGCCGCCCTTCACCTGGATTCCAGGCGTGCTATGGTTCTGTCTGAAAGTTGGCTTCCTGTTCTTCCTAGTCTCCATGGTCAAGGCCATGGTGCCGCGTTATCGCTACGATCAGCTGATGCGGCTTGGCTGGAAGGTGTTTCTACCCTTGTCGCTAACCGCCGTCGTGGTCGTTGCCGCGGTGTTGCGGCTTTGGCAAAACGCTTTTTGAGAGGATTGAGCGCTTGGCCCGCATAGCGCAAGCCGCGAAATCGCTTCTGCTGATGGAGTTTCTGTCAGCCTTCTGGCTCGCCATGAAGTACTTCGTGGCGCCGAAGGCGACGCTCAACTATCCCTACGAGAAGGGCCCCTTGAGCCCACGATTCCGCGGCGAGCACGCGCTCCGGCGCTATCCCAACGGGGAGGAGCGCTGTATCGCCTGCAAGCTCTGCGAGGCGATCTGCCCCGCCCAAGCCATCACCATCGAGGCAGGGCCTCGGCGCAACGATGGCACCCGCCGCACCACGCGCTATGACATCGACATGGTGAAGTGCATCTATTGCGGCTTCTGCCAGGAAGCCTGTCCGGTCGAGGCTATCGTAGAGGGCCCGAATTTCGAGTTCGCCACCGAGACCCGGGAGGAGCTCTATTACGACAAGGACCGACTGCTCGCGAACGGCGACCGCTGGGAGCGCGAGATCGCCAAGAATATCGCGCTCGATGCGCCGTATCGGTGAGGGGGACGTGGGGTACTTTGGGGGCAATCCGCTTCTTGCATGCCCGGCCTTCGCGCCGGGCGCGCATTATGACGTTCTAGTCAGCACGAAGAAGGCTGCATGATGCTGTCGGCGCTTTTCTTCTACCTGTTCGCCATCATGTGCGTGGGCGCGGCCTTCATGGTCATCGCCGCGAAGAACCCGGTGCATGCGGTTCTGTTCCTCATCCTCGCCTTCTTCAACGCCGCTGGACTGTTCGTGCTGCTCGGCGCCGAGTTCCTCGCCATGATCCTTGTGGTCGTCTACGTGGGCGCGGTGCTGGTGCTGTTCCTGTTCGTCGTCATGATGCTCGACGTCGACTTTGCCGAGCTGCGCGCTGGCTTCCTCAAATATCTCCCCGTCGGCACCGTCATCGGGCTCTTGCTCTTGGTGGAACTCGTATTCGTCGTCGGCGCCTGGATTACCGCGCCGACGGTATTCAACGATGCGCCGACGCCGCCCGTGGCCGAGATAAGCAACACGCAAGCGCTCGGCGAAATTCTCTATACCCGTTATGTCTACCTGTTCGAGGGGGCGGGCCTCATTCTCCTGGTGGCCATGGTCGGCGCTATCGTCCTCACGCTCCACCACAAGCGCGACGTGCGCCGTCAGTCCGTCGCCACACAAGTGGCCCGCACCCGAGAGATGGCGGTCGAGGTGGTGCAAGTCGAAACGGGGAGGGGGCTCAAATGACGGTCGGGCTCACCCACTACCTCACCCTTGCCGCGATCCTGTTCACGATCGGCATCTTCGGCATCTTCCTCAACCGCAAGAACGTCATCGTCATCCTAATGTCGATCGAGCTGATGCTGCTCGCGGTCAACATCAACCTGGTGGCGTTCTCTGCATTTCATGGAGATCTCGTCGGCCAGGTCTTCACCCTGATCGTGCTGACCGTGGCGGCGGCCGAAGCGGCGATCGGGCTGGCTATCGTTGTCGTCTATTTCCGGAACCGCGGCACGATTGACGTCGCCGAAATCGATCTTCTGAAAGGCTGACGACGGATATCCGATGTATCAGGCGATCGTCTTCCTGCCCCTGATTGGGTCCATCTTTGCCGGCTTCTTCGGCCGCTTCGCTGGCGCACGCGCCTGCGAGGTCGTCACCACGACCCTGCTTTTCATCGCCGCGTTCCTGTCCTGGATCGCTTTCTATCAAGTGGCCATCCAGGGCCAGGACGTCCGCATCGAGCTGATCGGCTGGATCCACTCCGGTGCGCTCAAGACCTTTTGGTCGTTACGCATCGACACCCTGACCGCCGTCATGCTGGTGGTGGTGACCACCGTCTCGAGCCTCGTCCACCTCTATTCCTGGGGCTACATGGACGAGGACCCGCACAAGCCGCGCTTCTTCGCCTATCTCTCGATGTTCACCTTCGCCATGCTGACGCTGGTGACGTCCGATGATGTGCTGCAGCTCTATTTCGGCTGGGAGGGCGTCGGCCTCGCGTCTTATCTCCTGATCGGGTTCTGGTATCACAAGCCCGCCGCCAACGCCGCAGCCATCAAGGCCTTCATCGTCAACCGCGTCGGCGACTTCGGCTTCGCGCTGGGCATCTTCGCCATCTTCCTCGTGTTCGGCGCCGTCCAATACGACACGATCTTCGCCGCGGCGCCCGACCAGGTAGGCCAAACCATGGCCTTTCTCGGCTACCAGGTCCCCGTGCTCGAGCTGATCTGCTTCCTCCTGTTCATGGGCGCCATGGGCAAGTCGGCGCAGTTCCTGCTGCACACCTGGTTGCCCGACGCCATGGAGGGCCCCACGCCGGTCTCCGCCCTGATCCATGCGGCGACCATGGTGACCGCCGGTGTGTTCATGGTGGCGCGGCTGTCGCCGCTCTTCGAGCTCGCGCCTCATGCACTCGCATTCGTCGCCATCATCGGCGCGACGAGCGCCTTCTTCGCCGCGACCGCCGCCGTCGTGCAGACCGACATCAAGCGCGTCATCGCCTATTCGACCTGCTCGCAGCTCGGCTACATGTTCGCAGCGGAAGGGGTTGGGGCCTTCGGCGCCGGCATGTTCCATCTCTTCACCCATGCCTGCTTCAAAGCGCTGCTCTTCCTCTGCGCCGGCGCCGTGATTCACACGCTTGCCGACAATCAGGACATGCGCCGCATGGGGGGCTTGCGGAAGGTGATCCCGTTTACCTGGGCGATGATGCTGATCGGCTCGCTGGCGCTTACGGCCTTTCCGCTCACCTCCGGCTTCATCTCCAAGGACTACATCATCGAGACGACCTGGTTCGATCATACGCTGGTCGGCCAATACACCTACTGGATGACGCTGATCGCCGCGTTCCTCACCGCGCTCTATACCTGGCGGCTCATGTTCATGACCTTCGAAGGCAACTTCAAAGGCGGCCGGCGGGTCCTGGAGCATGCGCACGAGCCGCCGTGGACCATGGGCGTGCCGCTCTTCGTGCTGGCCATGGGCGCCTTGTTCGCCGGTATCGCTTTCCGACATCTCTTCATCGGCGCCGATCAGGCGTCCTTCTGGCGGGACTCCATCGCGCTGCAAGAGCATGCCCACCATGAGGTCCCGTTCTGGCTCACCCTGTCGCCGACACTGGCCATGACAGCCGGATTCCTCATCGCCTGGTATTGCTACATGTGGCAACCGCTCGTGCCGTTCGGCCTCCTCAAGCGCTTCCCGGCCACCAACCAATTCTTCTTCCACGCCTGGTATTTCGACGCGCTCTACGACTTCCTGTTCGTGCGGCCGGCCAAGCGCCTCGGCTATTTCCTGTGGAAGTTCGGCGACGGCACCGTCATCGACGGCATCGGCCCGAACGGGGTCGCCGCGCGCGTGATCGACATCACCAACCGCGTGGTGCGTCTCCAGTCGGGATATATCTACCACTACGCCTTCATCATGCTGATCGGCGTGGCGCTGCTCATCACCTACTTCATCGTGATCGGTGGAGGGCTGGCGCCATGAGCTACAGCTGGCCGATCCTCTCTACCGTCACCTTCCTGCCGCTCCTCGGCGCGCTGCTGATCCTTGGTTTGCGCGGCAACGATGAAAGCGCCTTCCGCAACGCGCGCTACATCGCGCTGTGGACCACGCTCATCGACTTCGCCATCTCGTTGCTTCTGTGGCGCGATTTCGATTCGGCCACGGCGCAATTCCAATTCGTCGAGCTCCGGCCATGGCTCGGGCCGATCACATTCCATATGGGCGTCGACGGCATCTCCATGCCGTTCGTGCTGCTCACCACGCTCTTGATGCCGATCACCATCCTGTCGAGCTTCGGCGCCATCAAGGTCCGCGTGAAGGAATTCATGATCGCCTTCCTCGTGCTCGAGACCTTGATGCTCGGCGTGTTCTGCTCCCTCGACCTCGTGATGTTCTATCTGTTCTTCGAAGGCGGATTGATCCCGATGTTTCTCATCATCGGCATTTGGGGCGGTTCGCGCCGCGTCTATTCGAGCTTCAAGTTCTTCCTCTATACGCTGACCGGCTCGGTGCTGATGCTGCTCGCCATCATGGCGATCTATTGGGAGGCGGGCACCACGGATATCCCGGCGCTGCTCGTCCACGATTTCCCGCCGCAGATGCAGATTTGGCTGTGGTTCGCCTTCCTCGCCTCATTCGCCGTGAAGCTCCCCATGTGGCCGGTACACACCTGGCTGCCTGACGCCCACGTGGAGGCGCCGACCGCGGGCTCTGTGATCCTTGCCGGCATCCTGTTGAAGCTCGGCGGCTACGGTTTCCTGCGCTTCTCCATTCCCATGTTCCCGCTGGCCTCCGCCGAGTTCGCGCCGCTCATCGATGCGCTGTCCGTGATCGCGGTGATCTACACCTCGCTGGTCGCATTGGCGCAGGAGGACATGAAGAAGCTGATCGCCTATTCCTCCGTCGCCCATATGGGCTTCGTCACCATCGGTATTTTTACCATCACCATGCAGGGCCTACAGGGCGGTATCTTCCTCATGCTGTCCCACGGCATCGTCTCCGCCGCGCTCTTCCTCTGTGTCGGCGTGGTCTATGACCGCATGCACACCCACGAGATCTCCGTCTTCGGTGGGCTGGTGAACCGCATGCCCCTCTACGCCTTCTGCTTCATGCTGTTCACGCTGGCCAATGTCGGCCTGCCGGGCACCACAGGGTTCGTCGGCGAGTTCTTGAGCCTGCTGGGCGCCTTCCTCGTCAACTCCTGGGTCGCGGTGCTGGCCACCACCGGCATCATCCTGTCCGCGGCCTATGCGCTATGGCTCTATCGCCGCGTCATCTTCGGCGTCTTGGACAAGCCGGCCCTCAAGCACATCAAGGATCTCTCCTGGCGGGAGGTCGCGGTGATGACGCCGCTCATCATCATCACTATTGTCTTCGGCTTCCACCCCAATCCGATCCTCGACGTGTCGGCCGTGTCGGTCGAGTCGCTGATGACCAACTTCAAAGCGAGCCTTGCCGCCGCCGAACAGGCGCGGTTTGCGCTCGCACCGTAGAGACGATGCCCGTGACCGAGCCACTCAATCTCGCCGTGATGCTGCCGGAGCTTATTCTGGCCGTCGGCGCTATGGCGCTGCTTATGCTCGGCGTCGCCACGCGACGGGAGCGCGGCGAGCTCGTGCTGTGGCTCGCGGTCCTCGTGATCATCGTGGCCGGTATCTTCGTCGCAAACGGAGAGGGGACCGAGACGCTGTTCAACGGCGGCTTCATCGTCGATCCCTACGGGCGGTTGCTGAAGCTTCTCACACTGGCGGGGGCGGCGGTCGCCCTCGTCATGTCGATCGGATATTGGCGCGACTCCGGCGGGGTGAAGTTCGAATTTCCCGTACTCGTGCTCTTCGCCGTGACCGGCATGATGATGATGATCTCGGCCTTCGGTCTCATCGCGCTCTATGTGGGCCTGGAGCTTCAGAGCCTCGCTCTCTACGTGATCGCCGCCTTCCAGCGGGACTCGGCGCGCTCGTCCGAGGCCGGCCTCAAATACTTCGTCCTCGGCGCGTTAGCCTCCGGCATGCTGCTCTACGGCGCCTCTCTTGTGTACGGCTTCACCGGCTCGACAGAGTTTTCCCAGATCGCCACCGCGGTGCAGCCCTCCGGCGCCAATATCGGGCTGATCTTCGGGCTCGTGTTCCTGATGGTGGGCTTCGCCTTCAAGATTTCCGCCGTGCCCTTCCATATGTGGACACCCGACGTCTATGAGGGCGCCCCGACGCCGGTTACCGCTTTCTTTGCGGCGGCGCCGAAGATCGCCGCCATGGCACTTACGGTGCGCGTCGTCATCTCCGCGTTCCCGGCCGTCACCGCCGACTGGCGGCAGATCGTGGTGTTCCTGGCCATCGCCTCCATGGCCCTCGGCTCGTTCGCCGCGATCGGACAGCACAACATCAAGCGCCTTATGGCCTATAGCTCGATCGGCCATATGGGCTACGCGCTCGTCGGGCTTGCCGCCGGCACGGCCGAAGGCGTGCAGGGCGTCATCGTCTATCTCGCCATCTACCTCGTCATGACGCTCGGCACCTTTGCCTTCATCCTTGCCATGCGCCGGGACGGCAAGATGGTCGAGGAGATCGACCAGCTCTCGGGCCTCTCCCGCACCAATCCGATGATGGCGCTGATGCTGGCCGTGCTCTTGTTCTCGCTCGCCGGAATCCCGCCCCTTGCAGGTTTCTTCGCTAAGTTCTACGTGTTCCTGGCGGCAATCGAGGCGGGCCTCTACCCACTCGCCGTTATCGGCGTGCTGTTGAGTGTCGTGGGGGCCTACTACTATCTGCGCATCGTCAAGATCATGTATTTTGACGACCCCGCCGAAAGCTTCGAGCCGATGCCGGCGCCTCTCGCGACCGTGCTCGGGGTGAGCGGCGCCTTGATCCTGCTTTACTTTATCTATCCGGCACCGCTGGTCGCAGCTGCCGGCGTTGCGGCAAAGTCATTGTTCTAAATGAGCTATTTAGGATCCACGTTACCCAAAATGCCGCCCGGCTATCGATTGGTCAGGCTGGACACGGTCGACTCGACCAACGCCGAGGCGAGACGGCGCGCCGAGATGGGCGAGCCGGGCCCCCTATGGATCTGGTCATCCCGCCAGTCGAAGGGGCGCGGGCGCGCCGGGCGCGAGTGGACCTCCCAGGTCGGCAATCTGTTTGCGAGCCTTCTGATCCGGCTGAATTGCCCGCTCCAGACTGCAAGCCAGCTTGCGCTCGTCGCCGGCATCGCTGCTTATGACACCGTCGCCAAGCTCATCGCCTATGAGGGCCGCTCGGAGCTTCTGCTCAAATGGCCGAACGACGTCCTCCTCGCCGATGAGAAGGTCGCCGGCATGCTGCTCGAGAACGTGAGCGGCGCGAAAGGCAACGGCTCAGTCGTGGTGATCGGCACCGGAATCAATCTCGCCAACCATCCCGAGAACCTGCCCCAACCGGCTATCAGCCTCTCCGCCTATGATATCACCGTAACGCCGGGCGAAGCGCTCCAGGTATTGGCGGCGACCACCCAAGAATGGCTTCAGCGCTGGGGGGAGGGCGCAACCTTCCCCACCATCAGGCGCGCCTGGCTCGATCGCGCCGGGCCCACGGGCCGGCCGCTGCACGTCAGGCTCAACGGCGAGGAGACCGACGGGACCTATGCCGGTCTCGACTCCGACGGCGCATTGCGACTCAAAACGGCAGATGGAGAAAAGCGCGTCACGGCCGGCGACGTTTTCTTCGCGAGCCGATAGGACGCCTTGAGCCCAGTGTCCGGAAAATCCGACCGCAAAAGCGATGCTCTCGTCTTCGTGCCGCTTGGCGGCGTCGGCGAGATCGGCATGAACCTCTACCTTTACGGCTATGGCCGGGGCGGCGTCTATCAATGGCTCATCGTCGACATGGGCGTGACCTTCGGCACTGAGTACGAGCCTGGGGTCGACGTCATCCTGCCGGATATCCGTTTCCTCGAAGAAGAGCGCCACAACATCTCAGGCCTGCTCCTGACCCATGCCCATGAGGATCATTTCGGCGCCGTGCCCGACCTGTGGCCGCTCCTCGGCAAGGTCCCCATCTATGCGACCCCGTTCACGGCAGAGATGCTGAAATCGAAGATCGCGGAGATGGATCTCGAGGACGACCTGCCGCTCAACATCATCCCCATGGGGAGCCGGCACACGATAGGACCGTTCGATGTGGAACTCATCAGCATGTCCCACTCGATCCCCGAGCCGTCTGCCGTTGCGATCAGCACACCGCTGGGTACTGTGCTGCACACGGGCGACTGGAAGCTCGACGAGAACCCTCTGACCAGCGCCCCAACCGACGAGAGCCGCTTGCGGGAAATCGGCGCGGAGGGGCTCGCAGCACTAATCTGCGATTCCACCAATGCCGTCCGTCCCGGCATATCGCCCTCGGAGGCCGACGTGGCGGTCACTCTCGCCAAGCTCATCGGCGAAGCCCCGCAATGCGTCGCCGTGACGACCTTTGCCTCCAACGTGGCGCGCATTCGCTCCGTGGCGGAAGCCGCACGCAGCGCAGGCCGCGAGCTTGTGGTGGTGGGACGCGCCATGTATCGCGTCATCGAGGCTGCGCAAGCGACCGGCTATCTCGATCCCGATCTCTACTTTCATGAGGAGACGGCGTTCTCCAAACTGCCGCCGCACAAGGTCGTCGCCTTGTGCACGGGAAGCCAAGGCGAGTCCCGCGCCGCCATGGCGCGCATCGCCTCAGGCGAGCATCCGAGCGTTACGCTAAAGGAGGGCGATCGGGTGATCTTCTCCTCCCGCACAATTCCCGGAAACGAGAAGGCGGTGGGCCGCGTGCAGAATGCGTTGTCCGACGCGAGGATCGAGATCCTGACTGATCAAGACGACCTGGTTCACGTCTCGGGCCATCCCCGCCGCGGTGAGCTCGAACAGCTTTATGGCTGGCTGAAGCCGGACGTCGCCGTGCCCATGCACGGCGAGGGCCGTCACCTTGAGGCGCACGCGGAGCTCGCGGAGAGGCTCGGCGTAAAGCAGGTCGTACGGGCACGGAACGGCGACATGGTCAGGCTCTTACCGCAGCCTGCCGAGATCATCGACGACGTGCCCGTGGGGCGCGTCTATCGCGACGGCGCGATCCTGACGTCCGCCGATGACGGCCAGGTGCGCGACCGCCGCAAGCTGAGCTTCGCCGGTATCGTCGCGGTGTCGCTGGTGTTGACCACTAAGGGCGAGATCGTGGCCGACCCGGAGGTGGAGCTCGTCGGACTCCCTGCCACGAACTTTCACGGCGTTTCGCTGGCGGAGATCGCGCAGGTCGCGGCGATCGGCACCGTGGAGAGCATTCCGCGCCCGCGCCGCAAGGACCCGGTCGTGGTGCGTGAGGCGGTCCGCCGCGGGGTGCGTGCCGCCATCAACCAAACCTGGGGCAAGAAGCCCGTGTGCGCGGTCCTCCTGACGGTGCTATAGGGCCCGTACAGAGCGCTGGAAGCGCTCCAACCGCGCCATTTGCGGTATGTTTTTTGTTGATCTTTCGAGCCTGGAGCTGAGTTTGATGATTGGCCGTTTGAATCATGTCGCCATTGCCGTGCCGGACCTGAAGGCCGCGACCGCGATCTACCGCGACACCTTGGGTGCAAAAGTGTCGGCGGAAGAGGACCAGCCCGAGCATGGCGTGACGACGGTGTTCATCGAGCTGCCCAACACCAAGATCGAGCTCCTCGGCGTCCTTGGCGACAAGTCGCCCATTGCCGGCTTCCTGGAGCGCAACCCGAACGGCGGCATCCACCACCTCTGCTACGAGGTGCCGGACATCAAGGCCGCGCGTGACCGGATGGTGGAGCAGGGAGCCAAAGTTTTGGGCAACGGCGAGCCCAAGATCGGCGCTCACGGCAAGCCGGTGATCTTCCTGCATCCGAAGGACTTTTGCGGAACCCTGGTCGAGCTCGAGGAGGCCTGAGCCATGAGCTTTGCGTTTGGCGCTGCCATTTACCTCGTCATCTGGTGGACCGTGCTGTTCGCCATGCTCCCCATCGGCGTGCGCACATCCGAGGAGGTCGGAGAGGCGGAAGTTCCCGGCTCCGCCGAAAGTGCGCCGCACAGGCCCAATCTCTGGGCGAAGGTGCTGGCGACAACCGTCGTGGCAAGCATCGTCTTTGCCCTCGTCTATGTGGTCGTCGTGCACAAAGTCATCACGCTCGATGACATTCCGTTCGGCCCACGCTTCGAGAAGGTGCAGTAGGCGCCAGGAGCGGCCAGGATTTAGGCAAAAAAAAAGCAAGGCCGAATCGACCTTGCTTCAGTATCGTGACTCCTTCGTCTTCTCCATCCAGCTTGCCTCGCCGTCACGTATGACTGGCGAACGTGCCGATAGAAAAGCGGCGGCGCCCACGCGTCTGCATATTTAGCGCGCCTGGAGTACTTCCTCCCAAGACTTGGACCAGGTCCAATCTCAACGCGGGACTACCGAGATCTACCGGTCCCGAATGCCACGTTGTGACGGGGACACTACCCCAGGCGCGCCAAATTGTCACCATGATTGTGACCGGTCGCCGCACATTTATGCTTCTTGGCGCCGGGCCCCGTGAGCACGAGATCAGGCAAGACGAGCTCCGCTAGTTCTGAAATGTTCGCAGCCGATAATTCTGCCTGAAACATAGGCGACATTTGCTTGGACACTGCGGGGCAGGCCAAGACTTGCGCTACCGCGCGTTGTACAGAACTTTGATTGCCGCCATCGGTGCGAGCGGGCGAGGCCGGCGAAGGGAGTCGCCGGGCCCCGAGCGGACCAAGGACAGCGCTGATTGCTTAGGCTTGCGATTCTGGCTATTAGCCGCGCCAAGGGGCCGGGCCGGACTTCCACGCCAAGCATGGCTCATTCGAAACGGGCGGGCATCAGCCCCGCTCCTAACGCCGAAAAGCCGCCAATGCGCCTCAGCCGTTATTTTCTGCCACTCTTGCGCGACGATCCCAAGGAAGCGGAGATCGTCTCCCACCGGCTCATGCTGAGAGCCGGGCTCATCCGCCAGTCGAGCGCCGGCATCTATTCCTGGTTGCCGCTCGGCTACCGCGTATTGCGCAAGATCGAGCAGATCGTCCGCCAGGAGCAGGATCGCGCCGGCGCCATCGAGCTCCTGATGCCCACCATCCAGCCCGCTGAGTTGTGGCGGGAAAGCGGCCGGTATGAGGCCTACGGCAAGGAAATGCTTCGCATCAGCGATCGTCACGAGCGCGAAATGCTCTACGGTCCAACGAACGAGGAGATGATCACCGAGATCTTCCGCGCGGGCGCGCGGTCCTATAAGGACTTGCCGCGCATTCTCTACCATATCCAATGGAAGTTTCGCGACGAGGTCAGGCCGCGCTTCGGCGTGATGCGCGGCCGCGAGTTCTTGATGAAGGATTCCTACTCTTTCGATCTCGACAAAGCGGGTGCGGTCAAGTCGTACAACAAGATGTTTGTCGCCTATTTGCGCACCTTCGCCCGCATGGGACTTCGCGCGGTGCCGATGCGGGCCGAGACCGGCCCTATCGGTGGCGATCTCTCTCACGAATTCATCATTCTCGCTGAGACCGGCGAGTCTCAGGTGTACTGCCATAGGGATCTGATCGAGATGCCGGTGCCACCGGGAGACGTGGACTATGATGGAGACCTCACCCCTTATGTCCGCGAGCGCACCGCGCTGTATGCTGCGACCGAAGACGTGCATGATGCCACGCGCTTCGAGCAGGACGTGCCCGCCGACATGCAGCTCACCGCACGCGGTATTGAGGTGGGGCAGGTCTTCTATTTTGGCACGAAGTACTCCGAGGCCATGGGCGCCAAGGTGCAAGGACCTGACGGCGAGCTCGTCGCCGTCGAGATGGGCTCTTACGGTATCGGCGTGTCCAGGCTTGTCGGCGCCATCATCGAGGCCTCCCACGACGATGTCGGCATCATCTGGCCGCAGTCCGTGGCGCCGTTCGACGTCGGCCTCGTCAATCTGAAGGTGGGCGACGCGGAAACCGACGCCGCCTGCGAGGCTTTCTACGAACGCCTGCAGACCGCGGGACTCGAGGTTCTCTACGACGACCGCGACGACAGGGCAGGGGCCAAGTTCGCGGCCATGGACCTGATCGGGCTTCCCTGGCAGCTCATTGTCGGACCTAAAGGCCTGAAAGCCGGGGAGATCGAGCTGAAAGAGCGCGCCACCGGCGCCCGCCATAGTCTCACCTTCGACGCCGCCCTTAATGCGCTTGTCGACACGGCGCAGCAGGCGAGAAAGGAAGCCGCATGAGCGGGACCAAAAGCACGCGGGCGTTCGCACCCTTCGAATGGATGGTTGCCCTGCGGTATCTTCGGGCGCGTCGTAAGGAAGGCTTCATCTCGGTGATCGCCGGCTTCTCGTTCATCGGCATCACCCTCGGCGTCATGACTCTCATCATCGTCATGGCGGTGATGAACGGCTTCCGCCAGGAGCTCTTCGACAAGATGCTGGGGCTGAATGGCCACGTGGTGGTGCATAGCCTCGGCGACTTCACCGACTACGACGAGGTGGCCAACCGAATCCGCCAAGTGCCTGGCGTCAAATACGCCCTGCCGCTGGTGGAGGGCCAGGTTCTCGTCTCGACTCCGTTGATGTCGAGCGGGGCGCTCGTGCGGGGCTTGCGCGAATCCGACCTCAAGAGCCTCAAAGCCATCTCCAAGAATATCCGCTTCGGCACGCTCGACGGCTTCGACAGCAAGCCGGGAGTGGCCCTCGGGAGCCGCATGGCCAACGACCTTAACGTCAAGGTCGGAGATGAGGTCTCGCTCATCACGCCGCGCGGAGCGTCGACGGCGCTCGGCACCGCACCGCGCGTGAAGCGCTATCCCGTCGTCGCCATCTTCGAGATCGGCATGTCGGAATATGACGCGAGCATCATGTTCATGCCGCTCAACGAGGCGCAGCGCTATTTCAACGAGCCGCACAGCGTCACCGTGCTGGAAGTCGTGCTGGATTCGCCCGACGAGGTGGGCGACCTTTCGCCCAAGATCATCACCGCCGGCGGCCCGACCATCTATGTCAGCGATTGGCGACAGCGCAACGCGACGTTCTTCACCGCGCTCCAGGTCGAGCGCAACGTCATGTTCCTCATTCTCACGCTCATCGTGCTTGTCGCCGCTCTCAACATCATCTCGGGCCTGATCATGCTGGTGAAGGACAAGGGCCGCGACATCGCGATCCTGCGCACAATGGGCACCACGCGCGGCGCGGTCATGCGCATCTTCTTCATCACCGGCGCGGCGATCGGCATTGTCGGCACGCTGGCCGGGTTTGGGCTCGGCGTGCTCGTCTGCCTCAACATAGAGCATCTCCGCGAGTTCATCGGCTGGCTCACCGACACGGATTTGTTTCCGGCCGAGCTCTATTACCTCTCTCAACTTCCGGCGGAGATGGACCCGGGGGAGACCGCGTCCGTCGTCATCATGGCGCTCACCTTGTCCGTGCTCGCCACCATCTATCCGTCCTGGCGGGCCTCGCGTCTCGATCCCGTCGAAGCGCTGCGCTACGAGTAGGGGGACCGGTGGACAATCCCGAACGAGCCCCTGTCTTGCGCTTGGAGCACCTTGAGCGCGGCTTCACCCAAGGTGACCGCCGCATCGACGTGCTGAAAGAAGCGTCCGCTTCCTTCTATCCGGGCGAGACCGTGGCGCTTCTCGGTCCTTCAGGGGCGGGCAAGTCGACTTTGCTCCACATCGCCGGGCTGCTGGAGCGTCCCGATGCGGGCGCGGTCATGATCGACGGCATCGACTGCGGCAAGCTGAATGACGGCGAGCGCACCCGCGTGCGGCGCCTGGAAGTGGGCTTCGTCTATCAGTTCCATCACCTCCTGCCGGAGTTCTCGGCGCTCGAGAACGTCATGCTGCCCCAACTGATCATGGGCGAGACCGGGCCGGACGCCGAGGCGCGCGCGAAAGGACTGCTTGGACTGCTCGGCCTGCAAGAGCGATGGGACCACCGGCCGGCCGAGCTTTCCGGGGGCGAGCAGCAACGCGTGGCGATCGCCCGGGCGGTGGCCAATCGGCCCAAGATCCTGCTCGCCGACGAACCCACCGGCAATCTCGATCCGCATACCGCGGAACGCGTCTTCGAGGAGCTCATGCGGCTCGTCAATGAGGAAGGCGTGGCAGCGGTGGTGGCGACCCATAACCTCGACCTCGCGGCCCGTATGGACCGCACGCTGCGCCTCACCGAGGGCCATCTGGTCGAAGAGGAGGTGGTCGTGGTGAAAGCCCGCAGGTAGCGCTTGACAGGTGAGAACAAAAGAAGAACATTGTTCTGCCCGTGGGTAGCGGTGAAAAACGGACGCTAGCCCCTCGATCGAATCGTCCGCATCCGAGAGTGTAGGGACGCGAGAGCCTCCAACGGGAGAACGTACACGTGGCGGAGCATCCCCAACCCTTCGTGCATCTTCGGGTGCACTCGGCCTATTCGCTGCTCGAAGGGGCGCTCACCATCCCCCGGCTCGTCTCGCTCGCCACGGCCGACGGGGCGCCCGCGCTGGCGCTTACCGATGCCAACAACCTGTTCGGCGCACTGGAGTTCTCCGAGGCCATGGCGGGGGCGGGGATCCAGCCCATCATCGGTTGCACGCTCGCCCTAACCTTTGCCGCAGAGCGCGAGCCTGCCCCTGGTGCGGATCTCCGCGGGCCGAAGGCGGACGGGCGCATCGTACTGCTCGCCAAGGACGAGACCGGCTACGCCCACCTGATGCGGCTCTCGACGAACGCCTATTTCACCGCCGCCGAGACGGGCGAGGCGCTCATCGGCATCGATGACCTGGCAAGCCACGCGGAGGGTCTGATTGCGCTGACCGGCGGCCCGGAAGGCGTGGTTGACCTCGCGCTCGCCGATGGCAATCCGGAGCTTGCCCGCACGCGCCTCGAGGCGTTGCACGCTCTCTTCGGCGACCGGCTGTATGTCGAGCTCCAGCGCCACGGTCTGCCTCACGAGCGGGCCGTCGAGCCCGAGCTCGTTGGGCTCGCTTACGAACTCGAGTTGCCGCTCGTTGCCACCAACGAGCCGTTCTTCGCGGCCCAAGACGATTTCGAGGCTCACGACGCACTGATCTGCATCGCCCAAGGGAGCTATGTGGCGGTTGACGAGCGGCGGCGCCTAAGCCCCGACCATTACTTCAAGACGGCTGAGGAGATGCGGGCGCTGTTCGCCGACCTCCCCGAGGCGATCGAGAACACAGTCGAGATCGCTCAGCGCTGCGCCTATCGGCCCATGACGCGCGATCCCATCCTGCCGCCCTTCCTCACCGGCGGCGAGGCGACGAGCGCGCTTGCCGAGACGGAAGCCACCGAGCTCAGGCGCCAAGCGGAAGCGGGTCTCAAGGAGCGCATCGCCCAGCATGGCACCGCACCCGGCCACGATGAGGCGTCCTATGCCAAGCGCCTCGCGTTCGAGCTCGATGTCATCACCGGGATGAACTATCAGGGCTACTTCCTGATCGTGGCCGACTTCATCAAGTGGACCAAGGGGCAGGGCATTCCCGTGGGTCCAGGCCGCGGCTCTGGCGCAGGCTCACTCGTCGCCTATGCGCTCACCATCACCGATCTTGACCCCATCCGCTTCGGCCTCCTGTTCGAGCGCTTCTTGAATCCCGAGCGCGTGTCCATGCCCGACTTCGACATCGATTTTTGCCAGGACCGTCGCGACGAGGTGATCGCCTACGTGCGCGAGCGTTACGGCGCGGACCGCGTGGCCCACATCATCACCTTCGGTAAGCTTCAGGCGCGCGCCGTGTTGCGCGATGTCGGCCGCGTGCTCCAGATGCCTTATGGCCAGGTGGATCGCCTGTGCAAGCTCGTGCCTATGAATCCGGCGAACCCGGTCACCCTGCCACAGGCCATTGCCGGCGAGCCGCGCCTTCAAGAGGAGCGCGACAAGGAGCCGATCGTCGCCAAGCTGCTCGATATCGGCCAGCGTCTCGAAGGACTCTACCGCCACGCTTCGACTCACGCAGCGGGCGTTGTGATCGCCGATCGGCCCTTGATCGACCTCGTACCGCTCTACCGCGACGCACGTGCACAGCTCCCCGCCACCCAGTTCAACATGAAGTGGGCAGAGGCCGCGGGGCTTGTGAAGTTCGACTTCCTCGGCCTCAAAACCCTCACCGTAATCGACACGGCGCGGAAGCTGATTGCGCGCGAAGGCCCCGACATCGATCCTGGGACGATCCCTCTCAACGACGCAGCGGCCTACGAACTTATGCAGCGTGGCGACACGGTCGGCGTGTTCCAGCTCGAAGGTCAGGGCATGCGCGATGCGCTACGCAAGCTGAAGCCCGACCGCTTCGAGGACATCATCGCCATCGTCGCGCTCTACCGGCCAGGCCCGATGGATAACATCGACACTTACGTGAACCGCAAGCACGGGCGCGAGGAGATCGAGAGCCTGCACCCGATGATCGAACCGATCCTCGCGGAAACCTATGGCGTCATCATCTACCAAGAACAGGTCATGCAGATCGCGCAAGTGCTCTCCGGTTATTCGCTCGGCGAGGCCGATCTCTTGCGCCGCGCCATGGGCAAGAAGATTAAGAAGGAGATGGACGCGCAGCGGAAGCGTCTCGTCGAAGGCGCAGTCGCGAATGGAGTCGACCGGGGCCGCGCCGAGTACATCTTCGAGCTGGTGGCGAAGTTCGCAGGCTATGGCTTCAACAAGTCCCACGCCGCCGCGTATGCGCTGATCGCTTATCAGACCGCCTATCTTAAGGCGAACTACCCGACCGAGTTCGTTGCCGCGTCCATGACCCTCGATATGGGAAATGCCGACAAGCTCAACGGCTTCGCGCAGGAGGCGCGGCGCCTCGGCATTCCTCTCGACCCGCCCTCCGTCAACCGGTCCGAGGTGGGCTTCATCCCCAGCAACGGCGCAATTCGCTATTCGCTCGCGGCACTCAAGAATGTCGGCCGCCAAGCCGTCGAGCACATCTGCGCCGAGCGGGCGGAGCAGGGGCCGTACAAGGACGTCTCCGACTTCGCCCGGCGCATCAGCCCGCGCCTCGTCAACAAGCGGGCCATGGAGACGCTGGCCGCGGCCGGCGCGTTCGATGAGCTCGGTGTCGACCGCGCCACCGCATATGCCAATGTCGATCTGATCATCGCCGCAGGCAACCGCTCGCTCGAGACAAGCGCCGAAGGCCAGGAGGATCTGTTCTCAGGCGCCCGTCACGCGCCGCCGCCCATCGAGCTTCGCCCCGCCAAGCCCTGGGTGCCCACGGACAGGCTCAGCCGGGAGTTCGAGGCCGTCGGCTTCTTCCTCACCGGACACCCGTTGGACGACTACAGGGAGGTGCTGGAAAGCCTCGGGGCCGAGAGTTGGGCGGAGTTCGCCGCCAAAGCGAGGACGCGACGCGTGGTCGGCACGCTCGCGGGCACCGTGCTCTCGTCCCGGGAGCGCAAGGGCAAGAGCGGCAATCCTTACGCGTTCGTCGCCTTCTCCGATTCCACAGGCCAGTTCGAGGCGGTGGTGTTTTCTGAAGCGCTTCTCGCCTCGCGGCCCTTGCTCGAGCCGGGGACCGCCGTGCTGCTGGACGTTGAGGCGGAAGCTGACGGCGAGACCGTGCGGGTCCGGGTGCAGCGTCTCACGTCCCTCGATATCGCGGCGGGGGCCCGCTCTGCCGGCATGAAGGTCTATGTGGAGGACGCGCGCGCGCTGGCGCCTCTTGCCGAGCAGGTGGGCACCAAGGGTGGCGAAGGCCCATTCCGCCTTGTCCTCCGTCTGGATGACCTGGCGAAGGAGGTCGAGTTCGTCCTGCCGCAAGGGATCGACACGACGCCCAGGCAGCGAAGCGAGCTCAAGCTCGTCGAGGGGGTGGCCTCAATCAGTGCCCTTTAGAGCCCGCAAGGCCACATTTTGCGGCTTTTCCGCCCTTGCCAAGAAGACACCCGACCCCCTATAACCCGCACCATCTCACACGCGGGGATTTAAGCGTCACGCATGCCCTCTAGGCTCTTGCGCGCTCGCTCCGGTGACCGGTTCCGGCCGGTCTCTTGCCCCCGCGGCGGTCGAACCGGAAAAAGGAGTTCAGCAGTCCCATGGCACTGCCCGATATAACTATGCGCCAGCTCCTCGAGTCTGGCGTGCACTTTGGTCACCAGACCCATCGCTGGAACCCGAAAATGGCGCCGTATATCTACGGCTCCCGCAACAACATCCACATCATCGATCTCACCCAGACGGTGCCATTGCTTCATCAGGCGCTCGTCACGGTGTCCGACGTCGTGGCCAAAGGCGGCCGTGTGCTGTTCGTCGGCACCAAACGCCAGGCCTCCGAGGCCGTGGCAGAGGCGGCCCGGTCGTGCGCACAGTATTTCATCAACCACCGCTGGCTCGGGGGTACCCTAACCAACTGGCGGACCATCTCCCACTCCATCAAGCGGCTGAAGTCGCTGGAAGAGCTTCTCGAAGGCGACCATCGCGGTCTCACCAAGAAGGAGCTGCTCCAGCTCACGCGCGAGAAGGACAAGCTCGAGCGTTCTTTGGGCGGCATCAAGGACATGGGCGCGCCGCCGGATCTCATGTTCGTCATCGACACCAATAAGGAGGCGATCGCCATCGCCGAGGCGCGCAAGCTCGGCATGCCCGTCGTGGCCATCGTCGATTCCAACAGCGATCCGGACGGGATCACCTATCCCATCCCGGGCAATGACGACGCGGGTCGCGCTATCACCCTTTACACCGATCTGATCGCGCGCGCGGCCATCGACGGAATCGAGCGGGCGCAAGGCGCTCTCGGTGTCGATATCGGCGCCGCCGAACAGCCGATCTCGGAGCCTGGCCTTGATGACGGGGAAACCTCCGAAGGGGAGGCAGCCTCGGCAAAGAAGAAGCCGGGCAGGGGTAAGCCGGCAAGATCCGCTAAGAAGGCCGAGGCCGAGACCGAAGCAACCGAAACTGCAGCGCAAGCAGACTAGCAGCGAGACGCCTCGCACGCTTGGCGAGGCCACACGGAAGAGGAATGCATGGCGACGATAACCGCATCCATGGTCAAGGAGCTGCGCGACAAGACCGGCGCGGGCATGATGGACTGCAAGGCGGCGCTCAACGAGAATGCTGGCGACATGGAAGCCGCGGTCGATTGGCTGCGGGCGAAGGGCCTTGCCAAGGCCGCCAAGAAGGCAGGCCGCGTCGCGGCCGAAGGCCTGATCGGACTTGCCGGCGACGACCATGAAGCCGCCCTGGTTGAGGTAAATTCCGAGACCGACTTCGTCGCCCGCAATCCGAGCTTCCAGGAGATGGTCGGCGAGATCGCGAGCGCGGCCCTCAAGGCCAAAGGTGATCTGAATAAGCTCGGCGACGCGAGCTATGGCAAGGGCAAGACGAGCGTGGGCGACACGCTGAAGGAGATGATCGGTTCCATCGGTGAGAACATGACGCTCAGGCGCACGGCCCACCTCGCCACCGGCAAGGGCGTCGTCGCGAGCTATATGCACAACCAGTCTGCGCACGGCCTCGGCAAGATTGGGGTCATCGTCGCTCTCGAATCCACCGGCGATGCGGAGGCGCTGAAGAATTTCGGCAAGCAGGTCGCCATGCACATCGCCGCGGCCAACCCGCAAGCGATCGACACGGCAAGCCTGGACCAGGAGCTCATCGAGCGCGAGCGCACCGTCCTGACCGAGCAAGCTAAGGAGTCCGGGAAACCCGACGAGGTGATCGCCAAGATGGTCGAGGGCCGCTTGCGGAAGTTCTACGAGGAGGTCGTTCTGCTGCAGCAGCCCTTCGTCCACGACCCGGACAACACGGTGGCGAAGGCCATGGAAGCCGCGGGCAAGGAGGCCGGCGCGCCGGTCAAGATCACCGGCTTCTACCGGTTTGCTCTCGGCGAAGGGATCGAGAAGGCCGAAAGCGACTTCGCCGCGGAGGTTGCGGCGGCGGCTTCCGGCTCCTAAGGTCGGCGCGGCTCGATGGACCTGCCGCCCGCCTCAAGGTCTCCCCATCGCCACCGGAGTTTGCGCTGATGGCCAAGGCTCTCGCGACGAAGCTTCGCTTTGAACGCGTCCTAGTGAAGCTGTCGGGCGAGGCGCTTGCCGGCGCCAAAGGCTACGGCATCGATCTGGGTGTCATCGAGCCGATCGCCAAGGACATCGCCAAGACCGCCGATATGGGCGTGCAGATCTGCCTCGTGGTCGGCGGCGGCAATATCTATCGCGGCCTCATGGCGGCGGAAAGCGGCATGGACCGCGCGCGCGCCGACTATATGGGCATGCTGGCCACGGTCATGAACGCGCTTGCCCTGCAGACCGCGATCGAGCGGGCAGGGCCCACGGCGCGCGTTCTGTCGGCCATTCCGATGCCCACCGTGTGCGAGCCCTATATCCGTGACAAGGCGCTCGATCACTTGGAGAAGGGCCGGGTGGTGATCTTCGCCGGCGGCACCGGCAATCCTTTCTTCACGACCGACACCGCGGCCGCCCTCCGCGCCGCCGAAATGGAGTGTCAGGCCCTCTACAAGGCAACACAGGTCGACGGCGTTTATAGCGCCGACCCGGTCAAGGTCCCGGACGCCAAGCGCTTTGAGCGCCTGAGCTACGACGAAGTGCTAAGCAAGGATCTCAAGATCATGGACGGCGCCGCGATCGCCCTTGCCCGGGACAATCGTATTCCGATAATTGTGTTTTCCATCAAGAGCCAAGGCAGCTTGGCTCTTGAGTTGCAAGGGGAGGGCTCCTCGACCACCATAGACGGTGGTGAGGGGCATAATGACGCCCGAAAACGCCAATAAGGCGCATGCCAAGCCGCGCTTGGTCGCGAGCAAAGGCGGAAAGGCGAGCAGGAAATGATATGTCTAGCTTCGACCTAAGCGAGATCGAACGGCGCATGCGTGGCGCGCTCGGCGTGCTCAAGCAGGAGTTCAGCGGCTTGCGAACCGGCCGTGCCAGTGCGAGCTTGCTCGATCCGATCATGGTAATGGCCTACGGCAATCCCATGCCCCTTAACCAGGTGGCGACCGTGAATGTGCCCGAGCCGCGCATGATCACGGTGCAGGTGTGGGACAAGAGCCAAGTGAACGCCGTAGACAAGGCAATCCGCGAGTCGGATCTTGGCCTCAATCCCGTGGTCGAAGGGCAGCTCTTGCGCCTGCCGATCCCCGAACTCAACGAGGAGCGGCGGCATGAGATCGCCAAGGTCGCGCATAAATATGCCGAGCAAGCCCGCGTCGCGGTGCGTAATGTCCGCCGCGACGGCATGGAGCACCTGAAGCGGGCCGAGAAGGACGGCGAGATGGGGAAGGACGAGCACCATTCGCTTTCAACCAAGGTGCAAGAGTTGACCGATAAGATCATCAAGGAGATCGACGAGGCCCTTGCCACCAAGGAAGCCGAAGTCATGCAGGTCTGACCGGACCTGCTCTGGACCTTGTCTTTAGCCTTGCATTGGAGAAAACGAACGTGACGCTTGCCATGGATAAGCCGGAATGGGGTGACGCCCCGAGGCCGATCGCGCGCCACGTCGCCATCATCATGGACGGAAACGGCCGCTGGGCCGCCGAGCGCGGCCTTCCGCGTGTCGAAGGCCATCGCCAAGGCGTGGAGAGCGTCAGGCGGACCGTGGAGGCCGCCATGGAGCTCGGCATCACACACCTCACGCTGTTCAGTTTCTCCTCGGAGAACTGGTCGCGCCCCCGGCAGGAGATCAACGACCTGTTCGGTCTGCTTCGGCGTTTCGTGCGGCGCGATCTCGCTGAGCTGCACAAGAACGGTGTCAAGATCCGCGTGATCGGCGCGCGCAACGGGCTTGATGATGACATTCTGAGGATGCTCGACGACGCCGTGGAGCTGACCAAGGACAACACCGCGCTCAACCTTACGATCGCCTTCAATTACGGCGCGCGCGACGAGATTGCCCGCGCAGCGCAAAGGATCGCCGAGGACGCCAAGGCGGGGATCGTCGACCCCTCTGACGTGACGCCCGAACGCTTCGCCGCCTATCTCGATACGGTTGGCCTTCCCGACCCCGACCTTTTGATCCGCACCAGCGGCGAACTGCGTCTTTCCAATTTCCTGCTCTGGCAACTGGCTTATGCCGAGTTCGTCTTCGTGGACGTCTACTGGCCCGATTTCACCAAGGAGCTATTCGAGGCCGCCATCGCCGAATATCAAAGGCGAAACCGCCGCTTCGGCGGAACCTCGGCGAGATCCACCGCGTGACGCCGTCCGGAGCGCCGCTCGACAACAATCAGCAGCAGGCACGGTCAGGCACGACGCCGGAAATCGTGCGCCGGCTCGCATCGGCCTTCGTTCTCGCCGCCGTCGCGATCGGCGCCGTCATCGCGAGCCCCTGGTCTTTTCTTCTACTCGTAGTGGTCGCTGCCGGTCTGCTGACGTGGGAGTGGGGCGGGCTTACCCGCGGCAACGGGTTCGACGCCACATCACTCATCCAGACGGTCAGCGTAGCCGCGCTTGCGGTCCTCGCCACCCTCGGCAAGCCCCAGCTCATTCTCTTCATTCTCGGCGCGACTGCCATCACCATCGCCTTCTCTGGCATCTCGCGGGACCGCGCCGCCTGGGCTCTAGGGGGGCTTGCCTATACGGCGTTCCCGGCCTGGGCACTGGTGTGGCTCCGCAGCGACCCCGATCTCGGCGTATCTGCGGTGCTCTACCTGCTCGCGGTCGCCTGGACCACGGATACGGCTTCCTATGTCGGCGGCCGCACCCTTGGCGGCGCCAAGCTCGCACCCCAGATTTCGCCGAAGAAGACCTGGAGCGGATTCATCGTCGGAACCCTGACTCCTGCCTTTGTTGGCTATGCTGTCGCGCTTCTGCTCGGCGGCACGTCCCCTTGGACCCTTGCCTTGGTGAGCGTCGTGCTCGCTCTTGCCTGCCAGATGGGAGACTTGCTTGAGAGCGCGGTAAAGCGTCAGTTTGGGGCCAAGGATATGAGCCAGCTCATCCCAGGTCACGGCGGGCTGTTCGACCGTATCGACAGCCTCTTGCTGGCCGCGGTCGTAGCTGCTCTCATTGCCTTACGCAATCCGGCCGCGCCCGGCGCTGGCCTCCTTATCTGGTAGAGGCTGTTCCCGTGTTGACCTCCCAGACAGCTCCGCACAGCGACCCACGCGCCAAGACCAGGGCGCCGCGGCGGATCTCGGTTCTCGGCGCTACCGGCTCCATCGGCGAAAGCACGCTCGATCTCGTCGGCCGCGATCCTGAGACCTACGAGGTCGTAGCGCTGACCGGCTGCAAGAACGTCGCCCGTCTCGCCGAGCTTGCCGTTCTCCATCGCGCCGAGCTTGCGGTGATCGCCGATCCTGCCCGTCACGCCGAACTCAATGACGCGCTCGCCGGCACCGGCATCGAGGCCGCTGCGGGCGAGCGGGCTCTGCTCGAGGCGGCAAGCCGCCCGGCCGACTGGGTGATGGCGGCGATCGTCGGCGCCGCGGGACTCAAGCCGACGCTCCGCGCCGTCCGCCAAGGCACCGCGACCGCGCTCGCCAACAAAGAGTGCCTCGTCTCGGCCGGCGGTATCTTCATGGCCGAGGTGGCGCGACACGGCACGACGTTGCTGCCGGTGGATTCCGAGCACTCTGCCGCGCTCCAGGTCATGACGGGTACGAAGTCGGAGCGCATCGAGCGCGTCTGCCTCACCGCCTCGGGCGGGCCGTTCCGCACTTGGAGCCTCACGCAGATGGCCGACGCGGGGCCCGAGCAAGCGCTGAAACATCCGAACTGGTCCATGGGCGCCAAGGTGACGATCGATTCCGCGACTCTCATGAACAAGGGTCTGGAACTGATCGAGGCGCATCATCTCTTTGCGCTTTCGCCCGATAGACTTGGCGTCCTGGTCCATCCTCAGTCGATCGTGCACTGCCTCGTCTATATGAGCGACGGCGCCGTGCTCGCGCAGCTCAGCTGTCCCGACATGAGGACGCCCATCGCCTACAGTCTGGCTTGGCCCGAACGCATGCATGTTCCCAACAAGCGCCTCGATCTTGCGGAGATCGGCGCGCTCACCTTCGAGGCCCCAGATCTGGAGCGCTTCCCCGCTTTGCGTCTGGCCAAGGACGTCCTCGCCGCCGGCGGCAGCGCCGGCACCGTGCTCAACGCCGCCAACGAGGTCGCCGTGGCGGCCTTTCTTGAGAAGCGCGTTGGCTTCCTCGCCATTGCTGGCCTGGTGGAGGCAACGCTTGCCGCAAGCGCAGACCTCATCGGAATCGTGCCGCAAACGGCGGATGATGTGCTCGAGATCGATGAAGAGGCCCGGGTCCGGGCCCGCGGCTGGCTCGCCCGGTTTGCATAAGCCCCTTGGGCGGGCTAAGAAGGGTCAAATTCTGTAGGTAACCAGGCGCATGGACACGATAATTCAGCTATCCAGCCTCGGCGACACTATCCTCCACTACCTTCTTCCATTCCTGTTCGTGCTCACCATCGTGGTCTTCGTCCACGAGCTCGGGCACTTCCTGGTGGCTCGGTGGTGCGGCGTTGCCGTCAAGGTCTTCTCCATCGGCTTTGGCCCCGAAATCTTCGGCTTCTACGACCGCAAAGGCACTCGCTGGCGCCTGTCCTGGATCCCTCTCGGCGGCTATGTGAGATTCATCGACGACGATAATGTCGCGAGCGCCTCTGGCCGCAAGGCCTTCGAGGCGCTTCCTGAGGAAGACCGCAAGCGTAGCTTCCAAGGCAAGTCGCTCGGCCAGCGCGCGGTCATCGTGGCGGCGGGACCGATCGCCAATTTCGTCCTCGCCATCGTGATCTTCACGGCGATCTTCAGCGTGTTCGGCGAGCGGATCACCGCGGCCAAGGTGGATGCGGTGACCCCTGGCAGTGCCGCTGCGCAGGCCGGATTCGAGCCCGGCGACCGCGTCCTCAGCATAGACGGCTCGGCCATCGACAATTTCGCGGAGATGCAGCGAATCGTAGCCATGAGCCCCGGCGAGCACCTGCATTTCGTGGTCGACCGGGGCGGAGCCCATGTCGACATCACGGCAACACCAGAGCTCAAGGAAATCACCGATCGCTTCGGCAACACTATGCGGATCGGCCTACTGGGCATTCAGCGCAGCGCCGCGCCGGAGGACTGGAAGTTGGAGCGCCACGACCCCGCGACCGCCTTCGCTATGGCCGTCAAGGAGAGCTATTTCGTCGTTTCGCGCTCGCTTGGCTATCTCTACGACGTGGCGACCGGTCGAGAGGCTGCCGACCAGCTTGGCGGACCACTCCGTATTGCTCAAGTATCTGGTCAAGTCGCCACGGCAGGCTTTGTGGCTCTTCTCAACCTCGCCGCCATCATCTCGGTAAGTATCGGGCTAATAAATCTCTTCCCAATACCAATGCTCGATGGCGGTCATCTTCTGTTTTACGGGATTGAGGCAGTAAGAGGGCGGCCGCTCAGCGAATCCACTCAAGAGATCGGTTTCCGCATTGGCCTCGCTTTCGTACTCATGCTAATGATCTTCGCGACCTGGAATGACCTGATTCACTTGAAGTTTCTGTGAGCCGGGGTTGCAGGACGGGGGAATTAGCGGGAGTCGCGAGGTCCGCGGCGCTGTTAATAGTTCTTAACAAAAGACTACCAAAAATCGGCCACAAACGAGTGGCCAGTTGCGACCTAGGGCACTTTGCCCACGGGGTCGGCTTGAGGGGAAAACACCAGCAATGGTGCGGTGGACGTTGGTAAGAGGGCTGCTCGCGGCCCTCGCAGTCTTGTGTAGCGTCCCGCTTTCGCTGGGTCTCAGCGCAGGTTTTGGGGATTTGTCGGCCTATGCCCAAGGCGCCGCCATTTCATCCATCGTGGTCGAGGGGAATCGCCGCGTAGAGCCGGAAACTGTGCGCTCCTACCTGACGTTCTCCTCCGGCGACACCTACGACCCCGCCGAAGTCAACCAATCCCTCAAGACCCTATTCGCCACCGGCCTGTTCCAGGACGTCCGCATCCGGCGCCAGGGGTCGACCATCATCGTCATCGTGGTGGAAAACCCCATCGTGAACCGCGTGGCCTTTGAAGGGAACAAGGAGATCGAGGATGACACGCTGGCGTCCGAGGTTCAGCTCAAGCCCCGCGCCGTCTATACGCGCGCCCGTGTGCAGGCGGATGTTCAGCGCATTCTGAATCTCTACCGGCGCCAAGGTCTCTATTCCGCCCAAGTGAACCCCAAGATCATCAATCTCGACAACAACCGCATCGACGTCGTCTTCGAGATTACCGAGGGACCAACCACGAAGGTCCGCGCCATCAACTTCATCGGCAATGAGGCCTTCAGCGATTCGCAGCTCCGCTTCGTGATCACCACCACGCGGACGAATTGGCTCAGCTTCCTCAAGAGCACAAACATCTATGACCCCGACCGGCTCAACCTCGACCGGGAGTTGTTGCGTCAGTTCTACATGAAGAACGGCTATGCCGACGCCCGCGTGGTGTCGGCAACCGCTGATCTCGATCGCGACGGACGCGGCTTCTTCATCACCTTCACCATCGAAGAGGGCGAACGGTACCAATTCGGCAATATCGACATCGAAAGTGCGTTGCCTTCGCTGGATGTGAACGCCTTACGTGGGGTGATCCTGACCAAACCGGGCCGACGCTACAACGCCGAGAAGGTCGAGAAGACGGTCGAGGCCTTGACCATCAAGGTGGCCGAGCAGGGCTACGCGTTTGGACAGGTCCGGCCACGCTTCGAGCGCGACCAGGCTACCCACACGATGAACATCGTCTACGTGATCAATGAGGGGCCACGCGTCTACATCGAGCGAATCAATATCGTTGGCAACTTCCGCACTGAGGACCGGGTAATACGGCGGCAGTTCCGTCTCGCCGAAGGCGACGCCTATAACCGGCTTCTCGTCGAAGCCGCGCGTAAGCGATTGCGGGCACTTGGGTTCTTCAAGTCTGTGGACATCGACACGTCTCCCGGCAGCGCCCCGGATCGCGTCATCCTCACCGTCACGGTGGTCGAGCAGCCGACCGGCGAATTCTCCTTCGGCGCCGGCTACTCCACGACTGAGGGCGTGATCGGCGACATTAGCGTCACCGAGCGCAACCTGATGGGTAAGGGGCAGTATGTCCGACTCGGCTTCTCAGGCAGTCTTGAGCGCGCCCAGGTGGACTTCAGCTTTACCGAGCCCAACTTCCTCGACCGCAACCTGGCGGCAGGCTTCGACGCCTTCTACAAGACGGTCGATCTGCAAAGCGTGGCGTCGTTCAGTCAGAGCACGGCCGGCGGCAATCTCCGCCTCGGCTTCCCGATCGCCGACAACACGCAAATGGGTCTCCGGTATCGGTTCGAGCGCGAGGACATCTTCGACGTGGCGAACGATGCCTCGCTGGCCGTCAAACAGGCCGAAGGGACGGCCAACGTCTCGTCAGTTGGTTATACGGTCGCATACGACACCCGCAACGTACCCCAAGCGCCGACCACTGGCGTTTTCCTCTCCTTGTCCCAAGACCTCGCCGGCGTTGGCGGCGACGTGAACTACATCCGCACGACGGGCGACGCGCGCGGCTATTATCCGATCACCAACAAGATCACCCTTGTGGGCCGCGTCCAGGGCGGCAATGTTACGGGCTGGGGCGGCCAGGACGTTCGCTTGACGGACCTATTCTTCAAGGGCGGCGAGACAATCCGCGGCTTCGAGCGCGCCGGCTATGGTCCACGCGACGCATGCCAAAACCCCACGACGGGAAAGCATGTGGCCGACTGCTCAAAGGACGCGCTGGGCGGCGAGCTCTTCTGGGCAACGACGGCGGAAGTGCGTTTCCCATTCCCCTTCATTCCGGATAGCCTCGGCATGCAAGGTGCTGTCTTCGTTGACGCCGGCTCTCTCTGGGATCCAAGTCAAGACGCCCTGAACGCGGTAGGTTTGCCTAGACTGCCGGGCGGGTGCACCAGCAAGAACCTTGGCAAGACTTGCGGCGAGGGGAGCTTTATCAACGACAGCAGTCTAGTCCGGTTGTCCACCGGCTTCAGCATCATCTGGCAGTCTCCTCTCGGCCCCCTCCGCGCCGATATCGCCGATGCGCTTCTCAAGGCCGATTTCGACCGGACCGAACTCTTCCGCTTCGGCGCCTCGACAGCTTTCTAAAAGAGCCACTTCGGTTTATTGCTACGCGCCATGGTTGGCGTCGCGTAGCAGACCGCAGGAGATTCGATGGAACACCCGGGTTTTTTTGAGCGGGCCGGTCCGTTCTCCTTGCGCACCATCGCCGAGGTCACCGGCTCCCAACTGGCAAACGGCGCCGACCCAGATCTCGAGATCAAGGATGTCCGCCCGCTGGACGGCGCAATGAAGGGCGACTTGTCCTTCGTGGACAATCCGAAATACGTGCCGCTCCTCCTCAAGACCGGCGCCGGCGCCTGCCTCGTCGCACCAAAATTCACGGCCAAGGTGCCGGTGGGGAGCGCCCGGCTCGTGACGCCGGAGCCCTACCGCAGCTTCGCCAAGGCGCTCGCCTTGTTTTACCCCGGATCGCTCCGACCGAGGACAGCCGGTGAGGGGGCTGCGAGCGCCTCGAACCGTGTTCATCCGAGCGCAGTGCTCGAGACCGATGTGATCGTGGAGCCGGGGGCGGTCATCGGACCGGAGGCTCGCATCGGGCAGGGGACGACCATCGCCGCGGGCTGCGTCATCGGCTATCGCGTGCATATCGGCCGCGACTGCTATGTCGGGCCGAACGCCTCGGTCACCCATGCCCTGATTGGCAACCGGGTGATGATCCATGCTGGCGTCGCCATCGGCCAGGATGGGTTCGGCTTTGCCATGGGCAAGCAAGGCCACGCCAAGGTGCCCCAGATTGGCCGGGTCGTCATTCAGGACGACGTGGAAATCGGTGCCAACTCGACCATTGACCGCGGCGCGCTCCGGGACACGATTGTCGGGGAGGGCACGAAAATTGATAATCTCGTGCAAATCGGGCACAACGTAGTGATTGGAAGGCATTGCATTATTGTGTCCCAAACCGGTATTTCAGGCAGTTCCGAACTCGGTGACTTCGTAGCCCTTGGCGGCCAGGTCGGCGTCGTCGGCCACCTCAAGATCGGCGCTGGCGCCCAGATCGCCGGGAGCAGTAATGTGCGGGGCGATGTGCCGGCGGGTGCCCGCTGGGGAGGCACCCCGGCCAAGCCCTACAGGCTCTGGTTCAGGGAACTGACATTGTTGCGGCAGCTTGCCGAACGTAAGGATTTGAAACTTGATCAAGGTGAAGGCGGGGAAGGCGAGTAGCCATGACTCCGCATCTGAGGAGCCGGTCCCCATGAATGAGAGCGGGGTACAACCGAAGCCGAATACGGCGGAAACCGCCGATATTCTAAAGCTTCTACCGCATCGCTATCCCTTCCTTCTGGTCGACCGCATCATTGACATGGACGGGGATCGCTCTGCGACCGGGATCAAGAACGTCACCGCCAACGAGCCCTACTTCCAGGGGCATTTTCCCGGCAACCCAGTCATGCCCGGCGTGCTCCTTATTGAGGGGCTGGCACAAACGGCCGGTGCGCTGTGCATGCGCTTCCTCGAGGAGTTCAAGGAGCCGCCGCTTGTCTACTTCATGGCGATCGACAAGGCCCGCTTCCGCCGTCCGGTGGTTCCCGGCGACACAGTCCACTATCACGTCCAGAAGATGCGCAACCGCGGCCGGGTATGGCGCTTTCGCGGCCACGCCTTGGTCGACGGCAACGTCGTCGCCGAGGCAGAGGTCAGCGCCGTGATCGTCGAGAATTAGCCGGGCTCAAATGACAAAGATTCATGCGACCGCTCTGGTCGATCCAAGCGCGAAACTTGGGGCGAACGTCGAGATCGGCCCGTTCTCTGTCATCGGGCCCCAGGTCGAGATTGGTGACGGCGTCATCGTTCATTCACATGCCGCGATCGCGGGCCGGACCACGATCGGCCAGGGCAGTAAGGTGTTTCCTTTCGCCTCACTCGGTCACGCACCGCAAGACATCAAATATCACGATGAGCCCAGCACGATCACTATCGGCCCCAACACACTCATTCGCGAGCATGTCACGATTAGCCCCGGCACCGAACGTGGAAAGATGGCGACCACGGTTGGGGCCAACTGTTTCTTGATGATCGGCGCCCATATCGCCCATGATTGCCAGATCGGCAACGATGTAACCCTCGTGAACGGCGCGACTTTGGCTGGGCACGTCTCGATCGGCGATGGCGCCATCATTGGCGGGCTCTCGGCGATCCACCAATATGTGCGCATAGGCGCGTACGCATTTGTCGGCGGTATGAGCGGAATCCCTGCCGACCTCATTCCATTCGGCATGGCGATCGGCAACCGTGCCAATCTCAGCGGACTCAATATTGTGGGGCTGAAGCGCAAGGGCTTCCCCCGCGAGCAGATTCATGAGCTGCGCCAGGCCTATCGTATGCTGTTTGCGACCGAGGGCACCTTGATGGAGCGGCTCGATGACGTAGACGCCTTGTTTTCAAAGAACCCGCTCGTCAAGCAGGTCATCGATTTCATGAGAAGTGATTCAGACCGTTCTTTCTGCGTGCCGAACAATGTCGCAACGCCAACCCGCTGAGCCCGTACGGAAACCACACGAGGCACAAAAGCTGGAAGGCCCGCTGGCCATCATCGCCGGTGGGGGGCAGCTTCCTTGTGTCATAGCGGAGTCGGTTTCCTCACGCGGGGTCCCCATACATATCTTCGGCATTCGCGGTGAAGCGAGCGAGGCCATAGAGCGCTTCCCGAACACCTGGGTCAAATGGGGCGAGTTGGGCAAGCTGTTCACCACCTGCGACAAGATTGGCTGTCGTGACCTCGTGATCATCGGCGGAGTGTCGCGGCCCGATCTGGCCAACGTCAAGTTTGATTTCGGCGCCATCAAGAACCTGCCGTTCATCATCAGCCTCAGCAAAGGCGGCGACGATCATGTGCTGTCGAACATCGTGCGCTTTTTCGAAAGCAAAGGATTTCGCGTGCACGGAGCGGGCGACATGGCCCCAGAGCTCTTGGTGGGTGAGGGAAATCTCGGCAAGAGGACGCCGACCCCGGAAGAACTGGCCGATATCGAGATCGGCCTAAACGTGGTTCGCGAGCTGGGACGCCTAGACGTCGGCCAAGCCGCCGTCGTTGCCAAGAGCTACGTGCTGGCTGTCGAGGCCGCAGAAGGCACCGACGCCATGCTCGAACGCTGCGCTGAGCTTCGAAAGTCCGGCCGCGCGCGCGGGCGCACGGGCGTCCTCGTCAAGGCGCCAAAGCCAGGTCAGGAAGAGCGGATCGATATGCCGACGATTGGCCCGGCGACGGTCCAAAGGGCCGCCGCGGCAGGGCTCGCCGGCATTGCTATCGCCGCTGACCGCGTGCTCATGGCCGACCGCGAGGCCACAATCGATGCCGCGAACCGAAACGGGCTCTTTCTGCTCGGCCAGAAGTGGGACCTCTAGAAGCGAGGGCCAGCCGGAAGGCATCCCTCCCTCAGCGATTCTCCATTGGAACGTAGGCCCGCTCGGCCGGACCCGTATAGAGCTGGCGCGGTCGGCCAATGCGCTGCGACGGATCCTCGATCATCTCCATCCACTGGGCGATCCACCCCACGGTCCGGGCGATGGCGAACAACACCGTGAACATGTCGGTGGGGAAGCCGAGCGCCTTTAGGGTGATGCCCGAGTAGAAGTCGATGTTCGGATAGAGCTTCTTCTGAACAAAGTAGTCGTCCGAGAGGGCGATACGCTCCAGCTCGAGCGCCACTTTCAGAATCGGATCGTCACGATGACCGACGGCCTCGAGCACCTCGTGGCAGGTCTTCTGCATGATCTTGGCCCGCGGATCGTAGTTCTTGTAGACGCGATGGCCAAAGCCCATGAGTCGGAAGGGGTCGTTCTTATCTTTGGCGCGCTTGATGTACTCGGGAATGCGGTCGACCGTGCCGATCTCCTCCAACATCATGAGCGCCGCCTCGTTGGCGCCGCCATGAGCCGGCCCCCACAGACAGGCGATGCCTGCGGAGATGCATGCGAAGGGGTTCGCCCCCGACGATCCGGCAAGCCGCACCGTCGAGGTCGAGGCATTCTGCTCGTGATCCGCGTGAAGGATGAAGATGCGCCGCATGGCCCGCGAAAGCACGCGATCGACGACGTACTCCTCGCAAGGGACGGCGAAGCACATCCTCAGGAAGTTCCCCGAGTAATCGAGATCGTTCTTTGGATAAATGAAGGGCTGGCCGACAGAGTACTTGTAGGCCATGGCGGCGATGGTCGGCATCTTGGCGATCATCCGCACGCTCGCCATTTCACGCTGCAGTGGATCTCTGATGTCGATGGAGTCGTGATAGAAGGCCGAGAGCGCACCGACCACGCCCACCATGACGGCCATGGGATGTGCGTCGCGGCGGAATCCAGTGTAGAACCGGTTCATCTGCTCATGCACCATCGTGTGCATGGTGATGCGATGCTTGAAAGACGTGTACTGCTCTTCCGTCGGCAGCTCGCCATAGAGCAAGAGATAGGCCGTTTCGAGGAAGGTGCAGTGCTCGGCCAGTTGGTCGATGGGATAGCCGCGATAGAGCAGCACCCCCTTGTCGCCGTCGATGAAGGTGATTTTCGATTCACAGCTCGCAGTCGACGTGAAACCGGGATCGTAGGTAAAGCAGCCGGTGTCCTGATACAGCGACGTGATGTCGATCACCTCGGGGCCGAGCGTGCCCCGGCGCACGGGTAGATCATGCCGCGCACCACGAAGCGTGAGGGAGGCCTCGTCGGTTTCAGTGGGTCGATAATCCTCTGCGACACTCATCTCATAATCCTCCTGGCCCTTCTTAAGGGCGATCGGACCGAACGCGGCTCCGACATACCATCAGTACAACGAGCGGTTCAGGTCCTCGTAAACGGTTTTTTGCACTGCCACATAATCGCGTTGAATTTGCCGCAGCGCAACACAGATGCCTGCTTAAATGTTAAGCAACGCAAGACTCATTGGGTTTGGTCGGCGATACGTTTCAGCGATTCCTCGCGCCCAAGAACCTCAAGCACATCAAAGATACCAGGAGATGTCGCTCGGCCCGTCAAGGCCGCGCGCAACGGCTGAGCAACCTTACCAAGCTTGCGGCCGGTTGCCTCACAGAACGCGCGCACGCACGCCTCGAGCGCCTCGGGCGTCCATGGCTCCACGTCCTTGAGCTTCGGCAGGAGGGCCCCCAGCGTCTCACGCCCGGCTTCGTCGAGCTGCTTCTTGGCCTGGTCGTCCAAGGCGATCGGGCGCTCCGCGAACAGGTAGCCTGCGCTGTCGATAAGCTCGATGAGCGTCTTGGCCCGCTCTTTCAGGCCCGGCATGGCACGCTCGAGCTTGCGCCAGCCGTCGGCGCCGATGCGCGCGGCCAGGGTCCCACCATCGGGAAGGTCGGGGATCAGCGCCTTGAGGTGATCGATGATTTCTGTATCCGCCATTGCCCGCAGATAGTGGCCGTTGAGATTCTCCAGCTTCACGAAGTCGAACCGCGCGGCCGAGCGGCCGATGGCGTCGAGATCGAACCAGGAGATCATCTCTTCCGTCGAGATGATCTCGGCATCGCCATGACTCCAGCCCAGCCGCACAAGATAGTTGCGTAAGGCCGCCGGTAGATAGCCCATCTCGCGATAGGCCTCGACACCAAGCGCGCCGTGCCGCTTCGAGAGCTTGGCCCCATCGGGGCCGTGGATCAGCGGCACATGGGCGTAGATCGGCGTCTCCCAGCCGAGGGCCCTGAAGATTTGCGTCTGCCGCGCCGCATTGGTGAGATGATCGTCGCCACGGATGACATGGGTGATGCCCATGTCGTGATCGTCGACCACCACGGACAGATTGTATGTAGGAGACCCGTCGCTGCGCAGGATGATGAGATCGTCGAGATCCTTGTTCTGGAAGACGACCCGGCCCTGAACGCGGTCCTCGATCACCGTCTCGCCTTCGCGCGGCGCCTTGAAGCGTATCGCCGGCGCGACACCGTCGGGCGCCTCGCCGTGATCGCGGTCACGCCAGGTGCCGTCATAGCCAGGCGCTCGGCCCTCGGCCCGCGCCTTCTCGCGCATCGTCTGAAGCTCCTCGGGCGTCGCGTAACAGCGATAGGCCTTACCCTCGCCGAGTAGCTGCTCTGCGATCTCACGATGACGTTCCGCACGCGACAGCTGATAGACGGGCTCGCCGTCCCAATCGAGGCCGAGCCAGCGCAAGCCGTCGAGAATGGCGAGGATCGCGCCTTCCGTGGAGCGCGCCTGATCGGTGTCCTCGATGCGGAGCAGCATCTCGCCGCCTTTGGCCTTGGCGTAGAGCCAGTTGAACAGGGCGGTGCGGGCGCCTCCAATGTGAAGGTAGCCGGTGGGCGAAGGCGCAAAGCGCGTGATGACGGTCTCACTCATCGATCGATGCTTGGGAGCTCTTTTTGCGGTGGGTAGGGGCAAACGGTGGCCGTGGTGTAACATAGGCCCAGGTGCGGGGTAAGGGCAGGGCGAGGCTTCCCTGCGAGGGGTCTGGGTGCGGAGCAATGCCGGACCGGGACGAGGGCGTGTGGGGCGGCGGCGAGAGTCCCGTTAGGCCAAGCCAGGCCGGGCTCGTGGCCACGGTGGGCGCGGTCGTAGCGCGTGCGCTGGAGGCTGAGGCGGAGCGTTGGGTCCTGTGGCTTCCGGTGCTCTTTGCCACCGGCATCCTCACCTATTTCGCGCTTTCCACCGAGCCCGATCCGCGCGTCGCCATAGCACTCGTCCTCGGCGCGCTCGGGCTCCTCCTCACCGTCCGTCACATTCCCCTCGGTCTCGCGCTCGGCGGCGCCTGTCTCGCCTTCGCTCTGGGCTTCGCCGACGCCAAGCTCCGCACCGAGATGGTGCGGGCGCCGGTGCTCGCCGAGGAGCTTCGCTACGTCCCGGTCGCAGGTTTCGTGGAGGACTTCGAACGCCGCGCCGGCAGGCGCGACCGGCTTACCTTGCAGGTGATCTCGCTCGGCACGCTCCCGGCGGACACGCGCCCCTATCGGGTCCGCGTCAGTACCGCCGCCAAGGGTCTCCTGCCGCGGACGGGGGATGCGGTCACCCTCCGCGCGACCTTGAGGCCGCCACCGGAGCCCGTGGAGCCCGGCGGCTTCGATTTCGGGCGCCAGGCCTGGTTCGCGAGACTCGGCGCCACAGGCTATACGACGAGCGCAATCGTGCCGCTTGCCGACCCGCCGCCAACGCCCCTCGATCTTCGCATCTGGGGCGACATTGACGCGCTCCGCGCGCACGTCGACGCCCGCGTGCGCGCCGCACTGCCCGGAGAGACCGGTGCCATTGCTGCCGCACTCATGACCGGCGACCGCGGCGGCATCCCTCAGGACGTCACCAACGCCATGCGCGATTCAGGCCTCGCCCACGTGCTGGCAATTTCGGGCCTGCATATGGTGATCATGGCGGGCACGGTGTTCTGGCTCGTGCGCGCGCTGCTCGCGCTGAGCCCAAGCCTCGCGCTCCGCTTCCCGATCAAGAAATGGGCCGCCGCGATAGCGCTTCTCGCCGCCGCCTTCTACCTCGCGCTCTCCGGCGCCGCCGTGCCCACGGTGCGGGCGTGGATCATGATGAGCATCTTTCTCATCGCCGTGATGCTCGATCGTCCGGCCCTCACCATGCGCAACGTGGCGCTCGCCGCACTCGCCATCCTCATCGTCGAGCCGGAATCGCTGTTCGATCCGAGCTTCGAGATGTCGTTCGCCGCGGTCATAGGTCTCGTTGCCCTTTATGAGTGGCTGTCGCGGCGCGACCGCGCCCGCTTGCGCGACGTGAGTCCGGTGTGGCGGGGCTTACGCTTCGGCGGAGGTCTGGTGTTCGGCGCCGCCATGACGACGATCGTCGCCGGCACGGCGGTGGCGCCCTTCGCCGTCTACCACTTCCACCGCATGAGCCATTTCGGCCTCATGGCCAATATGATCGCGGCACCGCTCATCAGCCTCCTGATCATGCCCATGGCCGTGATTGCCCTCATCGCCATGCCGTTCGGCCTCGAAGCCTGGCCGCTTTACGCCATGGGCTCGGCATCGACCTCATGGTTGACGCCGCCAAATGGGTGGCCTCTTGGCCGAACGCGGTCTCTATCCTCCCGCGAATGTCGGGCACTGCGCTCGCGCTCATCGTGCTGGGCGGTTTGTGGCTCTGCCTGTGGCAGACGCGCATGCGCGCGCTGGGCCTCGTGATCGCGGCAGTCGGTCTCGCACTGGCGCCCGTCGGCAACCGGCCGGACGTGCTCATCGAGCGGGACGGGGCGACCGCCGCGCTGCGCGCGAAGAGTGGCAACCTCGTCTTCCCGCCGGCGACCGCCGCCACCTACAGCGTGGAGAACTGGCTCCTCGCCGACGGCGACGACCGCGACGCCGAGACCGTATCAGGCGACCGGGCCTTCCACTGCGATCCCCTTGGCTGCATCGGCCGGGTGAAAGGTAAGATCGTGGCGCTTATCCGCCATCCCGGCGCGCTCGAAGAGGATTGCCGCACGGCCGACATCGTCATCGCGCCCTTCACCATCGGCAACGGGTGCCGCGCCGCGCGGGTGATCGTCGACCGCCGCGTGCTGAAGGAGGACGGGGCGCACGCGCTCTATATCGAGGGACTGTCGATCCGCACCGAGACGGTGGCAGGCGCTCGAGGCGCGCGGCCATGGGCGCGCCACAGCAACAGCACACCAGCCGAATAGGGAAGGAGCGCTCTAGTACCGGCGGATGAGACCGACGAGCCGTCCCTGCACCCGCACGCGGTCAGGCCCGAAGATGCGGGTCTCGTAGGCGGGGTTGGCGGCTTCGAGCGCGATGGAGTCGCCCCGGCGGCGCAAGCGCTTCAGGGTCGCTTCCTCCTGGTCCACCAACGCCACGACGATGTCGCCGTTGGTGGCGTCCTCGCACTTCCGCACGATGATCGTGTCGCCTTCGAGGATGCCGGCCTCGATCATGGAGTCGCCTTTGACCTCCAGCGCATAGTGCTCGCCCTTGGCGAGCAATTCGGGGGGCACTTCGATGGTCGCAAGCCGCGTCTGAATCGCCTCGATGGGAACGCCCGCGGCGATGCGCCCCATGACGGGCACGGCAACCGTTTGGGGGGCAGTCTCGCCCTCTGCGAGCTGCGGCACGCGGCCCAGGCTCCCCTCGATCACGCTCGGCGAGAATCCGCGCGACCGCGCGGCAAGGGCCTGAGGAACCGACTCCGGCAGCCTGATGATCTCCATGGCGCGGGCCCGGTGGGGCAGACGGCGCACGAAGCCGCGCTCCTCGAGCGCCGTAATGAGCCGGTGGATGCCAGATTTCGACTTGAGATCGAGCGCCTCCTTCATCTCATCGAAAGAAGGTGGCACGCCGGACTCCTTCAACCGCTCGTGGATGAACATGAGAAGCTCTTTCTGCTTCGGTGTCAGCATCGGGTCCCCTTTGAGCGATCAGGAATCGGGTTTTCCGGACTTGGAAACGATTCTCGCCCCGCCTGTACAAACCATGAACAGTATAGATGTTCTAGTTGTGTTCCGCAAGCTGTCCGGCCACAAAATGATGTGGCCTCCACGCCGGTTGCTCGCGTGATTCGGGTTTCCGCCGCCTTAATTAGCTGGAGAGCGGGAGAATTCTGACCCGCGCACCTTCGGGGAGCGCATGCGCCCCCGGCATCCGCACGATGAGACAGTCCGCGCGCGTGAAGGCGGCAACCAGAGAGGAGTCTTGTGAGGGCAGGGGCCGGACCACGCGCATCCCGTCCTCGCGCCAGGTCGAACTGGCCCGCATATAGTTCCGCCTTGGGCCGTTACCGGGAACGGCCGCGCCGAGCACGGCCTCGGGCTGAGGGCGCTTGTCCTCGGCAAGCCCGAGCAAGGCATGCAGCATAGGCACCAGGAACACGTAACCGCAGACGAGCGCCGAGACCGGGTTCCCCGGCACGCCGAGCAGGCGTTGGTGGCCCAGCCGGCCATAGAGCACCGGCTTGCCCGGCCGCATGGCGACCTTGGCGAAATCGAGCGCGAGACCTTCACCCTTGAGCGCCGTTGCCACGAGATCACGCTCGCCCACCGACGCCCCGCCAACGGTGAGGAGAATGTCGGCGCCGGCGCCGGTCCGCGCCAGCGTGGCGATGGTTTTTGCATCATCCTTGGCAATGCCGAGCAGGACCGCCTCGCCCCCATGCGCCTCGATCAACCCGGCGATCCCATACGGCACCGACGAGACGATCTGGTCGGGGCCGACCGCCGAACCGGGCCGAACCACCTCATCGCCCGTAGCGAGAATGGCGACCTTCGGCTTGCGGCGCACGGGCAGTTCCGCGTGGTTCATGGAGGCCGCCAGCATGAGCGCGCGGGCGCCGAGCCGCGTGCCGCGGCGCAAGCAGATTTCTCCTTCGGCGAAATCCTGACCGCGCGGACGGATATGTCGGTAGGCGCCGGCGTCTTTCACCACGACGGTCCCATCTTTCTCTTGGGCGTCTTCCTGGATGGCGATGGTGTCCGCACCCTCGGGCACCGGCGCGCCGGTGAAGATGCGCACCGTCTCTCCAGGCCCGACGCGGCCTTTGAAGCCGGCACCGGCGGCGGATTCGCCGACCAGCTTCAGCGTTGCCGGAAGCGCGGCCACGTCGGCCGCACGCACCGCATAGCCGTCCATGGCCGAGGCATCGAAGGGCGGCTGAGTCAGCGTCGCGGCAAGGTCGGCGGCCAGCACCCTGCCATGCGCCTCGGCAATGAGGACGTGCTCGGCCTCGAGCGGCGCAAGGCCCTTCAAAACAAGCGCGAGGGCATCTTCGACGGAAAGGAGCGCCATTGTGATCAGGGCGCGCGGAAATGACCCGAGCGGCCGCCGGTCTTCTCGACGAGGCGGATACCGGAGAAGGTCATGGCGCGATCCACCGCCTTGCACATGTCGTAGATCGTCAGGCATGCGATCGACACTGCCGTCAGCGCCTCCATCTCCACGCCCGTCTTACCTTCGACCTTGGCCGTCGCCTCAACCTTGAGGCCGGACGGATCGCGCGACGGCGTGAAGTCGAGCGTGACTTGGGTGAGGGGAAGAGGATGACAGAGCGGAATCAGCTCGGCGGTTCTCTTGGCTGCCATGATCCCGGCGATGCGTGCCGTCGCCAGCACATCGCCTTTGGGCGCATTGCCGGCAAGAATGAGATCGAGCGTCTCCGGCATCATCGACACAAAGCCTTCCGCCACCGCAGTGCGCGCCGTGACGTCCTTCTCGGACACGTCGACCATGCGCGCCTCCCCCTTCTCGTTGAGGTGAGAGAGCCGCGCGCTCATTGAGCGGCCTCCGCCGATGCGGGTGCCCCCGTCAGAAGTGCACGCGTGGCGGCAGCCACGTCCTCTTGCCGCATCAGGCTCTCTCCCACGAGGAAAGCGTGCACCCCTGACTGCGCAAGCCGGGTCAGGTCCGAATGGGTGAAGATGCCGCTCTCCGCAACCAGCATCCGCTCGGACGGCACACGGGGCGCGAGCCGCTCCGTCGTGGCGAGCGTAGTGTCGAAGGTCTTGAGGTCGCGATTGTTGATGCCGATCAGCTTGGTACCGAGACGAAGCGCGCGTTCAAGCTCAGCCTCGTCATGCACTTCAGCCAGCAGGTCTATACCGAGCGCCCGCGCCGCAGATTCGAGGTCGCGCGCGAGTGCGTCATCCACGGCGGCCATGATGACAAGGATGCAGTCGGCGCCGAGCGAGCGCGCCTCGAACACCTGATACGGGTCGATCATGAAATCCTTGCGCAAGCACGGCAGGCTGCACGCGGCACGCGCCAGGGTCAGGTATTCCGGACTTCCCTGGAACGACGGCCCGTCGGTCAGGACGGAAAGACAGGTGGCGCCGCCCGCCTCATAGGCCACGGCAAGGGTCGGTGGATCGAAATCCGCCCGGATCAAGCCTTTGGACGGACTTGCTTTTTTGACCTCGGCGATCAAGGCGAAATCGCCCTTGGCGACGCATGACCGCAAGGCCTTGAAGAAGGGCCGCACGGGGCTCGCGTCTTCGGCCCGCGCCTGCATGTCTGCGAGCGGCACCGCTTTCTTAGCCGCTGCAACCTCTTCGCGCTTGTAGCTGAGGATCTTGTCGAGCACCTGGGCCATCGTCTCAGACCTTATCATGGCTGAGCTTAACGAGGGCCTCGAGCACACCCATCGCCTTGCCGCTGTCGATGGACGCCGCAGCGAGCGCCACACCGTCGCGCAAGGTCTTGGCCTTGCCGGTCACCAGCAGTGCCGCGGCCGCGTTGAGAAGCACGATGTCACGCAACGGCCCTTGGTTCCCCTGCAGCACGGCGCGGATGTGGGCCGCGTTCTCGGTTGCGTCGCCGCCAAGCAAATCCTCGGGCCTCGCCTCCGCGAGCCCGGCGTTCCGCGGCGAGATCCTGAAGGTCGAGACCTTGCCGTGATCGAGCACCGCCACATGGCTCACAGTCGTCGTGGTGAGTTCATCGAGCCCGTCGTCGCCGTGCACCACCCAGGCCCGCTCCACGCCGAGCACGCCAAGCACGTTGGCAATCGGCTCGACCCATTTCTGATCGAACACGCCGACCACTTGATATTTGGTGGCGGCCGGGTTTGCGAGCGGCCCGAGCAGATTGAAGATGGTGCGCGTGCCGAGTTCGCCGCGGACCTTGGCGACATGACGCATGGCAGCGTGATGCGCCGGCGCGAACATGAAGCCGAGACCGCATTCCGAGAGGCAGCGCTCGATGGTCTTGGGTCCGCACTCGATATTGACCCCGAGCGCGGTGAGCACGTCCGCAGAGCCCGAGCGCGAGGAGATCGACCGGTTGCCGTGCTTGGCGACCGGCACGCCCGCGCCGGCCACGACGAAGGCGGTGCAGGTCGAGATGTTGTGCGTGCCTTTGGCGTCGCCACCCGTGCCGCAGGTATCGATGGCGCCGTCCGGCGCGCGCACGGGAACGGCCTTGGCGCGCATCACCCGCGCAGCGCCCGCGATCTCATCGACCGTCTCGCCGCGCACATGCATGCCCACGAGGAGCGCGCCGATCTGCGCGTCGGTGGCGCCGCCGGACATGATCAGCTCGAAAGCTTCGGCGGCTTCGCGTTGGTGCAGGGTTTCGCCCGCCGCCACCTTGTGGATGGCTGCACGCAGGTCTTGAGACGCGGCCTCCGCGGCAGGCGCTGGGCTAGAGGGCACCGACCGCTTCTCTTTGCGAGCTTCCGCGCGCGCGGCGCTCGACGCGGGCGAGATCGAGGAAGTTGGCGAGCAGCTGATGGCCGTGCTCCGAGGCGATGCTCTCGGGATGGAACTGTACGCCGTGGACGGGGTACTGCTTGTGCTGCACGCCCATGATGATGCCGTCGCTCGTCTCGGCCGTGATCTCGAGCACGTCGGGAAGCGTGGCGCGATCGATCATGAGCGAGTGGTACCGCGTGGCCGAGAAGTCCTGGGGCAGGCCGGCAAACACGCCCTTTCCCGTGTGGTGCACCTTTGACAGTTTGCCGTGCATCAGGACCGGCGCACGCACCACTTTGCCGCCATAGACCTGACCGATCGCCTGATGGCCGAGGCAGACGCCGAGGATCGGCACCACGGGCGCGGCGCGTTGGATCAGCTCCAGGCAAATGCCGGCGCGATCCGGATCGCACGGTCCCGGCGACAGCACGATGGCCTCAGGCCCCTCAGCCAGCACGTCGTCCACCGAGATCTTGTCGTTGCGGTAGACCTGCGTGCTCGCGCCCAATTCCCCAAGGAAATGAACGAGGTTGTAGGTGAAGCTGTCGTAGTTATCGATCAGGGTCAGCATGGGTTGGTGTTACGCCCCGGGCCGATAGGCCGTCAAGCTCAGCCATCAGCTCACCCGGAGCTCCTTGGGCGCGAGGAACAGGCTCAGACTGCCGCTACTTACCTCAACGCTAGACCATAGGCCTGCCGTGAAGGTGATCACCACGAGTCCCGCTGTCGGGAACTTCTCCTCCAGGCGATCCCGCAAGTGCTTTGGCCCCGAGCCGACCAGGTCGAGCGCGAAGGCCTGCATCTCGGGATTGTGGCCCACGATCATGACGCGGCTCGCGCCGGGCGGGATCGCACGCAGGATGTCCAGCATCTCCGCCGGGCTCGGGTGGTAAAGCGCGTCCTCGTAAACGACCTTCGGCTCTACCTTCAGCTCGGGCAGGACCAGCGCCAGAGTGTCCACCGCGCGGCGCGCCGAGGAGCAGAGGACGAGCTCGGGATCGATGCCCCGTTCGGCCATGGCCCGCCCCACCAAGGGCGCATCGGCAGTGCCGCGCGTGGCGAGCGGCCGCTCGCGGTCCGGCAGCGTCGGATTCTTCCAGCTCGATTTGGCGTGGCGCAGGAGGCTGAGTGTAAGCATCGTTCGCGCCCTTGCGCCTGTCTATTGGCCGCGTTTGGCACGCGCGGCGAAGCGCACGGCCTCGTCGGCCGCCTTGAACAGCGCGCCGGCCTTGCTGACGCACTCTGCCTGCTCGCGCTCCGGTACGGAATCGGCGACGAGGCCGGCACCAGCCTGCACATACATGACGCCGTCCTTCACCACCGAGGTTCGCAGCACGATGCAGCTGTCCATCTCGCCGTCCGCAGAGAAATACCCCACGCAGCCTGCGTAGATGCCGCGCGCCTCGTCCTCGAGCTCATCGATGATCTCCATGGCGCGCACCTTCGGCGCGCCCGACACGGTGCCCGCCGGGAACCCCGCCATCAGGGCATCGACCGCATCGAACTTCGGGTCGAGCCTGCCCTCGACATTCGACACGATATGCATGACCTGGCTGTAATATTCGAGGAAGAAGCTGTCGGTGACGCGCACGCTGCCCACCTCCGCCACACGCCCGACATCGTTGCGGCCGAGATCGAGCAGCATCAGATGCTCCGCGCGCTCTTTCGTGTCGGCGAGGAGTTCCTTGGCCAGCGCCTTGTCCTCTTCCGGCGTGGCGCCGCGCGGCCGCGTGCCCGCGATCGGCCTGATGGTGACCTCGCCCTTGCGCACCCGCACCAGGATCTCCGGGCTCGACCCCACCACCGCAAAATCGCCGAAGTTGAGGTAGTAGAGAAAGGGCGAGGGGTTGACGCGGCGAAGCGCCCGATAGAGCGCGAACGAAGGAAGCTCGAAAGGCGCTTCGAAGCGCTGGCTGAGCACCACCTGAAAGATGTCACCAGCCGCGATGTATTCCTTCGCGCGCGCGACCTTGGCCATATAGGCCTCCGGCGCTGTGGTCGCCTTCGGAGCGGGGTGAGGCGCATCCACGCCGAGCTCGCCGATATGCGGGAGAGGTTGGTCTAGCCGCTCCAGCACGATGTTGAGCCGGTCCGCGGCACGCGCATAGGCCGCCTTCGCGCTGAGCCCGGCTGTGGGCCGCACGGGCGTCACCACGGTCATCTCGTCCCTGACGCTGTCGAAGATCACGATCAGCATCGGCCGTACCAAGATGCTGTCCGGCAGATCGAGCGGATCGGCTTTGCCGCCGGGCAAGTCCTCGATCAGGCGCACGGTGTCGTAGCCCATATAGCCGAAGATACCCGCCGCCATCGGCGGCAACTCATGGGGCAGGGTGATCGCCGACTCCGCCAGAAGCGCGCGAAGCGATTCAAGCGCCGGCAGCGACGACGGCGCGAAGGCCTCCGGATCGGATTGGGGTGCCCGGTTGATCTCCGCCTTATCCCCCTCGGCGCGCCAGATCAGGTCCGGCTCGCAGCCGATGATGGAGTAGCGGCCGCGTGCGGCCCCACCCTCGACGGACTCCAGAAGAAAGCTGTTCGGCCGCTCGTGGGCCACCTTGAGCATGGTGGAGACCGGCGTCTCTAGATCGGCCACGAGTCGCGTCCACACCACTTGAGGCACGCCTTCGTCGTAAAGGCGCGCGAACGTAGAGAAGTCAGGCGCAATCGGCGCGGACCCACCCTCCTGCGGCAATGGCGTCACCGATGCGGCCGCTGAGCTCATGGCTCCTCGCTGGTGCCCACCAGCTTGGCGAGCGCCGGCCGATTGACGCTCACGCCGTAACGATTTTCGAGCGCGCCGAAATATTCGGTGACCATGTCCTCGCTCAAGATGCGCCCGATCCGGTCCTCGAGCCGCGCGAGGATGCGCTCATCGATCTTGGGCGGGGCCACGATGTCGTTCACCTGGAACACGATGCGTCCGTCTTCGACACCCGAGGCCGCCGAACCGAACCCGCCCTTCGGCAGCGCGAAGGCTTGCTCCACCGCCGGCGACAACACGTTCACGGTGACGTCGCCGCGCTTCAAGGGCGAGGTGGGCACCACGTTCGTATTGAGTTCCTTCGCCACGCCTTCCAGCGTCTTGCTCCCGCTGCTCAATTGGTTCACCAGGTCTTGCGTGTATGCGGTGACTTTTTTCCGGGTTTCCTCGGTCCGCCAATCCTTCTCGACCTCATCGCGCACCTGATCGAACGGCTTGAGTTGGGAAGGGGTCACGCCCAACACCTCGTACCAAATGGCGCCTTCGTCCCGCGCATCGAGAGGGTCGTTCTCAACGCCGACATCGGTGGCAAAGACGGCGTTCAGCAAATCCTTTTGCGCCGGCAACGTGACAGTTGATCCGTCGGGCTTGCGGCCATCGCGATCCACCTGGTCGATGACCTGGTAGTTGAGCTTGAGCTTGTCAGCGGTCTCGGAAAGCGTCGAGCCCGCGGCAAGCTCGTCCTCGATGCGATCGTGCATGTCGAAGATGGCACCGGACGCGCGGTCCTTGAGCATCTGCTTCTCGATGTCGCCTTTGGCTTCCTCGAACGTCGGGGTCTTACCGGGATCGATCTCGGTCACCCGGATGATGGCGTAGCTGCCGAGATTGCCTTTGATCGGCTCGCTGACGACGTCCTTGTCGAGTTTGAACGCTTCCTCGGCGATCACCGGATCGGCGAGTTCGTCGCGCGTGACCTTGCCGAGATCGATGTCGGTCTCACTGAGACCCAACGCCTTGGCCTCGTCGACGAAGTCGGTACCCGACTTGATCTTATCGTAAGCGGCCTGGGCCGCCGCCAGGTCGGGCAGGGCGATCTGTTGTAGATGCCTGCGTTCCGGCGTGCCGAGCTTATCCTTCTGTGCCTCATAGGCCGCCTTGAGGTCGGCCTCGGTGATATTGACTTGGTCCTTAACCGTCTCAGGCGTCACCGCAAGCACACCGATCTTGCGATACTCCGGCTGTGTGAACTTGGCCTTGTTGTTTTCGTAGTACTGCTTCAACTGGTCCTCGGTCGGCGCGGGGACTTCGCCCGCGGCCGACGCTGGCACAAGCACGTAATTCAGGACACGGCGTTCCTCGTTGAAGCGGTTGAGAGCGTCGACCAGCACCTTGGGGCTGGTTGCGACCTTGCCGATCGTGGAGAGCAACTGACGGCGTAGATTCTGCTCCCGCATTGAGTAGAGATAACCGGCCTCGCTCATGCCGATGTTGTGCAAGGCCGCCTGCAATGCGAGCGGGTTAAACTTCCCATCCGGACCCTGGAAGTTGGGGTCCTCCATGATCTGCGCTCGCAGTGCCTCGTCGCTGATGCCGAGACCCAAATCCTTGGCATGCGTATCGACGGCCGCGCCGCCGATAAGGCGCTCGAGCACGCGTGCATCGAGACCGGCAGCGCGCGCCTCCTGAAGGCTCAGGGCCCGGCCAGCCTGCTGGCTCATGGTCCGCAGCACCTCTTGCTGCGCGCGCAAATAATCCTGCGTGTTGATTTCAGTGTCGGCGACACGGATCAGGGTCTGTTGACCGTAGCCCCGAAAAATGTCGGCGATACCCCAGATCGCGAAACTCACCACCAGGAGACCGACCAGGATCAGGCCTAATGTCCGTGCTGCGCCTCTGCGCATTGCGTCGAGTGCCACGCCTCGAAACCTTCCGTATCACTATTTGCCAAATCCGCGCTGGCGTCCGATGTTAGGACGGTCCAGCGCGGCGGGCGCATCATAGGTAGCAAGGGCCAGCGCGGCAACACGCAGAAATACCGGAAAAACAGCTCAGCGCGAGAGCGCTCGGAAGCGTGGAACGGAGGGGACGTGACTGCGATCAAGCCGCTTGTCGCCGGAAATTGGAAAATGAACGGCCTGGGCAGCGCCTTGTCCGAGCTAGTCTCTTTGCGGCAGATGCTGGCGGAAAAGCCGGTTCCGGAGGCCGATGTCATGGTCTGCCCGCCCGCGACGCTCCTCAGCCGGGCGGCAGAGATCCTCGCAGGATCCAAAATCGCGCTCGGCGCACAAGACTGTCATCCGCTACCGTCAGGGGCCCATACAGGGGATATTTCCGCGGAAATGCTGGCCGATGCGGGCGCGACAGCGGTCATTGTCGGCCATTCCGAGCGGCGCATCGATCATGGTGAATCCGACGCGCTCGTCCAGGCGAAGGCCTTGGCCGCCTATCGCGCCGGCCTTACCGCCATCATTTGCATTGGCGAGACGGAAGCCCAGCACCGCGACGGCGCAACCCTCGACGTGCTCAAGCGCCAGATTCAAGGATCGGTGCCGGGAGAAGCCCGCGCCGCTGATACCGTGATCGCCTACGAGCCCGTCTGGGCCATCGGCTCAGGGCTCACGCCCACGCCTGCGGACGTCGAAAGGCTTCACACCGCCATTCGCGAGAACCTGAACCATTTGCTGGGCGAGACCGAAGGTCGCGCCATGCGCATCCTTTACGGCGGCTCGGTGAAGCCCGCCAATGCCGCGGAGCTCCTCTTTGTCGCCAACGTGAATGGCGCGCTGGTCGGCGGTGCGAGCCTGAAGGCCTCGGATTTCTACCAAATTCTCTCGACTTACTGTGGCCCCAACGCCACGTGAGACCACGGGAAATCCTTGGGTGCGGGGTTGCAAATCAGTTAAGGTTCGTCATTCTGCCTAATGGTCAGGGCAGGGGGAACTTTCCCGGGGATGTAATGCCATCGCTGCGCCTCATCGCCGCCGCGTTGCTTGTACTATGCGGAGCTGGGTTCTTTAGCCTCGGCGCACGCGCGGTGCCGCTTGACCGCGATGAATGCAAGACCCTCAAGGCCGAGCAGACCGCCCTTCTAACCAAGGAGGTCAGGGCCGCGTTGGCGCAGGGGCCCGATTGGGTGAAGGACCACCTCCACGACGCCGGAGATATTGAAAAGGTCCGGCAGTATCTCTCGATCGAGGAAAAGGTCGAGTTCCGCTGTAGAACCGATGGGGTGGTCCCCCCGAAGCCCGAGCCGATTTCGCTGCCCGACCGCAAGCCTAAACTGCCGCCGACGGAGGTCGCCGACGAGAAACAGGAGCAGACCCCGATCCTGGCCGGTGCCGCATCCACCTCGATCCTGCCGCTTCGCAAACCAGGTGCGTCGTCGCCGGAGGAGGGTATCGGCGACGCCGAGGAGTCCGAAGAGATAGGCGATACGCAAGGGACGGAAAGCGCGTCCTCGGCGGAGGCCGATCCAGGGCCTAGCCAAACGGTGGCGGATTCGGATAAGACAGCGCCAGTCAAGACCAAGGCGACACAATGATTACTGTTATTCTGCTGATTCACGTCATGGTGGCCGTGGCCCTCGTGGGGGTCGTGCTGCTCCAGCGCTCCGAAGGCGGCGCGCTTGGGATCGGAGGCGGCGGCGGCGGCGGGTTCATGACCGGCCGCGGCGCCGGCAATGCGCTGACCAAGACGACGGCGATTCTCGCGGCCTGCTTCTTCGCGACGAGCCTCGGCCTCTCGATCCTGGCGAGCCACCACGGCACCACGCCGTCGATCCTGCCGGCTGGCTCGGAGAACGGTCTCGCGCCGCTTCAGATCCCTGAAACGCAAGCGCCAGCAGCCCCGGCCACGCCAGCGGCCCCGCAAGTGCCGCAGTCCAACTAACGTTCTCACCAGAATCCTGCGCTAAGGCGTCTCGCCTCGCATGTTTGGGGCTACGCCTCGGCGCGGACTCGGTATATGGTCAAAGCCCATGGCGCGGTACGTCTTCATTACCGGCGGCGTGGTTTCCTCACTCGGCAAGGGGCTCGCTTCGGCGGCGCTAGGGGCGCTTCTGCAGGCACGCGGCTTTACCGTCCGCCTGTGCAAGCTCGATCCCTATCTCAATGTCGACCCAGGGACCATGAGCCCCTATCAGCACGGCGAGGTGTTCGTCACCGACGACGGCGCCGAGACCGATCTCGACCTCGGCCACTACGAACGCTTCACCGGACGGCCTGCGCGCCAGGCCGACAACATCACCACCGGCCGCATCTATCAGGAGATCATCGCCAAGGAGCGCCGCGGCGACTATCTCGGCTCGACCGTTCAGGTCATTCCCCACGTCACCGATGCCATCAAGGCCTTCATCACCACCGGCAATGAAGGCATCGACTTCGTGTTGTGCGAGATCGGCGGCACGGTCGGCGACATCGAGGGCCTGCCGTTCTTCGAGGCGATCCGCCAACTCGGCAACGAGCTGCCGCGCGGTCATAGCGCCTTTATCCATTTGACCTTGGTGCCGTATATCCCGAGCGCCGGCGAGCTCAAGACAAAGCCCACCCAACACTCCGTCAAGGAGCTGCGCTCCATCGGCATCCAACCCGACGTGCTCCTGTGCCGGACCGACCGGCCCCTGCCGAACGACGAGCGGCGCAAGATTGCGCTCTTCTGCAATGTGCGTCCCGAGGCGGTGATCCAGGCCCTCGACGTGGCCAGCATCTACGACGTGCCCGTCGCCTATCACCGGGAAGGGCTCGACCGCGAGCTGCTCGCCGCCTTCGGCATCACCAACGCGCCTGAGCCCGATCTGCGCATGTGGCACGAGATCTCCGAGACCGTCGCGGAGCCTGACGGCGAGGTGACCGTCGCCATTGTCGGCAAATACACGGGGCTGAAGGACGCGTACAAATCGCTCAACGAGGCGCTCGTCCATGGCGGCATCGCCAACAAGGTGAAGGTCAACCTCGAATGGATCGAGTCCCAAGTGTTCGAGAGCCAGGACGCGGCGGCCTATCTGGAAGAGGTCAATGGAATCCTCGTGCCCGGCGGCTTCGGCGAGCGCGGCGCCGAAGGCAAGATCCATGCGGCACGTTTTGCCCGCACCAAGAAGCTTCCTTATTTCGGCATCTGCTTCGGCATGCAGATGGCGGTGATCGAGGTCGCCCGCGATCTCGCCGGCATCGAGGACGCGAGCTCCACCGAGTTCGGCCCGACCGATGAGCCGGTGATCGGCCTCATGACCGAGTGGATGCGAGGCGAGGAGCTCGAGCGGCGCGAGCAGAACGGCAATCTCGGCGGCACCATGCGGCTCGGCGCTTATGACGCCGTGCTCGCAGGCGACAGCCAGGTCGCCGAGATCTATGGCACGACCCGTATCTCCGAGCGCCACCGCCACCGCTACGAGGTCAACATGCGCTATCGCAACAGGCTCGAAGCGGCGGGCTTGCGCTTCTCCGGCCTGTCGCCGGACGGGCTGCTGCCAGAGATCGTCGAGATCCCCGACCATCCCTGGTTCATCGGCGTGCAGTTCCATCCCGAGCTGAAGTCGCGGCCGTTCAAGCCGCACCCGCTGTTCTCCTCCTTCATCGGCGCCGCGGTCGAGCAGAGCCGTCTCGTCTAATGCGCTCGACGTGAAAATGTCCGAGACCGTCCACACAGGTGGCTGCGCGTGCGGCCAGGTGCGGTTCGAAGCGCGGGGCGAGCCGTATCGCGTCGGCGTCTGCCATTGTCTGACCTGCCGGAAGGCGCACGGCGCACCGTTCAACTTCTACGCGGTGTTTCCGCCTGAGGCCGTGACGGTCGCCGGCGAGGTCATCGAATTCGCAAGCTCGGAGACTGTGCGGCGCTATGCCTGCGCCTCTTGCGGCGCGCAGATCTATTCGACTTACGGCCGCGACGACGAGTTCTATCTCTATCCGGGATCGTTCGATGAGACCGGTCTCTTCGCGCCGACCTACGAGCTTTGGACCATACGCCGCGAACCCTGGCTGCCGGAGTTCCCGAGCGTCGTGCGGCACTACGAGAAGAGCCGGCCGAAATGGCGCCGCACCGAGACCGACTGAACCTTCCGCCCTGTTGACGGTGCCAAGACGGAGGCCCATGGTCCGGCCATGAATGAAGCCATGAAGCCCGCCCCGGCGGCCATTGTCTCGGTCGGAAACGCCAGGTTCGGCAATGACTTGCCGTTCGCATTGATGGCGGGCCCGTGCGTCTTGGAAAGCCGGACGCATGCGCTGGAGATGGCCTCGGCGCTCAAGGAGATCGCCGACCGGCTCGGACTCGGCCTCGTCTACAAATCCTCCTTTGACAAGGCCAACCGCACGAGCGGCGGCAGCGCCCGCGGGCTTGGTTTGAAGGAGGCGCTCCCCATCTTCGCCGAGGTGCGCGAGACGATTGGACTGCCCGTCGTCACCGACGTGCATGAGCCCGGCCAATGCGCCGCCGCGGCCGAAGCGGTCGACGTCCTCCAAATCCCCGCCTTTCTCTGCCGCCAGACCGACCTCCTCGTGGCAGCGGCCAAGACCGGCAAGACAGTGAATGTGAAGAAGGGACAGTTCCTCGCGCCGTGGGACATGCGCCACGTGGTGGCCAAGGTGGTCGGCGCCGGCAATCCCAATGTCCTCGTCACCGAGCGCGGCGTGTCCTTCGGCTACAACACGCTCGTCTCCGACATGCGGGCGCTGCCGATCCTCGCCGAGACGGGCGCGCCGGTGATCTTCGATGCCACCCACTCTGTGCAGCAGCCGGGGGGGCAGGGGACCTCGAGCGGCGGCGAACGGCGCTTCGTGCCGGTGCTGGCCCGCGCCGCGGTGGCCGTGGGGGTGGCCGGGTTGTTTATCGAGACCCATCAAGATCCCGATCACGCGCCCTCGGACGGACCCAACATGGTGCCCCTGAAGGAGCTCGCACCGCTCCTCGGGGAGTTGATGGAAATCGATCGTCTCACGAAGCGCTCCGGCCGCTCTGACTGAACCCGGACGCATTATCGCCACTCAGTGAGGCGGAGGGATTAGTTCCTCCGCTGCTTCGTCCCAGCGCCATAGCGCGTCGTCGGTCAGATGCGTGCCGCCCCACCAGCGGTCGACCGTGTGATGCTCCGTCCAGTCGGCCCCGCCGGCCAGCACGGCCTTGCCGAGCGAGGTGAGGGAGAGCCTGCTCGTGAGATAGGCTTTCGCCAGATCCGGTTGGGTATGCTGGAACGGCGCCGCCTCGAGCCCGGCGATGAGCGGCTCGTCGGCGAGCGCGAATTGATCGAGCAGGCGCCAGAAGCTCCAATCGCCCATGAACTCGGCCTCCTCCAGCTTCTGCACGGCGACGAACAGGCCAAGCGCGGTGATGGACTCCACCGTCTCGATGCTCGCCAGCGTCTGCCGCTCGGTGCGTGACAGCCCGTCGCGGCCAGGCAGTTCCTCCAAAATGCGGAGCACGGCGCCCCGCAAGAAGGGCAGCGCGGAAGTGTCCTCATCGAGTAGGTGAGCCCACACTTCGGGTGTCGGCTGGCGAAGAGCGGACCAGGCGCGTTTGGCCAGATCGAGCTGGGCTAGCGTGACAGCCTCGGCCGTTGCCGCAAGCCTTTCGATATCCTCCGGTTCCTGCCGGCCGAGATAGTCCTCCGCTTGGACCACAAACAGCGTGCCCTCGGCGCGCGGATGCGCAGCGAACCAGTCGAGGACTTGGAGGAGCTGAAGCTGATCGTAGAGATCGTGCTCGAACCACAGCACCACCCGGTCGAACTCGACGCTCATGGCCAGGCCGCGATCGCGTGCGACAAGTTCGTACTCGATGGCGCCGAGATCGCCGCCGCCGGCACGCGCCAGGTATTCGATCCGGACCGGGGTCAACTCCGCAAGCGTCTCGGTGAAGGGCACGGGCCCTTCATGCAGGACATCGCGCCAAGGCAAGACCTCGGCGCCCGCCAGCGTGCGGCGAAGCACCTCGCCAGCGGCATCGCCGTTAGTGATGACGAGATCGGTCGTGACGGTCACCCGCGTCCGCGATAAGGCGCCACGCCTTGATCGGGGATCCACACGCCTTCGGGCGGCGTCCCGTACTGCCAGAACACGTCGATGGGAATACCGCCGCGCGGATACCAATAGCCGCCGATCCGAAGCCACGCCGGCTCAACCAGGTCGACGATACGCTTGCCGATGGTAATCGTCGCGTCCTCGTGGAAGGCGGCCGTGTTGCGGAAGCTGGCGAGGAACAGCTTGAACGACTTCGATTCAAGCAGAAAGCCGCGCGGCGCATAGTCCACGACGAAATGCGCGAAGTCCGGCTGTCCGGTCACGGGGCAGAGGCAGGTGAATTCGGGCGCGGTGAAGCGCGCCACATAGGACGTGTCGGCGTGCGGGTTCGGCACCCGCTCGAGCTCGGCCTCTTCGGGCGAATTGGGAACCGGCACTTCCGATCCGAGCTGGCGCAAGCCGGTGATCTTCCGCGTCATGGCCTACTCCGCAGCGAGCCGCATCGGCGGCCCGTAATAGATGCAGCCCTCATGGCAGGAATCGCGCGCGATCTCGATCTCCACCAGGCCGGGAAGCCGGTTGTGCAGCCGGTCCCAGAGCCACATGGTGATCCGCTCGAGGGTCGGGGCCGACAGGCCCTCGATCTCGTTCAGCATGCGGTGGTCGAGCGCGTCGCGCGCGTCCGCCACCGCCGCTTCCAACTCGTCGAAATGCACGATGATGCCGGTGTCTTCGTCCGGCTCTCCGTCCACGGTGATGCGCACGCGGAACGAATGACCGTGCACCCGCGCATTGGGATGGCCGGGCGGGGCGGACGGCAGGAAATGCGCCGCCTCGAAGAAGAATTCCTTGTAGATACGCATGGTCGCTGTTTAGGGGATTTTGCGTGTCCCGGCCAGGGCTTGGGCGCCTGCCAGGGTTAAGGCAGGCCCAGCAATTTATGAGTCTGCACACTCAAACGCCATTTGGGATGAGCCAGGCAATAGTCAATGGCCGCTCGCACATTGGCGGGACTTCCTGCGCCTGCCTCCATGGGCTGAAGCAGAAAGTGGGTGAAGTCGAGCTCTTGGACCTCCTCGGGCCAAAGCTCTTCTTGCGGATAGACGAGCTTGAGCTCGTCCCCCGAGCGCTGCCGTAAGGGTGCGCCGGCCTTGGGGCTGACACACACCCAATCGATGGAGGAGAGCACCGGCAGCGTGCCGTTGGTCTCGATGGCAACTTCGAAACCGGCGGTGTGGAAGGCGGCGACCAAAGGTTCATCCACTTGCAGCATCGGCTCGCCCCCGGTCAGCACGACAAAGGGGGGCGTGCCGGAATTGCCGCGCCAGGTCTCGCGGCAGGCCCGGGCGAGCGCGTCCGCCTGGGCAAACTTGCCGCCGCCGGGACCGTCCGTGCCGACGAAATCCGTGTCGCAGAAATCGCAAGTCGCCGTGGCGCGGTCCTCCTCGCGGCCCGACCACAGATTGCAGCCGGCGAAGCGGCAGAACACGGCCGGCCGGCCGGCCTGGGCGCCTTCGCCTTGCAGCGTGTAGTAGATTTCCTTGACCGCATACATGCGCGGAACTTGGTCCTTTCAGCCGATTGACGCAAGACGCGCTCCAAAAGCAAATCGCCCGGCCGAGGGCCGGGCGATGCGTTGAAGATGCGTTGACCTTGTAGCGGCGTTACTCCGCCTTCTTGTCGGCGTCCGCAGGCGGCACGAACTTGCCGGGGATCACTTTCTCCGGTGGGTTGGCGTCGGGAGGATTGATCGAGCGAATGAAGGAAATGATATGCCAAAGATGATCCGCGGTCTTGATGGTGTGGCCCATCGGCGGCATCGGCGCGTGAACGGTGCCGTACTGATAGCGCACGAAGCCTTGCTTCTCGATCTCGGCGGAGCCCTCGCTGATCAGGCGGAACAGCACGTCATCGGTATTGCCCCAGAACCAGACGCCCTGAGTCAAGGCCGGGCAGAAGCCGCCGCCGCCAGTGCCGCCATGGCACTCGTTGCAACCGGGCAGCCGGAACTTCTTCACGAGATCAGGATCTTCCTTCGCGAGCTCTTTCCAATCGTAGGGATTGTGCAGCCCGCCCGGAGGCACCTGCTTCACGAGCTCCAGTGGCGGCGTCTGATCGCCCTTCTCGCAACACGTCTTCTCGTCGGTGGCCGCGTAGGACCCGGCGGAGACAAGGCCTACAATGCCCAGAATGCCCAGCGCGACGGCGACGAACGCAATCTTCGGCGCGCCAAAACTAAAGCCCTGCTTCATCGTCTCTCCCTTCTAACGACCCCTCTTCGGGGAACATTTTCTGCTCTTGCTGCGACATGGAAGCCGGGAAGCCATAGCAACTTATTTCCCTGAAAAAAAACCCATTTTGTGCGGCTCTTTCGCGCAGGGGACTTGACGGGGCGGAGCCGCAGACGTCGCACCCAACGTCCGCGGCTCGCGCCACAGGAACCGCTCAGCACTGCCCGTTGAACAGGGCCCGCTGGCGGACAACGGCTTCAGACCGGGCCGCTGCTTTGGACGCCGAGCGGCACCACTGATAGTGACCGTCATACCAGTTGTGCCAGCGGAAGCCCGTGCACCCAAGGTTGCGCGCCTGCATCCTGGCATATTGGTCGACGGCGAGCTTGGCATAGACGCGGCAGTCGGCCTTCGAGGCAGCCATCGCGGTCGTGGTCACGCCGATGCCCATCAGGGCGGCGACGGCGATCAGGCCAATTCGGTTCAGCTTCGTCATGGGTCTTCTCCAGTCCTGAACGCATCCCCGAGCCCGGATTCGATCCGTTGTTTTCCGGCTGATGGAGGAAGTGTCCCACAACCAGCATGAACCGCGTCTGAACCTGCGGTTGTCCGGGATTTAGCTTGGAAAGAGGGGCGAGGAGATCAGCCGCGCCGGCGCTCCGGGGCCGACGCTTGCCATTCGGCGAAGCCTTTGGCGCGGAGCGCGCAAGCCGGGCATTCCCCGCAGCCATAGCCCCAAGGGTGGCGCGTTCCACGCTCGCCCTTGTAGCAAGTGTGCGTCTCCTCGAGGATCAGATCGACGAAGGGCGCCCCGCCAAGCTCTTGCGCGAGCGCCCAGGTCTGCGCCTTCGACCGCCACATCAGCGGCGTGTCGATGGAGAAGGGCACCTCGGTGCCGAGCCGGATGGCCTCCTGCAGGGCGCGCAACGTCGCATCCCGGCAATCCGGATAGCCGGAATAGTCGGTCTCGCACATGCCGCCGACGAGTGCGGTGAGCCCGCGCCGGTAACCGAGCGCCGCAGCATAGACGAAGAACACGAGGTTGCGCCCCGGTACGAACGTGGAGGGGAGGCCAGACTCCAACATCACGATCTCGGCCTCGGAGGTAAGCGACGTGTCGCCGATCGCCCCGAAGCTCGAAATGTCGATCATGTGATCCGGCCCGAGCCGCTCGCCCCATTGGGGAAAGCGCCTGGCGATCGCCTCGCGCACCGTCTGCCGGCAGGCGAGCTCGATGCCGTGGCGCTGCCCATAGTCGAAGCCGACCGTCTCGACGCGCGCGTAGCGGTCGAGGGCGTAACCGAGGCAGACCGTGGAGTCCTGACCGCCGGAGAACAGCACAAGAGCCCCGGCTTCGGCGTCTAGCGCCCCAGGCGGCATATGATTGATCCCTGATCGAATGTCATTGCGGTACATATACGCCTTCACGTTCATGGCCGCCTAGGCTAAGACGGCCCCATATTCGTCTGGGGGGACTGTGCGTATGACTGCCATCGCCACCATTATTGGCCGGGAGATCCTCGACAGCCGCGGGAATCCGACCGTCGAAGTCGACGTCGTGCTCGAGGACGGCCACCGCGGGCGCGCCGCCGTGCCGTCCGGCGCCTCGACCGGCGCGCACGAGGCCCACGAGCTCCGCGACGGCGGCCCGCGCTATGGCGGCAAGGGCGTCACGAAGGCGGTGGAGGCGGTGAACACGGAGATCCGCAAGGCCCTCGACGGCTTCGACGCCGACGACCAGCGCGGGCTCGACAAACTCTTGTGCGACCTCGATGGCACCGAGAACAAGAAGCGCCTCGGCGCAAACGCCATCCTCGGTGTGTCGCTCGCGGCCGCCAAGGCCGCCGCCGATTCCCACGAACAGCCGCTCTACCGATATCTCGGCGGCGAGGAGGCGACGCTCCTTCCCGTCCCGATGATGAACATCGTCAACGGCGGCATGCATGCCGACAACCCCATCGACTTCCAGGAATTCATGATCGTGCCGGTCGGTGCGCCGAGCATCGCCGAAGCCGTGCGCATGGGCGCCGAGGTGTTCCACACGCTAAAAAAGGGCCTTCATGACGCTGGCTACGGCACGACGGTCGGTGACGAGGGCGGCTTCGCGCCCAACATCGAATCCACGCGTGCCGCGCTCGATTTCGTCATGAGCGCCATCGAGACGGCCGGCTACCACCCCGGCAAGGACATCTATCTCGCCCTCGACGCCGCCGCGACGGAGTTCTTCAAGGACGGCCGCTACGTGCTCGCCGGCGAAAACCGGACGCTGACCTCCGAAGAGTTGACGGCCTATCTTGCCGATCTCGTCGCCAACTATCCGATCTTCTCCGTCGAGGACGGCATGGCGGAGGACGATTGGGAGGGCTGGCGTATCCTCACCGAGGCGCTCGGCGACCGCATCCAGCTCGTGGGCGACGATCTGTTCGTCACGAACGTCACACGGCTCAAAGAAGGCATCGACCAGCACATCGCCAACGCCATCCTGGTCAAAGTCAACCAGATCGGCACGTTGTCCGAGACGCTCGATGCGGTGCGCATGGCGCATGACGCAACCTACGCAGCGGTGATGTCGCACCGCTCCGGCGAGACCGAAGACGCCACCATCGCCGACCTCGCCGTCGCCACCAATTGCGGGCAGATCAAGACCGGCTCGCTGGCCCGCTCCGACCGCGTGGCGAAATACAACCAGCTCATCCGCATCGAGGAGGAGCTTGGCCCGCGCGCCCGCTATGGCGGCACCTCGGTGCTGAAGCACAAGTGATCCGCGCCGCGGTAACCGCGACTTAACCACTCCCAATCGATGTTTGCGATTCGCTGCGTACGGGAGGGGACATGCGGTTCACGGCGTTCATCTTTCCACTGGTGGCCTTGGGCGTCGGCGGCTATTTCGGCTACCACCTCCAGATTGGCGAGCATGGCCTCAAGGCCCGCGCCGATCTCGAGCGGCGCAAGGAAGTACTGGAGGGCGAGCTTGCCGGCCTTCACGACGTCCGGCAGAGGCTTGAGCGCGACGTGGCGTTGCTCAGGCCGGAGAGCCTCGATCCCGACATGCTGGACGAGCGGGCGCGCGCGCTCCTGAACCTCGCCCGTCCCGACGATCTCGTCATGATGAAGCGCCGCGAGCCCGACCCGACGGGACCGCTGACGAAGCGCTAACTGCGACCGCTGATCGCGGGCGCCACCCCACACCCTCCAAGCTTTCAGGCCAGTTTCAACTCGTGCTAGCCTGCCGCGAGCGCGCGGGGGGTTTTGAGTCGAAGGAGGCCAGGTGTGACGAGCCCAAGCCTGACGCCGGGAGCAACGAATTTTTGGCTGGATCAGGCACGCGAGAGACAAGCCGCCGCCACCGTCAAGCCAGTTCTGACACCGGACGAGGAACTTAGCGCCTATCGCCGAATGCTGCTGATCCGCCGCTTCGAGGAGAAGGCGGGGCAGCTATACGGCATGGGGTTCGTCGCCGGCTTCTGCCACCTCTATATTGGCCAGGAAGCTGTCGTGACCGGCATGATGATGGCGATCAAGGACGGCGATCAGATCATCACCGCCTATCGCGACCACGGCCACATGCTCGCCACCGGCATGGACCCCAAAGGCGTGATGGCCGAGCTCACCGGACGCCGCAGCGGCTATTCCAAGGGCAAGGGCGGCTCCATGCACATGTTCTCCGTGGAGAAGAACTTCTACGGCGGCCACGGCATCGTCGGCACGCCGGCGCCGCTCGGCACCGGCGTCGCCTTCGCCAACAAATATCGCGGCAACGATCATGTCTGCGTCAGCTTCTTCGGTGAGGGTGCGGCCAATCAGGGCCAGGTCTACGAGAGCTTCAACATGGCGTCGTTGTGGAAGCTGCCCATCGTCTACGTCATCGAGAACAACCATTACGCGCTCGGCACGTCCGTCGAACGCGCCAGCGCCGAATGGAAGGAACTTCACCACCGGGGGCTCGCTTTCGGAATTCCCGGGGAGGAAATCGACGGCATGGACGTGGCGGCGGTGAAGGAAGCGGGGATGCGCGCCTTGGCGTACGCGCGAAGCGGCAAGGGGCCGATGATCCTCGAGATGCTGACCTACCGCTATCGCGGCCATTCGATGTCGGACCCCGCCAAATACCGGACGCGCGAAGAGGTGCAGGACATGCGCGCGCATCACGACCCGATAGAGCTCGTGCGTACGCGCCTTCTCGAGGCGGGGCGCAGCGAGGACGAGCTGAAGGGGATAGATCGCGATATTCGCGCCATCGTGAACGACGCGGCGGAGTTCGCGCAAGCCGATCCAGAGCCGGACCCGTCCGAGCTCTTCACCGACGTGACGGCGATATGACCCGAAGCGTGTGATGCCGACCGAAATCCTCATGCCTGCGCTCTCCCCCACCATGGAGGAGGGGAAGCTCGCCAAGTGGCACGTCCACGAGGGCGACGAAGTTCATGCGGGCGACGTGATCGCCGAGATCGAAACCGACAAGGCGACCATGGAGGTCGAGGCCGTCGACGACGGCACGCTCGGCGAGATTCTGGTGCCGGAAGGGACCGAGCATATTCCCGTCAACAAGCCCATCGCCATCCTGCTGACCAACGGCGAGGATGTGAACCCGTCATCCTCCACAGCTCCGACGGCGGCTGCGCCGCCCTCAGACGCGGTGCCACCGCCGCTGACCAGCGAAGCGCCGCTTGAGGTCGAAGAGGCATCGGCCACGCCGGAAGTCGCCCCTGCGGAGCCGCAAGCCGACGCGGAGGTCGCGGCCGGCACCGAGATGGCAACCATCACGGTGCGCGAGGCCTTGCGTGACGCCATGGCCGAGGAGATGCGGCGCGATGCGGACGTCTTCGTCATGGGCGAGGAGGTCGCCCAATATCAGGGCGCCTACAAGGTGACCCAGGGGCTTCTCGAAGAGTTCGGCGCGCGCCGCGTCATCGACACGCCGATCACCGAATATGGCTTTGCCGGCGTGGGCGTCGGCGCGGCCTTCGCGGGCTTGCGGCCCATCGTCGAGTTCATGACCTGGAACTTCGCCATGCAGGCGATCGACCACATCGTCAACTCCGCCGCCAAGACGCTCTATATGTCCGGCGGCCAGATGCATTGCCCCATCGTGTTCCGCGGGCCGAACGGGGCCGCGGCGCGGGTCGCCGCCCAGCACAGTCAGGACTACTCGTCCTGGTACGCCCACGTGCCCGGACTGAAGGTGATCGCCCCTTACACCGCCGCCGACGCTAAAGGGCTGCTCAAGGCCGCCATCCGCGACAACAGCCCCGTCATCTTTCTGGAGAACGAGCTCCTCTACGGCCAAAGCGGCGAGGTCCCGAAGGGGGACGACGTCGTACTTCCCATCGGCAAGGCGCGCGTCGCACGCGAAGGACGCGACGTGACGCTCGTGTCCTATTCGCGGGGCATGATGTACACGCTGGAAGCGGCCGAGGCGCTGGCGGGGGAGGGCATCGAGGCGGAGGTCCTCGACTTGCGGACCTTGCGGCCCCTCGACATCGACACGGTGGTGATCTCCGTGAAGAAGACCAACCGCCTCGTGACCATCGAGGAAGGCTGGCCCATCGGCTCCATCGGCTCCGAGATTTGCGCGCAAGTCACGGCGGAGGCCTTCGACTATCTCGACGCGCCGCCCATCAAGATCACCGGCGCCGACGTGCCCATGCCCTATGCGGCCAATCTCGAGAAGCTGGCGCTGCCGTCGGTAGACCTGGTCGTGAAAGCGGCGAAGTCCGTCTGCTACCGGGACTGATGCGCATGGAAAACGCTCCCATGACCTGGAAGAAAGGCGGCTGCCATTGCGGCGCCGTCACTTTCGAAGTGCTCGCTCCCGACGAGATCGAGGCGCGGGAATGTAATTGCTCGATCTGCAGGAAGGCAGGCTATCTCCATTATCACATCGGCGCGGATCGCTTCCGCCTGCTCACCGGACAGGACAAGCTCACCACCTACACGTTCAACACCGGCATCGCGAAACATCATTTCTGCTCCGTCTGCGGCATCAAGAGCTTCTACGTGCCGCGCGTGATGCCGGACGGCTATAGCGTCAACCTGCATTGCCTGGAGCCGGGCGCCGTGCGCGTCACCCGCATCAACGCCTTCGACGGACAGCATTGGGAAGATGCCGCCGCCGCGCTCAAGGCGGCGAAAGAGGCGCCATGAGCACCGAGATCCTCATGCCCGCTTTGTCGCCCACCATGGACGTGGGCAAGCTCGCCAAATGGCACGTGCGCAAGGGCGACGAGGTGCATGCGGGCGATGTCATCGCCGAGATTGAGACCGACAAGGCGACCATGGAGGTCGAGGCCGTCGAGGACGGCACGATCGGCGAACTCCTGGTGGCCGAAGGCACGGAGAACGTGCCGGTGAACCAGCCCATCGCCGTCCTCCTGAGCGAGGATGAAGACGACACCACTGCAGCCGGCTCAACCTCGCCCCACCGGGGAGACGTCGCTCCGCACAGCGAAGGGGGCGAGGGGGCTCACACCGCTACTACTTCCCCCTCACCCCAGCCCTCTCCCCAAAGGGGAGAGGGGGAAAGTGACGGCTCGGCCGAGCATGTGATGAGCCGCATCGCCGAGCAGATCCGGGCAAACGGCCACGGGAAGGGACAGACGAACGGTCACGGCGACCGCGTGTTCGCATCTCCGTTGGCGCGCCGTCTCGCCCGCGAACGCGACATCGATCTTGCGGTGCTCACCGGCTCCGGTCCGCATGGCCGCATCGTCAAGGCGGACGTGGAGCACGCCCGGCCGAGCGCGCGTCCGGCCGCTGAAGCCGAGGCCGCCGAAATCGTCCAGGAAGAGGCCCCGCGCCGGGGCGAGATGGTCAAGGCACCGCCGCCCCCCGCCATCCATGGCCTGAGCGACCAGCAGATCCGCTCGCTCTATGAGCCCGGCAGTTACGAGATCGTGCCGCACGACACCATGCGCCGCTTCATCGCCGAGCGGCTCACACTGGCGCAGCAGACCATCCCGCACTTCTACCTGAACATTGACTGCGACCTCGATGCGCTGCTTGCCGCGCGAGAACGTCTGAACGGAATGGCGCCCCATGACGGCCCGCGCGCCTTCAAGCTTTCGCTCAACGACTTCATCATCAAGGCCATGGCCATGGCGCTGCAGACCGTGCCGGGCGCGAACGCCACCTGGACGGAGGAAGGCATCCTGCGGCACCGCGACTCCGACATCGCCGTTGCCGTGGCGCTCGAAGGCGGCGGCCTGCACACGCCGGTCGTCCGCAACGCCGAGGTGAAGAGCCTGTCGGAGATCTCCAACGAGATGCGCGATCTCGCCGCCCGCGCGCGCACCAAGCGGCTCGCGCCCCACGAATATCAGGGCGGCTCGACCACCATCTCCAATCTCGGCATGTACGGCATCGACCGCTTCGAAGCGGTGATCAACCCGCCGCAAGCCTCGATCCTGGCGGTGGGCCGCGCCGAGAAGAAGCCCGTGATCAAAGACGATGCCGTGAAGATCGCGACCGTGATGAGCGCGACTCTCTCCGTCGATCATCGCGTCATCGACGGCGCGCTCGGCGCCGAGCTGCTCGCCGCCTTCAAGGCCTATATCGAGGACCCCGTGACGATGCTCGTCTGACGATCAGTCATCGTCCATGAAATCGAGGTTTGCGGCGATCGTCATGCCGCGCGGCTTCGCGAGATCGTCGGCGCGCTGGACGACATTGCCGCCGAAGCGCTCGGCGAGTTCGTCGATAGCGACTTCCAAACGGCGCCGCCGCACGAACGTCCCGAAGAGATCGGACGGCATGGGATCGCCGGCGCCGGCAAGATCGTAGGCGACCATGCCCACCAGCCGGAACGGACCTGGATGGCCGAACTCGCCGAGAAGCTCCACGCCGACGGTGTAGAGCTGCTCCGCAACGTCGGTCGGCTCGGTGAGCCTCTGTTGGCGGGTGAGACTCTTGAAGTCGGCGGTCTTGAGCTTCACCCCGACGCCGAAGGCGACATATCCCTTCTTCCGCAGCCGCCTGCCGATGGTGTCGGCCGAGCGGCGCAGATGAAGCTTTATCTCCGCATTGTCGCGCACGTCCCTATCGAGCGTGTGCTCCGAGCCGATGCTCTGCGACTTCCTGTTGCCGTCGACGCGCCGAGGGTCTTGCGCCTGAGCAAGCGTGTAGAAGTGAAGGCCGAGCTTGCCGAGCTTCGCGACGAGAAGCTTCGGGTCGGCGGCTGCGACGTCGCCGATCGTGCGAAGCCCGAGTGCATGCAGCCGCGGCTCGGTCTTCTGGCCTGCACCCCACAGGCGCGCGACCGGGAGCGGCGCGAGCCACGCTCTCGCGTCCTCCGGCGGGACGATTGTCAGGCCGTCCGGCTTCCGGTGCCCGCTCGCGACCTTGGCCACGTATTTCGTCGCGGACAGCCCGACCGTCACGGTCAAACCACCGGTCGCGTCGCGAACAGCCGCTTTCAGGCGGCGACCCATCGCTTCGGGATCGCCGAAGAGCCGCTCTGCGCCCGTCATGTCGAGGAACGCCTCGTCGAGGCTCAAGGCTTCGACATCGGGGGAGAAATCAGCGAAGACGCGCATTATTGATGCGGACACTTGCTGATACCGGTCGAAACGGGGCGGGACGATGAGCGCGTCCGGGCAGAGGTGCCGCGCTTTCGCCATCGGCATCGCGCTGCCGACGCCGAAGGGGCGCGCCTCGTAGCTAGCCGTGAGCACGACGCTCCGGCTGCTCGGCGAGCCCACGAGCAGCGGCCGGCCGCGCAAAGCTGGGTCGTCAAGCTGCTCGACCGCCGCATAGAACGCGTCCATGTCGGCGTGCGCGACGATCCGCGGCCAGTCTGTGCCAGAACGACTCATGCCTTTCGAGTTTAGACCAATAGACGAGGATTTGCCGGTCGAAGCCACGTGGTATCAATGGAATTCAACCGGCCTTTGGCACTGAAGCTCGCCCATGACCCCGACCGTCCGTTCCGCACGATTATCAGATGCTTCCGCGCTCGCGGTGCTCGTGGACATCGCGGGCGAGGGTGGCCCCAATTACATGTGGGGCATGCTTGCCGCACCGGGCCAATCCACGCTCGAGATCGGGCGGGAGCGCGCGCGCCGCGAGGAGGGCGGCTTCTCCTATCGGAATTCGATTGTCGCCGAGGTTGCGTGCGAGGTCGCCGGGAGCCTGATCGGCTATCGGCTCGATGATCCATACGACCTCACCGGCCTCGACGCGCTGCCGGAACTCGTGCGCCCGCTGATCCGCCTCGAAGCGCAAGCGCCGGGCTCATGGTACGTCAACGTGCTTGCGACCTTCCCGGAGTTCCGCGGCCAGGGGATCGGGGGCAGGCTTCTGGAGGTCGCCGAGACGAAGGGACGCAAGGAAGGCGTGTCCGCCATGAGCGTCATCGTCGGCAGCTGGAACGAAGGTGCGATGCGCCTTTATACGCGCTGCGGCTACGCGCCTTCCGCCAGCGAGCCGGCCATTCTGCCGCCCGGCTTTCCGCATCAAGGCGACTGGGTTCTCATGATAAAGTCGGTTTAGGGAAGGCGCCCCAGAAGAGAGGAAACATGGCGCGCTTGCGTCTGGTCCTCGTCTTGCTTCTCGCGGCCGCCGCTTCGCTCGGCATGGGCCTCGCGATCTTTTGGCTGATCGGCCAGATGCATTGCGAAGGCGAGCAGCTCGCCTGCAATATCGACGACGCCGTGGGCGGCTATGCCGCCATCATCTGGGCGGGTCTCGGCCTTGTGGCGTTCGGCTTTGCTTTGTTGTTTGCCAGCAAGCGCAAGGCGCTCGGGGTCGCGGCAATCGTCCTGCTCGCGCCACTCCTTCTCTTCGTCGGTGGCGATCTCCTGCAAGGTTGGACCTATGTCGGCGTCTATCCTTACGCGGATTTCCGCTCGTTCATCTCCAAGCTGGTGCCGCCGGCGTCCGCCGTACTGTTGCAGTATCTGATCTTGCGGTTTGCAGTTGGCCGGACATCCACTGCTGTGGCTCCTTGAGTTTTCACGCCGCTGACGTGATCGATGGGTTAGCTTCCAACCATGACGGACTCAGAATTCGATCTCGTCGTTATCGGCGCCGGGCCCGGTGGCTATGTGGCCGCAATCCGTGCAGCCCAGCTCGGCATGAAGACGGCCATCGTCGAGCGTGATCGTCTCGGCGGCATCTGCCTCAACTGGGGCTGTATCCCCACCAAGGCGCTGCTCCGCACCTCCGAGATCTATCACCTGATGCAGAACGCCGACGCGTTCGGGCTGCGCGCCGACAATATCGGCTTCGATTTCGCGAAAGTGATCGAGCGCAGCCGCAAAGTCGCGGAGCGCCTGTCGAACGGCGTCGCGTTTCTCATGAAGAAAAACAACATCGCCGTGATCGCCGGCACGGCGCGGCTCGAAGGAGAGGGGCGCATTGCACTGACCGGCAAGGCGGGCGAAGCGCTGCCTGCGGTCGCCGCCAAGCACATTATTATCGCCACCGGCGCGCGGCCGAAGGTGCTTCCCGGGCTCGATCCCGACGGCCGGCTGATCTGGACCTATAAGGAGGCGATGGTCCCGGAGCGCTTTCCCAAGTCGCTCCTCATCGTCGGCTCTGGCGCCATCGGCATCGAGTTCGCGAGCTTCTACCGCACCCTCGGCGCGCACGTGACCGTGGTCGAGGTGCTCGACCGCATCTTGCCGGTGGAGGACGAGGAGATCTCGCGGCTCGCGCACAAGGCCTTCGCCAAGCAAGGCATCGCCATTCGCACCGGCACCACCGTGGACAAGCTCGTCATCGGGGAAGACAACGTCACCGCGACGCTCAAGACCCCCGACGGGAGCACGATCGACGGCACGGTCGATCGCGTGATCCTCGCCATCGGCATTACCGGCAACGTCGAAGGGATCGGTCTGGCAGAGCAGGGGGTCAAGGTCGAGAAAGGCCATATCGGCGTCGACGAATGGTCCCGCACCGGGATCGCCGGCCTCTACGCCATCGGCGACGTGGTGGGACCGCCTTGGCTCGCCCACAAGGCGATGCACGAAGGCGTGGTCTGCGTGGAAAAGATTGCCGGCGTCGAGGGCATTCATTCCCTCGACAAGACCAACATCCCGGCCTGCACCTATAGCGCACCGCAAGTGGCGAGCCTCGGGCTGACCGAGAAGGCGGCCCGTGACGCAGGCCATACACTCAAAGTGGGCCGCTATCCCTATTCGGCCAACGGCAAGGCCATCGCCATGGGCGAGACGGAAGGCCTGGTGAAGACGATTTTCGATGCGGATACAGGCGCTTTGCTCGGCGCCCACATGATCGGTGCGGAGGTGACGGAGCTCGTTCAGGGCTTCGCCATCGGCAAGACCCTCGAAACCACGGAGGCCGAATTGATCGCCACGGTCTTCCCCCATCCGACATTGTCGGAGATGATGCACGAATCGGTGCTCGACGCCTTCGGGCGTGCCCTCCACATCTAGTCTCCCCGTAGCGGAGCGCTCCGAGAGCACGACCAATAAATGGGAGGACCATTATGAGCCTGATTATCTTTCTGATTATCGGCCTGATCGCCGGCGTGCTGGCCTCTTACATCATGGGGCGGCAGCAGGATCTCTTGGTGAATCTGCTGATCGGCATTATCGGCGCCGTGGTCGGCGGCCTGCTCGCAGGCCTCGTCGGCATCGCCGCTTACGGGCTGATCGGCCAAATCATCATCGCCACCATCGGCGCGGTAATCTGCCTGTGGGTGTGGCAACGTATCAGGTGATGCGGATCAATCTGCGGCTCAAATCTAAGTCTATGAGCTTCGACCTTTGACGCGAGCCAAATATCGCGCGCCCCGGAAACACTTGCCGACAACACACGGCTGATGCCGCGAGCCTCGGAAGTCCTTATATTGGCACCGTCCGGTGCGGCCCGACCGAATCGCGGCATGCACCCTGTGAGCCTGGAGGTTTCGATGGACGCTCAAACTCAAACGCTTCTGAGCATGCCTGGCGTCGGCTTTTTCGGCATGCTCATCATCGGCCTGATCGCGGGCTACATCGCCGAGAAGGTGACGGCGAGCGATCACGGGCTATTCACCAATCTCCTTGTCGGAATCGCCGGCTCGTTCGTCGGCGGCAGTCTCGCCAGACTCTTGAATGTCGAGTTCTACGGCTGGGTAGGCAATTTGATCGTGGCCACGATCGGCGCGGTCTTGCTGATTTGGATTTGGCGAAAGGTTCAAGGGGCCCGTACGGGCTGAGCTTTGATGGTCACGGTGATCGATACTTTGCGTGGCGCGCGGCCGCGTCATCCGGAGAAGGCGCGGCTGCCCGATACGCCCGTCCTGCCGAAGCCGTCGTGGATCCGCGTCAAGGCGCCCGACGCGCACGCCTTCGATGCGACACGAGACATCTTACGCGAGCACCGCCTCCACACGGTCTGCGAAGAGGCCGCATGTCCCAATATCGGCGAGTGCTGGGGGAAGCGCCACGCCACGGTGATGATCATGGGCGATGTCTGCACTCGGGCCTGCGCCTTCTGCAACGTGGCCACGGGCAAGCCGGCGCCTCTCGATCCGGATGAGCCTCGGCGCGTCGGCACGGCGATCGCCGCCCTCGACCTCACCCACGTGGTGATCACCTCCGTCGACCGCGACGATCTTGACGACGGAGGCGCCGCGCATTTTGCGGACACCATCGCGGCGATCCGGCACGCCGCGCCGCGCACGACCATTGAGGTGCTGACCCCGGACTTCTTGCGCAAAGCGGGCGCGCTTCCGATCGTCGTCGACGCGCAGCCCGACGTGTTCAACCACAATATGGAGACGGTGCCGTCGCTCTACCGGCGCATCCGTCCGGGCGCCGACTATCGGCACTCGCTCGCGCTGCTCGAAGCGGCCAAGCGCCGCGACCCGCGTCTCTTCACCAAGTCCGGCATCATGGTGGGTCTCGGCGAGACGAGGGAAGAGGTCGCCGCCCTGATGGACGATTTGCGCCGTGCCGACATCGATTTTCTCACCATCGGCCAATATCTCCAGCCCACGCGCAAACATGCGGCCATTGACCGCTTTGTCACGCCGGAGGAGTTTCAATCGTATAAGCGCTTGGGCGAAGAGAAAGGTTTCCTCCTCGTGGCGTCCAGCCCCTTGACCCGCTCCTCCTACCACGCCGCCGAAGATTTCGCGCAGCTGAAGGCCGCGCGTCACGCGTCAGCCGGCGCTTGAGCGCGCGCCGCTCGCCATCATGCACGTCTTCGAGATCAACCATCCCGTCGCGCACTCGGCGGACGACATGTATGCATTGGTCGCGCGTGTCGAGGAGTATCCGCAGTTCCTACCGCTCGTGGAGGCGCTCACCGTGACGCGCCGCGAGGAGGTGGAGGGCAAGGAGGTGCTCATCGCCACGATGCAAGTCGGCTACAAGCTGATCCGCGAGCGCTTCACCACCAAAGTCACCCTCGATCGCCCCGGCCACACCATCTTCGTCGAATATCTCGACGGACCGTTCTCCTTTCTCGAGAACCGCTGGCGATTTCTGCCCCGCGGCGGCGATGCATCGGACGTGGATTTCTATATCGCCTATGCCTTCCGCTCGCGCATGTTCGAACGGGTGGTCGGCGGACTGTTCGACAAAGCGGTCCGGAAATATACCGACGCCTTCGAGGCCCGGGCCGACGAGGTCTACGGCACCGAGACCGCGGCGCTCGCCTCACGTCAATGAGCGCAAGAGCGATAGCGCCCGCTCGACGGCGCGACGCCTGACCTCGGCCCGGCCGAGATCCCCGAACACGACACGCTCGTGATGCATGGGGCCGTCCGGACGGCCGGCGGCAAAATGCACGAGACCCACGGGCTTCTCCGGCGTGCCGCCGTCGGGTCCTGCGATACCGGTCACCGCCACCGCGAGGCTCGCATTGCTATGGGTGAGGGCGCCCCCGGCCATGGCCCTCGCGACGTCCTCGCTCACCGCGCCATGCCGCTCGATCAGCCAATACGGCACGCCCAGCATCTCGCTCTTCGCCGCGTTGGAGTAGGTGACGAAGCCGCGGTCGAACACGTCGGAGGAGCCGGGCACGGCGGTCAACGTGGCCGAGACGAGCCCGCCCGTGCATGACTCCGCCGTGGCGATCAGCTCGCCCTTGGCGCGGCACGCCTTGATCACGTCGGCCGCCAGCGCGACGAGGCGTTCATCTATCTCGATCATGTCCGTCATGGCAGCCTCACCGTCGCCGTCGCCATGGCGGCGATGCCCTCGCCCCGGCCGACAAAGCCGAGCCCTTCATTGGTGGTCGCCTTGATACTCACTTGGCCGACATCGAGCCCGAGCGTCTCGGCCATGAAGGCGCGCATGGCATCGCGGTAGGGACCGATGCGCGGCGCCTCGCAGAGAAGCGTCACGTCCACATGGACGATCTCGCCGCCGCGCGCCGCGATCTTGTCCGCGGCCGCTTTCAGAAACAAGTCGGAGGCCGCGCCCCGCCAGCGGTCGTCGGAGGGCGGAAAATGCACGCCGATATCCCCATCGGCGATGGTGCCGAGCAATGCGTCGGTCAGCGCGTGCAGGCCCACATCGGCGTCGCTATGACCGACGAGCTTCTTGGTGTGCGGGATGTGCACGCCGCACAGAATGACCGCATCGCCGGGACCCAGCGCGTGCACGTCATAGCCGGACGCGACGCGGACCGCGCCGGACGCGCCGTCACGCCTCACCCGTAACATCTCGTCAGCGATCTTGAGATCCTCCGCCGTGGTGAGCTTGCGATTATGTTCGGAGCCTTCGACCAGCGCCACATTGAGACCGAACCACTCCGCGATCGCCGCATCGTCTGTGAACTCCCGTGAATCATCTGTCGCCGCCGCACGATGGGCGGCGAGGATCGCATCGAACTTGAAACCTTGCGGCGTCTGGGCGCGCCATAGCTCATCGCGTGCGACGGTTTCGACGACGCGCCCCTCTTGTCCGCGCTTCAGCGTGTCGGTGACAGGAAGACAGGGCAGGGCGCCCGCGTGAGAGTCGAGACACGCGACCACCCGGCTGATGAGGTCGGCATCCACAAACGGCCGCGCCGCGTCGTGGATCAGCACGAGATCGGGCGCTTGCGCGGCCAGCGCCTCAAGCCCGGCCCGCACGCTGTCCTGCCGCCGCGCACCGCCGCTGACCGGCGGAAGCAGACGCCTGGTGAAAGAACTGCTCGCTTCGGCGTAAAGCGCCGCATCGTCGGGGTGAATCACCACCAGCACGTCGTCGATGCCCGGATGGGCGGCAAATGCCCCAATCGAGCGCGCCAGCATAGCTTTGCCGCCAAGCCGGCAATATTGCTTCGGCCGACCGGCGTCTGAAACCGCCCTGGCGCCGCGCCCAGCCGCCACGATTAGGCTCGCGACTCTCATAGCCGCGGCTCCCGAAAATTGTGGAAAATCTCCGAACAACCGCTGTTAAACCTTTGAAGATATTTATTGTTGCAGTGCGGCAAGAGGAATGTTGCTCCCTTGCGAAAAGCCTCGTATCTTGCCCAATAATAGATCATAGGATGGCTGTGCATAAAATTTATGCATACCGATCTAGGCCATCCATCGCGCGGCCGCGAGGATATACACGTCTTTGAGCGTCTCGACCAAAAACCCCAGCCCCAGACGAAAGGCAGACGGCCCGGCAATTCCCTGCGATGCTTTGCTCGGGGCCTTGCCGCATCCGCTCCTCGTCATCGGCAAGAATCTCGCCATCGAATACGCGAACACGGCGGCGGAAGATTTCTTTCAGATGAGCGCGGGCGTTCTGTGCCGGCACAGCCTCCCCGACGTGGTCGCCTTCGGCTGCCCGTTGATCGCGCTTGTCGAGCAAGTGCAGCGCAACGGCACCACGGTCAACGAATATGCCGTCGAGCTCGGCTCCTTCCGATTCGAGGCGCCCAAGCTTGTCGATCTCTATGGCGGTCCGCTCCCCGAAGCACCTGGCAGGGTGATGGTGATGCTGCAACAGCGCAGCATGGCGCATATGATCGAGCGCCAGCTGACCCATCGTGGCGCCGCGCGCTCCGTCTCCGGACTTGCCGCTGTGCTCGCTCACGAGATCAAGAACCCGCTCTCCGGCATCAGAGGCGCAGCCCAGCTCTTGGAGAGCGACCGCACCGATTCCGACCGCACCCTGACTCAGCTGATCTGTGCCGAGTCCGACCGCATCTGCAAGCTGGTCGACCGCATGGAGATCTTCGGGGATGAGCGGCCCATCCAGCGCGAGCCGGTGAACATCCACGACGTGCTCGACCACGTGAAGCAGATCGCGCGCACCGGCTTCGCCCGCCACATCAAGATCGTCGAGAGCTACGATCCATCGCTGCCGTCCGTGCCGGGGAGCCGCGACAAGCTCGTCCAGGTGTTCCTCAATCTCGTGAAGAACGCCGCCGAAGCCATTGGCGAGGACCGCGCCGACGGCCAGATCACGCTCTCGACCTCGTTCCGGCCGGGCGTCCGCCTCTCCGTGCCCAGCAGCCAAGCCCGCGTCAGCCTGCCACTCGAAATCGCGGTGGAGGACAACGGCGAAGGCGTGCCGTCTGACCTCTTGCCGCATCTCTTCGATCCGTTTGTCTCCACCAAGCCGTCCGGTACCGGGCTCGGACTGGCCTTGGTGGCCAAGATTATTGGCGACCATGGGGGAATCATCGAATGCGAGTCACGTCCCCGATTCACGGTCTTTCGCGCGCTGATGCCGATGGCCGAGAGCGAAGTGACGCAGGCGATAGAAGCGACGCAGGCGTAACCAGAATGGGCAAAGGCAATATTCTAATCGCTGACGACGACGCGGCGATCCGCACCGTTCTCAACCAGGCGCTCGCCCGTGCCGGCTACGCACCGCGCGCCACCGGCAACGCCGCGACCCTGTGGCGGTGGATCAGTCAGGGCGAGGGGGACCTCGTGATCACCGATGTGGTCATGCCCGACGAGAGCGCCTTCGATCTCATTCCGCGAGTCAAGAAGTTGAGGCCCGACCTCCCCATCATCGTGATGAGCGCGCAGAACACCTTCATGACGGCCATCACAGCCGCGGAACGCGGCGCGTATGAGTACCTGCCGAAGCCTTTCGACCTCAACGAGCTAATCTCCGTGGTGGGCCGCGCGCTCGCCGAGCCGCGCAAGAAGGCGCAGCGTCTTTCGGCGGAGTCGAGCGATGGGATGCCGCTCATCGGCCGCTGCACGGCCATGCAGGACATCTATCGCGTCCTTGCCCGCCTGACCCAGACCGATCTCACCGTGATGATCACCGGCGAGTCGGGCACCGGCAAGGAACTGGTCGCCCGCGCGCTCCATGAGTATGGCAAGCGCCGCAACGGACCGTTCGTCGCCATCAACATGGCGGCGATCCCGCGCGAGCTGATCGAGTCCGAGTTGTTCGGTCACGAGAAGGGCGCCTTCACCGGCGCCCAGACCCGTCATGTCGGCCGCTTCGAGCAGGCCGAAGGCGGCACGCTATTTCTCGACGAGATCGGCGACATGCCGATGGAAGCGCAGACGCGACTGTTGCGCGTGCTTCAGGAGGGCGAATACACAACGGTCGGCGGCCGCACGCCGATCCGGACCAATGTCAGGATCATCGCCGCCACCAACCGCGACCTGCAGCAGCAGATCGACCAAGGCCTGTTCCGCGAGGACCTCTACTACCGGCTGAACGTGGTGCCCTTGAGGCTGCCGCCGTTGCGCGAGCGGCTCGAGGACATTCCCGACCTCGTGCGTCACTTCCTTTCGATCGCCGAGAAGGAGGGACTGCCGCCGAAAGGCTTCGAGCCCGGCGCCATCGAGCGCCTCAAGCGCTATCACTGGCCGGGCAACGTGCGCGAGCTCGAGAACCTGGTGCGTCGCCTGTCGGCGATCTACGCGCAGGACATCGTCACCGTCGAGATGGTGGAGAGTGAGTTCGCCACCGCCGCCCGCCCGCCGTTTCCCGACGCCGCCGAAACGACCGGCGACCTGACGGAGTCCGTGGAGCGCTATCTCACCGACTATTTTCTCGGCTTCGGCCAAGACCTGCCGCCGGCGGGCCTCTACACGCGCATCTTGCGCAAAGTGGAGTTCCCGCTCATCACCGCGGCGCTCGCCGCCACCCGCGGCAACCAGATCCGCGCCGCCGATCTTCTCGGTCTCAACCGCAACACCCTGCGCAAGAAGATCCGCGATCTCGGCATCAAGGTCATCCGCACCCCGAGTGCCTGACGGCTCTGGTTAATCCGCAGGCAACTCCCCATATCCCGCGGAGCCAAGGCTTTGCGGGCCAGCGCGCGTGACGAAAATGTCGCCAAAGCGCCACATTGTGATTTTATTGCACCATAGCTGAGGCGGACGCTCCAGAACGGCCCGGCGTGAACCGGGCGTCCAAGGGGGAAGGCCAGGGGAAAGCGGTGCGCAGCGTCTTCCAAACCTCGCAGAAACCGTCGAGACGCAAGGGTTTTTTGCGTTCACCAACCGATCAGGACGCAAAGCTCGCGTCCGGACCGCGCGGCGGCCGTCTGCCGTTCGTGCTCGGCCTCGGCCTGGTCATCATGGTGCTCTCGCTGTGCTCGGGCCTGGCCACCTATCTCGTCCTCACCGGACTGACCCCGATCGTGCCCACCCACACGGTCGTGGTGGCCGTGCTCCTCATCAATCTGGCGCTCGTCCTTGCCATGGTGGGGATCATCGCCTGGCAGGTCACCAGGCTGTGGCTCGCCAAACGCCGGCACGTGGCCGGCGCGCAACTCCATGTCCGCATCGTCAGCCTGTTCAGCGTGATCGCCGTCGTGCCGGCGATTCTGCTCGCCGTCTTCGCCAGCATCTCACTCGACCGCGGCCTCGACCACTGGTTCTCGGTCCGCACCAAGTCGATCATCCAGAACTCTATCGACGTCGCCACGGCCTATCTCCAGGAGCACGGCCAAGTGATCCGCGCCGACACGGTCGGCATGGCCAAGGACATCGACGAGGCGGTGGAGCTCGTGCGGACGCAACCGCAAGGCTTCGGCAACTTCCTGCAAGCGCAAGCCGCCATTCGCGCGCTGCCTGCCGCCTATCTGATCGACGGCTCCGGCAAGATCCTCGCCACGGCCGCATCGACGGCCGAGATGCCGTATCGACCGCCGCCCAAGGAAGCCATGGAACTTGCCAAGAAGGGGCAGGTGATCGTCATCGCCCCGGGCCAGACCAGCCTGGTCGGCGCCATCAAGAGCCTCAACAACTTCAACGACACCTATCTCTACGTGATCCGCCCGGTGAACGCGCGCGTGCTGCAACAGCTTCGCGCCACACGCGCCAACGTAGCTGAGTATCAATTGCTCGAGCAGCGGCGCGCCGGCGTGCAAGTGGCGTTCGGCCTCATGTATACGGCGATCGCGCTGACGCTGCTCTTGTCGGCGATCTGGATCGGCATGTGGTTCGCCAATCGCCTCGTGGCGCCGATCGGGCAGTTGATGGGCGCGGCCCAGGACATCAGCCAAGGCAATCTCGGCGTCGAGGTCGACGTCAACCCGGCCGACGGCGACCTTGCCACGCTCGGCACGACCTTCAACACCATGGCGTCCGAGCTCAAGAGCCAGCGCGACGAGCTGGTCGGGGCTAATGCGACGCTCGATGAGCGCAACCGCTTCATGGAGGCGGTGCTGTCCGGCGTGACTGCCGGCATCGTCGGCGTCGACGCCGACGGCACGGTCAACCTCGTCAACCGCTCCGCCGAAACTTTGCTCGGCATCAAGGAAGCGAAACTGTCCGGCAAGAAGCTGGCCGAGGTCGTGCCCGAGTTCGGGCCGCATCTGAAACGCGCCCAGAAGCAGGGGAGGCGGCTTGCCACCGACCAGGTCACGCTGCGCCGCGCCGGCTCGGAGCGCAATTTTGCCGTCCGTGTCACCAGCGAAGGCGCAGGGCAAGGCTACGTTGTGACCTTCGACGATATCACCGAGCTCGTCAGCGCCCAGCGCAGTACCGCCTGGGCCGACATCGCGCGCCGCATCGCCCACGAGATCAAGAACCCGCTCACGCCCATCCAGCTTTCCGCCGAGCGCATTCGCCGCAAATACGGCGACTCCATTACCAAGGACCGCGCGATTTTCGACCAGTGCACCGACACTATTATTCGCCAAGTGTCGGACATCGGCCGCATGGTCGATGAGTTCTCCGCCTTCGCGCGCATGCCGAAACCGGTCATGGAACTTCACGACGTGCGCGAGATCGTGCGCGAGGCGGTGTTCCTGTTCCAAGTAAGCCGTCCCGACATCGAGTTCGAGCTCGATCTGCCGGAGAAGCCGGTCGTCACCATGTCGGACCAGCGTCTCTTGACCCAGGCCGTGACCAATCTCGTCAAGAATGCGAGCGAGGCCATTGACTCGGCGGTCGAGGCCGATCCGGCCCGCGCCGGCACCGGCCACATTACGGCGAAGGTCGCCAGCAAAGGCGACCGCGTGCACGTTACCGTCATCGATAACGGTTGCGGTCTGCCGAAGGAGAACCGCGAGCGCCTGGTCGAGCCTTACATGACAACGCGCGTCAAAGGCACCGGGCTGGGGCTTGCCATCGTACAGCGAATTACCGAGCAGCACGGCGGCAGACTGCAGCTTGCCGACGCGCCGAAGCGCAACGGAAAGAGTGTAGGGGCGTCAGTGCGAATGGACCTGCCGATCATGGGCCGCGAAGAGGTGGAGGCGGGCGACAAAGAGCCCGAACTCGGCTCACCTGCCCATGCGAGCGAGTCTGAGCCGGCCGAGGAGGAAGAGGGAGTAACCCATGGCGTCTGATATCCTGGTTGTCGACGATGAGGCCGATATCAGGGAGCTGATCTCCGGCATCCTCGAAGACGAAGGTCATGCAACGCGCCTCGCCAAGGACAGCGACGAGACGCTGAAGGCGATCGAGGAGCGGCGGCCCTCGCTTGTCATCCTCGACATTTGGCTGCAAGGCTCCAAGCTCGACGGCCTTGAGCTGCTCGACACCATCAAGAAGGCGCACCCCGACCTGGCCGTCATCATCATCAGCGGCCACGGCAATATCGAGACCGCGGTCGCCGCCATCCAACGCGGCGCCTACGACTACATCGAGAAGCCGTTCAAGGTGGACCGGCTTGTGCTCATCACCACCCGCGCGCTGGAGTCCTCACGGCTCAAGCGCGAGAACCGCGAATTGCGCGAGCGCAGCACCTACTCCTTCGACATGATCGGCAAATCGGCCGCGATCAATCAGCTGCGGCAGGCGATCGACAAGGTCGCGCCGACCAACAGCCGGGTGTTGATCACCGGCCCTTCGGGTTGCGGCAAGGAGCTTGCCGCACGGGTGATGCATACCAAATCCGGCCGCGCCGACGGGCCCTTCGTCGTCTTGAACGCCGCGGCCATGGTCCCTGACCGCATGGAGCTCGAGCTATTCGGCACGGAAGAGGGGAGCAACGCGGGACCCCGGAAGGTCGGCGCTCTGGAAGAGGCTCACAGCGGCACCCTCTATATCGACGAGGTCGCCGATATGCCCCTCGAGACCCAGGCCAAGATCTTGCGCGTGCTCGTGGAGCAGCGCTTCCAGCGCTTGGGCGGCGGAACGAAGGTGCACGTGGACGTGCGGGTGGTCTCTTCGACGAGCCATGACCTCCAGAAGGAGATCACCGCCGGCCGCCTACGCGAGGACCTTTATCACCGGCTGAACGTGGTGCCGATCCACGTCCCGGGCCTGTCCGAGCGGCGCGAGGACATACCCGAGCTCGTGCGCTATTTCGTGCAGACGATTTCGGTCGCCTCGGGCCTCCCGCCCCGGCGCATCGGCGAAGACGCCATGGCCGTCCTCCAGTCCCATGAATGGCCGGGCAATGTGCGCCAGCTCCGCAACAACGTAGAGCGCTTGATGATTCTCGTCGGCGGAGACGCCGACAGCATCGTGACCGCCGATATGCTGCCCGACGAGATCGTGTCGCCGGTGCCACTATCCCCCAACGGGGCGGGCGGCGAGCATTTGATGTCGCTTCCGTTGCGCGATGCCCGTGAGATTTTCGAGCGGGAATACCTGCTGGCGCAGGTCAACCGCTTTGGCGGCAATATCTCGCGTACGGCCGAGTTCGTCGGCATGGAGCGTTCAGCCCTCCACCGGAAACTTCGGGCGCTGGGTGTCAATTCGAATGAAAGAAGTCCTGCCATGCGCTAGCATGGCAGGTGACTCGCTTGCTTACGGGGGATGCGCTGGCAAAAGCTATCTGCGTCAGAGGACTTGCGGAATTGCCTTGCAATCGCGTCTAATACATTCAGGTGCCGGTTCCGGCACCATCAAACAAGCGTAAGCGTGGACCAAAGGGACGGGGAAGCCCATGGCGACAGAACGCACGCAAAGCCTTCAAGACACGTTTCTCAATCACGTTCGCAAGAACAAGACACCGCTGACGATATTCCTCGTAAATGGTGTGAAACTTCAAGGCGTTGTGACCTGGTTCGACAATTTCTGCGTCCTCTTGCGCCGCGACGGCCATTCGCAGCTCGTGTATAAGCACGCCATCTCGACCATCATGCCAGGCCAGCCCATCCAGCTCGCCGATATCACCGACGCGGAAGGTGCCGCTGAGTAATTGCGTCCAACCGACCCGAGACAATTGAGGCGTAAGAAGGGGCGGGGGGGACCCAAAGCGGCGGACATGCGTCCCGAGGGGCGCGTGGCAACGGTGGTTTTCGTGCCTGTCCTCGACAAGAAATCCGCGAAAGACCTGCGGAATCGGGGCCTTGAGGCTCCCGGACGCGCGCCGCAAGCGCGCCTTGAGGAGGCGGTCGGGCTGGCTCTTGCCATCGATCTCGACGTGCGGGCGCGCGGCGTCGTACCCGTTCCGCAGCCGAAGCCGGCCACCTTGTTCGGATCCGGCAAGGTGGAGGAGCTTGCCGGCCTGATCCGCGCCGAGGATGCGGAGCTTGTGATCGTCGATCACCCGCTGACGCCCGTCCAGCAGCGCAATCTCGAGACCGCTTGGAACGTCAAGCTGCTCGACCGCACCGGGCTCATTCTTGAAATCTTCGGCGAGCGCGCGCGCACCAGGGAAGGGCGCTTGCAGGTCGAGCTCGCCCATCTCGTCTATCAGAAGAGCAGGCTGGTGCGCTCATGGACCCATCTCGAGCGCCAGCGCGGCGGCTTCGGCTTTCTTGGCGGACCGGGCGAAACGCAGATCGAGACAGACCGGCGCCTCCTGAGCGAACGCATCGACGTCATCCGCAAAGAGCTGGAGCATGTCAGGCGCACCCGCGCCCTCCACCGCAAGTCCCGCCAGCGCGTGCCATACCCGGCGGTTGCCCTCGTGGGCTACACCAATGCGGGGAAATCGACACTGTTCAATACGCTCACCGGCGCCGACGTTCTCGCCCAAGACATCCTGTTCGCGACGCTCGACCCGACCATCCGAGCGCTGCGCCTTCCCGGCGGCTCGAAGGCCGTCCTGTCCGACACCGTGGGCTTCATCTCCGATCTTCCGACTACGCTGGTCGTCGCCTTCCGCGCCACGCTGGAGGAGGTGCAGGTGGCCGATTTGATTCTGCATGTGCGCGACATCGCCGACGAGGCGAGCGCCAGCCAGCGCGACGACGTGAACGCGGTCCTCGCCGATCTCGGCATCGACGCTGAGGCCGAGCCGGACCGGCTGCTTGAGGTTTGGAACAAAGCTGACCTTCTCGATCCCATTGCCAGAGAGCGCGCCGCCAACGAGGCCAAGCGGCACGGTGCCGTGCTCGTATCGGCGGTGAGCGGCTTCGGGCTCGAAGCCCTGCGAGCCGAGATCGAGAAGAGGCTCAACCGGCGTCGCCAAACCGTCGAGATCGAGATCAAGCCCGAAGAAGGCTCGCTGTCCAATTGGATCTACGAGAATTGCGAGGTGATCGCCCGCGCCGATCTCGGCGAAGGCATCACGTCCTTGCGCATCCGCGTCGCGCCGGAGAAACGCGACCAGCTTGCGCGCGCGGCCGGCGCCGCGCGGTTGCACACGGCTGCCGAGTAGGGCGCGCCCTAGCCCTTTCGCTCTGCGTCCTTCGCCGCGTCCCAGAGCGCGTCCATCTCTTCGAGGGTCGCATCCTCCGGCTGCCGGCCTTCTTCCCCGAGCGCCGTCTCGATGCTCTCGAACCGCCGCACGAACTTCGCATTCGCGGCGCGGAGCGCGGCCTCCGGATCGACGCCAAGATGCCGCGCGACATTCGCCATCACGAAGAGCAGGTCGCCCAACTCTTCGGCGACACCAGCCTGTGCGCCACCACTCTTCCTGTCGGAGATTGCGGCCTTCAGTTCGGCGATCTCTTCCTCAGCCTTCTCCAGCACGGGCGCTAAGCTCGGCCAGTCGAACCCGACCTTGGCGGCACGTTTCTGAAGCTTGACCGCGCGCGTCAACGCCGGCAGCCCGAGCGGCACCTCGCCGAGAACGCTCCCAGGCGCGACGTCACCACCGCGCTCGGCTTTCTCCTCGGTCTTGATGCGATCCCACAGATCCGTGGACATGAATTCCTCGCGCCGCGAGGCGTCCTCGAACACATGGGGATGCCGGCGGATCATCTTCCGCGTGATCGCATCGACCACGTCGGCGAATTGGAAGCTCGACGCTTCGGAAGCCATTTGCGCGTGATACACGACCTGGAGGAGGAGGTCGCCGAGCTCGTCCTTGAGCCCGTCGAGATCCGCGCGCGCGATCGCATCGGCCACCTCGTACGCTTCCTCGATCGTGTACGGCGCGATCGTCGCGAAGCTCTGCTTCACGTCCCAAGGGCAGCCGCTTTCGGGGTCGCGCAGGCGCGCCATCACGGCCAGCAGGTCGTCGAGCGTGTGCTTGTCGGGCCGTTCCTCAGCCATGACGGCGCCCACTGACTGCGCGCGGCGGATGTCTAAAATTCGATGCGAAATCAGTCGGATAGCGGATTCGTGCGAATCCGTGCCCCATATCCTGGATTCGCATAAGGTATATTATGGAAAATATATGATGGGATGGATGGGCCAAGGTACCGCGACCTCGGAGGCGCGCTAACGCCGTTCGTAGTGATCCTTGATGAGCCGGTCGAGCAGCCGCACGCCGAAGCCCGAGCCCCAGCTGCGGTTGATGTCGCTATCGACGGACGACATCGCCGTGCCGGCAATGTCGAGATGCGCCCACGGCGTACCTTCCTTGATGAAGCGCTGGAGGAACTGCGCCGCCGAGATCGAACCACCCCACTTGCCGCCCGTGTTTTTGATGTCGGCAACTTTCGACTCGATCATCTTGTCGTATTTGGGCCCCAGCGGCAGGCGCCACAGCTTCTCCCCTGTCTCCTTGCCGGCAGCCGTGAGCCATTCGGAGAGCTCATCGTTATTTGAGAACAGACCCGCATGCTCCTTGCCGAGCGCCACCATGACGGCGCCGGTCAGCGTCGCGAGATTGATCACGGCCTTCGGCTTGAAGCGCTCCTGCGCGTACCACAGACAGTCGGCGAGCACCATGCGCCCTTCGGCGTCGGTGTTGAGCACTTCGATCGTGGTGCCCGACTTCGCCATGACCACGTCGCCCGGACGCTGCGCCTTGCCGCTCGGCATGTTCTCCACGATGCCGATGACGCCGACAGCGTTGACCTTCGCCCTGCGCTCGGCAAGCGCCTGCATGAGGCCGACGACGCACGCGGCGCCTGCCATGTCGCCCTTCATATCCTCCATGCCGCCCGCGGGCTTCAGCGAGATGCCGCCCGTGTCGAAGGTCACGCCCTTGCCGACGATGGCGATCGGTGCGCCACCCTTGGGACCGGCGCCCTTCCACTGCATGACCACGACGTGGCTCGGCTTGTCGCTGCCCTGACCGACTGCAAGCAGCGCGTTCATCCCGAGCTTCTTCAGCGCGGGCACGCTCAGCACCTCCACCTGCACGCCGGCCTTGGTGAGGGCCTTGGCGCGTTGCGCGAACTCGGCAGGTCCGAGCACGTTCGCCGGCTCGTTTACGAGATCCCGCGCGAGGTTAACGCCGTCGACGATCGCTCGGTCCGGTGCGAACGCGCTCCCTGCCGCGCGCGGATCGGCGCAATGGATGACGAGCTTCTTCAGCATCTTGTCGGCGCCGGCGTCCCCGTTCTTCTTCGGCGTCGATTTGTATTTCTTGAACGTGTAGCCGCGGAGCTGCGCGCCGAGTGCGAAACTCGAAACGTTGGCGGGCGACACATCGCCCTTGACCGGCTCGAGATAGACGTGGGCCGACGCCCCTTCCCGTCCGGTCAGCAGACCGCGCACCGTGCCGCCGAGATTGAGCCAATCCTCGTGTCCGAACGAGTCTGGCTTGCCCATACCCATGACGATGATGCGCGAGAACTTGACACCTTGCGGCGCGATCACGTCGACCGTCGTGCCTTTCTTGCCCTTGAACCCGGTGATCTGCGACGCCTTGCTGAGAAGCTGCCCGGTCTTCTTATCGAGATCTTGAGCCGCAGGCGAAAGCTTCGGCCCCTCCTCAGCGAAAACCACGGCAACGCCGTCGCCGGCTGCAGTCTTACTGGCAAAGGACAAAGCGGTCTGATCGGTCACGGGGAGCTCCATCTGATGAGTCGTGGTGCCCGGCTGAAAACAGCCGACCAAAGGCGCGCCGGACGGGAGGCGACCGGGCGCTCCCTGGTGCAGTTTTGCAACAGCGGCAGGGAATCTAACGACCTACCTAAGTCGTGCCTCACGGGAAAGCAAGCCATTCCAAAACGCCGAAATTCCGCCATGTTGGACTGGTGAGAATCTCTTTTGGTGCCAGCCGGTTGGCGTCTCATTGCGGGGCGTCTCGGGGGACCGGCCAAGGACCAGTCGGGGGACCTCGGAAAAGCAGGTCATGACGCTCTTCAGCCGATACATGCTTCGGCAGGCGACGAATGCGTTCCTCGTCATACTGCTCACCCTGACGTGCATCGTCTGGCTCGCTACAGCCTTGAAACAGCTTGATCTTATCACGTCGCAAGGTCAGGGCCTGCTGCTGTTTTTCCAGATGACCTTGCTCAGCCTGCCGAGCCTCGTGGCGCTGATTGCGCCCAACGCGGTCTTGATGGCCTGCCTCTACACCCTCGACCGCATGAACGGCGACAGCGAGATGATCGTGATGACGGCCGCCGGCGCGCCTGTCTGGCGGGTTTGCTCCTCCCTCATCGCCCTCGCCGCCTTGGTCAGCATCGCCATTCTCTTGTCGAACATCTTCCTGAACCCCGCCTGCATGCGCGGCTTGCGCACTTTCATCACCCAGGTCAGAGCGGACATGATCTCGCAAGTCATTCAGCCAGGCCGCTTTTCCAGCCCCGAACGCGGCCTGACCTTCCACATCCGCGACCGCAGCCCGACCGGCGACCTCCTCGGGCTCCTGGTTCATGACGAGCGCGATCCCAAACAGGTGATGACCTATCTCGCCGAGCGCGGCCGCATTATCAGCAATGATGAGGGGTCCTATCTCATCATGTTCGACGGGTATGTTCAGCGCTTCGACGCCGAAAGCAAAGAGAAGGCCGTGCAGATCGTCGAATTTGATCAGAATGTGCTCGATATTTCCGATCTGACCCCAAAAGACGTAGGGGGAAAAGAACTTAGACCAAAAGAATACTCTTTTGGCGATTTGCTAGGTGCTTCTAGTAACAAAGATATACCTGAAAAAGATTATGGACATTTTCGGTATGAATTGCACGAACGTCTTGCCACACCTCTCTATCCACTTGTTTTTATCTTTGTAGCCATTGCCCTGATGGGCCAAGTGCGCACCACGCGTGAGAACCGTTGGGGCCAGATTCTGACGGCTTTCGGCCTCGCCGTCGGCCTCAGAGTTGCAGGCATCACCGCCGGCAACCTCGTCACCCTCAATGCGTCAGCCGTGGTGCTCGTGTATGCTATTCCGGTGGCGGCGATTCTCATTGCGGCGTGGACGGCGCAGGTTAGAATGTCGCCAGAACTGCGGTCCAAGCTGAACTTCGAGCTCAAGCTTCAGCCAAAAAACATAAGGTTTTGGGCCGGTAGAGGGATGCAGACGGAGTGAGAGCGCAGATGCGTGGCATCAGTGCCGGGGGAACGCTTGCGCGCTATTTCTCAGCGCGGTTTCTCGTCGCCATGTTGGCGATGTTCGTCATCTGTTGCGTGCTCATCTTCTTCGTCGATTTCATCGAGATGCTACGTCGCGCCGGTAACTACTCGGGCGACATTCCCGGAATTCTTCTCGCGTGGATGACGCTGCTCCGCTTGCCCTCGTTCTCCGAACTCACGCTGCCCTTCGCCGTGCTCATCGGCACCATCGTGATCTTCCTGATGTTGAGCCGCTCGTCAGAGCTGGTCGTGTTGCGCGCTGCGGGCATCTCGGTCTGGCAATTCACACTCCCTGCGATGATCGTCGCCTTCCTGCTCGGTGTGGCCTTCGTCCTCCTCTACAACCCCCTCGCCGCGGTCGCGCGCGGCGAAGCGGAGCGTCTTTACGCCAACGCCTTTGGCAAAGAGGAATCGCTCCTCAAGACGGACAACAAAGCCGGGGCGTGGCTCCGGGAGGACGGCGCCGACGGACCCTCCGTCGTCCATGCGCTTCAAGTGTTGAACCAGGGGCTCGAGCTGAACGGTGTCACCGTGTTCCAGTACGCCCCCGATCACGCGCTGACGGAACGCATCGAAGCGAAGCGCGCCCTGCTCAAGAACGGGCGCTGGGAGCTTGAGGACGCCTGGGTCAGCGCCGTGGGCCGGGAGCCCGCGTTCTACGATCGCTATCTGCTCAGCACCTATCTCACGCCGACCCAGGTGCGCGACAGTCTTGGCACGGTGTTCTCGATTTCGTTCTGGGATTTGCCGAACTTCATCGAGATCTCCGAACGTGCCGGCCTGCCCGCAACCCAATACCGTGTGCAATACCAGCTTCTTCTGTCGCGACCCTTCCTCCTCGTCACCATGGTGCTGATCGCGGCGACCTGCTCCCTCAAGAGCTTCCGTTTCGGCAACGTCCAGATCAACGCGATGTTCGGGCTCGCGGCCGGATTCGGCTTCTTCGTGTTCTCTGAGATCTCGCGCAATTTCGCCATGGCGGGGCTGACCTCCGCCGCGGCGGCGGCGTGGGTTCCGGTGATCATCGCGGCTTCGCTCGCGCTCACTGTGCTCTTGTACGAAGAGGACGGGTGATGGCGCGCACATTGGCAATCCCGCTTTCGATCTGCCGGGCCCTGCCCGGCCTTGCCGCGTCTGATGGACGTCCGTTGACCGGGTCGTTTGGCGTCGTTCTGGTCGCTGCCATCGCTGTCCTCGCCGGGCTTTTTGCGCCCGCCGACGTGGCGTTCGGCCAGGCCCAGACGAGCCTCGACCAGATCATCCAGGCGCCCAAGGTCGACAAGGCAGCGCCGATGCTCCTGCAAGCCGACGAGATGGTCTACGACAACGACAACGGCAGGATCACCGCTAAGGGCAGCGTCGAGATCTACTACGGCGACTACACCGTGCTCGCCGACCGGGTGGTCTATAACCGGAACACCAACACGTTGATGGCCGAGGGCAATGTCCGCATGAAGGACCCCGACGGCGCCGTCATCACTGCCGATCAGCTCACTCTGACCGACGATTTCCGCGACGGCTTCGTCGATGCGCTCAAGCTTGTCACCAAGGACGACACGCACATCGTCGCCCAATCGGCGACACGCGAGGCGGGCAACGTGACTGTGTTCGAGAAAGGCTGGTTCACGCCTTGTAAGCTTTGCGAGGACAATCCGAGCAAGCCGCCCACCTGGCGCATCCGCGCGGGCAAGATCACCCATAAGCGCGACCAAGCCGTCATGAGTTTCAAAAATGCGACTTTCGATTTCTTCGGCGTGCCGGTGATCTGGGTCCCCTACTTCCAGACCGCCGATCCCACGGTCAAGCGGAAGTCAGGTTTCTTGATGCCGGCCTATAGCCATTCCAACGAGCTCGGGAACACGGTTCAAGTTCCCTACTACTTTGCGCTCTCCGATCACTACGACTTCACCTTCGCACCGATGTGGACGGAGAACGCGGGCACGTTGTTGGTCGGCGACTGGCGCCAGCGTACGGCAAACGGCGGCTACAACCTCGAGCTCGCCGGCGTGTGGAACAAGAGCAACACGTTCCTCAGCCCGAACGGCACGCTCGATACGGTGAGCGACGGAGACTTCCGCGGCAGCATCAAGACGCAAGGCAAGTTCGCAATCGACCCCTACTACGCTTTTGGCTGGGACGCGGTCCTCGAGTCGGACGACACCTTCCGCCGGTTCTATAACCTCGACTCGCGGCTGAAGACCGATCGCGTCTCGCAGGTCTACCTCGAAGGTCTGCACGACCGGAACTATTTCTCGACACGCTACTACAACACCGGCAGCTTGCTGGCCCAGGACGAGAATTTCTCGGACGCCAACGTCTACCCGATCGTCGACTATGACTACATCGTCGGGGACCCGATCTTGGGCGGCGAGCTCAGCTTCAACTCCAATGCGATGGTGTTCTCCAGCGCGGATGGCACCGATTCCAATCGGCTGATCATGCAGGCCAAGTGGCGCCGTCAGATGATCGACCCAATCGGCGAGGTCTTCACGCCGTTCGGCCAGCTGCGCGGCGACGTGTACGGCGTCAACGATCCATCCCCGAACGATTTGGGCGGCACCGAGGATCTGGTGACACCCGACGCACAAGACGGCACAATTTGGCGCGGCAATGCCGTCGCTGGTCTCGAATATCGCTATCCGTTTATCGCCACGACCGGCGCCGTCACCCACACGATCGAGCCTATCGGCCAGATCATCGTGCGGCCCGACTCGGTTGGCGACCAGCAGGATATTCCCAACGAGGACGCCTTGAGCCTCGTGTTCGACGACACGATCCTGTTCGATATCGACAAGTTCTCGGGCTATGACCGCATCGAGACCGGCACCCGCGCCAATGTCGGCTTCGGCTACACCGCCCAGTTGCCCACCGGCCAATACGTCCGGCTGGTCGCGGGTCAGAGCTATCAGATCGCGGGTCAGAACGAGTTCGACACAAACTTCTACCGCACCAGCGGCTTGGCGAGCTCCAATTCCGACTACGTAGGCGGTTTCTACGTTCAGGCGACGAGCGCCTGGTCGTTCTCCGCGCAGTCCCGCTTCAACCATGACAATTTCGATGTCGAGCGTACGGATATCGGCTCATCGCTGACATACGGACCGGTGCAAGCGCGCTTGAACTACGCCAAGATTCCCGGTGACACGCCGACAGCAGCGCCTGGCGATATCGTCACCACCCAAGACCGCCAAGAGATCCTGGCTGCCGGCGCACTTGCCATCACCACCGATTGGTGGCTCCTCGGCAACGTTCGCTACGACCTCGAGGAGGATCAAACCATCACCGACGGTCTTGGCCTGCGCTATCAGGACGACTGCTTCAAGCTCGACGTGGTTTATCAGCGCTCCTTCATCCGCGATCAGGACATCGAGCCCGATCAGCGCTTCCTCGTGAACTTTGCGCTCAAGTATCTAGGTAGCTATGCCCTATCGACCAATCTCTTTTCTGCGGACTCGGCCTTTGGGTCCGACGGCAACAACTAGAACAGCCTTGCACGTCGCCCCGCGTGTGGCATGGCTCGCAACGCTGCTCGTCGCCATCGCCGTGCTCGCTTCGAGCCTCGCACGGGCGCAGGAAGTCACCATCAAGGTGCTCGTGAACGATGAGCCGATCTCCGATTACGATATCAGCCAGCGCGAACGCTTCCTCGCGCTCACGACGCAGAAGCAGCCGGGCCCGGAGCTGAAGAAGCAAGCGACTGACCTTCTCATCGACGAGCGCCTCCAGCTCCAGGAAGGCAAGAAGCTCGGTTTCACGCCCGACGAGGACGACGTCAACAAGATCCTGTCGGACATGGCCGGCAAGAATCATCTCGATGCCAATGGCCTCGCCAGCGCGCTCGGCCACGCCGGCGTCAACATCAAGACGCTCAAGGATCGCATCAGAGCCCAACTCGTGTGGCAGGACGTGGTCCGCCGCAAGTTTGCCCAGGAGGTGCGGATCGGCGACGTCGACGTGGACCGTGCACTGTCGGAATCCGGCGAACAGGGCGGAGAGGCGCAAACCACGATGCAGCTCCGCCAGGTGAAGTTCTCGCTGCCGCGCGACGCCGATCAAAGAACGATCGCCGCCCGGCTCGCCGCCGCCGAGGCTCTGCGCGCCAAGTTCAGCAGCTGCGCCAATGTCACCGACCTGGCCAAGAACGTCGATGGAGCGACCATCAAGACGCTCCAAGACCAGCAGACGAACGCCCTCACGCAACCTGCGCGGCTCCTCGTCATGAATGCCAAGGTCGGGCAGATGACCCCGCCCACGCTGTCGCCATCCGGCGTGGAACTCTACGCCGTGTGCGGCAAGGTCTCCGTGAAGGGCGATACCAAGTTGCGCGAGCAAACGGAGCGCAAACTGATGAACGACGAGATGATGATCCGCGCCGAGCGGCTTTTGCGCGATCTCCGGCAGGACGCCTTCATCGAATATCGCTGACCGCGCTTTTCGTGGTAGGCCCTTCCGCCATGGGCCTTTCTGACGCTCCACTTGCCCTCACCCTCGGCGACCCCACCGGGATCGGGCCTGACATCACCCTTCTCGCCTTTGCCGCGCGAAACGTGGAGGCGATTCCACCTTTCGTGTTGCTTGGGGACGTGGCCGTGCTCGCCGCCCGCGCCGAGGCACTCGGGCTTTCTGTGCCGATCGTCTCCATCGCCACCGCGAGCGAGGCCGCCGATCGTTTCGCGGAGGGGCTGCCCGTACTCCCAATCGAGGTTCTGGGCCCGGTGCTGGCCGGCAAACCGAACCTCGCTGCCATGCCGGCGGTGAAGCAGTCCATCGAGCGCGCCGTCAGCCTCGTACGCCAGGGCGAGGCCCGCGCCGTCGTCACCAACCCTGTATCGAAGTCCCTACTCTATCAGGCCGGCTTCGCCTTTCCGGGGCACACGGAGTATCTGGCGGATCTTGCCGGAGGCGACGCCGGACCGCCGCTTCCGGTGATGATGCTGGTCGCGGGGCCGTTCAAGATCGTGCCGATCACGATCCACATCCCCTTGAGAGACGTGCCGCAAACGCTCACCCGAGACCTGATTCTCGAGACCATCAAGATCACGCACCAGGACCTCCGCCGCTTCTTCGGCTATGTGCAGCCGCGCCTCGCCGTGAGCGGGCTCAATCCCCATGCCGGTGAAGACGGGAGCTTGGGCACGGAGGAGATCGATGTCATTGCGCCGGCCATCGCCGCGGCGCGCGATGAGGGCATCGAGGTCACGGGCCCCTACCCCGCGGACACGCTGTTCCATGCGGCCGCCCGCGAGCGTTACGACGCAGCGCTCTGCATGTACCACGATCAGGCGCTCGTGCCGTTCAAGACGCTTGCCTTCGACGAGGGCGTGAACGTGACGCTCGGTCTTCCCTTCGTGCGCACCTCGCCCGACCACGGCACCGCCTTCGACATCGCCGGCACAGGCCAAGCAAACCCGCGAAGCCTGATCGAGGCGCTCCGCTTGGCCGACGCCATGAGCCGCATCGCAGAGGATGAGGCGCAAGAGTGACCACGCCCGACGGCCTGCCGCCGCTCCGCGAGGTCATCCGTGCATCGGGCCTGACCGCAAAAAAGAGCCTCGGCCAGAATTTCCTGCTCGATCTCAACCTGACGCGGCGGATCGCCCGTGCCGCCGGCCCGCTCGAAGGCACCACCATCGTCGAGATCGGCCCCGGCCCCGGCGGCCTCACCCGTGCGCTTCTGTTGGAAGGGGCCACGAAGGTCATCGCTATCGAACGCGACGAACGCTGTCTTCCGGCCTTGCAGGAGATCGCCGCGGCCTACCCGGGACGGCTAGAGATCGTCGCCGCCGATGCGCGCGACGTCGATTACACGATGCTCCCCCTCATCCCGCCGGCGCGCCTCGTCGCCAATCTCCCTTATAGCGTCGGCACGCCGCTTCTCATCACCTGGCTCAAGACCAAGCCCTGGCCGCCCTGGTTCGACCGTCTCGTGCTGATGTTCCAGCGTGAGGTCGCCGACCGCATCGTCGCCGAACCCCGCACCAAGGACTATGGCCGCCTCGCGGTGCTGTCCCAGTGGCGCACCCGCCCCCGCATCCTGTTCACCCTGCCGCCGGAGGCCTTCACGCCGAAGCCGAAGGTCGACTCCGCCGTGGTCGAGTTCATGCCCAAGGAAGCGCCGGAACCTGACTGCGACGTGAGCCAATTGGAGAAAGTGACCGCCGCCGCCTTTGGCCAGCGGCGCAAGATGCTGCGCGCAAGCCTTCGCCAGATCGCGCCAAATCCCGAGACCCTGCTCGAAGGGCTCGGTATCGATCCCAAGGCCCGCGCCGAGGAATTGCCGATCGGCGATTTCTGCCGCATCGCCAATGCACTTTCAGAGATGAAGTCGCGCGGCTAGAGCGCGGCCAACAAGCCCTGCACGAACCCCTTGAGACCGGTAAGCCGCTCACGGCGGAGACGCTCCGCCGCCAGAATAGCGCGCACCGCCGCCACGGACCGGTCCACGTCGAAATTGACGACCACGTAATCGTACTCGTCCCAGTGCTGGATCTCGTTGCTCGCGCCGCGCATACGCTGCGACACGATCTCGTCGGAATCTTCCGCCCGCGTTTTTAGCCGCTCCTCGAGCGCGTCAGCAGACGGCGGCAGGATGAACACCGACACGACGTCCTCTCCCGCCGAGTCGCGCAGGGCATCGGCCCCTTGCCAATCGACGTCGAACAGCACGTCGCGGCCCTCACGCAAGGCCTTCTCGACCGGGGCGCGCGTCGTTCCATAGTAATTGTCGAACACCACCGCCCATTCCAGGAAGGCGCCCTGATCGCGCATCTGGGCGAACATATCCTCGTCCACGAAGTGATAGTCCTTGCCGTCCACCTCCCCTTTGCGCTTCGCGCGCGTCGTGTGGGAAACGGACATAGTGATGCCAGGATCTTCAACGAGGAGGCGCCGGGCGATGGTCGTCTTGCCGGCACCGGACGGCGACGAGAGGACCAGCATGAGCCCTCTGCGGGCGATCGTCTCCATGGGCGTCCTCACTCGATGTTCTGGACCTGCTCGCGCAACTGGTCGATGACCGACTTGAGCTCGAGCCCCGTCCGGCTGATCTCGATGTCGGACGCCTTGGAGCAGATCGTGTTGGCCTCGCGATTGAACTCCTGCGCCAGAAATTCGAGCTTGCGTCCGGCAGGCTCGCCGCTCGCGATCAACTCGTTTGCCGCCGCCACATGGGCACGCAAGCGGTCGAGCTCTTCCTGAATGTCGGCCTTGGCCGCGAGGAGCAGCGCCTCCTGGTGCAGCCGCTCGGGTTCGAGCGAGGCGCCGGTCTCGCTGAGGCGCGCGATCTGTTCTTTCAGCCGGGAGGCGAGCATTTCCGGCTGGCGCGCCACCGTCGCCGTGGCCCGTTTGACAAGCTCCTCGATCGTCCCGAGCTGCTTTTCGATGACGCGCTGGAGCCGTTCGCCCTCCGCGGCGCGCGCACGCACCAATTGATCGAGAGCCGCCGCAAGCCCTGCGAGCAGCGCGTGGCCCAGCGCCTCTTGCTCTTCCTCGCTCTCCTCCGGTTCAGCAGTCTCGACGACACCTCGCATGCCGAGAAGCGTATCGAGGCGTGCCGCCTTGAGGTCCGTTAAGCCCCGCGCGCGCTCGGCCACGGCAAGCGCCTGGGCGAGCGCCGCCTCGTTCAAGCGGATCTCCATCATCCCGGTCTCGCGCTTGACCGCGAGGCTGACGGCGCAGTTCCCGCGCGCGAGCTTCTCCTGGCAGAGGCTCCGCGTACCCGCCTCGAGCCGCTCCAAGCCGGACGGCAGCCGCAAGCGAAGGTCGAGAGAGCGGCCGTTCACGCTGCGTGCCTCCCAGAACCAGCTGGTGTCTCCATGGACGCCATCGGTGCGGGCAAAGCCGGTCATGCTCTTTAGGGTCATAGACTGTTGCCTTGCATCGCTGGGTCGCCTTTCCGCAGCTTTATAGCCGAGTCGCGAGCCAAATCAGGCCCCAAGCCGGCCAAAGCTAAGAATGAGGTGAACGCAAAAAACGCCGTCCGGCTAGCGATTTGGGTTCCGCGTGGGAAGGGCCGGCGGACCCTCGGCAACCGTGAGGCCGACTTCGCCCTCAGGCAATAGCGCGCCGAGATCTTGGGCGGCGGCAGCCGCAGCCGCCTCCTCCTCCTGCCGGGCCCGGATCTCGCGCTCGATCTTGCGCCACTTCGCGACGTTCTTGTTGTGCTCGGCAAGCGTCGCCGCAAAGGCATGACCGCCAGTCCCGTCGGCAACGAAATAGAGATCCTTTGTCTTGGCGGGCTTCAACACCGCCTCGATCGACGCCCGGCCGGGATTGCCGATCGGCGTCGGGGGCAGGCCGTCGATCTTGTAGGTGTTGTAGGGATTGGGGCGCTCAAGCTCTTCTTGCGTGATCGGGTGATCGCGCATGCCCTCCCCGCCGAACAGACCGTAGATAATGGTCGGGTCCGACTGAATGCGCATATGCTTCCTCAGCCGGTTGTTGAACACGGCCGCGATCCGCGGCCGCTCGTCAGCGCGCGCCGTCTCCTTCTCCACGATCGAGGCGAGGATCACCGCTTCCTCCGGCGTCTTGACCATGAGATCCGGGTCTCGCTCCGCCCATACTTTGGCGAGGAACTTCTTCTGCGCCTGCTGCATGCGCTGGATCACGTCCTCGCGCGTCTCCTTGGTCCCAAAGCTATATGTGTCGGGAAGCAGCGAGCCTTCCGGCGGAACTTCCGCGATATCGCCGTGGAGGTCAGGCTGTGCCGTGAGCCGCGCAACGATCTGCGCGCTGGTCCAACCTTCCGGAAACGTCACTTTGTATTGGATCGATTTGCCCTCGACCAAGGTATCGAGGACTTGCCGCATGGTGGCGTGCTTTTCGAATGCGTACTCGCCGGCCTTCAGCGTCCCCTGCCCCTTCAAGTACATAAAGTAGAGGATGCTGGTCATGAAAATGCGCCGATCGGCAATGATGCCTTCGTTCTCGAGGCGCTCGGCGATCGCCGTCACCCCCTCGCCCTTGGGCACCACCAGAACCGTCGATACTTTCAGCGGCCCGGGCTGGTCGAACTCCACGCGGACGAAATAGAAGACCGCGACCGCCGCGCAGGCCACGATGAAGAGGAAGTTGAACAGGACGTCGATCATCCGCAAGAACGGATGCGGATCGTCTTCGTACTCTTCGCGCTCGGGAGGCTCGGGTGGGCGCTGCGGCTCGAGTGCCTCGGCGGGACTCCGCGGCAGCACGTGACCCACCTGACGTCCAAGAGTCGCCGGGCGCGCAGCCACATGACCCGTCATATGACCGCCTGGCGTGTTGGCCGTGGGAGGAGGTGGAGGAGTGTGCCTCGTCAAAGTCATGCCCGATCAGCGCGCCCGCGGATAACTTGATCCACTTTGCGTCGAAATATGGCGAAAGGGAGGTTCGCCTGACAAGGCAAACCGCGCATAATCAAGCAGCGTATCGCCGCATGATCAACGATGCATTGGTCCCGCCGAAGCCGAAGGAGTTGGACAGCACCGTGTCGATGGTGCGGCGCCGAGCCTGATGCGGCACGAGGTCGATCGCTGTCCCCACCGACGGGTTGTCGAGATTGAGGGTCGGCGGCGCGAGATTGTCGCGAATGGCGAGCGCCGAGAAGATCGCCTCCACCGCGCCCGCGGCCCCGAGCAAATGCCCGGTTGCCGACTTGGTGGACGACATGGACACCTTGCCGGCAGCATTGCCGAACAGCCGCTCCACCGCAGCGAGCTCGATCTCGTCGCCCATGGGGGTCGAGGTCCCGTGGGCATTGATGTAATCGATATCGGCCGGGTCGATGCCGGCGCGCTTCACCGCCGCGGACATGCAGCGGAACGCGCCATCGCCGTCCTCGGCGGGTGCGGTGATATGGAACGCATCGCCCGACAGCCCATAGCCGATGATCTCGGCATAGATGGTCGCGCCCCGCGCCTTCGCGTGCTCGAGCTCCTCGACCACCACCATGCCGGCGCCGTCGCCCATGACGAAGCCGTCCCGATCCCGGTCATAGGGGCGTGACGCCCGCTGCGGCTGATCGTTGAAATTGGTGGAGAGCGCCCGGCAAGCGGCAAAACCCGCGATGGCCAACCGGCACACCGGCGACTCCGAGCCGCCGGCGAGCATCACATCCGCATCGCCGAATGCGACAAGTCGCGAGGCGTCGCCGATGGCGTGCGCGCCCGTCGAGCACGCGGTGACCACCGCGTGATTGGGACCTTTGAGCCCATGCTCGATTGAGACGTAACCGGACGCCAAGTTGATCAGACGCCCGGGAATGAAGAACGGGCTGACCCGCCGCGGTCCCTTCTCAGCGAATAGGAGCGAGGTCTTCTCGATTCCCTGGAGCCCGCCAATACCGGAGCCGATCAACACACCCGTGCGGATCTGATCCTCGTATGCGGTCGGCTTCCAGCCGGCATCGTTCAGCGCCTGGGTAGCCGCACCCATGGCATAGATAATAAAGTCGTCGACCTTGCGCTGCTCCTTCGGCTCCATCCAATCGTTGGGATTGAACGTGCCGTCGCTGCCGTCCCCGCGCGGGACCTGGCAAGCGATCTGGCAGGAGAGATCGGAGACGTCGAAGTCCTCGATCCGCCGCGCGGCGTTCTGACCTTCCGTCAGCCGCTTCCATGCGGTCTCGTGACCGCAGCCAAGCGGTGAGACAAGACCCAAACCTGTGATGACGACACGTCGCATCGCGTCTTCGCGTGACCCTCGCGGAAATCTATTTTCGAGCCGTTAGGGGCTACTTTTGTCACGACGTGGGGCGCCTGGCGCCCGCATGCGGTCGCGTCAAGCGGCAGTATTCTTCTCCAGGAACTTGATGGCATCGCCGACGGTGAGAATGGTTTCGGCGGCATCATCGGGAATCTCGACGCCGAATTCCTCCTCGAAGGCCATAACCAGCTCGACAGTGTCGAGACTGTCGGCACCGAGATCGTCGATGAAGCTTGCATTGTCGGTGACCTTGTCGGCCTCGACGCCGAGATGCTCCACCACGATCTTCTTTACGCGCTCAGAGATATCGCTCATGTCCTCGTCACCGTCCCTTAACTGTCAGTCCTTCAGCCTGGCGTACCCCCGAGCTGCGGCTCATGGCCCAACACACCCCCGAGCGGTAAGTTACGAGGGTTGATCGCGGTGGGATTGTCCTTTGTCAAGCCCCCACAGAGCGCCGTTTGGGTAGCATACTATATAAGACTTTGCCAGAAGCCCTCGCCGGGGAAATCGGCTTGCCAAATACGCTAAGGCCGTCCTCCCAACCTATTGTTGAATCAGCACTTAAACCATGATCATGCCGCCGTTCACGTGCATTGTCTCGCCCGTGACATAGGCTGCTTCGTCGCTTGCGAAAAAAACCGCTGCCGCGGCGATATCTTCGGGCTTGCCGAAGGTCTGCGCCGGGATGGCGGCGGCAATAGCCTCGACTTGCTTCGGCGTCAAGGCATCGGTCATCGCCGTCGAGATAAAGCCCGGGGCAATGCAGTTCGCCGTGATGCCTCTGGAGGCCACCTCCCGGGCGAGAGACTTGGTCATGCCGACGAGCCCCGCCTTCGAGGCGGCGTAGTTGCCTTGGCCCGGATTTCCGAACACGCCCGAGATCGAAGCGATGTTGACGATGCGTCCCGCCCGCCGGCGCATCATGCCGCGCAAGATGCCGCGCGTCAGAACGAACACCGAGCTCAGGTTGACGGCGATGACGTCGTCCCACTCCTCGTCCTTCATGCGCATGAAGAGATTGTCGTGGGTAATGCCGGCATTGTTGACGAGGATGTCCACCTGCCCGAGCGTCTTCTCCGCCGAGTCGGCAAGCTGCGCCACGGCGGGACGGTCGCGCAGATCGCACGGCAACACGAAGACCCGCTCGCCGAGCTCGGAGGCGAGCGCCTCGAGCTTGTCGGCCTTGGTGCCGGAGATCGCCACCGAAGCGCCTTGCCCATGGAGCGCCCTGGCGATGGCGCCGCCAATGCCGCCTGTGGCACCGGTGACCAGCGCATTCTTGCCCTTCAGGTCGAACATATCGAAGCTCTCCTTTGTCTAAGGCGCCTAGCCTAGCAGCGCCGACGCCGCCGCCTCGAGCTCTTCGGGCGTGCCGACGCTCCGCGCCTCGATGCCCTCGAAACGCCTGGCGATCCCTGTCAGCACGCGACCGGCGCCGACCTCATAGACCGTCGTCACACCATGGCCGGCCAAGAACAACATGGTCTCACGCCACCGCACCATGCCGGTCACCTGCTCCACGAGACGGGCCCTGATCGCCTCGGGATCGGAGATGGGCTCGGCCAGCACGTTCGCGACCACCGGCACCGCCGGCGACTTGATCTCCACGCCGGCCAGAGCCTCGCGCATGGCGTCGGCCGCCGGCTGCATCAGCGCGCAATGAAACGGCGCGCTGACCGGCAAGAGCACGGCACGGCGCGCGCCGTATTTCGGAGCGAGCGCCACGGCGCGCTCGATCGCCGTGCGCGCGCCGGAAATCACCACCTGGCCCGGCGCATTGTCGTTCGCTGCTTCACAGACCTCGCCCTCGCTCGCCGCCTTGGCAAGCTCCCGGGCCTGTGCGAGATCGGCGCCGAGCAGCGCCGCCATGGCCCCCTCGCCCACCGGCACGGCCTCCTGCATAGCCCGGCCGCGCGTCTTGAGAAGCCGTGCCGTGTCGGCCAGGCTCAACGCGCCGGCGGCGGCGAGCGCCGAATATTCGCCGAGCGAATGGCCAGCCACATAGGCGGCATGGCCCTGAAGCGGGACGCCCTTGGTCTCTTGCAGCACCCGCATGGCGGCCAAGGACACCGCCATGAGCGCCGGCTGGGCATTCTCCGTAAGCGTCAGGTCGGCCTCCGGCCCCTCCCACATCAGCTTTGAGAGATCCTGGCCAAGTGCCTCATCTATCTCGGAAAACACGGCTTGCGCCGCAGGATAGTCCTTGGCCAGCTCGGCTCCCATGCCGACGGCTTGGCTTCCTTGACCAGGGAAGATGAAGGCAGTGCTCATTTGCTGGAAGAGAGTTTTGGCGTTGACAGAAGGGGGCAAAGACACCGTTTCAATCTTGCCTGTCAAGCGAAGGGCCATGGCGGGCCCTACGCCCCCTCCGCTGGACTTGCAAAGCGCGCGCGAAACTCTATAAAGCGGCCACTAGCAACCGCTCCGGTCGGGGGCTGAACGGAGGACCGCTTTTCGAAGCGGCAGGCTTAAACGCCGCCCTCCCGTGTCTCCGCTCTCAAGGGCTTATCTTGGGCCTTTCCTTCTAAAGCGCCCATGTGAGGCTTCGCACCGGAGCAAAGAAGAAGGAAAGGCACTTCATGCCTCTCTACGAGCATGTGTTCTTGGCGCGCCAGGATATCTCGGCGCAGCAAGTGGACGGTCTTGTGGACACCTACCGCACACTCCTCGAGGAGAACGGCGGCAAGTTGGGCAAGACCGAGTATTGGGGGCTCAAGTCCCTCTCCTACAAAATCAAAAAGAACCGCAAGGCCCATTACACGCTGATGAATATCGAGGCCCCCCATCAGGCTGTGGCCGAGATGGAGCGCCAGATGGGCCTCTCGACGGACGTCATCCGCTTCCTGACCATCAAGGTCGACGAGCACGAGACCGGGCCGTCGGCCATGATGCGCCGGTCCGACCGGGACGACCGCGATGGCCGCGGCGACCGCGGCGACCGGGGCGACCGCGGTGACCGGGGTGACCGCGACGGACGCCGTGGTGGGCGCCGCGATCGCGACCACGCGCCCCGCGAGGCGCGCGCTGACAGCAGTGACGATGACAACCCCCGCGTTGAGGAGGACAGCGAATGAGCATGACCTCGGTTCAGGCACGTCGTCCCTTCTATCGCCGGCGCAAGACCTGCCCGTTCTCCGGCGATAAGGCGCCGAAGATCGACTACAAGGACGTGAAGTTGCTGCAGCGTTATGTGTCCGAGCGCGGCAAGATGGTGCCGAGCCGGATCACGGCGGTCTCCGCTAAGAAGCAGCGCGAGCTTGCCCGCGCCATCAAGCGCGCGCGCTTCCTCGGCCTATTGCCGTATCTCATCCAGTAGGTGGAGATCCGAGCCGCAAGGCTCGCATGACGGCCTTTGATAGAAAGTTGGGGTGGGCTCCGGCCCGCCCCTAACCGCTCTCAAGGAGGCGGGACAGCGCAAACCGATGCCGACACACCTTCTCATTGGCGCAGGCGCAGGCCTGGTCTCAGCGGCGCTCTTTGCGACCGCCGCGACGACGGCCGCGCTGGCCGGCATTCTCCTCTACGTGTCGCCCTTGCCGCTCTGCCTGGCTGGGCTTGGCTGGGGCAGACCTGCCGTGGCGCTCGCCGCCCTGACCGGGTCCGTGATCATGGCGGTGACCTTGGGGCCGGGCCCGGCCGTGGCCTTTGCCCTCTTCGTCGCCGCGCCGGTTGCGGTGCTGACCCATCTCCTTCTCTTGTCCCGGCCCGTGGCCGCGCCGCAAGGCGCGGGCGTACCCGCAATCGAGTGGTATCCGGTCGGGCGGCTTGTCGGCTGGGCGGCGTTGATGGCCGGTGTCCTGGCGGCGCTCCTCGTGCTCGCCCTCGGCCCGGGCCTGGAGAGCTACCACCAGTGGATCAATCAGACCCTCCTACCGAACCTGCTGAAGGTCCTCGGTCCGAACGCCTCCGATCTCACGCCCGAGATGGTCGACAGGCTCAAGGGTGTCCTCGCCAAGGTAGTGCCGGGCGCCTTCGTGATCGTCTGGCTCACCCTCATGCTGTTCAACCTGTGGCTCGCCGGCCTGATCGTTGAGGCGTCGGGCCGCGCGATCCGCCCCTGGCCGAGCCTGCACGATCTCGAAGTGCCGAACGTGTTCGTGGCCGTCTTCGCGGGCGCCATGATCGCCTCGTTCCTGCCGGGGCTGATCGGCCTCCTCGCGACCGGCCTCGCCAGCGCATTGCTGTTCGCCTACATGCTGCAAGGCCTGGCGGTGATCCACGTCTATAGCCGCGGCGTCCCATTGCGGTGGCTTCTGCTCGTGGTGGTCTATCTCGGAATTCTGTTTCTCGGTTGGCTCGCCATTGTCGTGGCCATCATCGGCCTTGGCGAACCCTTGTTCGGCTTGCGCGGGCGGCGCGCCGCTCAAGACAACCAATCCCCTGGAAATGACGGAACGGACTGACAAACGATAGGAGTAACGAGACATGCAAGTCATTCTGCTGGAGCGCATCGGGCGCCTCGGACAAATGGGTGACATCGTCACCGTCAAGGACGGTTATGCGCGCAACTTCCTTCTGCCCCAAGGCAAGGCGCTTCGCGCCACGGAAGCGAACCGCAAGCAGTTTGAGAGCCAGCGTTCTCAGCTCGAGGCGCGCGATCTGGAGCGCAAGAGTGAGGCCGAGGGCGTTGCGGGCAAGCTCAACGGTAAGAGCTTCATTGTCATCCGACAGGCGGGCGACAATGGGCAGCTCTACGGCTCCGTCTCGACCCGCGACATCGCCGAGGCGGTGACCGAGGGCGGTTTCTCGATCGAGCGCCAGCAGGTCCAGCTCGACCGGCCGATCAAGGCACTTGGCCTCCACGAGGTGCGGATTTCGCTCCATGGCGACGTCGTGCCGCACATCCTGGTCAATGTCGCGCGGTCCGCCGAGGAGGCCGCCCGTCAAGCCCGCGGCGAGGACGTGACGCGCACCTTGACCGAGGAGGAAGAGGACGCAGAAGCCGCGCGGATCGCCGCCGAAGAGCTTTTCGAGGAGGGTGTGATCCCTGCCGAGGAGGCTGAAGGGGCATCCACCGACGAGGACGCCGCCTCATAAGGTGAGACGAAGTTTTAAGGAACGGAGGAGGCAAGTTATTGTCTCGCCTGCCTCCAGTTTCTAAGATGTCTGGGCTCGATCCTGGCGAATCGATGGAGCCCCGAGGCATGACTCGGCGTTTAACATAGATGTTTCGCCCGCTCCGCAAACTCCTCGAGCGGACCGTAACGGCCGGCCATCTGAGGCTGGTCGATGCCGATGGTTGCGCCTACGGATTTGGCGATCATAGCGGCAATCCGGTGGTGGCCCGCATTACCGACAAGCGCACCGAGTGGCAACTCGCCCTGAACCCGCCGCTCGCCATCGGCGAGGCCTATATGGACGGCCGCCTCATCTTCGAGCAGGGCACGATCTACGACTTTCTCGAGCTTCTGCTGACGAACGTGTCCCGGCAGAGCTGGCCGCGCTGGCTTCACGCCCTCGATCGCCTGCTTTTCATCACGCGGCGTCTGCAGCACTACAACCCAGTCGGCCGCGCGAAGCGCAACGTCGCCCACCATTACGACATCGACGGCTCGCTCTACGATCTCTTCCTCGACGGCGACCGCCAATATTCGTGCGCCTATTTCGAGCAGGACGGCATGTCGCTCGAGCAGGCGCAAGAGGCGAAGAAGCGCCACCTCGCGGCCAAGCTCGATCTCGCGGACGGCATGCGCGTGCTCGACATCGGCTCCGGCTGGGGCGGCCTGGCGCTCTACCTGGCCAAGACCGCCCATGTCGAGGTGACCGGCATCACCTTGAGCGAGGAACAGCTCAAGATCGCGCGCGAGCGCGCCCAGGCCATGGGCCTGTCGAAGGCGGTCAATTTCGAGCTCTGCGACTATCGCAACCTCGAGGGCAGCTTTGACCGCATCGTATCGGTCGGCATGTTCGAGCATGTCGGCGCGGTCCACTACCGGAGCTACTTCCAGCAGATTGAAAGGCTGCTTGCTGACAACGGCGTCGCCGTCGTCCATTCCATCGGCCGCTTCGACGGTCCGGCCGCGACGAATCCATTCATCGCCAAGTACATCTTCCCCGGCGGCTATATTCCGGCCTTGAGCGAGGTCCTGCCGGCGGTCGAGCGCGAAGGTCTTCTCACGACCGACGTCGAGATCCTGCGGCTTCATTACGCGATGACCTTGCGCCACTGGCGCCAGCGCTTCCGGAGCGCCTGGCACACGGCGTCGGAGAAGTTCGGCGAGCGCTTCTGCCGAATGTGGGAGATGTATCTCGCGGGCTCCGAGACGGCGTTCCGCTATCAGAACCTGATGGTCTTCCAGCTTCAGCTGGCGAAGGACCAGAACGTGCTGCCGCTTACTCGCGACTACATGCATGACAGCGAGCGTGAGCTTCGCGCCCGCGAAAGCCATCAGCACGCCACCTCGCGCAAGCACCGGACGACCCGCTAGCGGCGAGAGCACCATGTTGAAAAGCGGGACTACCAAACACCCGCACAAAAAACTGATTTTGGCCTCGCCTTCCGCTTTGCTTAGCTAGCGCCATGAGCGCACTGATTCGTCCTGTCCCCGAAACACCAGTTTTTCGAGAAGCTCCGAAAAATGCCGAGGCCGAGCAAGCCCTGCTTGGTGCGATCCTTGTAAACAACGAGGCATTAGACAGAGTATCCAACTTCCTCAAGCCTCATCATTTTAGCGATCCTCTCCATGGACGCATTTATGAGAACGCATCAAAGCTCATTTTCGGTGGCAAGCGCGCCACGCCCATTACACTAAAAACTTACTTCGAAAATGAAGTGCCCGTTGGTGACCTAACAGTCCCACAATATCTGGGGCGACTTGCCGCTAACGCAACAACTATTATCAATGCCGAGGACTACGGTCGAACCATCTATGACTTAGCGCTACGTCGCCAGTTGATCGAAATCGGCGAAGCTATGGTCAATGTAGCCTACGATTCACCGATTGACGCGCCGCCAGCCGCCCAGATCGAGGAGGCGGAGCAGCAGCTCTATGAGCTGGCCGAAACCGGAAAATACGGCTCCGGTTTCGAGCCGTTCGCCTCAGCGCTCACCGACGCCATCGATATTGCCGCTCACGCCTATCAAAGAGACGGAGGGCTTTCGGGACTTGCAACAGGATTTACGGACTTAGACTCGAAAATGGGAGGACTGCAGTCGTCGGACCTCATTATTCTCGCTGGGCGCCCCGCTATGGGAAAAACTGCACTCGCTACAAATATCGCCTACCACATAGCGAAGGCCCATACGGCCTACGCAGAGTCTGAGAAAGCGCTCGACGGCGCCGTGGTGGGATTTTTCTCGCTCGAAATGTCGGCGGAGCAGCTCGCCACGCGCATCATTTCCGAGCAGGCCCAAATACCATCAGAGCAGATACGCCGTGGTCGGATCAATTCCGCTGATTTCGACAGGATCGTCGAGGTTTCCCAGGACCTCCAGAACCTTCCGCTGTTCATCGACCAGACCGGCGGTATCACCGTGGCCCAGCTCGCCGCCCGTGCCCGACGCCTGAAGCGCCAGCGCAACCTGGGCTTCATAGTGGTCGACTACCTCCAGCTTCTGTCGGGCTCACACAAACGCGCGCAAGAAGGGCGCGTGCAGGAAGTCACCGAGATCACGACGGGCCTCAAAGCCCTCGCCAAGGAGCTGCACGTGCCCATCCTGGCCCTGTCGCAGCTCTCCCGCCAGGTGGAGCAGCGGGAGGACAAGCGGCCGCAACTGGCCGATTTGCGTGAATCCGGCTCCATCGAGCAGGATGCCGATGTGGTAATGTTCGTGTACCGTGAGGAATATTATCTAGAGAATAGAGAACCAGCCCCGAACACCGACGAACATGTCAAGTGGCGAACGAACATAGAAAACGCCCACGGCAAGGCCGACGTGATCATCGGCAAGCAGCGGCACGGGCCGACCGGCACGGTGACGCTCCAGTTCACGCCGGAGTTCACCCGGTTCTCCAATCTTGCCGCGTCGGAGCGCCTGCCGGAGCGGCAGGAGTGAGCCACGCGCCCCCGCGCGATGGCACTCAAGAAATCGAGCCGGATGACACCGCTGTTCTGACCATCGACCTCGACGCGCTTGCCGCCAACTATCGTCACTTGTGCGAGCTTGCCGCGCCCGCCGAGTGCGCCGCTGTGGTCAAAGCCGACGCCTACGGCATAGGTGTCGCGCACGCCGCGCCGGCCTTGTGGCGCGCCGGCTGCAAGACCTTCTTCGTGGCGACCCTGACCGAGGCCGAGACCTTGCGCGGCCTCCTCCCCGAGGCCGTTATCTACGTCTTCGGCGGCCTCTTGCCCGGCACGGCTGAGACATTCCATGAGCTTGGCGTCCGCCCCGTTCTGAACAGCAGCGCGGAGATCAGGGAGTGGGCGGACTATTGCGCGCGTGCCGGCGAGAAGCTGCCCTGCGCCGTCCACATCGACAGCGGCATGAACCGGCTCGGCCTTCCCGCGAGTGAAGTTGATGCGGTCGCGCAAGCAGCCGATCTCTGGCCGGCTTTCACTCTCTCTTTGGTGATGAGCCACCTCGCCTGTGCCGACGATCCTGCCCACGCCAAGAACGAAAGCCAGCGGCGCATCTTCGACAATTTGCGAGCACGCTTGCCTAAGGCGCTCACGAGCCTCGCCAACTCCGCCGGCATCTTGCTCGGCCCCGACTTCGCCTATGACGTGGTGCGGCCGGGCATCGCGCTCTATGGCGGCCACCCCCAACGGCGCGGGGAGAGCCCGTTCCGCCGCGTGGTGCATCTCAAGGGCCGTATCCTCCAGGTGCGCGACGTGCCTGTTGGCGACACCGTCGGCTATGGCGCCACGCGGACGATTCGGCGCCCCTCGCGCATTGCCACCGTCGCAGTCGGTTATGCGGATGGGCTCTTCCGCGCACTCTCCGCCGAGGACGGAGAGGAGGGCCTGTTTGTCTATGTGGGCTCCCACACCGCACCCATTCTCGGGCGCGTCTCCATGGATCTGATCACCATCGACGTGACCGGCATCCCCGAAGCGCTCACGCAGCGCGGCGCGTGGGTCGAACTCCTCGGCCCCAATGTCAGTGCCCATGAGCTCGCCCGACACGCGGGCACCATCGACTACGAGGTGCTGACCAGTCTCGGACCGCGCGCCGTCCGGCGCTATATCGGCGGGTAGCGTTCCCGATGGCCAAAGCCTCCAAAGCCTATGTCTGCCAGTCCTGCGGCGCGGTCACCGCCCGCTGGTCCGGCAAGTGCGCCGCCTGCGGCGAGTGGAACTCGATCATCGAGGAATCGGCCCCCACGACGAGTTCCCCTGCCCTCGTCGCCATCAAAGGCGGCAAAGGACGTCTGGCCGCCTTCGAGACGCTGTCCGCAGAGACCCTCGACGCCCCCCGGCTCAAGACCGGCATCGCCGAGCTCGATCGCGTGCTGGGCGGCGGCCTCGTGCCCGGCTCCGCCGTGCTCGTCGGCGGCGACCCCGGCATCGGCAAGTCGACGCTTCTCCTTCAGGCGGCGGCCGAGCTCGCCCAGGACGGCGCCCGCGTCGTCTATCTCTCGGGCGAGGAAGCGCCGGCCCAAGTCCGCATGCGCGCCGTGCGCCTCGGGCTTGCGGAAGCCCCGGTGGCGCTCGGCACCGAGACCAATATCGCCAATATCATCGCCACGCTCGGCAGCGGTCCGGCCGCGGGGCTCGTCGTCATCGATTCGGTGCAGACATTGTGGTCGGAAGGCGTTGAATCCGCGCCGGGCACGATCTCGCAGTTGCGCGGCTGTGCGGCGGCGCTGATCAGCTACGCCAAGGCGAGCGGCTCCACGCTCGTGCTGGTGGGCCACGTGACGAAGGACGGCCAGATCGCGGGCCCGAAAGTAATCGAGCACATGGTCGACACGGTTCTCTATTTCGAGAGCCTCAGCGGCCATCAGTTCCGCATCTTGCGCGCGGTCAAGAACCGCTTCGGCCCGACGGACGAGATCGGCGTGTTCGAGATGCGCTATGAGGGGTTGAAGGAGGTGGAGAACCCGTCCGCCTTGTTCCTGAACGAGAGCGACCGTGGCACGCCCGGCACAGCCGTGCTCGCGGGCATGGAAGGCAGCCGTCCGATTCTCGTCGAGATCCAAGCGCTGGTCGCGCCGTCTGCCCTCGGCACGCCGCGGCGCGCCGTCGTCGGCTGGGACCCCAACAGGCTGTCCATGCTGCTCGCGGTGCTCGAGGCACGCTGCGGGGTACGTCTCGGCAGCCATGACGTCTATCTCAACGTTGCCGGGGGTTTGCGCCTGACGGAGCCCGCCGCCGACCTGGCCGCGGCGGCCGCGCTCCTCTCCTCCTTTGCCGGTCGCCCGGCGCCGGACGACACTGTCTATTTCGGCGAGGTGAGCCTGACCGGCGCGGTCCGCGCCGTAGGTCATACGGACCAGCGGTTGAAGGAGGCCGCCAAGCTCGGCTTCTCCCGCGCCATTCTGCCGGCCGCCTCCTTCTCCGGCGACCGCGAGACGGAGGGCATTGCGCTCAATCCGGTCTCTCAGCTCGACGAACTGGTGGCTTGGTTCGCAATGCCGTCAGAATAGCCACACCACCTGCGACAATGCGGCAAGTGTCACCCTTCGGTCATTGCCCGCCGGGGCCATTTATGCTTCATCCCGGGAATCGTGATAGTCTGACGCCACCGCCCGAGGGAGCCTCGCGACATGCCAATCTCCTGGCTCGATATCATTTTGGTTGTCATCATGCTCGTCTCGGGCTTCCTGGCCATGGTTCGGGGCTTCACCCGCGAAGTCCTGTCGATTTTCTCCTGGGCCATGGCCGCCGTCGCCGCTCTCTATTTCACGCCGCGCTATTCCAGCGTCTTGAGCCCCTATATCGACAATCCGAGCATCGCCCAGATCGTCTTCGCCGCCGCCGTCTTCATCGTCACCCTGATCATCGTGAGCCTGATCACCTTCCGGATCTCCGACAAGGTGCTCGACAGCCGGGTTGGTGCGCTCGACCGGACCTTGGGCTTCGTTTTCGGCCTGGCGCGGGGATTTCTCCTGGTCGCCATCGTCTTCATCCTGTTCACGGCACTTGCCCGCGACCAGCCGGAATGGGTCCGCAACGCGCGGTCCTACCCCATTCTCCAGAAGACCCAGGTCGCCATCGAGTCCCTGCTGCCGCAGCATCCTGAGGAGTATTTGCCCGGCCACGACGGCGGCGAATCGGACCAGCAGCCCGACACTCAGCCGGGCACGGAGAGCGCGCCGGCTGCGCCCGACAAGCCGTCGTAAGCGCGCGCGTAAGGTAAAGAGTTGCGTGGCATTGAAGCCCTCGCCAGGGCGCCTATTTAAGGGGAGAAGAGGCATGCCCGTGACCGAACAGGCCGAGGTTGAAGAACCCGTTTTGAGCTGGCTCGAGGAAGACCGGCTGCACGAGGAGTGCGGGGTTTTCGGGATTTTCAATCATCCCGACGCCGCGGCGCTGACGGCGCTCGGCCTGCATGCGCTCCAACACCGCGGCCAGGAAGCCGCAGGCATCGTCAGCTTCGACGGCGAACACTTCCACACCGAACGCCGGCTCGGCCTGGTCGGCGATCATTTCACCTCCCGACCCGTCATCGACCGTCTCATGGGCGACATGGCCGTCGGCCACGTCCGCTACTCGACCTGCGGCGATCCGGTGCTGCGCAACGTCCAGCCGCTCTTCGTCGACCTCGCATCCGGGGGCTTCTCTCTTTGCCACAATGGCAACCTCACCAATGCCCTGCTCTTGCGCGAGCACCTCATCGAGAAGGGCGCCATTTGCCAATCCACCACCGACACCGAGGTGATCCTTCACCTCGTCGCTCGCAGCGAGAAGCGCCTCTTCGTCGAGCGCTTCATCGAGGCCCTGCTCCAGGTGGAAGGCGCCTACGCGCTGGTGGGCATGACCAATAAGAAGCTCGTCGGCGCGCGCGATCCTTACGGCATCCGCCCCCTCGTCCTCGGTCGGCTCGGCGATGCCTGGGTGCTCTCCTCGGAGACCTGCGCGCTGGATATCATCGGCGCCGAGTTCGTACGCGAGGTTGAGAACGGCGAGGTCGTGGTCATCACCCGTGACGGGCTAGAGAGTCACAGGTTCGTACCGAAGCACCCCCCACGGCTCTGCATCTTCGAGTACATCTACTTCGCCCGTCCCGATTCCATCATTGGCGGCCGATCAGTTTACGACGTGCGCAAAGAGATGGGACGGCAATTGGCCCGCGAAGCGCCAGCCGACGCCGACATGGTGGTGCCCATTCCCGATTCCGGCGTGCCCGCGGCCATCGGTTATGCGCAAGAATCGGGCCTGCCCTTCGAGTTCGGTATCATCCGCAACCACTATGTGGGCCGCACCTTCATCGAGCCCGAGCAGCGCATCCGCCAGCTTGGCGTAAAGCTGAAGCACAGCGCCAACGAACTCCAGGTAAAGGGCAAGAGCATCGTGCTCATCGACGACAGCGTCGTCCGCGGCACAACATCGGTGAAAATCGTGCAGATGATGCGCGAGGCTGGCGCCAAAGAAGTGCATATGCGCATCTCGAGCCCCCCTATCACGCATCCGGACTTCTACGGCATCGATACGCCGGATCAGGACAAGCTGCTCGCCGCCCACCGCACGCTCGAGGAAATGCGTGCCTTTATCGGCGCCGACTCCTTGGCATTCATCTCCGTCGACGGCATCTACAAGGCGATGGGCTTTGAAGGCCGCGACAACGACCATCCCCAATTCACCGACCACTGCTTCACTGGCGAATATCCGACCCGGCTCCGCGATCGCGAGGGCCCGCCCCAGCAGAAGCAGCTGTCGTTCCTCGCTGAGGTCGGTTGAACGACCAGCGTCTCAAGGATCGCATCGCGCTTGTCACCGGCGCCTCGCGGGGCATCGGTCGTGCAACGGCGGTTGCGCTTGCCCGCGAAGGCGCGCACGTCCTGCTGCTCGCGCGGACGGTAAAGTCACTCGAAACCACGGACGATGAGATCAAGGCGGAAGGGGGCAAATCTTCCCTCATCCCCCTCAATCTAGAAGACGGCAAGCTGATCGACGCGCTCGGCCCCACCCTCTACGAGCGCTTCGGCAAGCTCGACATCTTCGTCGGCAACGCCGGCATCCTTGGCGGCTTGCGCCCCCTGACTCATATCCCCTCTGAGGTCTGGGAGCGCGTGCTCGCCGTCAATCTCACCGCCAATTGGCGCCTGATCCGCACGCTCGATCCGCTGCTGCGCCGCTCCGACGCAGGTCGGGTGGTCTTCGTCACCTCCTCCGGCGTCGCGCAGTCGGGCCGCGCCTATTGGGCGCCTTACTCCGTCTCCAAGGCGGCGCTCGAGACGCTCGCCAAGACCTACGCCAACGAGACTGCGGACAGTCCCATCAAGGTCAACATCGTCGATCCCGGCGCCACGGCGACGGCCATGCGTGCCGAAGCCTATCCCGGCGAAGATCAAGCGACCTTGCAAAGCCCCGAGCAAGCGGCGGAAGTCATCGTTCGCCTCGCCATGCCCGACCATACGGAGACCGGTCAGATCATCGATGTGTGAAGGCTCACGGCGTGGTCAGCACCATGCCGTCATAGCCGGGCTCGACTCCGTTCGGCAGCTGGCGCGACAATTCCGCGTAGTCGAGATCCACGTGCATATGCGTGAGCACGGCCCGCTTCGGCTTGAGCCGCTCGATCCAGGCCAGCGTCTGCTCCACCGAAAAGTGACTCGGATGCCCTGTGTAGCGTAAGGCATCGACGATCCATACATCGAGACCGCCGAGAAGCGGTAACGTCTCCTCCGGCAGATCGCTCACATCCGGCGAGTAGGCGAGACCGCCGAAGCGAAAGCCGAGCGACTCGCCGCTTCCGTGGCGCTGGCGAAACGGCATCGCCTCGATCGTGCCGCCCGGCCCGTCGATGTGGACCATCTCGCCGGGAACGATCTCATGCGGTTTCAGCACGGACGGGTATTCGCTTCCCGGCGGGGTCTCGAAGCAATAATCGAACCGCTGACGCAAGACCCGGCCCGTCGCCGCGTCGTGATAGACATTCACCCGTCGGCGCCCGTTGTAGCAGACCATGCGCAGATCATCGATGCCGTGACAGTGGTCGGCATGCTCGTGTGTGTAGAGCACGCCGTCGAGGAGCCCGACGCCCACATCGAGCAGCTGCTCGCGCAAATCTGGCGGCGTGTCCACGAGCACGCGCGTCACGCCGCCGGCGCCCTCACGCTCCACGAGAACGGCGCAACGGCGCCGCCGGTTCTTCGGATTGTCGGGGTCGCACGCGCCCCACTCGCCGCCGATCCGGGGCACGCCGCCCGAGGTTCCGCAGCCGAGAATGGTGACCTTCAGGTTCATGCGGCGTTCGAGGATTCTCTCAGCGCCGAGCGTGGCACCTTCTTGAAGAGACGGAAGAAGTTCTCCGTGGTGTCTCGCGCCAGCTCCGCCTCGCTGAGCCCCCGCAAGGCCGCAAGACGCGTCGCCGTCTTGACCACGAAGGACGGCTCGTTGGTCTTGCCGCGGAACGGCTCCGGCGCGAGATAGGGCGCGTCGGTCTCGACCAGCACCCTGTCGTACGGAACGGCCATGGCGATGTCGCGCAAGGCTTCCGCTTTCTTGAACGTCACCACGCCGGAGAACGAGATATAGCCGCCAAGCGTCAGTCCGCGATGGGCGAGATCGGCCCCGCTCGTGAAGCAGTGGAGCACGAAAGGAAAGGGTCCCTCAGCCGTCTCCTCTTCGAGGATCCGGGCGACGTCGTCATCGGCCTCGCGCGCATGAATGACGAGCGGCAATCCGGTCTTCCGCGCCGCGGCGATATGCGTCCGGAAGCTTTTCTTCTGCACGTCGCGGGGGCTGTGGTCGTAATGATAGTCGAGCCCCGCCTCGCCGATCGCCACCACCTTGGGATGACGCGAGATGTCGACGAGCTCCTCGACCGTGATGTCCGGTTCCTCGGCGGCGTTGTGCGGATGCGTCCCGATCGAGCAGTAGACGTTGTCGTGCGCCTCGACGATCGCCTTCAACGCGTTGAACTGCGCGACCCGTGTCGAGATGGTCACCATCAGCCCGACATGGGCGGCGCGCGCGCGCTGGAGAACAGCGTCGAGGTCCGACGTCAGCTCGGGAAAATCGAGGTGGCAATGGCTGTCGATTAACATGACGGAAAGTTAAAATACCGATGTTGAGTCAAGCTGCTAGTTTGATCGGGGGTCAGATGCCCTTATGTGCAGCATCTGGGCCTAGGAAACAATAGGGCCACCTACGGACCGCAGAGAGGATCGAATGCCAACACGGATTTGCCGCGCGCTCCTTGCCGCACTCGCAGCCGCCCTGCTTGTTTTCGCTGCGCTTCCTGCGGAAGCCGGCTGCAGCAAACGCGTCTACCTCTACAACACCGATTGGTGTCCCTATTGCAAGCAGGTCAGAGCCATCCTCGCGCGCAACCACATTAAATACACCAGTCTCGACGCGGAGAACCCGATCGTCCAGGCCGACATGCAGTGGCGTTTCGGCGATACCGCCGTTCCGCGGATCCTGATCGGTGGCGAGGTGGTCGAAGGCGTCGACGAGGCGCGCATCAAATGGCTGTGCCGCTAGGCTGAACGCGCTACGAGGCCGCCGCCTCGCTGCCCGCCTCCACGTGACGGGGAAAGACGGGGCTCGGCGCGGGCAGCGCCGTCCCCGGCGTGAGCCGACCGCCCGGCCCGAGCGCCGCGAAGTCGCGGGCATCAGAAGAGACACCGAGCTGATCGAGCAGCTTGGCTGCGCTCTCCGGCATCACCGCCTGCACCAGAATCGCGATCTGGCGGGTGACCTCCGCCGTCACGTACAGAATGGTCGCCATGCGCTCCGGGTTCGTCTTCTTGTGCGCCCAGGGCTCCTCGCCGGCGAAATAGCGGTTGGCGTCCGCAATCAGCGCCCACACGATCTCGAGTGCCCTGTGGATGGCAAAACCATCGATTTCCGTCTCCACGCGCGGCAGCACGCCATCCACGGCGGCGAGGATCGTCTCGTCGGCAGCCGTGAGCTTGCCGGGCTTCGGCACGTTGGCCCCGCAGTTCTTGGCGATCATCGACAACGAACGCTGGGCGAGATTGCCCAGATCGTTGGCGAGGTCGGCGTTGATGCGTTGCACGATGCCGTCGCGGCTGTAATTGCCGTCCTGGCCGAACGGCACCTCCCGCAACAGGAAGTAACGGATCTGGTCGACGCCGTAGTCGGAGGCGAGCACGAAGGGATCGACCACATTGCCGACCGACTTCGACATCTTCTCACCGCGGTTATAGAGGAAGCCGTGGCCGAACACCTGCTTTGGCAGCGCCACCCCGGCCGACATGAGAAAGGCCGGCCAATAGACGGCGTGAAAGCGGATGATGTCCTTGCCGATAATGTGCACATCGGCCGGCCAGTACTTTTTGAACGTCTCCGACGCCTCGTCGGGGAAGCCGACGCCGGTGATGTAGTTCGTCAGCGCGTCGACCCACACATACATGATGTGCTTGGGGTCGCCCGGCACGGGAATGCCCCAATCGAACGTGGTGCGCGACACGGAGAGATCTTGAAGCCCGCCGCGCACGAAGCTCTTCACTTCGTTCGCACGGGTCTCGGGGCCGATGAACTCGGGGTGCGCCTCGTAATGAGCGAGCAGCCGGTCTTGGAACGCCGACAGCCGAAAGAAATAGCTCTCCTCCTCGACCCACTCGACGGGCGTGCCTTGCGGCGAGAGCTTCCTGCCGTCGGGCCCTTCCTTCAGCTCGCTCTCGTCGTAATACGCCTCGTCGCGCACCGAGTACCAGCCGGCATATTTGTCGAGATAGATGTCGCCCGCCGCTTGCATGCGACGCCACAGCTCCTGCGTAGAGTTTGTGTGGCGCGCCTCGCGCGTGGTGATGAAATCGTCGTTGGAGCAGTCGAGCACCCGCACCATCTCGCGGAATTTCGGCGTGTTGCGGTCGGCGAGCGCCTCCGGCGTAATGCCCTGGGCCCGGGCCGTCTGCAGCATCTTGATGCCGTGCTCGTCGGTGCCGGTGAGGAAGAACACATCCCGGCCTTGCAGGCGCCGAAAGCGCGCCAGCGCGTCCGTCGCGACGGCCTCATAGGCATGACCGATATGAGGGGCGTCGTTCGGATAGGAGATGGCCGTGGTGATGTAATAGGGCCGCTTGTCAGCCATGGGGGACACATAGCCTCGCCCGCCTCCCCCGGCAAGCGTGCTCGGCCGATGCCCTAAACAGGATGCTCATGCACGAGTTGCTGGAGGCGGAACCAGATGTCCAGGACGAGCAGGCTGCGGTCGAGGTTGAGTGCGAACGCCTCCGCCCGCGCCTCTGAGAGGGCTTCCCAGGTCTCCGCCCAACTCGCCAAATTATTATGTGAAATGAGGCGGTTGGCGAGATCTTCCTCGGCGTCGCCAGCGCCCTCGGCCGTAGCACCATAGCGGATCAGCCGCTCGATCAGACCGAGCAAGAGCGAGAGGTAGAGCTCAAGCCGCTCGCTGTCGCCTGCGCCGGTCAGCCGCTCCACTTGCTTGTGCAGCGCCGCGCCGTCGAGCCGGGGCAGTGCAGCGAAATTGGCGAGGATCTCGTTATAGAGGGCGATGCCCTCGCCCGAGACGAGTTCGAGCGCCCGGCGCACGCTTCCTTGGGCGAGCGTTAGAGCCACCTGCAACGTCTCGGCATCGGTCTTGAGCCCGGCGCGGTCGAGCGCCGCGCGCACCGCGCGCTCCAGGTCGGCCGGGTCAAGCCCCGAGAGGCGAAGGGTCCGCGCCCGCGAACGGATGGTGACCGGGAGCCGGCCCTCGGCGCTCGACACGAGCAAAAAAAGCGTCTGCTGCGGGGGCTCCTCGAGCGCTTTGAGGAGCGCGTTGGCCGCGTTCTGGTTGAGCTCGTCGGCACGGTCGACGATGACGACGCGCCATCCCCCCTCGCCCGCAGTGTTGCCGAGAAACGCGCGCAAGCGCCTCACCTCGTCGACGCCGATCCATTGCGAGTAGCGCTTCGATTTCTCGATCCAAGAGCGTCTGATGAGGAGCAGGTTGGGATGCGCTAGGCTCGCGACTTTGCGGAACACGGCATGGTCCGCATGGACATCGCCCGCCCGTTCGCCTTTTTCGCCATGGGCCAAGACAGTTCGGGCAAACCGATAAGCCAGTGTCGCCTTGCCGACCCCCTCCGGCCCGACGAGAAGCCAGGCGTGATGCATGCGGCCGCTCTTGAGCGCGCTTTCAAACTCGGCGGCCGCGTCGTCATGGCCGAACACGCGATCCACCTCGCGCGGGGTGGAGAACGGGTCGAGACGGTCGGGCTCGACGGAGGCGTTGCGCGAACGCTCGGCCGCGAGGCTCATGGGTTCAGTCGCTGCAGGACCGCTTCCCACACATCCTCGGCCACCATGGCTTCAGGCTGGCTCGCATCGACGACAATGCAGCGGCCCGGCTCCTCCTCGGCAATGTCGAGAAACGCCCGGCGGATTCGCTCATGCATCATGACGTCCTGGCCCTCGAAGCGGTCGGGCTCGGCACCCTCGTCCCTCTCCCGCGCGCGGGAGAGCCCCTCCTCGGCCGGAATGTCGAGGATGAAGGTGATGTCCGGCGACAGAGGCCCCACGGTCAGCCGCTCGAGCGCACTGATCAGCGCGCGTGGCACGCCGGCGGTCGCACCCTGATAAGCGCGCGTGGAATCGAAGAACCGATCGCACACCACCCACCTGCCCTGCTGGAGTGCGTCCCGGATCGCGTAGTCCACATGGTCCGCACGCGCCGCGGAAAACATGACGGCTTCAGCCAGAGGTCCGAACTGCGCGACCTGGCCGGAGAGCAGCACCTCGCGGATTTCCTCCGCGGCTGGAGAGCCGCCCGGTTCCCGCGTAGAGAACACGGGCCTGCCGGCCCGCGTGAGCCGGTTGGCGAGGATGCCGGCTTGGGTCGATTTGCCCGAGCCTTCGCCGCCCTCGAATGTAATGAACCTTCCGATTTCGATGCCGGGCTGCATATCAGTCGCTAGAGCAGCCAACCAAAGGCGAGCACGAGAAGCGAGTCGATTCCGCGCATGGCGAAGCTGCTGCTCCCAATATCCTTGCCGGCGTAGAGGGGGATCTCGTTGGTCGCCGTGGATTCCTTCGACTTGACCCGCAAGGTGGCAATCTGGTCGCCCTTTTTGATCGGCGCCTTGATGGGCCCATCGTAGATGATCTCCGCCGACACCGCGCCCGTCGCCGTGACCGGCAGCAAGAGATCGATATCGCCATCCCCCACCAGCGGCACGTAGTGTTGCGTGCCGCCCCAGACGAGCGCATCACTTACCTCTTCACCTGAAGCAAAGAGCCGGAACGGCTTGAAGTTCTTGAAGCCCCACTCCAGCAGTTTGCGGGATTCGGACTCCCGGTCGTTCTTCGATTCGAGACCGTTGACCACGAGGATCAAACGCTGGTCGCCGCGCTTGGCGCTGGCCACGAGACCATAGCCGGACTCTTTGAGATACCCGGTCTTGAGGCCATCCACGCCGAGATCCGTCGACCACACGAGTGGATTGCGGTTGCGGAACGTGAACTTGTCCCGGTACCTGAACTCCTTCTGGCTGAAGTAGTGGTAGTACTCCGGGTAGTCGTCGATCAGATGCTTGGCGAGAATCGCGAGATCGCGCGCCGACATCAAGTGGCCCTCGGCCTCCAGGCCGTTGGAGTTCTCGAAATGCGACTCTGTCAGGCCGAGATCCTTGGCGTAGTCGTTCATCATCTTGACGAAGGCGGGCTCCGAACCGGCGACGCCCTCGGCGAGAATGATGCAGGCGTCATTGGCCGACTGAATGATGGCGCCTTGAATGAGGTCCTCGACGCTGACCGGATCGCCGAGCGGCGCGAACATGGCAGCGGTGCCCGACGGCGCGCCGCCTGTCCGCCAAGCATGCTCGCTGACGGTGAATTGATCGTCGAGTTTGATCCGCCCCGCCTTCAGCTCGCGGAACACGACCGCGAGCGTCATGAGCTTGCTCATGCTCGCCGGCACCATCGGGGTGTCGGCATCTTTCTCGAAGAGCACGATATTCTCGCCGGAATCCATCAGGATGGCGTGCGCGGCCTTGGTCTGGAAGCCTTCGTCAGCGGTTGCGGCCAACGCACTTCCAGCCATCATTGCCGCGCCGAACATCAGGACGGCGCAGGCCACGGCGCTTCTCATCAATCTACGCGGAGCGTACACGAGCGGATGGATCGGATAGAGCTGGGTTCAAACGCCGCTAATCGCCGCGGCAGGTCGCACCTACTATCGGCCGCCCGCGTCCAAAAATCAACCGGCAGCGCCTCAACGCTCAGTTCCGCATGACAATTTTAGCGCCGCTATAGCCGGCTTCGGTCACCTTCGGAAGCGCCGCGGCAGCCTCGGTTTCGTCCGTGAAGGGTCCCACCCGGACGCGGTAATAGCGCTCACCCCCCACATCGACTTCCGCCACATCGACCGGTGCGATGGCCGAGAGCGTTGCCCGCGCCCGCTCGGCATTGTCCTTGTTCTTGAAGGACCCCGCTTGGATCGCCGGCCCGTTCAGAGGCACCGCCTTCCGCGGACTTGGCGGGGCGGGGCGACCTAGCGACCCGGTCGACTCTGGCGAGCCCTTCAACTGGGTCTGCCAGCCGAGCAGGCGCGCATCGCCGGACGGCTTGGGCGTTACGGGTAACGCAGCGGCCACCACCGGCCTCTCGGCTCTTGGCGGGAGCGGCGGGTGTCGTGCATCCGGAAGACTCGCCAAGGCTATCGGGTCTTGGGTGCCGAAATTCGATTTCGATGTCGACGCATAGTGCTGCAAGCCGTGGCTTGCGAGAAACCGTTGCTCGTAACTGTCGTCCCCACTCAAGGGCGCGCGGGCGAGATATTTGACCCGCACCTCTGTAGTGCCCTGCCGGCGAAAGCCGAGCGCCTCGGCCGAGCGCCGCGACAAGTCGATGATCCGATCATTCGCGTAAGGCCCGCGGTCGTTGATGCGGACGACGATCGTGCGGCCGTTCTCGAGGTTGGTAACTTGGGCATAGACCGGCAGCGGCAATGTGGGATGCGCCGCGGATAGCCGGTCCATGTCGTAGATCTCGCCATTGGCGGTGCGGCGGCCCTGGAACAATTCGCCGTACCAGGAGGCGCGCCCCACCTGGTCGTAGCCCGGCTGCTCGCGCGGCGTATAGCGGACGCCGGCCACGTCGTACGGATCGCCGACCATGTAGCGGCCGCCGCCTTTCGGCACCGGCTCGCCGAGGGGGATCACCCTCTCACCGAGTTTTTCGCCGTTGCCGCCGCAGGCCGAGACGGCGAGGGTCGCGGTTGCGATGAGAATTGCGGCCAGGACAAAGCGCGGCGAGACAAAGCGCGCCGGGGCGCAAGCGCCCAAACGGCTCTTAGGCCCGCCCGCATGATGCGCAGGCGCGCGGTCACCCACCCCACGACGCAACGTCCCGACCCCCGGAAGGGCTGACTAGAGAAGCGCCGGAGAGGCCTCGCAACGCAAAACCAAGCGGGCCCCTCCTTCAGCGCAAGGGCTCACTCTCCGCCATCGCGCGTTAGCAAAGGATGAATCAGTCGTCGGCCGCGATGCGCTCCAGACAAAGCGCGGCGACGTCGTCGAGCGGAAGGCTCGCATCGATCCGCTCGAATGCCATCGGCCCGAGATCGTACGCGCGCTGCGTCGCGACCACGTGCGGCGTGGCGTCGGACACATCGCCGGTCCGCGCCCTCACGCGCGCGCGCATGACCGCCTCCGGCGCCTCGAGCCACAGCCCGGTGAACGGCACGCCATGGATTTCGGCAAGCGCGGCAACGGCTTGACGCTCTTCAGGTCTCGCGTGCACCGCATCGACGATCACCGACGCGCCGGCCTGGAGCGCGAGCGCGGCCCGCTTGCGGCACATGGCATAGACCTGGTCCGAGATCCCGGCCGCATAGGCCCGCTCAGGCAGTCTCTCGGTCGGCGGCACGCCAAACAGGCGCTTCCGCTCCACATCGCTCCGCACGATCACCGCGCCCGGGAAGGCTCCGATCTCAGGGGCGATCGCGCGGCCCACCGCCGACTTGCCGCTCCCCGACAGCCCGCCAATGGCGATGAGGCGCGCCCGCGCCGGCGCGAGAAACGCGCGCGCCAGATCGAAATAGGCGCCCACCTCGGCAAGCGTCCCTGCCCTCATCTCCGGGCCCGCGTTCTGCGCGCGCAGCAACTCGACCTTGGCCCGGATGAACGCCCGCAAGCTCAGAAAGAACGGCAAGCCCACGAGGCCCAAGAGATTGCCGCTGTCGCCGCGATCGAGATAGGCGTTGAGCACGGCGTTGGCATGCGCGCCGAGTCCACGCTTGCCGAGATCCATCAGGAGGAATGCGAGATCGTACAGGACGTCGATGGTGGCGAGGCTGTCGTCGAACTCGATCGCATCGAACAACACCGGCCGGCCTTCGATCTCGACGATGTTGCGCAAATGCAGATCGCCGTGGCAGTGGCGGGTATAGCCGTCCCGCGCCCGCGCACGCAAACGCGGGGATAGCGCGGTGAAAACCTCGCGCATCGTCTGCGCAAAATCCCGCGCAACCGCGTCAGAATCCCGCGCAACCGCATCAGAATCGCGCGCGAACGCGTCGGAATTGCGCGCAAGAACCGCATCATTGTCCGCAATAATCTGCGCCAGCGGCTGCACCGCCTGCTCTTGGGTGAGGATCCTGTCGGCCGCATCGTGCAAGGCGCCGACGGCGCCGGCGAGCGGGCCCATGGCCTCCAAAGGAAGCCGCCCCTCGGCGGCCATGCGGTCGTAGAGCGCCTCCTGATCGAATCGGCGCATGACGAGCACCCATTCCACGGGCTTGCCGCGACCCCGAAGCCGTAAAGTGCCGTCGGGCTCTTCACTTATCGGAACCACTTCAAGATAAAGCTGAGGCGCGGTCCGGGTATTGATGCGCAGCTCGTTGAGGCAAGCCGCATGGCGCTTCTCGAGAGTCGAGAAGTCGAGAAACGGGTATTTCACCGCCCGCTTCACCTTGTAGGCGAACGCCCCGGCCAAAAACACGTAAGACGCATGGGTTTCGATACACTCGACGGTTGCAGGGGGCGGGTCGTACGTTCCGCGCTGCACCATGTATTTCAATGCCTTGGCCTGTCCCAAATCGGTGCTCCCTGCCCGGTTAACCATGTCGTGACAATCCCGTGCCCCACGGGCCACAGAGTCATTGAAAACACTAAAGAAACGCGTACCGCCCCTTGCCGATAATAGGTTAACTGGCTAACGTTTTTTCGGGATGGGGCGGACTTTGCGGGATCGACCTGCGGGCGCCTCTAAAACAGGCCGTACGGGGCTCATTATGCGGTTGTGGGCGAAGCTGGCGATCGCCGTCGCGGTTGCCGCTCTTGTTATGAGCGGTGTCCGGCCCAGTCTTGCCGCGGACGCGCAGCTCGAGTCGCGCCGCAACGCGTTGCTCATGGAGATGCTGGCGCGTCCCAACGATCTCGATCTCGCCTTCGAATACGCCAAGCTGTCCTCCGAGGCCGGCGACTACGAGGGCGCCATCTCCACCCTCGAGCGGATGCTCATCTACGCGCCGAACACGGCGCGCATCCAGCTCGAGCTCGGCGTGCTCTATTACCGTCTCGGCGCTTACGACGTCGCCCGCAGCTATTTCAGTCAGGTCGCCGCCAATCCGAGCGTTCCGCCCGAGGCGAAAAAGCAAGTTCAACTCTACCTCCAGCAGCTTTCGCTGGCCGCCGATCCGCCGCCCTTCTCGGCGACGATCTTCAGCGGCATCCAGTGGGAGAGCAACGCCAATGCGGGTCCCGGCACCTCTAGCGTGACGCTCAACGGCATCGACTTCACCCTCGACCAGCAATCCGTCGGCAAAGCGGGCTGGAGCGCGCTCAATATCGGCACGCTGCATTACAACTTCGACCTGAAGAACCAAGGCGACCGCATCGAGTTCGACTTCCTCGCCTATTCGACCGCTCATTTCGACGGCGATCTCCGCGACATCGATCTCGACTTCTTCGAGGCCACGCTCGGCCCCAGCTTCAACATGAAGCGGATCGGCTGGGACCAGACCCGCCTCTTCGTCTACGCGATCGGCGACCTCGCTTATCTCGGCTACGACAATTATTTCAACGCGCCGGGCGCCGGCATTCGCCTCTTGAGCTTCAACGCCGAGCGGAGCGTGCTCGACGCGCGGCTCGAGACTCGCTACCGCGACTTCCAGGACTCGTCGGACCTGCCCTTCAACTCGCTGCGCACCGGGGCGCAGACGCGCATGGGCCTCACCTATTCCTATTATTTCACGCCGGGATTCGTGGTGACGACCCAAGGGTATGCCCAGCGCGAGGCGGCGGATGCCGACTTCTACGCGGACTGGGAGATCGCGCTGTCCGGCGGCTTCGCCTGGACCTTCGATAACCCGCTGTGGCAGGCCCAATATCCGTGGACCTGGCAGGCGGGCGGCGGTGTGATTATCCGGAACTACGACGCACCGGACCCGACCATCAACCCGGTCGTGGCCGAGGAGGACGACGTCTGGTGGTCGCGCACGGCGCTGGTGCTGCCGCTCGCGGAGACCTGGGCTTTGGTTCCACAGGTTGAATATCGCAACCAGAACTCCAATTATGATATAAGGAAGTACAACGATCTGACGACTCTTCTCGGGGTACAGAAGAGGTTCTGAGGGATGAGGGCATTGCAATCATTTGTGGGCAAGGCTTCGGGCACGCGCACCGCGGCGCTTTTGCTTGGCATTTCTCTTGCCTTCGCCGCGAGCGCGGGCTCCGCCCGGGCCGACAAGGTCGGCGTCGCCGCCGCCGTCGAGCCTGACGCGTTCTCGAGCCTCTCCGGCACGCCGAACAAGCAGCTCAATATCGGCAAGTCGATCTTCTACAACGAGCGCATCAACACGACCGCGAGCGGTCTCGTCCAGGTGCTGCTGGTGGACGGCTCGACCTTCACGGTCGGCCCGAACTCCAATCTCGTCATCGACAAATTCGTCTACGACCCGAACAAGAAGTCCGGCACCCTGGTCGCCACCTTCTCCAAGGGCACCATGCGCTTCATCGGCGGCAAGCTCTCCAAGAACGAGGGCGGCGTCAAAGTGAACACGCCGGCCGGCGCGCTCGCCATCCGCGGTGGCATGTTCCAAGGCCATGTGAGTGGCGGGCACGGCACATTCTCTTTCCTTTACGGCGTGTCGTTGACCTACTCGAACCATGGCCAGACCCAAACGGTCTATGAGCCCGGCTATACCCTCGACACCTCAAGCGGCACTCCGACCATCCGCCCGACGACTCCGGAAGATATCCAGTTCGTCCAGAGCGCATTGTCCGGTCCTGGCACCACTGTGGTCGGCGGCTCGAGCACTCCGCCCGTCAACAATAACATCCCTCTGACCGACACTGTCAGCCTGCAGGACCTAATCTCTGACGCCAATCAGACGCAAGTCCAAGACAATCTTCAGAGGGACGAAACCCCGACGACGCCCACCGGCACCCCGACGACGCCCACCGGCACCCCGACGACCCCCGCGCCTACGCCGGTGCCAATCACGTTCCGTGTGTTGGGTTCGCCAGGCGCGTACACGGCTTTTCCTGGAACATCCGAATACACAACCAATGACGCGGGAGTTCTTGGAGGCGGCAACCATGGCGACAACCCCGGGCCAGGACCATTTACCGACGACTTCACGTGGACGTTCAGCATTGTCAACGGCCGCTTCACCGGTACCGTCTCTGGGCTGCTAGATGCCAATTGCACTAACAAAGACTGCACGACCATAGAGACCCACACGATTTCGCCCGCCAAGGTCGACTTTCCCGCGTCTTTTCCGGCGGCCACGTGTTTGAATGGTATCTGCCCGGTGACGAATGGGAAGATCACGCAGAACGGCGTGACTCAGAACTACGCCGGCATCGCCGTCTTGAAGCAGGACTTCTTCGCCTATCAAGTGCTAGCGGGGCACTACGTTCCGAACATCGGACTCGTCGCCGACGATTCTGAGAATCCCGACCCGCTTCTGCTCATTGGCGGCACGAGACACCAATTCGATGCGCCGAGCGGGAAGCTCTTCACCTTCCAGCTTACGCAGGACATTACGCAGCCCGATGCATTCGGACCGTTTGCATCATCAGACTCCACGCCGAATGGCGGCACCGGCGCGATCTCGCCTCTTCTGTTATTGGAGCAAGACAATGGCGGTCAGGAAGATTCCAGTCACGCGGTTTGGCTGCAGACGAGCTTCCTCGTGGGCGATAAGGACTCGCCGTCCTTCGGCGAATCCTTTGTCAACATCGCCCTCGGCGAGTGGAGCCCTGACAGCGGCATGACTGGAGCGCGCCGCGGCGGCTCGGACCTCAACACCAACAATTATAGCTTCAGCGGTGACATCGCGAGCTTGGCAGGCCCCGACGGCGGCCATTTCCTGGGTTCGGGTGACCCCAACGTCGTTGTCGGCTTCGATTCGACGGGAACACACAATATTGGCCGAGACACCCCGCTGAATCCCGACGGCACCTCCGTCGAACAGCAGTCGGGTTCGACGTATCATGTCGGTGTCGGAACCGGGACGATCGAGCCGAGGCAGCAGACCTCCGGTACGTTCAAAGGATACGCCGCAGGCTTTATGCAGCAGGCAGGTGCCGAAGGCGCTCCCGCGACGCTGATGAGCACCTCTCCCGGTGACGTCAAGCTGTCCCTGGATGCAACAACCAACACGATGACGGCCTCAATAAATGTCGGCAACGTCGACAGCTATGGAGAGCATGCGGACAGGCTCAGCACGCTCCTGAACTTGCCGCCAGAAGCATCAAATGCCCTGTTCCACCTCCTTGGTGCGCAGCCAACGCTCCGCGAAAACTTGGAGTTCGGCGGCAGCGCAGACAACTCGGCTTTCATCGACAACGCAATTTTCGCTGCGTTCGAGAAGCCGGGCGCCTCGACCATCGACGAAACGGTGCAGGTAACTCACACAGAAACCGTACAGGTGCCTCATAGTGAGTTCGTTTGGGTGACTCACACAAAGACTAGTTGGGGGCACACATACACTTACCGGGCACTCGAGCTGCAGACCACCTGGACTACCGAGACACATACCTATCAGACGCCCGAGACACAGACCTATCACCCTGACGATATTCAGTCGTACTTCGTCAGCGCGGATGCGATTAACGCGAACGCCGTGCTCTTTCCCGGTCAGACTGTGGAAGGACCGAACGGTTTAGAGCAGAAACGTGCTTTCTGCCAGAATTGCAGCTTCATCAAATGGGGCGCCTGGGGCACGCGCACGAGCTATACGAATTACAACGAGCAGCAAGTCAACGCAGACACGCACCTCGGCTGGTGGATCGCCGGCGACGTGGTCTCGGGATCGGACATGCCGTTGACAGGCACGGCCAGTTATGCGGGCGATGCCATCGGCACCGTTGCAAGCAAGCAAAATGGTAGCTGGAATCAATACGTGGCGACCGGTGACATGAACATGGACTGGAACTTCGCAGCCCGCGGTGGAACGCTTAGCATTAGCCATTTCGACGGCAAGAGTTTCTCTGGACCGATGTTCGCACCGGGCCGCGCTAATTTTAGTGGCCCGCTCGGCAACCTCAACACCGGCATTATCGGCTCGGCGAGCGGGTCTTTCGTGGGCTCACCCGGTCACGGTCTTACCCCAGCAGGCGTCATCGGCAATTTCGGTGTGGGCAACATCCAGAACACCTGGAAAGCCAACGGCATCTTCGGCGGCACACAAATACCCAGATAGCAGTGTTGCCGCGCTCATTTGAGCGGCCTCAAGGCGCCTCTCCCGTAACTCTCCATGTTTAGCAGATGACATCGTGCTCCCTTACCCTAGGGCGCCGAAGCCATCATCATCTTGCGGGAGATTCCTCATGCGCCCCTTCCTCGTTTCCTCTCTTGCGCTCGCCGCCGGGCTCGCCCTTCTCGTCCCGTCCCTCGCCTTTGCCGAGCCCACCGAGATCACCGTCCGCGTCATCGGCAAGGACTCCAAATTCGTCGGCTCCAGCATGGGCGGCGCCCGCATCATCCTGCGCGATGCGCAGACCGGCGAGATCCTGGCGCAAGGCGTCACCCAAGGCTCGACCGGCGACACCAAGCGCATCATGCAGCCCGAGGGCGGGCCCCGCGCTGTGCGCGCGACCGACGATGCCGCCAAGTTCGTGGCCACCCTCGATCTCGATGCGCCGCGCCTGATCGAGGTGGAGGCCTATGGGCCGCTCGCCCAGCCGCAAGCCGCCCACCGTGTGACCTCGACCCAATGGGTGGTGCCGGGCCGCAATGTCTCGGGCGGCGACGGCTGGGTACTCGAGCTGCCGGGCTATGTGGTCGACGTGCTCGCGCCGCCCGCCCATGTGAAGTTGCCGCCCGACACGACCAAGGTCGATGTGCGCGCCAACGTGGTGCTGATGTGCGGCTGCCCCATCACGCCGGGCGGGCTCTGGGACGCCGACAAGCTGGAGGTGAAGGCGCTCGTCACGCGGAACGGCGAGCACTTGGCCCCTGTCGATCTTAAGTTCGCCGGCGAGACGAGCCAGTTCGCCGGCAGCGTGCCGGTGTTCGGCGCCGGGCTCTACGACGTCACCGTCTATGCCCATAACCCGGCGAACGGCAATACCGGCGTCGACCGGACGACCTTCATCGTCGGCGATAAATAGACATACAATCAATGACTTGGAAGATGGTGACCGGGGTTGCCGTGGCCGCCGGCCGCCCCCATATACCCACTGTTGATCTGACGGGGACCATGCAAACATCAGCGATCCTATCGGGCGTATCTTTTGCCATCGCCGCGCTGCTCCTTTCGGGCTTTGCGGCACTGCCGGCGGAGGCCGCCGATCGCGTCGGCGTCGCCGCCGCGGTGACCCCTCAAGCCACGCGGAAGCCGCCGGGCGGCGCCATGAAGACGCTCAAGATCGGCGAGTCCGTCGTCTACAACGAGCGGATCGAGACCTCAGACTCTGGCGTGGTGCAGGTGCTTCTGGTCGACGGCTCCACCTTCACGGTCGGCCCGAAGTCGAGCCTCGTTATCGACAAGTTCGTCTATAACCCGAAGACCGGCACCGGCGAGCTCGCCGCCAGCTTCTCCAAGGGCGCGCTCCGCTTCGTCGGCGGCAAGCTCTCCAAGAGCGAGCCCGGCGTGAAGGTGGTGACGCCGGCGGGCTCGCTCACCATACGCGGCGGCATCTTCCAGGGCATCGTGCGCAACGCCAATCAGGCCGTGTTCGCCTTCGTGTTCGGTCACCATCTGTCGCTCGTGCGCAGAGGGCACCGCTACACGCTCAGCCAGACCGGCAATCTGTTCGCCATCGGCGCACCGGGCGGACCGATCATGCGGCGGACCACGGCGGCCGACACCAATCTCATCCTCGCCGCCGTGTCGGGCCAGAGCTTCGGCACTAGGCTCTACAGGATCAACGGACATCCTTGGCCGTTCTATTACGGCATTCAGCCCACCGGCTCCTATCCCGACCAGCCCTTCGTCAAGGAGCTCTATTACAACAACGCCAACCCGATCATCCTGTACCAGGTGCCGCAGCACCACGATATGCATGTGACGCCACCGCCGCCCGTATACACGCCACCGCCGCCCGTATACACGCCGCCGCCCATAACGAACCTCCCGGGCTTCCCGCTCACCCACAGGCCCTAAGACTTCGGTCGCGCGCCTTGCGCCAGGTCGGCCTTGCAAGACGGGACCGGAAAACCCAGATATGGGGGCCACCGTCCGCGTGAAAGGCAAGGGCTTGCGCTCGGATCAGCCGGTTTGACGTGTCTGATCCTCAAGGCTTTTGCCGGACGATAAGATCGCTCGGGCAAAGCGGGCAGTACGGACGAACGAGCGAGGCGTGATGCGTGACCCCAAGAATCAGATGTTTGCGGAGGCTTGCGCGCTGCTGAAGCAGGCCGAGCAGCTTCACCGCCAGTTCTTCGAGCCCTCCGCGCGCGCCGCCCGCTGGGAGCCGCCCGTCGACGTCTTCGAGACGGAAGCCGAGATCACGATCATCGCCGCGCTTCCGGGTGTCGCGCCGGAGGCGGTCCGCGCCGAGATGGAGGACGCGACGCTGATCATCTCCGGCATGAGGCCCCTGCCCGCCGCCGGACGGCACATCGCGCGGTTGGAGATTCCTTACGGCCGCTTCGAGCGGCGCATCGTTTTGTCGAACCGGCTTCGCCTTTCGGCACGCGAGCTTCAGAACGGCTGTCTCGTCCTGACGTTCGACAAAAACGGCTAACCTTAAGACCGTGGTCCAGACCATGAACGACCGAAAACAAAATCTGAAGACCGAGGAGGCCGTCGCTCCCGCAAGCCCGTCCGCGCCATCGGCGAAGACGGCGGCCGAGGCGACGCCGCAAGCCTCGTTGCCCGAGGGCGCGCTGATCCTGGTGCCCACGCGGAATGCCGTGCTGTTTCCGGGCATCGTGGCGCCGCTCACGCTCGGCCGTCCGCCTTCGATCGCGGGCGCGCAAGCCGCCGCGCAAGGCGACAAGCCCATCGGCATTCTGCTGCAGGCCGACGCCGCGGTGGATTCGCCCACGCCCAGCGACCTTAACCGTGTCGGCACCGTCGCCGACATCTTGCGCTACGTCACGGCGCCGGACGGCAGTCATCACGTGGTCGTGCGCGGCACGCGGCGCTTCAAGGTTATCGAATTCCTGGACGGCTATCCTTTCCTCGCCGCTAAGGTTGAGGAGATCGGCGAGGCGGAAGTCTATTCGACCGAGCTTGCTGCGCGCACGCATCAGCTCCGCGAGCGGGCCCGCGAGGCTGTCTCGCTTCTGCCGAACGTGCCGCCGGAGATCGCCGGCGCCATCGAGCAGCTGCAGTCGCCCTCGGCGCTCGCCGATTTCATCGCCAATGTCGTCGACATCAGCCCGCCCGAGAAGCAGGCCCTGCTCGAGACCTTCGACGTGTCGGAGCGCATCGACAAGCTGTTGCGCGAGCTCGCCCAGCAGATCGAGGTGTTGCGCCTGTCGAAGCAGATCGGCGAGCAGACCCAGGAGACGCTTGCCGGCCGCCAGCGCGAGCACATCCTGCGCGAGCAGCTGCGCCAGATCCAGAAGGAGCTCGGCGAAGGCGAGGACGGCCAGGCCGAGATCCAAGAGCTGCGCGAGGCGATCGACAACGCGAACATGCCCGAGGAGGCCGAGACGCAGGCACGCAAGGAGCTGAAGCGGCTCGAGCGCATGCCCGAGGCGTCGGCCGAGCACGGCATGATCCGCACCTATCTCGACTGGCTGATCGAGCTCCCCTGGTCGAAGGTCTCGGACGACCGCATCGACATCGCCGAAGCGCGCCGCATCCTCGACGAGGACCATTACGGCCTGCCCAAGGTGAAGCAGCGCATCCTCGAATATCTCGCCGTCCGCAAGCTGAACCCGGACGGCAAGAGCCCGATCCTGTGCTTCGTCGGCCCGCCCGGCGTCGGCAAGACCTCGCTCGGCCAGTCGATCGCTCGCGCCATGGGCCGGAAATTCGGCCGCATCAGCCTGGGCGGCACGCATGACGAGGCCGAGATCCGCGGCCACAGGCGCACCTATATCGGCGCGCTGCCCGGCAACATCCTCCAGGCCCTGCGCAAAGCCGAGACAAGGAACCCCGTGTTCATGCTCGACGAGATGGACAAGCTCTCCGCGAGCTTCCACGGCGACCCGTCCGCGGCGCTGCTGGAGGTGCTCGATCCGGCGCAGAACGGGACGTTCCGCGACAACTATCTCGGCATCCCCTTCGACCTGTCGAAGGTGATGTTCATCGGCACCGCCAACGTGCTCGACCAGATCCCCGGTCCTCTACGGGACCGCATGGAGGTCATCGAGATCCCCGGCTACACCGAGGAGGAGAAGGTCGAGATCGCCAAGCGCTATTTGGTCAAGCGCCAGCTCGAGGATACCGGGCTCTCGCCGGAGCAGTGCGAGATCACCGAGGACGCCATCCGCGCGGTCATCGCCTTCTATACGCGCGAGGCGGGCGTGCGCAATCTCGAGCGCGAGATCGGCGCGATGCTCCAGGCCGTCGCCATGCGCGTCGCCGAGGGCGACACCAACCACGTGCGGATCGGCCCCGACGACCTGCACGCGATCCTCGGGCCCCGCAAGTTCGAGAACGAGGTCGCCATGCGCACATCCGTGCCGGGCGTCGCGACCGGGCTCGCCTGGACGCCGACCGGCGGTGACATTCTCTTTATCGAATGCGCCCGCGTGCCCGGCCACGGCAAGCTGATCCTCACCGGCCAGCTCGGCGACGTCATGAAGGAGAGCGCGCAGGCCGCGCTCAGCCTCGTCAAGGCGCGCGCGCGTGAGCTCGGCATCGATCCGGCCCTGTTCGAGAAGTCGGATATCCATCTGCACGTGCCGGCGGGCGCCATTCCCAAGGACGGACCCTCCGCCGGCGTCGCGATGTTCATCGCCCTCGTCTCGCTGCTGACCGGCCGCACCGTCCGGAACGACGTCGCCATGACCGGCGAGATTTCGCTGCGCGGCCTTGTGCTGCCCATCGGCGGCGTGAAGAACAAGGTGCTGGCGGCGGTGCGCGCGGGCATCACGACGGTGATGCTGCCCGAGCGCAACAAGAAGGACTACGAGGACGTGCCGGAGGCCGCGCGCGGGGAAGTCCAGTTCGTGTGGATGGCGACGGTCGACGACGCGATTGAAGCGGCCCTCGCGCCGGCGAGTGCGACGAGCACGGCGGAGCCGTCAGACCTCTCCGACGACCAGCGCCGTCTGGCGAGCGGGTGACCTAGGCCAAGCCCAGAAAGACCATTATCGCCCGATCCATCCTTGCGATGTCGTCTGCGTCGAGGTGACCGATGCGCCCGCCGAGCCTCTCCTTCGAGACCGTCGTGATTTTGTCCACCATCAGTCTCGATTGGACACGGAGACCGTTGCGCTCGCTTGGCGCGACGACCAGTCGAAACAACGGCGCCGCGGTTCGATCGGTGGTAAAGGCGCAGACGGTGACGGAAGCGGTTGCGTCGAACCGATCGTCCTGGATGATGACAGCTGGGCGCGGCTTGCCGGCGTGGCCGCTACCGGAAATTGTCCAGACCTCGCCGCGCGTCATCGCTCAAGCAAGTCTGAGACAGCCTCGATGAAGGCTTGATCCTCACCGGCTTGCGCACTGCGCGCCACGGCACGCGATTGGCGGTGCGCCTCGGCCCGAAACTTTGCCGTGCGCGTATCCGGCACCCAAATCTGCACCGGGCGGAGTCCGCGCGCGCGCATGCGCTCGCGATAGCTCCGCACCTTTTCCCGGCTGCTGCTCGCCATTGCCCTAAGTCCCTTTCGAAGTTACATGTAACCTAGGTGAGCGCGTTGCGACTTGCAAGGCCTTCGACTGTTATGGGACCTCAGGGATGGGCCGGGCTTCTAGGGCTTATCCCCGCTCGCACTGTTCACCTTCGGTTTCCAAATACGCTACGGATTATCGTTATCGAGATAAGACCTGGGCGATGACCACCGCTCGACAAGTCAAAAAGCTGGTCGAGCCGTTGCTGGCTCGACATAGTGAGCTAGCACTTGTCGGGCGACT
>Ga0315553_10000002_pt1 | contig 204660 bp, 195 predicted proteins | sample SalMarSW160140MG_FD_203099 | JGI IMG/M metagenome (GOLD analysis project Ga0315553, IMG submission 203099) | Salt marsh sediment microbial communities from the Plum Island Ecosystem LTER, Massachusetts, United States - Salt Marsh Sediment SW1601-40 ... | reverse complement strand
GAACGGCGTCACGGCCAAGCCCGGCGATTTCGCGCATCCTCAGCGGACCATCCCGAAGCACGAGCACATTGTCTTCCATCTCGGCGACGGCACTGCCGTCCGCTACTCCGACACACGCCGCTTCGGGATCATGGACCTCGTGCCGGCGACCGCGCTCGAGACTCATGCTCTGTTCAAGGGCCTCGGCGTGGAGCCGCTCGGCGATGGGCTCACGCCGGCATGGCTCGCGGGCAAGCTCAAAGGCAAGGCCACCTCGATCAAGGCAGCGCTGATCGATCAGCGGCTGATTGCAGGCCTCGGCAACATCTATGCCTGCGAGGCGCTCTATCGTGCCCGCATCTCGCCGCTCAAGCTCGCCGGAACGCTCGCCACGAAATCCGGCAAGCCAACCAAAAAAACGGAAGCGCTCGTTGAGGGGATCAAGGCGGTGCTGACAAGCGCCATCAGGGCCGGCGGATCGTCGTTGCGCGACTATCGCCACACCGACGGCCGGCTTGGCCGCTTCCAGCACAGCTTCAAGGTCTATGGCCGCGAGGGGAAACCCTGCAAGAGGACCGGATGCGACGGCATCATCCGCCGCATCGTCCAAGGCGGCCGTTCGACCTTTTATTGTCCAACCTGCCAGAGATAAGGGAACTGAACATATGTATGTCGAAGAGATCGCCAAGGGCGAAGAGGCGTCCAAAGGCACACCTTACGAAACGCTGATCGTCACGCGCCAGGGCAAGGTCGGGCTCATCGCGCTCAACCGGCCGCAGGCGCTGAACGCGCTCAACACGCTCCTCATCAAAGAGCTCAACCGCGCGCTGAAGACGTTCGACACCGACCCGAATATCGGCTGCATCGTCATCACCGGCAACGAGAAGGCGTTTGCCGCCGGTGTCGACATCAAGGAGATGGCCACCAAGACCTTCGTCGAAGCCTATGGCAGCGACTTCCTGGCGCCGTTCGATGTGATCAGCACCATCCGCAAGCCCATCATCGCCGCGGTCGCGGGCTACGCGCTCGGCGGCGGCTGCGAGCTTGCCATGAGTTGCGACATCATCCTCGCCGCCGATAATGCGGTCTTCGGCCAGCCCGAGATCAATCTCGGCATCATGCCAGGCGCAGGCGGCACGCAGCGGCTGACCCGTGCGGTGGGCAAGGCCAAGGCCATGGAGCTCTGCCTCACGGGGCGCCAGATGCACGCGGAAGAAGCCGAGCGCGCCAACCTCGTCAGCCGCATCGTCCCGGCCGCTGAGCTGCTCGATGTGACGATGAAGGTGGCCGACAAGATCGCCAACTTGTCGCAACACGCGGTGATGATGATCAAGGAAGCGATCAATCGCGGCTTCGCCACGACGCTCGCCGAAGGCACACGCTTCGAGCGCGGGCAGTTCTACTCGCTGTTCGCCACGGAGGATCAGAAGGAGGGCATGGCCGCCTTCATTGAGAAGCGGAAGCCCGAGTTCAAGAACCTCTAGGGCTCCCGGTTCGCGGTTAGAGTGTAGCCAGGCTTCCTTTTCGCCTAGTTGACGCTATTCCGGGCGCTCGCTATAGAGCACGTCAAATCCACGCGTTTCTTAGCGCCCTTGGCCTTGCGAACCCTGGCCGACGGCGCATCCAAGGATCCTGAAACATGGCCAATACCAAGTCGGCGAAGAAAGCCGTTCGCCAAATCACCCGCCGGACCGCCGCCAACAAGGCGCGCCGGAGCCGCATGCGCTCGTCGGTCCGCAAGGTCGAGGAGGCGATCGCCTCCGGCAACAAGGACGCCGCCCAGGCTGCCCTCAAGGAAGCCCAGCCGGTCATGGCACGGACGGCGCAGAAGGGCCTGCTCCATCGCCGGGCCGCCTCGCGCAAAGTCTCCCGCCTCGCCAAGCGCGTCGGCGCCATGGGCGCTTAGGCGCCCACCCCTCCACCGGAACGAAAGTCTCCCCCCTGTTGCGCGCGCGCCACAGGGGTTGCGTGTCGTTTTGCGCGCTCCATGTCAATTTGACGAACATTTCAATTGTTTGACGGCCGGCCGGTGGCGCTCCTTGCGCGCGCTTATCCACCGGCCCTCCCCGTCGAAAAAAAAATTGCGGCGCTCGGTGCGAAGAAACCCCGACTTGCGCGCGTTTTTCGCGCGAAGCGCCGTCGATTCAGGCTTACCAGACAGAGGCTTGCCGATAAGGGTTGCGCGGGGCGCCCACTGATCAATACTAGGCGACACCCCCGGTTCGTTCGCTTGATTGGCGGGGTTTGCGTGTGTATAGTCTGATTATCCGAACGGGGAATTCCCCTCCTTACAATCGAGTATCTTGGCCTTGGCGTTTGCCAGGACAGGTTTTCTTTGTCTTCGCAGTATGGGGGGATGAAGAACTTGTGGAATGCTTATGCGTAAGCTGTGAATATTGCGGGTGAAGACTGCGTAGAGTCGCCACGTATTGTGGTCACCACAAAAACAGTTCTTGTGACGTGCTCACATTTTTTGGGGAGGAGGCTCGATTTTGGGCGCGCATCCGGACGAAAACGCGGTCGATGAGGTTGATGTCGCAACGGCCTGGAAAGGCCTTCAGGCAAGCCCTCGGTCGCAGTTGGTCGACGTGCGCACCCGCGCGGAATGGACGTATGTCGGGATTCCCGATCTGGGGCCCGTGGGCAAACGGGCTGTCCTTGTCGAGTGGCAGACCTTTCCCGATCAGTCCGTGGATCCGCGATTTGCCGAACGCCTCGCCAACGAGTTGAAGGCGCTCGGTGTTCAGTTGGACGACGACCTTTTCTTCATTTGCCGTTCGGGAAGCCGGAGCCTGGCCGCGGCCAAGGCGATGGCGTCGGCGGGGTTCCGTGCCTGCCACAACGTCTCGGAGGGGTTCGAAGGACCGCTCGACGACGAGAGGCATCGCGGCACGCTCTTAGGTTGGAAGGCGATCGGACTGCCCTGGCAGCAAGGCTAGGGGGCCGGTCGAAGGGGACGGTTGTGGCTGTCCGCGTCGATCAAGTTGGCTGCTCCTGTGTGAAGCGTGCGGTGCGTAATGGCGCGACAAAAATGAATGGGAAAGATAAAAACCGTGGCACAGGCACATGCGCAGGCTCCGCACGGCGAGCCTCAGCAAAAGGAGCAGTGCGCGCCAAGCGAGGCTTGGGCGAGAGTCAAATCGCGGCTACGCGGCGAATTGGGCGAGGACGTCTACGCCAGTTGGTTCAGGGGCGTGGAGCTCGATCAGGTGGACGACGGGGTCGTCCATCTTACCGTCGCCACCCGCTTCCTGCGGAACTGGCTACGCGCGCACTATTACGATTCAGTGCTGCGGCTGACGCGTGCCGAATGGCCAGCGGCTGAACGCATCGAGTTCACCGTCAGGCAACCGCACTTCGCCGTCGAGACGCCCAAAGAGACGCCGTGCGATCGCCGTGCTCCGGCGATGCCGAGCGCGGACGATCGTGCCCAGCTGCCCATGCCGCTGCGCACGGGCTATGGCGGGTTCGAGGGATCGCCGCTCGACCCGCGGCTGACCTTTGCAAGCTTCGTGGTCGGGTGCTCGAACAAGCTCGCCCATGCGGCGGCACAGCAGGTCGCGAGCGCCTTCTCGAGCCCACAATCGCCGTTTAACCCATTGTTTCTTCACGGAAATGTTGGCTTGGGCAAGACCCACCTGCTGCACGCCATTTCCTGGGAAGTGAAGCAGCAGAAGCCGGACTCCGAGGTGCTCTATCTCACGGCCGAACGCTTCATGTCGGGCTTCGTGCAGGCTTTGCGCGCGCGCGATGCGCTCGCCTTCAAGGAGAAGCTCCGCAATATCGACATCCTCCTGATCGACGACATGGAGTTTCTGCAAGGGCCGACCATTCAGCAGGAGTTCTGTCACACGCTGAACTCGCTGATCGACGGCGGGCGTCAGGTCGTCGTCGCGGCGGATCGCGCGCCGACCCATCTCGACAAGCTCGACATGCGTATGCGCTCGCGGCTCGGCGGGGGGCTCGTGGCCGAGATGAAGGCCATGGACTACGACTTGCGCCACCAGATCCTCGAAAAGCGGGCGCTGGAGGCCTGCGCGGACACAGCCGGGCTCGAAGTGTCGGAGACCGTGCTCGCCTTTCTCGCGGAGCGGCTCACCGAAAGCGGTCGCGAGCTCGAAGGCGCGGTCCACCGCTTGCGCGCGAGCTACCAGCTCACCGACGAGCCGGTGACCATCGCCATCGCCGAGCAGATCGTGCGCGATCTCATGCGGGGTACGGAGCCGCGGCGGGTCCGTATCGACGACATCCTGCGGACCGTCTCCAAGCATTACGGGGTGAACCGCGGCGACCTGCTGTCGGGGCGGCGCAACCGGTCGATCGTCCGGCCGCGTCAAATCGGCATGTATCTCGCCAAGCTGCTCACCTCGCGCTCGCTTCCCGAGATCGGCCGGCGGTTCGGCAACCGCGACCACACCACCGTGCTGCACGCGATCCGCAAGATCGAGCAGCTGATGACCGACGACAATCAGCTCCGCGAGGAGGTCGAGCTTTTGAAGCGCTTGCTGCGCGACTAGAGGGAAGGCAGGAGGGGCCTTGAACTGGACCAAGGCCTCTCCCGCCGGTCTTGCAAATTGCGCGGCGCCGCGTCAAGTTCGAGCGGGATTTCCGCCCGCCTCGCCAAGCCCCACCGGGGGCCTGACCGGAGCCGAAAAAAGGCCGCTCCGGGCTGGGGTCAACCAGCGAAAAAGACGTCAATTTCGGGGTATTCTCCAAACATGCGCCTCACCATCGACAAGCCGAGCCTCGCCAAGGCGCTCGCCCATGTGGCGAGCGTGGTCGAGCGGCGCAACACCATTCCCATTCTATCGAACGTGCTGCTGGCGGCGGGCGCGAACGAGCTCAAGCTCACCGCGACCGATCTCGACATGGAGCTCGTGGAGACGGTGCCATGCACCTCGAAGGGCGAGGGCGCCATCACGGTGCCGGCGCATATGTTCTACGACATCGTGCGCAAGTTGCCCGAGGGCAACGAGATCGAGCTCGCGCGCGACGCCGAGCAGGAGCGGCTCGTCATCACGAGCGGGCCGGCCCAGTTCTCGCTCCAGACCCTGCCGGCCGACGATTTTCCGGCGCTCAGCGTCGACGATCTCGGCCATGCCTTCACCCTGCCGGCCGCAGATCTCAGGCGTCTGATCGAGAAGACGCGCTTTGCCATCTCCACGGAGGAGACGCGCTACTACCTGAACGGCATCTATCTCCATGAGGCGGGGAGCGACGGCAAGCCGACCTTGCGGGCCGTCGCCACGGACGGGCACCGCTTGGCGCAGGTCGAGTTGCCGCTTCCTTCCGGAGCCAAGGGCATGCCCGGCGTGATCGTGCCGCGCAAAACCGTGCTCGAGCTGTCGAAGCTCGTGGAGGACGCCGACGGCGAGGTCCGCCTCGAGCTGTCACCGTCGAAGGTGCGCGTCTCGGCGGGCCGCGTGATCCTGACCTCCAAGCTCATCGACGGCACCTTCCCCGATTATGAGCGGGTGATCCCCCAATCGAACGACAAGCGCATGGAAGTGGACAACGCCGCCTTCGCGCAGGCCGTCGACCGGGTCTCGACGCTGTCGAGCGACAAGGGCCGCGCCGTGAAGCTCGCCCTGGCCGATGGCAAGCTCACGCTGTCGGTGAACAATCCCGATTCCGGCAGCGCCACGGAGGAGCTTTCCGTTGACTACGGCTACGATCCCCTGGAGATCGGCTTCAACGCCCGCTATCTGCTCGACATCTCCGGTCAGCTCGAAAGCGGCACCGCCGAGTTCCACCTCGCCGATCCGGGCTCGCCAACCATGGTGCGCGACGTGAAGGATGCGTCCGCGCTCTACGTGCTCATGCCGATGCGGGTATGAGGGCGAAGGCGACGGCAGAGGGCAACGGGGAAATACGGACGGACGGCGGCGCCGAGGCAGCCGCGGAGCGCCTCTTCGTCGCTGCGCTCAAGATCACCGACTTCCGCAACTATGCGAGCCTTCGGCTCACGCTCGACGCTTCACCCGTCGTGCTTGTCGGCGACAACGGCTCGGGCAAGACGAACCTGCTCGAGGCGGTCTCGCTGCTTGGCCCCGGTCACGGCTTGCGCGGCCGCCCTTATGGCGAGCTTGCCCGCAAGGACGGCCAAGGCGGCTTCGCCATCGCCGCCACGGTGATGACCCGCCATGGTGAAGTCGATATCGGCACCGGCTTCCTGCCGGGCACGCGCGAGGAGGGCGCCGGCCGCACCGTGCGCATTGCCGGCAAGGATAAAGGCGCGGGCGCGCTCGGCGACTACGTCAAGCAGGTGTTCCTGATCCCGGCGATGGACGGGCTGTTCACCGGCGCGGCGTCGGAGCGGCGGCGCTTTCTCGACCGCCTCGTGCTCGCCATCGATCCGAAGATGCGAAACCCGCTTGGCCGCTACGACCGGGCCATGCGGCAGCGCAATCGGCTGTTCCAGCTGCGCGAATATTCGCGCGCGCTGTTCGAGGGGCTGGAGGAGCAGATGGCAGAGGCGGGCACGGCGATCGCCGCGGCGCGGCTCGACGCGGTGGAGCGGCTCTCCAGCCTGATCGAGGAGACGCATGCGGCGCGCGGTGACGGCCCCTTCCCGCATGCGGTGCTCGCGCTACACGGCACGCTGGAGACGGAGCTTGCCATGCGCCCGGCCACGGAGGTCGAGGATGTCTTCCGCCTGATCCTGGAAGAAGGCCGGGAGCGGGACCGCGCGGCGGCGCGCACTCTCGAGGGGCCGCATTTGAGCGACCTCCTCGTGGTGCACGGGCCGAAGAACGCGCCCGCGGCGCAGTGCTCCTCGGGCGAGCAGAAGGCTCTCCTCTTGGGTCTCGTTCTTGCCAAGGCCGAGCTGATCACGTCGCTTGAAGGCACCGCCCCTCTCGTCCTCCTCGACGAGGTCGCGGCTCACCTGGACCAGGCAAGGCGCGAGGCGCTTTTCAGCGAGATCCTGCGGCTCAGCGTCCAGGCCTGGATGACGGGAACGGACCGGGCGCTTTTTTCGCCGATCGCGCAAGACGCCCAGATCTTGGCGGTGAGCCAAGGTAATATCGCCGGCTGATCACGCATGTTTTCCTGTTTCGGGGGGAGTAGCGAGTGGCAAATGCCTCGATGACCGCGCCGGCCGTCGCCCGCATCGGGGGCTGGCGCGCTTCCACATTGCTGCTCGCCTTCCTCTCCGCCTATTTCGTGCTCCAGGCGGTCTTGCGCGTCGCCTGCCTGTCGTCGCTCGGGCTCGACGACGCGGAGATGGCGGTGATCACCCAGAATTTCGTCGCCGGCTACGGCTCGCAGCCGCCGCTCTATAACTGGATTCAGATTCTCGCGACCGACATCTTCGGGCTCGGGGTCCCGGCCTTCGTCATCACGCATTTCCTGCTTCTGTGGCTCACCTTCGTATTCATGTTCCTATCGGCGCGAGTCGTGCTCGAGGACGACGTGAAGGCGGCGGCCGTCGCGCTTGCACTCTTCACCATCCCGCAGGTCGGCTGGGAGGCGCAGCGCGCGCTGACCCATTCGGTGCTGTCGATCACCGCCGCCTCCTTCACGCTCTATGTGACGCTGCTCATGCTCAAGACGGGAAGCTGGGGAAGCTATCTCGCGCTCGGGCTCGCCTTGGCGCTCGGCGTCCTGTCGAAATACAGCTACGTCCCGTTCGCTCTGGCACTTCTCATCGCCGCGGTGACCATTCCCTCGCTCCGGCCGCGCATTCTGTCGATGCGCTTCGCGGCCGCCCTGCTCCTGATGGCGCTCCTTCTCGTTCCGCATCTCCACTGGGTGGCGACCCATGAGACCGAGACGCTGTCGCGCACGCGGAAGTTCAAGATCGCGCATGACGCCGGCCTGCTGCTCACTTGGGGCGAGGGTCTGCTATCGACGATCCTGGCGGCCGTGAGCTTCGCCGCGGTGTCGGTGCTCGTGTTTGCGATCGCCGCCTTCAGTCCCATGAGGCGCGCGGGGACAGGCGTCGTCGCCAAGGCCGGGCTTCAGGACTTGCGGACGCTCATTCTGCGGATGGTTGTCATCGCGCTCGCGCTCGCCGTCGTCATGGTGCTCGCCACGCGGGTGACCTACGTCAAGGACCGCTGGCTGCAATGCCTCTTGATCGCCCTGCCGCTCGCGCTGTTCATCCTGTTCGAAGACCGTCTGACGCCGCTCCGCCAGAGGCTTCTCATCATCCTGTCGGCGCTGATGGGTCTTGGCGCCATGGCCGGGCTCCTGGTCGCTTATTTGGAACCCGACCTTTACGGGGACCCGCCATCGGCCGCGGCCCCATTCGGCGCAATCGCCGAACAGATTCGCGCGCACGGCTTCGAGAAGGGTTACGTTTTGGCGGACAATTCCTATATTGCAGGGAACCTGAAATTGTCCTTCCCCGAGAGCACGGTTGCGGAGCCGGAGTACGGTCTTTGGCCTGTTGCGCCAAGCGGCCGGACGGCGCCCGTGCTCCTCGTCTGGAGCCAAGCCAAGAGGGTTAAGCCCCCCGGAAGCGTGATCCGGCTCCTGCAAAAGCTTTGCGGTGGTAAGCCATTGAATAATATTGAGACTTTCCCGCTCTCGGGCCTTTACGAGCACTCGGAGACGCTGCCCTTCAGGGTTAATGGGGCTCTGGTTTCCACCTGCCCGGCCGGGCAGGGCTAATCGCCACAACGCCCCAATCTTGGCCGTGAATCAGGGTAATATCTAAGCGTGAATCAGGGCCCCTCCCGGGCCCCCCGAGAAGACCAACGACGACCACTCAAAACATCTCCAGGGACCCATGACACCAGCTGCCAAACGCAAAGCTGAAGCTGCTGCCGATTACGGCGCGGAGTCGATCAAAGTGCTCAAAGGGCTCGATGCCGTGCGCAAGCGGCCGGGCATGTATATCGGCGACACGGACGACGGCTCGGGACTGCACCACATGGTCTACGAGGTGGTGGACAACGCCATCGACGAGTCGCTTGCGGGCTATTGCGACGCGGTCCAGGTCACGCTGAACGCGGATGGCTCGGTCACGGTGGAGGACAACGGCCGCGGCATTCCGACCGAGATCCACAAAGGCGAAGGCGTCTCCGCCGCCGAAGTGATCATGACGCAGCTCCACGCCGGCGGGAAGTTCGACCAGAACTCCTACAAGGTGTCGGGTGGTCTTCATGGCGTCGGCGTGTCCGTGGTCAACGCCCTGTCGAGCCACCTCGAAGTCACCATCTGGCGCGACGGCAAAGAGCATAGCATGCACTTCGCCGACGGCGTGCCCACAGCGCCGCTCAAGATCACCGGCGATGCGGACGGCAAGACCGGCACGCGCATCACCTTCGTGCCGAGCCCGAAGACCTTCACCATGGTGGAGTTCGATTATGCGACGCTCGAGCACCGCCTGCGCGAGCTGGCCTTCCTCAATTCCGGCGTGCGGATCATCTTGTCGGATCACCGCGGCGTCGAGCCGAAGACGGAAGATCTCTATTACGAAGGTGGCTTGCGCGCGTTCGTGAAGTTCCTCGACCGCACCAAGCATCCGCTCATCACCGAGCCCGTCGTCGTCGAGAAGACGCAAGACCGCATCACCGTCGAGGCGGCGCTGTGGTGGAACGACAGCTATCACGAGAACGTGCTGTGCTTCACCAACAACATCCCGCAGCGCGACGGCGGCACGCATCTGGCCGGCTTCCGCGCGGCGCTGACACGCACGGTCAACACCTATGCGGCGGAGTCCGGCATCGCCAAGAAGGAAAAGGTGGCGCTCACCGGCGACGACGCGCGCGAAGGGCTGACTTGCGTGCTGTCGGTCAAAGTTCCGGACCCGAAATTCTCCAGCCAGACCAAGGACAAGCTCGTCTCCTCCGAGGTGCGGCCCGTGGTGGAAAGCGTGATGGCGCAGGCGTTCTCGCAGTGGTTCGAGGAGAATCCGGGCGAGGCGCGCAACATCGTGCAGAAGATCGTCGAGGCGGCCGCCGCGCGCGAAGCGGCGCGGAAAGCCCGTGACCTCACCCGCCGCAAGGGCGCGCTCGACATGGCTTCGCTGCCGGGCAAGCTCGCCGACTGCCAGGAGCGGGATCCGGCGAAGTCGGAGCTGTTCCTGGTCGAGGGCGACTCGGCCGGCGGCAGCGCCAAGCAGGCGCGCGACCGCGCCTTCCAGGCGGTGCTCCCCTTGCGCGGCAAGATCCTCAACGTGGAGCGGGCGCGCATCGACAAGATGCTGTCGAGCGCCGAGATCGGCACGCTCATCACGGCGCTCGGTACCGGCATCGGCGATGAGTTCGATCTCGCCAAGATCCGCTACCACAAGATCATCATCATGACGGACGCCGATGTGGACGGCTCGCATATCCGCACGCTGCTGCTCACCTTCTTCTACCGGCAGATGCCGTCGGTGATCGAGGCGGGCTATCTCTACATCGCACAGCCGCCGCTCTACAAAGTGAAGCGCGGGAATCAAGAGCGCTATCTGAAGGACGAGAAAAGCCTCGAAGACTATCTCATCGGCGAGGGGCTCGCGGACGCCGTGCTGCTGACCGGCGACGACGCCGCACGCGGTGGCGGCGATTTGCGCGACATCGTCGAGACGGCCCGCAAGATCAGCGCGATCCTCAAGGGATTGCACAGCCGGTATCCGCGCTTCGTCATCGAGCAGGCGGCGATTGCCGGGGCGCTGGCCCCGAAGCTGTTGAAGGATGAAAAGCAGGCCCAGGCGGCGTCCGCCTATATCGCCAAGCGGCTCGACGCGCTCTCGGAGGAGACCGAGCAGGGCTGGCACGGGGAGGCGCTGCCCGAGGGCGGCTTGCGCTTCTGGCGCGAGGTCCGCGGCGTCATGGAGTCCCATTTGATCGACGGACCCTTCATCGCCTCCGCCGACGCGCTGAAGCTCGACCACTACGCGCCGCATCTGCAAGAGGTCTACGCCAAGCCGGCGACGCTGAAGCGCAAGGACACGAGCCTCGTGGTGCACGGCCCGTCGGAGTTGATGAAGGCGGTCATGGAGACCGGCCAGAAGGGCCTCTCGCTCCAGCGCTACAAGGGACTCGGCGAGATGAACCCCGCGCAGTTGTGGGAGACAACACTCGATCTCGACAGCCGCACCATCCTCCAGGTGAAGATCAAAGAAGGCGAGGACGCCGACGACATCTTCTCGCGGCTGATGGGCGATGTGGTGGAGCCGCGGCGGGAGTTCATCCAGGACAACGCGCTGCAGGTCGCCAATCTGGACGTGTAGCGCCGGACCAACCCCATTCCTTAACGCCATGGCAAGGCGGGAACCTTAAGGTTTCCGCGTAATCCCGAGTCGTGCCGCGTGTCCTTCGCCCGCGATTCGTTTCCGCGTGTTCAGTTGGGGCAAGTCTGATGGGTGGCGCACGGCCCAAGCCGAGACCGCAAGGCAAGAGCCGGCGCCCGGCGTCCGGATTCGGCGCGCGGGCCAAGCCGCCGGCGAGGCGGCGCCCGCAAGCGCGCCGCAAGAAAAGCCGGCTGTGGCGGCTGAAGCGCGCCGCCCGGCAGCATCCCTATCTCTTCAAGGCGCTACGCTTCGGGCTTCTTGCCTGCATCTGGGGCACCATCGTGCTCGGCGGCGCCGTGGTCTACTTCATCTCGCGGGTGCCGGACCCGGTGCTCGCCACCCTCGACGACCGCCCGCCCAATGTCACCATCCTCGCCGCGGACGGCACGGTTCTCGCCGAGCGAGGCCTGCGGCACGGTCATGTGCGGATCGAGACGCTGCCGAAATATCTGATCGAGGCGGTCACGGCGACCGAGGATCGCCGCTTCTACCACCATTTCGGCGTCGACCCGATCGGGCTCGCGCGCGCCACCTATCGCAATCTCATGGCCGGCACCGTGGTCGAGGGCGGCTCGACCATCACGCAGCAGCTCGCGAAGAACCTGTTCCTCGAGCCGGACCGCACCATCACCCGCAAGCTCGAAGAGCTGATCTACGCCGTGTGGCTCGAGCAGCGCTTCACCAAGGACGAGATCCTCGAGCTCTATCTCAACCGGGTCTATTTCGGTGGCGGCACTTACGGGGTGGAGGCCGCGGCACGGCACTATTTCGGCAGGCCGGCGCGCTCCGTCTCCCTTCCCCAGGCGGCGCTGCTCGCGGGCCTCCTCAAGGCGCCGTCCCGCTACGCGCCGACGCGGAGCATCAAGGTCGCCAGCGCCCGCGCCGACGAGGTGCTCGAGAACATGGTGGAAGCCGGCTACCTCACCGAGAAGGCGGCGGCCGAGGCGGCACGTGAGCCGCTCGACCTCCGGGCCAAGGGTGACGACACCGGCTACCCCTATGCCGTCGACTGGGTGGCGGATCTGCTGCCGGAATATGTGGGCAAGCATAGCGGCGATCTCATCGTCGACACGACCATCGACGCCGGCCTTCAACGCGTGAGCCAGGAGAAGCTTCGCACGCTGCTCGACACGGAAGGCAAAGAGCGCGCCGCGAGCGAGGGCGCCGTCGTGGTGCTCAACCCGCAAGGCGCCGTGCAGGCGCTGGTCGGGGGCCGCTCCTACAAGGACAGCCCCTATGACCGTGCGCTCAAATCGCTGCGGCAGCCGGGCTCGGCCTTCAAGCCGTTCGTCTATCTCGCGGCGCTCGAAAGCGGCTACACGCCGGACTCGGTCGCCTATGACGGGCCGGTCAATATCGGCGGGTGGCAGCCGAAAAACTACACCCACAACTATAAGGGCCAGGTCACGCTCAGATATGCCATTGCGCACTCGCTGAACACGGTGGCCGCCAAGCTCACGGCCGCCGTCGGCGCCTGGCGCGTGGTGCGCACCGCCCGGCGGCTCGGCATCAGTTCCAAGCTGCACACCCAGCCCTCGATCGCGCTCGGCACGGCCGAGGTGACGCTGCTCGACCTTGCCGGCGCCTATGCCCCCTTCGCCAACGGCGGCCAGCGGGTGCTGCCTTACGTCATCACCCGGATCCGCAACGGCGACGGCAAGGTGCTTTATCGGCGCCGCTACTCGACCGCCGGGCAGGTCGTGGCGCTCCAGTATGTGGGCGCCATGAACGACATGCTGAACGCGGCCCTCATGCGCGGCACGGGCAAGCGGGCGGCGATCCCGGGCCATGTCGCCGCAGGCAAGACCGGGACCACCCAGGACTCTCGTGACGCGTGGTTCGTCGGCTACACCGCTCAGTACGTCGCCGGGGTGTGGATCGGCAACGATGACAACTCGCGCATGAAGAACGTCACGGGCGGGTCGCTGCCGGCCGAACTGTGGCACGGCATCATGCTCTACGCGCACAAGGACATGCCGCCTCTACCGCTGCCGGGCACGCGAGCGCCGCGGCCGCTGCAAGACGCCATCGCCGCGCGGCAGCTCTGGTCGGCGACATCGAGCGAGCCCGAGCGCAACGACGACACGCCGCTCTATCAGCGTGTGTTCGGGATTTTCGGCGGCGGCTAAAGGCCTCGCGTCGCTACTCGATGCTCTGCGTTGGCGAGATGCCTTGCGAAGGCTGCGCGATCCCTTCCGCTCCGTAAGCGTGCAGGCTCGAGCCGTATTTGCGCAGCCAGTTCCGCGCCTCCTCATGGCGCGGCATCGTCTTGGCGACGAGCGACCAGAAGCGCGGCCCGTGATTCATGTGGGCGAGATGGGCGACCTCATGCGCGGCGAGATAGTCGAGCACGAAAGGCGGCGCGAGCACGAGACGCCAGGAGAAGGACAGCGCGCCGCTCGTGGAGCACGATCCCCAGCGCGTGGTCTGGTCGCGCACGAAGATGCGCTTCGGCGTCAGGTTGAGACGCTTCGCATGCAAATCCACGCGCAGCTTGAGATCGAGATGGGCCTGGCGCTTCAGCCAGTCGAGAAGCCGACGGGGCGCATGCTCCTCCTCCCCCGAGACATGGAGCCGGGGCAGCCGGCGCTTGGCGACCCGGGCGCCGGCCGGCCATGCGGGTGCGACCTTCGCGTCTTCCGGCTCCTCGACCCACACCACGCCGCGCCGGCGCTCAGAGCCGGCAAAGCGCAGGAGATGGGCGAGACCGCGCAAGGGAATGACGGCGCCGTCGCGAAAGGGCACGGGCTCCGGAAGTCCTGCAACGCGCTCCTTCAGCCAATCCAAATGGCGTGACAGGAACTCGTCGGCGTCGGCGAAGCTCGAATAGAGCGGCATGGTGAGAACGGCCCCGCGGCGGGCCTCGCTCACCTGCAAACTGAAGCGACGGGCTCGCGCGCTGCGGCGGAGCAACATAGGGATTTCCAACCCCCGAATCTTGACCTCGATGGTCTCCCCGCGCCCGATATTCAGCCGCTTCAGCATGCCACGCTCCCCGTACAAGGTACTCTTAGGGCCACTCGAATCTGAGTGGACCGAGAGTAGCACCGGACTTCTGGGAACGCGCGCCTGTGATTTAGGCAGTTAAGCCGAAAGCCCGCCCCAGGACGCTTCTGCGGCGCTGGTGGGTGCGGAAAAAATCGTGGATTTTCGGCAATATTTCGGCCCGGAAGCGCGATCCATTAAAAACGCCGTAATGTCCGACATCCGGCTGCAAATGGTGGGCGCGCATGGCCTCAGGGAGGTTTTTGCACAAGGTTTGTGCAGCTTCGGTCTGTCCGATCCCGGAAATATCGTCCTTCTCGCCCTCGACGGTCATCAGCGCCACCCGGGTCACGCGGCTCGGGTCGACGAGGGTCCCCCGGTGGCGCATTTCGCCCTTGGGCAGCCTGTGCTCCAGGAAGACGGTTTCGATGGTCTGGAGGTAGTACTCGGCCGAGAGATCCATCACGGCGAGGAACTCGTCGTAGAACTCACGGTGCTTGTCGGCGGAATCGCCGTCGCCGCGGATGAGATTGTGGAAGAGGTCGCGGTGGGCGGTGAGGTGCCGGTTGATATTCATCCCCATGAAGCCCGACAGCTGCAGGAAGCCGGGATAGACCAGCCGCATCATGCCGGGATAGGGCCACGGAACCTGGGTGATCACGTTGTGGCGGAACCAGCTCAACGGCTTGGCGTCGGCAAAGCGGTTGACCGCGGTGGGGCTCTCGCGCGCATCGATCGGGCCGGCCATGAGGACCATCGAGCGCGGCACTGCGCGGTCGCGCTTCGCCTCCATCAGCGAGACGGCGGCGAACACCGGAACGGTCGGCTGGCAGACCGCCATGACATGGACGTTTCCGCGAAAATGCTGGAGAAATTCAACGATGTAGTCGATGTAATCGTCGAGGTCGAAGGGACCGGTCTCGCGTGGCACGAAGCGCGCGTCCTGCCATTCGGTGACGTAGACGTCGTGGTCAGGCAGGAGGTCGCGCACGGTGCCGCGCAGCAGCGTGGCGAAATGCCCGGCCATCGGCGCCACGACCAGCACTTTCGGATCTTTCCGCCGCCATGTGGCGGGGAGGTCCCGCTCGAAGTGAACGAGATTGCAGAACGGCTTGGAGACGACCGTCCGCGCCTGCACCGCGACCTCCCGGCCGTCGACCGTCACGGTGTCGATCCCCCAAGCGGGCTTGCGATAGCGTCGGGTCGAGCGCTCGAACAGTTCGAGCGCGGCCGCTGCGCCGCGGCCGAGCGCCGTGTACGAGGCGGGATTAAGAGGATTCCGAAACAGGAATCGGTAGGCTTCCGCCGTCGCGCGGGCCGGATGTAGGGCGGCCTGGTTCAGCTCATAAAGATGGTAAAGCATAGAAGCCTCCGACTCAGATGCATTCTAATGCTGCATCGCGGAATCAAATGGTGATTCTATGCTGCAGTGCAATGACATGGTGCCGCAGGGGTATGCGCCGCGCGGCTAAAGGTAGCGTTGGAGGATCTCCGTCATCTTGGGAGCGGGCGTCCCATAAGGGATGTGGGTGATGTATTCGCCGTCTGGGCCCATCAAATAAGCAATCGCCGAGTGGTCAACGCTGTAATTATCGCCCGCGCCCGCCTCTTGATGTTTTTCGAATGTGACACGATAGGCTTTCGCCGCCTTGGCGATTTGTTCCGGTGTGCCGGACAGGCCGACGAATCGCGGTCCGAAATTCATGACGTAATCGGCCACGACCCGCGGCGTGTCGCGCTCGGGGTCGACGGTAATAAAGATGGGGACAACCTTGTCCGCATCCTTCCCGAGCCCGTCCAGCGCGGAGGCCATGACCTGCAGCTCGGCTGGGCAGATATCCGGACAATGCGTGTAGCCGAAAAAGACGAGCATATACTTGCCGCGAAAAGCCTTGTCGGTGACCGTGGAGCCGTCCTTGCCGACGAGTTCGAAGGGGCCGCCGATCAACGCCTTGCCGCTCGTCTCCACGCGGTTGCGCTGCATGTCGGGGTTGAGGATGAGGACGCCGGCGCCGACGAGCGCACCCAGAAGGAAACCACCGACGATGATCAGGAGCAGAGGACGTCGCATTTCGTTACTCACCAAGTTGCAGCAATGTCCCGTTGACGCGGGCGCTGCCTAAGAACCAACTGAACGTGACATAGCCGACCGCGAGATAGATCGCGTTCAGGCCAAGCGCCCACCACAAATCCATCGCATCGAACGTGTTGTGCAGCAGGATGGAGCGCATGCCTTCGAATACATGCGTCGGCGGGAGCGCGAGCGCAACCGGCTGAAGCCAGTGGGGCAACACCGACACCGGATAGTAGACGCAGCAAAAGGGCAGCAACAAAAAGGCCAGCGACCAGGCGAGTTCCTCGGCGCCGAGTCCATAGCGCAAGATCACGCCGGCCGAGATCAGGCCGAGCGACCAGCTCGTCAACACCAGCACGCAGAAGAACGCGGCGAGCGCCAAGCCCAGATCGAGCAGATTGAAGCCGAAGATGAAGAAGGCGGCGATGGCGACGGGCACCATGCTCACGCCAAGCCTGATGATGCTCCACAGAGAGAGTGCGGCCACAAGCTCGTAAGGACGTAAGGGGCTCGTCAGCAGATTGCCGAGATTGCGCGACCACATTTCCTCGATGAACGTGGTCGAGAAGCCGATCTTCGAGCGGAACAGGATGTCCCACAGAAGCACCGAACCGATGAGTACGCCTGCGGCTTGGGCATAGGGGTTCTGCGTCCCGGCGAGATATTTCTGGAGGAAGCCCCAGGTGAGCATTTGCAGAAACGGCCAGTAGATCAGCTCCACTAGGCGCACGCCGGAACTCCGCAAGAGATAGGTGTAACGGCGGACGAGCGCCGCCATGCGCCGCAAGCTCGCGTGAAGTCCGGCGGGCGGCAGCAGGACGGGCTCGACGTCCTTTATGGCGTGATGCTCGGTCATGACGCCTTTGCCACCTCCGGCGCGGCGCCTTCTTCGGTATCTCTGGTGCGGCCACGGACGACGTCGAGGAAGACATCTTCCAGGGTCTCTCGACCGTAGCTGGCGATGAGCGCTTTCGGCGTCTCATCCTCGATGATGCGCCCGGCCTGAAGCAGGATGACGCGATCGGCCAGGCGCTCGACCTCGGCCATGTTGTGGGAGGCGAGCAGCAGCGTCGCCCGGCGGCTTCGCGCATAGTCTTTCAGCTTATGCCGGATCCAGTCGGCGGTGTCCGGATCGAGCGAGGCGGTGGGCTCGTCGAGCAGCAAGAGGTCGGGTGCGTTGAGCAGCGCTTTGGCGAGGCCGACCCGCGTCTTCTGGCCGGCGGAGAGCTTGCCGGTGGGCCGGTCGAGCAGGGTCGCGATCTGAAGATCGTCGGCGACGCACGCAATGCGCTCGGCCGCGTTGGCGATGCCGTAGAGCCCCGCATAGACGGTGAGGTTCTGCTTCACGGTGAGCCGCGCCGGCAAATCGACATAGGGACTTTGGAAGTTCATCCGCTGGGCGACGTCGTAGCGGTTGCGGCTCATGTCGGCGCCGAACACCCGGACCTCGCCCGCGGTCGGCATGACGAGGCCGAGCAGCATGGCGATGGTCGTGGTCTTGCCCGCGCCATTGCCGCCGAGCAGCGCCACGGTGGTGCCCGCTTCGACGGTAAAGCTTACGTGATCGACGGCGGTGACGCTGCCGTACCGCTTGGTGAGGCCGCTCACGGCGACGGGCAGGCGCTCAGGCTCGGCGCGCGCGCCTACTTCTTTACGAAAACTGCCTGTCGTCTCATCCATGGCCTTGCGCTGCGTGCCCGCTTTGTCGGAATTATGGCTCTTCGCCGCGTGGTAGGGTTCACCTATGGCCGCACTCGACAATAGTCAAACCGTCTCCCGCCGCGCCGTGCCGGAATGGCTGCGCGCTGGCGACAGCCGGTTGCGCCTGCAGACCATCCTGCGCTTGCGCTGGATTGCCGTCGTCGGCCAGAGCCTGACGGTCATCATCGCCTATTGGGCGCTCGGCATGGACTTGCCGATCGGCGGCTGTTTCGCCGTGATCGCGCTGTCCGCCTGGCTCAACGTGGCGTTGCGCATCCGCTATCCGGCGAGCCAGCGGCTCAAGAGCAACTATGCCTTCATCATGCTGGGCTACGACATCCTCCAGCTCGGGGCGCTCCTCTATCTTACCGGTGGGCTCGAGAATCCCTTCGCCTTCCTGCTCATCGCGCCTGTCACCGTGTCGGCCTCGACGCTGCCGATCAGGATCACGGTCGCGCTCGGCGTGCTGGCCATCGCGACGGCGACGCTGCTCACGCGCTTCCACTATCCGCTGCCCTGGTTCGGCAATACCTATCTGGACCTGCCGCTGCCGTACGTGATCGGCATCTGGGCCGCGGTCGTCTCGGGCATCTTGTTCATCGGGCTCTATTCTTGGCGCACGGCCGAGGAAGGCCGGCGCATGGCGGAAGCGCTGGCGGCCGCCGAGGTGGTGCTCGCCCGCGAACAAAAGCTCTCGGCGCTCGATGGGCTCGCCGCTGCGGCGGCGCACGGGCTCGGCACCCCCCTCGCCACCATCGCCGTCGTCACCAAGGAGCTGTTGCGCGATGCGAAGCATGCGGACCCGCATTACGACGACCTACTGCTGTTGCGGGCCCAGGCCGAGCGCTGCCGCGAGATCCTGAAGGAGCTCGCCGGACGCGGCGAGCAACTCGACATCATCGTGTCGCGCATGCCCGTCAGCCACCTGATCGAAGAGGTGGTCGAGCCGCACCGGGCGATCACCGTGCCCATCGAAGTCCGCACCGGACCGTTCGCGGGGGTGGAGCCGAGCAGCGCCGCAGCGCGCGAGCCGGTGACCCAGCGCAATCCTGGCGTCATCTACGGCCTCGGCAATCTCGTGGAGAACGCAATCGACTTCGCCGCAACCAGGGTCGAGGTCGACGCGCACTGGAACCAGGACGAGGTGCGCATCGTCATCGCCGACGACGGCGAAGGCTTCCCGCCCAACGTGCTCGAGCAGCTCGGCGAGCCGTTCGTCACCACGCGGCCCGGCGAGAGCTGGGGCGAGGAGCAGCCGGACGAGCATATCGGCATGGGGCTCGGCTTCTTCATCGCCAAGACCTTGCTGGAGCGATCGGGCGCGCAGCTGGAACTCGCCAACCGGGCCGGGCCTCAAGGGGGCGCCGTGGTCACGGTGATTTGGCCCCGTAGCAAGTTCGAGCAGCCCCAAGCCGGGCTGGATTAGCCGTTTCGACCAGGAAATTTGCCCTTTCGCTGGCCAATCCACGCAAAAAGGCCGCTTTTCGAGGGTTTACCATTCACTTTGATGCAGCGCAGTCGCCCCTGAGGCTTGCCTGGGGGTGCGAAAGTCCCTACCTCTACCTGCAATTAAAACACGAATTCTTTTGGGAGCGACGTCGCGGTTGGGCTTGGACTGCGAAATGGGAGCTGAGACATGGATACCCAACCGATCTCGACCACCACGCCGCCGAGCATTTTCGTGCCACAAGACAACACCCTGCTGATCGTCGAAGACGACCGCGCTTTTCTCGCGCGGCTCGCGCGCGCCATGGAAGCGCGCGGCTTCGAGGTCGAGGCAGCGGGATCGGTCGAGGAGGGGCTGGCCTCGCTCAAGCGCCGCCCGCCGGCCTTCGCGGTTGTCGATATGCGTCTTGACGACGGCAACGGCATCGACGTCATCGCCGCGCTGAAGGACGTGCGTCCCGATGCGCGTGCCGTGGTGCTCACCGGCTACGGCAATATCGCCACGGCCGTGACTGCGGTGAAGATCGGCGCCGTCGACTATCTGGCCAAGCCCGCCGATGCCGACGACGTCTACAACGCGCTCGTTGCATCGACCAACGCCAAGGCGCCGCCGCCGGAGAATCCGATGTCGGCCGACCGGGTGCGCTGGGAGCACATCCAGCGGGTCTACGAGCTCTGCAACCGCAACGTCTCGGAGACGGCGCGGCGGCTCAACATGCACCGCCGCACGCTGCAGCGCATTCTCGCCAAGCGCGCGCCGAAGTAGCCCTTCCCATCTTGATCCTCATGCTGAGGAGCGCATCGGAGATGCGCGTCTCGAAGCATGTGGCCGCACCGTTCGAGACGGGCGCTGATGCGCCCTCCTCAGGGTGAGGAATCAGGCCGGTCGGTTCAGCTTTCCAGGCCGCAGCCGGGGTCGAGATGATGCTGGAGGCGGAGCGCGGCGGCGCGCGCAAAACACAGCATCATGGCCTTGCGCCGCGCGGCGTTGAGCCGCTCCTCGACCGGCTCGCGTACGAGCTCCGCGCTGTAGCGGTCGGCGAGGATGAGGCCTGCGTGCTCCGGGATCACGTCTGAGGGGAAGTCGGCGGCGACGGCGAAATAGAGCTTGTCGCAATAGTCGAGATATTCGTGCCACTTCCCGTCGGTACGATAATCGATCAAACACGATTTAATCTCGACGATCACCACGTCACCTGAAGGCGACAACCCCACCACATCGGCGCGGCGCCCGTTCGCCAAAGGCAACTCGGTGACGACCGAATGTCCCAGAGCGCGGAACGTGCGGCAAACGCCGCGCTGCAGCTCGGCCGCAGCTTGCGATTGACGCCCATCCAAAGAGATCAGCGGGTCTTGCCTGTCGCGCTGAAGCACGAGACTATGTCCTTACACGTCGCACAATCGTCACGGATTTGTGCATGGTTGCTCGTTTCATCCGCTGGAACAAGCTGCTAAATCCCACGTTGAGAGAAGGCCTCCGAACCCCCCGGGAGGGACCATGAACCTCACAAACACCGTCCTCGCCGAGCCCCGACTCGGGCCCGCATCTTCCCGCACATTACACGATCGCTTGATGGAGACACGCCGGCTCTCGCTGGCGCTCGCCTCCCCCTTGAGCGACGAGGATCAGGTCGTCCAGGCCATGGACGATGCGAGCCCGACCAAGTGGCACCTTGCGCATACCACGTGGTTCTTCGAGGCGTTCGTGCTTGGCCGCTTCCTTCCCGGCTATCGTGTCTTCGACGAGACGTTCGAGTATTGCTTCAACTCCTATTACGAGAGCGTCGGCCCGCGGCATCCGCGCCCCAAGCGCGGGCTGCTGACGCGCCCCTCCGGCGATCAGGTGCGCGCCTATCGCGCCCATGTGGACGCAGCGCTGGAGCGGCTGTTCGGCACCGATCTGCCGGATGAAGCGCTTTCGCTCGTCGAGCTCGGCATCAATCACGAGCAGCAGCATCAGGAACTCTTGCTGACCGACATCTTGAGCCTGTTCGCCTCCGGGCCGCTCAAGCCGGCCTATCGCGCGGCGAAGCCCGGCGTCGAGGTGAGCATCACGGCGCCTCTCGCGTTCACCGCGTTCGACGGCGGCATCTACGAGGTGGGCCATGACGGCAATGGCTTCGCCTACGACAACGAGGGCCCGCGGCACGAAGCGCTGATCCGTCCCTTCAAGCTCGCCAATCGCTGCGTCACCAACGCGGAATGGGTCGACTTCATCGAGGACGGCGGCTACCGAACCGCGACGCTGTGGCTCGCCGACGGCTGGGCCACCGTCAATGCGCAGGACTGGAAGGGCCCGCTCTATTTCGAGGAGGCCAAAGGCGGCTACATGCAGATGAGCCTCCTCGGCGATCGCCCGGTGGACCCGGCCGCGCCCGTGACCCATGTGAGCTTCTTCGAGGCGGACGCCTTCGCCCGCTGGGCGGGCTACCGGCTGCCGTCGGAGTTCGAGTGGGAGGTGGCGGCGGCCAACGTGCCGGTCGAAGGCCGCGACCTCGGCGCCGATCATTTGCGGCCCATGCCGGCCAAGGTCGACGACGGCCTCACTCAGATGTTCGGCGATGTGTGGGAGTGGACGGGGAGCGCCTACCTGCCCTACCCGGGCTTCAAGGCCGCACCCGGCGCCGTCGGCGAGTACAACGGCAAGTTCATGTGCAATCAGTTCGTGCTCAAGGGCGGGTCGTGTGCCACGCCTGAAGGCCATGTCCGGCGCACCTATCGTAATTTCTTCTATCCCCATCAGCGCTGGCAGTTCACCGGCTTGCGCCTCGCGGCGGACGCGTAACAGTGACCGGCATTTCATCCTTTCTGGCCGAGGGCCGGCCAAGCGCGCGCGCCATGGCGGCGCGGCGCGCGGCGGAGATCGCGGCGTTCGCGGAGGCTGTGCTCGAGGGGCTGGCGCGCCGCCCACGCAGCATTCCCTCGCGATTCCTCTACGACGCGGTGGGCTCCGCGCTGTTCGAGGAGATCACCAAGCTCGAGGAGTATTATCCGACTCGAACCGAGACCAAGATGCTCGAGACGTTCGGCGCCGAGATCGCGCAACACGTGGGCGACACCGATATCCTCGTGGAGTTCGGCTCAGGCTCGAGCCGCAAGACGAGCCTCCTCATCGACGCGCTTCCGGGTCTCGACACCTATGTGCCCATCGATGTGTCCGAATCGTTCTTGGCGGAAGCCGCCAAGCGCCTGGCCGCCCGTCATGACGGGCTCAACGTCAGGCCCGTGGTCGCGGACTTCACCACGACACGCGCGCTCGCCAATGCCTCGCGCGGCCCGAAACTCGGCTTCTTCTCCGGCTCGACCATCGGCAACCTCACCCATGCGGAAGCCAAGGCATTCCTGGAAAATGCCGCTCAGCTTCTCGGACACGGCAGCACCTTCCTCATCGGCGTCGATCTCAAGAAGAGCCTCGACATTCTGATTCCCGCCTATGACGACGCGGACGGCGTCACCGCCGCTTTCAGCCTCAACCTCCTGGCGCGCGTCAACCGGGAGCTCGACGGCGACTTCGACACCACGAAGTTCGCGCATTGCGCCCTCTACAACGAAGACAAAGGCCGCATCGAGATTTATCTGGAGAGCTCGGTCGATCAAACGGTCCACGTGCTCGGGCGTAGATTCACGTTCGCGAAAGACGAGCGCATCCACACCGAGAACTCGCATAAATACACGGTCGCCGAGTTTCAGGACCTCGCACGCTCTTCCGGCTGGTTGCCCGTCACGGCGTGGACCGACGGCGATCGACTCTTCAGCCTGCATCTCTTGCGCTTGGCGTAGCGCGCTGCAAATTCTCGGCTCGATTCAATTTGCGGCTTATTCGCTGTTTTAGGCTTTGTTCACGTGCGACTGTGAGGGTGCCCACACACCTCCAACGCCAGCGATGAGGGAAGTCGAATGGCGTCTTCGACGGCGAAGCACCAGCATAATCGCGCGCTTCTCGGCACGAACTTCTTCGCCGGCGACGTGGTCCAGGGGCTTGGACCGTATATCGCCATCTATCTCCTCTCCGCCTATCACTGGCAGCCGGGCGGCATCGGCATGGCGCTCGCCGCGGGCTCGATCGCAACGGTGGCGGTCCAGACGCCCGCAGGCGCGATCATCGACGAGACCACGTGGAAGCGCGCGATCCTCGCGGTCTCCCAGCGAAGTAAATGATCCGGGCGGCTACTGCCACAGACCACGTGCCGATGGCAAGCGTGATGAGCGTAAGCGGCGCGCCGACCTTGAAATGGTCCCAGAAGCCGATCCCCACGCCCGAACCCGCGGCGCGTTGCACCACGATCAAGTTGGCGATCGAGCCGAGAATCGTGAAATTGCCGGCGAGCGTCGCAGCCATCGCGACGACCAGCCATGCTTTTTGCTGGTCGGCCAAGGATTCGACGAACGGTTTGAGCATCAGAACGGCGGGGACGTTGCTGACAAGGTTGGACAGCACCGCGGTCACGCCGGCAAGCGCCGGGACCTCATCGAGGTGAAGGCGCCCCACGGCCGCCACGACCTCGGGCGTGAAGAGCGTGCGCTCGGCGCGCCGGCGATGATGATGAAGAGGCCGGCGAACATCAAAAGAAGCGACCAGTCGATCTCCTCGTAGATCCGCCGGCTTTTCACCCGGCGCGTCAACAGAAGGAGCCCGCCGATGATGATCGCCGCTTTCGCAGGAGTCATGCCGGCGAAGAACAGAACGATCAGCACGAGGGTCGCCGCCACCGCGCGGGTTATCAGCGCAGGATTGGTGCGGGCCCGGCGTTCGGGAAGCTGGAGGCGCACGCCGCTCGTGAACTCCTGGCGGTCGCTGAGCGCAATAAGGACGACCGTGACGATCAGCCCCGCCACCGCGACCGGCGCCAAGGCAAAAGTGAAATCGGCATAGGGAATCTTGGAGAAGCTGCCGATCATGATGTTCTGCGGGTTGCCGGTGATCGTCGCCGTCGAGCCGACATTCGAGGCCATCGCCCCCGCCAGCAGATAAGGCACCGGCCGGCGTCCGAGCGCGAGCGTCAGCTCCAGCACGAGCGGGGCCAGCACGAGGCAGATGGAGTCGTTCACCAGGAAGGCCGAGAAGATGCCGGAGGTCGCGACGATGGCGACGAGGAGCCAGAACGGCCCCCTGGTGCGCTCGATCGCCCATTCGCTGGCAACGGTGAAGAAGCCCGAGAGACGCAAGCTCGCGACCACGATCATCATGCCGAGCAGCAACGTGATGGTGTCGGCGTCGACCGCCGCATAGGCCTCTTCGAGAGACAAGGCGCCGGACGCCACCATGAGACCGGCGCCGACCAGCGCGATGCCGGCGCGATCGATCTGCAAGCCCGGAATTCGGCCAAGCGCCAAAGCGAGATAGCTGCCGACGAAGATGATCGCGGCCGCGGCCGAGCGGATCTGGATTCCTGCGTGGTCCGCAACCGGGATGACATTCGTCACCAGCGCGGCGCCGATCGCGACGAGCACCACGAGCACGACGAGCAAGATGCTCAGGAGACGAGGCCAGCGATTCCGTTTGGAGGCGGTGGAGTCCTCCTTAGCGTCCGCCAAAGACGTACGCGCGCGTGTCTCGTCCCTCCGCATCATGGCGCCGCATTATTAGGATCCACCCTTACGGAATACTCAATGTATTGCGGCTTCGCCAGGACGTTTCAGCGGGTAGAGCGCCGTGGCGCCAATTGTGCCGGTGCACCCGCCTTGACGCAGCGCCACGCGTTCGCACCGGCTTTGACCGGGTTGTAGCTACGGGCGCAAATGCACCGCCCGTTCTTCACTCTGCCGTTGGCACAGCTGATCTTCGGCTTCGGCGGGACAACCACGGCGGCCTTGACGCAGCGCCAGGCGTTCTTGCCAATCACCGTGCGCTTATGCCCGCGGGGACACACGCACGTCCCGTTCTTCACCGTGCCGTTTGCGCAGCCGATCGGCAGCTTGGGCGGAACAACCACCGCGGCCTTGACGCAGCGCCATGCATTCTCGCCGATCACAGTGCGCTTAAGCCCGCGAGGACATTCGCATGTCCCGTTCTTCACCTGACCGTCGGCGCAGCCGATCGGCGGCTCCGTGGCAATCACAGGTTTCTCCGGTTTCTTCTGCTCGGGCCGCGTCTCGGGCGCCAGATCGCCGGAGCCGGACTCGCCAGTGGACCTCACGCACTTGAAGGTGTGGCTCTTCCACTTGTGCAGCTTTGCCGGGCCCGGCTGGACCGTCTTCAGCGCGCAGGAATAGACCGTTGTATCGTCGATCTGGAAACTCTGCGTCGCCGCTGCGACGTAGCCCTTCTTGGGGACCTGCACCGGCTTCACGTAGCCGGAGAAGTGCTGATCGTTGGTGCAGTCGAGCGAATAGTGGATGTTGTCCGACCTGTTGCTCGTGAAGGAGATGAGCGCCTTGCCCGTGCGGCTGCACTTGGGCGCGCCGACATCCACATAGGAGAAGTCGCCGGTGATCTTCAGATCCGGCAGAACCGGCTGATCCTGGTCTACGGTCAGACCACCGCCGTCCTTGCCGCCGCCCGGGCCGGTGCATTGAAGCATGATGTTTTTCCACTGCGTCTGCTGTCCGACATTGTTGACTACGTCCTCGGCCATGGCCTGCACTTGGGTTGGCTCGCTGACGGAGATCCATTTCGTGTGCTCGGCGACATATTTGCTGTTGCCGTCAAACGACGCCCACTCGGTGAATACTTGGCTCGTCATCGCGCCATTGCCGACCTTGGTCCACAGCTTGAACTTCGCCGCCCCCGCCTTGCTCGTGGTCACGCGCACGAGGATGCGGCCCTTCTTGCACGTGGTGGCCGGGTTCGGCTGGGTCGTCGCATCGGAATAGGTCGTGAGGAACAGGTCGATTCCGGTCGTCTTGAACTCGCCCATGTCCTGCACGACGCCGCCTGGCGTTTGCGGCGCTTTACAGGTTACGAGGACAGGAACCGTGAAGTCGTCCCACCAGTCGTGATTGAATTCCCCCGGACTCCCCTCGTTCGAGGCCGGCGGTCCGTCGTGCAAGTACAGCGAAAGCGTCACTTTCATCAGATGTGTGAAGGTCACATCGCTCCCGGTGAAACTGTGCGCCATCCGGCCATGGCAGGCCTGGAAGATCTTCGATGCCTCCAGGTTTTGCGACAGCCCGTGCGGGTAATCGTCAGCCGAGACATCGAACGAGACGTCCTTATCGAGATTTCTCGTCTGATCGACCCGCTCCTTAAATAGGCTCTTGTACCCGATGCGGTTGGGACATATGCCGCCGCAGCCTCCGTTGTAGATGGCAACACCACGCACTTGGCCCGAGCTCACCGTGACATGCACCGAGCCATGAAAATTGAGGTCGGTCGATTCCAGCTTGGAATAGGTTTCTCCGTCCTCGGCAATGGCCGTGATCTTGCCCGTCGACCCGAGCATGAGTTGTGCGTTCTGAACCGTTGCCGCCGCGTGAGCACTTGTCGCTCCGGTCACCAGACTCGAAGCGACCAAGGCCGTCTTCAAAAATTTATTGAGCATTTTACCCTCCCGGGGTTCGTGCGACTCGGAGGGCGGCTTGAAAAGCTAAGGAATGGATCAAGTTTGATCGCCGCTTCCTTTCCTGTCTCTTCGATCGGACTGTAGGCGGCGCGTGGCGCGTGCCAATGGCAAGAAATGGGTAGATCGGTTCGGAATTGCGCCTAAAATCGGCGTGCAAGTGCCCTCTGCGGCGGGCTCTCAGGCTCGGCGGCGCAATCGGTCATTTCGGACTTGATGCGGGAGACGGGAATGAGTGGAAGTGCCGACGCTTTCCATTCGCTGACCCCGCGCGAGCGCGATTGCCTCCGGCTTCTGCGCAAGGGTTTGCTGACGCCGCAGGTCGCCTCGACCCTCGGCATCAGTGTCGCGAGGCTGAACAAGCATTTAGCATCCGCGCGGCAAAAACTTGGTGTTTCCCGAACCGCGCATGCGCTTTTGCTCTGCCCGCGTGACGACTCGGCCACGGGGTCTCTAAGCTGGGGTGCGATCAGCGCCATCTCAGACAGTTCACCACAGGTGCGCGACTTCGCGGGCGCTCTTGAGATATGCGCGACCATCCAAGAAGCATGGGACACACTGTGCGATCTTGCCGGACGTCTCGGCGTGACTCAGATTGCGACCCACGTGATCGCCGAGCCGCCTGGACAACTTACCAACGGCGCGCGCGGGATTGGCATGTCAGGGCCCGAGTTTCTCCGGAAGATGTATCGGGGGATGGGTGGCGAGAATGCCGATCCCGTCAATCGCCTCATTGCTGCACAGATGAAGAGCGTGCTGGTGGACAATGAACGCCTTGTACCTTCGATTGCCGATGGGGTGTCCCAAGCTAGTCGCCGAATTCGGCCATGCTATCCTCGACGAGGACATGCGGTTCGCGCTGCATCAGCCGGAACGCGATCACCTCACCGGCGCGCCATTGGTGCATGTGTTTATCGTCGATCCTCGCACGATCACCGATTTTCGGCGAAGCTCGAGTGGAAATCCGCGAGAGATGTTGCGGGCGATTGCCAAGGTTTTTTGGGCTGTCGTTCAGGACAAGCGGCTGCTGCGCCCGATCGCCGGACTCTCGCACCGCGAGGTCGAGGCGCTGACGTTCTCCGCGCGCGGCTTCAGCGTCGAGGAATCCGCCGAGCAGATGAAAGTCTCTCGCCGCTTTGGAACGAACGCTCGCCGGCGCCTGCAAGAAGCTCGGCGCGCGCACAACGCCGGCGGCCATCTACCGGGCCATGGTCTACCGCGCGTTTCCCTGATGGCGCGGGGTGACGGCGACGCCTCTCCCCACTTTATCCTCGCCCTCGCAATCGGCCTTACACTTCGCATCACCTCGTCCGTTTGAGGGGCGCTTTCGCGAGGCGTCGTGAGATGCGGGACGGGGTGCGGCGCCTGCGGGTCTCGTTCGCATCGAGACGCTCGGGCGGCGCCGGAGCCACCCCCCGGGGCCACTAGGAGCCCCCGCCAGAAGCTGGCTGGAAGATTCCGGACAGATGGTCCGGGATTGAAGCGGGGCCCGCTGCCGACAAGACGCCGCAAATAGCATGCGCTACCGCCCTCGGGGCTGCTTGAGCGCATGTGGCGCGCCGCGAGGCGCCTGCCGCGACCCCGCAAGGATCGCGGATACCATTACGGACTGCGCTTCTCGGCGCGCCATCCCCCTCGAGCCGGGGGGATACAGGATCACAAAGACCGGGCGCCCCTTGCGCCACGGCAACCTTTGGGCATGGCAACTTGCCAGCGGCGGGACCGTTGGGCATTGTGCCGCCTCTTGAACGGGTCAGAGGGGGAAAAGCGTGGTTGATCTTCCAACCGGCAACGCGGTCATCGGCCAGTCGGGCGGGCCCACCGCCGTCATCAGTCAATCGCTGGTCGGCGTCATCGAGGGCTTGAAGTCCGGCCTCGCCGCGCAAGGCAAGGTAAAGCAGATCTTCGGCACGCGCCATGGCGTGCGCGGCATCTCCAAAGGCCACCCGGAAGAGCTAGTCGACCTCACCAATATCTCGGCGGAGCGGCTCGAGCGCATCGCCCGCACGCCGTCCGCCGCGCTCGGGTCCACGCGCGACAAGCCCGACGATGCCTATTGCGACATGATCCTGGAAGGCTGCCGCGATTACGACATCCGCTATTTCTTCTATATCGGCGGCAACGATTCCGCCGACACATGCCGCATCGTCAGCGAGAAGGCGCAAGCGGCGGGCTACGTGATGCACTGCTTCCACGTGCCGAAGACGATCGACAACGATCTGCGCGAGAACGACCACACGCCGGGCTTTCCGTCCGCCGCACGCTTCGTGACGCTCGCCCATATGGGGGATGCGCTCGACAATGCGAGCCTCGGCGGCATCAAGATCAACGTCATCATGGGGCGCAATGCGGGCTTCCTCACCGCGTCCGCCGCGCTCGCGCGCGAGATGCGCGAGACGGACGCCGATCCCGCCAAGCGCCCGGCGCCGCATCTCATCTATGTGCCCGAGGTACCGTTCGTCATGGAGCAGTTCCTCGCCGACGTGGATGCGGTCTATTCCAAGCTCGGCCGCTGCCAGATCGCCGTGAGCGAAGGCATCCGCGACGCGGACGGCAAGGAGATCGGCCCGCAGCTGATGCGCTCGGGCGAGGTCGACGCCCACGGCAATGTCCAGCTATCCGGCTCCGGCGCGCTCGGCGACGGGCTGGCCGACTTCCTCAAGAAGGGGCTTACGCCCGCCGGCGGCAAGAGCCTTCGCGTGCGCGCCGACACATTCGGCTACCTCCAGCGATGCTGGCCGGAGACTTCAGTGGTCGACGCCAAGGAGGCGCGGGGCGTCGGGCGCCACGCCGCGGATCTGGCGGCCGGCGGCGAGACGAGCGCCTCGGTGACCATCATCCGCACCTCGAACGCGATCGACAGCTATCGCAGCGCCTTCGGCCGCGCCGAGCTCTCGGCGGTGGCGCGCCATGCGCGGCACGTGCCGGAGGAGTTTCTCTCCGGCCGCAACAACGTGACGTCTGCGTTCTACGACTATTGCCAGCCGCTGGTGGGCGACCTGCCGGAGTTCGAGAGGCTTTAGAGCCGCTAGGTCTCGACCAGCTCGCGGATGTAGTTGGGGAGCGCGAAGGCCGCGAGCTGCATGTCCGGGCGCCAATAGCGTGTCGGGAAGGCGCCTGCCTTCTTGTAGCGCCGCTCGATCTTCTCCTGCTTGTGCGTCCTGAGCTTCTTGTTGTCGGTGGCCCAGCCATAGGACATGGAGCCGCCGAAATAGCTCGGCGTGGTGGCGAGGAACGCAAAGGCGTCGTCGAACAGGTCGCGGAAATAGCTGACCGACTGCTTGAGCTCGGCGGCTTGCAGGAACGGCAGACCGTTCTGGGTGACGAGGACGCCGCCGGGCTTCAGCGCGCGGCGGCAGTCGGTGTAGAACTCCTTCGTGAACAACACCGCGCCCGGCCCGATGGGATCGGTCGAATCGATCATAATGACGTCGAAACGGTCGTCGGTCTCGTGCATGAACTTGGTGCCGTCGGCGATGACCACGTTCGTGCGCTTGTCGTCGAAGGCACCCGCCGACACGTCCGGAAAATGCTCGCGGCACAGGTCGATCACGCTGCGGTCGATCTCGCACAGCGTCGCGCTCTTGACCTCGGGGTGCTTCAGCACCTCGCGCAACACGCCACCGTCGCCGCCGCCGACGATCAGCACCTTCTTCGCCTTCCCGTGAGCGAACAGCGGCACATGCGACATCATCTCGTGATAGACGAACTCGTCCCGGGTGGAGAGCTGGACGACGCCGTCCAGCATCATCACCCGGCCATAGTCCGAGTTCTCGAAGATGATCAGCTGCTGATGTTCGGTCTCACTATCGAAGAGGACCCGGTCCGCCTTCAGGCGGACACGGAAGCCGCCATGGAGCGTCTCTTCGACCCACCGTTCCATCGCTGAATTTCCTTGCCACGAAGTTGCGTTTTGACGACCACCTTGCCAGGCGAGAACGCCTCTTTCAAAACGTCGATAGACGCTCGCGGATTGGCATGGCCGCACATGAACACATCGAGCGCGGCGTAGCCGTATTCGGGCCAGCTATGGATCGAGATGTGCGACTCGGCGAGCACAGCGACGCCCGAGACCCCACCATTCGGCGTGAAGTGGTGGAGATGGATGTGCAAGAGCGTGGCTCCCGCAGCCTCCACACAACGCCTCAGGGTATGTTCGATGTGGTCTAGATCGTCGAGGCGCTCGGCCCGAACGAGATCGATGATGAGATGGGTGCCCGCATAGCGGACTCCGTCTCGCTCACAGAAAAAGTCCTTGCGTCCCTCTCCTGCATCAGGAGCGAGGCACCGGGAAAGCTTTTCTTCCGTTTGGGCGGTGCTTGAACCATGATCCAAGTCCATCCCCAATTGGAAGAGGGCGTCACTGGACATGGCGTCCTCCCCAACCAGCAGATAGATCCAAGTCAATAAGAGGCGCTATTTGCACCTCGTGTTCTTCCTATGCAAGAGATTTTTGGGCTCCTGGGTCAGAATGACCGAACGGGGCGCGCCGAGGAGCTCCCGAGCAGGCGGCGCGCGTTTTGTGACAGCCGCTCGAGCGGCGCACCCAACGCGGCAAGGAGGACTCGGCCATGGCTCGGCACACCGTTAAGCGCGCGGCAACGCTCGTCTTTACGATCGTCCTCGGGACGCTTGTCGCTTCCCCCCGCTCGGCGCGCGCGGCCGACGCGTTGCCCGAGCTCGGCACGGCGCTCAGCGCCACGTCCGTCTCCGGACTTTCGTCGGGCGCCTACATGGCCGGGCAGCTCGAGCTCGCCCACGCGAAGGACATCGTCGGCGCCGGCATCGTGGCGGGCGGACCGTTCGCCTGCGCCGAGACGACGGCCTCGCGCATCTTCCCATTCTGGCCGGTCGCCGTCGGCCAGAATGGGGCGCAAGCCATCTATAGCTGCATGAAGACAACGCTGGGGACGCCCGACCCCGGCCATTTAGTGTATCGCGCCAAGGAGTTAGCGGACGACGGCGAGATCGACCCGCTCTCCGACCTCGCCAAGCACAACGTCTATCTCTTCTCCGGCAACGAGGACGAGACGGTCACCCGGCCCGTGGTCGAGGCGGCGAAAAAATTCTACGAGATGGCCGGGGTACCGGCCGGAAATGTGACGCTGGTGGAAGGCGAAGGCGGCCACGCCTTCATCACCGAGGAGGGCGGCGCGGCCTGCGGCATCACCGAGGAGCCCTATGTCAGCGACTGCGACTACGATCAGGCGAGGGCCATCCTCGGCTGGATCTACGGGCCGCTTCAGCCGCGCTCGTCCTCGCCCCAAGGCGCGTTCGTCGTGTTCGATCAGACGGCCTTCTCCGAGCCGGGTGACGGCTTTGCGGACGAAGGCGTGGTCTACGTGCCGCCCGCCTGCAAGACGCAACCCGGCTGCCGCGTCCACGTGGCGCTCCACGGCTGCCAGCAGTCCCGCGATACGGTAGGCGACGCCTTCGTCAAGGAGTCGGGCTTCGCCGAGGTCGCCGATTCGAATCGGTTCGTCGTTCTTTTTCCGCAAATCAAGGCAAGCTCCTACAACCCGGAAGGCTGCTGGGACTGGTGGGGCTATACGGGCCTCGACTATCTCGGCAAGGACGCGCCGCAGATCAAGGCCATCTGGGACATGGTCGAGCACTTGGCGAAGCAACCCCAGGAGTGACGCCGAGATGGCCGACGAGACCGCCGTCCTTATCTTCGAGGCGCCGCTCGGCTCCGAGCTCTACGCCCAGGCGCTGCGCTTGCGCGAGGCGATCCTGCGCAAGCCGCTTGGCCTCGCAGTCTCACGCGAAGAGCTGTTCGACGACGCCATGCGCCAGCATTTCTGCGCGGTGTCGTACGGCGCGGTGGTCGGTACGGTGTCATTGCGGCCGCTCGACGAGACGACGCTGCACCTCAAGCAGATGGCGGTCGCGGAGGCGCGGCGGCAGGAGCGGATCGGGGCGCGGCTTCTGGCACACGCGGAAGGCTGGGCGGCGGAAGCCGGCTTCCGCCTCATGGTGCTCCATGCGCGGATCGGCGCCGAAGGCTTCTATCTCAGACTCGGCTATGCCCTCGAGGGCGAGCCGTTCGAGGAGAACACCATCCCGCATGTCAGGATGGTCAAATGGCTTCGCTGACGCCTCCCTGTCAGATCGCACGCGGCTTTCCCGGCACGCCCATGGCGCATTCCAGCGCCTCACGATCCCAGTCGCCTGCTTCCGCCGCGGCTTCGTAGGTGCTCATCAGGAAGGCCAGGAGCACGCGGTCCGGATCCCGCGCCGTGCGCACCGCGTCATAGGGCAGGACGAACTCGTGCAAGTCCTCGCTGTAGAAGGCCTCCGCCGGATAGACAGAAGCCGAGGCGAAACCCGGCGGCTCGGGATAGGCGTAGGAGTAGAAGGCAGGGTAGTCGATCGGCGGCGTGCCCGGCCAGAAGCCGGCACTGCTCACCTCGTGGGAGTAGGCCTCCCGCGCCACGGCGTCGGGCAGGTTCGGCACGCCGCCGGGATGCAGCGGCGCAGACCTGCCCGAGAAGCGCGTCACCGCCAGGTCGAAGCTTCCCCAGAAGAAGTGGACGGGGCTCGCCTTGCCGATGAAGGACGAGCGGAACGCGTTGAAGACCCGGTTGACCTGCAGCAGAACCCGCCAATGACGCGTGGCGAAGACCGGGTCATAGGCAGCGTGGAAGTGGTCCTCGCCGAAGGGAACGGCATCGGGAATCTCGTTCGGCCCCTCGTGGATGCGAACGGCGATGCCGAGCTCGGACAGGGCTTGCATCACGGCGGCGTGGAAGTCGGCGACGGTCCGCGGGTGGAGGCCGATTTCGCGGCGCGCACCGTCGTCGGTGGAGACCACCAGCACGTGGCGCAGGAAATCGAACGTAAGCTCGAAGGTGCGATTGCCGTACGGGATCGGCGAGGTGGTCAGGCCGTTCGCCGTCACATAGAGCGTCACGTGCCAGGAATGATTTAACCACGGCGTCTGGGCTAGGCGGATCTTGCCGACAATCTGCGTCCAAAGGTGCAAGGTGGCATAGGTGTCACGCCATGCCGCGTATGGTAACTCTGGCCACATGTCTGTTTCCGTCATCCGGGCACCTCATTTTGGGACTGCCCTGAGCGGCGAGCCTATCACGAGGAGGGACGATGAGCGTGGATGTGGGCGACAAGGCGCCGTCTTTTACGTTGCCGGCCGACGGTGGCGGCGAGGTCTCGCTAAAGGATCTCAAGGGCAAGACGGTGGTGCTCTATTTCTACCCGAAGGACGACACCTCGGGCTGCACGGCGGAGGCTTGCGCCTTCCGCGACGCGCTCCCCGATTTCTCCAAGGTCGACGCAGAGATCGTCGGCATCTCCCGGGATCCGGTGAAAAGCCACGACAAGTTCAAGGCGAAGTACGACCTGCCCTTCCCGCTTGCCTCCGATGAGGACGGCAAAGTGTGCGAAGCCTACGGCACCTGGGTGGAGAAGAGCATGTATGGGCGCAAATATATGGGCATCGAGCGCTCCACCTTCCTCGTCGACGGCAAGGGCGTGATCCGCAATGTGTGGCGCAAGGTGAAGGTACCGGGCCACGCCGACGAGGTGCTGAAGGCCGCTCAAGCGCTCAAGTAACGGCGACAAGGAGAACCGTGATGCGACGGCTTGTGTCTATCGGTGTTCTGCTCTCCACGATCGTGTGGGCGACGCTTGCCGTTGCCCAAACGCAGGCCTACGTGCCGGCGCTTGCCGACATCATGAGCTGGGCGCAATTCCGCCACATGAAGCTGTGGTTTGCAGGCAAGGCGAAGAACTGGGATCTGGCGCGCTACGAGCTGCAACAGGTGACCCAAAGCCTCGACGACGCCGCGAGCTTCTATCATGGCATCCCCGTGGACTATGTGGGGGCGACGACCGCGCCGATCGTCGCCATCGGCGATGCGATCAAGGCCAAGGACGTCGCGAAGTTCACCCAAGGGTTCAACGATCTGACCGCGACGTGCAATGCCTGCCACCAGGCGATAGGCCGCGGCTTCATCGTCATCCAGGTCCCGGCCGCGCAGCCCTTCAGCAACCAGTCATTCGCTCCGCCCAAAGCACCCTAAAGGGGGACGGATGCGCTTCGGGCTCTCCCGCAGTTTCTGGCTGATGCTGGCCGCCATCGTCCTGGTGACCGCCGGGGCGATCGTCGTCCCGCGCGTCTACGGCGTGGCGCTGCTCGGCTCGGGCTACATGACGCAAATCCTCTGCACCGGGATGTTCGTCTCGGGCCGCAGCATGGACGAGGTCATGGCCGAGGATTTGTCGGGCCCCGGCCTCGGGCTGTTGGCCCTCTTCCAGCCGACGGTCGACCGCGAGGCCGAGACGGTGACCGCGTCTGCCTATGGGATTGGGCGGCAGACCGCGATCCACCGCGATGGGCTCGGCTGCACACGGCTAGACGGCGACGATGAGGAAGACCTGCGCGCACAGGCGGTGGGACTTTTCCCGGCGCTCGATCCGCCGGCGAGTGATACCGAATGGCCAGACGGCGAGCGTGTCACGCCTTCGCCTCCTCCCGACGGCGTGGACACCGCGGCGCTCGACAAAGCGGTCGACGCCATCTTCTCCGAGCCGGACCCGGCGCATCCGCGCAACACCCGCGCTCTCGTCGTCGTCCATGGCGGGCGCATCGTGGCGGAGCGCTATGCACCCGGCTTCGACAAAGACACGCCGCTGACCGGCTGGTCGATGAGCAAGACGGCGATCAATGCACTGGTCGGCATGCGGGTGAAGGATGGCGCCATCGCGCTGCAAGACAACGCGCTGATGCCGGAGTGGCGCGGCAAGGACGACCCGCGCCTTACCATCACGCTCGACGAGTTGATGCGCATGACGAGCGGTCTCGTTTTCGATGAGAACTACGAAGACTATCTCGGCGACGCCGCACAGATGCTGTTCGTGAAAGGCAATGCCGCGGCTTTCGCGGCATCGAAGCCGCTTGCCGATCCGCCCGGGACTCATTTTTCCTATTCGAGCGGTACCACCAATATCATCGCCGGCGTCTTGCGGGAGACGTTCGCCGACGAGCGCGCCTATTTGCGCTTCCCCCGCGAGCGGCTGTTCGCACCGCTCCACATGCGAAGCGCCGTGCTCGAGCCAGATGCCTCCGGCACGTTTGTCGGCTGCTCGTTCCTGGTCGCTTCGGCACGAGACTGGGCGCGGCTCGGTCTCTTCTTCCTGCGCGACGGCGTGTGGCGGGGACAGCAGCTTCTGCCGGAAGGCTGGGTCGCCTATACGCTGAAGCCCACACCACAATCGCCCCGGGATGACTACGGCGCGCAAGTTTGGCTCAAGCTTCCGGAATCACCGGGGCTGGGCGAGCCGCCCATGCCGGAGGATGCCTACTACATGCTCGGCTATAACAATCAGGTGGTGGCGGTCGTGCCTTCGCGCGATCTCGTCGTCGTGCGGCTCGGGCTGACGCGCGAAGGCGGCGACTGGGACACTGCGCGAGACCTCGCGCCGCTGGTGAACGCCTTTCCGACCGTTAGGCGCTGAAACAAAAAGGGCCGCACCGCTGGTGGCGATGCGGCCCGAAGCCAATCTCGAATCCGCTTACTGAGCGGGGGCCTCGTCCGGCGGGCTGTTAGAGTCGGAGCCCATATTGTCCGAATCGGAGCCCATCGAGCCTTTGTCGTCTGACATCGAGCCTTTATCGTCTGACATCGAGTCGTCCGGCGTGGCCGCGGGCGCCTCGGTCTGCGCCGGTTCGGCCTTGTCTTCCTTGCCGCCACTGCACTGGTTGGCCGACAAGCCAACGAGTGCAATCATCGCCGCAGCGGCAATCATAAGAAATCTGCGCATGGTATGCCTCTCTCCTCGTTTGCACGCACCTCTTGTTTCCGGGGAAAGTCTTTTTGGCGCGGGAGCAGGAAAAGTAGCCGACACCTGAGCCAAAAACCATAGGGCCTCTAGAGTATCCCCAGCCATCAAACGCAGATGTCTTCTTGGCGTTCCCGCGAGGAACGCCAAAGTCTGCTTCAACTATCAAAGACTTGAGAAAAATCTGGCGCACCCGACAGGATTCGAACCTGTGACCTCTGCCTTCGGAGGGCAGCGCTCTATCCAACTGAGCTACGGGTGCTTCGCGGGGCCGAACCTAGCCAAACCCTCCTCGTTAAGCAACGGCGCCCGCTTCGACCCTCATATCGGGCTCTAGCCCGGACCTTGCAACACATCCCCGAACGCGTCCCGGATCGGGACGAACCCGGGAGAGAGACGGCATGGATATCAACCCAAATCGGGTTGGGTGGGTCGATTACGCCAAGGGTTTCTGCATCGTCATGGTGGTGATGATGCATTCGACCCTGGGCGTCCAGGACGCCGCCGGGCAGCCAAGCTGGATGGGAGCCTGGGTCGCCTTCGCCAAGCCGTTTCGCATGCCCGACTTCTTTCTCATTTCGGGACTGTTCCTGGCGCGCGTCATCGACCGAAACTGGCGCGATTACCTGGACAAGAAAGTACTCCACTTCGCCTATTTCTATGCGCTGTGGGTCACCATCCAGTTCGCCTTCAAGGCACCGCACTTTGCCGCGGAACTCGGCTGGGCCGGCGTGGCCAAGGCCTACGCGCTTTCCTTCATCGACCCGTTCGGCACACTGTGGTTCATCTACCTGCTGCCCATCTTCTTCGTAGTGACGAAGCTCACCCGCGACGTGCCACCGGTCATAGTGTGGTTCGTGGCGGCGCTGCTCCAGGTCGCGAGCGTCGATACCGGCTGGGTCGTCATCGACGAGTTCTGCGCCCGCTTTGTCTATTTCTACACGGGCTACGTGCTCGCCGCTTACGTGTTCGACTTCGCAGCGACCGTGGCCGCCAACCCGCGTGAGGCCCTGCTGTTCCTGGGGGCGTGGGCCCTGTTCGAGACGGTCATGGTGTTCAACGGCTATTCCGAGCTTCCCATCGTCGGGCTCGGCCTCGGCTTCCTGGGCGCACTCGCCGTAATCGCAACGTCGGTTCTGCTCTCCATGCGCAGATGGGCGCTCCCCTTGCGCTATGCGGGCCAGAACTCGATCGTGGTCTATCTCGCCTTCTTCCTGCCGATGGCGATGACGCGGATCGCGCTTCGCAAGTTCGCACCGGGGCTCGATCTTGGTGTCGTCGCCCTCGTGGTGACGGTAGTCGGGGTGGTGACGCCGCTCGTCCTGCACGCGCTGGTCAAGAACACGTCCTTGCGCTTCCTGTTCGCGCGACCCGACTGGGCGAGGCTGCCGCCGGCCTCGCGGCGGCCAGCACCGGCTGCCGCTTGAGCCCCGGTGCTATCGAATCCATAGGCAATCGCTCCTTCCCCCGCTTCCGGGAACGCGACATTCTCCAACGGTCTGATAACCGCGCTCGGGCTAAGGTCCACGCGCGACTTGACCTCTAGAGGCATTGGCGTAGGTATTTCTCTTCGGCGACGAAAGGCTGGCAGGCCTATGGAAAAGAAGAACAAGCAGGTCCTCGTGCTTGGCGGCGGCTTCGGCGGCGTGTTCGCCGCGAAGTCGCTGGCGAAGCTTGGCAAGGACCAAGTCGAGGTTCAACTCGTCAACAACAACAACTATTTCGTCTTTCAGCCGCTCCTGCCCGAGGTTGCCTCGTCGAGCATCAACTCCGCCGACGCGGTGGTGCCGCTTCGCCAGCTCCTGACCCAGGTACAAGTGCGGCAGGCGCAAGTCATGGGAATCGACTTCGAGAAAAAGACGGCGACCGTCATGCAGGGCGCGCGGCTCACGCCCGTCGAGCTCAAATACGACGAATTGGTGCTCGCGCTCGGGACCGGCGTCGACCTCGCGCGCATCCCCGGCATGGCCGACCATGCTCTGACCATGAAGGATCTGACGGACGCGCATATGCTGCGCACCCATGTGATCGGATGCCTGGAGACGGCGGACGTGACGACGGAGACGCTTGTCAAGGACCAGCTTCTCACCTTCGTCGTGGTCGGCGCGGGCTTTTCCGGCGTGGAGACGGTAGCGGAGATGCGGGAACTGATCCGCCGGGCTCTGCCCTACTATCGGAACATCAAGCCCGAAGAGATACGCATGTATCTCATCGAGTACGCACCACGAATCTTGCCCACCTTCCCTGCCGATCTCGCCGGGTACGCTACGCAGCAGCTGTGCAAGCAGGGCATCGAAGTTCTGACGGGTATCGGCACCAAATCTGCGACCTCGACGGGCGTCGAGCTCACCAACGGACGCATCATCAACTCCTCGACCATCGTCGCTACCATCGGCAACGGACCGCACCCGCTCGTCCAGCAGCTCGGCATCGACTTGCATTGGGGACGCATCAAGACCGACCGTTACATGCGCGTGCCGGGACACGATCATGTGTGGGCGCTCGGCGACGCCGCGCTCATTCCGCTCAACGACAACCCGCAGGAAGACCCGGCCGACTACGCAACTCAGACGGCGCAATTCGCTGTGCGCGAGGGTCATCAGCTGGCGCAGAACATCCTGGCCAAGCTCAACGGCCAAGAGCTCAAATACTTCGCCTACACATCGAAGGGCTCGCTCGCCTCGCTGGGCATGAGCAAGGCCGTGGCCGATGTCTATGGCGTCAAGCTGTCAGGCCTGTGGGCGTGGCTCCTGTGGCGGGGCTTCTATTTGTCGTTCCTGCCCGGTTTCGCAGCCAAATTCCGCGTCGGCGTGAACTGGATTCTCAACAGCATCATGCCGCCGAACATCGTCCAGCTCAGGATGCCGCCGCCGGCGACCCGCTACATCCACTTTTGGAAGGGCGACAAGGTATTCGAGCCGGGCATGCTGATCGACGGCTTCTATACGGTGATCAACGGCGCCTTCCAGCTGACCATCGACAACCCGGAGACCGGCGAGCATTTCGAGAAGGTGTTCGGGCCAGGCGAGCATTTCGGCGAGCGCGTACTCGTCAAGTCAGAGCTGAGGACGGGGCTCGTCGAGGCGCTGGAGGATGGGCTCCTCCTGTTCATCGCGCAGAAGGACTTTACCCGCTTCGCCACGGCCTTCCCCTTCCTCGACAAGTACTTCAAGGACTACATTGCGAAGACCTTCGGCGGCCCCGACAAGGCCTTCGCCCCGGGCTCGACCAATCAGCAGAAGCCCCAGCTCGAAAAGACCCCCTAGATCTTCGCGGCAGTGGATGAGCCCGCGGACCGACTCCCTTGAGCCGGCCGCAATCCCTATATTCCCCGCATCATGACAACAAGTGAGACCACAGCCCCGGCCGCCGGGAAGTCGGTCGCTCGCGGCGACCACGTCTATCTGATCGACGGCTCCGGCTACATTTTCCGCGCCTACCACGCGCTTCCGCCCCTGACGCGGCCCTCCGACGGCCTGCCCGTGGGGGCGGTGCACGGCTTCTGCGGCATGCTGTGGAAGCTCTTGCGCGAGACGGGCGAGCTTGCCCCGCCGACCCATATGGCGGTGATTTTCGACTATTCGGCCAAGACGTTCCGCAGCGACCTGTTCGACGGCTACAAGGCCAACCGGCCCGAGCCGCCGGAGGACCTGATCCCGCAATTTCCGCTCGTGCGCGATGCAGTTCGCGCCTTCAACGTCGCCTGCATCGAGAAGGAAGGCTACGAGGCCGACGACCTCATCGCCACCTACGCGCTCGAGGCTCTGGCGGCCGGCGCCGACGTGACCATCGTCTCGTCGGACAAGGACCTGATGCAGATCGTCCAGCCCGGCATCGTCATGTACGACACCATGAAGAACAAGGTGATCGGCGAGGACGGCGTGATCGAGAAGTTCGGCGTGCCGCCGTCCAAGGTCATCGAGGTGCAGGCGTTGATCGGCGATTCGTCCGACAACGTGCCGGGCGTGCCCGGCATCGGCGTGAAGACCGCGGCGCTTCTCATCAACGAGTACGGCGACCTCGAAACGCTGCTGAACCGCGCAGACGAGATCAAGCAACAGAAGCGGCGCGAGAACCTCATCACCTTCGCCGACCAGGCGCGCCTGTCGAAGACGCTGGTCACGCTCGACTGCCACGTGGCGCTCGACGTGCCGCTTGACGAGACCGCCGTCCACCAACCCGAGGCCGAGGCGCTGACGTCTTTTATGCGCAAAATGGAGTTCTCCACGCTGTTGCGGCGCGTGGCGGAAGGCTTGGGGGCAGCCCTGCCCGAGGGCGAGACGAAGGCGCCGGTCCGCAAGAAGAAGGACGACTACGACCATCCCTTGCGCCGCAGCCCCCGCGGCGAGCCCGGCCCGCCACGCGAGCAAGCGGTGCAAGGCGGCTCGCCGGCCGAGCTCGCGATCGAGCGTGCAAGCAAGCTCGAAACCGTGCCCTTCGACCGCTCGAACTACGAGACGGTGACCGAGACCGAGCGGCTTGCGGACTTATTGGAAGCGGCGCGCTTCCAAGGCCATTTCGCCTTCCGGGTGAAGCTCAACGCGAGCGACCCTATGGTGGGCGAGATCGCCGGCGTGGCGCTCGCGCTCGTGCCGGGCCATGCGGCCTACGTCCCTCTCGCCCATCGCGCGGGCGACGAACTCGATCTCGGCGGCGAAGCGGCAGTTGCGCAGATCCCCATGCGCGCGGCGCTCGACCTGCTGAAACCGGTGCTCGAGGACGAGGCCGTGCTCAAGATCGTACAGAACGCCAAGTTCGATATGGTGGCGCTCGCCCGGTACGGCATCGCGCTCAACGCGATCGACGATCCCTGCCTCATGTCCTACGCGCTCGACGCGGGCCGCGCCGAGCATCTGCCCGCCGAGCTTGCCAGCGCGCTGATGGGCTATACCTGCATGACCGAAAAAGAGGTGCTTGGCACCGGCAAGGCGGCGGTCGGCTTCGACCGCGTGGACGTGGCGCGCGCCACGGAATATGCGGGCGAAGAGACCGATATCGGCCTGCGCTTGTGGATGATCCTCAAGCCCCGGCTCGCCGCTGAATCCGTCACCACCGTCTACGAGACGCTGGAGCGCCCTATCGCGCCCGTGCTTGCCGAGATGGAGCGCGCCGGCATCAAGGTGGAGCGTTCGACGCTCGCGAGCCTGTCCGGCTCGTTCGCGCAGACCATCGCCCGGCTGGAGGACGAGATCCGCGCGCTCGCCGGCGAGGACTTCAATATCGGCTCGCCCAAGCAGCTCGGCGAGATCCTGTTCGACAAGATGAGCCTGCCGGGCGGACGGCGCACCAAGACCGGCGCATGGAGCACGGACGCCGCGGCGCTCGAGGAGCTCGCGGCGGAGGGCCACGATCTGCCGCGAAAGGTCCTGGAGTGGCGCCTGCTTGCCAAGCTTAAGAGCACCTACACGGATGCGCTGCCCGCCCATATCCATCCGGAGACGGGGCGCGTGCACACCTTATACATGCTCGCCTCGACCACCACGGGCCGGCTCGCCTCGACCGAGCCGAACCTTCAGAACATCCCGGTGCGCACGCAGGAAGGCCGCGCGATCCGCAAGGCCTTCGTCGCCGAGAAGGGCAAGAAGCTGATCTCGGCGGACTATAGCCAGATCGAGCTTCGCGTGCTCGCGCACATGGCCGACACGCCGACGCTGCGCCAGGCCTTCGCCGACGGGCTCGACATCCACGCCATGACCGCGTCGGAGATGTTCGGCGTGCCGATCGAGGGCATGAACCCGGCGATCAGGCGGCGCGCCAAGGCGATCAATTTCGGCATCATCTACGGCATTTCCTCGGTGGGGCTCGCGGCACAGCTCGGCATCGGCAGGAGCGAGGCCGGCGCCTATATCAAGACCTATTTCGAGCGCTTCCCCGGCATCAAGGACTACATGGAGGCGATGAAGGCGGAAGCGCGGCGCACGGGCTACGTGAAGACGCTGTTCGGCCGCAAGATCCACTACCCCGAGATCAACACCAAGAACCCGTCGCTACGCGGCAATTACGAGCGCGCCGCGATTAATGCGCCGATCCAGGGCTCGGCCGCCGATATCATCCGCCGCGCCATGATCCGCATGGCGGCGGCGCTCGAGGAAGCGGGGCTCTCCGCGCGCATGCTCCTCCAGGTCCATGACGAACTCGTGTTCGAGGCGCCGGAGGCGGAAGTGGACAAGACCATGGAGGTGGCGCAAGAGATCATGGAGCGGGCGCCGGAGCCGGCGCTGAAGCTCAAAGTGCCGCTGAAGGTGGACGCGCGCGCAGCCGACAACTGGGAGGCCGCGCATTAGGGTTGCGTCACGCGCGATCATCTCGTCAGGGAGGTTGGCATGAAGCGACTAGTGTTGGCGGCGGCGCTCACCATCGGTCTCCCCACTCTCTGCATGGCGGAGCAACCGCTTTCGGACGATCAGGCCAAAGAGGTGATCGAGGCCTATTGGAACGCGTCGCTGTTCCATGTTCCGCTCGGCACGTTCGACGTCGTGCCGGACGAGTCAGAGGGAGGGCCGAATGCGATGCCCGAGTCCGCGCTCGAGCGGTGGTATCTGCCGCTCCAAAAGGCCGGGGTGATCGCGATCACGGAGCAACCGGGCGCAGCGAAAAAGATCGCCGTGGCGGTCACGCCCGAGGGCCGGACGAAGAACGTCTCAGATGACCCCGATATGCTCGCCATGCGACAGGGCTTGCCCAAGATCGGCAAAATCACGCGCAACGAGCCTATCCATAGAGGGGACGACGATTATCGAATCGTCGGCGCTTCCTACATCGCGAACTGGGAAGACGCCGTGGCGGACGTTCTGTCCTATTGCGGCAACCCCGTGACGCCGGAACAGAAATCCGTCGTGCTGCTCAAGTTCGATCCGGCCTCCCGCGACTGGAAGGTCGTGGCTGAAGACGATGCGAATGCGGCGGATGCGTTTTGCACGCAGAAGGTCGCCGATGCCCTCCAGTGACGCGCCTGGATCTTGACGTTCACCATCCTGTGACTCCGCCTAGGCCTCCGCGCTCTACTCTCGGGGCGTTTGACGGACTAAACTCCGGGGTCCGCAAAGGAGGTTCCATGCGCCATACGCTTCGGCTGCTCGGCATCGCGCTGCTCTGCTGCCTCTTGGCGCAGCCCGCTCTTGCGCTGCCGGCGCCGATGTCCAAGAGCGATCTCCTGTCGAAGAGCGACCTCGTGGCGCTGGTGCGCATCCTCGCGGTCACCTGCACGAGCGTGACGAAGGACGAGCGCACCGGCGAGGACCTGCCGAACTACAGCGCCAAGGCGGAGCTGATCGAGGTCATCAAGGGCGACGAGATGAAGGGTGACAGCGTCACCATCACCTTCCACGCCATTCCCAATGGCCTGCTCGGGCCCTGGACCGTCTACTATTATCCCGGCGAGATGGTGTGGACGCATCTCCTCAAGGCGGACGGCGCGTACACGACGACGTGGTGGAACGGGCGCGGCAATGTCATCGAGAAGGCCGCGATCACCGAGCTGCCGACCACGCCGGGCGAGACGGTGTCGCTGAAGCGGACGCGGCTCGAGCATCCCGCCGAGCCTTTGACGCCCAGGCCTTAGACTCCTCGCGCCTCAAACCGGGAGATTGTCGAGCCAGGCGTTGAACAGCTTGCGGCTCGCCGCGTTGGTAGGCGGCGCGTAGCGCGCCGTCGCAGAGCGCATCTCGGCAAGGTTCACGTTGTTCTTGGCGAGCTCGAGCGTGTGACCAATGAGCCAGCGCTCCATGTCGCGCTCCGGCAATTCCACATGGAACTGGAGCGCTAGAACCTTCGGGCCATAGGCGAAGGCCTGGTTCGGCGTGAGCGGCGTCGAAGCAAGCCGCGTGGCGCCCGACGGCAGGTCGAACGTGTCGCCGTGCCAGTTGAGCACGCGCAGGCCCTCGAGCACGCCAAGCGGCGAGGCCTTGCCCTCCTCCGTCAAGATCAGCTCATCCCAGCCGAGCTCCGCTTGCTTGCCGGGATAGACGCGCGATGCGAGCACGGAGGCGAGCGCCTGCGCCCCGAGGCAGATGCCGACCACGGGCGTGCCCTTCTTCACCACCGCCTCGATGGTGGCGAGCTCGCTCTTGAGAAACGGATAGCGCTCGATCTCGTAGATGCCGATGGGGCCGCCGAGCACGACAAGGAGATCAGTGTCCAGCGCGGGCGAGAGATCGTCGCGGCCGGCTTGCAGGTATTGGAGGCCGATGCCGCGCTCCTCAAGCACGGGGCCGAGCGTGCCGGCATCCTCGAAGGCGACATGGTAGATGGCGACGGCATTCTTCATGGCATCCCTCATCGGCTTTGCGCGGAGCCATATCTTGCGCCGGGTCCTGGAGGCGAGTTGTCAATTAGCGGCGGTGGATTGACCTTTTACGACAACACACCCGTCAAACCACCAGCGCCACGCCCTGGCGGCGCGGGTCGCCGGCGCCTTCGACGCTACCCTTACCGTTGCGACGTGCGGCGTGGACGCCGCCGAAAAACAGGTTTTGGGCGGGCCAGGCGTGGGCTTTCTCGCCCAGCGCGCGGAAGGCGGCTTCCGCCTCCTCGCTCAGGCCAGGCTCGAAGCTCGTGGTGCCGTCGCGCTCCACGTGAAGGCGGGGCGCGGTCACGGCATCCTCGAGGCTCATGCGGCGCGCGATGAGATTGACGGCGACTTGCAGGATCGCGGTGCGGATGCGGTTCGATCCGCCGGTACCGAGCGCGGTCACCGTGCCGTCCGCCGCCTCCATGATGATGGTCGGCGCCATCATGGAGGAGAGCCGCGTGCCTTCGCGCCAGGCGTCGAGGCTGCCACTTGCCAGATCCTCCTCGCCCAGCATGTTGTTCAGCATGAAGCCGAAGTCGCCGACGGCGAAGCCGCTGCCCTCGCCGTTGGAGAGGCTGACGGCGGCGGCGTTGCCGTCCGCGTCAATGACGCTGATATGGGTCGTGCCACGGTAAGCCTTGGGGTGGCTGGCCGCGGCGCGCATCTCATTCGCCAATGCACCACCATCGAGTTTTGCGGCAAGGCCCTCGCCATGCTTGGTGCGGGCTTCGTTGGTGGCCGTCATGGCGTCGTGCAGCGCCAGTGCATCGAGGTCCTGCCCCGTCTCGGCGAGCGCTTCGAGGAAGCCGAGGCCGAAGGCGATGAGCGCGCCGCTCGCCGCAGGCGGCGGGTTCAGCGCCACGGTGGCGCGGCCATAGCGCCACAGAAGCGGGTCGCGGAGCGCGACGCGATAGCGCTTGAGGTCTTCGGCAGTGAGATGTCCACCGAGATCGCGCGACTGGGCGACGATCGCCCGGCCGACGTCACCGTCGATAAAGAGGCGCGCGCCGTCCTCGGCCAACCATTCGAGCGTCTCGGCCAATCCTTCATTGCGGAAGGTCTCGCCCGCTTCGAGCAACTTGCCGCCGGGCGCGAAGATCTTACGCACGCCTTCGCTCTCCTTGAGGATCGGGGCGATGACGGTGAAGAGGTAGGCTTGAAAGCTCATCAGCGGGAAGCCGGCGCGCGCCGCACGCACCGCAGGCTCGACCAGGCGCTTCATGGGTATCCGCCCGAGCGCCTCGTGCATCGCGAAGAGGCCTTGCGCGGCGCCGGGCGTCGCGCTCGACCCGAGACCGATATGGAACTCTTGCTTCGCGGGACCGAAGTCGGCGTGGATTGGGAAGAACGACACCTCGTTCGCCGCGCGGCGCTTGAGCGGCGTCTCGACGAAGAAGTCGAACAGCTTGACCGTGGCACTTCCCGCGCGCCGCGCCATGAGGAAGCCGCCGCCGCCAGGCGAGGCAAATACGGCTTCGGCGACGAACGCCATGCACAGGCCGGCAATGGCGGCATCGAAAGCGTTGCCGCCATCGGCAAGAATCTCGGCGGCCGCGGATGCGGTCAGCGCGTGGCCCGCCGCGACGACACTCTTTCCCTTGTTCATGCGGATGTGCCTAAGGCGAAGCGCGCCATGCGGCAAGCGCGTTGCTCAGCTCAGAAAAAGATCATGGCCGGGCGATAGGCCCGGCCATGACATAAGTCTGTAGAGACGAGAGGCGCGCTAGCCGAGGCGCTTCTCAAGCGCGGACAACTCTTCCTTCAAACCGCTTGGCAGCTTGTCGCCGAAGGTGGCGTAGTGCTCCTTGATCGACGGGATCTCGGCCTTCCAACCTTCCGTGTCGACTCTTAGAAGCTCCTTGAGGTCGGCGTCGTCAACGTCGAGCCCATCGGTGTCGAGCGCATCCTCCGACGGCACCTTGCCGATCGGCGTGTCGATCGCTTCGGCGGTGCCGTCGCAGCGCTCGAAGATCCATTTCAGCACGCGGGAATTCTCGGCAAAGCCCGGCCACAGGAATTTGCCGTTCCCGTCCTTGCGGAACCAATTCACGTAGAAGATCTTCGGCAGCTTGTCGCCGCCCTTCTCGCCGATCTTCAACCAATGGGCAAAATAGTCGCCCATGTTGTAGCCGCAGAAGGGCAGCATCGCCATCGGATCGCGGCGCAGCTGGCCGAGCCCTCCGGCGGCGGCGGCGGTCTTCTCCGAGGCCATGATGGAGCCGAGGAACGTCCCCTGCTGCCAGTCTTCGGCTTCGGTGACGAGCGGCACTACGGAGGCGCGGCGGCCTCCGAACAGGATGGCGTCGATCGGCACGCCCTTCGGATCTTCCCATTCCGGCGCAATAACGGGGCACTGAGCCGCCGGCGCGGTGAAGCGGGCATTGGGATGCGCCGCGGTCCGTTCGGAGTCGGGCGTCCACGGACGGCGCATCCAGTCGATCGCCTTCTTGGGCTTGTGCTTGGTCATGTCCTCCCAATAGACGTCCTCGTCCTCGGTGAGGCCGACATTGGTGAAGATGCAGTTCTCGTCGAGCGCACGCATGGCGTTGAGGTTCGAGGCCTCGGATGTGCCGGGCGCCACGCCGAAGAAGCCCGTCTCGGGATTGATGGCATAGAGACGGCCGTCCTCACCGAACTTCATCCAGCAGATGTCGTCGCCGATGGTCTCGGCCTTCCAACCCGGGATCGTCGGGTTGAGCATGGCTAGGTTGGTCTTGCCGCAAGCGCTCGGGAAAGCTGCGGCCATGTACTTCACCTCGCCCTTGGGATTGGTGAGCTTGAGGATGAGCATGTGCTCGGCCATCCAGCCCTCGTCGCGCGCCTTCACGCTCGCGATGCGCAGCGCGTGACACTTCTTGCCGAGCAGCGCGTTGCCGCCATAGCCCGAGCCGTAGGACCAGATCTCGCGCGTCTCGGGGAAGTGCGAGATGTACTTCGTCGTGTTGCATGGCCACGGCACATCGGCGGTCTTGGGAGTCGGCAGCGGATAGCCGACGGTGTGCATGCCACGCACGAAGTCCTCGCTGTCGCCGAGCGCCTTCCAGACCCTGTCGCCGACGCGGGTCATGATGTGCATGTTGGCGACCGCGTAAGCGCTGTCGGTCACCATGACGCCGATGCCGGCAATGGGTGAGCCGACCGGGCCCATGGAGTACGGCACCACATACATGGTGCGGCCCTGCATGGCGCCATCATAGAGCTTGCGCAGGGTCTCCTTCATCTCCGAGGGCTCGAACCAGTTGTTGGTCGGGCCCGCGTCGTCCTTGCTCTTCGCGCAGATGTAGGTCTGGTCTTCGACGCGCGCGACGTCGGCGGGATCGGAGCGCACGAGGATAGAGTTCTTGCGTTTGTCGGGATTGAGCCACATGGCGGTGCCGCAATCGACCATGAGCTTCAGGAGCTCCTGGTACTCTTCCTTCGAGCCGTCGCACCATTGCACCGCGTCCGGCTTGAACAGCTCCTTCGCCTCCTCGACGAACGCGAGCACTTTCGGATTGGTCGTCTTGGCCGCTTCGGCCACAATCTTCGACTGTACGCTCATGCGCTTCCGTCCCCAGATCTCGAATTGATGGAAAATCTCTTTGTATCGCCCTCTAGCTACCCCGAAGTTAGAGGGCTTTCAAGGAAGGTCCTGTGACAGAACCGGGGCCCGCGCCGCCCTCAGGACGGCTCGGCCGTGGCCCTGGCCTCTTCGGCCAGACGGGCCAACTCCTTTCGCGCATGTCCTGGGGTCAGAACCCGCGTGGCGAAGAGGACGCGGCGGGCGTCTGTGCCAAGGGCGATATCGCAGCCCTCGGGATCGATGCCGGTCATGCGCCAGGGCCCGGGGTCGCCCCCGGTAAAGGCCAGCGCGTAGAGCTCAAGGGCATCGGTGTGGTCGTCGTTCATATGGGCGACGATGCCGGCTTCCGCCTCCACCAGGCTCTCCGCCCCCTCCAGGGGCACTAGGAGGTCGCTCGGCGCGAGATCGAAGATGCGGCCGAAGCCGCCGATATAATGGGCGCCCTCAAGTTTGAGACGCCAAAAGGCGAAATCAGGGAAATCCGCGTAGAACGCGGCCTCCGGGTGGCGGGCGAGGAAGCGGCGCTTCACCGCCTCGTCGTTCACCTTTTCCGCCCGGCCCGAGAGGGTGAGGCGCGCGCCCTGGAGGGGATCGGCGGCGGCACCAGAGCCGTCGATGAGGATCGCGGCGCGCGGATCGTCCGCGAGGTTCTTGGTGTGCCGCGCGAGCGTTGAGATGAGGAAGACGGGCGCGCCTGAAACCTCCGTCGCCAACGTGATCAGGGAGGCGTAGGGGGCGCCCGAGGGGCTCTCGAGGCTCGCCAGGGAGCCCTTGAAGGCCCGGCGCGTGAGGGTGCGCGCATCCGCCGCAATCTCAGATTTGCTAGGCATTTCTGACGAGTTATTTACTTGCGCCATAACGATATTTGTTGCATCCCGGTTGCGAAGGGTGTGGCGCGAGGCGCCCCTATGCTGCCACGATTAGGGGCAGCCCTATGAGCATAACACCCTGCAAATCGCGTCAATCGCGCAAAAGGCCCCCCAATGCCCACAATCGCCCTTGTCGACGACGATCGTAACATCCTGACCTCCTTGCGCATGGTGCTCGAGGCGGAAGGCTACAAGACGCAAACGTACAACGACGGCGCCAGTGCGCTCGACGGATTTGCCGAATGTCCTCCCGACCTCGCCATCCTCGACATCAAGATGCCGCGCATGGACGGGATGGAGCTCTTGCGCCGGCTCCGCCAGCGGAGCGAACTGCCGGTGATCTTCCTCACCTCGAAGGACGAGGAGATCGACGAGCTGTTCGGCCTCAAGATGGGCGCCGACGACTTCATCCGCAAACCCTTCCCGCAACGGCTCCTGGTGGAGCGCGTCAAGGCGGTGCTGCGCCGGTCGCAGCCGCGCGACACAGCCCAAGTGGTCGAGGACAAGTCGAAGGTGCTGGAGCGCGGCAAGCTCAAGATGGACCCGGAGCGCCATACCTGCGTGTGGGATAACCGCCCGGTGACCCTCACGGTGACGGAGTTCCTGATCCTCCAGGCGTTAGCGGCGCGCCCAGGCGTGGTAAAAAGCCGGGACGCGCTCATGGATGCGGCTTATGATGACCAAGTCTATGTCGACGACCGGACGATCGACAGCCACATCAAGCGGTTGCGGAAGAAGTTCAAGGCCGTCGACCAGAGCTTTGATGTGATCGAGACGCTTTATGGCGTGGGTTACCGGTTCAAAGAATAGCGGGTCCGAACGATGACTGCCGAGGCCGAGAGGTCGTGGCAGCGGACTGACGCGTCGTTCAAGGACCGCGTGCGCCGCGGCCTGCGCAGCCTTCTTGTTGGAACGAAGCGCGTCGCGCGGTGGGTCGGCGAGCACCGGCCCTTCCGGCACGGCTTCTCCAGCCTGACGCGGCGCATTGTCGTGCTCAACCTGATCGGCCTCGCGATCCTCGTCTCGGGCATCCTCTACCTCAACCAGTTTCGCGCCGGGCTGATCGACGCCAAGGTGCAAAGCCTGCTCACCCAAGGCGAGATCATTGCCCGCGCCATCGCCGCCTCGGCGGGTGTCGACACCGGCGATGTGCAGGTCGATCCGGAGAAATTGCTCGAGACGGAGGCTGGCCAAGGCCCGGACAATGCCAATACCGGCGACGACAACTCCGCCTTCTCCAACGCAATCGGGTTCACCATCGATCCGGAACGGGCCGCGCCGATATTGCGCCCGCTGGTCAAGCCCACGGGGAGCCGCGCGCGCATCTATAATCGCGACGGCACCCTGATCCTCGATTCCGATACGTTTTACTCGCGCGGCCAGGTGCTCCGCTACGACCTGCCGCCGCCCGAAACGAGCGAGCCCGACGTGCTCACCAAGTTCTGGCAGGCGGTGACGACGCGTATGCGCCCCTACGGCCTGCCGCTCTACACCGAGATCGGCGGCGCCAACGGCAAGGCCTATCCCGAAGTGGCCACGGCCCTGACCGGAACGTCGGTGCCGATCGTGCGGGTCAACGACAAGGGCGAGCTCATCGTTTCCGTCGCCGTGCCGGTGCAGCGTATGCGGGCCGTGCTCGGCGTCCTTCTCCTGTCGACGCGCGGCGGCGACATCGACAACATCGTGGCCGCAGAGCGCTGGGGTATTGTGCGCGTGTCACTGTTCGCCGCGGCGGTGACCGTGGTCTTGTCGCTCATTCTCGCCAACACCATCGCCGGGCCCATGCAGCGGCTCGCCTCGGCGGCGGAGCGCGTGCGCCATAGCGTCAAGGCGCGCGCCGAAATTCCCGATTTCACCGACCGCTCCGACGAGATTGGCCATCTGTCCGGTGCGTTGCGCGACATGACAGGCGCGCTTTACCGCAGGATCGACGCGATCGAGAGTTTCGCTGCCGACGTCGCGCACGAGCTCAAGAATCCGCTCACGTCGCTCAGGAGCGCCACCGAGACGCTGCCGCTGGCCAAGACCGAGGATTCACGCGAGCGGTTGATGGAGATCATTCAGCACGACGTGAGGCGGCTCGACCGGTTGATCAGCGATATCTCCGATGCCTCGCGTCTCGATGCCGAGCTTGCCCGCGAGGACGCGGAGCCGATTGCCATCGACGAGCTTCTGCGCGCCACAGTGTCGCTGTTCAACGACATCCACCGCGACGACATACCGGAGGTGGCGGTGGATATCGCCTATGCGCCGGGCGCGCATCCTTATCGCGTGAGCGGCCATGACAGCCGCCTGCACCAGGTCATGGTCAACCTGCTCGAGAATGCCATCTCCTTCTCGCCGCCTGGCGGCCGCGTCGCCGTGCTGGCGCGGCGGATCGGCAACGACGTCCAAATCACGGTCGAGGACGAGGGACCGGGCATTCCACCGGAAAATCTCGAGCGCATTTTCGAGCGCTTCTATACCGACCGGCCGCAAGAGTATTTCGGCCAGAATTCCGGTCTCGGGCTCAACATCTCGCGCCAGATCGTGATCGCGCACGGCGGAAATCTCTATGCGGAGAACCGGCCAGGCGAAGGTGGGAAAAGCGGCGGCGCGCGGTTCGTGATCCGCCTGCCGGCGGCATAACGGTCAACGGGACGGCGAGAAAACCTTTGGCGCGCGAGCTCGTCCACGGCACCTGCGTGGCCCTTGGCAATCGCGCCGCTTTGCTGCGCGGGGAGCCCGGTTCCGGAAAGTCGGATCTGGCGCTGCGGTTCCTGGCGCTTTCCGGCGAGGGCGAGCTTCGCCCCTACCTCATCGCCGACGACCAGGTTTGGGTCGAGGCGGCAGGCGCCGGAAAGGCGAGGGTTTCGGTCCCGGAGACGCTTGCCGGCTTGATCGAGGTGAGGGGATTGGGGATCGCCGAAATGCCGTTTCTTGCAACGGCGCCTCTTGTGCTCGTCTGCGATCTGGTCGCCGCCGACGCGGTGCCTCGTATGCCCCCCGACCCGTGGGACCGGACGGTTCTCGCCGGCATCTCGCTTCCGTCGTTAATGCTGTCGGCATTCGAGGCGTCGGCACCTTTAAAGTTGCGAATGGCCCTCTTGCAAGCGATGGAACAATGAGGTTTAGGGAAGCAGGTTCGGGCTTGCGTGCGACCCCTCTCCCGACAAAGATAGCCGCCCTTGAGCGGGCGGCATTCATTCAAGAGGTAACATGATCGGCGTCGTCATCGTCACCCACGGCATGCTTGCACGCGAATTTCGTGCCGCACTCGAACATGTGGTCGGTCCCCAAGAGCAGATCGAGACCATTTCGATCGGCCCGGACGACGATCTCGACGTGCGGCGCGCGGACATGCTGTCCGCGCTCGACAGCGTCGATTCTGGCGACGGTGTCGTCGTGCTCACCGACATGTTCGGCGGCTCGCCATCCAACCTTGCAATCTCCGCCATGGAGCGCGCGAACGTAGAGGTGATCGCCGGCGTCAATCTGCCGATGCTAGTGAAGCTCGCATCCGTCCGCGGCGAGTGCAATCTCGACGAAGCGATCATGCAGGCGCAGGAAGCCGGCCGTAAATATATCAGCGTGGCAAGCCAGATCCTGGCGGCGAATTAGCCGGTGACAAAGACGCGCCACATCACCGGCGAGCCACAGGCGGGCATTTTTTTTGCCGAGGTGATGATCCCCAACAAGAAGGGCCTGCATGCGCGCGCGTCTGCTCAGTTCGTGCGCTGCGCCTCTAGCTTCACCGCCAATGTACGAGTGACGCGCGAGGGCCATACGGTCGGCGGCACGTCGATCATGGGCTTGATGATGCTCGCCGCCGGCCAGGGCCACTCGATCCTCATCGAGGTGGACGGCCCGCAGGCGAAGGAAGCGCTCGAGGCACTCGTCGCGCTGGTCGAGAACGGTTTTGGCGAAGAGGACTGAGCCGGCGCGGGCTCGAACTCAGCGACGCTTGTAACCGGTCACCATGGCGCGCACCAGGTTCTCGCGATGCACGAAGCTCGCGAGCACGACCGCAGACACATGGAAGAAGATCAGTGCCAGCGTGATGTTGGCGACGATCTCGTGCACGTCCTCGAACGACTCGCCGAAGTCCTTGGTGAACATCCCGGCGAGCGGTCCCGCCTGCTGATCCCCGCCATAGACGACGAGACCCGTTGCGACCGTGACGGCCAAGAAGATCAGCAAGACGATCACCATGGCGCCGCCGCCCGGGCTGTGGCCGAGATAGCGGGCGCCGCGAAAACGGAGAAGCTCGCGGACATAAGAGAACGCGGTCGCCGGCGCATAGACGAAGTCGGAGAAGCGCGCATGGGGCGAGCCGATGAAGCCCCAGACGATGCGGGCAATGACGAGGGCACCGACCACATAGCCGGCCCACACGTGGACGGTGAGGAGATCGTCCTCCGTGAGGTAGGCGATCGTGAAGGCCGCGACCACGGTCCAATGGAACACGCGCACGAACGGGTCCCAGACATAGACCTCAGCTGAAACGGGCTTTTTGGGGGATTCGAGCATGGCGTGTCATAGGCTCCGAAGCGTGCCGTGCGTTGATTACGATCAACATATAACCTTCAACACCTGACGTGATCCTGACGCGCTGCCTTTATTTTCCGCCCTGCTTCATTTTCCGCCCTGCTTCGATTGCGGCCTTTTGCGCCCCGGCCTTGACTCCGAGCCCCTCGGATAAGATATAAGGACTTCTTTATATCTTTATGCAGTGAGAGGGCAGTACGGCATGAACTACCACGTCAGGGATATCGGGCTCGCCGATTGGGGCCGCAAAGAGATCGCCATCGCCGAGACCGAAATGCCTGGGCTCATGGCCGTGCGCGAGGAGTATGGCAAGGCGCAGCCGCTCAAGGGCGCGCGCATCGCCGGCTGCCTGCATATGACCATCCAGACCGCGGTCTTGATCGAGACGCTGGAAGCGCTCGGCGCCGAGGTGCGCTGGGCCTCGTGTAACATCTTCTCCACGCAGGACCACGCCGCCGCCGCGATCGCCGCAAACGGCACGCCGGTGTTCGCCGTCAAGGGCGAGACCCTCGACGAGTATTGGGAGTATGTGGATCGCATCCTGGAGTGGCCTGGCGGCGAGACCGCGAACCTCATCCTCGACGACGGCGGCGACGCGACCCTCATCGTCATCCTCGGCGCGCAAGCCGAGAAAGATCCGTCCGTGATTTCCAAGCCCACGAACGACGAGGAGACCTCACTGTTCGCCACGATCAAGAAGCGGCTCGCGCGCGATCCCGGCTTCTACTCCAAGGTGAAGGCGAACATGAAGGGCGTGTCGGAGGAGACCACGACCGGGGTGCATCGGCTCTACGAGATGCAGAAGAAGGGCGTTCTCCCCTTCCCCGCCATCAACGTGAACGACAGCGTCACCAAGTCGAAATTCGACAACCTCTATGGCTGCCGCGAGAGCCTGCCCGACGGCATCAAACGCGCGACCGACGTGATGCTCGCCGGCAAGCGCGCGGTGGTGTGCGGCTATGGCGACGTGGGCAAAGGCTGCGCCGAGAGCTTGAAGAGCCAGGGCGCGCGCGTGGCGATCACCGAGATCGATCCGATCTGTGCATTGCAGGCGGCGATGGAGGGCTACGAGGTGACGACCATGGAGGAGGTGGCGCCCACGGGCGACATCTTCGTCACGGCCACCGGCAACAAGGACGTCATCACCGTCGACCACATGCGCGCCATGCACGACCGCGCCATCGTCTGCAATATCGGCCATTTCGATTCGGAGATTCAGGTGGGGGCCTTGCGGAACCTCCGCTGGCACAACGTGAAACCGCAAGTGGACGAGATCGAGTTCCCGGACGGTAAGCGCATCATCCTTCTGGCCGAAGGGCGTCTCGTCAATCTCGGCTGCGCCACCGGCCATCCGAGCTTCGTGATGAGCGCATCCTTCACCAATCAGGTGCTGGCCCAGATCGAGCTGTGGCAATACGCGGGCAAATACGAGAACAAGGTCTATGTGCTGCCGAAGCACCTCGACGAGAAGGTCGCCCAGCTTCATCTGGGGCGCCTCGGCGCCAAGCTGACCGAGCTCAGCGACGAGCAGGCGGCCTATATCGGCGTGAAGCCGGAAGGCCCGTTCAAGCCCGAGCACTACCGCTACTAAGGCGCGCCTGCACAATCTAAAATTCGCGATGGCCGGGCTCTCCCCGGCCATTTGCGTTTTCCCCGGGGGCGGCGTGTCTATGGCGAATGCCGGGCGACTTTGTCCGGCACTGTTCCGTCGTCGGGACTATAATCGCGCGATCCCAATTTGCTCGAATGCCTCGTCCTCAATGGACTTGCGCGCCACCCGGCGCTGAGGGAGGGGCAGAAGAGCCGTGTGTTGCTCGTGACCAACCGGCTGAAGTTGCCCTGGGCCGTCAGCGCCCCTCCAGCGCGCCGCTCTCTCCGCTTGCCGTTTTCCGCTGCAGGCTTGGCGCTTCTCGGCGGCATTCTCCTCGTTGTCTTCTTTAAGATCATCGATTGGGCGGCCGAATTGCTGTGGTTTGGCGCGCTCGGCTTCGAACCGGTATTCTGGCGACTTCTTTTCGCCAAGGTGGCGATGTTCGCCATCGGCTTCATTCTGGCTTTCGCCTATGTGCTTCCCAATCTCCTCGTTCTGACCAGGCTTGCCGATCTGAAAATCCTCCTGGGCGCCCGCAGTCCGGCAACGCTTTCGAAAAGGGGTGCGCTGCAAGCCAATTCGCGCCGTCTCACTTCGCTTCTCGTCCTTGGGGCGATCGCCTTCGCTGCCGTCTTTGGGTTCATATTCTCGGACCAATGGGATCGGTTCTTGCGGCTCGTCTGGGCTCAGGATTTCGGCATGGCCGATCCGATTTTCGGGCGAGACATCGGCTTTTATCTTTTCGCCCTGCCCTTCCTCAACATCGTTCAGACCAGCCTCGTCGTGCTCTCTTTCATCGGCACGTTGCTGCTGGGGCTCGCTTACTTTGGAGCCGGGGCCCTTCAATTCAACGCCAAGAGGTACATCGTCGGCGACCCAAAGGTTCTGCGCCACCTCGCCGCCAACATCGTTCTGCTGCTCGCCGCCGTGGCGTGGGGATTCTATCTCGACCGCTTTGCTCTTCTGACGCATTCCGGAGGCGCCGTATTCGGCGCTGGGTATACCGACGTCCACGTGGTCTTGATCGGCTTGTGGGTAATGCTGGGGGCGACGTTTGCGCTGATCGGTCTCTTCGTTTGGATCGCAACCACAGGCACGTCGCGCTTTGCGGTCCCCGGCGTCGCGGCCTATTTCCTCGTCCTGCTGGGCGCTTTGGAAGTGATCCCGGCGGGCTTTCAGCGGCTCGTCGTCGAGCCGAACGAGCTCGAACTCGAGACGCCATACCTCCGGCACAACATCGCGCTGACCCGTTCGGCCTACGGCCTGGACAAGATCGAGGTGCGGTTTCACACGTCAGAGGCGAAGCTCAATCCGGAGCAGATACGTCAGAACCAGTCGACGATTACCAATATCCGGATCTGGGATCATCGACCGCTGAGTCAGACCTTCCGCCAGCTCCAACAGATTAGGACCTACTACGCGTTCAGTAGTGTCGATGTCGATCGTTATTGGACCGATGGCGACTATAGGCAGGTCATGCTGGCGGCGCGCGAACTGTCCCCCGATCTGTCAGGTACGGGCGGGAGCTGGGTGAACCGTCATCTGCAGTACACCCACGGCTACGGCTTGGCGATGTGTCTTGCCGCCGAAACGGGCGATCAAGGTGGACCCGTCTTCACCATCGAGGACATTCCGCCCAAGAGCGCGCCGGGTCTCAGCGTCTCGCGTCCGGAGATCTATTACGGCACCGAGATGACGACCTATCAGATCGTGCCTACCGGCGTAAAAGAGCTCGACTATCCCAAAGGCGATCAGAACGTCTACACCAGCTACGCCGGCCATGGTGGCGTGCCGCTCGACAGCTTCTGGAAGAAGTTGCTCTTCTCGTGGCACCAGTTCGACCTGAGCATCGTCCTGTCGTCCTACCTCACACCGCAAAGCCGCATCCAGTTGTGGCGAACGGTTGAGGAGCGTGTCTCGAAGATTGCGCCCTTCCTGAAGCTCGATCGCGATCCTTATCTCGTGCTCGATCAAGGGCGGCTGTACTGGATACAAGACGCCTATACCGTCGCAGACGGATTTCCTTATTCCGAGCCGACCGACGGTGGGGAAAGCTATATCCGGAACTCGGTGAAGGTCGTGGTCGATGCCTACGAGGGCGATGTGCGCTTCTACGTTGTCGATCCCGAAGATCCCGTGTTGCGCACCTACCGGGCGGCCTTTCCAAGCCTGCTCAAACCGCTCGACGACATGTCACCGGGGCTACGTAAACATCTCCGCTACCCCCAGGACTTGTTCGAAATCCAAGTCGACAAGTACGACACGTATCACATGACCGTCCCGCAGGTGTTCTACAACAGGGAGGATGTATGGGTGACGCCGAACGAGAAATTCGGCGGCAGAACTCTGCCAATGCAGCCCTACTACGTTCTCATGAAGCTGCCCGGCGAAGACCGTCTGGGGTTCCTGCTCATGACTCCCGTCACGCCAAACAATCGCGACAACATGATCGCGTGGATCGCCGCGCGGTCCGACTTCCCCGGTTACGGCGAAATGATTGCCTACAAGCTGTCAAAGGACAATCTCATCGTCGGCCCGCTCCAGATCGAGGCGATGATCGATCAGGACACGACGATCTCGCGCCAGCTTACGCTGTGGGACCAGCGCGGCTCCCACGTGACCCGAGGCAACATGCTCGTGATTCCGATCGACAAGTCATTCCTCTACGTCGAACCGGTGTTCCTGCTCGCCGAAGGAACGAACATCCCGCAGCTCAAGCGGGTCATCGTCAGCGACGGCAATCATCTCGCCATGGAACCAACGCTGGCGAAGGCCCTGCAAGTCGTGCTGGGCCAGCAGCCGGCGACGTCTCAGGAGGCGATGGAGCCTACGCAACGCCCCCTGTCCGAAGCACAGGATGCGTTCTCAAAGGCCGACCAAGCCCTGCATCAAGGCGACTGGAGCGCGTTCGGGCGTGAGTGGGAGCGGCTTAAAGGCCTCCTGCACTGAAAGCGGGTGATGTATCGTCCGCGTGCCCCCCATAAGTCCTCGCAAGACCCGCCCGAATCACTCACTCTGCGTCTTCCCAGACATGCGAGGGGGGTGAAGCATGGACTGGCGGCGCGGGGGGTTCCTTTTTCTGATGCTTGCAGCGTTGGCGGCGGCGGGGCCGGCGGCGGCGCAGGGCACCGTGCCTTTCGACTGGAGCGGTGCCTATCTCGGGTTTCATCTGGGCGGCGCGCTCGACCTCGCGGACATCTACGATCCGTTCGGGCCTTCGATCTTCGGCGACACCATTCGCAAATCGGGACCGCTCGCCGGCGGCCAGGCGGGATACAACTGGCAGCAGGGCTCAACGCTTTTGGGCGTCGAGGCCGATGTCAGTTGGGCGGATCTCGGCGGCACCAACACCTGCTTCGCCTATAGCGGCTACTATATCAGCGCGAATTGCCGCGCGGACGTGAACGCGCTCGGAACCTTCACGGGCCGTCTCGGTTGGGTGCTGCCACGGGATGGTAGAACGCTCGTCTTCGGAAAAGCGGGCCTCGCCTGGGCGCATACGGAGATCGAGGCAACGCCGAATGGCGGTCTCGGATTTGAGAGAACCACCGAAAGCGGCGTGGACTGGGGCTGGACTGTCGGCGGCGGAGTCGAGCGGGCGATCGCCTCGCGCTGGACGGTGAAGGCCGAATACGACTTCCTGTCCTTCAATCAAGGTTTCGCTGCGCCTCACAGCATCTTCCAGAGCGCGCCACCGGGCCCGCCAGACACGGATGTGAGCGGGGCCCCGACCGATCGCGATCGGGACATCCACCAGTTCAAGGTCGGCGTGAACTACCTGTTCGGCGCGGCGCGCGGACCTGACATGCCCCTCGACGCTCACGGCCCGACCCTCCCGAAGGGCTACACGCTGACGGTGGGCGCACGCTACGTCTATGGCTGGGGTCAGTTCCACAAGGACCTCGGCATTCAGGGCGAAGGCCTCGGATCGCTCGCCTCGCGGCTGACCTACGAGAATTCTCAGACGAGCGGCGGGGAAGGCTTTGCGCGCCTCGACACGCCGTTCGGGATCATGGTCAAAGGCCTTATCGGCGGTGCAAGCGGCGGTGGAAAGTTGAACGATGAGGACTGGGACCTTGCTTTCCCCATGGCCGACGTCGCCTACTCGAACACGCTGTCATCGGTTGACAACGATATCCGATACGGGTTCGTCGATTTGGGTTACGCCGTGTGGCGCGGAGCCCGACACTCGGTCGCACCGTTTGTCGGCTACACCCAGTTCAAGCAAGACATGACCGGCTTGGGCTGCCGGCAGATTGCCAATCGCTTCTCCGACTGCGACCCGCCTATTGCCGCAAACGTCCGTGGCATCACCGAGGACGACACATGGCAAGCTCTGCGGCTCGGCGTCGCGATCGACGTGATGCTCGCGCCGCGGATCAGCCTCGCGGGCGATGCGGCCTACCTCCCTTATGTGAAATTCAAGGGCACGGACGACCATATCCTGCGCAACCTTGTGTCGCCCGAACACGGAAGGGGCGTCGGCGTGCAACTCGAGGCGACGCTATCCTACGCACTAACCGACGCCTTCAGCGTTGGGGTCGGCGGGCGCTACTGGTCGATGTGGACCACGAGCGGCGACGTCAACTTCGGCGGCACCGGCACGATCATTCCGATGCGCTATGCCGCCGAGCAGGCGCACCTTCTCGTGCAAGGCTCCTACAAATTCGGTTTCAACCCTTGAGTTAACCAATGCGCGCGGGCCTGTGGGCAAGAGTCCGCGAAGCAGCTAGTCTAGATGTGATTCGCCTTGAGAGTTCGCGAGGGCCAACCGGGCCTCAGCGTGAAAGTCTGTGGCAGCGTTCAGCGGCGCGAGGCGAGGCCATAGGCAGTGGCGTTGGGCGACGACGTTCTAGCGGCGGCGTGGGAGCGAGGGGGACCATGCGGACCAGCAGAGGCGAGGCAACACCTGATTCAAGGTGGCCCACGGTGCTGTCCCGCGTTTCCATCTATTTCATTCCGGCTGTGCTGTTGCCGGTTAACGGCGCCATGGCGCAAGAAGCAGGCGGCGTAGATCCGCAGGCTCTCCTGACGCTTGGCATCAATCTCGGCATCATCGCCTTTGCCGTCGGCACGGCCATCGCCTGCATGCGCGCCACCAAGCGCGCGCGGGCGCAAGAGGCCAAGGCCGCAAGCGAGGCGGAGCGCTACGCCTTAAGCGAAAGCACGCTCGAGACCGTGCTCGCCGCCGAGCCGCAAGCGCTGCTCACGCTCACGGAGACCGGCGCACCGGAGCTTCTCGTCTCGAACCTGCCTTTGAGCTTCGGCGTGCCACGCGAGCCCGAGCGCCTTCTCAATTTTGCCATGTGGCTGGATGCGCCGTCGACCGAGGAGCTCGATCCGGCCATGGAGGCGCTCGCCGAGCGCGGCGAGGCGTTCAATCTCATGTTGCGCACCAAACGCGACCGCTATGTCGAGGTCGACGGCCGCACCGCGGGGCGGTCGCTGGTGCTCAAAGTGCGCAATATCGCCGGGCAGCGGCTCGAGCTCGCCGAGCTTGCCGCCAGGCATAAGGAGCTCGAGGACCAGGTCACGGCGTTACGCGCCCTGCTCGATGAAGCGAAAACGCGGGAGCGCGCCCGGGTCGATATCAAACCGAGTATGGAGACCCATTTCCGCAGCTTCGATCGACTCGCTACGGCATTCGCGGTGTTCGACGGGAACCAGCGCCTCGCCCATTACAATCAAGCCTACGTCGATCTCTGGCATCTCGATTCCGACTGGCTGGCGACGCTTCCTCGCGACGGCGAGATCCTCGACCGCCTGCGGCAGGCACGGCGCCTGGAAGAGCGCGCCGACTATCGCGATTGGAAGCGCAGTTGGCTTTCCGCTTATGGCACCGGCAAGCAGGTCGAAGACCGCTGGCACCTGCCCGATGGCCGCACGCTGCACGTCATCGCCGATGCCGACGGCGACGGCGGCGTGACCTATCTCTACGAGAACGTCACCGAGCAGATCGCACTGGAGAGCCGGTACAACGCGCTGATCCAGGTCCAGCGGGAAACGCTCGACACGTTGCGTGAAGGCGTCGCGGTGTTCGCGCCCGACGGCCGGCTCCGGCTCTACAACACCGCCTTTGCGACGATCTGGGAGTTGAACCCGCGCCTGCTCGACGTCCAGCCGCACGTGGAAGACGTCATTGCCTGGTGCCGCGAGCTCTATGATGCGCCCGAAGAGTGGGAGCGCACCAAGGCCGCAGTGACCGCCATTGTCGCCGAGCGCCGCCCGTATGAGAGCGAGTTCGACCGCCCCGACGGCACCGTGCTCGCCTGCGCCGCGCTGCCTCTACCCGACGGGGGCACGCTCCTCACCTATTCCGATGTCACCGACACGAAGCGGGCGGAGCGCGCCCTGATCGAGAAGAACGAGGCGCTGGAGGCCGCGGATCAACTCAAGAGCGACTTCGTCTCCCATGTCTCCTACGAGCTGCGTACGCCGCTCAACAGCATGCTGGGCTTCGCCCAGATGCTGGCCGAGCCGGCCTTCGGCCCGATGAGTGAGAAGCAGCGAGAGTATGTGGACGACATCTTGTCGTCCGGGACGACGCTGCGCGCCATAGTCGACGACATCCTCGATCTCGCCACGATCGATGCCGGCACGCTCGATCTGAAACTCGAGCCGGTCAACGTGCGCGAGGTTATCGAGGCGGCGCGGCAGGGCGTGGAGGAGCGCCTGAAGCAGAACGATGTGAGGCTCGACATCGAGGTTGCGGCCGCTGTCAACGAGTTCATGGCCGACGCTAGGCGCATGACCCAGATCCTCTATAATCTCCTCTCCAACGCCATCGGCTTCTCGGCCCCAGGCGAAACAGTCACGCTAACCTGCGGCGGTGAGGATTCCATGATTGCGTTTACCGTCGAGGATCGGGGGGTGGGCATTCCCGAGGATTATCAGCAAGCCGTGTTCGACCGCTTTGAAAGCCGTTCCCACGGCTCCCGTCACCGCGGCGCCGGGCTTGGCCTCTCTATCGTCAAGAGCCTCGCCGAGCTCCACGGCGGCACGATATCGCTTGCCTCCGTGCCCGGACAAGGCACGCGGGTCACCGTGCGCCTGCCGCTCAAGCGAGAGGCGGCGCCCGGAGCGGAGGAGGCGGAGTTCGAGGCGCGGCGCTACAAGGTCAACCGCGCCGGATGAGCGCAAGCTGGCGGCTCGATGGCGTCGATCTCGCACGTCTCGACATCCTCGCGAGCCGGGTCGCACTTTCGCTGAAATCGGGAGATGTCGTCGCGCTCGCCGGCCCGCTCGGCGCCGGCAAGACCACGTTCGCCCGCGCGCTCATCACCCATCTCGGTGGCGAAGGCGAGGTGCCGAGCCCCACCTTTGCCCTGATGCAGCGTTACGAGACGCCACGCCTGACGATCTGCCACTGCGATTTCTATCGGATCCAGCCGAACGAGCTCGACGAGCTCGGTCTCGACGACGCGCTCGCCGAAGGCGCGCTGCTGATCGAGTGGCCGGAACGCGCCGGCGACTGGCTGCCAGCCGACCGGCTCGAAATCAGTTTCGAGGAGACATCCGACGTTACTTTGCGCCGCGTGATGCTAACGGGACATGGGGCGTGGCGTGCGCGGCTCGACCGCGTGCATGCGCTGGCAGGGTTTCTCGATCACACGCCTTACGCCGCGGCGGACGCCGAATACCTGCAAGGCGATGCCTCGACGCGCGCTTATGCCCGGCTCGTGGAGCCCGGCGGCAGCGCCATCCTCATGAACGCCCCGCGGCAACCGGACGGGCCGCCGATCCGCGACGGGAAGCCCTATAGCGCGCTGGTGCATCTCGCCGAGGACGTGACGCCCTTCGTTGCGGTCTCCGGCGCGCTGCGTGACCGCGGGCTTTCAGCGCCGGCGATCTATGCCTTCGACCTGGAGAAGGGCTTCATCGTGCTGGAGGATCTTGGAGACCGCGTGTTCGGCACTGAGATCGCCCAAGGCGCGGACCAGGCAGCGCTGTGGGGGCAAGCGGTCGACGTGCTGCTCGCGCTCGTAACGAAGCCCCCTGGGGCTGCGCTTCCCATCGAAGGCCATGCCCCCTACCGGCTTCCGCCCTACGACGCGGACGCCATGCTCATCGAGGCCTCGCTGATCATCGATTGGCTGTGGCCGGCGCTGCATGGCAAAGAGACGCCCGATTCGCTGCGCGCCGAGTTCGAGGGCCTGTGGCGCCCACACCTGGAGCAGGCGGCCAAGGCCGATCCCGGCTGGGTCTTGCGCGACTATCACTCGCCCAATTTGATGTGGCTGCCTAAGCGCGAGGGCATCAAACGCGTGGGCATCCTGGACTTCCAGGATGCCCTCCACGGGCCGCTGGCCTACGACCTCGTGTCGCTCCTCCAGGACGCGAGACTGGACGTGCCCGAGGCGCTTGAACGTGACCTACTCGACCGGTACTGTGCCGCCCGAAGCGCCGAAAGCAGGACTTTTTCGAGCGATGATTTCCGCACGCTCTTTGCCACGCTGGGCGCCCAACGCAACTCGAAGATCCTCGGCATTTTTGCGCGGTTGGCGAAACGTGACGGTAAGCGCGGCTATCTCGGCCATCTCCCACGGGTCGCACGCTATCTCGAGCGCGACTTGGCGCATCCGGCCCTCGGCGACTTGCGCGACTTCTACATGCGCGAATTTCCGCCGGCCGACGACCTGCGCTCACTGGCTCTATAGAGGGATACGCCCATGACCATCGCACGCACGGCCATGGTGCTGGCGGCCGGCTATGGCGAGCGCATGCGCCCGCTGACGAACCGCATGCCGAAGCCGCTTGTCCCTCTCGCGGGCCGCGCGCTGATCGACCATGTGCTCGACCGGCTGGCCGCGGCGGGTGTGGAGACCGCGGTGGTCAACGTGCATTACCTGCCGGAACAGATCGAAGCGCATTTGCGTGGACGCGCAGGGAAGCCCCCGAAGACCGTCGTCTCCGATGAGCGCGATCTCCTACTGGATACGGGCGGCGGTACCCTGAAGGCGCTGCCTCTGCTCGGCGACGGACCGTTCTTCATCCACAATTCGGATTCCGTGTGGAGCGAGGGCGTGACGCCCGCGTTGCCGCATATGCTGCGCCACTGGGACCCTCAGCGCATGGATTGCCTCCTGTTGCTCGCCCCGCTTACGACCAGCATCGGTTATGCCGCGAAGGGCGACTTCGACATGGCGCCGGACGGACGGCTGAGCCGTCGCGGCGAGCGACAGGTGGTGCCGTTCGCCTTTGCCGGCGTGTCTCTGTGCATGGCGGGGCTGTTCGACGGCGCGCCGGATGGACCGTTCTCGTTGAACCTGTTGTGGGACCGGGCGCTCGCCAAGGGCAGGCTCTATGGCGTGCGGCTCGACGGGAGGTGGATGCATGTGGGGACGCCCGAGGCGTTAGCGGAGGCCGAGGCCTCGTTCGAGCGTGAAGGTGCCTGAGCCTCAAGACACGCCCCGCCTCTACACCATCCCGCCCTCGGCGCCGTTCCTGACGACCCTCGCCCGGGCGCTCCTTTCCGGTAACCTGCCGCAACCCGGCGGTGAGAAGCCGGACCCGCTGATGCTGCCCCTGACCACCATCTACTTGCCGACGCGCCGCGCGGCGCGAGGCTTGCGCGAAGCGTTTCTGGCCGAGTCGGGCGGCGAGGCGTTGCTGCTGCCGCGTATCCGCGCGCTTGGGCATGCGGACGAAGACGCGGCTCTCATCTTCGGCGCGGAGGACATGGAGGACGCAGACGGTGCGTTCGGCGCACCTTCCATCGGGCCGCTGCAACGGCGGCTCGCGTTGATGCGGCTGGTCCTTGCGTGGAGCCAGATGCCGGCGCCAGGTGCGACCGAGGCGGAGGTCGACTCGATCCGCTGGGCGAACAGCCCCGGACAGGCGTCGAGCCTTGCGGCCGATCTCGCCCGGCTGATGGACTTCGTCGAGACGGAAGAGGTTGATTTCTCGTCTCTCGATACGCTCGTGCCGGAAGACTTGGCCTCCCATTGGGAAGCGACAATCCAGTTTCTCAAGATCGTCACCGAGCACTGGCCGCATTATCTCGCCGATAACGGTCTCGTGTCGCCGGTCACGCGGCGCAATCTGCTCATGGCACAAGAGACGGAGCGGATCGCGCGAGGGAGCCCGTACCCTGTCATCGCCGCTGGCTCGACCGGCACGGTACCGGCGACCGCCCGGCTCCTCGCAGCCATCGCTTCGCTGCCGACCGGCGCGGTCGTATTGCCCGGCCTCGATCTCACGCTGGACGATGAGAGCTGGGAGAGCCTGCCTGACCATCCCGAACATCCGCAGACGGGCATGGCGGACCTGCTGCGCAAGCTTGGCGTCTCCCGCCGCGACGTGGCGTATGTCGAAGGCAGCAGGCCCGACGGACCAGCTCGGGCACGGCTCCACCTCGTGAGCGAAGCTCTCCGCCCGGCGGAGACGACAGAACAATGGCAGCGCTACCTCGAGTCGGACGCGCTTGCCCTGGGGGACCGTGCCAGTTTTGCCAACGCGCTCAATGGGATACGCCTCGTCGTGGCGCCTACGGCGCATGACGAGGCCGAAGCCATCGCGCTGATCCTCAAATCGTGCATCGAGATGCCCGGCAAGACCGCGGCACTCGTCACGCCGGATCGTGTTCTCGCGCGGCGCGTGGCTGCGCGGCTCAAGGACTTCGGTCTCGCAATCGACGACTCCGCCGGGGTGCCTATCGCCCGCACCGTGCCGGGCGCCTTTCTCGATCTCGTGCTCGGCGCGGCCGAGACGGACTTCGCGCCCCCCGAGCTGATGGCGCTGCTCAAGCATCCTTTGGCGCGGCTCGGACGAGCGCCCACCGCGATCCGAAGCTTGGCGCGGGTGCTGGAACGCGGCGCCTTCCGCGACATCTATGTCGGCCAAGGGCTCGATGGTATTTCGCGCGCACTCGAAGCCGCGCGATTGGAGCGCAAGCCGCGGCGGCTGATGCTGACCGACACGGAGCACGAAGCGATGTTTCACCTCGTGCGCGATCTGGCACACGCGTTTTCACCGCTCGCGGAATTGTTCGGGCGATCCGCCACCTACAGCACTGCGCGCCTCGCCGAGGCGCATGCGGCGACAGCGGAGAGATTGGCGCGCGACGAGACCGGCGCATCGTCGGCACTCTGGCAGGGAGACGCGGGCGAGGCCCTGACGCTGCTCCTCGCCGACCTGATCGGCGAAGGCGGGGGCTTGGACATGAAGGCGCGAGACTATCCCGCCTTCTACCGCAGCCTGGTGGCCGGCCAGGTCGTGCGTCCGCGCGGCCCTGCGCATCCCCGCCTCTTCATCTGGGGACCGCTGGAAGCCCGGCTCCAGCAGCCGGACGTGGTCATTCTCGGCAGCCTGAACGAAGGGGTGTGGCCGCGCCCGCAAGAGGCGGGGCCTTGGCTCAGCCGGCCGATGCGCCAGAGGCTCGGTCTCACGCCGCCCGAGCGGCGCATCGGCCTCAGCGCGCATGACTTCGCCCAGGCGCTTGGCGCACCGACCGTCTATCTCACCCGGGCGCTCAAGGTGGAGGGCGTGCCGACCGTGCCGAGCCGCTGGCTCCAGAGGCTCGAAGCGCTCGTCGCGGCGTCCGGGCTCAGCCATAAGATCAAGACTGACCAGCCCTGGGTCGCGTGGGCGCGGCAGCGCGACCACGCGCCAGGCTTTGCGCCGGCCGAACCGCCGCAACCCCGACCGCCGGTCGAGGCGAGACCCCGCGAATTGAGCGTCACGCGCATCGAACGATGGATCGCGAACCCTTACGAGATCTTCGCGCGGAATATTCTCAGGCTCGAGCCGTTGAAACCGCTCGGCGCCGAGCCCGACGCGGCCATGCGCGGCTCGATCGTGCACGACGTGCTCAATCGGTTCTCCCGCGAGCATCCCCAGTCGCTGCCACAGAATATCTACGGCGCGCTGATGGCGACGGCCGACGATCTGTTCGCCACGCTCGGCGGTTCGCCCCGCGTCGAGGCTTTCTGGCGGCCACACTTCCAGCGCTTCGCCCGCTGGTTCGCCGCCACGGAGCCCGCGCGCCGCGCGTCCATCACCACGACGCACACGGAGGTCGCCGGCGCGATGGAGGTCTCGCCGCGCTTCCGCTTGACGGCGCGCGCCGACCGGATCGACGTGACGCAAGACGGCGGCGTCATCCTCTACGACTACAAGACCGGGAAGCCGCCTGTCCCGAAGCACGTGGAAGAGCTCTATGCACCGCAACTTCCTCTCGAAGCGGCGATCGCGGAAGCCGGCGGCTTTGCCGAGCTCGGCCAGCGTTTCGTGCGGTCCCTGGTCTATATCCAGGCGTCGGGACGTCAAGACGGCGGCGAGGAGCGGCTTGCGAGCAACGCTGCCGCCGAGATGCTGGCTGAACGGGCATTCGAAGATTTGGCGAAACTCGTCGCCCATTTCGAAGACCCCGAAACGGCTTACGAGGTGAAGCGCCGCAGCGCAGCGGCCTTCACCAACGCGTACCGTTATGACGAGTACGAGCATCTTGCCCGGGTGAAGGAGTGGCTGACCGAAGAGGCCGAGGAGGAGTGGCGATGAGCGCGCCTCTCAGCCGGGAAGCGGACGCAAACCAGGCCCTGGCGTCTGATCCGAACGCGTCGGCCTGGGTGTCGGCCAATGCGGGCACCGGCAAGACCGAAGTGCTGGTGCGGCGGAGCTTGCGGCTGCTGCTCGCGGGCGCGCGTCCCGAATGCATTCTCTGCCTGACCTATACCAAGACCGCGGCGGCGGAGATGCAGAACCGCCTGCTGAAAGACCTTGCGGATTGGGCCACCATTTCGGATGAGAAGCTTCGCGGGACGCTCGCCGCACTGATGGGGCACGCCCCCGACGACAAGGACATGCAGCGCGCGCGGCGTCTCTTCGCGCTGTCACTCGAGGCCCGCGGCGGCCTCAAGATCCACACCATCCACGGCTTCTGCGAACGGTTGCTGCAACGCTTTCCGCTCGAGTCCCAGATCACGCCGCACTTCACCGTGCTCGACGAGCAGGGCGCCACGCTTCTGAAGCGCGTCGCGTTCGACGCGGTGATCGCACGCGCCGCCGAAGACCGGGAAAGCGTACTCGGTGTGGCGCTCGACACAATCATCACGGTGACGGGCGAGGAGTGGTTCCGGCAAGTGGTCGATGCCGTGCTCGGCAAGCGCGCGGAGCTCGGCCGTATGATGGCGCATCACGACGGGCTGGCCCATTGGGCCGCGGCCGAGGGGCTTGCGCTGAAGCGCCTGTTCGGCGTGGATGAAGATACGGAAGTGGGCCTGATCGATGCGCTGGCCGCAGTGCTGGACGACGCTGCCGTGGACACCATGCTGTCCGCGCTCGTGAGCTATGGCAGCACGCAGGATGACAAGAAGACCGAAGAGGGTTTGCGCGGCGTGCCAGGTAGCCTGGGTGAGGCGCGCGCTACGGCCTTGCGGCTCGCCTTCTTCACCAATGACGGCAAACCGCGCTCGCGGGTGAGCAGCGCGGGCTTTGGCAAGGAGGCGCCGCAAATCGCCGAAGCCCTCGACGATGCACGCGACCAGGTTGCCGCGCTCGACCTTAAGCTCGCACTGCTGCGCGCGGCGGACGCAAGCTGCGCCGTGCTCACCCTGGCCGACGCCATCCAAGACGACTACACGCGGCGCAAGCAGGCGGAGGCCGCACTCGACTATGACGATCTCATCGTCAAGGCACGGCATCTTCTGTCGCGCGCCGGCGCCGCGGCGTGGGTGCTCTACAAGATAGACGGCGGCGTCGACCACATCCTGGTGGACGAGGCGCAGGATACGAACCCGGAGCAGTGGGCGATCATCGAAGCGTTGGCGGAGGAGTTCTTCGCCGGCGCCGGCGCGCGCGAGACCTTGCGAACCCTGTTCGCGGTCGGCGACGAGAAGCAATCGATCTACAGCTTCCAGGGCGCCAATCCGGCGCGCTTCGGCGCGGTCGGACGCGCCTTCAAGACTCGGGCGACCGCCGCAGGCATAGAGTGGCACGAAGTGCCGCTCAACCTGTCGTTCCGCTCCACGGTACCGGTACTCGACGCCGTGGACCACGTGTTCGCCCGGCCGGAAGCGGCGCAAGGGCTGACCTTCATCGAGAGCACGGTCATCAAGCACCATGCGAACCGGCAGGGCGAAGCGGGATTGGTCGAGCTGTGGGAGGTGACGGACGAGACCCGGCCCGCGCCCGCGCCCGCGTTCGAGCCCTGGAACGAAGGCGCGAGCGGCGCCCGCGCCGTGGATGCGCTTTGCAAGCGTATCGCCGGCACCATCAAGGGCTGGATCGAGCGCGGCGAGATCTTGGCCTCCGCCGGGCGCCCGATCACGGCGGGCGACATTCTCATCCTGGTGCGCCGCCGCGAGCCTTTCACCGCCCCGATGATCCGCGCGCTCAAGCGCGAAGGCATCGCCGTCGCCGGTGCGGACCGCATGCGGCTGATGGATCAGCTCGCCGTGCAGGATCTCGTGGCGCTCGCCGACGTTCTGTTGATGCCCGAGGACGATCTCGCGCTTGCCGTGACCTTGAAGAGCCCGTTATTCGGCCTCGACGACGACGCGCTGTTCGACCTCGCCCATGATCGGAAGGGGGCCTCGCTGTGGTCCGTCCTGAAAAGCAAAGCGCATGCGGACACGCGCTTCGCCGAGGCGGAGAAGCGGCTTTCGGGCTGGCTGGGACAGGCGGACTTCATGCCGCCGTTCGAGTTCTTCTCCGAGTTGCTCGGCGCGGAATCGCAGCTCATGCGCAAACGCATGCTGACGCGCCTCGGGCCGGAGGCGGCCGAGGCGATCGACGAATTCCTCGATGCAGCACTTGCCTACGACCGGGAGGCGGCGCCGTCGCTGCAAGGCTTCATCAATGAGCTTCGAGCCGGCGACATCGAGATCAAGCGCGACATGGAGCAGGACCGCGACGAGGTGCGAATCATGACGGTGCACGGCGCCAAGGGCCTTCAGGCGCCGATCGTGTTCCTGCCGGACACCTGCATGCTGCCGCGGGCGCAAGGGCCGCGGCTGTTCCCCGTGCCGCGCCTCGGCGCGCCACCGGACGCTGTCACCCATCTCGTGTGGTCGCCGGGACGTTCGGATCTCGAGGCCATCGCCGAGGCGAAGGCGGCTGTGCGCCGGGCCGAGATCGAGGAGTCTCACCGTCTGCTTTACGTCGCCATGACGCGGGCACGCGACCGGCTCTATGTGTGCGGCTGGAAGGGGCAACGGGAGCCGGAGAAGGACTGCTGGTATCACCTCGTGCGCGACGCGCTCGACGGATATCTGACCCCGGTCGAGACGGAAGACGGGACGCCCGCGCGCCGCATGGTCTCGGCACAGGAGAAGCCCGTCGAGAAGAAGGGTACTCAGGCCGAAGCGTCCGAGTCGCCGCCACTCCCGGGTTGGGCGCTGACGCAGGCGAGGCCCGAACGCGGGCGCGCGCGGCTCGCGCCGTCGCGGCTCGCGCTCAACGTGGAGGGCGGACGGGAGGCAAGCAGCGAGCAACCTCCACTGGGGCCCAAGGCGCTCGCCGAGAACCTCCGCTTCGCCGGGGGACGCCTGGTGCATGCGCTACTCCAGCACCTCCCCGACGTGGCACCCGAGGACCAGGAGCGGGCGGCGCAAGTCTTCGTCGCGGCCCGAGGAGCGGGTCTTAGCGATGCGCTCAAAGAGGAAATCGTGGCCGAGACGCTGGCCGTCGTACACGACGAGCGCTTCGCGCCCCTGTTCCGGCCGGGCAGCCTCGCCGAGGTGCCGGTCGTGGCACAGATCGGCGGCGTGGCGGATGGATTCGAGCTCGAAGGGCAGATCGACCGTCTCGCCGTCCTAGACGACGGCCTTCTGATCCTCGACTACAAGACGAACCGGCCGCCGCCCTCAACTGAAGAGGAGGTGGCGCGAGCCTATATCGACCAGCTCGCCGCCTATCGGCTTGCGCTTGCCAGGCTCTTCCCGAGGCGGCGTTTGCGGGCCGCACTGTTGTGGACCGACGGGCCGCGCCTCATGGAGATTTCTTCAACTTTGCTTGATCGGGCGGAGCGCGACATGTTGAGCCGCCGGGCAGCCTTGACGCCATAGGTGGCCGCACCTAGGTTCCCGAGGACTGGGCGACCGTTCAAGCCCGAGCCGGCAAGGAGACGAAAATGGCGACTGAGAAGGTTTCCGACGACACATTCGACGCCGAGGTGCTGAAGTCCTCGACTCCCGTCGTCGTGGATTTTTGGGCCGAATGGTGCGGTCCCTGCCGGCAGATCGCGCCCGCGCTCGAAGAGATCGCCAAGGACCTCAACGGCAAGGTGAGGATCACCAAGCTCAATATCGACGAGAATCCGCGCACGCCGGGCACCTATAACGTCCGGGCGATTCCCACGCTGATCCTGTTCAAGAACGGCCAGGTCGCGGATACGCTCCGGGGCGCCTACCCCAAAAACCATCTCGCCGCCTGGATCAGCGGCGCGCTCGACGGCACCACTTAAGCCGATTACAGCTTGAGGACGTGGCCCGCGAGATAGAGCGAGCCGCAGATCAAGACGCGCGACGGCACGCCCTCTGAGGCGGACCGGAGCAGTGCTTCCGGGACGCTGTTGACCGCCACCGCGTCGAAGCCCTCGGCACGCGCGATCTCGGCCAGTGGCTCGGCGGCAAAGGCGTTTGGCTCCTCGGGGATCGGTACCGTATAGATGCGCTCAACCAGGCCCTTGAACGGGGCGATGAAGCGCCGCGCGTCCTTCGTTTCCATCATGCCCCAGATCACGTGTACCGGCCGGGGCACACGCTCGTCGAGCTCGGCGAGCGTATGGGCGACGACCTGCCCACCCGCCTCGTTGTGCCCGCCGTCGAGCCAGATCTCGGTGCCCTCGGCCACATAGGCATGCAGACTCCCCACGGGTAAGCGCTCCAGCCGCGCCGGCCAATGCGCATGGGTGAGACCATGCTCCAGCGCCCGCTGGGTGAGCGTATCGCCGAACGCGACGCTCGCGGCGGCAATCGCCGTGCCGGCATTGTCGATCTGATGGCGTCCGGCGAGACGCGGCAGCGGCAGGTCGATCAGGCGCGACGTGGTCTGGAAGATGAGCCGTCCCTGCTGCTCATACACGTCGAAGTCGCGGCCCGCCACATGGAGGGGCGCGCCGATCCCGGCCGCGCGGGCCTCGATCACGTCGAACGCCTCTTTCTCCTGACGGCCTACGACGCACGGGACGCCCGGCTTCAGAATGCCCGCCTTCTCGCCGGCGATCTCCGCAAGCGTCTCGCCGAGAAACGAAACATGGTCGATCGAGACGGGCGTGATGATGGTGAGCAGCGGCTTCGCGACCATGTTGGTCGCGTCGAGCCGGCCGCCGAGGCCGGTCTCAAGCAGTAGAAGATCGGCGGGCGCTTCGGCGAAAGCGAGGAAAGCCGCGGCCGTGGTGATCTCGAATAGGGTGATGAGTTCACCGCCGTTGGCCGCTTCGGCACGAGCCAGGCAGTCGACCAGCACCTCCTCGCTTATGGGAGCGGCGCCGTGGGGCCCGGCAAGGACGATGCGCTCATGGAAATCGACCAGATGGGGCGAGGTATAGACATGAACGCCCTTGCCAAGGGATTCCGCGATGGCGCGCAGAAAGGCGAGTGTGGAGCCTTTGCCGTTGGTGCCGGCGATATGCACGACCGGCGGGAGCTTGTCCTGCGGATTGCCGAGGGCCGCGAGCAGGCGCTCGATGCGGCCGAGCGACAGATCGATCGACTGCGGATGCAGCTTTTTCAGCCGCTCCAGCAGCGTATCGCTCATTGCGGAGCGGGGGCGGCGCGGTGGACGCCCTGCGCTAAAGGGAAGTGTCGTCAAGCTCGAAAGACCTTAGGCGCCTTGCGGCGGATTGGGATTAGCGCCATTGCCGGAGGCGCTCAAGGCCTCATCTTCGCTGTCGCTCTCGACCTCCTCCGCCTCCGGCTCGACGGCGTGGCCGTTACCCTTGCCGCTCAAGGGCGCCAAGGCCACCGTGCCGAACCGGTGCTCCGACACCGTGACGTCGCGCATGGGGCGGCGATGCGTGAGGAGATTGCAGATGCGTGCGAGCGTGCCCCGTAGATCATGGCGGTGCACGACCATGTCCACCATCCCATGAGCAAGGAGGTACTCGGACCGCTGGAAGCCGTTCGGCAACTGCTCGCGGATGGTCTGCTCGATGACCCGCGGACCGGCAAAGCCGATGAGCGCACCGGGCTCGGCGATGTGGACGTCGCCGAGCATGGCGTAGGACGCGGTGACACCACCCGTGGTCGGATGAGTCAGCACGACGACGTACGGGAGCTTGGCTTCGCGCAACTCCTCCACGGCAACCGTGGTGCGCGGCATCTGCATGAGCGACAGAATGCCTTCCTGCATGCGCGCGCCGCCCGAGGCGGCAAACAGAATGAACGGCGCCTGGCGCACCACTGCGGTCCGCATCGCCGCGATCACCGCCTCGCCCGCGGCCGTGCCGAGGGAACCGCCCATGAAGTCGAAGTCCTGCACGGCGGCAACGATCGGGTCGCCATGGAGGCGTCCGATGCCGGCGAGCACCGCATCGGTAAGGCCAGTCTTGCTGCGCGCGTCTTTCAGGCGATCGGTATAGCGGCGCTCGTCACGGAACTTGAGCGGATCGACCGGCACGTCGGGCAGCGCAATCGCCTCGTACTGGCCGTCGTCGAACAGCGCCTTGAGTCGCGCCGGCGCCGACATGCGCATGTGGTAGTTGGAGCCGGGAACGACGAACTGGTTCGCTTCGAGATCCTTGTAGTAGATCATCTGCCCGGTCTCCGGGCACTTCACCCAGAGATTGTCCGGCATGTCCTTCTTGCGAAGGATGCTGCGAATTTTGGGTCTTACGACGCTGTTGATCCAGTTCACGGGCATAGCTCTCTAAAAGGACCGCACTAGACGGCCGCCGCTTCCGCCGGATGACGCAAGGCCGCCGACAGGCGCTCCACGAGCGCGAGCGGTCGCGATCTTGTCTCGCTCGTCGGTCTACCCTCGGCATCGAGGCTTTCGGCGATTGCGGACACGAGCGCCGAGCCGACCACCACGCCTTCGGCAATGTTTGACAAAGCTCTCACCTGCTCTTCCGTCTTGACGCCGAAGCCGACGGCGATGGGCAGGTTCGTATGGGCCTTGATGCGCCCGACATGGGCACCGACCGCAGCGATGTCCGGCGCCGCCGTGCCGGTGATGCCAGCGATCGACACGTAGTAGACAAAGCCAGAGGTGTTCGCGAGCACGGCCGGCAGGCGCTTGGCGTCGGTCGTCGGCGTAGCAAGGCGAATGAAGTTCAGCCCGCCCGCGGTTGCAGCAGGCCTCAGCTCCTCGTCCTCTTCTGGCGGCACATCTACCACGATAAGCCCATCCACACCGGCGTCCACCGCGTCGGCGATGAAGCGATCCACCGGATATACGTATATGGGGTTGTAGTAGCCCATTAGCACTATCGGGGTTGTGTCGTCCTCGGCCCGGAAAGCCTTAACCATGGACAGCGTCTTTTTCATGGTCTGAGCGGCCTTCAGCGCCCGCTGAGACGAGGCCTGAATGGCCGGGCCGTCGGCCATGGGGTCGGAAAACGGCATGCCGAGCTCGACCACGTCGGCGCCCGCGGCGGGCAGTCTCTTGAGGATAGCGAGCGAGGTCTCGTAGTCCGGGTCGCCGGCGGTGATGAAGGTAACGAGACCGGCGCGGCCCTCGCCCTTCAGCGCGGCAAATCTCTTGTCGATCCGGGTCATGCTCACATTCCGCACATATTCAGTTCGACCCTTGTGCTCTCGCGCTCAGATAGCTTGCCACGGAATCGAGGTCCTTATCGCCACGGCCCGAGACATTGACCACCATCAGATGATCGTTCGGCTTCGTTGGCGCGATGTCGAGCACGCGGGCGAGCGCGTGGGCCGGCTCCAGCGCCGGGATGATGCCTTCGAGCTTGCTGCAAAGCTGGAAGGCTGCCACGGCCTCGTCGTCGGTCGCCGAGAGGAATTTCACGCGCTTCACGTCGTTGAGCCATGCGTGCTCGGGTCCGATACCCGGATAATCGAGCCCGGCGGAGATCGAATGCGCCTCTTCGATCTGGCCGTCCTCGTCCATCAACAGATAGGTGCGATTGCCGTGCAGGACGCCGGGCTTGCCGCCGGCGATCGAGGCCGCGTGCTTGCCGCTGTCGAGGCCGAGACCGGCCGCTTCCACGCCGTAGATCTCGATCCCCGGTTCGTCGAGGAACGGATGGAACAAGCCCATGGCATTGGAGCCGCCGCCAATGCAGGCAATGAGCGAGTCCGGGAGCCGGTGTTCGGCCTCTAGGATCTGCTCGCGGGTTTCACGGCCGATGATGGACTGGAAGTCACGCACCATTGCCGGATAGGGGTGCGGGCCCGCGACCGTGCCGATGCAATAGAACGTGTCGCGCACGTTGGCGACCCAATCGCGCAACGCATCATTCATCGCATCCTTCAGCGTCTTGGAGCCGGATTCGACGGGGCGAACCTCGGCGCCGAGCATCTTCATGCGCAAAACGTTCGGCTTTTGCCGCGCCACGTCCACGGAACCCATATAGATGATGCAAGGCAGACCGAACTTGGCGCACAACGTTGCGGTCGCCACGCCGTGCATGCCGGCGCCCGTCTCGGCGATGACGCGCGTCTTGCCCATGCGCAAAGCCAGCATGATCTGGCCGAGCACGTTGTTCACTTTGTGCGCGCCGGTGTGATTAAGCTCCTCGCGCTTGAAATAGATTTTCGCGCCGCCGCAGTGTTGCGTGAGACGTTCGGCGAAGTAGAGCGGTGACGGTCTTCCGACATAGGTCGCGAGATGGCGGTCCATCTCGGCTTGGAACGACGGGTCGCTCTTGGCCTCGTTATAGGCGCGCTCGAGGTCGAGGATCAGCGGCATCAGAGTTTCAGCGACGAACCGGCCGCCATAGATGCCGAAATGGCCGCGTTCGTCTGGACCGGCCCGGTAGGTGTTCCGCGTGTCTTGGACCGTGCTCATGACGCCCTGGCCTGCTGTTGGACGGCCGACCGTGCCGCCTGGATGAATTCTCTAACGAGCTTCTCGTCCTTCACGCCCGGTGCGGTCTCGACGCCGGAGGAAACGTCGACCAGCGCGGCGCCGGTCACACGGACCGCCTCAGTCACGTTGCCGGCATCGAGCCCACCCGACAGGGCAAAGGGCGACGGAGCCTTCGCCAGCATTCCCCAGTCGAAAGGTACGCCGTTGCCGCCGGGCAGCACCGCCCCTGGCGACGCCTTGGCGTCGAACAGGATCTCATCGGCGATGCCGGCATAGGCGGATGCCGCTGTGACATCCTGGGCCTCGGCGACGGGAACGGCCTTGATCACGGGGAGGCCCGTGTGTGCCTTAATCGCGGCAATGCGGGCGGGCGTCTCAGTCCCATGAAGCTGGAGGATATCGGGGCGGACCGTTTTGGCCACCGCGTCTATGAGGGCATCGTCAGGATCGACCAGGACGGCAACCGTGCCGATGCGACCCCGGGCCAGGTCGGCCAGGCGGCTCGCCTCTTCCAGGCTCAGATGGCGCGGGCTCTTGGCGAAGAACACTAGGCCAACGTAGTCGGCGCCGGCGGAGACCGCGGCGTCGAGAATGGCAGGCGTCCGCACGCCACAGATTTTGACCTTGACCGTCACAGGGGCTCTCAAGGGCTCTCGGGTGAGGTTCGCAGGCCTGTTTCAGGCTCAGCGCGGGGCCACCCTATGAAATCCGGGCCCTCAAGTCCATCGCACCGCAATATCGGCGTTGCCGATTGGTTCAACCGCGTGCGGTGTCAGGAAATGCGCGCGCTTGCCAGCGCCTGGCCGCAACCACCGCCCAAACCGCCTCCAGCACCCCGAACGGCCAGGCACCTTGCAGGAATCCATACGCCGAGCCGAGAAGGCAGGCCCCGGCGAAGGCCAGAACGAACCAGGGACTCCTGTCCTCCAGCGCATAGGTGACGAGCATGGCCGTGACGGCCAGGAGACCGAAGACGGTGAGCAGGTCCATGCCAGGGCGACCTGTCAGTCTGCCGTCAAGTGTGGGCGGTGGGAGGCGGGATCGAGGCTCTCCAGCTCCTTCTCGAGCCGGTCGGCTTGGCGGCGCCAGTCGCGCGCCTCACGGGCCTCCTCGCGCGCCGTCCGCCGCCACCTGCCCTGATTCAGCCAGGAGGCGACGCCACCGACGATGAGGCCGACGGCGAAAGCGCCGATCAGGAATAGGAAGAACGGCGCCTCGAGCGTCAGGTTGGGCTCCGTGCCGCCAAAAGGATCGAGGATGAGCACGGCCGGCGTGCGGTTGACCACTGCAAGCGCAATGAGCACGACGCCAAGCGGCACGACCACGAGGGCGAGGATCAACTTACGCCACACGGCGGCTCCTTAAGCGCCCGCGCAAGCCTTACGACTGGCTGGGGTCGCCATCGGGGTTGAGGCGCTCGCGCAGCTCCTTGCCGGTCTTGAAGAAGGGCACGTACTTGTCCTCGACAAAGACCGTGTCGCCCGTGCGCGGATTGCGTCCTTGACGCGCCGCGCGGTGCTTTACCGTGAACGCGCCAAAGCCGCGCAGCTCCACGCGGTCGCCGCGCGCGAGCGCACCCGTGATCTCATCGAGCACGATGTTGATGATACGCTCGACGTCACGATGAAAAAGATGCGGATTGGCGGTAGCCACCCGCTGAATCAGCTCGGATTTGATCATTATACGCCCCACCAGGCTGCGGCCTTTACCCACCGCTCGCCCTACGCCCCGCTAGTTGGACGCAGGGTGCCAAACAGAAACGAGACCGTCAAGCTTGAGAGTTGTGGAAGTTTGACTCAGAAAAGCGGCAATCTTGCTCCCTGGAATATCCAATATCTCGGCCATTGAGCCGAATAACCACCCCAATAAGCCCGTCGATTCGGACGTTGGTTTCCAATCGACGATCTTTAGCCCCGAAGGAACGCTACGCTCCTTGCTTAGCCAGCTGAGCGCCGCGCGCTCGTCGCCGATCTGATCGACGAGCTTGAGTTTGACGGCCTGGCGCCCGGAATAGATGCGGCCTTCCGTCAAACCCGGGACCTGATTGGGGTCGATCTTGCGGCGCGTTTCGACGAGATCGACGAACCAGACCTTGGCGTCATCGACCATCTCCGCCGTCACCTGGCGCGCGCGCTCATCGGTCGGCTCGAATGGACTTGGCACCGCCTTCAGCGGACCGCTCTTCACCTCCTCGACCGCGATGCCGAGCGTCTTCAGTAGCTCGGTGACGTTGGCCCATTGGAAGATCACACCGACGGAACCGGTGATCGTGTTGCCGTAGACAAAGATGCGGTCGGTGGCGAGCGCCACGATGTAAGCGGCCGAGGTGGCGAGCGTGCCGCAGGTGGCGACGACCGGCTTCCTCTCGGTCAGGCGGCGGACGGCGTCGTACATCGCCTCGCCGCCGGTCGTGGTGCCGCCGGGGCTGTTGATGTCGAGGATCACCGCTTTGACCTGGGGGGCCTTTCCCACCTTGTCCATCAGCTCGATCATCTGGCGGTCGTCGGTGATGACGCCGGAGATGCTGATGCGGGCGACGTGGGGCAGGAAGCCGGCCGGGCCAGCCACCTGCTTGTCGCTGAGGACGACGGCCCCCAGGAGCAGAAGCCCGAGCACGACGGCGGCGATGCGCCAGATGGTCACCCGCCGCTTCAAGCGGCGGCGCTCGATCACACGTTCGGCGTCGAGACCCATTTGGTGCTCACGGTCTGCGGGCCAGATCAACCCGCGCAAACGATGGAGATCAGGCGGCCTCGAGGGCCGTCTCGCTTACTCGTCGGTGGACGCCTCGGACTCCGCCTCGCTCTTGGTTGCGCGTTTGCGCTTGGGCTTTGGAGCAGGTTCCTCGTCGCTCTCCTCGGCCTCGCCGCCCTTAGCCTTGCTCAAGGCCGCGCCGAGAATGTCGCCGAGGGATGCACCGGAGTCCGTCGAGCCGTACTGGGCGACTGCCTCCTTCTCCTCGGCAATCTCGAGCGCCTTGATCGAGACAGAGACCTTGCGCGCCTTGGCGTCGACCTGGGTTACCACCGCATCGAACTTCTCGCCGACGCCGAAGCGGTCGGGACGTTGCTCGGAACGGTCGCGGGACAGGTCGGAGCGGCGAATGAAGGCGACGAGATCATGGTCGAGAAGCTTGGCCTCGATGCCGTTGTCCTTCACGGCCGTCACCTCACAGGTGACGCGCATGCCCTTCTTGAGCTTGCCGGCAGTGGCACCGCCCTCGAATGGGTCCGGCGTCAGCTGCTTGATACCGAGGCTGATGCGCTCCTTTTCGGCATCGGCCTCCAGCACCACGGCCTTCACAGTGTCGCCCTTTTTGAACTCTTTGAGGGCTTCCTCCCCAGACTTGGACCAGTCGAGATCCGACAGATGGACCATGCCGTCGATGCCGCCATCGAGGCCGACGAACAGGCCGAACTCGGTGATGTTTCGGATCTGGCCCTCGATGATGGCGCCGGGCTCGTGGCTCGCGGCGAACGCGACCCACGGATTCTCCTGGGTCTGCTTCAAGCCGAGCGAGATACGGCGCTTCTCGGGATCGACCTCGAGCACCTGCACCTCGACCTCTTGACTGGTGGAGATGATCTTGCCGGGATGAATGTTCTTCTTCGTCCAGCTCATCTCGGAGACGTGGATCAGTCCCTCGACGCCGGGCTCGAGCTCGACGAAGGCGCCATAGTCGGTGATGTTGGTGACCGTGCCCTTGAAGCGCGAGCCCACCGGGTACTTGGCGGCAATGCCCTCCCACGGATCGGACTCAAGCTGCTTGATACCGAGGCTGATGCGCTGGGTCTCAGGGTTGATGCGGATGATCTGCACTTTCACCGTGTCGCCGACATTCACGATCTCGCTCGGATGATTGACGCGCCGCCATGCCATGTCGGTGACGTGGAGCAGGCCGTCGATGCCGCCGAGATCGATGAAGGCGCCATAGTCGGTGATGTTCTTGACCACGCCCTCGATGACCTGACCCTCCTCGAGACGGGCGACGATCTCACTCCGCTTCTCGGCCCTGGTCTCCTCGAGCACCGAGCGGCGGGAGACGACGATGTTGCCGCGGCGGCGGTCCATCTTCAGGATCTGGAAGGGCTGCGGCACGTTCATGAGAGGCGTCACGTCGCGGATCGGGCGAATGTCGACCTGGCTGCCGGGCAGGAAGGCCACGGCGCCATCGAGATCGACGGTGAAGCCGCCCTTGACACGATTGAAGATCACGCCTTCGACACGCTCGCCGCTCTTGTACTTCTCTTCGAGCCTGGTCCAGCTCTCCTCGCGGCGCGCCTTCTCGCGCGACAGCACAGCCTCACCGGCCGCGTTCTCGACGCGCTCGAGATAGACATCGACCTGATCGCCCACGGAAAGGTCGGAGGTGCGTCCGGTGACGCCGAATTCTTTGAGGGGTACGCGGCCTTCGGTTTTCAGGCCGACGTCGATGACCGCAACGTCCTTTTCGATGCCAACGACGGTGCCCTTGACAACATTGCCTTCCTGGAGCGCGGCGCCGGTTAGAGATTCCTCAAGAAGGGCTGCGAACTCGTCGCGGCTCGGTTGGCTAATGCTGGTTTGCGGCTCGGTCATCTAAACTCCTACTCGGCGTTCAAACTTTACGCTTGCCTACGGCGCTTGAACCCGAGGCTTGTGTTGATCCAAATGCGGCGAAGCCCCGCGAAAACCTGCATGACAGCCATCCCTGGCCGGCCGGCCTCCGCTCGCTTCACCCGCGGAATTCATTCAAAGGTGATGCGCCAATGCCAAATGGGCACGGCCTCAACCGGCCCGCCCCGCTTGGCCCATCGCAGCTTCGATCAAATCGATAGCTGCCCTGAACGCGGCGTCTATAGCCAAATTCGTGGTATCGAGCAAGACCGCGTCTTCGGCCTGGCGCAAAGGGGACGCCCCCCTCGTCCGGTCGCGCTCGTCGCGGGCCTTGATATCGGCCAGGACCTCGCTCTCCTCAATCTCGGTGCCATTCTGCGTGAGTTCAAGAAAACGGCGGTGGGCGCGCTCCTCAGGCGTGGCCGTCACGAACAGCTTCACGTCCGCATCGGGGCATATCACGGTGCCAATGTCCCGGCCGTCGATAACGGCACCCGGCTCGCCGCGTGCAAAGTCGCGCTGGTAGCGCAGGAGGACGGCCCGCACGTCGGCGTGGCGGGCCACGATCGACGCAGCCTCCCCCAGGCCGGGGCTGCGCAAGCCCGGATCGCTCAGCGTCGTCACGTCGAGGCCCGCTGCCGCGGTCGCGGCGGCACCCGCGTCGGTGAGGTCGCCGCCTTGGGCAAGCGTATCGCGGGCGACGGCCCGGTAGAGCGCTCCGGTATCGAGGTGACGCAGGCTGTAGTGGATGGCGATGCGCTTGGCGAGCGTGCCCTTGCCCGAGGCAGCCGGCCCGTCAATGGCAATGATCATGCAAGCTCGGCTCCAAGTCTTGTCATCAAGGGCACGAAGCCAGGAAAACTCGTGGCGATCATGCTCACGTCATCCACGGTGACGGGCTCGCGCGCGCCAAGTCCGAGGGTGAGGAAGGCCATGGCGATGCGGTGGTCCATATGCGTCTCCACCAGGCCGCCGCCTTTCACCGCGCCCGCGCCGCGCACGATGAGGTCGTCGCCATCCACATGCGCCTCGACCCCGCAGGCGGTAAGACCGGCGGCAGTGGCGGCAAGCCGATCGCTCTCCTTCACCTTCAACTCCGAAAGCCCCTCCATCCGCGTCTCACCCTCGGCAAAGGCGGCGAGCACGGCGAGCACGGGGTATTCATCGATCATGGAGGGGGCGCGTTCGGGCGGCACGCGGACGCCGTGAAGCGGCCCCGCCTTCACGCGGAGATCGCCGACCGGCTCGCCTCCTTCGTCGCGAAGATCGAGTCCCTCGATCTCCGCCCCCATCTCTCTCAAAGTCTCGAAGAAGCCGATGCGGGTCGGATTCATAAGCACGTTCTCGATCACGATCTCGGAGCCGGGGCAGATGAGGCAGGCGGCGGCGATGAAGGCTGCGGAGCTTGGGTCTCCGGGCACGGAGAAGGGCGCGCCTTCGAGCTCGGCATCGCCGCATACGGTGATGGCCCGCGCGCCGTCCTCGCGATCCTCGATCTTGAGCTCGGCGCCGAAGAACCGCAGCATCCGCTCCGTGTGATCGCGCGTCGCGAGCGGCTCGACCACGGTGGTGCGCCCCGGCGCATGCAGCCCGGCAAGCAGGATCGACGACTTCACCTGCGCCGAGGGCACCGGGAGCTCATATACGATCGGCAAGATGTCGCCCGTGCCGCGCACGGCAAGCGGGAGCCTGCCACCCTCGCCTTGCGCCTCCACCTGGAGGCCCATGGTGGTGAGGGGGCCGAGCACACGCTCCATGGGTCGGCGGCACAAGGAGGCATCGCCCGTAAACTCGGCGCGCATGTCGTGGCCGGCGACGACGCCAAGCATGAGGCGGCTCGACGTGCCGGAATTGCCGAAGTCGAGCGGGGCATCTGCCGCCCGCAAGCCGCCCACGCCCTGGCCGAGAATTTCGAAGGCCCCATCCCGTTGCGTCACCGTGGCGCCGAGCGCCGCCATGGCCCGCGCTGTGGCCATCACATCCTCGGCCTCGAGCAGCCCGGAGATGCGGGTGTGCCCCGTCGCGAGCCCGCCCAGGATCAGCGCGCGGTGGGAGATCGACTTGTCGCCGGGGACCCTAACGCGCCCGGAAATGCGCGCGGAACGGCTAGCGGTCAGGGGCTGCGACATAGATTCTCGGTAGGGGTTTTCGGGTGCTCGATAGCTTTTGACACTACGGATGAGGCGTGGCAATGGGGAGTCACGCAAGGCTAGCTTCGAGGAGAGTCATGTCGAAACCCGCACGGGGAACCAAGCGCGTTTGCCCGAGCTGTGGGGCGCGGTTTTACGACTTGGGTCGTTCGCCAATTACCTGCCCTGTCTGCCAAGCCGTCTATCAAGCGACGCAGCCGACGGGGCGGCGGAGTGAACGCGCCGCACCAGCCGAAGTCCGGAAGCCCGAGGTCGTCGAGAGCGAAGAGCCGACGACGGCCGATGCTGACGTCATCAGTCTCGACGAGGCGGCGGAAGCCGAGGAGGCTGCCGTCGACGATGAGGAGATTGTGGATCTCGGCGACGACGACGACGATATTCCCGCCGGCGAAGACGACGACACCTTCCTCGAGCAAGAGGAAGAGGGCGACGAAGACGTCACCGGCATCGTCGGAGGCGGTCCGAAAGAGGAAGGTTAGACCGCAGTCACGGCCGGGCTGGTACCTTACTGCTGCCCGCTCGCATTTCTCTTGAACGAGCGGGTCGCCCGGCCTAAGTGATGCGGTCTGATCTCCTGCCCCGGCCTTGAGCCGAGGATTTCTGTCTTTCTGAAGGGGCCATAGCTCAGTTGGGAGAGCGCGTGAATGGCATTCACGAGGTCGGCGGTTCGATCCCGCCTGGCTCCACCAAATCCCTCAGAGCCCAATTGATTTAGCCCGCGGTCGCGGGATCGATCGTCTCCACAATCTCGGTGATCTTCGTGGCGGGAAAGCCGCTTAACTCCGCGTGCTTCCTGATCGCCTGCTCGTCGGATGCGAGATAGACGCAAAACGTCTTGTCGCCGGCGACGTAGCTTTGCACCCATTGAATGTCCTTGGCGCCAATCTGGCACAGCGCGTCGTTGGACTTTGCCGCCGCGCCGGCGAGTTGTTCGGCGTCCAGGCTCCCCACATCGGGAATGCTTCTCTCGATCATGAATTTCTTCAAGCTCATTTCCATCTCCTCCTTACGCGAAGCTGTTGGATCGGTGTTCGGATATTTCAGGGCGTGAGGCTCGCGACAGCCTGCTCGAATGCCGGGCGTATCGCGTCGGCATCCTTCACCGCCCAGGCCACAAGGCTTGCGCCTTCCAGCACGCTGAGAACGAGGGCCGCGGATTTCTCGACGTCGAGATCGGCGCGAAGCTCTCCCGCCGCCACCCCGTCGCGAAGCACGGCTCGCAGCCACTCAAGGTGAAGCTCGAAGAAGCGGCGGACGCGGCCTTGCATCGCCGGCGGAAGCGCCATGGCCTCTGCCGAGAGTGCGCCGCATAGCGGCATCATGCCGTCCTCGATGCTGTCGATGAAGAATTCCGCATAACGCCGTAGACGCGGCAGGGCAGCGCGCTCCTCCGCCAGGACCTGGGCTAGGGCGGCCTCGAACTTGACGAGATAGCTGTCGATCAACGCCGCGCCCAAATCCTCCTTGGTGCGGAAGTGATGATGGATGCTGGCCTTGCGGATCCCCACCCGCTCCGAGAGATCGGCATAGCTGAAAGCGGCATAGCCGCAGGTCCGCAACAGCGTCTCCGTCTCGCGCAACAGCCGCTCTCTCGTGTCTGGGGTCATCCCGATAGTTCTATCTACTAGTAGGTTTGTTCGTCAACACCCTGTTTTCCGCGAAAGCGCCCGGCTCTGGCTCCGCCGACTCAGCTATGGTTCTCCTTCGATTGGAGACGGACGCGAAAGCGGGACAGGATGCGGCGACGACGCAGTCTTGAATTGCCGAACGTACGGGTCCCGGCTGTCGGCTCGGGCGCGCTTGCCATCGGAGAGTTTGCCGTCGGCGCGCTTGCCCTCGGTGCGCTTGCAGTCGGCGCGCTGGCGGTCGGCGCACTCGCCATAGGCCGGCTGAACGTGCGGCGCGCGGACATGCGCAAGCTTCATCTCGGAGAGGTCGAGATCGACGATCTCACCGTCCGGCGCCTTCGGGTGATCGAGTCCGCGGGGGGCGCGGACGACAACAGCGAGACCTAGTGGCTGCCGACGACGCCGACCGTGATATGGGCCACTCGGGCCGCGCTCACGAGCTGCGGCAGGTCTTGGTCATAGGCACCCGGCACGAGCAGGATCGTATCGCCTGCGGATGCAGCCTGAATGGCGTGCGGAAGTGTCTTGAACGCCGTCTCGGCGCTGCGGCCGTCGTTGGAGTCACTACCGGTCTTGGGGCTGACGTACCAGGTCATTGTGGGAGGCTCCGATTCTATGCACCGAGACGTTAGAGCAAGCCGGGGCGCTCCGGTAGAACTCCCGTGTTGGGAGCGCCGGGGGCGCACGCGCTTCTGCTTGAATTCGCGGCCGCATTTCCCATATGCCCCTTGGTTTCTCAGGGCTCAGCGCCGCGTCGGGCTGAGAAGGGCGGCGCGCCGTCAGGGCTTAGTGCCCACTTCACCAGCATCGCGCGGCACTGAGCGGAAAGGGCTTTCCGCCGGATGTCTCGCATGACACTTATGGACGGTAGTCTTTGGTTAGGCCTGTCGGCCGAGCGCTTGGACGGAGCCCCAAGGGCTGGCGAGAGTGGCTACCCACCCTACAACATCGAAATCCTGTCGAAGGACGAGCATGGGACGGAGATGTTGCGGATCACGCTCGCGGTGGCAGGCTTTCGCCTCGACGAACTCGATGTCACGATCGAGGACGGTGCACTTATGATCCACGGCACCAAGCGCGACGAGGCCCCGAAGGAGTATCTTCACCGCGGCATCGCCGCGCGCGAGTTCAAACGGACCTTCGCACTTGCCAAGGGCGTCCAGGTCCGCAAGGCCGAATTGCACGATGGGCTGCTTGCCATCGAGCTCGAACGGCCTAATAGGGAGAAACGTGTCCACAAGGTGGGGATTGCCCCAGCAGGCTAGGACCCGGAGTTCGATGAACAAGATGGCAAATGACGAGACTCGCCCATTGATGAGCCTGAAGGAGCTCGCGCTCCTCGGGGACGGCGAGGTTGCCTATATCAAGCAGGTCGATTCGGACGCCGCCGAGCGGCTGTTTCCGACGCTCGCCGATGCGCCCGAAGGCATCGATCTGTTTGCCGTGCTCAGCGCCGACGGCACGCCGATTGCGCTGACCGACAGCCGCAACGCGGCGATCGCCAACGCGATCGAGAACGATCTCGTGCCGGTGAGCGTGCACTAGATTTTCACGTTAGAGGCCCTGCGCTAGGCGGCGTGGGAGGAGGTCTCGCCTTCGGTAAGAACGGCGTAGAGCGCGGCGCTGTCCTTGGACGCGCGCAGCTTCTCGACGGCGGATCCTTCGCGCAGCAGCCGCGAGATGCGCGCTAGAGCCTTCAAGTGATCGGCGCCGGCACCTTCCGGCGCGAGCAGCAGGAACACGATATCCACGGGTTCGCCGTCGACGGCATCGAACTCGACCGGCTCGGCGAGACGCGCGAAAACGCCGACGATGCGCTTCAGCCCGGCGATCTTGCCATGTGGAATGGCGACACGCTGACCGAGCCCGGTGGAACCCAGCCGCTCGCGCTGCCACAGAACGTCGAAGATGTCGTGCTCCTCAATGCCGGCAATGCGCGCGGCGCGCGCTGACAGCTCCGTCAGGAGCTGCTTCTTGCTCTTAGCTTTGAGCGAAGGCATCACAGCTTCGGGTGAAATGAAGTCACCTAAATGCATTCGACTACCCGTGTGTTCGAAGGAGCGGATATGGCCTGAAGCCCGTTACTAGTCCGCTCGCGCCTTCTTTCCCGCCGGATCAATCCAGCCAATATTGCCGTCGTCCCGGCGGTACACCACGTTGATCTCGCCGTCCCGCACGTTGCGAAACACCACGAACGGGCGATCCGAAAGATCCATCTGCATCACCGCGTCGCTGACAGCCATCTCGTGCACCATGGTCTTGGCCTCGGCAATGACGATCGGATTGTCCTCATCGCGCTCCTCGTGCTCCTCGTGGGCAGCCTGGATAACGTAAGACGCTGCCGGCGTCTGTTTCCGAGGAGTCTCGCCAGCACCCCGCCGCTTGAGTCTTCGCTTGTAGCGGCGCACCCTCTTCTCGAGCCGTTCGCAAGCCCGGTCGGCGCTCTGGTAAGCCTCGGGCGCCGTGCCATGAGCTTCCAGACTCATGCCTTGCCACAAACGGATCGTACAGTCGGTACGGAACTCCCCGTGCTCTTTTTCGATGCGGACGTGCCCCGTTGGCGCGTGCCCCACGTACTTCTCAACGGTCTGAACAACGCGTTCCTGGACGTAGCCGCGTAACGCCTCTCCGACGTCCAGATTCTTTCCGGTAACTTGTATCGCCATTGCCCGCGGAAGACTGTCAAAGACCTCTGGTGACCAGCGCTTCCCGGGGCGCATACCGCATTATCGAGGCCCGATGCTGCAGAGCGCCCGAAGCGCGCCCTGGCCCATTCTCAACCGGCCTCCGTTGCGGGGCGGGAAGCTAGACCCCCCACCCGGGGGTGTCAAACTCAATCAATTTGATCTGCTCTCTTTACACGATTCGCGAGTGTGAACAGCGCGTTAGATGCACTCGTCAGGCGCTTGCCCCCATAGCGATGCGCTTCAGGCGACGGCGCTGGACCGACGAGGGAATGCCGAGGGCCTCGCGGTACTTCGCAACCGTCCGGCGTGCGATGTCGACGCCGTCGACCTTGAGCCGCTCGACAATCTTGTCGTCGGAGAGCACGTCGGCGGCAGGCTCGGAGTCGATCATCTCGCGAATCCGATGGCGTACAGCTTCCGAGGAATGCGCATCGCCGTTCGCCGTGGCGGCGATCGACGAGGTGAAGAAATATTTCAACTCGAAAAGGCCGCGATTGGTGGCCATGTACTTGTTGGCGGTGACGCGGCTGACCGTCGATTCGTGCATGGAGATCGCATCGGCCACGGTCTTCAGGTTCAGCGGCCGCAAGTGCCGGACGCCGTAGGTGAAGAAGCCGTCCTGCTGGCGTACGATTTCCTGCGCCACCTTGAGAATTGTGCGGGCGCGCTGGTCGAGGCTCTTCACCAGCCAGTTCGCGGTCTGCAGGCAATCCACCAGGTAGCTCTCGTCCTCTTTGCGCATCTTCGATTTGGACACGGTCGCATAATAGGACTGGTTGACCAGCACGCGCGGGAGCGTGTCGCTGTTCAGCTCCACATGGAAGCTGCCGTCAGGCAGCGAGCGAATGAGCACGTCCGGCACGATGGGTTGAGACGGCGACGAACCGTATTTGAGGCCGGGCTTCGGATTGAGCCGTTTCACCTCGGCGATCATGTCGCACAAATCCTCGTCGGAAACGCGCGCGGCGCGCTTCAGGGCGACAAGGTCGTGCGTGGCAAGAAGATGCAGATTCTCGATGAGCGCGGCCATCGCCGGGTCGCAGCGGTCCTGTTCCTTAAGCTGAAGCGTGAGGCACTCGCGCAGATCGCGGGCGAACACCCCGCAGGGCTCGAAGCCCTGCATGACGCGGAGCGTCTCCTCGACGAGCTCCAAGGGCGCGCCGAGCAGCTCGGCCAGCGTATCGAGTTCGCCGCGCAAATAGCCCGCCTCGTCGGTCATATCGATGAGATGGTGACCGATCAGCCGCTGCGCCGGATCGGCGAACGCAAGGACGAGTTGATCAGAGAGATGGTCACGCAGCGTCTTCTCCTCGGCCACATAGGCTTCGAGGTTCGTTCCTTCGTCGATTTCGGCGCGGGGGCCCTGCGTCAGGCCGCTCCAGCCGGAATCCACCACCGCGCCGGGGGTGAAGTTCTCCGAATCGGGGAACATGTCCTGCGGCTCGGCATCAAGATCGTCGGTGCGGCCCGAGTCGTTCCCCGTCTCCAGATTGACCCAATCGCCGTCGTCGCCGTCACCGGACTCGGAGCCCTCGGAACCGCCTTCATCCTTGGCAGCCGCAGGCTGCAGCTCGCTGGCAGCTCCGTTCGGCTCGTCCGTGTCAGGGCGCTCAAGCAGCGGATTGCGCTCGAGCTCACCCTCGACAAAGATCGCGAGCTCCATGTTCGATAGTTGCAGCAACTTGATCGCCTGCTGCAGCTGCGGCGTCATGACCAGATTGTGCGTCTGGCGTAGCTCGAGCTTTGTGTTGATCGCCATCTACCAATTCACTCGCGATCAGGTGCTCAGATCTTGAACTGATCACCAAGATAGACGCGCCGCACGTCCTCATTGTTAATGATCTCGTGCGCGGTGCCGTGAGTCAGCACCGTGCCGTCATGGATGATATAGGCGCGGCTGACAAGGTCGAGCGTCTCGCGCACATTGTGATCGGTGATGAGGACGCCGATACCGCGCTCGGTGAGATGACGCACAAGCGCGCGAATGTCGCCCACAGCAATAGGGTCGATACCGGCGAACGGCTCGTCGAGCAACATGAAGGACGGACGCGAGGCGAGCGAGCGAGCGATCTCGACGCGGCGGCGCTCACCGCCGGACAGGCGCATTGACGGCGACTTCCTAAGTCGCGTGATGCGAAACTCCTCGAGTAGCGCATCCAGCTGAAGCTGCCGTTCCTTTTTGTTGGGCTCCACCATCTCCAGCACGGCAAGAATATTCTCCTCAACCGTAAGGCCCCGGAAAATGGATGCCTCCTGCGGCAGATAGCCTATGCCCAGCCGGGCCCGGCGGTACATTGGCAGTTTGGTCACGTCCCGGCCGTCGATCTTGATCGAGCCCTCGTCGGCGGGAATGAGGCCAGTAATCATGTAGAACACGGTGGTCTTGCCGGCGCCGTTCGGCCCCAAGAGGCCGACCGCCTCGCCGCGCGCCAAATCGAGACTGACGCCGCGCACCACCATGCGTTTCTTGAAGCTCTTGACCACGGAGCGGATGGTCAGCCAACCGTTGCCGGGCTGGGCCGCGACGCCGGGCCCTTGCACAAGGGGCTCTGCCTGCACGGCAGCCCCTTGGGCGGCGACAGCCTGGCGGCCTGGAAACGACAACAACTTGCCCACTGACCCTTTTCGCTCCCTCACTTGAGGCGGCGGCCGGTTAACATCGAATAAAGCCCTTGGGGCGTCTCACCTGAATTCTGGTACGAGTTGCCAGGGTTCGGCGTCTTTCGCGGGCGCATCGTTTGCCGGCGCGGCGGCGCCGTCCTTGGGGACGGCCGCAGTCGGCTTCTCGTTTTCCTCGGCAGCCGGTTCCGCAGCAGCCAGAGGCTTGAGCGATTTGGGCTTGCCGCCGGCCGGCTTGGCGGCACCGGCGGCGCCTTCCTGCTTCGGCATGAACAGCGCACGGATACGGCCTCCGGCCGCGGTGTTTCCGGTATTCTCGAACCGGCTCTCGCCCGTCTTCAGGTCGATGACAAGCCGATCACCCTTTAGCACATTCTGGCCTTGCGTTAGCACAACATTGCCGCCGACGGTTACCAGTTGCGCCGGGACATCGTAGAGCGCCCAGTCGCTCGTCGTGGTTTGGTCATCCTCGCTGGTGATGACGACTTCGCCTCTCGCCTCGATCTTGCTGATCTGCGCACCAGTGCCCGTGGTTTGCGCGGCCGCCCCACCCGTCGCTGCTGGTGCAGGCGTTTGACTGGCGGCTGGGGTGGCGGTTCCACTGTTCTGCCCCGTGAGCTTCTCGGTGCCGCCGACATAATGCACATCGAGCTCCTTTGCGCGCAGCGTGGTGGAGCCCTGCACTGCTTTCACGTTGCCGCTGAAGGTCGCGTATTTCTTCGCGTCGTGCACGGTCAGGAGATCCGACTCGATATCGATCGGCTCATTGGAGTTCTTCGACAGGCCGCCGAACGAATTGGTCATCGTCTGAGCGCCGAGCGGGCCTGCCGAGAGGAGTGCGAACAGGAGTGCTGCGCCCAGGGCGGTAGGGATGAGACGGATGGCCGGGCATGGGCTCATTGAGGACTCACCATTTGCGCGTCGCCGACCTCTGCCGGCCCTTGCTGTTTTACCGGCTGCGGCGTTCCCTTAGGTTGCGGCTTGCCGTCGCCCTTCCGCTTGTCCAGGTGGACGGCTACATTGCCGCGAAACACGAGCTCGCTCTCCTGGGACCGGAAGGTCAACGCATTGGCCTTGACCGTACCGTTCGACAGCACGAAGGACACCGGCCGATGCGACCGCAGCGTCTGGGTCTTCATGTCGAGGCTCGCGTCCTTGAGCTCGCCTGTGACGCCGCCGCTCGTGGCAACGGTAATGTGTTCTTTCAGCAAAAGGCGCTCGGCCTGCGTATCGAAGACGCCGCGCACGGCTTCCATTCGCGACCAGCCGCCCGAGGCGGTCGACAAATCTGCCTTGACGGCGTGGAGCTTCACAATCTTCGGATTCTTGATGTCCTGGTCGGCATACTCGGCTTTCACCACGTATTTGCCGTTCTTCTTGTCGGCCCCTTTCAGCGTCGGATTGAGCATCCGCAGATTGCCATCAGCGATCTGCATGCCGTCGATGCTCGCCGTGACGTCGCCGACGCTGACATTGAGCCGGGTGGAGATGAAATAGGCCGCCAGTACGGCGACGCCGAAGACCGGCAGGGCGCGGCGGAGGATGCGCACCAAGCGGCTATGCCTGCCCGCGCTCAGAAAGGCGCGCTCGCGCTCCTCGGGGGTGCGAACGCGGTAGCGCTGCCCGGCCGGAACGAGATTCGCCTCGAGTACCATGATTTTAGCCAATGTTTCGCGGGGCCCCAAAACCCTTTCACCCTAGCCTACCTAGCCGCAGGACTTTGATCACATTGCGGCCGAAAGCCTTGGTTTTCGAGGGCCTTCGGCAGGCCTAATGGGCGAAGAGATCGATCTCGGCCCAACCTTCGAGGTCAAGCTCGGCCCGCGTCGGCAGGAACTCGAAGCAGGCGCGCGCCAGATGCTCCCGTCCTTCACGCTTCAGCATGGCGTCGAGCCGATCCCGCAGCGCGTGCAGATATAGCACATCGCTCGCGGCATAGTTGAGCTGTTCTTGGGTCAGCTCGGCCGCACCCCAATCCGAGGATTGCTGCTGCTTGGACAGATCGACCCCGAGCAGCTCGCGGCAGAGATCCTTGAGGCCGTGCTTGTCGGTATAGGTCCGGGCGAGCTTGGAGGCGATCTTGGTGCAGTAGACCGGCCCGGGCATGACCCCGAGAAAGTGTTTAAGCACGGCGATGTCGAAACGGCCGAAATGGAAGATCTTGAGAATGCTCTCGTCGGTCAGGAGCCGTTTCAGCTCGGGCGCCTCATGGCTGCTCGAGACCTGGACCAGCGCGGCGGTGCCGTCGCCCTGGGAGAGTTGCACGAGGCAGAGCCGGTCGCGATGCGGATTGAGGCCCAGCGTCTCGGTATCGATGGCGATCGCTTTGGCGTTGAAGCGGCCTGGGGGCAGATCGCCTTTGTGGAGATCGACGGTCGCTGGCTGGCTCAAGGGATCCCCGCAGGTCTTGGCCGTCATCAAAACCCCCACGGCGCATGGGAGCGTGGCAGGGTTGGTGCCCAGGAGAAGACTCGAACTTCCACGCCCTTTCGGGCACTAGCACCTGAAGCTAGCGCGTCTACCAGTTCCGCCACCTGGGCTTGAGTGCGTTGAGGTACGATCGGTGCTTCTCGTTGTCAATTGCTGCCGAAGCGCCTTCAAGGTTTGGCTTGCCTCGTGTAATGCTGCAATTCCACCATAGCGGAGCCAGGTTAAGAGGCATCTAAGTGGCCATTACACTCAACAACAGAGCGCTCGTGACCATCTATGGGGGCTCAGGCTTCCTCGGGCGGCACGTGGTGCGCGCCATTGCGCGCACGGGCGCGCGCATGCGTGTCGCGGTCAGGCGCCCAGAGCTCGCCGGCCATCTCCGGCCCCTTGGCGGGGTCGGGCAGATCGTGCCGGTGCAGGCCAATGTGCGCTTTCCCGATTCCCTGCTGGCCGCGGCCGAGGACGCCGACGCGGTGGTCAATCTGGTCGGCATCCTGTTCCCCTCGGGGAAGCAGACCTTCAAGACCGTTCAGGACGAAGGCGCGCGCCATGTGGCCGAGGCGGCCAAGACGGCGGGCGCCCGTGCCCTCATTCACGTCTCGGCAATCGGCGCCGACGCGAACGCGCCTTCCGTCTACGCCCGCACCAAGGCGGCGGGGGAAGCGGCGGTCAACGAGACCTATCCGGGGGCGGTCATCTTCCGGCCTTCCGTGGTATTCGGCCCCGAGGACGAGTTCTTCAACCGGTTCGCGGCGCTCGCCCGCCTCTCGCCCGTGCTGCCGCTCATCGGCGGCGGTCGCACCAAGTTCCAGCCGGTGTTCGTTGGCGACGTGGCGCAAGCCGTCGTGGCGGCGCTCGAGGGCCGGGCCAGCCATAGCGCCCCCTACGAGCTCGGCGGCCCGCAGATCATGACCATGCGCGAGGTGATGGAGCGCGTTCTAACCTACTCCATGCGCTCTCGCCCGCTGGTGCCGGTGCCGTTCTGGTTTGCCAAGCTCCAAGGGGCGTTTCTGCAATGGCTGCCGAAGCCGCCCTTGACCATCGACCAGGTCCGGTTGCTTCAGACCGACAATGTGGTGAGCAAGGCTGCCATCAAGGCCAGCCGCACCGTGGAAGGTCTTGGCATCGAGCCCGTGGCAGTGGCGAGTGTCGTGCCCGATTATCTGGAGCAGTTCCGGCCGCGCGGCCAGTTCTCCGTCTACAAGCCCTGATGCATCCGCCTCACGTGTAGAGCATGACCAGCAGGAAGCCGCCCAGCACCATGCGGTAGAGCACGAAGGGCAAGAAGCTGATGCGCCTGAGCAGCGCCATGAGGAAGGCGATGGCCGCGAGGCCGGCGAGGAAGGTGAGGCCAGCGCAATAGATCGCGTCCATGGTGATGGTATCGCCGGAGGCCAGGGCCTCACCGACGGTGAGCACGCCCGCTCCGGCGATGGCCGGGATGCCGAGCAGAAAGGAAAAACGCGCCGAATCCGGCCGGGTGAAGCCGAGGAAGCGTGCGGCGGTCATGGTCACGCCGGAGCGGCTCGTGCCGGGGATGAGCGCCAAGGCCTGCGCCGTGCCGATGATGAGCGCGCTCTTGAGCGTCATGTTGCCCATCGTGCGCTCCTGCGGCCCCACCGTGTCGGCGACGAGCATGAGCAGGCCGTAGAGAATCGTGTTCCAAGCGACGACGGCGACGTTGCGCTCGAGATCCGCGAAACCAAACTTCTTCAAGAAGAGCCCAAAAGCGATCGCGGGGATCGTGGCCAGCACGATGTAGATGGCGAGGCGCCCCTCGTCGGTGACCTTGCCTTTGAACAATTCGAGCCCGCCAAGGAAGATGCGCCAGACGTCGCGCCAGAAATAGATGAGGATGGCGAGCAGGGTGCCGAGATGCACCATGACGTCGACGAACTGGCCTTGGTCGGGCCAGTGCATAAGGTAAGGAACGAGGATCAGATGGCCGGAGGAAGAAATGGGCAGGAATTCGGTCACTCCCTGCACCACGGCAATCACGATAATCTGTTCTATCGTCATGGCCCCTCGTCGCCCGGCTTGTTCGGTGCGCGTGCAGGTTCTATACGGGGCTCTGGCCCCTTGCGCGATTCATTTCGGACCGAATAGCCGCCGAAGCCATTGATGGCGAATCTTCTCCACCATCCTTTATGTGCCTTCTCTAGGTCAATTCGCTTGGCGCTCGCCGAGTGTGGGGTCGAGATCGAGCTCGCCGAGGAGAAGCCGTGGGAATGGCGGCCGGAGTTTCTGATGCTCAACCCCGCGGGCACGCTGCCCGTCTTCATCCCTGACGAGGGCGGGGTGATCGCGGGCGCCTACGCGATCTCCGAATATCTCGGCGACACTATGGATGAGCGCGAAATGCGCGGCTTTCAGCCGTTTCCTGGCGACGCCATGACGCGCGCCGAGGTCCGGCGCTTGGTGGACTGGTTCCACCGCAAGTTTCACGACGAGGTCACCGACTATCTGGTGGTGGAGAAGGTGTTCCGGCGCTTTGGCCCGCAGAGTTCCTCTCCCAACATGGACGCGATGCGCGCCGGCCACGACAATCTGCGCTATCATTTGACTTATATCGGACACCTCACCGAGACGCGGAGCTGGCTCGCGGGGGATGCCATGAGTTTCGCCGACCTCGCGGCGGCGGCGCATTTGTCGGCGCTCGACTATCTCGGCGAGGTGCCGTGGGAGGAGTTCGAGCCGGCGAAGAACTGGTATGCGCTGGTGAAATCGCGGCCTTCTTTTCGGGCGCTCTTGCAGGACCGCGTCCCAGGCTTCACCCCTTCCGGGACATATGCCGACCTCGATTTCTAGAGGAACGCCCCGACATAGGTGGGCATGGCGAAAGGACTGAAATCGAAGATCGCTGAGGAGGCCAAGGGGCTTGGCTTCGAGGCCGTGCGCTTCGCCGTGGCGGAGGCGGTGGAGGGCGCAGGCGAGGCGCTCGATCGATTTCTCGCCGAGGATCGCCATGGCGACATGGCTTGGCTTGCCGACACGGCGGTGCGGCGCAAGGCCCCCCGCGCGCTATGGCCGGAAGCGCGGAGCGTGATCGTCCTCGGCTTGAACTATGGGCGCGAGGGCGACCCGCTTGCCGTTCTCAATACACCGTCCCGCGGCGCCATCTCGGTCTACGCACAAAGCGCCGACTATCACGAGGTGATCAAGGCGAAGCTGAAGACGCTCGCCGCGCGCGTTCAGGCGATTGCCGGGGGCGACGTGAAGGTCTTCGTCGACACCGCGCCGGTGATGGAGAAACCGCTCGCGGCGAAGGCGGGCCTCGGCTGGCAGGGCAAGCACACCAATCTCGTGTCCCGCGACTTCGGATCGTGGCTGTTCCTCGGCACGATCTTCACCACCGCCGAGATCGAACCGGACGTGCCCGAGGACGACCATTGCGGCGCGTGCCGGCGCTGTCTCGATGTGTGTCCCACGGGCGCGTTCACCGCACCATATGAGCTCGATGCGCGGGCCTGCATCTCCTACCTCACCATCGAGCACAAAGGGCACATCGCGCCGCGCTACCGGGCGGCGATGGGCAACCGCATCTTCGGCTGCGACGATTGTCTCGCCGTGTGCCCGTGGAACAAGTTCGCGCAAGCATCGCACGAGATAAAGTTCGCGGTGCGCCGCGAAAGCGATGATCCTCCGCTTGCCGAACTGCTCGCGCTCGACGATGGGGCGTTCCGCGCGCGCTTCCGCGGCACGCCGATCAAGCGTACGGGCCGCGACCGCTTCCTACGCAATGTGCTCATCGCCGCTGGGAACTCGCGCGACACGAGCCTCGTGCCGCTCGTGGAAGCGCGCCTTGACGACGGGTCGCCGCTCGTGCGGGCCATGGCGGTGTGGGCGCTCGGGCGTCTCGCGCCCGAGCGGCTGCGGGCCTTACGGCCCTCGTTCGCAGCCGGCGAGACGGACGCGGTGGTGCGGGGCGAATGGCTGGAGGCGGCCGCGTGAGCCGTCTTTTCGCGTTCGGCCTCGGCTTCTCGGCGCAGGAACTCGCGGGTCGCTTGCGTTCTGAAGGGTGGGAGATCGCGGGCACGGCGCGCGACGACGCCAAGATCGCGCAGCTCCGCGCGTCCGGCTACGACGTCACCCGCTTCTCGGGCGCGAGAGACACGCCCGGGCTGCCGCAGCTGCTTGATGGTACGACGCATCTCCTTCACTCCATCCCGCCGGGGCCAGACGGCGACCCGGTGCTTACGCGCTATCACGAGGAGGTCGCTAAGCTCGGCTCACTTCGGTGGATCGGCTATCTCTCCACCGTTGGCGTGTATGGCGACCAGCAGGGCCACTGGGTCGACGAAACCACTCCGCCCAATCCCAATACTGCGCGTACCGAAGCACGGGTGAAAGCCGAGCAGGCCTGGCTCGACTTCGGGAAAGAGATCGGCGTACCCGTCCAAGTTTTCCGGCTCGCCGGCATCTATGGTCCGGGACGGAGTGTGTTCGACAAGCTTCGCGCCGGGACCGCACGGCGCATCAACAAGGGCGGCCAGGTGTTCAGCCGCATCCATGTGGCGGACATCGCCTCTGTGCTCGAAGCGTCGATGCGGAAGCCGCGGGCCGGCGCCATCTACAACGTGGCCGACGACGAGCCTGCCGCACCGGGAGCTGTCGTGGCCTACGCCGCCGAGATGATCGGCGTCGAGCCGCCGCCAGAGATCGACTTCGAGGACGCCGACCTCACGCCCATGGCGCGAAGCTTCTACGAAGGAAGCCGGCGCATCGGCAATGCTCTCATCAAGTCCGAGCTCGGCGTAACTCTGCGCTACCCCACCTACCGCGAAGGGCTGGAATCGCTCTTGCCGCGCGAGACTTGAGCCGTCTCGATCAGCGCGGCGACAACGCGTTCCAGGCGGCGGAGATCGTGCGGCTCCGACATGCGATGTTCGGCGTCTTTGACAAGCGTCAGATCGACGTCACGGCCCGCGATGAGACCGACAAGCTCCAGTGCATGGCGCCACGGCACATCCGGATCGCGCATACCTTGGATGATGCGGACCGGGGCACCGACGTCGACACCACCGGCGAGGAGATGGTTGCGGCCCTCCTCTATGAGCTGCCGGGTGATGGGATAGGGGTCGGTGTAGTTCGACGGCGCGTAAAAGACACCCTCGCTCTCGATAGTCGCACGCTGCTCCGGCGACGCCTCTTCCCACATCAGCTTCTCGGTCATGTCCCAGGCAGGCGCGATAAGGACAAGCCCGGCAAGCTGCCTGTCACCGCGTTGCACCAGAGCGCGCGCCAAAAGAAGCGCGATCCAGCCGCCCATAGACGAGCCGACGAGGATGACTGGCCGCGCGCCGATCAGATCGAAGACAGCGGTGGCCTCTTCGAGCCAATCGCCAATCGAAGCTTCGAATAGTGTCCCGTCCGACATCCCGTGTCCGGAATAGTCGAAACAGAGCATGGCATGGCCTTGCGCGCGCGCCCAATCGCCCAGCGCCACCACCTTGGTGCCTGTCATGTCGGAGAGGAAGCCGCACAGCCAGAGCAGGACCACGCCCTTCTCGCCACCACGATTCTCGAAGCGATAGGCGATGCGGCGCCGTTTCGGCCCTTGGCCAACCTCGATGAAGTGTGGTTCTTGCTGGTCCATTCGCATTCGCCGTAGCGCCAACAGGGTTTTTCCCCAAAAGCCACGCCCGTGACGGAAGACGTGACCATATTGCAGGCCGTGCCGCGACTCGAGACCGGGGGCAGCGAGCAAGCGACCGTCGAGATCACCGAAGCGCTCACCCGCGCCGGGGCGCGTGCCCTGGTTGCCACTGAAGGGGGGCGCCTGGCAACCGCCGTGACGGACGCCGGCGGCGCGATCGTCACGCTTCCCATGGCGAGCAAGAACCCGGTCACCATGCTTGCCAATGCGCGACGGCTCGCGAAACTCATCGAGGACCGCAATATCTCGCTGATTCATGCGCGAAGCCGCGCCCCGGCGTGGAGCGCGTTCCTCGCCGCGCGCTGGACGAAGCGTCCCTTCGTCACGACCTATCACGGCGCCTATAGCAGCCGCGTGCCCCTCAAGACGTTCTATAGCGGCGTCATGGCGCGGGGCGACCGGGTCATCGCCAATTCGCGTTATACGGCCGCACTCATCGCGGCGCGGCACCACGTGCCGATGGCGCGCATGCGGGTGATCTATCGCGGCATCGACCTCTCACGCTTTGCGCCCGATGCCGTCGCGCAGGATCGCCTCGACAGGCTTCGCGGCGCATGGGGCCTCGAGACAGGTCAGCCGGTCGTCCTGCACGCCGCCCGTCTGACGAGTTGGAAAGGACAGCCTTACGTCATCGAGGCGGCCCAACGCCTGCGCGCCGCGCACGGGCTCGGCGAGGCGGTGTTCATTCTCGCGGGCGACGCCCAGGGGCGCGAGGCCTACCGGCAGGATCTCCAAAACCGCATCGAGGCCGCCGGGCTTGGAGACTGCGTGCGGCTCGTCGACCACTGCGATGATATGCCGGCGGCGCTCGCATTGGCTCATGTGGCGCTCGTTGCTTCAACCGGCGCGGAGACGTTCGGCCGAACCAGCATCGAATCGCAAGCCATGGGCTGCCCGGTGATCGTTACCGACATTGGGGCAGCTCCCGAGAATGTGATCCCAGCTGGCAGCACGGCGGAGTTCACGGGCTGGGTGGTGCCGGCGGCCGATTGCACAGCCCTCGCCAACGCGATCGGCGTGGCTCTGGCTCTATCCCCGGCCGAGCGCGCCGCGCTTGGCGCGCGCGCGCGCGATCATGTTACCGCCCAATTCGCGCTCGAAAAGATGCAGCGGGCGACGCTGGCGGTCTACGACGAACTGCTCGGCTCGGACCTCGCGGCGCGGTTGCGCTAGCGCAAGACGCTCAATCCAGGGCGCTCCCACCCGCTCGGCGTTCCGTGCGGCGCGGCCATTTGTCACCAACAAGAGCCCTATTTCGAACCCAAGGACGCCCGAATTGGAACCAAAGATCGAAAGGCGTTGTTAAGCATGTGGGTGGCAGTCTGTCAGACATGTCAGTGGGGGTAATGTCACACAGTTCGGCTCGATCCAGGGCGGCAGATGAGGCTGGCTCGCCAGTCCATTTCGTCTACCACGTGCCGAAATGCGCTGGCCGCACGATCGACCTCCACCTCGCACTCGCCCTGCCCCAGTCGGCATATCATCGGACGCGGAAGAGACGGGGGCTCGGCCGGTTCATCACCCGGTACGACCGCACGGACTTGCCCAACCCCAACCAGGCGCAGGTCGTAGGCGGACATTATCTCGGAATCTCGCTCGATCAGCTGTTTGCCGGCCGGCGGATCAAGCGCAGCATCCTGTTGCGGGATCCGGCCAGCCACTTCGTGTCCTACTACAACTACCGGATGGCGCGGTACATCTCGAAGGGGCTGCAGCCCTACAGCCTCGACGTGGCTTACGGCGCGACCCAGCGGAACTTCATCACCCACTACATCCTGAAGTACTTCCTCGAGCTGAGTTGGGCACGGATCGCCAGCCTGTCCGACGCCGAGAAGTATGAAATCGCCAACGCCTTTCTCGCGACCTTTTGGTTCGTCGGCGACTATCGGCTTTGCGATGACTTCGTTGCCGGCCTCAGCAACAGGCTTGGTATTTCCGCCACCGCAACGCCGCGCAATACGCTCGCCGAACTCGTGCAAGGCGCCGGATGGAGACCCGTCACCATGGACCGGCTTTCGCCCCGCATGATCGCCGACATCCAGACGGAAAATGCAATCGATCAGCGACTTTGGGAGACATGGCGCGACGCGCGGCACGACACGAGCTCGGTGCGCCCACTTGCGTTGAACGCACGCTCCTCGAGCTTCATCAGCGACGAGGCCAGCCGCTTCGTGAATCAGATTCTCCGGCGCGTGCATCGGCGGTGGGGCAGCCTCGACCCCGCACCGGTCCCGGTGCTGCGTGGCGACGGGGCCACGCCCGCGTGAGAATCGCTTTCTCGCGCAAGCCCGAAGTGTTATTTACCTGACCCTTCAGGCAATCACGCTGGCGCTTGGCCAGTCTTCCAGACAAATCCTTGTCGTCCATGGTCAAGTCCGCTCTCCGGCGTGAACCAGCGATCATCCGCACCCTGTTCTTTCTCGCACCTTTCATCACGCTGCTCGCGCCGCTGACGACCGTCGTTGCGCTCATAATCCTGGCGGCGGGGATCGTGCTGATCGCGCTCAATCACGGCCAGAGGTTCAAAGAGCTTTTCCGGTTCGACCTCGGCCTCGCGTTGTTCGCCTTGGTCACCGCCTATCTCTTCCTCAACGCGACCTGGTCTTTGGACCCGGGTCGAGCCGTCGGCAAAGCCGCCTGGTTCGCGGGCGTGGTGGTGCTGACCTATGCGTCCTGTCGCGCGCTCGGTGCTTGGGAGCGGGACCAAATGCGTATCGCGGTCAATTCCTTCCTGATCGGGCTCGCGATTGGCACCGCCTTCGTGCTCTTTCAAATCGCAACCGATGCCCTCCTCACGCGGCTGCTCTACAACGTCCTGCCCTTCACCCGGCCGGACGGCGTGAAGGATCTGGTCCTTCATCACGGCCAAGTCGTCAGGATCAAGGCCTTTGAACTCAACCGCAACGTGGCCGTGATGCTTCTGATGTTCTGGTCCGCGCTGCTCTGCTTGGTTTCATTCAAGGACACACGCTGGCGCGTCGTCGCCATTGCCGGCCTCAGCGTGGCAGCCACGGCCGCAATTTTCCTGTCGGAGCACGAGGGCTCAAAGGTGGGCCTCGTGTTCAGCGCGATTGTGTTCGCGCTCGCCCTGCCTTGGCCCACAACCATGCGCCGCGTTCTTTGGGCCGGCTGGTGCCTCGCCTTCGTGCTGGTTATTCCCCTGGCGTTGGCGGCGTTCAAGGCGAATCTCCATCAAGCCGAGTGGCTCCCGATCTCGGCCAGAGCGCGCGTCATCTTGTGGGCCTATACGGCGGAGCAGATTCCAAAAGCGCCGATTCTCGGTATCGGCCTCACCTCCACCCGCAAGATGGATCTCGATCCGGAGGCACGCTTGGAGCAGATCAAGCCCAAAGGCTATGTCTACGCTTGGCGCGCCGGGCCCCACGCGCACAACGAGTTCTTACAAACCTGGTACGAGCTTGGCGCCATCGGAGCCATTCTCCTCATGGCCGCGGGATCGACGGTGATCCTCTCCGTGAGGCGTCTGCCGGAGCCTACACAGGCCTTTGCGGTTGCGGAATTCACGGCGTTTGTAACAATTGCCGCGTTCTCGTGGGGTATGTGGCAAAGCTGGCTGATGGCGGTAACTGGACTTGCCGCGCTCTATGTAGCCTTGGCCGTCAATTTCTGTCGGCTTGAGGAGCTTGCGCCGGCGCCTGCCACCGACGTATAGGCTCCGTCGGCCTGACGGTGCGGCTTGTCAGGTCCGTTTCCCTTCCTGTAGAACTTTCAGGCTCAACGTTGGTTTAAGCCTGCGCCCCGCGCCTCGCCGCGGCGAGGGCGCCAGTCCAAAAGAGGAGAATGTGACATCGTAAGACGGCCCATGAAGCTTGCCCCCGACCGGGGGGGCCCTCGTATCAACGAGGATATCGACACCCCACAAATCCAGCTCATTGACGCGACAGGCGAGAACGTCGGTGTCGTCGACATCGGCGACGCACTTGCGCGCGCTGCGGAGGCCGGCCTCGATCTCGTCGAGATTGCACCGAACTCCGAGCCGCCCGTCTGCAAGATCCTGGATTACGGCAAATACAAGTACCAGGCGCAGAAGAAGGCCGCCGAGGCGCGCAAGAAGCAGCGCACCGTCGAGATCAAGGAGATCAAGATGCGGCCGAACATCGACACGCACGACTACGACGTGAAGATGCGCTCCATGAACCGCTTCTTCGAGGAGGGCGACAAGGTCAAGGTCACGCTCCGGTTCCGGGGACGCGAGATGGCCCACCAGGAGCTCGGCGTGCAACTGCTCGACAAGGTCAAGCAGGACACCTCGGAGATCGCCAAGGTGGAATCGGAGCCGCGGCTCGAAGGACGCCAGATGGTGATGGTGCTGGCGCCGCGCTAGGCCTAGACGCTTGCCATTGAGGGCGAAATCCCCCTATAACGCGCCCTTCAAGGAGCCGCCCGGCAGGGCATGCCGTGGCGGCTCGCATGCTTTCCAGCATCAAGTTCAAGAACGCCGGGCGGGCCCTCGCGCCAGCCTCGGCCTGAAAGTTAAGGAAGCCAAATGCCCAAGCTCAAGACGAAGAGCGGTGCCAAGAAGCGATTCAAGGTCACGGCCACCGGCAGGGTGAAATGCGCCCCGTCCGGCAAGCGTCACGGCATGATCAAACGGACCACGAAGTTCATCCGGAACACCCGGGGGATGATGGTCCTGTCGGACGAAGACGCCAAGATCGTGAAGAAGAACTTCCTCCCCTATGCCAACTAGGGCCTAAGGGGCGAGACCTTCAAAGCTTAAGGAGCACTGCAAATGTCCCGTGTGAAACGCGGCGTTACAGCCCATGCCAAGCACCGCAAGGTGCTGACCAAGGCGAAGGGGTATTACGGCCGCCGCAAGAACACCATCCGCGTCGCCCGCCAGGCCGTCGAGAAGGCTGGCCAGTACGCCTATCGCGACCGCAAGGTGAAGAAGCGCACGTTCCGCGCTCTGTGGATCCAGCGCATCAATGCCGCCGCGCGCGCCAACGGCATGACCTACGGACGGCTGATCGACGGCTTGAAGAAGGCCGGGATCGATCTCGACCGCAAGGTGCTGGCCGATATCGCCGTGCACGAGCCGCAAACCTTCCAGGGCCTGGTCGAGGCTGCCTCAGCTGCCGCGCGGGCGTAAGCCCGGCCGCAAGGCCAAGGGGGCCTAGTCCATGAGCGCGCCAGAGCTCGACAGCCTCAAAGCCGAGTTGCTTGAGGCAGTCGCGCGCGCGTCCGATCTCGGCGCGCTCGAAGAGGTGCGCGTCGGTGCGCTCGGCAAGAAGGGCCGCGTCTCGGAGCTAATGGCCCGGCTCGGCGCCATGCCGCCCGAGGAGCGCCGCGACTACGGCCAGGCGGTCAATGCGGTGAAGGCCGCCGTCGCCGAGGCGCTGGAGGCCAAGCGGGAAGACCTGGCCAGCAAGGAGACCGCCGCGCGTCTGGCGCATGAGCGCGCCGATATCACGTTGCCGGTGCGCGAAGGCCCGATCGCCGAAGGGCGCATTCATCCTGTGAGCCAGGTCACCGACGAGATCACCGAGATCTTCGCGGACATGGGCTTCAGGATCGCCGAAGGGCCAGACATCGAGACCGACTTCAACAACTTCACCGCGCTCAATATTCCGCCGGAGCACCCCGCGCGGCAGGACCACGATACGTTCTATTTCGCGGAAGGGCCGGACGGCACGCGACCGGTGCTTCGCACCCATACGAGCCCGGTGCAGATCCGCACCATGCTTGCGGAGAAGCCACCTTTGCGCGTCATCGCGCCCGGCCGCGTCTATCGCTGCGACTCCGATCAGACCCACACGCCGATGTTCCACCAAGTGGAGGGGCTCGTTATCGACGAGGAGACCCATCTCGGGCATCTCAAATGGGTCCTCGAGGAGTTCTGTAAGGCGTTCTTCGAGGTGCCGGAAGTGAAGATGCGCTTCCGCGCGAGCCACTTCCCGTTCACCGAGCCGTCCATGGAGGTCGATATCGGCTACGCCAAGGTCGGCGACGAGATCAGGATCGGCGAGGGCGACCAGTGGCTCGAGATCCTGGGCTGCGGCATGGTGCACCCGAACGTGCTGAAGGCCGTGGGACTCGATCCCAAGAAATACCAAGGCTTCGCCTTCGGCATGGGGATCGACCGTATCGCCATGCTGAAATACGGCATGCCGGACCTGCGCGCGTTCTTCTCGGGCGATCTGCGCTGGCTCAAGCATTACGGCTTCCCGCCGCTCGCCGTCCCCACCCTCGCCGCCGGGCTGAGCCGCTCGCCATGAAGTTCACGCTCGCATGGCTGAAGGAGCATCTCGACACGGACGCCTCCGTGGACGAGATCGCCGAGACGCTGACCCGGATCGGGCTCGAGGTGGAAGAGGTGTTCGATCCCGCCACCGCGCTCAAGGACTTCCGCGTGGCGGAGGTGGTGAAGGCCGATAAACATCCCGATGCCGACAAGCTCCAGGTTCTCGAGGTCGACACGGGCAAGGAGCGCTTACAGGTCGTGTGCGGCGCGCCGAACGCGCGCGCCGGGATGAAGGGCGTATTCGCACCCGTCGGCGCCTATATTCCTGGCAGCGACCTCACGCTCACCAAGGCCAAGATCCGCGGCGTCGAATCGAACGGCATGATGCTGTCGGAGCGCGAGCTCGAACTGTCGGATGAGCATTCCGGCATCATTGAGCTTGCCCCCAAGGCGAAGGTTGGCAGCCCCGCAGCGAAGGCGCTCGGCCTCGACGATGCCGTGTTCGACATCGCCATCACGCCGAACCGGCCCGACTGTCTCGGCGTGCGCGGCGTGGCCCGCGACCTCGCGGCAGCCGGCCTCGGCAAGCTCAAGAGGGACACGGTCAAGCCGGTCAAAGGCGGCTTCGAAAGCCCCGTCGCCATCAAGCTCGAATTCGCCAAGGAGACGAAGGACGCATGCCCCGTCTTCGCCGGGCGGCTCGTGCGCGGCATCAAGAACGGGCCGAGCCCGGACTGGCTGCAACGGCGGTTGAGGGCAATCGGGCTGCGCCCCATCAACGCGCTGGTCGATATCACCAACTACATCGCCTACGACCGCGGCCGTCCGCTGCATGTCTACGACGCGGACAAGCTCTCGGGTGCGATCCGCGCGCGCCTCGGCAAACAAGGCGAGAAGTTCCTCGCGCTCGACGGCAAGACCTACGCGGTCGACGAGGAGATGTGCGTGATCGCCGACGGGTCCCACGTGCTCGGCCTCGCCGGCGTGATCGGCGGCGAGGACACCGGAAGCACCGAAGAGACGACGAGCGTCTTCATCGAGTCGGCCTATTTCGATCCGAAGCGCACCGCGCGCACCGGGCGCAGATTGAACATACAGTCCGACGCGCGCTTCCGCTTCGAGCGTGGCGTCGACCCGGAGTTCGTGATCCCCGGGCTCGAGCTTGCCACGCAGATGGTGCTCGATTTGTGCGGCGGTGAAGCCAGCACGGTTACGGTCGCCGGCAAGACGCCGAAGCCGAACCCGCCCTTCAAATTCGACATGACGCTGATCGGCCGCTTGAGCGGATTGTCCCTGCCCCATCGCGACATCCGTCGGAAGTTCGCGGCGCTCGGCGTCAAGCTCGAGGGTAAGGCCAATGTGCTGAAGGCGGCGCCGCCGTCCTGGCGCCCGGACATCAGCGCGCCCGTCGATCTGGTCGAGGAGGTGGTGCGCCTCACCGGCGTCGACCACGTGCCGGCAACGCCGCTCGAACGGACCAGCGGCGTGGCGGCGCCCGTGCTGACCGAGTTGCAGGCGCGGCAAAAGCTGACGCGCCGGCTCCTGGCTGCACGGGGCTTTGTCGAGGCGGTCACATGGTCGTTCGTGCCCCTCGCCGAAGCCAAACTGTTCGGCGGCGGCCAGCCCGCGCTCACCCTCGACAATCCCATCTCCACCGAGCTCGCCCAGATGCGGCCCAGCCTGCTCCCCGGCCTCATCACCGCCGCCAAGCGGAACCGCGACCGGGGCTTCGCCGACGGCGCCCTGTTCGAGCTCGGCCAGGCCTATCGGGGCCCGGCGCCAGAGGATCAATACGTCGCCGCGACCGGCGTGCGGTTCGGCAATTCGGCGCTTCTCGGCTCTGGCAGACATTGGTCGGGCGAGGCGCCCGCGGCCGACTGGGCGGCGGTCAAGGCCGACGCCGTCGCCGCACTCTCGGCTCTTGGCATCAATCAGGCCAACATCCAGGTGACACGCGAGGCGCCCTCCTGGTTCCATCCCGGACGGTCCGGCGCGCTCAAGCTCGGACCCAAGGTCACCCTCGGCGTGTTCGGCGAATTGCATCCCGACATTTTGACTGCACTCGACGCCGAGTCGCCGATGGCCGCCTTCGAGCTCTTCCTCGAGGCGATGCCGCCGGCGAAGCGCAAGGGCACGGCGAAGCCGGCGCTCGCAGCATCCGATCTTCAGGCGGTGCGGCGCGACTTCGCCTTCCTGGTCGACAAAGACGTGGCGGCAGGCGACGTGGTGCGGGCGGCATCGAGCGCCGACCGCGCGCTGATCGCCGATATCGGCGTGTTCGATGTGTTCACGGGCCAAGGCGTGCCTCGGGGCAAGAAGTCGCTCGCCATCGAGGTGACGCTGCAGCCGCGCGACAAGACACTGACCGACGCGGAGATCGATGCGGTAGCGGAGAAGGTCGTTGCCGCGGTCGTCAAGGCCACTGGCGGCGAATTGCGCGGCTAGCTTCCTAAAACTGGCCGAAGCCGAAGATCCCATTCGACCTGCGGCGCTTCTGCGTGCTGCCGGCGCCATAGAACGGCTTGTCGGCGCAGGCGCTGGCGAGCTGCCGGCTCAGCTGCTTCGGGATGGCCGGCGCCGGATGCCATGCGCCACAGAGCGCGCCCAGTTTGCCGCCGAGCGACGCAGCATCAGCTGAGCAATAGAGCCCCGAGCCGTCCCGGCGCGGCGTGAAGCGCAACCCTTCCGCCGTCTTGCCGTCACCGAGTTGCGCGCCGAGATAGTTCAGCGCGTAGATGCGGCGCGCGCTTTCCTGCGGCGGAAAACGCTCCGGGTGTACTTGGGTCTGGGTGAGCGGGATCGCCTCGATGGCCTCGACCTTCCAGCGTCCCTCAAGGCGCGCGAGATGCACCTTCGCCATGAGCCCATAGTCGCGGCAGATGCCGAAGCGGCTCATCTCCGCGGTCCCCGGGTGCATGAAATTGCCGAGCCCGTAGAAGATCAGCGCGTTCCCCACGCGCTCCACCCCTTGGGCCACATGCGGATGGGAGCCGACGATCAGGTCGATGCCCTTCTCTTTCGCAGCAAAGCCGCGCCAATCGTCAAGCTGACGCTGATCGGGCACGACGCGCCCCTCAAGCCCGTAATGGATGGAGAGAATGCGGTAGTCGGCGGGAAACCCGGCAAGACGGTTCACCACCAGCTCGAAATCGTCGTGGTTGCGATAAGACGCTTGCCCGGACTTGTCCTTGCCGGCGCGATGTTCCGGGCGCTGGCCGGTGATGATGCCGGTGGCGCCGAAAGCAATTTTCGTGTCGCCGAGTTCGAGACAGCCTGGCCGCGTCGCTTCCTCCATATTGGACCCGATGCCGGCATAGGCGATGGCATGCTCCGCGGCAGCAACGGCCATATGATACAGCGTCTCCTCCACGCCGCTCGCGCCGTAGTCCATGGAGTGATTGTTGGCGAGCGAGAACAGGTTGAAGCCCGTGTCGATCAGCGCCTTCAGGCCCAACGGATGGCTCTTGAAGTTGTAGGGCGACTTTTGTCCCTTTTGATCGGCGACCAGATCGTTGCGGTCGGTGACGACCGTCTCGAGATTGAGAAAGGCGAGGTCACCGTTGACCTCGCTCGCAATGCCCGACAGCGAGTCCGTGAAGCTGACGAGCTTGCCGTCCTTGCGAAATCCCTCCGGCGAGACGGGCGCGTCATCCGAATTGAAGCCGGTATCGCCGACCAGCACGATGGTGAAGCGGTCGGGTCCGGGTCCGTTCGCCTTACTGTCGATGGATGCTGTGTATTCGGTACTCGCGCAAGGCTGAAGGCGGACGGCGCCTTGGAGCCCGCTGCCGCCGGCAACGAGCGCGATGACCACCGCTGCGGCGCCAAAAGGCTTGAGCAGGCGGCTTGGCATGATCAGCCGGCTCTCATGTCGTGGCCTCGCTCGTGGCCCGTTCCGAGAGGGTGCGAATCGGTTCCGTATCGAATCCCAGATTGTGGTCGCGGGCAAGGTGGACCATGGCGCGCTCTGTAAGCGCGGTGATGGTCAGCAGCGGGTTGCAGCCGATGGAGCGCGGGATGATCGCGCCGTCGCAAACATAGAGCCCCGCATGGACGCCCTCGCCGCTGGCGCCGTCGAAGACCTGGCATTTGTGATTGACGACGCCGCTTGCAGCGTCCTCGCCCATGCCGCACCCGCCGAGCGGATGCGCGGTCGCGGGCTTCGCGCCGACATTAGTGGCGGCGAGCGGGCTCTTGATGTAGCGCGCGCCGACGGCCTGCGCGGCTTTGGTCAGCGCCTCGTCCACGCGTTGATAGACGGGTTGGTCTGCGACGTTTGGCCAGTGGAGCTGGAGGCTGCCGTTTTCGAGATCGAGACGGCCTTTCGCGTCATCGTGAGACACGACGAAGAAGGTGTGCAGATGGGACAACGGGCCCTGGTAGACGCCCTTGATGAGGCTCTGCGCCGCTCCAAGGATGCGCCCGCCCGAGATGAAGAACACCGGCAGCAGGGGCGCCAGCGCCGACGGCAGCACGCCTTCCTGGATGATCATGCTGCGATCGAGGTCGCCGGAATCGGGAAGCTCGATCTGGCCGGCGACACAGGCACCGATCGCATCGCCGGTATATTTCGGCGGCTCGCCGACGCCGATGCCGTTCACCTTCTCGCGGCCGCCGAGAGCAAACGCGATGATATCGCCATTGGCGGAGAAGCCTTCGCCGAGCCGGTCAGACAGATCGAGGCCGTTCTCTCGAGAGCGGAGCAGAATCTCCGTCGAGCCGAGCGTGCCGGCCGAGAGCACCACGGTCTTGGCATCGACGAAGCGCGGCGCGGCGGCCTTCTCCTCGGTGGCTGCGAAATGCACGCGCCAGCCCTGCCCGCGCTTCTCCAAATGGCTCACGGTGAGCTCGGTGAAGATCTCCGCGCCGTGCGCCTTCGCATCGGGAAGATAGGTCACGGCCACCGTGTTCTTGGCGCCGACATTGCAGCCGGAACAGCAATCGCCGCATAGCGTGCAGGCCGGCTGCTCGACGCCCGCAGGATTCACGGTGTCCTCGAAGCTCACCACCACTGGGGCTGCGACCGGAGACTGACCGAACGCGGCGCTTGCGGTCTCCAGTGCGCGGTATTTCGTGAGTTCGGTCGCCTTTCCGTAGCGGGAGGGGCGGAGCATGGTTTGGGCGCGCTCGAAGCCGAGATCGAGCAGCCCGTCCCGTGCCACCTCCTCTGGCCAGGCCCGATCGGCGAACACGCGGGCATCGGGCCGTAAGCCCACGCCGGCATTGATCAGCGAGCCGCCGCCGAGCCCGCAGCCAACGAGCACGTGGATATCCGAGCCGAGCCGGAAGTCGTAGAGGCCGGTGCGCGAGCCGGAGCGCATCTTGCCGCCGTTCAGCTGTAGCTCGCGTCGGAGTTCCGGCACGCGGCCGGGGAAGCCGCCGGTCGGCACTTCCCGGCCGCGCTCGATCACACAGACGCGCTGGCCGGCGCGGGAAAGCCGGGAGGCGGAGACGCCGCCGCCATAGCCGGAGCCGACCACGACAACGTCATAGGCGGGCTTCATGGCCGAGTGCGGTGAAGACAAAGGCTGCTGCATGGCCCCTCAATAACCCAGATCAGCGAAGCGCCCCAAGCGCTTATCCGCGCGGCCGCCATCGCATCAATTCCAATCACGGTCGCGCGAGAGCCCCTATGCCCCGGCACGCAGCCTCCTTATCGTCTCAGCCGGACAACAATGTGGAGAGAGACCATGGTGGCACGATGGATTTGCGCGGGACTGACGGCGGCGCTCCTTGCGGCCTTCATGGTCGCGGGCGGGGCACATAGCAGCCAGGCGGCTGATACCAAGACCGCGATTTTCGCCGGAGGCTGCTTCTGGTGCATGGAAGCGGCGTTCGACGAGGTGAAGGGCGTGACCGACACCGTGTCGGGCTATGCGGGCGGGACGAAGCCCAACCCGACTTATGGCAGCCATGAGGGCTATGTCGAAGCGGTGAAGGTGACCTACGACCCGTCAAAGGTGACCTACGCGCAGCTCCTCGAAGACTATTGGCACAACATCGATCCGTTCGATGCGAGCGGGCAGTTCTGCGACAAGGGCCCTGCCTACCACACGGTGATCTTCACGTCTGACGATCAAGAGAAGGCTCTGGCCGAGAAGACCAAGCAGGAGATCGCGGACAAGTACAAGCAGAAGGTCGCGACCCAAATCCGCCCGACGACGACCTTCACCGCCGCCGAGGAATACCATCAGAACTATCACATCGTGAATCCGGTCAGCTACAAGTACTACAAATGGAATTGTGGACGCGCGCAGCGGCTCGCCGATATCTGGGGCGACAAGCACAGTTGAGCGATGCATAGTCTGGACCTCATGCGGATTCAGATCTGACCGAGAGGTCCTTGGCCATGGATAAGCGGGAGGTCATCTATCGGCACGCAAGGGCCGTGCGTCTCACGCACTGGATCAACGCGCTCGTACTGCTCGTGCTCTTGATGAGCGGCCTTCAGATCTTCAACGCGCATTCGGCACTCTATCTCGGCTCCAAATCCGTGTTCGACGATCCGGTGATGTCGATGGATGCGGTGCGGAGCCCCGGTGGCCCGAAAGGCGTCACGACGCTCTTCGGCTACAGCTTCGACACGACCGGCGTGTTCGGCCTCGGCGGCAATGCGGAGACCGGATACCAGCAACGCGGCTTTCCGTGGTCGGTCACGCTCCCCGGCTATCGCAGCCTCGCCATGGGCCGGCTCTGGCATTTCTTCTTCGCCTGGCTGTTCCTGATCAACGGCCTCATCTATCTGATCTGGAGCTTCTCGAGCGGGCACATCCGACGCGATCTCCTGCCGACCGGAAAGGAGCTGGGCCATATCGGCGGCTCGATCGCCGAGCACGCGCGCTTCCGATTCCCCAAGGGGGAGGAGGCGAAACGCTATAACGTCTTGCAGAAGCTATCTTATTTGATTGTGGCCTTGATCCTCCTGCCGCTCATGCTGCTCACCGGGCTCGCCATGTCGCCGGGCATGGACGCGGCCTTCCCCGTCCTGCTCGATATTTTCGGCGGGCGGCAGTCGGCGCGCACGATTCATTTCATCTCGGCGAGCCTCATCGTGATCTTCGTCGCCGTGCATATCTTCATGGTTCTCGTGTCGGGCGTCTGGAACAATCTCCGATCGATGATCACCGGCCGCTACGTCATTGACGAGGCGGAGGAAAAGTCATGAGCGGCGACCTCAACCGGCGCGGCTTCCTTACGCGCGGTCTCGCCGTGGCGAGTGCCACCCTGCTCGGCGGCTGTGACGATCTCTCGAGCCAGCCTTGGGTGCGGCGCATCCTCGCTTCGGCCGAGACGCTGACGCGGGTTACGCAGCGCGCGCTGCTGTCACCCAAGGCGCTCGCGCGCGAGTACAGCGAGGCCGACCTGTCGAAGGACTTCAAGGCGAACGGCTCGATCAATCCGCCGGATCCCGACTACCGGGCGCTTGCCGCCAATGATTTCGCCGACTGGAAGCTCGAGGTTGCCGGTCTCGTCGGCGAACCGCTATCCCTGTCCCTTGCCGACTTACGCGCGATGCCGTCACGCACCCAGATCACCCGCCACGACTGCGTGGAGGGGTGGAGCTGCATCGGCAAGTGGAAGGGCGTGCCGCTCAGCGCGCTGCTGGAGCGCGCGAAGATGCAGGCGGACGCGCGCTACATCGTGTTCTACTGCGCCGACACGCTCGGGCGCAGCACCGGCGAAAAATATTACGAGTCGATCGGGCTCGCGGATGCCTTCCATCCTCAGACCATCCTTGCCTACGAGATGAATGACCAGGTTCTGCCCGTGCCGCATGGCGCGCCGCTCAGGCTCCGGGTGGAGCGCCAGCTCGGCTACAAGATGGCGAAATACATCATGCGCATCGAAGCCGTCGGCGGTCTCGAAGACATTCGCGGCGGCCAGGGCGGCTATTGGGAAGACCGCGGCTACGCGTGGTACGCGGGCATCTAACGCACAAAAAGGAGCCCCGCGCGCCGCGCGAGGCCCCTCCTCGTCCTAGAGGCAATCGTGGTCAGAGAATGATCCAGATGCCCTTGTCGTGACGCTTCTTCCAGCCGCGGTAGTCCGCCCTGCAGCGGTTCTTGTAGGCCTTGCGCGCGTGCTTGTTGTGCGGGTAGAGCGCATCGGCGCGGGCGTCGCAGCCGCTTCTAGCCTGGGCCGACATCGGCGCCGTCGTCATCGCGCCAGCCAGGATCAGTGAGGCGGCGGCAGCCAGAAAAATCATCTTTCGCATTGGTCGCTCCTGTGGGTGGATGTTCAACGGCGCGACAGGGCTGCTCCGCCCCACCGATAGAGAGACGCCGCCCGTCGCCGTAGCAGCCGCAGTGTTGCGATTCGGTTGATATCCTCTGATAGGGCCATCGAAAAAGAAACGGCCCGCACCAGGCGGGCCGTTTCGACTGGCGGGCTCAAGACCCGTGCTAGGCAGGCTGGCGTCTCAGCAAGCCGTGCCTGTTACCCTTCGTCAGCGACTTGTAGTGCGCCTTGCAGGCCTTCTTGTAGGCGCGGCGTTCTTTCCGATCGCCTGGTGCCTGCATCTTGGCTGCCTCACGGCAGGTGACGCCGGTTGTTGCCTGGGCCTTTGCCTGAACCGGCTGAACCGGCATGGTCATCGCTACACCGCCAAGCACGAGCGAAGCGGCAGCAGCCAAAAGAACCTTGTTACGCATGAACTTCTCCTATTGGTTGTGCAGCGCCGGCGCGAGTCCCCAGGTAAGCGGGGCTACGCCGACGCCGCCTTACGGAGCCCCTAACCCAACGTCTGAGGCGCGGAGTCGATCCATCCCGCAAACGCGTTGACTCCAAAAGAGAAAGCGGGCCCTCACGGACCCCCTTTCGAACCACTTCTCAGAATGAGCGCGCGGCTAGCTGCTCTTGAGCTTGTTGAGCAGGCCCTTGCCGTTGGCGGCCTTCCAGGCCTTCACGCACTGATGCTTGTATTCTGCGCGCTGCAGGAGGCCCTTGGGGTACTTCGCCTTCGCGGCGTCCTTGCAGGTCATCGCGGCCTGGGCCGTGATCGGACCGGTCATGGAGACGCCGGCGAGAATTGCGGCCGCCGCAGCGGTCAAAAGCATTTTCTTAATCATGGGATTCTCCTTTGCGTTGTGAAGAGCTTCAATTTGGAGCTGGTTGAGAAGGGGCCGTGCCGGCCCCCTTAAGCGACTGAGGCTTCGCGCCAAGTTCACTGACTACTGGGTAGCCTTCCAGGCTTCCTTGCAGGACTTCTTGAAGGCGTGGCGCATCTTGTGGCCGTCCGGGTACTTCATCTTCGCGGCTTCCTTGCAGGTCATCGCGGCTTGGGCGGTGACCGGAACGGTCAGAGCGGCGCCAGCGACAATGGCGGTAGCGGTAGCGGCGACGAGCATTTTCCTAAGCATCGACTTCCTCCTGTTTTGAGAAACGCGAGGTCATACGGCGCCATAGGCCGATCGTCGGGCCGCCGCATGCCAATTAGTGAATCGTTGTTTCCAATCTGTTGATCCGGGCGAACGACGCTCGGCTGCTTGATGAGAAAAGGGGGCCTTGGCCGGCCCCCTTTCCTTGCCTAAAAACTCTCAGGCGAAATCAACTACTTCGAAGCCTTCCAAGCGTCCTTGCATTCCTTCTTGAAGGCATGACGCTCCTTCAGGTCCTTCACCATTTCGGGATACTTCATCTTCGCGGCTTCCTTGCAGGTCATCGCGGCCTGGGCCGGGGCGATCTGGAGAGGAAGCGACACGGCAGAAACCAGACCAGCCGCAATGGCGACCAGGAGCACCTTTTTCAACATGTGAGTCTCCAATTCGGTTAGGAGCACCTTCCTAGCAGATCAGCAATAGGATCGGACAGCTACAAAATTTAGGCGGCGCCAATCACATTTCATCCCAAATTGTCGCAGGGAGTCGCTTGACCGTCAGGAGATTGCTCCCCTACCTAGCCGCCCATGAGTCCTTCCGAGGCAACGCCCCTTTCCCACATCCGCAACTTCTCCATCATCGCCCATATCGACCACGGCAAGTCGACGCTCGCGGACCGGCTGATCCAGCTCTGCGGCGGCCTTACGGCTCGGGAGATGAAGGAGCAGGTGCTCGATTCCATGGATATCGAGCGCGAGCGGGGCATCACCATCAAAGCCCAGACCGTGCGCCTCGATTACCGCGCCAAGGACGGCAAGTTCTACGAACTGAACCTGATCGACACGCCGGGCCATGTGGACTTCGCCTATGAGGTGAACCGGTCGCTGGCGGCGTGCGAAGGCTCGCTGCTCGTGGTGGACGCGACCCAAGGCGTGGAAGCCCAGACGCTCGCCAACGTCTATCAGGCGCTCGACAACAACCATGAGATCGTGCCGGTCCTGAACAAGATCGATTTGCCGGCGGCGGAGCCCGAGCGGGTGCGCCAGCAGATCGAAGACGTAATTGGGCTCGACGCGCATGACGCGCTCGAGATCTCGGCCAAGACCGGCAAGGGCATCGAGGAGGTGCTGGAGGCGATCGTGCAACGCCTGCCACCGCCGAAGGGCGACACCGACGCGCCGCTGAAAGCGCTGCTCGTCGACAGCTGGTACGACCCCTATCTCGGCGTGGTCGTGCTCGTGCGCATCATCGACGGCAAGCTGTCAAAGGGTCAGCGCATCCGCCTGATGCTGACTGGTGGCTCTTATCAAGTGGACCGCGTCGGCATCTTCCGGCCCAAGCAGGAGATGCGCGACCGGCTCGGGCCCGGCGAGATCGGCTTCTTCACGGCCTCGATCCGCCAGGTGGCCGACACCCGCATCGGCGACACCATCACCGACGAAAAGAAACCGACGGCCAAGCCGCTGCCGGGCTTCAAGCCGGCCCAGCCCGTGGTGTTTTGCGGTCTGTTCCCGGTCGATGCCAGCGAGTTCGAGGATTTGCGCGAGGCCGTGGGCAAGCTGCGGCTCAACGATGCGAGCTTCGACTACGAGATGGAGACGTCGGCCGCGCTCGGCTTCGGGTTTCGCTGCGGCTTTCTCGGATTGCTGCATCTCGAGATCGTGCGCGAGCGTCTGGAGCGCGAGTTCAATATCGACCTCATCACCACGGCGCCTTCGGTCATCTACCGCGTCTATCTCACCGACGGCAATATGATCGAGCTGCACAACCCGGCCGACATGCCGGAGACGCAAAAGATCGCCAAGATCGAGGAGCCGTGGATCGAGGCAACGATCCTGGTGCCCGACGACTATCTCGGCGCCGTGCTGAAACTGTGCGAGGACCGGCGCGGGCGACAGAAGACGCTGACCTATGCGGGGGCGCGCGCCATGCTGGTCTACGAGCTGCCGCTCAACGAGGTCGTGTTCGATTTCTACGACCGGCTGAAGTCGGTATCGCGCGGCTATGCTTCGTTCGATTATCACATCATCGGCTACGAGGAAGGTGATCTCGTGAAGATGGCGCTGCTCGTCAACGACGAGCCGGTCGATGCGCTGTCGATCATCGTCAACCGCTCACGCGCGGAAATGCGCGGGCGCGCCATGGTCGAGAAGCTGAAGGACCTGATCCCGCGACACATGTTCAAGATCCCGATCCAGGCCGCGATCGGCGGCAAGGTCATCGCCCGGGAGACCATCAGCGCGCTCAGGAAGGACGTGACCGCCAAGTGCTATGGCGGTGACATCACCCGCAAACGCAAGCTTCTGGAGAAGCAGAAGGCGGGCAAAAAGAAGATGCGGAGCTTCGGCAAAGTCGACATTCCGCAAGAGGCGTTCATCGCAGCGCTCAAGATGGACGCGGATTAGCGTCCTCCTCCAGGAAACCAATTCACCTTATGGGCGTTGTGAGTGGGCGCGCCGCTCCCTCGGCGGCCCGCCATGCTGCGCCAAGAAGACGCCACGGTATTTCTGCCGTAGGCGCGCAATTATTATTGGTTAATACCTTCCTAACGACTTGCCATGTTCTTGCCTCTTTCCAGTCGTTTCTGCCTCACTTGTGGCGATAGCTTGGTATTGTCATGTCTCGTTAACGTATCTACTTGACAGCGACCAAAGTATCACTTTCCATCGCGTCACAGGGATAGCAGCGCGACGGGGGAGTCGAGCTGGGTCCAAAACCCTCGCGCCACTCCTCCCAACACAATGATCGCTGCATCAGGGCCGTCTCGACTCTTTGCGCTTCGAGCGAACCGGTCATGTACGGGGTGAGGCGCTTTTCTAGAGGGGAGTGATGCGTACCGCCCTCGCTATCGGAGTGTGCCTGCTCGGCGTCCTTTCCGCCGCGGCGGTGGATCGTGCCCAAGCCCAAGACCGGCCGTCGGCGCAGACCATCCGGGACAGCTATCGCGCGAAGCTCAACGACAACACGGTCACGATCATGGCCGGCGGTGCCGACGGAACCGACCTTGCCATCGTTCAGGACATCGCCGCCGTGCTCGACGACGGCGCGCAGTTGCGCGTCGTGCCCATGGTGGGCAAAGGACCGTCCCAGAACCTGAAAGACGTTTTGTATATGCGCGGCGTCGATATGGGCATCACGCAGGCGAACGTTCTCAAGCACTACGCCAAGACCGGCGAGCTCGGGCCCAATCTCGAAAGCCAGGTCGCTTACATCGCCAAGCTATTCAACGAAGAGATGCACGTGGTGGCGCGCGCCGAGGTGAGCGACATTCGAGCGCTGGACGGTAAGACCGTCAACGTGGGACCCGAGGGCAACGGCGCGGAGATCACCGCACGCGCCGTCTTCGACGCAATCGGAATTACTGTGCGCGAGGCCCATCTCGATCAGGCCGACGCGTTGGCGAAGCTGAAAGCGGGCGACATCGACGCCATGGTCGTGGTCGCCGGCAAACCCGCACCGATTCTCGCACATATCGACGATGCCAGCGGCCTCAAGCTCCTTAGCGTGCCTTACGCCAAAGGTCTCGAAGACAACTACTACCCGGAGACGCTGACCCAAGCCGATTATCCGCAGCTGATCGGCGACGGCGCCCGTGTCGACACCGTGGCCGTTTGCGCGGTTCTCGTGTCATTCAACTGGGCAAAGGATAGCCCGCGCACGCAAAAGCTTGACCGCTTCGTCAATCGCTTCTTCTCGAACTTCAATGCCTTCCTGGCGCCGCCGCGCCATCCAAAGTGGCAACAGGTGAACTTCGCCGCGACCTTGGAAGGCTGGCACCGTTCGCCGCTGGCGCAAGCTTGGATCGACCACGCGAAGACGACCCTCGCCGCTGATCCGGACGCGCGCAAGCGGTTCGAGACATTCCTCGCCCAAGCCGACACGAAGGCCGCGACCACGTCGGAGGCGCAGCGGGCGAAGCTGTTCCGCGACTTTCTCGAATGGAGCAAGACGCACGATCAGAACTAACGACGCTTCAAGTTTGTCACGTGTAGGAGGGGTGCCATGGTCCAGCCGGCGCTCAGATCAATTCAAATGTCAGGGCGGCCCCGGCCGCAAGGCTTGTTAGATCGCATCGAGGCGGAACTGCCTCGCGTGCCGAAGCCGGAGCCGACCGTGTCGTCGATGGCCGAACGCTTTGCGCCCGACGCATTGCGGGCGAGTCGGCCTGAGCCGCCGCGTCTGCTCGCGGACGATGCCGCCTTGGCGGGCCCGCCTCCGAGACGGCCGCGATTTTCAGGGCCGGCGCGGGGAGTCATTTTCGTACTGACGGCCGTGGCGCTCGCGCCGGCGACAATCCTCGCGGGACTCTTGTGGTTCGGCGCGATCAGCAAGCCCGAGGCGGTTCTCAATTTGACTGGGCCGGGCACCACCCCACCGGCCCACGAGGCAGCCGTGGCCGCCACACCCGCCTTCAACCCGGCGCTCCAGCCCCCTGAGATCGCGCTGACGGCGCCTGAAGAGATCGTTGCCAAGGCGGGAGACGAGGTGGGCTTCACCATCGCCATCGACGCGGACGAGGCGCTGCCCGAGCGGAGCGTCATCGCCGTCCGCGACCTCCCGCGAGGCGCCGCGTTCTCCGAAGGACGTCCCTTCGGCACGGGTGAGTGGAGCCTGCGGCCCGACGAGATCGCCGGGCTCAAGCTGCGCCTGCCGAACGACCAGAGCGGCGGATCCGATATGCGGGTCGAGCTGGTCGCCGCGGACGGTGCGCTCCTCGCCGGTACCACCACGCGGCTCGAGGTCGCGCCGAATCCCGCAGCAGGACTTGTCGTGCGGTCGGACGAGGCGGACCGCGTCGAGGACCTCATGGCGCATGGCCGCAAGATGGTCTCCGTCGGCTATCTCGCCGGCGCCCGCGCCTATTTCCAGCGGGCGGCGGAGGCGGGCAGCGGCGAGGCGGCGCTCGCCATCGGCGCCACCTACGACCCCGACGTCATCGCCGAGCTCGGCGTGCAGGGCATCAGGCCCGACCCCGACGCGGCTAAGACCTGGTATGACCGCGCCTCCGCGCTCGGCATCACGGACCGCGACGCAAAGCTCACCGCGCTCAAACAAGAGTGGGCGCGGCCGGTCGCGGCGCAGGAGGAGACCGCCGCCGTGCCGGAAGAGGCCGCACCGACGCCCCTGGAGCAGCCGAAGCCGGCGCGCGAGACGTCGGAGCCCGGCCCTCTCGGCCGGCTGGTGGCGGCGGCGAGCGAACTGACGACCAAGGACCAGTGGGTCGAGGTCGTCAGCGCCGTGAATGTGCGGTCCGACGCATCCAGTGACGGCACGATTCTGAAGACGGTGCAGAAGGGTACGAAGCTCCGGGTCAAGGGCCGCGACGGCAACTGGATACAGATCACCGACCCCGCCACCAAGGAGGAAGGGTACATCTACACCCGCTTCCTGAAAGAGTCCGACGCGCCCTGACGCGCTAATGTCGTTCCGTTAGGACGTGGCGGTGCGCACGTGCCAGGCGAGATAGGTAAGGGCCGCACCTTCACATACTAAAAGGATCCCGAGCATCAATCCGAGCACCCAGTCGGCGGTGAGCGGCATGTTGGCCCACAGGACGAGCGCCAGCAGAATGCCGACACACCCGCTCGCCAGCACCCAGCCCCAATTGGGGAACGGCTTGATGGTGAGCGCGAAGATGATCTTGGCGATGCCCTCGACCATGAAATAGACGATGAGCAGCACGGTCATGATCAGAAGGCCGCTGTCGGGCGAGCGCAGCAGGAGCACGCCGATGACGATGGCGAGCACCGCCGAGATGAGCTGCAGCCAGTAATGCGGCACGTTGGTCGCGCCAATCAGCCCGATTCCTTGCAGAATCCCGCTCACGATCAAGATCCAGGCGAGCAGGTAGACGATGGCGACCGAGGCGATGAACGGATAGATCAGGGCCAATACGCCCGCCGCCACCAACAAGACACCCTGGATCAGATACCAAAGCGAATACCGCTTCACGGTCTCGCGCATCGCTTCGCGGAGCGCCTGCGCAGCAGCATCTAAGGGAATGGCCATGGGTCGAGCTCCTCGTATAGCTTCCGGCCGAATCAGTCTGAGCACCGCACGTCAGCATACGCCAAGGATAGGGGGACGGGGAGCGCTCGGGGAGGCGCCAAGACAGGCGCAAAGACACGGGCCAAGACGCACAAAATCCCGCGCGAAATTCGGCGCAAACGCGCGCGAAATCTCGCGCCACCGCCACCACCGGCCATCCGCGGCGATGCCGGCCAACACCCCTAGTGCTGGCAGACGATCGCCGAGGCCTCGCAGGCCGTGCGGATGCAGTGGGTCGAGGTCGGTCCGACGGACTTCCCGCCGAGGCTGCTCAGATGATCGGCGATGTAGCGCCGAAGTCTCCGCAGCGCCCGGTCGGTGGAGACGTCCACGTTTCGGGCATCGGCCGTCGCCCTGACAACCGTGCAGTTCTCGAATGCGCTTTCCGCGGGCTCGGCCCGGGCGTGACCCGCCGCCGCAAGCGCGGCGACAAGTCCGGCGACAATCAGCACTCTCTTCATGGCGCTTGCTCCCTGCCTCGTTCGTTTAGCGGCCGAGGGCCGCGCGTCTGCGATTCACTTCGGCTTGAGAGACCGCGCCGGCTTGAATCAGCCCCTTGACGCAGCGGTGGCTCAAATAGTCGCCATGACGGCGCATGCAGTTCTCTAGGCCCCTGGTTTCAAGGCCCCATTGGCTGCAGAACCTGCGGTAATCCTCGGCGCATTGGCGCTTGCCGGCCATGGCAGAGCCGGCGGTACCGACGGTCACGGCAAACAAGATCAGGAGTGCGGCGCGATAGGGCGTCATTGACGTTTCCTCTCTTTGGTGTGGTTAGGCGTGATGAAAACTGTGTGGATGGCTAGACCGATCGCGTGAAACCGACATTGTCGCCGATGACCGTGGTCGGTCCTATGGGCAGCGGCTCGGGGCTGGCGATGTCGAGCTTGTGGAACTTAAGACCGTCCTTCCATGACTTGCGCAGGAAATCCTCGAACACCTGGATGGTGAGTTGCTCGCCCGGGCAACGGCGATAGCCGAAGCCGAACGGGGCAAAGCCGGCGTAGTCGCAGACCGGCAGCGGCTTGCCGTCGACGATGCCGTAGACGGTGCCAAAGCCGCTATTGCTCATCGCCGCCTTGCGCCCGTCGGCGACCTCAAACGGCTCGCTCGAGAACGGACATTTGGCAAAGCCGATCTGCTTGCACTTTTCCTCGTCGATGTCGTGGCTGGTCGGGACGGTCTTGTAGCGATCCGGATTGAACGTCTCCGGGTCCTCCCAGTGCACCGGATCCAGGCTCGTCGCGGTGTGCGGACTGACGACGTAGCCATGACGTTCATAAGGTGGCGTCCGCACCTCCGTCATCGCCGAGATGCTGCCGCCGTTCGGCGAGATGACGCGGAACAGCTCCATGACGAAGCGCTCGAGCGGGGTGAAGGGCTCGCCTGCCGCGTCGTCGGGATTGCCTTCCATGGTCTTCTTGAACCAGGCGCGCGCATCGGGATCGCCGGTGTCGGTGGCGAGCTTGAGCATGATGTTATAGAGCGAGTTGCCCCACTGGCTGAGCGCCACAAAATTGTGGAAGATCTCGAACACCACATCCTTGTGGGCGAAATACTCTCCGTTCCCGGCGTTCTTGAGCCAGTACCAGGCGAATGTTTTCTCAGGGTTCGGCGTCTTGCCGCTTTCGATGTCGGCGAGGCGGTCGTCGATCCAGTCCTTGAGGAAGGCGAGGTTGGCCCTGACCGTCATGTAGTTGTCGTAGACGATCTTCTGAGTCACGTCGCGATAGGCCAAGACCGTGTTGAACGCTTGGCCGAGATCCTGAACCTGTTGGGGAATCGCATCGGGTTTGACGCCAAGATGCAAATCCCAATAGAGGTCGAAATAACTCTCGAGGTACGGCCGCATCAGCGGCTTGCCCTCATTGGCATTCCCGAGCAGCTTGTCGAAGAAGGCAACGATCTTGTCACCGTACATCGGACGGTAGAGGTCGGGCGTGACCGCTGACATGTAGATGCGCTTGCGGCGATTGTGCGGCCCCCGCTTTTCCAATCCCTGAAGAAATACGGTGACGCCGTCCTCCGGCGCGGGCTTCCAGGTTTCGCTCAACAGTCCCCACAGATCGTAGGGAATGGCATTCTCCTTGGTGAACTCCACGTTGATCATCGGCAGCCACAGGCGTTCGCCGTCATACGTGCTCACCAAGAAATGCGGGACGATGACGTTCTCGACGTATGCAGGATCGAACTCGGCGAGAAACTGCGTGCGGAGCCGGGCGACCGCCGACTCGATGTCGCCGGGGGAAATAGGTTGCCCAGCCACGGGAGGCGCCTGGGGGATGGCCGGTTCGGCCACCAGTCCGGCCGCAGCGGCAGCGGCGCCGCCCAGCAAGAACGTCCGACGCTCCATGATCTCCTCCCACTGCTCGCATAGGGCGAATTTTTCTCTCCATCCTAGAGAATGTCCCTCAGTGCGCGAACCAAGTTTTTTTCATGTGGCGAAAGAGAATTTCCTTGACGTCAAGCTAGGCGGCAGAGCAGCGGGCGCGCGCCCGCACCGTTCGTGATATGACGCGCCCCTCACACTTCGTGATATCGAGACGATTGGGGGGATGATGGACGCGCAGCAGGACCTGGCGGGACAAGCCGCGATCCACAAAGGCGCACGCCACGCGCAAGCTCGCGCGCCTCTCGACACGGCCATCGCCAAGGCCACGCGACGGCTCATCCCGTTTCTCTGCCTCGCCTATATCGTCAACTTCCTCGACCGGGTGAATATCGGCTTCGCCGCGCTCCACATGAACGAGGACCTCGGCTTCACGCCCGCGGTCTACGGGTTCGGCGCCGGCATCTTCTTCCTCGGCTACATCGCCTTCGAGGTGCCGAGCAATCTCGCGCTGCACCGCTTCGGCGCGCGCATCTGGATCGCGCGCATCATGATCTCGTGGGGGATCGTCGCCTGCGCCATGGCGCTCGTATGGAGCGAGACGAGCTTCTACGTCATGCGCTTCCTGCTTGGCGTGGCGGAAGCCGGCTTCTTCCCGGGCGTCATCTTGTATCTCACCTATTGGTTCCCGGCCGCTACCCGCGCGCGGATCGTCGCCGTGTTCATGGCGTCGGTGCCGCTCGCCACCGTCTTCGGCGGCCCGATTTCGGGGGCGTTGCTCGAGATGGACGAGATCGGCGGCCTCCAAGGCTGGCACTGGCTGTTCATCGTCGAGGGCATACCGGCGATCGTGCTCGGCGTGCTGGCCCTCAAGATCCTGATCGACAAGCCGGCGGACGCCGCGTGGCTGACGCCGGAGGAGCGGCGCGCGCTCACCCAAGCCATCGAGGCGGAGGACAGCGCCGCCAAAGAGGTCGGCTATGCCGATATCGGCACCGCGCTCACGCGCCCAAAAGTGCTCGCGCTCGGCCTGCTGTGGTTTCTCATCGTCATCGGGCTCTACGGCATGGGCTTCTGGATGCCGCAGGTCATCCAAGGCTTCGGCCTCGATCCGCTCAGCATCGGACTGATCACGGCGATCCCTTACTTCTTCGCCGCCGCATGCATGGTGCTGTGGGGCCGTCACTCGGACCGGACGGGAGAGCGCCGCTGGCACATCGCCCTGCCGCTCCTCATCGGTGCGGGCGCGTTCGCCTGGTCGGCCTTCTCGGAGCCGCTCATCCCCACCATGATCGCGTTCACGCTCGCCACGGTCGGCTTCTACGCCGCGCTCGGGCCGTTCTGGTCGCTGCCGACCGCTTTCCTTGCCGGAACCGGGGCAGCAGCAGGGCTCGCGCTGGTCAACTCGATCGGCAACATCGCGGGCTTCGTGGGCTCTTACACCGTCGGCGTCCTGAAAGAGGCGACGGGGAGCTTCTCGGCGGCGCTGTTGTTCCTCGCGGCGGCGCTCGCGCTCGGCGGCCTCATGGCGCTTCTCTTCAGGGAGCCGGAAACGCCGCGCCGGTGATGCCGCTCGGCGGGCGCATGATGCCGCCGATTGCCGCCACTCCGGTCGATGACCTTCGGCCTTAGCGATGCTCGCCGTGAATATAGTGTTCGAGCTGATCTATGATGAACTTCTGCTCAGCGATAACGCTTTTGACCATATCGCCTATCGACACGATGCCGACGACCCGATCTTGATCGAGTACCGGCAGGTGGCGTACGGCGCGCGCGGTCATCACGGCCATGCACGCCTCGACCGATTGCTCAGGCCGCGCATACACGACACGAGTCGACATGATGTCCCGAACGCGCGTCGCCGGCGACGTCTTGCCTTTCAAGACGATCTCCCGCGCGTAGTGGCGCTCGGTGATAATGCCGACAAGCCTGTCGCCCTCCAACACGACCAAGGAGCCGATGTCGTGTTGCGCCATGACTTTGAGGGCATCGAAAACGGAGGCGTCCGGGCCAATGCTGTGAACCTGACGCCCCTTCTTTTCGAGCACTTGCTTGATGGTTGTCATGCGACATCACCATGCGAGCGATAGGCCCCCCAGGTCTTGCCCCGATGGCCAATTATACACCCGTTCGCGCCTCGCCGGTGCTTGCGGAGACAGCAAGGGGCGGGTGAGATAACCAGCCGGCGGCGCTGTTGTTCCTGGCGGCGGCCCTTGCGCGCGGCGGCCTCATGGCGTTTCTCTTCAGGCAGCCGGACATGTCGCGCCGGTAACCATGCTAACGCGACTGACGCAAAACAGAAGAAGCCCGATGGCGCCGGGCGTTATTTTTGATATCCTCCGGGCACTGAGGGTGTCCCGTGCCGCCACGATCGACCGATCCCTATCTGTGCCCGCTCTGCCAGTCGGAAATGCTCTTCGAGGACTCCGACGAACCGAAGACCCTGGCCCGCTATCGCTGCCTCAAATGCGGGACCCAGGTCGAGCTTGGCGACGACCCGCCGGACGAGCCGGAAGACACCGAGTAACGCTCCACCAGATCCGTCACTCGCTTTGCAAAGCGACCGCAGGGGAGGCCTGGGGGACGACCATCGGCAAAGACCGGCGCGCCAGCCGTTCGCCCATCTTCCACATCCATTCGAAGCTCGCGACGAACAGGCCGACGGCCAGAATGGACAGCACGAGGCCGACGACGCCCGATCGCACTGAAGCTCTGCTGCATCGTCCACAGGAATTGGAAGACGCAGAGCACCGCGACGACGATGAGCGTGGGGCGGCGCCCGATATAGCTCACTATGAAGGCGCCGAAGGGAGCGCCGATCGCCACGATCGGCGCGGCGGAAAGCCAATTTCCGAATACGCCAGGCTGCACGCCGGTGAAGAGAAGCTTCACCGCGATGCCGACCAGCGAGGTGAAGGCCATGAGGATGACCGAGGACGGGATGGCGACCTTCAAGTCGGCGCGCATGAGAAGCACCATCACCGCGTAAAGGCATGTCGATCCCCACGCCGGTGATCGAAGCCACGCAAGCGCCGACGAGGAGCCCTACTGTGAAGCCCACATTGCGGTCGAAGCGGTGCGCGGCGGGGGTCTCGCCGATATTCGCGCAGATGTCGCCCGTGCGGTAGAGATGCAGCACGCCGAAGCTCGCCCAGATGATGGCGAAGAAGATCTTGATGGCGATCTCGGGGACGTGCGGGGCCACCAGGAAGATGCCGAGCGGCGTGCCGATGAGCGTCCCCAACACAGCCCAGCGCAAGATCACCCATTCGAGGGGCTGACCCCGGCACAGGATGAAGATGCTCGCGCTGGTCATGCCGATCGATTGCACGGCGAAACTGAAATCGCGTCCCAAGGTCGCCGGCTCGCCGAACAACAATACGAGGATGGGGAACCCGACCGTGCCGCCGCCCATGGGCGTCGAGCCCGCAACGTAGGACCCGAAGGCCATGGCGACGGCGATGCCGTAATGCGCGATTACCGTGCCCCAATAGTCGCCATAGACGACGAGGGTCACCCAGGCCGCATAGAAGACGGCCAGCCAAACAAGGAAAAGCTTCGGCGACGGTTTGAAACGCACCGCGCGATAAACTCCCCCAAACGATCGACGCTATCGCAAGCGGCAACGACACTAGAAATATCAGGGCGCGCTGAAACCAACAAGCGGGTCCGGCCGCGGTCATCGTTTCGGGCGGCCGCGAAAGCGCTCGGCAGTCGTCCGGCAGTTCAAGCCGCGGGGGCGGCGGCCTTCTTGCCCTTCGGCTCGGGCTTCGGCTTGGCGCCGGCCTTCGCGGTCACCGTGCCGAAGATCTTGCCCTTGGCGGCTTCCACCAGGATCTCCTCGGCCTCGCGCAGCGTGGTGGCGTAGGCGTCGGCCTCGGCGGTGTCGAGCAGGGCCTTGACGCTGGCGCGGTCGTGCTCGTCCGACCAATAGGCGACGAGGATTAGCGTGCCCTTGGGCAGGATGCGCCGCAAGCGCCGCACGAGATAGCGGATATGGGCGGGGCCGGTGCCGAGACCGAGATAAGACAGGCACACGGCCTTCGCCTCCGTGCCGGTGAGGGTGGTGATATGCCCCGCGGAAATCTCCTCGGGCGGGAAGGCCTTCGCGCCGATGCCGCGTTTGGCCAAGACGGCGGCGAGCATGGCGGCCGCGGCCTCGTCCAGCATGGAGCGTCCGCCGATAACGAGGACCGGCGTGTCCACCACCCAACCGGGCGCGAGCGCGTCGCGGGGGACGACGTGGGCCGCATCGGCCTCCTCCTCCGCGGGCGCATCGAGCGAGGCGAGGCCCTCGGAGCGCGCGCCCTCGCCGTTCTTCTCGGGCTGCCTGCGGAACTTGCCGAACCAGCGGCGCGGCTCGAAGTCCGCGAGGTTCTCCAGCATCTCGCTGACCGTGGTGGCGATGCGCTCCATCAATTCGGCGCTCAGCGCGCCGCGCGCCGCGTCGCGCTCGGCCAGCTTCAGCCCGCCGAGCGCCACCTGGCCGAGATAGGACATGAGGCTCTCGTCCCTCAAGGCGAGCTCGGCCTGATAGGTGGCTTCCGCCGCGTCGCCGGTCAGCGCGCGCTGATAGAAGCTCTCCTCCGGCGTGAGCGCCGGCTGGTCGCCGAGCAGCACGTTGAGGAAGTGCAAGCCCTCCACATGGCGGCCGAGCACGTTGAGGCAGACGGTGATGGGCATGGCGATGAGGAGGCCGAGGGGGCCCCACAGCCAGGTCCAGAAGATGGTGGAGCCGATCACGGCGATGGGCGTGACGCCGGTGCCGCGGCCGAAGACTTGCGGCTCGACCACCTGTCCCATGGTCATCTCGCCGGCGACGAACAGTCCGACGACCAGGAGTACGGTCGTCCAGCCGGGATCGATGGCGGCGGCGATGAGCGCCGGCGCGGCGGCGGCGATATACGAGCCTACATAGGGCACGAAGCGCATGAGCATGGCGAGGATGCCCCAGGCGACCGGGCTCGGCATGCCGATGGCCCAGAGCGCGAGGCCGATGAACACGCCATAGGCGGCGTTGATCAGCACCTGGCTCAAGAAGTAGCGGGAGAGGCGGGTCGCCGCATCGCTCATGGTCGAGGTGGCGCGCTGGAGGTCGGAGGCGCCGAACAGGCGGATGAGGCGGTCGCGCAGATCCTCGCGCTGAAGCAGGATGAAGACCACGAACAGGAGCACGATGCCGGCGGTAACGAGCGGCGGGAGCAGCGTGCCGGCGATGTTCTGGTAGAGCTGCAGCCCGGTCGGCTCGGGCTGTTGGATCACGACGGGGACGGGCTCGCGCTTCGGATGCTCGGCCGGCTCGCCGACCTCGACCTCGTCGGGGGCGGCGTCGGGCGAGGGCTGGTTGAGCTCCGCCTGCAGGTCGGTGAGCACGTCGCCCGCCTTTTGCAGCACCTTCGATTCGCTCGTGGTGGCGCGGAGCGAGGCGATCTTCTCGGACAGCGTGACGCGATAGTTCGGCAGATCGGCGGCGAGCTTGGTCGCCTCGCGCGAGATCAGCCAGCCGAGACCGCCGATGATGGCGAAGGCGGTGATCACCACGATGGCGACGGCGAGAACGCGCGGCACGTTGATCCGGCGCAGCAGGAGGAGCGGCGGGGTGAGCACGAAGCTCAAGAGGATGGCGAGCGCCAGCGGCAGCAACACCTCGCGTCCGAAATAGAGCCCGCAAATGACGATGGTCGCGATCAGGAGACCTTGCAGGATGCCTGAGCGGTTGTCGGACGCGCTTGCGAACAGGGACGGACGGGGCGGCATGACGGTCTCCCGGCAGGGCCGGCGCGCCAAGCCACCCGTGGCTCCGCTGAAGGGCCCTGCCGGCGCTCGGCTTCCGGAGCATTCCCGCGCTCCAGGAGCGGCATTCTGACCTGAATTAAACAAGAAACGGTTGAAACGCCCAGCCGGTTCCGAATAGCCGCGGTGAAACAATCTGTTAGACGAGCACCTGCGCCTTCGCGTGAACTCATGGCGCGCTCATGGGTTAGCCCCCTCTAGGCTTCGAAAGAGAAAGGAGGCGAACCGTGACGAAGAGTCTTTTCCTGAGTACTGCGCTTGCCGCCGGTTTGGCGTTCGCCGGTTCGATGCAGCCGGCCGCCGCCGCGCCGTCAGCGCCTGCCATCGACCAGGGCGCGTCGCAAAGCGCGCTTGTGACGAACGCCGCGTGGAGCTGCGGCCCGCGCCGCTGCGTGTGGGTGCCCGGGGTCACCGGTCCGATACCGAGATACGCCATGAACTGGGGAGCACCGCCCTACCCCAATTGCTATTGGAAGCGCGGCATCCTCGGCAACTGGAAGCAGAAGTGCGACGACTAGTACGCGTTTACTAGGGAGGAGCTCTCCTCCCCGTCCAAGGAGCAGCCGGTGGGCTCAACGACAGCCCACCGGCCTTCTTATATTTGACGCGCTCCTTTAGATCTCCTCGTCGCCGCGGACCATGGGCTTGAAGATCTGGCCCGTGTCGAGGGTGTCGGCGTTGCAGAGATATTGGAAATTCGTGCGCCGCTTGCGGTCGAACATGTCCATGTACTCGGCGAAGCCCCACACGACGATGGTCGCATCGCCGTTCATGACGCGGTCGGCGAGGCTCGGCGTGGAGGGGCATTCCGTGATCTCCACGATCGTGGCATCGCGGCCGAGCCGCGAGCGTGTCGCGCTCTTCGCCCGGTCGGGCAGCGGCATGGTCGGCACAAGGTCCTCGTCCGCAACGTCGCGGATGCCGATCTGCGTTGCGCTTCTGATCTTGAAGGCGGGCGTCTGACCGGTGTTGCGGAAGGCGACCTTCACCTTGACGATGCCCTCGGACTCCGGCGTCTCGATGAACTCGAGCTTGTCGACATCGAGATAGGCGCGCAGCTCCTCCTCGCGGTCGGCATTGGCGGGCGCCGCACCGCCGCCGCCGAGGCCGGCATTGCGCGCCGCGCGGCGCGCGCCGAACGCCGCCATCAGAAGCGGAATGAACATCAGAAGCAGGAGCAGGGTCGCCAGCGCTGCGAGCAGCATCAGCAAGCGCGATATCGCCGCCGTGCGCGCGGAGGCCGCGGCTGTCTTCTCGGCAGCTTCCGCCGTGCGCCATTGCTGGCAGAGATCGCCCTGATAGGGGTGCTGGACGTTCTCGCAAGGCTTGGCGATGTCCCACGCTTTCGTCTCTTCGGCGGCCGGTTCCTCCGGTGCGGCTTCCTCGGGCGCAGCCTCATCCGGTGCGGCTTCCTCCGGCGCGGCCTCCTCGGGTGCTGCTTCCTCAGGCGCGGCTTCCTCCGGTGCGGCTTCCTCGGTCGGCACTTGCTCCGTTGGTGCTGCTTCCGGTGCGGTCTCGCCGGCCGGCGCATCCTGACCGAAGACGACGGGCGGCGCGAGCGCGACAGATGCGAAGGCGAGCGTGATCGCGGCCGCGGCAGCGCGCAGGCAAGCGAAGATACGAGACAGATCATGATGAGGCATGGTGGTGCGCAGCCGCGAAATTTTCCCCTGGCGCCGCATCCTATTCATCGAAACGCCGGTTGTCTCGCTTTCAAAGACACTTAGCGCGCACTTCTTCTCCGCGTCCCTAAATGGGACATTTGCTGGGGAGATCCGCCGAAACGAAAGCGACCCCGGGGAAGACCCCGAGGCCGCAAAGACCGTCTTGCGTTGAGGCAGGCTGACTAATTCGCAGCCTGCTTCATGCTCTGAAGCTCGGTGGAGACGTCGGCGACCGGCTGGGTCGACTTCTCCATCTCGATGGTGCGGATCTCACCATTGGCCGCCTTGATGGCCTCTTTCAGATCGACCACGCGGATCGACTGATCCTGGAAGGTGCGGAAGTACCAGCGCAGATTCTTGAGGTCGTTGACGCTGGTCCACTCCGTGATCTCAGGGGTCGGCTGACCGACGGAGCCGTTGATCACCGAGCCCTTGGGGATGTCGAACTGGTTCAGGATGTGGAAGGCGCTGAGCACGGCGTCCTCGGCGTTGGCATTGGGCGTCGCCGCCTGGCTGAACATCGCGGCGCGCACGAAGCGCGAGGGCGGCGTGAAGTCACCCGGGAGGCCAAGCATGCCGGAGCCCGATCCGATGGCATTCAGCGTCACCGGGCCGAGCTTGTCAGAGGTGATGTCCTTGGCGGTGAGGTTGAGATAGTTGTCGAGATTGGTCATGTGCCAGTCGTAGCTCGGCGCGTTGGTCATGACGCCGAGCGGCGCGTCGATCACTTGCAGCACGCCGTCGCGCGGCTCAACCGCGATTGACTTGCCCGACTTGTCCTGAATGAAGAAGTGCACGTCAGCGGGCATGCCCTTGGCGCTGCCGAGGCCGGGCATCGGCGTGGGCACCATGACGGTGTCCTTCAGCGCGGCCTTGACCTCATCGACCGTGGCGAAGTTGCCGAGCACCCACATGCCGAAGTCCTGCGGCGCGAGTGCGTGCGACGCGTTCTCCTTGGTCGCTTCCGCGTATTGGGCATAACCCGGGAAATAGAACAGGCCGATGGACAGGCCCTGGTCGTTCAGGCCGTCGATGATCGCCGCCTCGTCGAAAGCGTTGGCGCCGACAATGCCATAGCGGGTCTTGTAGGAGAGACCCTTGCTGCCGTCGGGCAGCGTGGCGGCAAACTCTTTGCCTGCGGGAACGACGATGACGTTCGACTGAAGCGGAAAGCCGAACTCGAGCGTGCGGCCGCGGATGGCGGCGCCGTCCTGGGCTTTCAGACTAATGCCGGTGCAGGCGAAGCCCGGCGTGGTGGCGAAGGCGAGCGAGGCGGCAAGCGTGAGAATCGCAGCACGGCGAAGCATGATGGTGTCCTCCCAAGATGACTGTGGCGGATCATCGTGCCGGCGGCTTAAAGCGCCATTAAGCACGCGCCGGAGCCTTGCCTCAGGCTTAAGGGCGTGTGGCCGAAGTCCAGAGAATTTGCGGCAATGTTGCGGCTCACACCACTGCGCCGAACAGGGAGCCGATGTAGTAGGTGGCCGCTGCTGCGGCAGCGCCAATGGCCAGCATGCGCGCCCCGCCGAGAAAGGCGTTCCTCCCCGAGAATAGGCTCAAGGCGGCGCCGACGCAAAACAGCGCCGTGCCCGAGATGAGCGAGGCGATCAGAATGCCGTGGGCGGATAGACCAAACACGTAAGGGATCAACGGCAGGCTGGCGCCGACGGAAAAGGTGAGGAAGGACGAGATGGCGGCGCCCGCAGGCGAGCCCAGCTCGTCGGGGTTGAGGCCGAGCTCCTCGCGGCTCAGCGTGTCCAAGGCCTTCTCAGGGTTGGCGATGAGGTGGTTGGCGACGTGGCGCGCCTCCTTAATCGGAATGCCGCGCGCCGCGTAGATCAGCGCAAGCTCCTCGGCTTCCTCTTTCGGGTAGCGCTCGAGCTCGTCCTTCTCTTGCCCGATCTGGTGCTCGAACATCTCCTTCTGCGACAGCATGGAGATGAATTCGCCCGCCCCCATGGAAAAGGCGCCGGCGAGGAGACCGGCGACGCCGGTCAAGAGGATGACGTTCGCGCTGGTCCCGGCGCCGGCGACGCCCATGACCAGGCAGGTGTTGGAGACGAGGCCGTCATTGACGCCGAACACGCCGGCACGCAGCGTACCGCTGCCATAGTTCTTATGCTGGCGTCCGACTTCTTCCACGGAAGTCGGCCAGGGATGGCCCTGCCCGCTTTCATCCCCCGACGATGTCGCCTTGCCGCGATAGACCGACACGCCGCGCACCTTGGAGGCGGAGAGCACGTGGCGCATGGCGCGCGGGCCGAAGATTCCGAGCAGGAAGACCGTGAGGCGCGAGCGAAGCGACGGCGTGAAGCTGGGGACCGGCTTCAAATCCTTGGCGAGGATTCCCGCCTGCTTCTCGGCCGACGCCGCCATGTCCCGGAAGAGCTTGGCACGGGTCGGCTCCGACTCGGTCGCAGCCACGGCGCCGGAGAGATAGGCGGCCGTCTTCTCGGAACGCCAGCGCTCAAGCGTGTTTTCCATGCGTGCCCCCCCCCCCCGCCCGCTCACACCATGGCGATCTTGCCCGTCGCAAGCTCATAGACGCCACCCTTGATGGCGACTTTACCCGAACTCACCGCCTTGCCGATGACATCGGATCGCGTCTTCAGCTCTCTCATGCCGAGCCGGACGTTCTCGTTGATGGTGGTGGCGAGGAGATCGCTCGGATGCTTGGCGTGGGCGGCATCGACCGCAGGCTGGATCGCCTTCACCAGCTCAGGGAGATGGCCGGGAAGCTTGCTGCGCTCCCGCGCCGACTGGAGCGCAGAGGCAACGGCGCCGCAGCTTGAATGTCCGAGCACGAGGATGAGCGGCACGCCGAGGACAGCCACCGCGAACTCGAGGCTCGCAAGCCCGTATTTGCTGACCACATTGCCGGCATCCCGCACGACGAAGACCTTGCCGGGACCCTGGTCGAAGATGATCTCCGGCGGGACGCGGCTGTCGGCGCAGGCGAGCACCCCGACGATGGGCGCTTGCCCTTCCGCGCGGGCCGCACGGCCGACCGAGAAGTCCCGCTCCTTAGGCGTGCCCGCAATATAGTTAGCGTTGCCTTGCATGAGCTGGTCGAGCGCATCCGACGGAGGAATGTCGTTCGGCGCCGGCTTGTCATCGGCAGCGCGAGCGCGACGGGAGGCAAACGCGCTCGCCGCAAGCAGCGTGCCGGCGCCGGCCATCAGATGCCGCCGCGAGATAAATCTGGAGTCGCAATTTCCGCACATTGGCTTTGAGTCTCCCTTGCTGGCGCAGCGCACTGGCGCGCCGCGACGGTCAACTCAACCCTTACGCGGTCAATTCTTAAGACTTAGATTTCCCGATCTAAGCGTTTTTAGGTTTGGACAGGATCATCCGGTAGCAGTCGAGATTGCGGGCCAGGAACTCGTAGGCCGCGCCCCATAGGTAGAGCCGGAAGCGGCGATACTCGAACTCGCCGAACGTCTTCAACACATAGTCCTTGTTGGACTCGAGATTCTCGGCCCACTGCTTGAAGGTGAGGTAGTAGCTCCAACGATCGCTGTGCAACTCCTCGCATTCGAACTCCGTCTTGTTCATCTTGTTGAGGAAGTCGTCGAGCACGAGGAAAGAGTGATTGCCCGGGTAGATGTAGCGCACCATGAAAGTTGAAAGCTCATACTTCTTGCGCGCGGCGCTGCCGTCGAGAAACACGAGGCCGCCCGGCTTCAAGAGCCGATAAAATTTCCGCAGCACCTTCTCGTAGTTCGGCAGGTGCTCGATGACGCCCATGATGACGATGGCGTCGAACGGCTCGTCGGGCTCGTAGTCGTAAAAGTCCGTGAGCAGGATGTCGAACTGGTCGCCGAAATTGGCAAGCTTGTCGCGCAGGAAGGCCTGCGACACTTCCGAATTGGTGATGCCGGTGTATTGGATGCCGGATTGCAGCGCATGGCCCGAGAACGCGCCCCAGCCGGGACCGATCTCCAGCACGCGCTTACCCTGCCCTAGCTCGCATTTCTCGATGGCCCAGTCGAACTTGCGCTGCAGCGCCTTCGACAGCGGCTCGGCGTCGTTCTCGTAGATGCCTTGGCTGTAAGCCGGAAAGACGGGATCGAGGAAGCTCAGGAACAGTTTCGGATCGAGATTGTAGTGGGAGGCGATCGCCTGCTTGTTGGTGTAGACCTGCCCGAACAACATCGGCTGAACGAAGCGCCAGGCGGCAACCAATGGATGGCTGTCATCGAGGGAGGCGCGCAGCGCGAACGGCTTCAGCATGTCGCCTTCGATGTCGATATCGCCTTGCAGATACGCCTCGGCGATGTCGCCTTCGTCCAGCGTGCGCAGCGCCTTGATCGCGCGGTCGTTGTGAAGATCGACATGAAACTCGGGATTGCCCTGGCCGATGTTCCGCTTCGCGCCGTCGGGCAGCTCGATGGAGAAGGGCGTCGCGATCCCGCCGACACGATTGATGAAGGCGTCGAGCGTGCTTGCGGCTGATGACATACAAAATCCCCCGGCTTTGTTGCGTGCCCGCGGGTCTCCGCAGGCGGGTGTTCTTGGCGTTTGGCGGTGATTGTGCCCCGGAAGCGGTCGGAATGAAATGCCCGTGTAGGAACCCCGGGAAATCCTGCTGTTGCGGAAGTGCCGATTCCTCGGGTTATGATCCGCCTCCGCCGCCAGAAGAGGGTTCGAAAACATGCATTGTTTGACGTGCTGCCTGAGGCCTGTTGTCACGGCCATCGCCGCGCTTTGCCTCGGTCTCGGGTTTGTCCCAGAGGCCCACGCAGATAAGCCCGGCGCCATCCTCAATGTCTGGCCGCTCCAAGGCGGCGGCCCGAGCGCTGGCGACGGCGGCGGGGGCCAAGCATTTCGCATTCTCTACCGCTCCACCGGCCTCAAAGGGGAGCCCATCGAGGTCTCCGGCGCGATCTTCATCCCCCCAGGCAAGGCGCCCCCGGAGGGCCGCAACGTGATCGCCTGGGCGCACCCGACGTCCGGGGTCGTCGAGAAATGCGCGCCGTCTCTCATGCCGGACACGGCCGGCATGATCTGGGGCCTCCAGTCGATGCTCGCCAAAGGCTACGTCGTGGTCGCTACCGACTATCCGGGGCTCGGCACGCCCGGCATCCATCCCTACCTCATCGGCGTCAGCGAAGGACGCGCCGTGCTCGATTCGGTGCGCGCCGCCCGCGCCATGCCGCAATCGGGCGCCTCGAACCGCTTCGTGGTCTGGGGCCATAGCCAGGGAGGGCACGCGGCACTCTATACGGGCGAGCTCGCGAAATCCTATGCGCCGGACCTGGAGCTGCTCGGTGTCGCCGCGGCGGCGCCCGCCACCTACCTGATCGAGCTGTTCGACGCCGACAAGTCGAGCGCCGAAGGGAAGGAGCTCACGGCCATGACGATCTATTCGTGGTCGAATCTCTATAACGACCCCGCTTCGAGTCTCGTCGAGCCCGACGCCACGGCTGTCTACGAGGCGATGGCTAATGACTGCATCGAATCGGTCGCCGAGTTCGAGGCGCTCGACAAGGCTGAGAAGCCGCTCACCCACGAGACGTTCCTGAAGGCCAATCCCGCAAAGACCGAGCCGTGGGAGTCCATCATGAAGCGCAACACGCCGGGACAAGAACCGGCGGGCGCGCCGGTGTTCATCGCGCAAGGCACCGCCGACACGACCGTGCGGCCCGCCATCACCAAGCAGTTCGGCGATGCGCTGTGCAAGCAAGGCACCAAGGTGATGTTCGTCGAGCTGCCGGGCACGACGCATACCTTTGCCGCGCGCGACAGCGTCAACACGGCGCTCAAATGGATGGACGACCGGTTCCGCGGCGCACCGGCGCCAAGCGTGTGCGGGAAATAGCAGCCGGCATTAGAGGATGGCCGCGATCAGAATTACCACGAAGATGATCAGAAAGACGAAGAACAGGACCTTCGCCACCCGCGCGGCACCGCGCTCAAGTTTCGTATAGCCGAACGCGCCCGCGATCAGCGAAATCACCAGCGCGATCAGCGCCCATTTGAGAAGGTCCATTCCGTCCTCCTATCGGGTGATACGGATGGTGGTGTTGCCGGCACCGTACTGCTTCACCAGCGAATAGAGCTTCGCAGCGTTCGAGGGATGCAGCCGCACGCAGCCGTGGGAGGCGGGGCTGCCGAGATACTTGGTCTCGTACGAGCCGTGGATCGCGTAGCCCTTATAGAAGAAGATCGAGTAGGGCATGGGCGAGCCGCTGTAGATGGTTGAGCGATGATAGCGCGCGAGGGTTTGCGGCTTGAAGGTGCCGGTCGGCGTGCGGTAGCCGCGACGGGCCGTCGACACTGGCCAGCTATAGGCGGCCTGGCCGTTCACATAGACCTGCATGCGCTGGTGCGAGAGGCTGACCTGGGCGAGCACCCCAGCGAAGGCGGCGCTGGGAAGGGCGAGCGCCAGGCTGGAGAGCGCGGCTAGTAACAGGCAACGTCGCATGATTGGTCTCCCTCTGGTCCGGCTGGTGTGCCCGCCGCGCGAGATGCGCGCGAAGCATCCGGCGGCTCTCAAAAATCACGATTTGGTCCAGACTAAGGGTATCGCCTGAATATCTCCTGAACACGGCGAGACCGCCCCCGAATCGGTGCGCGTACCAATCAATCATAGGGGCAATGGGCTCCAATTGGGTGCGATCTGATGCTAGTCTTGGGGAAAACGGGGTCGAGGGGCGATGCGCGGGCTAATCCTGAGCCTCACAGTGCTGTTGCTTTGCTGTGGCGTGGCCACCGCGCAGATGCGCATCCAGCCGAGCGTCACCAAGTCGGTCGCGACGAAGACGACGGACAAGCCGGCGCCGGCGCCCGTCAAAAAGAAGGCGCCCCCGCCGAAGACCCCACCGGCGCAAGAGCTGTTCGGCTCGGTGATGTCTCCCGCCCCGCTCGCAGCGCGGTCGATCGGCAGCTACTCAAGAGGCTGCCTCGCGGGCGGCATCTCACTGCCCATCAACGGCCCCGATTGGCAGGTGATGCGGCTCTCGCGCAACCGCAATTGGGGCACGCCGCAACTCGTCGACTTCCTCGAACGCTTTGCCAGCGACGCAAGGGCGCTCGACGGCTGGCCCGGCCTTCTCGTCGGCGACATGTCGCAACCGCGCGGCGGCCCGATGCTCACCGGTCATACGAGCCATCAAGTCGGGCTGGACGCCGATCTTTGGCTCACCCCTATGCCGGACCGCACTCTGTCGCCGCAGGAGCGGGAGAATATCGTCGCCGTTTCGATGCTGAAGGACCCGCTCACTGTCGATCCTGAGAAGTTCACGATCTTGCAGGTGAAGCTCATCAGGCGGGCTGCGTCCTACCCGCAAGTGGCACGCATCTTCGTGCATCCCGCCATCAAGAAGGCGCTCTGTGACATGGCCGATGAAGTCGGCAAGGACCGGTCGTGGCTCTCCAAGGTGCGGCCGTGGTGGAACCACTACTATCACTTTCATGTGCGCCTCAAATGCCCGCCCGACATGGACGGCTGCGTCAACCAGGCTCCCGTGGGCAGCGAGGACGGCTGCGACGGCAAGGAACTCGACAACTGGTTCGCCATGCTGAAGAAGTCGGCGATCTGGCAAGCCCAGAACGCCCCCAGTTCCGGCACCGAGTCGGCACCGCGGAAGAGGAAGGAGACTCCCCTCAACAATTTGCCAAGCGATTGCCGCACGGTGCTTACGGCGGGCGGGAACGAACCTCTGACCGCAGAGGACGAGCTGCCGCCCGAAGCCGTTGCCGCCATGGAGGCGAAAGAGGCCGGGCCTCCACTTCCGCGACTCACCCAGGCGCAGCTTGAGACCTTGCTCAACGGCGGCAAGCTCGGCATGCCGCTCCCCGACCGCAATCCGAAGCGCTGACCCTGCGCGCAAGAGCAGCAGCCGCGCCCCCTTCAACTCTCAGGGCGGATCGGGCACAATCCCGCTCATGTTGCAGCGGCGGGCAAATCCTTTCGAGGGTCAGAAAAATGTCTTCGGCGAGCCGCTCAAAGGCTGCTCCGACCGGCCGATGACCGGGTTCTACCGCACCGGCTGCTGCCACACGGGACCCGAGGATTTCGGCCTGCACACGGTGTGCGTCGAGGTGACGGCGGACTTCCTGGCGTTCTCCAAGTCGCGCGGGAACGATCTCTCCACGCCGCATCACGATTTCGGATTTCCGGGGCTTAAACCCGGCGACCGCTGGTGCCTGTGCGCGGCGCGCTGGCGCGAAGCCTTCGAAGCCGGCAAAGCGCCCCGCGTGATCCTCGGCTCGACCCACGAGGCGACCCTCGAGGTCGTCGATCTGGACGACCTCAAGCGCTACGCCATCGACTTGGCGTGACGTGATCGTCCTCACAATCGACATGGCTTGAGGCGGCAGGCCTCTCCAAGCCTTCTTGTTGGCGACGCCCGGAGGTGGCAGCATAGCCCGCATGGCCAAGACAAAGCAGGCTGCAAAGAAGTCGGCGCCTGCCGCGGCGCCGAGGCCGCGCAAGAAGCGGCAGATCTATCTCGAAGGTCACAAGCGGAAGTTCCTGGTGGTCGTCGACGAGACCCCGGAATGCGAAAGCGCGCTCGCCTTCGCGGCAAGCCGCGCCCAGCGCACCAAGGGCCAGCTTGCGCTTCTCTACGTGATCGAGCCGGAAGACGAGGCGCTGCATTGGCTCGGCGTCGAGGAGATCGCGCGCGAGGAGGGTCAGAACAAGGCGAAGGCCGTGTTCCGCCTGTTCGGGCGCAAGCTCAGGGCCATGGGCTTCGAGGATCTGGTGCCGGAGGAGATCGTCCGCGAGGGCGCCAAGGCGGACGAGATCCCCAAGGCGATCGAGGAGGACCAGGATATCGGCGTGCTGGTGCTCGGCGCCTCGAAGGACCCGTCGGGGCCGGGACCTCTCGTCTCCAGCCTTGCCGGCGGCAAGGCCGTGGGCTCGTTCCCCGTGCCGATCACGGTGGTTCCCGGTCACCTCAGCACGGAGGAAATTCTCGCTCTGGCATGATCCGCTCCCTATATCTAGCTCTGGCGCCTTTAGGGGTAAGTCGACATGCCTTGGCGGTTCATCGCGCGGCGGGATCTCCTGGCGATCGTGTTGGGCGCCGTCCTGATCGTGGTCCTCGCATTCGTCTACGTGAAAGTCACCCCCGCCGTCCGGAAGGCGAACGGCGGATTCGGGCCCGAGTGGGAATGCGAGAATCCGGGCCGCGGCGATCCGATTTGCATCAAGAAACCCGTGGAAAGCCCCGCGCCAAGAGGGGCCGAGCAGCCTTGACTTTGGGTCCTCGCGGGCTCAATTAAGGAATAGAACGGTTCTAAGCTATTGCGGCTTTTGTCAGGGCCGCAGCCCCGAGCCTAAGAGGCGCCGACGATGTTCATTCAGACCGAAGCCACCCCGAATCCCGCCACCCTGAAGTTTCTTCCGGGCCGCCCTGTGCTCGGCGAGGAGAACGCGATCGAGTTCCGCGACCGCGCCGAAAGCGAGGGCTCGCCGCTCGCCCAGCGCCTGTTCGACATCGACGGCGTGAAGGGTGTGTTTCTCGGCTCGGACTTCATCAGCGTCACCAAGGGCGAAGGCGAGTGGCAGCATCTGAAGCCGGCCATTCTCGGCGCCATCATGGAGCATTATCTGTCCGGCGAGGCGATGACGGATGGTGCGCCAGATCAGTATGACGGTGTGAACGAGTCCTTCGCGCCCGAGGACGCGGAGACGGTCAAGACGATCAAGGAGCTGCTCGACACGCGGGTGCGCCCGGCCGTGGCTCAGGATGGCGGCGACATCACCTTCCAGGGCTATCGCGACGGTGTCGTGTTCCTGCATATGCGCGGCGCCTGCTCGGGGTGTCCCTCCTCGACCGCGACGCTCCGCCACGGCATCGAGAACCTGCTCCGGCACTTCATCCCCGAGGTGCAAGAGGTCCGTCCGGTTTGACGGACAAGCTGCCAGACGCCGCTCTCGCTCAGCTCTTCCACGACGCGCGCACGCACAACGCGTGGGGCGACAAGGACATCCCCGACTCTCTGCTGCATGAGATCGTCAAGCTCGTGAGTCTCGGTCCGACATCGGCAAATTGCGAGCCGGCGCGGTTTCTCTTCGTCAAGTCGCGCGAAGCGAAGGAGCGGCTGAAGCCGCATCTGTCGGAAGGCAATCGCGACAAGACCATGAAGGCGCCGGTGTGCACCATCATCGGCTACGACCTCGACTTCTACGAGCACCTGCCCAAGCTCTTTCCGCACACTGACGCGCGGAGCTGGTTTGCAGGCAAGCCCAAGAAGATCGAGGAGACGGCGTTCCGCAACGGCTCGCTGGAAGGCGCCTATCTCATCATGGCGGCGCGGGCGCTCGGGCTCGATTGCGGACCTATGTCTGGCTTCGACAATGAGGGCGTCGACCGCGAATTCTTCGCCGGGACCAACATCAAGTCGAACTTCCTCTGCAGTCTGGGATATGGCGATCCTTCGGTGCTGAAGCCGCGCTCTCCACGCCTTCACTTCGACGACATGGCCCGCATCCTTTAAGAAGCTCCCCATGAACATCCTCGCGCTCGACACCAGCATGGGCGCCTGCTCCGCCGCCGTGCTCCGCACCGCCGAAGGCGCGCGCCGGCTGGACGCGTTCCAGGTGGAGATGCAACGCGGCCATGCGGAGGCGCTGATGCCTTTGGTGGACAAGGCGCTGACGACGGCCGGAATCACGGCCCAAGATCTCGATATCGTCGCGGCGACGGTCGGACCCGGCAGCTTCACCGGCGTGCGCATCGCCATTGCCGCGGCGCGCGGGCTCGCGCTCGTGACTCACGCGAAGCTGTACGGCATGGACAGCCTCACGGTGATGGCGCGGGCCGCGCTCATGGACAGGTTGGCACCTGCCGGCCCGTTCGCGGTCGTCGTCGATGCAAGGCGCGGCATGCTCTATCTCGGAATCTACGACGCGCATGGCGGCAAAATCGAGGGCCCTCTGCTCACCGCGCCGGACGAGGCCGCGACGCTTCTGCCGCCCGAGCTTCGCCTTGCTGTCGGAAGCGGCGCGCAAATCCTCGCCGACGCAACAGGCGCGCGGCTCGAGCCGGCGCTTCCCACGCTTCAGCCGAGCGCCGAGGCGCTCGCCGAGATCGCGCTCGAGAGCGGCGAGACGACCGCGATGTTGCGTCCGCTCTATTTGCGGCCGCCCGACGCCAAGCCGCCAGCGCAACCGGTGGAGCGACGCTGATGGCGCCCGTCGACCGCCAGCTGCACGCGCCCGCCGTGCATCGCGCCACGCCGACCGATGCCGCCGTCATGTCCGCCATCCACGCGAGTTGTTTGAGCCCGGGCTGGGACGAGGCCACCATGGCTCAATTCCTCGTCAGCCCGGGGGTATTGTGTCTGATGGGAGCCGTCGCGGAGATCATGGCAACGCCTGGGGGGCTCCTGATCGCGCGCCGCGCTGACGATGAGGCCGAGCTCTTGACGCTCGCCGTGGCCCCGCCTTGCCGGCGCGCCGGCCTCGGCCGCGCTCTGCTCAAACAGGCAATCGGCGATTTGCGCACGAGCGGCGCGACGCAGCTTTTCCTGGAGGTGGACGAAGGCAATGAGGCCGCGCTCGCGCTTTATCGTGCATTCGGCGCACGCCCGGTCGGGCGCCGCCCAGGCTATTACGAAAGCGGCGCGAATGCCCTGATCTTCAGCCTTGCCCTTTCAGAGTCACCCTCCGATGATGGGCAAATCGCCGAGGAACCACATGACGACCAGCGATAGCGGGAGGTCCATGTCCGGGCCAGCGATACGTGAAAGCAGGCTGGAGCGCCTTTGCGCCGACCGGGGCATGCGCATGACCGGCCAGCGGCGCATCATCGCCCGCGTGCTGTCCGACGCCCACGATCATCCCGACGTGGAGGAGGTCTACCGGCGGGCGAGCGCACGCGATCCGCGCATCTCGCTTTCGACCGTTTACCGGACCGTGCGCCTCTTGGAGAACGCCGGCATCGTCGAGCGCCACGATTTCGGCGATGGCCGCGCGCGTTACGAGCCCGCGCGCCGCGATCATCACGACCACCTGATCAATGTGAAGACGGGCGAGGTCATCGAGTTCAAGAATGAGGACATCGAGCGCCTGCAAGAGCGCGTCGCCAAGGAGCTCGGCTTTCGCCTGACCGGGCACCGTCTCGAACTGTTCGGCCTCCCCCTCAAGAACGGAAAATAGACCGGTTTCCGGCCCGTTTGACTTCGCGCCCGCGCCGGGACAACGTGGTGGCAGGTCTGCGCAACAAAAACACAGGGGTGGGTCATGGGAATGCGCGTTTTTCTCGCGGCAGCACTGACGTTGCTCTGTAGTACCGCCTTTGCGGAGCACGCCTTCACCTTGGAGCCTGACACGGCGCCCGGGGCCGCGCCGGCACCGGCGACCCCACCGGCCGTCGCGCCGGCAACGCCTCCTGCGGTTGCGCCCGCGCCCCCGATCATCGTGCAAGTGCCACAAGCTGCGCCTCAGCCGGCCCCTCAAGTCCAGGTCACTTTGCCGTCTGAGGTCGATGTGCATCTGGTCACGGCAGACTCCCGCGAGGTCTGCACTGTCAGCGACTGGGGCTACGGCGAGATCCGTAGAGATTGCCGCACGGAGGCGCTGCCGCCGTCGCACGGCAACCCTGCCTTGCGCGGCATCTGCACCACCCGCTACGGGCTGCGCACCTGCTATTGATATTCGGTCCGCGATCCGACTGACGGGAGTCTCATGAGAAGCGTGCGCGCGTTCCTGGTGCTGGCGGCGTTCTTCGCCTTTACGCTTCCCTTGATGCCGTTTCAGCTTCTGTTCGTGTGGACCGGCTCGCGCTACGCCCGCACCTTCCCCCATTGGTATCACCGGCAGGTGTGCAAGATCATCGGCGTCCGCCTCAACATCGAGGGCGAGGTCGCTGAGGAGCAGGGCGTGCTGCTCATCTCCAATCACGTCTCGTGGATCGACATCACGGTATTGTCGGCGGTGGCGCCGGTCTCGTTCGTGGCCAAGCAGGAGGTCTCGACGTGGCCGTTCGTCTCCTGGCTCGCCAAGCTGCAGCGCTCGGTGTTCGTCGACCGCGAGCGGCGCAACGAGGTGGGCGCCAAGGCCAACGAGATCCTGCAACGGCTCGAAGACGGCGACCACGTCGTGCTGTTCGCCGAAGGCACCTCGAGCGACGGCAACGGCGTGCTGCCGTTCCGGACCGCATTGTTCGCCGCAGCCAAGCCGACCGGCGGTCAGAAAATGGGGTCGAAGGTCTCGGCGCAGACGCTCGCGCTCGCCTACACGAGGGTCTACGGGCTGCCGATCGGCCGCCGCGCGCGCCACCAGGTCGCCTGGTACGGCGACATGGACATGGCGAGCCACGCGTGGAAGCTGCTGGGCCTCGGTCCGCTCGATGCCAATATCCGGATCGGGCCGCCCGTACCGCTCGACGACTTCCCCGACCGCAAAGCGCTTGCGCGCTATGCGGAGGAGAAGGTCCGGAAGGACGTCGTCGAGCTGTTACGCGGACGGCCCGTAAACGGCGAGCCCGCGTAAGGCCTAGATCGCGCGCCTCAGCCGGATCGTGTCCATGACCGTGGCGGGGGCGAAGGTCCCATTCGGCAGCTGCCGGATGAAGCCTGCCTTCGCCACGTTGGTGAGGGTCACATGGACCCCGCGGTCGGCGATCTCGCCCTCGGCGAAATAACCCTCCTGCACCGCGAGCTGGCAGAGCTCGTCGTGGGTCAGAGCCCCGAGCTCGCTCAGTTTGCGGAGAAGGAAGTCGGCAAGCGGCGGCTGTTGCGGCTGCTGCTGCTGGGGCGCCCTGGCGGCGGGCCGACGCGGCTCGGTCTCAGGGGCCGCGGCAATCGGCGCGCGGCGATAGACCTGAGGCGCAGCCGGCCGGTGCTCGTGCTCGGCCTCGGGTGCCGGCATGGGCTCAGGACGGCACTGATATTCGGCTTCCGCCTGAACGGGCCGGCGGTACGCCTCCGGCTCGGGTGCCGGACGGTGCGGATGCTCGGCTTGCGCGGGCATCGGCCGGCGATAGGGCTCCGCCTCTTGCGCCTGTTGGCGCGGCTGCTCGGCCTCGGCCTGGATGGGCCTACGGTAGGGCTCCGGCGCCGGACGGCGCTGATGCTCTGCCTCAGCCGGCATGGGCCGACGATACGGCTCGGGCTCTTCTGCCGGACGCCGCGGCTCAGCCTCGGCCTGAACAGGCCTGCGATACTGCTCCGGCTCCGGCGCAGGTACCGCCTGACGGCGCGGTGCGGCCTCGGCCGGTGGCGCCGCAGGGCGCCGATCGTCTTGCACCGGCGCGCTGGTCAGCCGCCGATACTCCCCTTCAATGAGTGTCGTCACGGCCTCAAGCTCGGACTGAAGATCTTCGATCTTCGCCAGATGCTCCCGCTTCAACTGCTCAATCCGTTTCTCGAATTGCGCCTCGGCCGCGCTTATCTGCTCCTCGAGGAAGCCGGCACGGTCTTGTAGGTCCCCGCGAATGTCACGCATGGAATGCCCCCTGGATCACTGACCTCAACAGAACGAAGACCGAACAGGAGGTGCTCACAAGCGCAAAACGCCTGCCGACCGCCGTCCGGCACGTTACGCAAACTGTACGGAAAAGCGCCGGACACAGCCGCAGCATCGGCGCTCTGACCGCCATACTACCCCCAACCACCCACCGAGTCTCGCTTTTGCCGATTCGGACGGTTTCGCCCAGCATTGCGGCGATCCGGCGACGCCACTCGGTCCTCTCAGAGGCAAACGCTTAAGTCAAAACCAAGACGCTTTTTGAACAGAGGCGACGAGGCCGGCAGATGTCGCGTCATCATCTTGTCAAATGGTGGGGCGCGGGCGCAGGGGTGGCGACGGTTTTCTCGCCCCGGCGGGGCTTTGGCTTTTTCGTCTCTGGCAAGAAGGCCGCGAGCAGGCCGATGGCCGGCAGAAAAGCACAGACGTGATAGACGAAGGTGATGCTGGTCGCGTCGGCGAGGCGGCCGAGCAGGGCGGCGCCGATACCAGCGATCCCGAAGGCGAGCCCGAAGAACAGGCCCGCCACCATGCCGACCCGGCCAGGCAGAAGGGTTTGCGCGTAAACGATAATCGCCGGGTGGGCCGAGGCCAGGATGAGACCAATGATCACACTCAGCACGGCGGTCCCGACCAGCCCGGCATAAGGCAGGGCCAGGGTGAAGGGCAGAACCCCGAGGATGGACCACCAGATCACGCGGCGCGTGCCAATGCGGTCGCCGATGGGGCCACCGATCACGGTGCCGGCGGCGACCGAGCCCAAGAACAGGAACAGGTAAAGCTGCGCCGTCTGCACCGGCAGGTCGAAGGTGTGGATCAAATAGAAGATGTAGAAGCTCGTGATCGAGACCAAGTAGAAGTGCTTGGAGAAGGTGAGCGTGATCAGGATCAGAATCGACTTCGCCACCTTGCGGCGGCCGAGCTCGGCGATCGCCTTCCGCTCCTCCGCGTGGGACACGCTCCTCAGCTTCAGATTCTTGCCGTACCACGAGCCGATGCCGGCCAGCAGCACCATGCCGAGAAGCGCCACCACCGAGAACCAGGCAATGGTGTGCTGGCCGAACGGGAGCACGATAAAGGCCGCGAGCAGCGGCCCGAGCGCCGTGCCGAAATTGCCGCCGACTTGGAACACGGCCTGCGCCGTGCTGTGACGGCCGCCCGAAGCCAGCCGCGCCACGCGCGAAGATTCCGGATGGAAGACCGAGGAGCCCATGCCGATCAGTGCCGCCGCGGCGAGCACGGCCACATAGGTCGGGGCGAATGCAATCAGGAGCAGGCCGAGCAGCGAGGAGCCCATGCCGACCACGAGGGAGTATGGCGTGGGGTAGCGGTCGGTGAGGTATCCCACCAAAGGTTGAAGCACCGAGGCCGTCGCCTGGAAGGTGAAGGTGATGAGGCCGATCTGGGCGAAGTTGAGCGCGAGGCTCGTCTTGAGCATGGGATAGATCGCCATGATCAGCGACTGAATCACGTCGTTCAGCATGTGACAGACGCTGATGGCGGCAAGCACGGCAACCGCAGTCTGCTGGACCGCGCCATGCTTTGCGCTGCTGTCGGCTTCCATCGCCATGTCTCACGGTCTCCTCAAAGGACGGCCCGAGAATTGGCCCAAACCGTGGATCGAGGGCAAGAGATCATTTCCTCGCGAAGAGCTGCGTAGCCGTGACGAGGCCCCGCGCCTATAGATTTGTACGGTTCCGCAATTCTTCCGCCGGACCGGCAGGACGTTTTTCATGCACCCGATCCTGGTCCTTCAACTCCTCGTCTTGGTGGGCGTGGCCAACGCAAGCCCCCTCGTGGCTAAGAAGATCTTTGGAGAGGCTCTCGCGTTCCCGCTCGACGGCGGGGCGCGGTTCATCGATGGCCGGCCATTTCTGGGCGCGGCCAAGACGATCCGCGGCATCGTGGCCTCGTTGATCGCGACACCCATCGCGGCCGCGCTGACGGGGCTCGGCTGGGAGGTTGGCGCCCTGATCGCCGCGGCGGCCATGGCCGGCGATCTTCTTTCGAGCTTCGTGAAAAGGCGGCTCGGGCTCAAGCCAAGCAGCAAGGCCGTCGGCCTCGATCAGATTCCGGAATCGCTCTTCCCGTTCATCGCTGCAAGATGGCTCTTCCCCGTCATCCTGCTCGACATGGCGGCGGGAACGGTAATTTTCCTTGTCTGCGAAATCGCCGTGTCGCGCGTTCTGTTCAAGCTTCGCCTGCGCGACCAGCCCTACTGACCCGGGCTCGAAGGCGAGCGGCGAAGCTCATGAAGGGTGATCTCGGGCGGGCAATTGAAGCGCACCGGCACGACGGACGAGCCCGTGCCAGGCGCGGTGTAGCCGACCATGCCGTGATGACGCCACGGGCCGCGTCCCAAGCTTCGCGGCAAGACGGCGCTCAGGGTTATGGGAATGCCGCCGGGAAGGCAGATCTGGCCGCCATGCGTATGTCCGCTCAAGAGCACATCGAAATCCGCATGCGCGGCCTGCCGGTAAATCTCCGGTGTGTGCGTCACGAGAATCGAGAACGCGTCGTTGGGGATTTGGTCTGCGACCTTCTCGATGTTCTCCATGCGATAGAAATGCGCGTCATCGACACCGGCGAGATGGATACGCGCGCCGTCGCGCTCGACGATCGCGGTCTCGTTGATCAGCATCCTCACGCCCATCGCCTCCAATCCCGGTACCATGAGAATCGTGTCGTGATTGCCGAGCACGCCGTAGACCGGGCCTTTCAGCGCGGCACAGACATTGGCCATGCAAGCGAGCGACGGCTCGTACGGACCCCAGGTCTGGCCCCGGTAATCGCCAGTCAGGATGCACATGTCGTAGCGGAGCCCGTGGACGAGTTCGGCCGTGCGCGCCATGGCGGCCTTGCTCATGTCGGCATGGAGGTCCGTCATCTGGAGGATGGTGTAGCCGTCGAAGGCCTCGGGCAGGTGCGGTACGTGAATAGGGTTATGCCGGAGCTCGACCTTGGCCGCATTGCGCAAGCCCCGCCAATAGAGGCCGCTCGCCATGAGACACGCGCGGATCGCGGCGTGGCTCACCGGCAGGTTCTCGATGTGGAAGAAGGTGATGCCCTGGCCGAAGACCTGCGCCTCGTGATCCTTCTCGATGCCGAGGCGTTGGCGGGCATGCCGCCGGCCCAGGCGCTTCTCCAGGATCGCAAGAGCATCTTTCTCGGACATCGGACCTCAGACTTGGGCCGACCCCGTTTGAAGAGCAAGACTTCATTTCCTTACGGCTGCGCCGGGTCAGTGCAACTCTTCACGACGGCGTTCGTTAAGCAAGAATCCCCGAGCCGTGCGCCCTAGGACGAGCCCGAAAAGGCTGGGCGCGGCCGTCAGATTTGGCCATGTGCTCCATACGGTCTAAGGTGGACGCGGGATCGAGGACTGATCCAAGGGGGGAACCTTCAAACCGCGTGGGCCGATGCCGGCGCCGAGCGAAAGGAGTTCCGATGAAACTGTCCTCTGAAGCGGTCGAGCAGACCTTGACGCAATTCGAGGCCGAGCCGCTGCCCGAAGATCATCCGGCGGTGGCTCAGCTCAATCAAATCTTCGGCGACCACACATATTTTCTGGACGGCTCCGGCTTGCATATCGTCGAGCCTACGGGGAAGACCAACTCGGGCTCAGAGCAGCAGGCCGTGGTGGTGAAGCTCGCAAGCTGGAGCGACGAGAGCCGTACCAGCCTCGCGCCGCATCCGCCCGAGCCGACCAACACGGTCATCGAGCTCAAAGCGGCTTGAGCCGAAGCGCACTAGGCTATTTCGGCACGAGAAGCGCGTAGGCGACGTAGCGTCTCATGGCTTCGCGTCGCCCACGCGATACGAACAGGCGGACGAGCCCGTACCACGCTTTCATCAGCGGAGGGATCGGCATGGGCCGGTTAAGCCTTTCCGCCTCGTCGGCGACATAGGTGATCTTCTTCACCTCCCAGCCATGCTGACCAAAGAAGGCGAACCAGTCTTTCGGCTCGAAGCGGAACGGCGCGGCCTGCATGAAGCGTGTGCGGATTTTGCTGCTGAATTTGATGGCCTCGGGTGAAAAATAGTCGATGATCCAACCGCGCAGCTTGTCCATTCGCCTGAGATCGTCGGCGAGCGCGGCCACATCGTCTTCGGTCAGATAAGGGGTCACGCCTTCGGTGAGGACGAGGACGGCGCCAGCACGCGCGCTGACCTCGGCGAAGAATTTCTGCCGGGCGCCCGGGTCGGTGAGATCGAGACTTACGCGCTCGAGCGCGCACGCCGGCGTCTCGTCGGCAAGCCGTTCGTTCTTCAGATCGATGACGTGGGGAAAATCCACCTCGATCCAGCGCAAGTCTTTCGGCAAGTCCATGCGGTAGGGGCGCGTATCGAGGCCCGCACCGAGATTGAGAACGGTGTCGACGCCCTGCGCGATCGCATCGCGGATGAAGGCATCGATGATGACGGTGCGGATTACCACCGACCAGCCGCCGGCGAAGCTTCGCGGCACGGTGGCGAGGATCTTGCGGCCGTGCTCGCCGGCAAGTTTCCAGGCCAAGGGGTCCCGGAACAGCGGGTCGGGCCGCTCCGTCTCGAGCCCCCTGATGCCAGCCACGAGGAAGGCCGTGTCGGAGACGTTTTGAATAACTTGGTTCATGTCCGGAGACTGCCGCTCAGAAATTCAGCCGGCGCGGTTCTAGCCGGTTCCCGCCGCCAAGGAAACGCGACGCAGTGGCAGGGGCAGTCACGCGAGGCGACAGGACCGCGCTCAATCGAGCCGCTTCCTGGTGGTGAAGCCGCCCGCCTTGTCCCATTCTTCGGGAGTCATCTTCTTGACGGTGACGCCGAAGGTCCAGATGTGACCTTCGGGGTCCTTCGCGCGATAGGTGCGGTCGCCGTAGAACTGCGTCTCGGGCTCCATCACGATCTGCGCGCCGGCTTTGCGCGCGCGGGCGCAATGGGCGTCGATATCCTCACCTTCGGCGAGCTGGACATGAACCGACTGCGTGTTCTTGCCCCCGATCGACTTCGGACTCTTGTGGTCGTCGCTCCATTCGCTTCCGACCATGACCACAGAATTCCCATAGGTCATTTCCGAATGGCCGAGGTCGCCATTGGGGCCGAGAAGGACAAAGAGCGGCTCAAATCCAAAGGCCGCTTCGAGCCATCGAAACGCGGCCTTGGGATCCTGATAGAATACGGCGCTCGAAAGCCCCTTGGGCCGATACGCATCACTCATCGCGCTCTCCTATCCACACCCTCCTCCCGCGGCGGTGCGGCACGTCCAAGGTCGACTTCGGGATGGCGGAGAGAGAGGGATTCGAACCCTCGAGACGGTTACCCGCCTACACGCGTTCCAGGCGTGCGCCTTCAACCACTCGGCCACCTCTCCCAAGGCTCACGAAAGCGCCGCACTATAGCGAAGCACCCTCCCCGTTCAAGCAGCGCGTCCGTTCGCCGAAACGTGACCAAAGGACCGTTTGAACGTGATCGAGCAATGGCCTATGTAAGCGGAGAACCGCGGTCGGCCACTCTCGCTCATGCGTTTTTTCCTTCGTATCCTCGGCGTCTGGCTCCTTTTGGTCGCCATGATCGCCGCCGTCGTCGACGCCACCAAGAGTTTGGCGGGGGGCGGCGCGTGGGTCGTGACGCCCATGGGCGACCAATGGCGGCAGCTCGCGCCCGACACGCTCGAAGCCTCGCGGCAATGGATCATCGCCAATGCCGGCGATTGGCTCTGGGATCCGGCGATCGTGTCGATCCTGGCCGCGCCGACCTGGGTCGTGTTCGGCATTCTGGGCGTGTTCCTCTACTGGCTCGGCCAGAAACGTAAACCGGTCGAGGTGTTCATCAATTAGCGAACGCGCGGGGGCGCATTTTTCGGGGGAGTAACCTACGGAGACCTCCATGTTCTCATTCAAGCGCAAGCCCCTCACCGTCCCGTCCGCCGCGGAGTCGCTGCCCGGCCGTCAGGAGCCTATCCCCACGGCGCCCACGCATTACGTGAACGGCGCATCCCTCAAGGGTCCCTACCCGCAAGGCGCGGAGAAGGCGCTGTTCGGCCTCGGCTGCTTCTGGGGCGCGGAGCGGAAGTTCTGGGAGACGCCGGGCGTGATCGTGACGGCGGTCGGCTATGCGGGCGGCTCGACGCCGAACCCGACCTACGAAGAAGTGTGCTCAGGGATGACCGGCCACACCGAGGCGGTGCTCGTCGTGTTCGATCCACGCCAAGTGAGCTACGAGCAACTCCTCAAAGTCTTCTGGGAGAGCCACGATCCGACCCAAGGCATGCGCCAGGGGAACGATGTCGGCACGCAGTACCGCTCCGGCATTTACACCTATTCGGATGAGCAGCGGCGGGAGGCGGAAGCCTCCAAGGCCGCCTACGCGGCGGCGCTGAAGGCGCGCGGCATGGGGCCCATCACCACCGAGATCCTGCCCGCGCCAGAGTTCTACTTCGCGGAAGGGTACCACCAGCAATATCTCGCCAAGAATCCGGCCGGCTATTGCGGGCTCGGCGGCACCGGCGTCACCTGCCCAATCGGGACGGGCGTCAGCGCCTAGGTTCAGCTTCTGATGAAGCCGACAATGTCCTTGGTCTTGGCAAGGATCGGATCGGCGATGGCGTGGGCTCTGGAAGCGCCGTCGGCGAGGATGCGGTCGATCTCGACGGGGTCCGCCATGAGACGCCGCATCTCATCGCCGATCGGCGTGAGCTTCTCGGTCGCCAACTCGGCGAGCGCCTCCTTGAACTTCGAGAACGGCGCGTCGCCGTAGTCGCGCAACACCGCCTCCTTGTCGGTCCCGGCGAGGGCGGCATAGATGCCGATGAGATTGTCGGCCTCGGGCCGCGCCTCGAGCCCCTTCACCTCAGACGGCAAAGGCTCGGGATCGGTCTTCGCCTTCCTGATCTTCTTGGCGATGGCGTCGGCATCGTCGGTCAGGTTGATGCGGCTGAGATCTGAAGGGTCGGACTTCGACATCTTCTTGGTGCCGTCGCGGAAGCTCATCACGCGCGTGGCGGGGCCGGCGATGATCGGCTCGGGCAGCGGGAAGAAGCCGCCCGGGTAGTCCGCTCGCGCGATGGTCTCGGCGAAGTCGTTGTTGAACTTCTGGGCGATGTCGCGGGCAAGCTCGAGATGCTGCTTCTGGTCCTCGCCCACCGGCACGTGGGTCGCGTGGTAGAGCAGAATGTCGGCGGCCATCAGGTTCGGATAGACGTAAAGGCCCGCGCTCGCGTTCTCCCGGTCCTTGCCTGCCTTCTCCTTGAACTGGGTCATGCGATTGAGCCAGCCGAGGCGGGCCACGCAATTGAAGATCCAGGCGAGCTCCGCGTGCCCCGAGACCTGGCTCTGATTGAAGATGATCTGGCGCGTGGGATCGATGCCGGAGGCAATGAACGCCGCCGTCACCTCGCGGGTGTTGTGGGCGAGCTCGTCCGGGTCCTGGAGCACGGTGATGGCGTGGAGATCGACCACGCAATAAAGGCACTCATGCTCGGCCTGGAGCGCCACGAAGCGGGTGATGGCGCCGAGATAGTTGCCGAGATGCAGGTTTCCCGTCGGCTGAACGCCGGAGAATACGCGGGTCTTGTGCTTGGTCGTCTCTTGCATGATCTGCCCCTGAACGCCCGCGGGTTATGGCTTGGGGCAGGCTGAAGCGCAAGGCCGGGCGAGGGATCAGCCGCAGGCCTTCTCCATCTCGCGGATCTGCTCGGCGATGGCGACGGTGCGCTGGGCCATGGCGAAATGGAGCCTCTCGACCATGTGCCCTTCCACGACAATAACCCCCTTGTGCTCGTTCTCGGGCTGGCCGAAGGCGTCGATGATCTTGCGTGACCAATCGACCTCCTCTTGCGTCGGCGAGAAGATGTCGTTGCAGGGGCCAACCTGGCTCGGATGGATCAAGGTCTTGCCGTCCATGCCGAGGATGCGGCCGCGCTCGCATTCGTCGCGCAGGCCCGCCTCGTCACGGAAATCGTTATAGACGCCGTCGATGATGTCGAGCTTGTAGGCGCGGGCGGCGACGAGCGTCATGGCGAGCCACGGCACCACGGCGAAGCGGTCGTGCAGGGCGCGGGCGCGCGACTCCTTGATCAGATCGTTGGTGCCCATGACCAGGCAGGAGAGCCGGTTGTCCTTGTAGACGGCAGTGGCGGAGATGGTGCGCGCATTGAGGATCGCCATGGGCGTCTCCATCATGGCCCAGAGCCGCACCTTCTCCGGCGCGTGCACGCTTTGCAGGAGCTTGGCGGCGGAGATGATGTCGCCGGAATGGATCACCTTCGGCACGAGGATGGCGTCGGGCGCAGCCTCGCAGGCGGCGATGATGTCGGCGGCGCCCCACGGCGTCTCAAGCGCATTGACCCGGATCACCACCTCGCGGCCGCCATAGCCGCCTTGCTTCACTGCGGCGCAGACCTGCTCGCGGGCGCGCACCTTGGCGTCGGGCGCCACGGCATCTTCGAGATCGAAGATCAGCGCATCGGCCGGGATGGCCTTTGCCTTCTCGAGCGCGCGCTCGTTCGAGCCCGGCATATAGAGCACACTGCGGCGCGGACGGCCTTCCATGCAGCTATCCCCGTGGTTCTTGTTGCACCGCAACATAGACCAGGGTTGGCCGCTGGAAAACCTCACTTTTTTCGCGGAAATCAGCGGCCGAGCAGGTCTTTCATCAGTGTTCGGGGCTTCAGGGCGCCGAAGGCCGCGCCCGTCACGAGATAGGTCAGGAGACCGGCGGCGATCAGCACGATCAGGGCGAACGCCTGCACGAGGATGCCATGCTCGGGCGCAAACCAGTCTTCGAGCGCGTCCGTGAGCCACCAGACCACCACCGCCATGGCAAGGCTCGCCAGCACGATGCCGCGAGAGGCCCGGCGGAACGCGTCATCGACGGCAAACTCCGCGCGCTTCCTGAGCTCGAGCACGAGTAGCGCGACATTGATCCAGCCGGCGAGCGCGGTGGCGATGGCGATGCCGACAGCGCCAAGCACGACGAACAGGACGAAGCTCAACGCGGCGTTGGCCGCCATGGAGATGCCGGCAAAGATCATCGGCGTTTTGGTGTCCTCGCGGGCGAAGAAGCTCGGATGGAGCACCTTGATGAGCACGTAGGCGGGAAGGCCCAGCGCCAGCGCCGACAGCATGCCGGCGGTCGCGTGCGCATCGACCGTGGTGAAGGCGCCGCGCTCGAACAGCACGCGCATGATGGGGCCCGCGGCGATGAACAAAGCGATTGCGGCCGGCAGCGTCAGCAAGAGCGCGAATTCGAGCGCGCGGTTCTCGCTCATGACGACCGCCTCGCGATCGCCGAGGCGAAGCTTGTGGCTGAGATCGGGGAGCAGCACGACGCCGACGGCGACGCCGATCAACCCCAAGGGCAGCTGAAAGATGCGGTCGGCGTAATAGAGCCACGACACCACGCGGTCCTGAAGGCTCGCGATGATGGTCGAGATGACGATGGTGATCTGGGCCATGCCGCCGGCAATGAGGCCAGGCACGGCCAGGCTCACGAGCCGCTTCATGTCGGGGGTCAGTTGGGGGCGTTCGAGCTTGAGACGGAGGCCCGCTCGCGCAGCGGCGACTGCCACGATGGCAACCTGCAACAGGCCCGATATGGCGACGCCCCAGGCGAGCGCCACACCGGCTGAAGTCTGCTCGCCGGTGCCGGTGGCGACGATGCCGAGCAGGACGGCAATGAGAACGACATTGAGCAGGCTCGGCGCGAAGGCGGCCACGGCGAAGCGGCCGAGCGCATTGAGCAGCCCCGTGTAGAGCGCGACCCACGACATGAAGACGAGATAGGGAAGCGCGATGCGCCCCAAGAGCACGGCGAGGCGGAACTTGTCGGGGTCGTCGGCGAAGCCGGGCGCCAGCAGCAGCATGAGCCAGGGCATGGCGATCTCGGCGAGCAGCACGAAGGCCACGAGCATGAGGGTGAGGCCGGAGAGCGCCCGCGCGGCGAAGTCTTGCGCCGACTCTGGCCCCTCGACGTGCAGGCGCTTGGTGAAGAGCGGAATGAAGGCCGCGTTGAAGGCGCCTTCGGCAAACAGGCGCCGGAACATGTTGGGCACGCGGAAGCCGACGAAGAAGGCATCTGTCACGGAGGAGGCGCCGAGCACGGCGGCGATCAGCACATCGCGGACGAAGCCCAGCACGCGGCTCACGACGGTCATGCCGCCGACGGTCAAGAACCCGCGATAAAGCTTCATGGCGCACTCTGAATGCGCCAGGTCGAATGACCCGGCAAGGGCGGGGAACGCGAGCTACACGGACGTGAGCGCCGATTCCTGCTGCGCCACGAGCACTTTCGTCAACCGCTCGCGGATCAAGGACTCGCGCGTTGCGCTCGTGATCTTCTTACCCGTGAGATCGGTGACGTAGAAGACGTCGACGGCCTTCTCGCCGAAGGTGGCGATATGGGCCGACGCGATGTCGAGGTTGAGGTCCGAGATCTCGCGCGTCACGTCATAGAGAAGACCGGGACGGTCGAGACCGTTGATCTCGATCACGGTCAGCGCATCGGACAGGGTGTTGTCGATCACCACTTGCGGCTCGACGGTGAAGGCCGACAGCCGCGCCTTCGGCTTCTTCTTGCTCTGCACGACATCCGCGGCGCGCGCCTCGCCATGGAGCATCCGCTCGATATTGGCGGCGATCTTCCGCGCCCGCCGCTCCTCGTCATCGGCGTGGTCGAACTCGCGCTCGAGATGGATAGTGTCGAGGGCCATGCCGTCGCGCGTGGTGGAAATCTGCGCGTCCACGATGTTGGCGCCGGCGCCGGTACAGGCGCCCGCCACCATGGCGAGAAGCCGCGGATGGTTCGGCGCCAGCAATGTCACCTCGGTGACGCCGCGGAATGCGTCGGTCGAAATATGGACGACGACCGCGCGGCCTTGCGCCTCGGCATCGCGCACGAGCTTGGCATGCTCGGCGATGACGTCGAGATCGGTCCTGAGCCAATAGGCCGGATAATGGCGGTCGATGAACCGCTCAAGCTCCTGGTTCGGCCAACCCGCCAGGCGTTCGCGCAAGGCATCCTGCGCGCGGGATACGCGCTCGGTGCGGGTGAGCTCCGTATGTCCGCCGCCCAGCATCGGCTCGGTCTCGAAATAGAGGGTGCGCAAGAGCTGGCCCTTCCAACCGGTCCATACGTCGGGCCCGACGGCGCGGATATCGGCGACGGTGAGGATAAGCAGGAGCTTCAAGCGCTCGCGGCTCTGCACGATCGCGGCGAAGTCGCGGATGGTCTTGGGGTCGTTCAGATCGCGGCTCTGCGCGAACAGGCTCATAGTCAGATGATGCTCGACCAGCCAGGCAGCCGTCTCGGTCTCCGCCGCGGTCAGGCCGAAGCGCGGTCCGAGCTCGCGGGCGATCCGCGCGCCGGCGATGGAGTGATCCTCGTCGCGGCCCTTGGCGATGTCGTGCAGGAAGGCGGCGACATAGAGCGCACGCCGATTGTCGATAGTGCGCACGACCTCGCTCGACACCGGATGATCGACCGACAGCTTGCCGCGCTCGATGCCGGCGAGGAAGCCGATGGTGCGGATCAGATGCTCGTCCACCGTGAAGTGATGGTACATGTTGAACTGCATCATCGACACGACGCGGCCGAAGTCGCCGACGAAGCGGCCGAGCACGCCGGACTCGTTCATCTTGCGCAACACGGCCTCGGGATCGCGCGAGTCGGTCAGAAGCCGCATGAACAGACGGTTGGCGGTGGGGTTGCCGCGGAGATTGTCGTCGATCAGCCGGAAATTGGCCCGGATTTGCCGCAAGACCTCGGGCGAGAGGGCGGCTTGGTTATCGTCGGCGAAGACGAACAGCCGGATGAAGTTGACCGGGTCCTTGACGAAGGCGTCCTTGTCGACGGTCGAGATGCGGCCGTTCTCGATGCGGAAGTCCGAGGTGCGGCGCAGCTTGGCGCGACGGCGCCAGCCGAACGGCGCGAGCAGCGTGTCCAGCGTCGGCACCGATTTAAGTTGCTTGAGCTCGAGCGCCGAACAGACGATTCGCGTGAGCTGCCCGACCTCCTTGGCGATCAGGAAGTAGTGCCTCATGAAGCGCTCGACAGCGCTCAAGCCTGCATGTCCGCGGTAGCCGAGCCGGTCCGCCATGGCCCGCTGGAGGTCGAAGCTCAAACGCTCCTCAGGCCGGTCGGTCAAAAAATGCAACTGACAGCGCACCGTCCACAGGAATGCCTCACAGCGGCGGAAGCTGCGATATTCGTGGGGGGTGAAAACGCCGGCCTCGACGAACTCCTCCTCGGCCTTGTCGGGATACAGATGCTTGGCGAGCCAATGCAACGTGTGTAGGTCGCGCAAACCGCCCGCACCTTCTTTGATGTTGGGCTCGACCTGGTAGCGCGAGGCGCCGGCGCGCGAGTGACGGGTGTCCTGCTCGGCGAGCTTCGCGGCAATGAAGGCGCGCGCATCGCCCTCCAACACATCCTTGCGAAAGCGGTGCTGAAAATCGGCGAACAGCTTCTCGTCGCCGAGAATCAGCCTGGCGTCGAGCAGGGCCGTGCGGATGGTCATGTCGGACAGGCTCAAACGGACGCATTGGGCAATGGTGCGCGTGGCGTGACCGACTTTGAAGCCGAGGTCCCACAAGAGATACAGCATGTATTCGGCGACGCTCTCTCCCCAGGCCGTCTGCTTGTACGGAAGCAGGAACAGGAGATCGATATCGGACCCCGGCGCGAGCAGGCCGCGCCCATAGCCGCCTTGGGCGACCACGGCCATGCGCTCGGCGGTGGAAGGGTTTTCGGCACGGTAGACGTGCTCGGTGGTGAAGTCGTAGGTCAGTCGGATCAGCGCGTCCTGGAAATCGGAGAGCCCGCCTGCGCAGGCGCGGCCGTCACCGTCCTGCTCGAGCCGTTGCCGCGCCGCCTTCCGGGCCCCCTCGACGAGGGGCTTCAAATGGTCGACCAGCGCCGCGCGGAGCTGGGAATCCTGGCCCGCATGAATGTGCGCGAGCTCCGCGGTCTCCTGGCGCAGGAGATCGAAGTCAAAATACGGGGCTGGTTTGGGCGCGGCTTGGTCCATGACGGGCGAACGGTCTAACACATCGAGGCTTTACGCCTTGCTTTCAAGCAGAGTCTTAAGACGATAGAGGGCTTCCAGGGCCTCCTTCGGCGTCATGCCGTCAGGATTGAGCGTTTCGAGAGCCCGTTCAAGAGCCGAGGGTTCGCCGAGACCGGGGGGCGGCTTCGCGGCCTGGAATAGGGGCAAATCGTCGGCCAAATCCGCTGGTTTTGGGCGCCCATCGGCCTTCTCCAGCGCGTCGAGCACCTCGGCGGCGCGGGCCAACACCGGCCCCGGAAGGCCGGCGAGCTTCGCCACGTGTATGCCGTAGGAGCGGTCTGCGGCGCCCGCCACGACGCGGTAAAGGAACACGATCTCGTCGCGCCACTCCTTGACCTCGACCGTGGCGTTGGTCGCGTGCGCCAGTCTGTCGGCGAGCGCGGTCAGTTCGTGATAGTGGGTCGCGAACAGGACGCGCGCGCGGTTCACCTCGTGCAGATATTCGAGCGTTGCCCAGGCGATCGATAGCCCATCGAAGGTCGCCGTGCCGCGGCCGATCTCGTCGAGTACGACGAAGGAGCGCTGGGTCGCCTGGTTCAGGATCGAGGCGGTCTCCACCATCTCCACCATGAAGGTCGAGCGCCCGCGGGCGAGATCGTCGGCGGCGCCGACGCGGCTGAACAGCCGATCGACCACGCCGATATGGGCGGACTTCGCCGGCACGAAAGCGCCCGACTGCGCGAGCACGACGATGAGCGCGTTCTGACGCAGGAAAGTCGACTTGCCCGCCATGTTGGGCCCGGTGACCACGAGGATGCGGGTGCCGCCCTCGTCCTCCCTGCCGAGCCGGCAGTCATTGCCGATAAAGCTTGCGCTGTCGTTCCACCGCAGGGTCTGCTCGACCATCGGATGGCGCCCTTCCTCGACCGCAAAGACCAGACTCCCGTCGATGACGGGCCGCGCATAGTTCTGCTCGACGGCCAGCTCGGCGAGGCCGGCATAATGATCGAGCGCGGCGAGCGCGGCGCTTGCCGCCGAGAGCGCCTGCTCCTCGGCGAGGACGTCTTTTGCGAGCGTGGCGAAAAGATCGAGCTCGAGCGCAAGCGCGCGGTCGGCGGCCTGGGTAATGCGGGCCTCGAGCTCGGCAAGCTCCGGCGTCGAGAAGCGCACAGCGTTGGCCATGGTCTGGCGGTGAATGAAGGTCTCCATATGCGGCGGCTTGGTCAGGGTCGACGCATGCAGCGCGGTCACCTCGACGAAATAGCCAAGCACGTTGTTGTGGCGCACTTTGAGCGACTTCACGCCAGTTGCGTCGGCATATGTCGCTTGCAGGCCGGCGATCACCTGGCGGCTGCCGTCGCGGAGGCGCCGATGATCGTCGAGGTCGCCGTTGAAGCCTCCGCGGATAAAGCCGCCGTCGCGGGCGTTGACGGGAAGCTCCTCTGCGAGCGCGGCTGAGAGGGATCGCTCGATCTCAGACGGCGCAGAGGCAAGATGCTCGACAATGCTCATCAACTCGCGCGGGAGCCCAAAGGCTTCGCCGGCACGCAACAGACGCGCAGCGAGATCGTGGGCGGCGAGGATCGCGGCGCGGACCGCGCCGAGATCGCGGGGACCGCCGCGGCCCAAGGCAAGCCGGGCGAGGGCGCGCGCGAGATCGGGCGCGGATTTGAGCGCCTCGCGCAATTCTGCGCGCAGTCGCGGCTCGCCCACGAGATAAGCGACGGCATCGAGCCGGGCATTCACCGCATCGACATCGGTCAAGGGGCTCGAAAGCCGGCTTGCCAGCTCGCGGGCGCCGGCCGCGGTGACGGTGCGGTCGATAGCGGCCAAGAGGCTTCCGGCGCGGACACCTTGATTGGAGCGGGCGAGCTCCAGATTGGCACGGGTCGCCGCGTCGATGACGAGAAGGCTGCCCGCGGTTTCTTTGCGCGGCGGCCGCAGGAGCGGCGCTCGGCCGACCTGGGTGATCTCCACATAGGTGAGAAGACCGGCCAAGGCGGCAAGCTCGGGCCGGGTGAAGTCGCCGAAGGCATCGAGCGCGGCGACGCCGAGCCGCTCCTTCAGCGCGCGCTCGCCGCGCACGGAGTCGAAATGCGCGCGGGGCGCAGGCGTGAGCGCGGCACCGGCCTCGGCAACAAGGCGCCGAATATCGGCATCGCTTGCGAGATCATCGCCGACCAGCACCTCGCCAGGCCTAATGCGCGCGAGCTCCCCGGGAAGATCGACGAGGCGCGCCGACGCCGCGATCAGCTCGCCGGTCGAGATGTCGATGGAGGCAAGGGCGATCGCGGGCCGGGCGCCGTCCTTCTTCGGCTCGGGGAACAGCGCGGTGAGGAAATTGTGGGCGCGGGCGTCGAGCAGCGACTCCTCGGTGAGGGTGCCGGGCGTGACGAGGCGCACCACGTCGCGGCGGACGACGGATTTCGGCCCGCGCTTCTTGGCCTCCGCCGGGTCCTCGGTCTGCTCGCAGACGGCGACGCGGAATCCTTGGGCGATCAGACGCTGCAAATAGTCGTCGGCGGCATGGACCGGCACGCCGCACATGGGAATGTCTTGCCCAAGATGCTTGCCGCGCTTGGTGAGCGCGATGCCGAGCGCGCGCGAGGCGATGGCCGCATCGTCGAAGAACAGCTCGTAGAAATCGCCCATGCGGTAGAACAGGAGACTGTCGGCGTTGGCCGCCTTGATCTCCAGGTATTGCGCCATCATGGGCGTGGCGTCGGGCGAGGGCGGCGGAACGCGGCCGCCGCGTAAAGGCGATGTCGCATCGTCCGCCATATCGGCCCTCACCACGAAACCTCGCCCCTCGCCTGCATGAGCCGCTCGGTGACTTCCGGGCTCATACCGTAGAACCATACGCCGCCCAGCAGATGCCGGAACTTCGGATTGCGCCCAGCTTCCGCCACCACAGCATCGATGACGGGTCCGTCCTCCTCGGGGATCAGATCCTCCAGCATGCCGGCGGCGAGGAGACCGAGCACGTTCGGGTCGTCTTCAATCTCGAGGATCGCCTTGACCAGGTCGAGCGCGCCGAGCGGATCGTTGCCGATGAGGTCATTTTGAAAGTCGAACATTGCGCCCCAGTCGTCGTCACGCTCCCTGGCAAGATCGGATCGCGACATAACTTCGACCCACGCGACCGCGAGCTCGGGCAGCGGCATGGCGGCAAAGTCGGGAGGCGCCGATTTGGTATGCGTCTTGTCGCGCCACGCGCGATAGCTCGCCTCGTCCGCTATGGCCATGAGGCGCTGCCGGACTTGCGGATCCTCGACCATGCCATTTTCAATCGAGGCCGCATTCCTCCCCATCAGCCAGCGAAACCGCGGCTGGCGTAGAGCCAGCTCTTGCAAGGCGGACGCAACGCGGCCGGCATGAAAGACGAGAAGCTGGCCGAGCACCTTCCCTTCGGCCAAAAGCAAGACGATCTCGTCGTCGGGCTCACCGGCCAGCTCGGCTTCGATGAACGCGACGCCCCGTTCCGGGTTCGCATTCGAGAGCCCATCGAAATACATGGTAAAGGCGCGGGTGCCGGCCGTTTCATCCTTGAGACCGGTGGTGCATACCACCCGCCAGGCCCGGACCAGATCCTCCAACGACATTGCCTCGAGACGTGCGTCGACCTCCGCGGCGGAGGGAGGCGGTTCGACCTCGCCACCGGAGGCGTCCCTGAACCCGAGCACCTCGTCACACCAGCCCATCCTAAGCGTGGTAGCTTCTCCACCTTGACCGCACAAGGCTGCCCCATTCGAGAGTTGGGGAAAGGGCTTTTCCCGCAACGGAGGCTGCTCTAGGGTGCGCGGCCTTGGCCCGTTTCCCTAGGAGATTTCGACATTATCCGCCCGTCCAAACGCGCGCCCGACGCGCTTCGCCCCATCAGCTTCGAGCGCGCCGTCTCGCGCCACGCCGAGGGCTCCTGCCTCGTCCGCTTCGGCGAGACCCATGTGCTGTGCACGGCGACGGCCGGCGAGCCGGTGCCGCCATGGCTCAAGGGCTCGGGCCGCGGCTGGGTGACCGCGGAATACGGCATGCTGCCGCGCGCCACGAACGATCGTATGCGGCGCGAGGCCGCGGCCGGCAAGCAGTCGGGACGGACCCAGGAAATCCAGCGGTTGATCGGCCGTTCGCTGCGTGCCGTCACCAATCTGCCGGGGCTCGGCGAGAAGCAGATCATCGTCGATTGCGACGTGCTGCAGGCGGACGGGGGCACGCGCACCGCCTCGATCACCGGCGCTTGGGTGGCGCTGCATGACGCGATCGCCTGGATGCAAGCGCGCAACATGATCACCACGAAGGTGCTGCGTGACCACGTCGCTGCGGTGAGCTGCGGGCTTTACGGCGGGGAAGCGGTGCTCGACCTCGACTACGCCGAGGATTCCGAAGCCGACGCGGACGCGAATTTCGTGATGACGGGCTCAGGCGGCATCGTCGAGGTACAGGGCACGGCGGAGACCGAGCCCTTCAGCCAAGAACAATTCGATCAATTGATGCTGCTTGCGCGGAAGGGGATCGCCGAGCTCGTCGAACTCCAAAAGCTCACCGTTGCTTAAGCCCGGTACGATCCATCGCGGCTCGAAGCTCGTCGTTGCCAGCCACAACGCGGGCAAGGTGCGGGAGCTCGGCGAGCTGTTCGCGCCGTTCGGCATCGGTTGCGTATCGGCCCGGAGCCTCGATCTGCCCGAGCCCGCAGAGACCGGGGAGACCTTCGAGGCAAACGCGCTCCTCAAGGCGCGGGCCGCCGCGGCAGCCTCGAAGCTGATCGCCATCGCCGACGATTCAGGGCTCGAGGTCGAGGCGCTGGGCGGGCAGCCCGGCATTCATTCGGCACGCTGGGGCGGGCCGGAGCGGGACTTCGCCAAGGCCATGGCGCGCGTGCACGCGGAACTCGAGGCGACCGGCGGAGCTTACACGCGCGCCAACTTCACGTGCGCCTTGGCGCTGGCAACGCCGAACAGCGAGGATGCGGTGTTCACGGGCAAGGTTTTCGGTTCCATCGCCTGGCCGCCGCGCGGGGACCGCGGTTTCGGCTATGATCCCATCTTCGTGCCGGACGGCCACCACGAGACGTTCGGCGAGATGGACCCCGAACTGAAGAACGCGCTCTCGCACCGCATGCGCGCCTTCGAGCAGCTGATGGACGCGACCTACGAAGATGACTAGCGCGGCGCTCCGAATTGTCGCCGTCACATTGTTTCTCGTCGCCGCTGGACCGGCGCGGGCCGGCGACAACCTTCTGACGACGCCGGGCGCCGCGGCACGAGCCGTGGACGAAATCGTCGCCAAGATCAGCCACGCCCCGGCCGTCTCGCTCATCGAGATCACGCCGGACACCGTCACCCTGGACGTGCAGGGCGAGAAGCCGTTCCATGTGAATGAGTGGCACTGGTCAGTTCTCGATCTATGGCTGTTCGAGAGATCCGTCCTTTCCGGGCCCCAGCCCGTGGAGCCCTCCGCCCTGGTGAAGGACATTTCGGCTTCCTTCTTCCCGCTTTCCGAGGTCGCCCTCGACCGGCTGCCGGAGGTCGTGACGGCAGCCGTCAAGCGTGCGGCGCTGGAAGACGAGGCAGCCGTCGTCAGCATCCGCATCGAGCGGCCGACGACGATCCTGCCCGAGCCGGTCTATGGGGAACCGCGCTGGAGCTTGGCGGTCACGAGCGGCCGCGAGCAGGCGACCGTCTATGCGGCGCTCGACGGCACGATCGTCGGCGCCGACGTCTCGGGTACGCAGCGTGCGCGCATGTTCGACATGCTGGGAGGCGACGCCCATCTCGCGGAGGCCCAGACCGATCTCGCCGCCGTGCTGGATGCGAATGTCCGGGTGCGCGAGATCGATTTCAGCAAGACCGGTATTTACGTCCGCGCCGAGCATCCCTCCAAGGAGAACACCCTCGTCTCTTATTCCTGGAACCTGAACGGCGTCCGGCGCGATCTGATCGACACTCCGGACGTGGATCGGATGGTCGGCGACGAAGAGAATGTGGCGTTCACCTTCTCCGATCTCGACTTCTCCGTGCTGCCCGGATTGGAGAAGGCGGCGCTTCAAAAGCTCGACTTGGACGGGGGCGCCATCACGGGTCTGACCGCCGAGAAGCGGGTCACCGGCTTACGCACGCCGGACCTCGTGTGGGTCGTCTATGTCGAGAACGCGAAAGGCGAGAAGGGACAAGTGATCGCCAATACGCGCGGCGCGATCCTCGAAGCTGTCGAGCCGGAGAGCCGCCGCCCCAAGGCCGAATGGCTGGCCGGCGCCACTGTCCGCGCCACACTCGATCGCATCTTCGCCAAGTTTCCCAAGGGCGAAAAGTTCACCAGCATCTTGATCAATGACGATCAGGCCCATGTCGACGCCGAGGACCCGGTGAAGCCCGGCGAGATGGCGAGCTTCATCGTCGACAGCCAAAAGATCACGCCGTTCGGCAGGCCGTTCCCGCCCGAGGTGTTCGGCATGGATTCGGGACCTGAGCGCATGTTCACGGCAGACGATATGGCAGGATACGACGCAGCAACGCTCGACACCCTGAAGCAGCGCACGCTCGAACGGCTCAATCTTCAAGGCGGCAAGATTTCCCGCCTGACGTTCGAGCGCGGTAACGTGTTCGTCGCATCGCCACACGGCAAGGTCCTCGTCGAGATTCGCGTCGAGGCCGGCTATCGCGGTGGGCGCGTCACCTATGAGCCCGACGGAACCGAACTCGATGTCGTCCTTCCCTAGCCCCTCGCCGGAGCCATTCGGCGTCTACGTGCATTGGCCGTTCTGCAAGGCCAAATGCCCCTATTGCGACTTCAACTCCCATGTGCGGCATGGCGGCATCGACGAGGCGCGCTTCCTGGATGCTTACCTGACGGAGCTGAGACACTTCGCGGCGCGCGTGTCGGGCCGTACGGTCTCAAGCGTTTTCTTCGGCGGCGGCACGCCCTCCCTCATGCGGCCCGACACCGTCGCGGCGATCCTCGACGCGATCGCCGGGCACTGGGGTGTCGATGGGGATGCCGAGATCACGCTGGAGGCGAACCCGACGAGCGTCGAGGCTGCGAACTTCTCAGGCTACGCCGAAGCCGGGGTCAACCGGCTGTCGCTTGGGGTGCAGGCGCTCGACGAGCAAAGCCTCAAGGCGCTCGGGCGTCAGCACACGGTCGAGGAAGCGCTTGCCGCGCTCGACCTCGCCAAACGGAGTTTCGGCCGCGTCTCGTTCGACCTGATCTATGCTCGGGAAGGCCAGAGCCTCCGCGACTGGGAACAAGAGTTGAAACGCGCGCTGGCGCATGCCGCCGATCATCTGTCGCTCTACCAGCTCACCATCGAGGACGGCACGCCGTTTGCCGCGCGCCACGCGGCGGGCTCCTTGCGCATACCGGACGGCGACAGAGCGAGCGCGATGTATCTCCTCACGCAGGAGCTCACCGAAGCAGCAGGGCTGCCGGCTTACGAGATCTCGAACCATGCGCGTCCGGGATCGGAGTCGCGGCATAACCTCCTTTATTGGCGGGGCCACGACTATGCCGGCATCGGCGCGGGCGCGCATAGCCGCATCACCGAAGACGGCACCAAATGCGCGCTCGCAACCATAAAATCGCCCGAGGCCTGGCTCGCCCAGATCGAAGCGGCGGGGCATGGCATCACGAGCGACGAGGCGTTGAGCGCGCAAGAGGCGGCGGAAGAATATCTCCTGATGGCGTTGCGTCTGTCCGAGGGCATCGACCTTGCGCGCTTCGCGGCGCTCGGGGGCCACCCGATCGTGGAGACGCAACTCAATGAGCTGGAAGGGGACGGCCTCATCGCCCGGAGCGGCGGCCGGCTCGCGGCCACGCGGTCGGGACGGCTCGTGCTGGAACGGCTGATCCTCGAACTCGCCGCCTAGTCGCTCGCGGCCCTAGTAGCTGGATGCGGTGGTGAAGGAGCGCGGCGCGGCGTCGATGACGCGCGGGCCGCCCGGGGCGACTTCGAGAATGGCGAGCCCGCGCTCGGAGGTGCCGTCAGGCAGCAAGCGAAACAGGCCGTCGACACCGGCGAAGCCGCTCGGGCGCGTGAGCTGCGTGTACGAATAGCGCTCGCCCTGCGGATTCTGCGACAGGGACACGGCGAGGCTCACCGCGTCGTAGCCGAGGCTCGCGATACGCGGCGGCGTGCCGCCAAAGGTCTTCGCGTAATTTGCGGCGAACTTGCTCCACCCGCTCGGGTCCGGGGCCGGATACCAGCCGCCATCGAGCGCACGCGCGTTGCCCACGTTCGGATAATCCCATTGGCCGGTGCCGATGAACTGCACGCTCGCGCTGGTAAGGCCGGCATTGGCGAGTAGCGGCGCCAGCGTCGGAAGCTCATCGCGGCCGGCGGGCAGGAACAGCGCGTCGACATGCTGACCCGACTTGACGGCGCTGGCGATCTGCTGAACGGCGCCCGACATGTTGCCGGCGCTGAAGCTGGCGCGGACGGGCGCAGCGCCGCCGCCCGAAGCGACCGCCTTGGCGAAGGCTTCCTCGGCGATACGGCCATAGGCAGTCTGCGGCACGAGCACCGCGAAGTTCCGTTTGCCGCGGGACATGGCGAACGACACGATGCGCGGCACGTCGCGCCCGGCGAGGAAACTCAAGAGATAGACGCCGCTGCCGGCGACCTTCTCGTCGCTCGAGAAGGCGATCATGGGAATGCCGGCGCCGCGGGCGACTTGAGACGCGGCACGCACCTCCTGGGCAAAGAGCGGACCGATGATCAGCTCGGCGCCTTCTTGGACCGCGCTCTGCGCCGCAAGCCGCGCACCCTCGGGCGTGCCCTTGGTGTCCTTGGGCACGAGCGCGACGTTGGGATTGTCGAAATCGAACAGCGCGAGCTCGGCCGCTTGCTTGATCGCCTTGGCAACAGAGGCCGTGGATCCGCCCGCGCCGATTGGGAGCAACAGCGCGACCTTCACGGAGCCCGTCGACCCGGTGATGCCGCCTGACGGCATGTTGACGCTGCCGCCGCCAGGCGCGCCGCATGCGGCAAGCAGCACCGCAACGAGCATCGTGGCAAGGACGAGCTTGATGGCGCTCAAATGATGGCGAAGCATGCTCGGAATGGCTTTAGTCCCCGCAAAGCCTCGTTGGACAAAGCCTTGACCGCAAACATGGCCCAATCGTGATGGACGCGGCCGGACTATATCACGTAACGTTTCGGCGACCAGGGCAAGGCGCGCTGCTCCTTGACGCAGACCACTTGGAGCGGACGGCAGAAGCGGGCTTCGCGCGTGCAAGACCATCGCGACGATCAACAAGATGCCGCCGCGCGGACGGTGGCCCGCACGGGCGAGGCGCTTGCCGAGCTCATGGCGCGGCCGCTTGCCGCCGGGCTCTATCTCGTGGCGACGCCGATCGGCAATCTCGGGGACATCTCGCTCCGCGCGCTCGCCGTGCTGGCAGGCGCGCAGGTGATCGCAGCGGAGGACACGCGCCACTCGAAGAAGCTCCTTTCGCATTTCGGCATTCGCGGCGAGCTCACGCCGTATCACGAACACAATGCCGAGCGCGAGCGGCCGCGGCTCCTGTCGCGCATCCGCGCGGGCCAGGCGATCGCGCTCATTTCCGACGCCGGCACGCCGCTCGTCTCCGACCCCGGCTACAAGCTCGTGCGCCAGGCACTCGATGAGGGGCTGATGGTGACGAGCCTTCCGGGACCGTCCGCCGCGCTCGCCGCGCTGACGACTTCCGGGCTTCCCACCGACACGTTCCTGTTCGCGGGCTTCCTGCCGCCGAAGTCGGGCCCGCGTCACACGCGGCTTGCCGCGCTGAAGGACGCGCCGGCGACACTGATCCTGTTCGAGACCGCGCCGCGGCTCGCCAAGAGCCTCGCCGACATGGCGGAGGTCTTGGGGCCCCGCGAGGCGGCAATCGCGCGCGAGCTGACCAAGCTGCACGAGACGGTGACGCGCGGCACGCTCAATGTGCTCGCCGACACTGTGGCCAAGGCCGAGCCGCCGAAAGGCGAGGTCGTGGTGGTCGTCGCGCCTCCGACCGCACAAGAGACCGAGGTCACCGACGCGCGGATCGTGGCGGACCTCGAAGCGGCGCTCGAGAGCCAGAGCTTTCGCGACGCGGTGCGCGGCGTCACCGAGGCGCTTAACGTCAGCCGCGCCCGCGTCTACGCGCTCGGGCTCGATCTCACGCGCAAGCGCCACTGAGATGGGCCGGGCGCGGGTCAAGGCGTATCGCAGCGGCGTCTTCGCCGAGACGCTCGCCGCGCTTCTCTACCGCCTCAAGGGCTACGCCATCGTGGCACGCCGCTATCGGTCGCCGGTGGGCGAGATCGACCTCGTAGCGCTCAAAGGCAAACGGCTCGCCTTCGTCGAGGTGAAACGGCGGAAGACGCGAGAAGACGCGGCCTGGACGCTGCCGGCCAAGCAACGGCGGCGCATCGTGCGCGCCGCGCAATACTGGCTCGCGAGCCACCCTGACTTCGTGGGGTACACGATCGCCTTCGACGTGGTGCTGACGGCGCCGTGGCGCTTTCCGCAGCATATCGTCAAGCATTTCCCGTTTGACGAAGGATGCCCTTTAGCGCGAGCTTGCCCGGCGGAAAACGAGGAACGGCACCGAATACCATGTCTCTCAAAGTCGCCTTTCAGATGGACCCCATCGAGCGCATCGATATCAGGGGCGATTCCACCTTCGCGCTCCTGCTGGAGGCGCAATGGCGCGGCCATGACGTGTTCTACTACACGCCCCAGGACCTTTCGCTGTGCGACGGCAAGCTGCTCGCGCAGGGGCACAGCCTCACGGTGGAGGACAAGCCGGGCGATCACTATCGGCTCGCCCATCCGCGCACCGTGGATCTCGCCGAATACGACGTGGTGCAGCTCCGCCAGGATCCGCCTTTCGACATGGCGTACATCACCACGACGCATCTCCTGGAGCGGCTGCAGCCCGAGACACTCGTGGTCAACGATCCGGCGGCGGTGCGCAACTCGCCGGAGAAAGTGTTCGTGCTCGACTTACTCGATCTGATGCCGCCGACGCTGGTCACGCGCTCGCTCGACGAGATCCGCGCCTTCCGCGAGAAGCACAAGGACATCGTGGTGAAGCCGCTCTACGGCAATGGCGGTGCAGCCATCTTCCGCGTCGCCGAGGGCGACACCAATCTCAACTCGCTGATCGAGCTGTTGGGCATGACGTTTCGCGAGCCGATCATGGTGCAGCGCTATCTCAGCCAAGTGCGCGCCGGCGACAAGCGCATCATCCTCGTCGACGGCGAGGTGGCGGGCGCCATCAACCGCGTGCCGTCGGCCGACGAGACGCGCTCGAACCTGCATGTGGGCGGGACCGCGGAAGCGACCACGCTGACGGCACGCGACAGGGAGATCTGCGCGCGGCTCGGGCCGGAGCTCAAGCGGCGCGGGCTGATCTTCGCCGGCATCGACGTGATCGGCGACTACCTCACCGAGATCAACGTCACCTCGCCGACCGGCATCCGCCAGGTGCAGCAATTCGGCGGGGCCGACATCGCGGCCATGATCTGGGACGTGATCGAGAAGAAGGTGGCCGCGCGCTAGGCCTTCGGTTTAGAGCGTTTGCGCGGCGTGGCGGATTTCTTCCGCGGCGTAGACTGCGTCTTGGCCCCCGGTGCTTTCGGCTTCGGCGTGTCGGCTTGGCGCGCAGCCGAGCCCGATCCTTTCGGCCTGCTCCGGCCGAAGACGGCCCAGGCGTTCGCCACGATCCCGGCGCCCCATCCCAACGCCACCCAGTAGAACCACCAGCTGTGCGGCGTCGCGACGAGGTTGACCACGAACAGCAGGGCGATCACGGCGACATAGGCGAAGAGGTGCACGGTGAAGCCGCGGGCCTTCGGGTCGGCGAAGACGCGCTCGGGGCGCTTCGTCCGGCGCAAGAAGAACGCCAGCGCATGCGCCGCCACGCCGATGCCCCAGCCGAGCGCCACCCAAATGAACCAGAGATTGTGCGGCGACCGCCAAAGATTGACTGCTGCCATAAGCGCGATCACCACGACATAGGCGGCGACGTTGGCGAGGAGGGCGCGGGCACGAGGGTCTTTTGTCATTTCAGGATTCCCGTCAGTATCGGTTCGGCGGGGAGTGGGCACCAGGCGTCGTTGCATCCCACGCATCCCGACCGCGAACAATAGCGCTTATGGGCGACGGAGACATGGCCATGCAGGACTGGGGAATGGTGATCGTCATCCTCGCCGTGATGATCGTCAATGCGCCGGCGATGCGGCGGCAATGGCAGACGGACCGGGCAGGCGCGATCAGGACGTGGTGGCTCGCGGCCGTCTACGTGGTCTATGTCGCGCTCGGCGTCTGGTTCTTTCTGGGGGTCATGGCGCCTGTCGGCGCCAAGGGCCCCAAGGTGTTGTTTGCGATCGGCCTTCTGTTTGGTTGGATCTTCTACGGCTTGCTGACCTTGACGCGCGTCGTGCCCCGCTATCGCGAGCTTCCGCACTGGCTCACGCATTTCGGCGTGGCCGATATCGTCCTGCTCGCCATGATCTTCGGCAGCGCGGCCGCGTATCTCTGGTCCAGATAAATGTTCTCTTATTGTTCTTGATGGTCCGGCCAGGTTTGGCTAGAGTAAGGAAGGCTGAGAACGGGGGTTTCGAATGTTCGCGCGGGTCACCACGGTCGCCTTCGAAGGCATCGAGGCCTGCGCCGTGGACGTCCAGGTCCAGATCAGCCCCGGTATGCCCGCCTTCGCCATTGTCGGCCTGCCCGACAAGGCGGTGGCCGAGAGCCGCGAGCGTAGCGCGCTGAACGCTATCGGGCTCGCACTGCCGCCGAAACGCATCATCGTCAATCTGGCGCCGGCCGATCTGCCGAAGGAAGGCAGCCATTACGACCTTCCCATCGCGCTCGGGGTGATGGCGGCAACGGGCGCGGTGGCGCGGGACGCGATCGAAGGCTATTGCGTGCTGGGCGAACTCGCGCTCGACGGCTCGATCGCGGCGGTCGCCGGCGCGCTGCCTGCTGCCATCGGCGCGAACGCGCTTGGCAAAGGCCTGATCTGTCCGGGGCCGTGCGGCGCGGAAGCGGCCTGGGCCGCCGCCGACTTGCCGATCCTCGCGCCTTCCGACCTGCTCCAGCTCATCAACCACTTCAAAGGCTTGCAGACCCTGCGGCGGCCTGTGGCCAATCCCGATCCAGCAGACGAAGCGATGCCCGATCTCAGGGACATCAAGGGCCAGGAGACGGCGAAGCGCACGCTCGAAGTGGCGGCGGCCGGCGGGCACCATCTCCTGATGGTCGGACCGCCCGGCTCCGGCAAATCGATGCTGGCGCGCCGGCTGCCCTCGATCTTGCCGCCGCTTGCGCCTGCCGAGATGCTCGAAGTGAGCATGATCCGCAGCCTCGCCGGCGACCTCGCGGGCGGGCGCATCAGCCGCAATCGCCCGTTCCGCGCGCCGCATCACTCGGCGAGCATGGCGGCGCTGGTCGGCGGCGGCACCAGGCCGCGGCCCGGCGAAGCGGCGCTCGCCCATCTCGGCGTGCTGTTCCTCGACGAGCTGCCGGAGTTCAACCCGCAAGTGCTCGACGCACTCCGCCAGCCGCTCGAGACCGGTGAGACGGTGATCGCGCGGGCCAATCACCGCATCGCATACCCATCGCGCATCCAGCTCATCGCCGCCATGAACCCATGCCGCTGCGGGCATGCGGGCGAGCCGGGCTATGTGTGCCGTCAGGGCAGAGGGTGCGCCGAGCGTTACCAGGCGCGCATCTCCGGACCCATGCTCGACCGCATCGATCTCCAGATCGAGGTGCCCGCGGTCTCGGCCGCCGATCTCGTGTTGCCGCAGGCCTCGGAAGGGAGCGCAGAGGTGCGCGCGCGCGTCACCGCCGCGCGTCAGGTGCAGACCGCGCGCTACGCCGGGCTCGGCCTGCCGCGCGTCCGTACCAACGCGGAATGCGACGGGACGTTGCTCGAGGAGATCGCCGCGCCGGAGCGTCAAGGCCTCTCGCTGCTCCGCGATGCGGCGACCGCGCTCTCCTTGAGCGCGCGGGGCTATCACCGGACGCTCCGGGTCGCCCGGACGCTGGCCGACCTCGACGGCGCGGAAAAAGTCGCCCGCATCCACATCGCCGAGGCCTTGAGCTACCGGGGCGAAACCCTGCGCCGGGCCCAGGCCGCCTGAGTGGAAGCGCCTGCCGCTAAAGGCTTTTTCAAGCTTTCTCTGCCTAGAGTCCCGCCCAATGAAACCGCCAGGGCTTAAGCCCCGGTCATAATCAACGGCGTCAACAGTGCAGCGTAAGATATGGCAGAGCTTCGGCGCCGAAAGCGCCGGCGGGGTCGGTGTGCGGGTGGCGTTGAGCTTCTTCGCGCTCGCGCTCGTTGCGCTTTCCTTCGCGCTTCTCGGGACCGCCACCACGCTCGCGCTGCTCCCGCTCGTCCTTGGCGTGGCGCTCCTCGCGGCCGTGGCGGATCGCAAGGCAGATAGTGGCAACGCCCGGCTCGAGGCGCTGACGGAACGGCTCGATTCAAGCCTCGAATCCCTCAAGGACCTGCAATGGGAGGTGCGCGAGCGCGAGACCCGCTATCGCGATCTGCTCGATCACCAGGGCGACGTCATCCTGCGCCGCGACGCCGACCGGCGTCTCTCCTTCGTCAACGATGCCTTCTGCCGAACCTTCAGCATGGAGCGCGAAGCCGCGCTCGGCCAAATTTTCTATCTTCCCACTATCAGCAACGACTCCGCCGAGACCGGCCTTCCCAATCGCAGCGACGAGCGGCGCAGCCGGGTGGTGGAGCTTTCGACCGCCGCGGGGCCGCGCTGGTTCGTGTGGGAGGACTTCGTGGTCTCGGCACATGACGGCGTCGTGAGCGAGATCCAGAGCGTGGGGCGTGACATCACCGAACAACGCGCGGCGGAACTCGCGCTCGCCGATGCGCGCGACCAGGCCATGACCGCGAGCCATGCCAAGTCGCGCTTCCTCGCGTCCATGAGTCACGAAATCCGGACGCCCATGAACGGCATTCTCGGCATGACCGGACTCCTGCTCGACACCGAGCTTTCGCCGGAGCAGCGCACCTATGCACGCGCCATCTCGACCTCGGCGACGACTCTTCTATCGCTGATCGACGAGGTGCTCGACTTCTCCAAGATCGAGGCGGGTAAGATCGAGCTCCGCGCCGCGCCGTTCGACATCGCCGACGCCGCGCAAGGTGTGGTCGAACTGTTGGCGCCGCGCGGACGCGACAAGGGTCTCGAGATCGGCTGGTTCGCCGCGCCCGATCTGCCGAAGACCGTGATCGGCGACGAGATGCGGGTGCGCCAGATCCTGATGAACCTCATGGGCAACGCCATAAAGTTCACCGACCATGGCGGCGTGGCGTTGTCGCTCGGGCGCGCGCCCGGCACGCCGCACGCTGACGGTACCGTCTTGCGTTTCGCCGTGCGCGATACGGGTCCCGGTGTGCGGCCCGATGCAATCGACCGAATCTTCGCCGAATTCGAGCAGGCCGAGCAGGGCCCGGCGCGGCGCCACGGCGGCACCGGGCTCGGCCTTGCCATCTCGAAGCGGCTCGTGGACGAGATGGGCGGGCGCATCGAGGTGACGAGCGTGCCGGGCGCCGGCGCGACCTTCAGCGTCGATCTGCCGTTCGCCGCGCCCGCATCGGTCGGGGCGCTCGGCGCTGAATGGCCAAGGCCGCATGACGGCGAACGGGTGCTCATCGTGCTCGAAGGTGCCATCGAGGCCGCCCTCGTGGGAGACCTTCTCGTCGCCATGGGAGCCAGCGTGGCGCGGGTCAGGGAAAAGGACGCCGCACGCGTGGCCGCGGACGCTGCCGACAAAGGCATGCCGTTCAGCGCGCTTCTTACCGACAAAGCCAATGTCGGGGCGGACATCGGCCGCCTCCTGCCGCTCCTCACCGCGCCCAAGGGCGCGGACCGCGCGCCGCGCGCCGTGGTGATCCTCGATCCCGGCGAACGGAGCGAGATCGCGAATCTCCGCGCGCAAGGCTTCAACGGCTATCTCGTGCGGCCTGTCCGGCCGGTCTCGGCGCTGACCCAGCTCTTTGGCAACGCCGAGAGAGGACAAACACGAAGCGTCGACACTGCCATCAAGGCTCCAGTCCCGCCACGCGACACGGACAGCGCGGCAGGCCTCTCCATCCTTCTCGCAGAGGACAACGAGATCAACGCGCTCCTCGCCTCGACAGTGCTGGAGAAGTCCGGCGCCCGCGTGGTGCGCGCCCGCGACGGGGCGGAGGCGATTGCCAAGGCGCGCGGCGAACGAGGCGATGGCGAAGAACCGGGCTTCGACCTTGTGCTGATGGATATCCACATGCCGGACATGGACGGGGTCGAGGCGGCGCGAGGCATCCGGGCGCTCTACCCGGACGACGCGCGGCCCGGCGCAGGGCGCCCGCCGATCGTGGCGCTGACCGCCAATGCCTTCGCCGAGGACCGCGCCGCCTATCTCGCAGCCGGCCTCGACGACTATCTCGCCAAGCCGTTCGACCGGCAGGACCTCGCGGCTCTTCTCTCCCGCTGGGGGGGTGGGGCAGAAGATCGTGGCCAGGCCGGCGCCGGCGCGGCTTGAGCCGCTTGCGCGAAAACGGCTCTCCCCTTCGCTTTCCCCAGGCTGTCACATAGACTTCGAATTGGTTTGCTAACCGGCTTATGTTGTGGCCGAATCGGGGCAACCGCAGGCCTAGGTGTCGCGTTGGTAGCCTGTGACATCCCGTGGCGCGTTCCCCGAAAATCTGCGAAACGGGCTAGGGCATGTCGATGAAGCCAACGTCAGGACGACTTTCGGGCCGATTTCGCGGTGGGGCCATGTTTCCAGGATTGACGTTCAGACCGAGCCACAACGGCGGCCTGCCTCTCATGGGGCGCCGGCGCATCCCGTCGGCGGGCCTTCGGGGCCGGTTCCAGCCCCCCAAAGTCTACGGCAACATCGGCCAGCTCGAAGTGCGGCTCGCCCGCAAGAAGGGTGACATCCGGCGCGCCCAGCGGCTCCGCTACAAGGTCTTCTACGAAGAAATGTCGGCCACGCCCGGCGCGCTCGCCATGCTGTCGCGGCGCGACGAAGATGCCTACGACTCGGTCTTCGACCATCTGCTCGTCATCGACCGCGGCGATTCCAGCAAGAAAGGCCGCTGGCGGCGCGCGCAAGTCGTCGGCACCTATCGCGTGCTGCGCCAGGACGTCGCCGAGCTGAACGACGGCTTCTACACCCAAGGCGAATACGACATCGCCCCGCTGATCGAGTCGAAGCCCGACTACAGTTTCATCGAGCTCGGCCGCTCCTGCGTGCTCAAGCCCTACCGCAACCGGCGGACACTCGAGCTCTTATGGCAAGGCGTGTGGTCCTATGTGCGCGAGCACGGCGCCGATGTCATGATCGGCTGCGCGAGCTTTCCGGGGACGGACCCATCCGCCCATGCGCTGGCGCTGAGCTACCTCTATCACAACGCGTTGGCGCCGGAGGATTGGCGGGTCCGGGCGCACGAGCATTTGCGCGTCGATATGAACATGATGCCGAAAGAGGCGGTCAACATGCGCGCGGCGGTCAAGGCGCTTCCGCCCCTGATCAAAGGCTATTTGCGGGTCGGCGCCTTTGTCGGCGATGGCGCGGTCATCGACCACCAGTTCGGCACTACCGACGTCCTTGTCATCATGCCGGTCGAGGCGATCAAGACCCGCTATTTTGCCCATTTCGGCACGCCGGACGAGCTTACCGCACCCATCGCGCCGGATTTCCGCCCGCTTAACTAAACTTATCCGCCCGTTTGACGGGGATCGGGACGGTGCCTAGATTTCCCACATGGGTCACAACGACGTCAGGGGCTCCGTGTTCGCGGCCGAGGTCGCGGTCAATCTGCGCCAACTCAACGAGCGTTCGCGCGAGATCTTCAAGCGCATCGTCGAGACGTATCTGGAGACGGGCGAACCGGTCGGCTCACGAAACTTGAGTCGGGCGCTGCCGATGACGTTGTCACCCGCCTCGGTGCGCAACGTCATGTCCGACCTCGAAAGCCTCGGCCTCATCTACGCGCCGCATACGAGCGCCGGCCGGCTGCCGACGCAGACGGGCTTGCGCCTGTTCGTCGACGGGCTGCTTGAGATCGGCGACATTACCGAAGCCGAGCGCAACCAAATCGAGTCGCGCATGGTGGCCGGCGGGCGCCGCCGCGGCGTCCAGGAATTCCTCGCCGAGGCGGGCGAGATGCTGTCCGGGCTGTCGCGCTGCGCCGGCGTGGTGCTCACCGAGAAGCAGAGCAAGACGCTGCGCCAGGTCGAGTTCGTCAATCTCGGGGAAGGCAAGGCGCTCGCTGTGCTGGTCGGCGAGGACGGCGACGTCGAGAACCGCATCGTCACGCTGCCCGAGGGCTTGCCGCTCTCCTCGCTCAACGAGGCGACGAACTATATCAATGCCCGAATTGCCGGGCAGACGCTGGCCGAAGCGCGCACGCGCATCGAGGCGGAGATCGAGGCGCGCCGCGCCCAGCTCGACGAGCTGACCGCGCGCGTCGTGACCGAAGGTCTTGCCACCTGGTCGGGCGGCGGCGTCGACCGTCAGAGCCTGATCGTGTGCGGCCACGCGCACCTTCTCGAAGACGTGAAGGCCATGGAGGATCTGGAGCGTGTGCGGCTCCTGTTCGAGGATCTCGACGCCAAGAAGGACCTTATTCAGCTCTTGGGGCTCGCCGAGCGCGCCGAGGGCATGCGCATCTTCATCGGCTCGGAGAACAAGCTGTTCTCGCTCTCCGGCTCGGCGCTGATCGTCTCGCCGTTCGAGGATTCCGAGCAGCGGATCGTGGGCGTGCTCGGCGTCATTGGCCCCACAAGGCTCAATTACGCGCGCATCATTCCCATGGTCGACTACACGGCAAGGTTGCTCGGACGGCTGGTCCCCTGATCGTTCAAGCGCCTTGTCCCTTGATTTTTTTGGGCTCCCGGTTGATACCCCGAGCTTCCCTGTTCAAACCCAATCGCCGAGCGAGCCATGCCCGACGACAAGAACGATCCACGTGAGGCCAACGAGGATCAGGCGAAACCTGCTTCTCCTGCGAAGGCCGAGGACAACGAGACCGGCATCGACGTCACGACCGATCTCGAGGCGCTGCTCTCCGAGAACGCCGACATGCGCGATCGGCTGCTGCGCACCATGGCGGAGATGGAGAACTTGCGCCGCCGCACCGAGCGCGAGAAGTCGGATACGTCGCGCTACGCCATCTCCAACTTCGCCCGCGACGTGCTGACCATCGGCGACAATTTGCGCCGGACCATCGAGCACGTGCCGGCGGACGCCGCGGCGCAAGACCCCGCACTCAAGAGCTTTCTCGAAGGGGTCGAGCTCACCGAGCGGGAGCTGCTCAACATGCTGGAGAAGTACGGCGTGACCCGTATCGACCCGCTCGGCCAGCGCTTCGATCCGAACCAGCAGCAAGCCATGTACGAAGTCCCGACCACCGAGGTGCCGGAAGGGACCGTGGTCGAGGTCATGCAGGCGGGCTACACGATCGGCGATCGCGTGCTCCGGCCCGCGCTCGTCGCCGTGTCCAAAGGCGGCGCCAAGCCCGCCCCGCAAAAGAAGCCCGAGAACGGCGGCAACGGCTTCGGCGGTCCCGGCCGTCCTGCCAATGACGACATCGCCGAAGGCGGCGACTAAGTCTAACTAAACCGCCATCATTCTGGCTTCGTCACCCGGCGCAAAGTGAGGTTGAAGCGGCCGCCTTCTGCGAGAAGGCCGGACGTGCCGGGCAGGATACGGTCGATGCCGTGAAAGCTGAGCCGCTCTTCGCCGCCGAGCACGAACACATCGCCCGATTTCAGCTCGAATTTCCGGGTCGGGTCTTTCCGGCTCTTGCCGCCAACGCGGAAGATGCCGGTGTCGCCGAGGGATACCGACAGAACGGGTGCTGTGAAATCCTGCTCGTCCCGGTCCTGATGCAGCCCCATCTTGGCGGCGCCGGCATAATAGTTGATGAGGCAGGCTTCCGGCGGATGGGGGTAGTCCGCCAGTTCCTCCCATAGGGCGAGCAGCTTTTGCGGGATCGCCGGCCACGGCCTACCCGTCTCGGGGTGCGTGGCCTGATAGCGGTAGCCACGCTCCTTGTCGGTCATCCAGCCGAGCGGACCGGCATTGGTCATGCGCACGGACATCGGGTTGCCGGAGCGGGGCATTCTCGGCGTGTAGAGGGGCGCCGCGGCGACGACCTGACGGATCTCCCCGAGAAGAGCGGCTTGGGCCCGCTCGTCCAGTCTTTGCGGATAATATGGCACGCCGTCTTTGTTCTGCTCCGATGCTGGCTTACGGTTGCGTCCTATACCCCGATCGGCGGCAGACAAGGAGCCCCATGGGAGAGGGACAAACCATCAGTCCGGACGGCTATGTCCATGCGCGCGACGCGGAGGAATATCTGCGCCTGCGCAATCAAGCGGCGATGTGGCAGGGCGCGACCGAGGCCTTTCTCGACAAGATCGGGCTCCGGCCCGGGATGTCCTGCCTCGACGTGGGCGCGGGTCCCGGCTCGGTGATGCGGCTGATGGCGGACCGCGTGGGTCCGGGCGGCAAGGTCACCGGGCTCGAGATCGACGGCAAGCTCGGCGCGCAGGCGCTTTCCGACTTGAAAATGGAAGGCGGCGCCGATTTTCGGATGGTCGAGGCGAATATGACGGAGGCCGACGCGGTCGAGGGTGCGCCCTTCGATCTCTCCTATTGCCGCCTCTTCCTCATGCATATGCAGGACCCGGTGGCGGCATTGGAAAAAATGCTCGCCTGGACCAAGCCCGGCGGCGTCGTGGCGGCGCAGGAGTTCGACTTCGGCGCCATCGCAATCGAGCCGCTCTGCCAGGCGATGGGCGAGTTCAATCGCTTGTTCGAGGGCGTGTTCAGAGGTCATGGGCGGAACTTGCGGGCCGGGCGGCAGCTTCCGGCCCAGTTCGAGGCGGCCGGCATCGGCACCCCCGACGGCACGCTGGCCGAGGTGAAATACATTCCGCTCAGTGACATGGCGGCAATGCTAATCGGCGTTTACCAAGGACTTTTCGCGTCAGCCGCCGATCTTGGGATCGCGGACCATGCGCGCGCCGAGGCCTTCAGGCAGGACATGGCCGAGGCCGCCGCGGATGGACGCTATTATTGCCTGACCCCGATTCTCATCGGAGCATGGAAGCGCGTATCGTGAACCCTGAACGTCCAACGCACGCGGATGGGCCGCTTCTCCTTGCGGGCCATAGGGTTGCCACCTATATAACCGCGGAACCCCACCGGTCTTTGCTCGGCGGGGGCAGCGAAACATTGGGGACCGGCCCCGCGCCCAAGCGATGCGAGGCGCGTGCGATGATACCGGGTGCCGCTTCAGGGCCCGGACGGTTTGCCAGAAAGAGAGGCTCGCAATGGCGAAAGTGATCGGAATCGATCTCGGCACGACCAATTCCTGTGTCGCGGTCATGGAGGGAAAAAACCCGAAGGTTATCGAGAATGCTGAGGGCATGCGCACGACGCCGTCCATGGTGGCATTCACCGACGACGGCGAAGTGCTGGTAGGGCTGCCAGCCAAACGCCAAGCCGTCACCAATCCCGAGAACACATTATTCGCCATCAAGCGCCTGATCGGTCGCCGCTGGGACGATCCCACGGTCGCCAAGGATCAGAAGCTCGTCCCTTATAAGCTGGTGAAGGCCGACAACGGCGACGCCTGGGTCGAGGCCCACGGCAAGAAATACTCACCCTCCCAGATCTCCGCCTACATTCTCCAAAAGATGAAGGAGACGGCCGAGTCGTATCTCGGCCAGAAGGTCGAGCAGGCGGTCATCACCGTGCCGGCCTACTTCAACGACGCGCAGCGCCAGGCGACCAAGGACGCGGGCAAGATCGCGGGCCTCGAAGTGCTCCGCATCATCAACGAGCCGACCGCGGCCGCGCTGGCCTATGGCCTTGAGAAGAAAGACGGCCAGACCATCGCCGTCTACGACCTCGGCGGCGGCACGTTCGACATCTCGATCCTCGAGATCGGCGACGGCGTGTTCGAGGTGAAGTCGACCAACGGCGACACGTTCCTCGGCGGTGAGGACTTCGACATGCGTATCGTCGATTACCTCGCCGACGAGTTCAAGAAAGAGAACGGCATCGACCTGCGCAACGACAAGCTGGCGTTGCAGCGCCTCAAGGAGGCCGCCGAGAAGGCGAAGATCGAGCTGTCCTCGACCCAGCAGACCGAAATCAACCTCCCCTTCATCACCGCCGACCAGTCGGGTCCGAAGCACCTGACCATGAAGCTCACGCGCGCGAAGCTCGAGAGCCTGGTCGACGATCTGATCCAAAAGACCGTTGCCCCGTGCCAGGCCGCGCTGAAAGACGCCGGCCTCAAGCCCGCGGAGATCACCGAGGTAATCCTCGTCGGCGGCATGACCCGCATGCCGAAGGTCGTGGAGACGGTGAAGAACTTCTTCGGGAAGGAGCCGCATAAGGGCGTGAACCCGGACGAGGTGGTCGCCATCGGCGCCGCCATCCAGGCCGGCGTGCTGCAGGGCGACGTCAAGGACGTGCTGCTGCTCGACGTGACGCCGCTCTCGCTCGGCATCGAGACCTTGGGTGGCGTGTTCACGCGGCTCATCGACCGCAACACGACGATCCCGACCAAGAAGAGCCAGGTGTTCTCGACCGCCGAGGACAATCAGAACGCGGTGACGATCCGCGTCTTCCAGGGCGAGCGCGAGATGGCGGCCGACAACAAGATGCTCGGCCAGTTCGATCTCGTCGGCATCCCGCCGGCACCGCGCGGCGTGCCGCAGATCGAGGTGACCTTCGACATCGACGCCAACGGCATCGTCAACGTGTCGGCGACCGACAAGGCGACCGGCAAGGAGCAGTCGATCCGTATCCAGGCGTCCGGCGGCCTCAGCGACACCGACATCGATCGCATGGTCAAGGAAGCGGAAACCCACGCCGAGGAAGACAAGAAACGGCGCGAGCTGGTCGAGGTGCGTAACCAGGCGGAAGCCTTGGTGCACTCCACCGATAAGATGCTCAAGGACTTCGGCGACAAAGTTCGCGCCGAGGACAAGGCGGCCGTCGAGGCGGCGGTGGCCGAACTCAAGACCGCTGCCGAGGGCGAGGATGTAGAAGCCATCAAGCAGAAGGTCGACGCGGTGGCGCAAGCGTCCATGAAGCTCGGCGAGGCAATGTATCAGGCGAGTCAGGGTGGCACCGGCGAGGCCGGCCCGTCGGCGGAGGCCGGCGGCGGCCCTGACGAGAAAGTGGTCGATGTCGACTTCGAAGAAGTCAAAGACGACGACAGCAAGAAGTCGGCTTAACCAAACTGGCGCGGAGCCCTTGGAAGAGGGCTCCCATACGCCCAACAAGAGGCTTGTGCGCCGCCGCCAGCGGGACGGCGGTCGTGAGGGTCCGGAGGGGTGATGGCAAAACGGTGCTACTACGACGTACTGGGCGTGAATCGCAGCGCGGGCGACCGCGAGATCAAGTCTGCGTTTCGTCGTCTCGCCAAGGAATGTCATCCCGACACGTGTAACGGCGACCCCACCGCAGAACAGCGCTTCAAGGAAGCCAACGAAGCCTACGAGGCGCTGAAGGATCCGCAGCGCCGCGCGGCTTATGACCGCTTCGGCCATGCCGCGTTCGACGGCATGGGCGGGGCGAACCCCCACAATTTCGGCGCGGACTTCTCCGCGTCCATGTCGGCCATGTTCGACGATCTGTTCGGCGAGTTCATGGGCCAACGCCGGCCGCGTCAGCGTTCGGCGCGCGAGCGTGGCGCCGACCTGCGCTACAACATGGAGATCACGCTCGCCGAGGCCTACGAAGGCAAGACAGCGCAAATCCGCGTGCCGACCAGCGTTACCTGCGATGCCTGCTCGGGCTCCGGCGCCAAGGCGGGCACGTCGCCGACCGCGTGCCGCACGTGCGGCGGTATCGGCAAGGTGCGGGCGAGCCAGGGCTTCTTCACCATCGAGCGCACCTGCCCCGCCTGCCAGGGGCGCGGCGAGACCATCGACACCCCGTGCCCGTCGTGCAACGGCGCAGGCCGCGTCACGCGCGAGCGCACGCTCTCCGTTTCCATCCCCGTGGGCGTCGAGGACGGCACACGCATCAGGCTCGCGGGCGAGGGCGAGGCGGGCTTGCGCGGCGGGCCGCCGGGCGATCTCTACATTTTCCTGTCGATCAAGCCGCACGAGTTCTTCCAGCGCGACGGCGCCGATCTCTTCTGCCGCGTGCCGATCTCCATGACGAGCGCGGCGCTCGGCGGCCAAATCGAGGTGCCGACCATCGACGGCGGCAGGAGCCGGGTGAAAATTCCCGAAGGCACCGAGAGCGGCAAGCAGTTCCGACTCAAAGCCAAAGGCATGCCCGTCTTGCGCTCCAAGCAGCAAGGCGACCTCTACATTCAGGTCGAGGTCGAGACGCCTAAAAACCTCTCGCGCAAGCAGCGTGATCTGTTGAAGGCCTTCGAGGAGGCCTCGAACCCTGACACCAGCCCGGCATCGGCCGGATTTTTTGCTCGGGTGAAGGAGTTCTTTGAGGGTATCAAGGAGTAGCGCCTACCCTTCGGCGCCGTCTTTGACGTAAATTGGCGGGACGATTCGTCCCCCCGCGCCCGTTCCAGCGTCCCTTTCAGCGCGGCCTTGCAAGCGAGACAGCCATGCCCGGCGAGCCTGCCTTGCGCGACCGAAAGGCCACCCCCGTCACTACGGCGCAGGCTGCCCCTCCCATGACTGCCGCGCAGGCGGCGAGGATCACCGCAGCCGCGCTCGCCGTCATCGCGTTCGCTTTTGGCCTGTGGTATGCGCAGACCGCGCTCCTCCTGACCTTTGCCGGAATCCTCCTCGCGATCGTGCTCTACGGCGCAAGCCGCGAGCTTGCCGCGTTCACCGGCCTGCCGCGCCTGTTGATGCTCGCGGTCGTGGCGGTGGCCATCGCGGTCGGCCTTGCCGTTGCGATCTGGACGGCGGGTCCGACACTCGCCCGGGAGGCCGCCCAGCTCGCGCAGAGCATCGCTACCGGCGCCATGACCCTTACAACGCGACTTGCGAGCTTCGCAGACCGGACGGCGTTCCTTGAGAAGATCGATCTCGTCCAGCTTCTCGGCAACTTCATGAGCCAGTGGGGCATCGCCACCGGGGCGACCTCGGTCGCCGTTTCCGTCTTCGGCATGTTCAGCGCGGGATTGATCGTGGTGTTCTTTGGCGTCTATCTCGCCGCCGATCCGCACACTTACGTCAACCTGATCGCGCGGCTTGCGCCGGAAGAGCAACGTCCGACCGTGCTCGCGCTGATGTACGAGACGGGAGACCTGCTGCGGCGGTGGCTGATCGGCCAGTCCATCACCATGTCGGTGATCGGCGGCTTCACCTATATCGGTCTTCTGATCCTCGGCGTGCCGATCGCCTTCGTGCTGGCGCTGTTCGCGGGTCTTGCGTGCTTCCTGCCCTATCTCGGTCCGATCATCGGCGCGATCCCCATCGTGCTCGTGGCCGGCGGACAAAGCTTCCACCTCGCGCTGTGGGCACTCGGGCTTTATTGCTGCGTCCAATTCCTGGAGAGCTATCTGCTCACGCCGCTGATCCAGGCGCGCGCGGTGTCGATGCCGCCCGCGGTCGTGATCTTGAACCAGCTCGTATTCGGTGCTGTGTTCGGGCTTATCGGTCTGGCGCTCGCCACGCCTCTTGCCGCCGCAGCGACGGTCCCGCTTCGTCATGTGTTCGGTATTGACGAGGACGAGCCGAGCGAGGAAAAGCCCGTAAGCGCGTAGGCGGAGGATGTATGCGGTTATTGTTTTTTGCCGGCAGCGCCCGGAAAGAGTCCTTCAACAAAAAGCTCGCGCGATTGGCACGGCACATTGCCGAGGCGAACGGCATCGAAGCGGTGTTCGTCGATCTCTCAGACTATCCGATGCCGATCTATCACGGCGACCTTGAGGCCACCGACGGACCGCCTGAACGGGCGCGGACCTTCAAGGCGCTGCTCCAAGAGTATGACGGCGTGTTTATCGCCACGCCCGAATACAATTCCTCGATCCCGGCCCTGCTCAAGAACACGATCGACTGGGTCTCCCGGGTGAAGGGCGAGCCCGACGTTTTCAGGACGCGGGTGTTCGCCATCTCCGGCGCGTCGCCCGGATATTACGGCGCCATGCGGAGCCTGCTCACCTTGCGGCAGATTCTCGAAGTGGGCTTAGGCGCGACCGTCATTCCCCAGCAGATGGCGCTGCCCCGGGCCATGAACGCCTTCGATGACGACGGCAGTCTCAAGGACGAAGGCCAACAGGTGCTCCTAACCCGCGTCGTCGAGGCGCTCGCCGTCGCCGCCAAGAGGTTCAAATCATGACCGCAAAGGATCGGATCATCGTTGCGCTCGACGTGCCGCATGTCGATGAGGCGCGCGCGCTCATCAAGGCGCTCGGCGACAGCGTCGGCGTCTACAAGATCGGGCTCGAGCTCATCTTCGCGGGCGGCCTCGCGCTTGCTGAGGAGCTCGTCAAGAGCGGACACCGCGTGTTCCTCGATGCGAAGCTACTCGATATCGAGGCGACCGTGGAGCGCGCGACTGCCGCGATTGCCCGCACGGGCGCCCATTTCCTTACGGTGCACGCCACCGACCGCAAGACCCTCGATGCGGCGGTGCGCGGCCGCGGCGACAGCGGGCTGAAGCTCCTCGGCGTGACGGTGCTCACCAATCTCGACCGTGCCGATCTGTCCCAGCAAGGCATCGAGATGCCGCCACTCGCGCTCGTGCAAGAGCGAGCGCGGCTTTCCCAAGATGCCGGCTTCGACGGCATCGTTGCGTCGGGGAAGGAGGCTGCTGCGTTGCGCGAGCGCTTGCGCAACTTCCTGATCGTCACCCCCGGCATCCGCCAGGAAGACACCGATACCCACGATCAGACCCGTGTCGTGACCCCGACGACCGCGGTGGAGGCAGGCGCTGACTATCTCGTCATCGGTCGTCCCATCACCCGCGCCGAGAACCCGCGTGCCGCGGCGGAGGCCATCGCCGCCGAGATCGAGGCCGCGGGCTAGAGCGCGGCGAGCCGTTCAGAGAGCAACACAGAAAGCGTGGCGGGGTCGCCGTCGATGGCGATCTGCTTGAGGCGCGATTTGCCGCCGTGGGCAACCTTGACCGCCGATGGCGGCAGGCCAAGCCATTTGGCGATGAGCTTCTCGAGCGCCGCGTTGGCTCGGCCGTCCTCCGGCACCGCCCGCACGCGGGCCTTCAGCACGGTCTCGCCGCCGAACTCTTCGAGACCCGCGATCTCGTCGCACCCCGATTTCGGGGTGAGCCGCACGGGCACAACCACGCCCGCTGCGACCGTGCGGATGTTGAGGCTCAGGCTCGCGCCGTTCAACTACATGACCGCCGGCAAGATCCAGCCGAGCAGCACCACGTCGCGAATGAAGAGAAGGACCAGGATCAAGATCACCGGCGAAATGTCGATCCCGCCGAGATTGGGCAGGACGCTGCGGATCGGCCGCAGCGCGGGCTCGGTAACCCGGTAAAGCCCCTCGGCGAGAGTGTAGACGAGGCGGTTGCTGGTGTTGACCACGTTGAAGGCGACCAACCAGCTCAGAATCGCGCTCGCAATGATCACCCAGATATAGAGGTCGATGACGAGGACGATGAATCCGATCAAAGGCACCATGAAAAGGCCCCTCCCGGCGCGGCCTTGGCGACCATGTAGCGGAGAGGCGGCAAGGAGGGCAAGTCTTGGGCGCGCGTTAATCCGTCATCCCCGCGGAAGCCGGGACCTGAGCCTGCGGCATGAGGCCCCGGGTTTCCGGCTTACCGCAGAATGAGCGCGTCGGTCGGCCCTCGCTTGACAGGTATGGAGGGCGCTCCCTAAATGCGGGCTTCCTGGGGCCGTAGCTCAGTTGGGAGAGCGCAGCAATCGCACTGCTGAGGTCGTCGGTTCGATCCCGTCCGGCTCCACCAAAATCACCCGAACACCAATGCCTTAGATAGGGCCTGGCGCCAGCACGCGCCGGGTCAGCGGGCCGGGTCAGCACAGGGTCAGCAGGTTTTGCGCCCAACCCACTACATCTTGTCTGGTGGGCCGGTGCGACCTTGGCCAATGAGCGCGGCCTGATATCCTCGCTTCGCGGGGGAGCCAGAGAGGGAGGCTCCATGACATCGCCACGCCGCTTCCCACCGCCGTGGACGGTTGAGCAGACGCCTGGAGGGTTCAACGTGCTGGACGCCTTTGCGAGAGGAGATGGAACCGATGGAACCTATGACAGCACAACTGAGAAACGAGCTGAGTTGGGCGAAGAACGCAAAGATGGTTCGGCAAGGTGTCTATGATGTCGGCATTCTCCTCGGCGCAATACTTCTAGCCAGTAAGGCCGACACGATTGCCAAAGCGGTCTCGGAGTTTGGCTCGGGCGTCTCCACAGAAGGCGCTGCCCTCCTGGGCGCGTTGACGCTATGGCTCTTTATGCTCTTCGCCCGATACCGCGACTGGCATTCGGTTGATCGCCTAGAAAAAGGGTTAGACCGCGATGAGTTGGAACGTGAAATGGGGAGGAACCTGGAGAAGAATGAACTGATGAACCTCGGGCTGGACTGAAGGGTTAGATGCGACGCCGCTCTGGTTCGGGGCTTCATGGCGTCTTGAGGGGAACAGCAATGCCCGAAGGTGCTGACCTTCGATGAGGCGCGGCGCATTGTAGTAAATGTTGCTAAGCTGCCGGGACTGTTGGGAGCGAAATGATCCTCTAGGGAGGAGATGATGAAACAGGCAATCCTTTATGCCGCGTTTGCACTCGTCTTCACGTTGAGCGTCAATGAGTTCAGTTACGCTGGAGACAAGAGGTCGGCAACGCAAAAACAGGTAGACAGTCAGTCTGAAACGATAGGCGACAGCAACTCTCAGACCCAGCTCAAAATGCAGTCGCAAACAGGCAGATCGAACAATGCGCAAAACGCCCGATCACAATCACTAAAGAAGAGCAATACGGGCAGGAAAGCGACAATGAAAAAATGGTGACATAGCTGCCAACTGACGAAGCTGTTGGGGACCAAGTAGGCAACGCCCAACCTTGGCGCATGACCCCAGACTGCTATGCTTGGCGGTGAGGGGAGGGCTTCGAGGGGGCTCCAATGACTGACGATGAGGATGATGATCTCCGGCCTACGATCTACCTCACGCTGAAAGTCCTGAAGATCAGCCGTGAATTAACAGCAAGCACCGAGGAACCGCATGACCGACTGATCACAAGCCACTGTCTCGTATACGACCTCGGAAATATTTCCCGGAAATTAGGCTACGAAATAGATAGTCACGACCTTGTGCTGCGCGTCCTCGAAATGTCTGGCGAACCATTCATGGGGAAGGACAAGCCCGGAAGAGACCGGAAAGGGCTTGGGTACGGGCTTGGTCGCCTCAAGTTTGACGAGGCCCTGTCCGAGATGCGCATCGTCTTACCGCCCGACAGTTTCTCTCAATTTTGGGCGATGGCCGAGACTGGCTATATGGTCGAGAACCTTCCGCCCCGTATTGAGGTGACTGCTGAAACCAGCCGCGACCACTCAAAAACGCTCAACGTGACTGAGTTCACCTTGGCGGCTAGCAGGGAATTCGGGCAGGAGAGCCACCCTGTTGTCGCTGAACTGCGGGCGATGGCAGCGTCAGGCCGTTCTTTGCTCTACAAGATTTTCGCCGCCTTCTTGGTCATTTGGATTGTCATGATCGTCCTCGATTGGCTGCGTCATTGAGCGGATCAGGTTGAAGGCGATCAGGTAGACGATGCCCGCGGCGCCGATGCCCCATAGGATCCCAAAGAAGATCATTCTACCGGCTCCCGATCGTCCCTGTGGATCCGGTAGCGGTCGAGCTCGCGTCGCCACTCACCCTCGATGGCGTCCAGCTTGGCCTGAACTGCCGGCGAGATCCTCGCAGCGCGGTGGAGCTCCGCGATCACCCAGAGAAGAGGAACTGGCGTGGGACCACGGCAGTCTTTGCCGCCCTCAAGGACATGCTCTCCTGCAACTAGGCGTTCGCGTTCTCTCGAAGCCATGAGGGACGACGCGGCAGCGGGACCGGCTGCGCAAAACATGTTCAGCTCCTACCCGTTTATGGAAGGAAGGGCACCCCCGTCCGGTCCCGTCCCTCATAGACTGAGCGCCCCCTCCCCCCTAGGGGTCAACTTGAGAAAGCTAGGTGCTGTCTGCTTAGCACCGGAAAGCGGACGTTATGACCCCTAGGAGCTACGTCCGCTAATCACCCAATGCGGACATCGCACACCCACTCCGATTGCGGAGGTGGCTATGTCTTTCACTGCGACACGCGCTGGATACCCGGCGGTTGCCAGTCACCGTTCAGCGCCGCTTGCTTGGGCCAGCAGAGCCCGCATCACCAGATAGATCGGGCCGACCGGTGCCGGCAGCCAGTTTGCCTTCTGCACCGGGTCGGTCGGCTCCAGCCGTTCACCAGCTTTCCCATCTTCTCGATCTTGAGCTTGATCGCCTCTTCGGCGGATTTGCCGGCCTCGGCGAGCGCCGCCTTGTCGGCGTCGGTCAGGGCCACGGTCGGGAATGGCTTGCCGGCCTTGATGCCGATCGAAGCAAACGTCTCCCGGAGCGGGACTTCAACCGCAGCAGGTCCGGTCGCCGGGGCGAACTGGAGCAGGAATGGCAGGTAGCCGAGGACGTCTTTCTTCTCCGTGGCCTTGTCGATCTTCGGCCAGTCGACGGCCGGCGCCGCGGCCGGCGCCGGTTCGCCGAGAAACGCCGACAACGGCTTGGCCTCATATTTGGCTTGGATCGCCTTCACATTGTCGATGTCGGCCGCGTTGAAGAGCTGGGTGCGATAAGTAGCGAGAGCGAAATCCGTCTCCGACGTGAAAACCTTCTTGACCCCCTTGGGGGTGTCGCCCTTCCAGGCAGGCCCGGCAACCGCGTAGCAGCCGGCGCCGTTGCCGGTGGCGCGGCTGCCGATATAGCCGAAGTTGAAAGTGTACTCGACAAAAGACCCGGGGTTCAGCCTCGGGTCTTTTTCGTGAGCCCCGGCCATGACGGATAGGTGGGATACTTGCATCGGCATGCGCCGGAGAGGGCGCGCCCAAGACTCAGGCTGCCTGTGAAAAGGCAGGCATGCGCTGGGATGCGACAGCCAGTGCACCAACGGTAAAATGCGACTTCCGTCTTGCGTAACCGTGTCGGCGGTCCGGATTTAGTTGGGCGAGCGGGAGGATCCGTAGCGGCTGCTGACACTAAGCGGACATGTGCGTTGAGTTCTCTGACGTCTGCTTCTGACCCAAAGCGGAGGTTGCTGTGGTAGCAAACCTGGCCGCGAAACCGAAAGTCGCCGGATCACTAGAAAAAAGAAGCGGCCCCGGGAAAGACCCGAGGCCGCTTCAACACGCGCCGTTACGCTACGCGGCGTCGTCTAATGCTTAGAGTTTGGCAGGCGGAGTCATCGCCTTGGTAGTCGAAGTGTCGGCGCTCTGCACCCAGCCGTTTCCGCAGCCAGCCTTGAATTCAGCCGCGGAGATCTTTCCGTCGTTGTCAGTATCGACCATCTGGAAATTCACGATATACGGCACGGCCTTGTCGCCGGCCAAAGTCTCGCCGTTCGGCGAGGCCATCTTCCAGACGTCTTGACAGTTGGAGTCATCCAGGACCGCGCTTGGACTAACCAACGATGCGTCAGCCTGTGAACCTTCGGGAATTGGGCTGCCCGCTTCAGCAAAGGCATAGCCGGCACTCATCAGAACCGCCAAGGCGGTAAAGGTTGCGAGTTTCATTGAGCGTCTCCTTGTAGTGATGAAAGGGCTCACCCCGCGGCGCTGCGCGCGCGGGAGAGGACTGCCCGGCAGGTCTCAAGAGAGGGGAAACATCATCAAGGAGGGTGTCGTTCAAACGGACACATCGAGGACGGTGTCGTCGGACCCGGTCATGAAGCTAACTACTTCACAGGCACTTAGTTCCCGCGGCGGCTTCGATCAAATTTGAAGCGCTCCTATATCGTGACCGTCTCGAGACATTTAGCCGACTGTCTCTAAGCGATATAGCTGGCTGGCGCGTTGCGGCGGCGAGCGCAACAGCCTCACTCCCCCACATACAAAATGAGGGTGCGTGAGAATAGGGAGCACCGGTTTCGCGGCTGGAGCTCGCTCTGGCGTGGAACCTATCCTGTCGGCGGAGCTTATCTGTCTAGCGCACCGGCCCCATGCCCATCCTTGTGGACCCCCACACCGGCCAGGTGCCCCTGTTGCGCTGAGAGGACAAAATGAGCATCACCACAATTCTACTAGTTCTCCTCGTGCTGTTCGTTCTAGGCGGCGGTTTTTACGGACGAGGACGCTGGTACTAGCATCGCTTCGCCTACCCCCTTTTTGAAAACTCGCCGAACATCGAAGATGGAGATTTGCCATGGACTGGAACCGTGTCGAAGGAAATTGGAAGCAGGTCAAGGGCCAGGTCAAGGAGCAGTGGGGCAAGCTCACCGACGATGACCTGACTGCGATCAACGGCCGCCGCGATCAGCTCGAAGGCAAGATCCAGGAGCGTTATGGCGTAGCCAAGGATCAGGCAAAGAAGCAAATTGACGATTGGTATGGGTCGCAATCCTGGTAGTGCATACCTTTTTCACAGACTGCTGGACCCGGCCTTCGCGCCGGGCCTTTTTTTTAGGACACCGATTCGTCCTTGGCACCACTTGTTTTTTCGGGCCTCACGGCGGATGCAGTGATGGTGACCGCGCTGCCCCGAGGGGACTATCGTATCAATCAGCGCGCTAGGAACACTGATGGCCAGAAAGCAGCGAGAGTTGGAGGTCGTGGCACCGGAAGAAGAGCCGGAAGAGATGCCTCTGCCCTCCGATCCGAAAGTCATTTTCCTTGGAGGTCTATTCGCGCTTGCGCTGCTGACTGCGATCTATGTGGCGGCGGAGATCATACTGCCATTAGTCCTTGCCCTCGTTCTCAATCTCCTGCTGCAGCCAGCGGTGCGGCTATTGGAGCGATGGCACGTGCCGCGGATGCTCGCGGCGTTGCTCCTAATCCTCGTAGTATTCGGAACAATCGTCGGTCTAGGCGCGACCATAGCGGGCCCGGCAAGCACCTGGGCGGAAAGGCTTCCGGAGGGCATTCCTCGGCTGCAGGAGCGGTTGAATTTCATGCAAGCCCCCATCAATACGTTGCAACGGTTTTTGCACCAGGTGGAAGGTCTTGGACAACCGGCAGGGGCACCGGCCGCGGTCTCGGCGGAAGGCTCGACGCTAATGTCGAAGCTTTTCAATGGCACCCGCTATTTTGCCAGCGGGTTCTTTATGACAATTCTGTTTCTCTTTTTCCTGCTCGTGTCAGGTGACACGTTCCTACGACGCCTCGTCGAGATACTGCCAAGCTTCGGCAACAAGCGTCAGGCGGTCGAGATCTCACAACAAATCGAAAGCGATATCTCCGCGTATCTGGTTACGATTACGCTCATGAACGCCGCAGTCGGAATTGCCACGGCCGTGGTTATGTGGCTCACGGGGATCGGCAATCCGTTTCTTTGGGGAACAGTTGCTTTCCTGCTGAACTTCGTGCCGATCCTTGGGCCTATTCTCGGCGTGGTGGTCTTTCTCCTCGCTGGCCTTTTGTCCACTGACACGCTTTGGGAAGCGTTTCTGCCTGCCGGGCTTTATCTCGGAATTCACGTGATCGAAGGCGAGACGATAACTCCGATGCTCCTCGCCCGGCGATTCATCCTCAATCCCGTTCTCGTCATCATCTCGCTCGTCTTCTGGTTCTGGATGTGGGGCGCTCCTGGAGCAATCCTCTCCGTGCCGATGCTTGCGATCACTAAAATCATTTGCGACCGGATTCGACCGCTTGCCGCATTTGGACACTTTCTGGAGGGATGAGACTTACCCGCCTGGATGGACGGCGGCCAGCTGCACCTCGGACATTGACAGCGACTGAGTGGCACCTCAAGGCACGGGTGGCGCAACTTCTTGGCGGACCTCTTTCCTTACAATCGGCGTGTCCCCCTCTGGGCGCCGGTCCTCTCGGACCTCATGGTGGATGCAGTGATTGTGACCACGGTGCCCCTAGGCCCACTGGATTTATGGACGCTAGCGTCGAGTTGATGCGCCAGCGCCTCGACGATGCTCGTGCCGAGGCCAATATGCGGAGGCTCGTCGTCCGTCGCCTCTTTAGCCCCCGAGCCGTTGTCAGCAACAAAGAGGCGCCAGCCGGAATGCTCCGCGTCGTAGCTGACCAGGATTTCGCCCTCATCGCCCTCCGGGAAGCCATGCTTCAAGGCGTTGATTACGAGTTCCGTCACGATCAACCCGAGACTCACCGCTTCGCTGGATGTCGCCGAGCCACTTGTGGCCTCGACCTCGATGGAAATTGGCCGACGATCACCGATCATCGAGGTTGCAAGACTGGCGCACAGCTTCGTCAGATAAGGCCCGATCTCGATCCTTTCGTTTAGCCCAGAGGCGTGCAGCTGTTGTTGCACGGTTGCCACCGACATGACGCGCTGGTGGGCATCTTGGAGGTGGAGACGAGTCTCTTCAGAGTGCACGGTCCTCGCCTTCAGCAGAAGAATGCTGGCGATGATCTGAAGACTGTTGGCAACGCGGTGCTGCATCTCCTGGAGCAGGATTTCCTTTTGTTGAAGCAGCTCGTCTTTTTCGCGCTCAGCCTCGCGGCGCCGGGTTACGTCCTCTATCGCCAGCAGAATGGCGGAAGCCGAGCCATCGTCGTCAAACACGCGGCGGGCATTGAGTAGCATCACGCGTCGACCAATCGACGGGAATTGGTGCTCAACCTCATAGGCATCGATGGTGCTGTGCTTCGGAATGATGTCTTCAAGGAGTGCCCGGAGCCCTGGAATGTTCCACTGCCCGTCGCCTAGCTCGAAGATCAGCTGGCCTTCCGTCTTCCGCGGCGTCACTGCGAAAGTACGGTAGAACGAGCGGCTTGCGGCGATCACGTGGAAGTCCGGGTCGAGCACGAGAAGGGGCTCCCGTATGGCGTCGACGATGGCCTCGGCCAAGCTATGACCATGCGCGATGGCGGCGAAAGGATTGCGTTTGGCCACGCCGAAGGCTCCCGTCTATCTGGCTATCCTGCAAGGTGAATTCATAGCGCAACCTCGCGACGAAACGAACCTCGGCAGATCAAGACAAAAGGAAACGGCCCAGCCGACACCCGAAGCCGCTTCGTCACTGGCCGTTACACTATGCGGCGCCGAGTCCGGCGAGCCTTCGGGTCGTCCGGCGCGGTCTTTCATCGGGTCCTGGGCGCATTTTCGTACGCTCGGATAGCGCGAGCGCCGCTCTTGATGGAACCAATAGTTGAGTCGTGGGTTGTCTCTTCAATTGGACCGGTGGCTCCTCCCCCCGAACTGCCGGGTCCGGTACTTTGTAAAAGCGTAAGGCCTCGGACGGGACCAATACCTGTCCGGGGTTTTTGCACTTACACGGAGCAAGACCATGGATACCACCACACTTCTCATAATTATATTTGTGTTGCTGTTGCTCGGCGGCGGCTGGTTCGGCCGTGGACGCTGGTACTAGTCGGCGAAGCTTTGCGACCGAGCGGCGCACGACAGCATCGGAGCCTTACCGTTCTCCTCGAAAGCCGCCGGTCACGCACTTTATCCGCCCATTGAATTGGTCGTACCAGGCACATCTGTCGCAGGCAAAATGGATAGGAAGCTATGAAGGGCTACGTCCAAAACATCGAAAAGGCAGCGCGGCAGAACGCGACGTTCCGCACCGTTTTGTATACGGCGAAGAATTGCCAACTCGTCTTGATGAGCCTCAAGCCTGGTGAAGATATCGGTGCAGAGGTCCACAAGGTCGATCAGTTCTTCCGGGTGGAGGAAGGCGAAGGTAAGGCGGTGCTTGATGGCGTTGAGCATCACATCAAGCCTGGGTTCGCGATCTTGGTGCCCGCCGGGACCCGCCACAACGTCATCAACGGTACGGCTGGCCCGATGAAGCTCTACACGCTCTACGCTCCGCCGAACCATCGCGACGGCGTCGTGCACGCCACCAAGGCGGACGCAGAGAACGACAATGAGCATTTCGACGGGAAGGTGACCGAATAACGCCGCCAGATTACGTCAAGGAGACGACAATGACCTACCAAAGCTTCAATCCCGCCACGGGTACGCTCCTGAAGAAGTTTGAGGAGCTGACCGACGCCCAGCTTGAAACAAAATTGGCCAAGGCGACGGAGTGTTTTGCCCAGTGGAAGCAGTCCTCATTTGCCGAACGTGCCGTGATCATCGGCAAGGCCGCCGATCTGTTGCACGAGCGTGTCGAGGATCTGGCGCGGACGATGACCCTGGAAATGGGCAAACGCATCGACGAGGCGCGCGGCGAGGTCGAGTTCTCCAGCCGGATCATGGCCTACTACGCCAAGAATGCCGAAACCTTCCTGGCCGACACGAAGCTCAACCCAGATCAGGGCGACGGCCATATGGAGAGCAGCCCGATCGGCGTGGTCTTCGGAGTCGAGCCGTGGAACTTCCCCTACTACCAGCTGGCGCGTGTCGCCGGTCCGCATCTGATGGCGGGCAATGTGCTGGTGATCAAGCACGCGGGCTGCGTGCCGCAGTGCGCCATCGCCTTCGAGAAAATCCTGACCGACGCCGGGGCGCCCGACGGACTCTATACCAACCTGATGATCTCGCACGACCAGTCGGACAACGTCGTCGATGACCCGCGCATCAAGGGCGTCGCCCTGACCGGCAGCGTGGCCGCAGGCCGCAGCATTGCCGGTCGTGCCGGCCAGGCGCTCAAGCCGTCGTCAATGGAGCTCGGGGGTTCGGACGCGTTCATCGTGCTAGAAGACGCGGACATGGAGCACGCGCTGAAATGGGCGGTATGGGGCCGGATGTACAACACCGGACAGACCTGCTGCGCCGCCAAGCGTTTCATCATCGTCGAGAAGGTCGCCGACCAGTTCATGACGGCGTTCCAGGCCGCGCTTGCGGCGCTCGAAGCCGGCGATCCGTTGGACGAGAAAACCACGCTCGGGCCACTCTCGAGCGAGCAGGCGCTGCTCGATCTGCTGAAGCAGGTCGACGTCGCGGTGAAACATGGCGCCACCGTCATCATGGGAGGAAAGCGCCTCAACCGGGCGGGAAGCTACATGCAGCCTACGATCTTGACCGATGTGAAGCCGGACAACCCCGCCTTCCGTGATGAGTTCTTCGGCCCTGTGGCAATGGTCTTCCGCGTCAAGGACGAGGCCGAGGCGATCGCGCTGGCGAACGACAGCGACTTCGGCCTCGGCGGCTCAGTCTTCACCGGCGATCTGGAGCGCGGCAAGCGGGTCGCGAGCGCGGTCGATACCGGCATGATGTTCATCAATAATATCAGCTGGTCGGATGCCGAACTGCCCTTCGGCGGCATCAAGAACTCTGGCTACGGCCGCGAGTTGGGTGACATGGGCATCCAGCAGTTCGTGAACAAGAAGCTGGTCCGCTACGTCCAGGCCGACGCGCCGGCCTGAGACCGAAGCTCCAAAACAGCCATCTGGAGAATTGCCATGGCCACAACGTTGAAATCGAAGCCGAATGCATCCCGTTTCGCCGGCGCCACGCCGGCGAATGAACGAGGGAGCGTCACCCGGATGAAGGCGATGGTCTTTGCCGCGCCTGGCCAGATCAAGCTACAGGACTGCCCGAAACCAGTCATCAAGGCCCCCGGAGACGCAATCGTGCGGGTCACGCAGACCACAATCTGCGGCACTGATCTGCATATCCTGAGTGGCGACGTGCCGACGGCAACGCCGGGTCGCATCCTCGGCCACGAGGGTGTCGGCGTGATCGACAGCGTGGGCGCCGCCGTAACCGCGTTCAAACCGGGAGACCATGTGCTGATCTCCTGCGTCAGCGCCTGCGGCACTTGCGCCTTCTGCCGGAAGCAGATGTATTCGCACTGCACCACAGGGGGGTGGATTCTCGGCAACGCGATCGACGGCACCCAGGCTGAATACGTCCGCACGCCCCACGCCGACATGAGCCTCTACCACATCCCCGAAGGCGCCAACGAAGAGGCGCTAGTGATGCTGAGCGACATCCTTCCGACCGGCTTCGAATGTGGCGTCCTTAACGGCAAGGTCCAGCCTGGGAGCTCTGTCGCTATCGTCGGCTCGGGTCCGATCGGACTGGCCGCACTCCTCACGGCGCAATTCTATTCTCCGGCGTCTATCATCATGATTGACCTCGACGACAGCCGGCTGGAGATTGCCAGACGTTTTGGCGCTACCGCCACGGTGAACAGCGCCGACGGCAAGGCGGTCGGGGCGGTGATGACGCTGACCGGCGGCGCAGGGGTCGATACGGCCATCGAGGCCGTCGGAATACCCGCGACATTCGAACTATGTGAGAAGCTGGTCGCGGCGGGCGGTACGATCGCCAATATCGGTGTCCACGGCAAACCGTCCACCCTACATCTGGAAACCCTCTGGGACCGCAACATCGCAATCACCACACGTCTGGTCGACACGGCGACAATTCCGATGCTGTTCAAGACCGTCGCGGCGAACAAGATCGACCCGACACTTCTGATCACGCACCGCTTCACGCTGGCTGAAGGCGAGATGGCGTACCAGACCTTCGGCAACGCCGCGGAGACCAAGGCGCTCAAGGTCATCATCACAGCCTGAACTGTGTGGCGTGGGCGTGATTACGCCCGCGCGGGCCCAACCCAGCCCGCCCCAGAAACGAGACCAATGATGAAAACCCGCATGACCGGAACCCCTAGCCGAGGCTGAGCGTTGGTCCTTGCTAAGCGCCGCAATCCCTGTGGAGCAAATCGGAGTACGCAAAATGTCTGGCAAAATATCAGCAGGACAAGCAGTGGAACCGGGGCGACAACAGAATTTGACGATGAGAAGGTAAGGAAGAACGATATCCTCAGCAATCGAGAGAAGGCGCAGAGACTGCCCGGCCAAAGCTTGGACGGAAAAGGCGTCCAAGTCGATGAATACAAGGACAACCCGGCCAATCGTCGTCCATCGAGTGACGATGGTCCTCACCCTGACGTCAAGGCAGTTGCCAAAAACCCGACGAAGCCGTCCCCCAAGGCGGACAAGCCAGAGTCGACAGATGCTTCCGAGCAAGTTGATCGGGGTGGTTTTGATCTGGACGGGTCGACCGGTGAGACCCACGCAGGCAAAGGTCTCGGGCTCGGCAGCGATGCGGAGGAAAGCAGAAAAGGATGGGGTTTGCCAAGATAGGACCGCCAGGCCGCATTCGTCGTGTCGGGTAAGAGAGGCCAAGCGTGAGCTAGGAGCCAAATCCAACCAAGACGCCCGGCGAAATATTTTGTTACGGCAGGGGATCAAACGGGCTGATAGCGGCGGAACTTAAGCCAGACAAGGCCGCCCCAGCAGCTCATTCTCTCAATCTCGCATGCCTTCGGAGCGAGGCGGACATTCCTGAGCCGCCGGTGAACTTTCCTGCATGGAACCTTATCGCTTCGGCGGGGTTTTTCTAATAGCGCATCGGACCATGCCCTTACCTTTGTGGAACCCCACACCGGCTGCTGTTCCCTTCTGCGCAGAGGATATCATGAGCATCACCACACTTTTTTAATAATCCTTCTCGTCGTCCTTCTTCTAGGTGGCGGCGGGCTATTCGCACGGAGACGCTGGTAGGTAGAAGCGAATGAGATTGACGATTTGTATGGGGTCGCAATCTCGGTACGCATCACTCAGTCTCAGGCCCGGACATCGCAGAGCAATGTTCCGGTTCTGAGTTTTATTATTTGGGACGAAAATTATAAGAGGAGCTAACTATGAGAAATGTGATCAAATCTGTTGTCGCAGGCGCTTTCCTGTTTGGGCTTTCCACTGTGGCTTATGCTGCCACCGGCGAGTTCGACAATATGTGCGCGCAGGGTCTTACTATGGAGAAGTCGGTCAAAACCGATTGCTCTGTGAATGAGACATACAAGGGCAAGACCTATTGCTTCGGCGATGAGCAATCAAAAACGGACTTCATGAAAGACCCAGATGCCAGCATTGCCAAGGCCGAAGCCTACTTTAGCGATCATTCTGGCTAGCCTACTGACACTAATCTGACCCCAAGGACTGCTAAGGCCCGCTCCTGCCGTTTGTGGGGCGGGCTTTTTAGGAGCTTTGGGATGATGGAGACTTCGATCTAGCGCGGCTGCTTGACCCGGCCCCGCTCGGCCATCGTTTGAAAATTTTGAATTATTTTAAGGACGCAACCCTATGCGCGCGATTTTACATGCCAAGTTTGGCGACCAACTCGCCAAACCTCCCTGTACGTCTAAGGGTCTTCCTTGCACCACCAGTTCACAACTTCGCGCTTCATCAGCTGAAGACTTTGAATCCGCGATGACCAAAGCACAGGCTGCGTGGCGAGCGAGCAAAGGACGAATCCGGACCGCCACTTGCAACGCCCATATTGCGAGGCATCGATAGGCACTTCGCTAGCCCATCGCACTCCGAGAGACTAAGTAGAGACTGCCGGTGGTTCTCGACAGATCGGTCCCAAGCCATGTCGGAACGACACTATTGATCTTCCCCGCGGATTGGCGGCGCAAGATCGCGCTTTCAGTAGGCAAGTGAGACGTAAATGACAGAGCTAACGCTCAAATCATACGCCGTGTGGGATAAACCGACGCGGTGGTTCCATTGGATCAATTTTGTTTGTGTCGTTGCCCTGGCCGTCATTGGGACCGCCATTCTCTTCGATGAAGAGCTTGGCGTGACAGATGGAGGCAAGGTCCTCTTAAAAACCACCCACGTTTGGTTTGGCTACGTCTTCGCAGCCAACTTGGGTTGGCGTCTGGCCTGGGCCTTCATCGGTAATCGACACGCGACGTGGTCGGCCATCCTCCCGTTTCGCAAGGGCTACGGAACTGCGGTCAGGACGTATTTGCGTGAACTATTCCGGGGCGATGTTCGACCATACCTGGGTCATAATCCCATAGCGCGCCTGATGATCGCGATACTCCTCATCCTGCTGGTATTGCAGGCCATGACAGGTCTCGTTCTCGCTGGGACTGACATCTACTACCCGCCGTTTGGTTATTGGATTGCGAGCTGGATTGCCGCACCCGGGGTCGATTCAGCCACGATTGTCCCATATGACAAGGCCGGCATCGATCCCACATCCTGGGAGATGATGCGTTCGTTCCGCTCACCTTTTGTCACGGCGCATTACTGGAACTTCTACGCACTGCTTTTCTTGATCTCCATCCATATCATCGGAGTGATCGTGACCGAGTTGCGCGAAGGAGGCGGCATCGTCTCCGCTATGGTTACGGGACGAAAGGTGTTTGATCGAAAGCCGGTGGATCATGGCGGGACAAGCTCCGAATAGGATTGTACAGCCCCCGATTGTGGCGACTTCGCCAGGAAACTCGAATGGCTACCACATGAGCCGTCTCCGCCTTCACTCGGAACATCACCTCGTTGACCGCATTGGATGGTTGAGAGCTGCGGTGCTTGGCGCCAATGACGGCATAGTCTCGACCGCTTGATCGCCCACGATGTTTTGATCGCAGGTGTTGCGGGCTTGGTAGCTGGCGCCATGTCGATGGCCCCCGGGGAGTACGTTTCCGTCAGTTCGCCTTGGTTGATCCCGATCGATGCGACGCCAATTCAGGCCGAGGTGCGGGGTAACCCGAGACTATTGAACCAATGAAATCGTTCTTTATTAGTCGCTTGAACGTCGGGCTGCTGGCTGTAGCGCTTACAGGGCTTGTTTTCGGCCTAGGCCTTTCACTGGCCGGACTGCCGGAGCCGGCTGCCTTGGTCTGGTCTGCCGGCGCCGTCCCGGTTCTGGCGGCGCTCTTCGTGGAAATCGTGCGAAGCCTCTGGAAGGGGGAAGTAGGACTCGACGTCGTCGCGGCGCTGTCGATGTCGGCCGCTCTGTTCTTCGGCGAGACGCTCGCGGCGGCTGTGGTCGCGCTGATGTACTCGGGGGGCACGTTCCTCGAGAGCTTCGCCGAAGGCCGCGCCCGGCGCGAGATGAGCGACCTGTTGTCCCGTGTGCCCCGGACAGCCACGCGCTACCGCGACGGTGCTCTCGACGAAGTGCCTCTGGACGACATCGAACCCGGCGATCTACTACTGATCCGGCAAGGCGACGTGGCGCCCGTGGATGGTACCCTGGCGAGCGACCGAGCGATGCTCGACCAGTCGGCGCTGACCGGCGAGTCGATGCCCGTGCGGCTGGACCGCGGCCATGACGTAATGAGCGGCTCGACGAACGCGGCCGAAGCGTTCGATTTGCGCGCTACCCGCCGTGCGGCGGACAGCACCTATGCCGGGATCGTCAGACTGGTCGAGGCTGCGCAGAAGTCCAAGGCGCCGATGGCGCGGCTCGCGGACCGGTATTCGCTGCTCTTCCTCGCCATCACGGTCGCTCTGGCCGCCTCGGCCTGGTGGTTCACGGGTGACCCGATTCGGGCCGTCGCCGTTCTCGTCGTCGCCACGCCATGCCCCCTTATCCTTGCCGTCCCGGTGGCACTAGTGGCGGGGCTGTCGCGCGCGGCGCATTTTGGAGTGCTGATCAAGGGTGCAAAGCCATTAGAGACGCTGGCGCGGATCCAGACGCTTATCCTTGACAAGACAGGCACGCTCACCGATGGCCGTCCGCAGATCGTTTCCATCGATACTAGCGGCGACCTGTCCGAAAACGAGGTTCTGTACTTCGCCGCCGCGATGGATCAGGCGTCAAAACATCCGATCGCACAGGCGATTGTTGCCGCGGCGCGTGCGCGGGGGGTCGTCCTTCCGATCCCGGGAGAGGTGGTCGAAACGCCGGGAGAGGGCGTCGCCGGGACGATTGACGGCCGTCGCATCCTCGTCGGCGGTATCGGGTTCGTTGCGGCGCAGGTAGGCGAACAGGGACCGGGCGAAACGGCGCGGGAACCGGGTGCGGTCATTGTTGCGCTGGCAGTGGACGGAAGGTCGGCAGGACATCTGGTGATGGCCGATGCCCTGAGATCGGGGACGGTGGAGCTTCTTGCAGGGCTGCGTCGGCAGGGAATTGAACGCATTTTGCTGGCGACCGGCGACCGACGCGCCGTGGCGGATGTCGTGACGGAGGGGCTGGGGCTCGACGGGGTTCGGGCCGACCTCACGCCCGACCAGAAGGTGCTTCTGGTTCTGAGTGAACGAAAGAACGGCCCGGTGATGATGGTTGGCGACGGCGTCAACGACGCGCCGGCGCTCGCGGCAGCCGATATCGGTGTGGCTATGGGCGCGCGCGGCGCGGCCGCCTCGGCCGAGGCGGCGGATGTCGTCCTGCTGGTCGACAACCTGGACCGCCTGTTGCTTGGGCTGGAGGTGGCCCGCGGATCACGCCGGATCGCGGTCGAAAGCGTCATCGCCGGGATCGGCCTGTCGGTCGCCGGGATGATCGTCGCGGCGTTCGGTTACCTAGCACCGGTGCAGGGCGCGCTTCTTCAGGAGGTGATCGACGTGGCCGTCATTTTGAACGCACTCAGGGCACTGAGGATCGTGCCACGAGAGGCGACCCCCATCGCTTTAGGTCAGCAAGCAGTCATTAGCCGGCGCCGCCTTGGTGTCCGCTAGTGGCACTTAGCAGACATTGGTGCCGGCGCTGAGAATGTCTGCTCTTAGGGGTTGAGCGGACATTCCCGATCTGCGCGGTCGTGTCTTGCTAATGACCCGTAGCGGACATCCGCCGAAGAAGGCTCTGGTGCGGTGAGACGCAGCGTCAGCCTGATTATCGAGACGTGCCTGCTTCGACTAGTGGCACCTGCCCGTGGGGTGCTCGGGGTGCTACGACACCGAGAGTTCTCCACAACCTGCCTTGCCGTCGGACCTCGGAGTGTATAAAATTGAGCAGGGGAAAACTGCAGCATTTGCTACGATTCCGCTGCGTCGTCTATTGATTCGACGAGTCGATGGTGGCGTAAGCGTTCCCAGAGTCCCGGTTTCTCGAAACTCAAGGTTGCAGCGACCCAACGGGTGCGTGCCCGTGCGCTCGTCGCTGGGGGAAGGGACGTTTTTTTATGGGCCACTTGCATCGTCGTGGTTGGCCTCCATCAGTTTGCAGAGCGAGGCACGCTCGGCGTCTGCCAAAGTCAAACCTCGATATCGGCGAGCCTTTGCCGCGGCTGAGATGCGCTGACCGCAAATCGCTGCTGCTCGGCACTGCGATGGTCACCACGCTTTTTTTCGCCACGATCACTGCCCCCACGCCGGCCGCCGCCGTGATTACGTGCGCAGGCGATGCGGGGCCGGCAATCGATCATACGAACGGCGGAGCGGGCTACAACGAGTCCATTTTCTGCGTGAACACCAAGCCTCGCACGGGCGGCCCCTTTGCGATCGGCTTGGGAACGGATGGGCTGGACCGATCCATCTACCTCAATAGCAGCGGCGACTTGACGGCCACGTATGCAGCCGGAACCAGTGCCATCACGGCTTTCAGCTATGGTAGCGACAGTCCTCTAACCATCACTAGCAGCGGCGACATCACCGCAACGAGCTTGACGGATAACGCAAACGGCATCCTTGCATACACCCGTGATGCGCTAAGCCCGGTCAACATCAACAACAGTGGCGACATCGCCGTTCGTGGTGGGCACTATGCGAACGGGATATTTGGGCGGAGCAATGGCGATTACAGCCCTGTCAATATCGTCAACAGCGGCGACATTGCAGTTAACGCTCCTCAACAGGCCTTCGGCATTTTCATGCGGGGCGGTCCCTATAACGGCAGCCCCATCAGCATTGTGAACACCGGCGACATTCAGGCTTCTGGGAGTTTCGCCTTTGGCATCCTTGCGAACACCGTTGTTACGCCGACTGATCCTGGAGGTGCGATCAGCGTCGTGAACAGCGGCGACATCGCGGTTACCGGTGCGGTGTATGCACTCGGCATTTTTGCGCAACCCGCTTATGGACCGGCCGCTGGTGGCTCCAACGCTCCCCTCAGTATCACGAACAGCGGCGACATCACTGCGATCGGCGGCGTCGCTGGGGGTATCTATGCAACAAATTCTGGTGTTAACAGCCCTCTCAGTATCACGAACAGCGGCGACATCACTGCGATCGGCGGCGGGCGTGGTGTTGGCATTCGAGCGTCGACGGTTTTGGGCTTCAGTCCCCTCACCATCGAGAACAGCGGTAACATCATTGCAAGCGGCGCAGTCGTTGACGCCATAGATGCACGTACCTATGGGCCCGAGAGTCCTGTCAGAATCGTGAACAGCGGCACAAGCGCAACGGTCGGCTCGGATGCAGATAACATTCGTGCGACAACTGCGGGTGTGGGAAGCTCCATTAGCATCGTGAACAGCGGCGATATCAAAACGACCGGCTCGCATGCAGATAACATCCGTGAGACGACCAGTGGTGCTGGAAGTCCTATCAGCATCGTGAACAGCGGCAACATCGCGACGACTGGTTTTTACGCAAGAGGCCTTAACGGAACGACCGATGGCGCTGGCAGCCCCATTAGCATCGTGAACAGAGGCACTATCGGAACGACCGGCACTATCGCGCTAGGCGTTGCGGGGATGACCAATGGTTCTGGTAGTCCCCTCAACATCGTGAACCGTGGCACAATAACGACGACGGGCTCAGTTGCGAATGCCATCCAAGGCACGACCGATGGCGCTGGTAGTCTCCTCAGCATCGTGAACAGCGGACGCATCTCAACCAACGCCCTGGGCATCTACGCCGCGGCACTTGGGGCCGGGAGCAGGAACCTGCTCACCAACTCCGGCAGCCTCTCTGCTGGCACTACAGGCATTCTGGCTGTGAGCTTCGCCGGCACCACCATTGTCAATTCGGGGGACATTTCGGCAAGTTCCGATTTCGCCATCGGCGTCTCTGGGGGCGCTGCCAACATCTACAACACCGGCACCATCACGGGCTTCGTCGCACTGGATGCCAACGATAAGTTCATCAACCAGGCTGGCGGTACCTTCGAAGCACGGCAGACATCCGACTTCGATGCCTATGGCACCGGTGGCAACGACCTGTTCCGCAGCGAGGCGGGCGGTCTCGTGCATACGGCGGATAATGCCAACGCCGCCGAGACGACGCAGTTCATTCATCTTGAGACCTTCCAGAACCAGGGCACGATCTCTACGGTCGATGGCGGCGTAGGCGACGTGTTCACTATCTCCAACACGCCCGGCGGCACCGATCTCAACTTCAACGGCTCGGGCGGCTCGACTTTGGCGGTCGATGCCTTCCTCGGCGGGCCGGGCTCCACGGCGGATAATTTCGTTGTCGAGGGCAATGTCTCTGGCTCGACCACGGTCGCGGTCAATAACACCAACACAGGTCCCGGCGTGTTCAACCCGGTCGGCATCCCAGTGGTGTTCGTTACCGGCAACACGCCCACCGGCAACGAGTTCTCGTTAGCGAAGCCCATCGACACGGGCTTCTTCGACTACGACCTGTTCTTCACCCCCACGGGCTCAGGCTTCTGGAGCTTGAAGAGCTTCCCCGGCGGCGGAGCTCACTTGCTACCGCAGCTGGAGACGGCCGCGCAGGACATCTGGCATGAAGGCTCCTCCACCTGGTTCGACCGCACGACCGATCTTCGCGTGCTGCTCAACGGCGGGGCGACAACCACTGCCTACGATCCGGGCGGCAAGTCCTTAAGCGCCGCGCCGTCCGGCAACGTAACGCCGGCGGTCTGGGCACGCGGCTCGGGCGGCTGGCTCGACCGCAACGACAGCGCGAGCACCAGTGCCTATGGACGGACCTATAACTACAATCTCGACCGGAATCTTCAGACCATGGACTTCCAGATGGGGCTCGATCTCGGCAAGCGGGATGTCCTCTCCCAAGGCGACGCGCTCGTGTTCGGCGTGCTCGGCGGCTTCGTCCAGGCCAACCTCGACTACGACCACCTCGTGCGCCAGTTCGACTTCAATGGCGGCCAAGTCGGGGCCTATGCCACCTATCTGAAGGGCGGGCTATTCGTCGACACGCTGTTCAACGCTCATCTCTACGAGCTTAATCCCAACGCCACGGTCGGCTTCCCCAACTCGCTCAATGCCTCGACGCTCGGCGTGCGCACCGACACTGGCTATCGCTTCGGCAGCTTCAGCGGGGGAGCGTTCCTCGAACCGCTGGCCACGATCGAAGTCATGTGGGCGAACATCGATGGGTTCTCGCTCGGCGGCAACACCGTCAGCTTCAACGACGATCCCAATGTCAGAGGCCGCTTGGGCTTGAGAGCCGGCACCACCATGCAAGCCTGGGCCGGCACCATGATGGAGCCCTTCGTCATCGGCAGCCTGTGGGGCAATCTCAGCGACAACAATCAGGCGACCTTGGTCTCGACCGGCAATACGTTCCGCTACCAGGACAACCTGCAAGACGCGTGGGGCGAGGTCTCGGCAGGCGTCAACTTCTTCAACTTCTCGCAGACCACATCCGTGTTCGCCAAGGCCGACGTCTCCTTCGGCGACGACCTCACCGGTGTTGGCGGCAAGGCCGGCATGCGCGTCGTCTGGTAGGTCCCGCTTGCTTCGAGACCAATGTCCGTTATTGGCACAAAGCAGACGTTTATTCCGACGCCGAGCATGTCTGCTTTGAGGGGTAGAGCTGACATTCCCGATCTGCTCGCCCAGGTCAGCTCCTGACCCAAAGTGGACATTCCTTCCTGCTCCGTAGCACGCCGGGCGCTAACCCTTGGCCGCGTCGTCGAAGCTCTTCGCGGCCGCTTCAACGGCCCTGGAGAAGGCATTGCGCGACTCGTCGAGCGCCTGGCTCATGGC